>Ga0210009_1000002_pt1 | contig 492516 bp, 464 predicted proteins | sample CryGeyCG2114_065_FD_185457 | JGI IMG/M metagenome (GOLD analysis project Ga0210009, IMG submission 185457) | Groundwater microbial communities from aquifer - Crystal Geyser CG12_big_fil_rev_8/21/14_0.65 (SPAdes) (version 2) | ecosystem: Environmental > Aquatic > Deep subsurface > Groundwater ...
GGTGAAGATTTAAGAACTACAACATTAGAAAATCGATGGTTGAGTTACGCCAAGCTAAAATAGGCTGACTATGTGATTAAAAAATAAATTTTAATCAATTATCGGTTTCTTTCTCATCTTATTTCGTCTCCCCGAAGGGCGACAAAACTTAAAACATTATTCGAATGTCAAAGATCAAAATGCTTTCAAACTGTTAAGTGAAAACGTTTTTGGCTGAGGCGAGATATTAGTGACGAGTAATCTTTTCGTCAACCCTTTTATTCCCTTATTTGAATAAAAAATTTCGATAGTTTTAATTCAATAAAAAGAGGTGAAACTCAATAAAAAAAGGAGATGACAAGCATCTCCCTTTTTAGATCTAACTATTCAATATTATTTAACTTCTTAGAGGGTAGCCGGCTTTTTCCGCGGTTGAAATAAGCGTTGACTCGAATCCTTTTAGAAGGTCACCATTCATCGTGGCCTCAGGATCTTGGAAAATTGCGCGGAATGTTACGTATTTTTTTGTCTTATCTTCAGGTCTAAACACATCCAAAACCTTGGTCGAGACCAATTCTTTGATCTTAACCTTAGATAGTGCCGTTAAAACGTCTCCAACAGGAGTAGTAGCACTAAGGTTAAGCGTGAAATCAAACTCACTAGAAGGGAATTTAGGCAGTGGCTTATAAGAAGTTTTATCCTTAACAGGTTTATCTTCAAAGGCATGCATATCAAGAATAAAAAATGAAACGTGTCCTTTAATTTTGAACTGTCTAAGAACTAGAGGGTGAATAGAGAAGATCGCACCGAAAGGACGGCCCATCACTCTAACATTGGTGAACTCATAAGGATGAACACCAACCCACTCTTCATCTATAGCAAGGTTTTTAAACTTAGGATTCTTAGGTCCCATGTCTGCAGGAAGTTGCAAATAACTAATCATTCTTTGAGCGATATTTGAAACTTCTAAAAACGGTGTTGCACTCTTAGAAAAAGAGGCCACAACGATTTGATTGTGTTCTTCACAGTAAGTGTTCTTACCATCAAGGTAGACGCGACCAATTTCAAAAAGATTAAACTGATCACTATTTTTTGCATTTTTGGCACACGCTTCTAAAATCCCAGGAACAATAGAGGGGCGCATACGATCATGATCTTTAGAAAGAGCATTAACTAAAACTTTAGCAGGGTAAGAATCCATACTGGCTTTCTTAAGTAAGGACTCTCCTACTAGAGGATAGGTCATGACTTCAAAAGCATTCGCATGCAGACTCATGAAGTCTTTAATCTTTCTATGCATTGTTTGTGTCGGAGTTAAACGAACAGGTGCAACAGCAAGCTCAGGAGAAAAAGGAGTGATATTATCGTAACCAACGATACGTCCAATTTCTTCAATCAAATCAGCTTCACACTCAACGTCTTTAGTGGCACGCCATGAAGGAACAGTGACGGCCATGGAGTCATTACTTTTTTCAACCACAAAGCCCAAGGCTTCAAAAATATTCATGACTTGTTCAATAGAAATTTCGTGACCTAGGACCTTAACGATTTTGGCATAACTTGTTTCAATAACCAGTGGCTTAATCTGGGATAGATCAGCTCCATCGTAAGTTGGAGCGCCAACGATTTTAGCCTCAGGACAAAGCTGCATAATAACTTCAGCTAGTCTTAAAAGAGTTCTATAACAAAGAGTTGAATCGAGTGTTTTTTCATAGCGCTGAGAAGAGTCCGTTCTAAGGCCTAAGCGAGTTGAAGTTCTTCTGACCTGAGCTGCCTGCCAGTTGGCGGCCTCAAGAAAGACTTTCGTTGTCTTTTCAGTTACTCCTGAATTTAGGCCACCCATGATGCCTGCCAGAACCAAAGGCTTTGATTCATCACGAATGACAGTGTCAGTTTCAATTAGGGCACGCTCAGCTTCATCTAAAGTTGTAAACGTATCCGACTTACCAAGGCGCTCAATCACGAGATCACCTTGAATCGATTCACGATCAAAAACATGATTTGGAATACCAAGCTCCAGCATGACGTAGTTTGAAGCATCAACAATATTGTTAATCGAGCGAAGACCAACCGCCTCAAGGCGACGCTTTAACCAGCGCGGAGACTCGCCAACTTTTACACCGTCAATCGATAGACCAAAGTAAGCTAAGCAAGCGCTATCGCTATTCACTTTTGGGTTAAGTGGGGAATCTTTTTTGTCGCCGAATTTAGCTTCCATGGCCTTTTGCCAATCAGCTCCATAAAGATCTTTAAGTTCACTGTCAAAAAGTGCCGAGAACTCACGGGCAATTCCATAGTGGCCCCAAAGATCTGGTCTATGGGTAAGAGATTTATTATCGACATCAATAATGATGTCGGAAGTTTCTTCAAAATATTCGGCCATGGTCATGCCAAGGCGAAGATCACTTGGAAGTTCTAAAATTCCTTCAGAAGTATCTTTGGTACCAAGCTCTTCTTCCGAACAAAGCATCCCTTCAGATAAAACGCCACGAATCTTTTTTGGCTCAAGAGTTAATCCACCAGGAAGAGTGACTCCCACAGGAGCGTAAGGTGTTTTAATTCCTGCACGGCAGTTAGCGGCACCACAAACAACCACGCGCTCTTGCCCGTCACCTAAATCGATTGTGGCAAGTTGAAGCTTATCCGCTTCTGGGTGTGGGGCAGTTTTTACAACAGAGGCGACTTTGATTTGCTGCCAGTATTGTCCACTAGAAATAACGTCTTCAACTTCAGCGGTACCAAGAGTGAAGCGCTCACCGATCGCTTTAGGATCGAGATCAGGAATAGTTGTAAAGTCTTTAATCCAATCTATAGAAATAAGCATTTTAATAAGCTCCGAATTGGCGCATAAAGCGCAGATCTGCACCGTGGATATGGCGAATATCGTCAATGCCATATCTCATCATCACTAGACGATCGAGTCCAAGTCCAAAAGCAAATCCATTGTATTCATCAGAATTAATGCCGCCAGCCCTTAGAACGTTTGGATGAACCATGCCACATGGAAGAAGTTCAACCCATCCGGTTTGTTTACACACCGAACAGCCCTCGCCTTTGCAAATTAAGCAGCGAATATCGAGCTCAAAGCCGGGTTCAACGAAGGGGAAAAAGCCTGGGCGAAGACGAACTTCGACGTCGGTTTTGAAAATTTCACGCAGAAGCGTTTTCATAAAATAAATAAGATTAGCGACTGAAACGTCTTTACCAACCATCATGCCTTCAAGCTGATGAAAGACCATTTCGTGAGAAGCATCGGTACGCTCACATCGAAACACTTTTCCTGGAGCGATGAACTTAAATGGAGGTTTTCGAGACATCATACCGCGGATTTGGATGGTTGAAGTATGGGTGCGAAGAAGCGCTTTTTTACCAGACTCAACTTCAGGTCCATGAAACCAAAAAGTGTCTTGCATATCGCGAGCTGGGTGATCAGCAGGGATATTGAGGGCTTCAAAATTATGAAACTCATCTTCAACATGAGGGCCATCAAGAATATCAAAGCCCATCGACAAAAAGATATCTTCAACTTCTTGCTGGATCGCTGTAATTGGGTGGAGCCCACCATGTTTTGGGTCATTCACCAACACATTATCAGTGATGGTTGTATCAATGGGATCAAGCGCAAGCTTGGCATTGATTTCAGCAACCTCAAGTCCATCAAGTTTGGCTTGAATATCGCTACCGATATTTTGCTTAATCTCATTGGCCTTAGGACCAATCTTTTGGCGCTCATCAGGTGTGGCGTCTTTAAGGCCTTTTAACACTTCGGTTAAAGGACCCTTTTTACCCATATACTCAGACTTAAGATTTAAAACATCTGACTGAGTACTAAGAGTTGAGAGTTTTGCCGTAAAATCGGCGTAGAGCTTATCAAGCTGTGCAATCATAAATATTTCCTACAACAAGGTATCATTTAATTTTAAATAAAAACGACGAAGTTCTTTTTGATCGACCGTTGCCGTTCCAACCTTTCCAACTACTACACCTGCACCGCAATTAGCTATCCACGCTGCTTCACTAAGGTTGGCACCAGCTCCAAGAGCGGCGATCAAAAGACTGATAGCAGTATCACCTGCACCGGAAACATCAAAAACTTCACTGGCGGCGGTTGGAATTTGATGAAGCTTACCGTCACCTTTGGTATCCAAGAGGGCCATGCCATCTTTTCCAAGAGTAATGACAATTTTTTCAAGATCCAAAGCTTCAACTAGGATTGTGGCGATCTGTTCCATATTTAGTTTTTTATAACCATGGCCTAAAGATTCAACCATCATGCCGGCTTCAAGTTTATTCGGTTTTAGAAGACTTGCGCCTTTATACCAAAGAGGCGGCGTCGTGCGACCTGGATCGACCGCAACCAAAAGGTTTTTTGATTTAGCTTCAGCGATGCTATCTCTAAGCACACCTTCACTTAAAGTTCCCTTGGCATAATCTTCTAAAATCATGGCTGAAGATTTAGCGCTAAATTCTTTTACTCTCTCAAGGACTTTAGAAGCTTCTGTTTCATCCAGTGCTTCAGTCGATTCATAATCAATACGACAAATTTGTTGCGTCGCTGTTGTGACTCTTTCTTTAAAAATAGTTGGGCGACGATTAGATCTGACTAAGCCCCATGTCGATAAACCTTGATCTTCTAATAAATGCTCAAAACTTCCAGCATGATGATCTTCACCAATCACACCACAAAGAGTTGAGTTCACTCCAAGTGTTTTTAGGTTATGAGAGATATTGGCCGACAGACCAAGCTTTAACCATTCACGAGTGACTTCAATAACAGGAACAGGCGCTTCAGGAGAAATACGACGAACTTCACCCTGAGTATATTTATCAAGACCAACGTCCCCTACAACCAAGATCGGCTCAAGTGTGGCCATCTTACCAGTTAGTTCATCAAATCTTTTTTCAGATAGCAGATTCACTAGAAGACTCTCCTTTTTCTATACCAGGCACAAGGCGGACAAATTCCTGGTAAACATCTTCAACTTCAACTTTGGCCATACATTCAAAGTATGGGCAGGTATCGCCTGCGCATTTGTACTGTTCACCACAAACGACATCAGGAACGATGATTTTTGTTTTATGATCTCGAAGAACGGGCGCCCATCTTCTGGCTGATTGAACTTTAATTGGTGAATAAAGCCCAAGCATATAAATACCTAGAGCATTGGCGATATGAGTGGTGCCTGTTGACGGGCCGATAAAACAATCGGCGTGAGAAAGCACTCCCATATAGTGTCGAAGACCAAATTTTGATCCATCGAAAAAGACAACATTGGTTTTTAACGCATCAAAATTTGTATTCGTCAGTTGATCTTTTAGGCCTAATAAATAGGGGCCATCACTAGGTGTGTGAGAAACAACAAAGAGATATTTCTTAGGATGTCTTTTTTCAATTCGCTCAATCAATCTGGCATAGTTTCTTGAGGCCCAGTTGAGTGTATGACCCGTCATACCCGGATGAATAAAGATCATCGGTTTATTATGGTCAATTTTATATTCTTCTTTAAACTTAGAAATCGCTTCAGCTTTTTCATCCAAAGTCAGCGTGATAGCAGGTGAAAAAAGCTTACGCTGATTTTCTTTTGGTTCAATTCCAAGAGGCTTTAAAAGTTCAAGGTTATAGTCAGACTCATGCATACTCGCTAGGGAGCGCTTTTGTCTGACACCCTTATTGAGATAAATAAAGCTTAGCCATCTTGATACAAGTCCGCCTCTAAAAGGAACTTTGGTGATCCAGGCAGCGTAGCTTGGATAGAAACTTCCACCAACGTGAAAATAGGCATCAGCCTTAAATTTTCTAAACATTCTAAAAAGTTTTCTAAGCTTTCTATAAGTCGACATCCTAGAATCGTAGACATGAATTTCATCAACGAAAGGGTGACCAATAAAAAGATCGGCAGACTTAGCGGAAACGATAAATAAAACTTTGGCACCAGGAAAATTTTCTTTAATCGCATGCGCCATTGGAAGAGTTAGAATCGTATCGCCAATGGCGTCAGTACGATTGATAATGACTTTCATAATTTAATGCCGTTTGTACTTGCTAGCTCTTTGCATTTTAATTCTAACTTAGCGATCACTTCATCTAGAGTAATTCCACTAGTATCGATGAGCTCGGCATCATCGGCTTGTTTAAGCGGGGCAACGGCTCGATTCATATCGCTTTCATCGCGTTTTTGTTGATCTGCAATCACTTGATCAAGGCTTAATCTGGTATCACCCTTTTCTTGCAGTTGAGACAAACGTCTTGTAGCTCGTACTTCTAATGAAGCTGTAACGAAGAATTTTGCAAAAGCTTTTGGAAAAACAACTGTACCAATATCTCTTCCTTCCATCACACATACGTGATCAAGAGCAAGTGATCGTTGAAAATCTAATAAATATTTTCGAACAGAAGGAAGCTGAGAAAAAACTGAAGCTAGTGTTGAGATATGATGTTCACGAATTTTTTCAGTTAAGTTCACGCCATCAATGACTATGAGCTCACTTTCACTTTTACCGTAATCCATTTTGAAATCTGATAAAAAGGCATTTAAAACTTGGCCTTCCTCAGGATCGATCAAACGACGATCGGCTTCAAAAGCCAGAGCTCTGAACATGGCACCCGTATCAATAAATAAAACAGATAATCGGCGTGCTAATTCCTTAGCGACCGTGGACTTGCCACTTCCGCTTGGGCCATCAATGGCTATCACGCGTTGCATATTATTTTCGCCCGACAAAGACTTTCCTTGGCTGAATCTTAACAAAAAAGAATGTCAAAAATGTAGCAAGACTAAGGGTGAGATGCCAAGCGAGGTAAGACGAGAAATCCGGGTTCGACGTCTCGCATTGACTCATACCAAGTCAATGGACTCTTGCTTGGAGCTGCATTGCGATAGGCTAATGAAGACTTATACATCGGCTTATTGAAACGAATATACCTAGCATATGGGTTTGAAACACTTTTATAGGCGAGCGTAACTTTATCCAAATATTTATTTTTAGTTCCTACAGGCTGCTTTTTTCTAAGTCTTTTACTCACCCAACCTGGTCCCATATTGTAGGCGACAGTGGCGTGAATATAATTTCCATTAAAACGTTTTAGCAGGCGCGATAAATAAAATATTCCTAAATCAATATTTGATTGAGGATGAACCAACATAGAATTTAAAACTTTTTTCGGAGTTCTTCTGCCTTTAGCGTGAGAAAGATAAGCACCTGTATCGGGCATGATCTGCATTAAGCCAACAGCATTAGCGTGGCTTAGTGCTTTTGGATCAAAGTGACTTTCAGTCCACATAATTGATATGGCCCAAAATGGATCAATATTATAACGCTGACAAAGTTCAATCGTATGCGCCAAGTATGGCTTTAGACGCGGCTGTAATTTAGGTGGAATAGTAGAGAGAATCGTCTCTTGCATCTCTTGTCTGGAGATTTCCCAAGTACGAGCTAAATAAAAGCCACCAAAAGATTTTCCTACGCGTGTAAAAGAGTAACCTACTCCGACGCGGACTAATTTTTGTGGACCGTAGTAGCCACTAGTTTGTTGTGCGAGGTGAACAACGCCAACACCACTGCCGTAAACGGCTAAACCGATGAGTGCCATCAAAGCATTTCGACGCAAATCGAAAAACTTCAAAAGCCCGGCTCTATCGAGCTGTTGAGTGAATCTGACCCCGTATAATACTGCTGTTTTCATGCTCGATCTTTCTAGCCTCGAGCACGTAGCTTGGCAACTCGAAGTGCCTTCGTCTCACTGTGCCAAGGAATATTTACAGGGAGGGCCTATGATAGAACCTTTAATTTTCAATAGTTTCAATTACTCGCCTGCCCGGAGTCTTCTAAATGACCGATGTGACTTATAACCGCCTAAAAGATCAAAATTCTCTTTACCTAAAGCAGCATAAAGATAACCCAGTGCATTGGTGGCCTTATGGTCCTGAAGCCTTGCTTGCAGCAAAAGAACAAAATAAACCAATTTTTCTCTCCATTGGCTATTCGTCTTGTCACTGGTGCCACGTTATGGCCGAAGAGTCATTTCAAGATCAAAACATTGCTGATCTTTTAAACAAAGAATTTGTTTGTATAAAGGTAGACCGCGAAGAGCATCCAGATCTTGATAGCTACTACCAACAAGCTTGTCAGTTGTTTACCAAAAGTGGTGGCTGGCCGCTTTCTGCATTTTTACTTCCAGATATGCGTCCCTATTTTGTTGGTACTTACTTTCCGCCAACGGCGCAACAAGAAGGACAGGCTACTTTTGGAGATGTGCTACTTGAACTGTCGCGAGTTTATAAAGACGAAAAAGAGCAAGTCTTAAAAAATGCTGAGCAAGTTAGCGAAGCGATCGTTAAAGGTGTAAAACCTGAACAAGTAGAATTTGAAGGACATTTCCCTCCTCCTGGAGCAGTGATGAATGTCTTGGCTCAATTTCAAGATGCGCAAAATGGTGGCTTTGGTGCCCCTCCAAAATTTCCACTGTTTTCATTTTATGAATGGGCGCTGGAGCAAATGCTTGAAGGAATGATTCAAAAGGATCAGGGTGAGCATATCATTAAGAGCATTGAGCGCATGATGATGGGCGGAATATATGATCACGCCCGAGGTGGATTTCACCGCTACAGTACCGACAATAATTGGCTGGTGCCACATTTTGAAAAGATGCTTTACGATCAGGCCGGCCTTCTTCGTATGCTTTCAAAAGCTTCAATGCTCTACCCTTCGCCATTAGTTTATGATGGCTTGATGCAAACACTAGAGTTTTTAGAAGCTGAAATGCTTAGTGATGAAGGCTACGCCTTTGCCGCCCAAGACGCAGACTGCGAAGGTGTCGAAGGCCTATATCAAACATTTTCCTTAGCCGAATTTGAAGATGCCGTTAATAACGCTTCATTAGAAGGTGACTTTGATGAGCGTCACGCCGAGTTTAAAGAATGGTTCTCCATCACTGAAAAAGGAAACTTTGATCAAGGACTTAATGTTATCAGTCTCAATTATGACAAGAGGCAAGAGTTTTTAACTCAAGAAAATTGGCCAGTCATTAGAAGACTTAGAAAACAATTTTTAAGAGAGAGATCTCTTCGTATTCCACCAGCAACTGATAACAAAGGGATTGCTTCTTGGAATTTCCAGCTTATTAGTGCCATGGTCGATGTTATGCAGTACTGCCAAGTTTCTGCCATTAAAAATAAAGCTTCTCACCTGTTCAATAAATTGGTCGAGGGAGCCTACAAAACATTTTTAGTTGCTAAAGAAGGCGAAGCTTTTGAAATTCGCCACACGACAACAAAAGAGAAGTCACTTCCATACTTAGAAGACTTTGTCTTTTTTGCTGAAGCGCAAATTCGAATGTACGAAATTACCGGTAACCCTGTCTTTAAAGATAACTTTAGAGACACGATGAGCTTTATTTCAAAATCATTTATTAAAGATAATAAGGTTTACACCAGACCGGTTGCCCTCAATGATGCCGAGCTTTACCCAAATCTTTCTATCTCAATGTACGATCAGTCTTATCGTTCATGCCTAGCCACCCTCTTTGGCCTTGCTCGTCGAGGCAAGATGTTACTTCTTGATAAAGAATTCGATTCTTTCCTAGATGGTCTTAAAGAAGATGCCACTCACGAAACTCTTAGAAATCCACTTTCAGGAGGAGAAGGTCTGCGCGCCCTAACCTATCCTGATCAAGCCTACAGAACTGTTAAGCTTCCACTGGCATGGCTTAAAGATGAAAAGTTCATTGGCTTTATGTCGTATTTCTTACCTCGATTTGTCTTAACTTATCATGAAGATAAGGGTGATGAGTGGCAGATTTGCTCGCTTGAAGTGTGCGAACTGCAAGGCCATGGGCTTGACCAATTTATTGAAACCCTAAGACCTTCGAAAAAAAATCAGGAGTCATAAGTTTTGGAACTACTAAAAGGAAAAGTTATTCTTGATCTGTCTCATCGTCTGCCTGGCCCATTGGCAGGAAAAGTTCTTGCTGACATGGGAGCAGAAGTTATCAAAGTTGAAGATCAAAAATTTAAAGATCCTTTTATTCATGGCCTATTTGCTGAAATGGACCCAAGTTTTCCTCATTGGTACGAAGAACTTAATAGTAATAAACAGATTTTAAGAATTGATTTTAAGGACCCCGCTTCGAAAGAAAAAATGCAAGAGCTTCTTGCTAGAGCTGATGGCATTATTATGGGACTTCCTCCAAAGGTCAGAGACTTTCTTGGAGTCGATCAAGCAAGTCTTGAAAAATCAAAGCGCCCTATCAGTCATATCGAGCTATTTTCTAAAAAGAATCTTACGCGTGGAATGCATGATCTTAATGCCATGGCCGACATTGGTATTTTAAAACTTTATGTTGAAGGTCTGACGAGTGATATTATTGATCCACCTTTCTTACCAGTTGCTGGTATTACTTTTGGACATAAGGCGGCGACTGATTTGATCGCGGGAATGTTAAAAGCGCATGAAACAAAGAAAACTCAATTCATAGAAAGCTATCTTTATGAAGCCAGTGAAGAAATCTTAGGACCATTTTGGCCAAAAAAGTGCCGTGAACAAGGGATTTCTAAAACCCTACATAACGGTCGCTACCCTTGCTACTCCATCTATAAGTTAAAAGATGGGGCCTATGCTGCCCTTGCAGCTGTCGAAGAAAAGTTTTGGCAGCGTTTTTGTGAAAGCACAGGACTTGTTATTGAAGCTGATCTTCGTTTTCATCATCAAGATCAATCGATTTTCAAACAGGTTTCTGCAAAGTTTTTAAGCCTTTCCAGTAGCGATGTTAGGCAATTAATCGCTAATAACGATATGTGCCTTAGCCTACTTTAAAGCAGTCTGAATATTCTATATGGGGACATATGGGCCATTATAGATGGTGTCAGCTGGTGACCAGTTCCTCTTTGACTAGAAATACCTCTCATCATTTCAATTACTTAGCCTTTTGGACTTTTGGCACACGACTTGTATTAGTAGTCTGTAACAAAGCTTCACTAGGACGGAGAGGCAAAATAAGAGACAGGATGTCGCAACTTCCACGTAGGGGAGAACGTAATGAAAGCGGTAATCCAAGTTTTAACATTAATCGCCTTAAGCTTTGCCTTTAACCAAGATGTAAGTGCACAAAGCGTTGAAACTCTTGAAAAGGTTCCAGCAAGTCGTGTTGCTCCTAGCGCTGAAGTTGATTCTCTTGAACTATACGATGGTGATAGAATTTCAGTGGTTCAAATCAGAAGAAGAAATAACTCTGCTGGTTCAATCTTAGGAAACTCTCAAATCGAATTAAATAATGGTGAGATCGTTTATCCTGAAGAAGTTCGTTTTGCAGTTGTAAGAGGAGCTGGAAACGATAAGAATCCACACCAAAAGAACCCTCATCAGCAAAACTAATTAAACACTACCACCGGCCTTCATGGCCGGTTTTTTTTTGGATTATTGCTTAAATGAAACTTGAGACGAAACCACATGAAGATCGCGCTGCGGAAATGGAATCGTAATTTTTTTATTTCTAAACTGTTGATCAATTTCGAAACGAAGTTCAGATAAAATTACAGTATAAGTCCAAAGATCATCAAGCCATACTCTAAGCTCAAAATCCAGACTTGAGTCTCCAAAGTTAGTAAATAGAACATCAGGAGCAGGAGACTTGAGAATTTTTGAGTTATTCATGGCGACGGATAAAAGTGTTTCTTTCACAAGCTTAGTATCACTGCCATAGGCAACACCAACACTGACGCTATAGCGAATCTGCTGACCGCTAAAGCTTTCATTGATCACTTGCTCAGAAATAAACTGCGAGTTTGGAACTAAAATTGAGACGTCATTTCTAGTTTGAATCAGTGTTGATCTGGCTTGAATATCAATAACTCTTCCAGAGACTCCTCCAACTTGAACAATGTCTCCTTCTTTGATGGGACGTTCAAGCAGAATGATTAAGCCTGAAATAAAATTTTGTGCAATATTTTGAAGACCAAAACCAATACCAACCATTAAGACGGCGCCTAGAGCAGCGAGCGAAGATAAACTTACTCCAACAGTTTCAAGTGTGATGACGGCACCAATCACAATGGTTATATAGCGACCAAACCTAGCCAGTGAGTTTTTAATCCCCTGATCGATAGGTTTATCGTGTAAAAATTTTCGAAGAAACTTCTCAACGATATGAGCACCTTTGACGAAGACGACAAAAAGTAAAATCGCTGTGAGGAAAGTCATGATGGATAATCGATGACCCGAAATTTCAAAAAGAGGTTGAGAAATTGCGGCCCAAAGCTGCTTTGCTAGTTCGATGATTTGAGTTTGTTCCATGATAAAATGCTAACAGTCTGGATTGAAACTGCAAAGGGCCCGAACGACTTGAGGATCACTTAATAGTGTTTCATCGCGTCCATGAACAGGAATCATATTAAGACCAGAGCTGAAAATAAGGAATTCTATTCTAAGTCCTGAAGCTAACAACTCTTGCTCAATTTCTAATTGATTAAAAATCTTTCGACCGTACTCGCCACCGAGTGTTCCAGTCAATTGATCATATCCATCAATACTCATTTTTTTATGGCTGACCATCGTCTCTAGCGCAAAAATTCCACTCTCGGGTTTTAAATGCTTAATGACATTTTTTAAGTAGGCTTCACGCTGACTAGGTCTTACTAAACAATGAAATAAATGTGAATCAACAATTAGATCGTAGAGATTGCCGAGAAAAAATTCTGGTTTTGTGACATCAGCAGCTTGAAAATTGCCCAACACACCACGAGATTTAGCGTGCTCTATTGCAGATTCAGAAATATCTACTGCGTCAGGAATAATTTGTAACGGCGATAAATCAGGGGATTCAAAAACACTTCCCATGCCACAACCACATTCTAAGACTTTTGAAATTGGGCCTACTCTTGAATGTTCAAAAACTTCTGCTCTAAGAAAGCTTGCGAGGGAGTCAGGTGCTTTCCAGTCAAGGTTTTGGATATTTTTATAAATATCTTCGTAGGACATTAATCAATTTCCCCAACATGAAAAAAGATAGGAGATCTTTCTAGATCTCCAGGAGAATTACCTGGTTTCCCCTGAGGAACTGGATACATAACACGAGACCAATAATCCCAGTTACGAGAAAAATCTAAAGGCTTAGGTGGAAGAACAGGTCCTAAGAAAACTTCCAAAAATTTTGCTACAAATTCTGAACAATAAAGTTTTTCATTATCCCAAGTATAATTTGGATCAAATGGAATTCCCTTCCAAGATTGATTAAACTCAAGACTTAACTCTTTTGCACTCGCCTTAAGCTCATCGCTTCTAAGTACTAAGGCAGATGTTCCTTTCACTCGTTGGTTTAAAAAATTCTCTAGGCTTGTCATATGAACAGGGCCGAAGGCTTGGGCGACTTGTATTTGATTACCTTGTTTTCCTATGACCACACCTGAATGTGAAAATCTAGAGTTCGTCTCATCTGCAATGATTGAGCAAGAGTAGCAACGAAGTTCGATTAAGATCACGTCACCTGGCCTTAAATTTAAAGCAAAGCTTGAGGTAGAGGCTAAAAGAGTTAGTAAAATCAATAAGTTATAGATATATTTCATTTAAATCCTAAAAACTGACGAAAATAATCGGCGCCTGTATTGTTATTTTTAACCTGCTTAAAAGCGTCAGTAAACAGCAAAATCCCCTATAGTTTCAAAGGTTTAACTCCGAACAGTAAGAAATATAACAAGGTTAAATCGCTTACTTCGGCGATAATAAGTCATAACCCCTAAAGGTACTGATATGAGCTTTTCAATCATAAAAAAATATTTAGCTGTTACAGTTTATAGTTGGTGCCTGATTTTTAGTGGTCTACCTACTCTTGGTTATTCGCAGCCAACGACGAATGACAAACCAATGACTGCAGCCGACTGTGATTCTGGTCCAGATTCTGCTTACATATGGGACTCGCAACGTAACCGCTGCATGCTAAAAGCTGAAGCAAGTGCAGCAAGAGAACAGTTTGAAAGGTGTACAGAACTCGAAGGCGATGCTCTTCAATCTTGTTTAAAAGAAAGTCGTGATAAATTCATGGATGAAGATTCGATGAATCATGATCAGTACAATACAAAAGCTCTAGGGACAGTTGTGGCAGGTGTTAATGGAACCGTGATCGCCTTTGCATTATTTGGAGCGATTAATGGTGCAGCTAAGCAGCCTGGTGGCGCCTGTATTTCTAGAAAGTTGATGATGGCAGCTGGTATCGCCTCATTTGTTGGTGAGCTCTATCTTCGTTTTATGGCAAAAGATAAGTTCAAAAATCTACAAAAAAGTTATGAAGACGAAGATAAAGATACGTACGAAAAACAAGTCGCTGCTTTTACTTATCTAGAAGAAGAACAAAATGCAATCGCAGATTATGCCGGACAACACGCTAAGGCCTACAATCTCTTTAAATTAGCCTATGCAGCAACAGCAATTATGGCAGGTTTAGAAGTTACCGTTGGGACAAGTATGGGAACACCTACTCCTTGTACTCAAGGTGAAACTGATGATGAAGGAAATCAAAAAGAAGATCATGAAAAAAATGTTGAAACTGCTGAAAAAGATGCTGCTAACGCACAAAAAACAGCTGATGCTGATTTTGAAAAAGCAAATGAAGGCTTAGCCGATGATAAAAAAATAAGCAGAGATGCGTGGGAAAAGGATGCGGGGAAAACACAAACTGAAAATGCTGCAAATGCTAAAGGGGCATTAACAGAGGCTAAAGGCGCACTGACCTCAGCGGCGATGGGAATGAGTATTACCAATATGCTGGGAACTTCAATGGGTATTCTCGCTCTAAGCGGTGTTTCAATGGTCATCACCGGGATCTTGGCAAGTGGCGCTAAAAGAGAACAAAAGAAAGCTGAAGAGAATGCTAAGATTGCTGCATTAGCTAGAAGTAAATTTGAACAAACTCTCATGGCATCAAGCTTTTGTCGTTCACGCGATGATTTAAGCAGCCCAAAATGTTATTGCTTTAAATCCGATGGTTCACGAAATACAGAAAGAACGAAGTCTGAAACTTGCCAAGCTTTATTCGCCGATCTTGATAAAAGTCTTTTTGCAAAAGCTGGTGACTATGGCAATAAAAACAAACCTAAAGCACAAGGATGCTTTAGAGTTGACGGTGTCTACGATCAAAACTGTCAGTGTAAAGAGGTTAAGAACGAACAAGGTAATGACGGTTGTTTCAAGGTCCCTGTGAACGTCAATCAAATTGCAGCATTAGGTCCTAATACTGGTATACCACAAGTTATCGACTCAATGAATACTCTCTTTGGCGGAGGGCTAGCTTCAGGCCAGTTATCCTCTGGAAATATTGGTCAACTAGCAGCGAGAGTTGGTGCAGCCAGAAATCAAATACTGGGAAAAATTAAAGCCGATCCACAATTTGCTTCTTCTGCCAATATTCTTGAACCTTTAACACTTGCAAAAGCTTTAGCGACAAAACTATCTCCTTCCGCAATTAAAGCGTCACAGGGACAAATCGGAATACCATCGGCAGGATCAATTAAATCTCCAGAGCTAGCAGCAGCTATTGATAAACTTAGAAAAGATGTGGGTCTATCAGTGAATCTAGGCAGAGGTGGAATAAACCGCTCGAAAGCAAAAAAGAAAACTGGTTTTGATCTTTACGGTAACGATAATAAAGCGGCTGGCTCAAGTGATGCAGTCATGGCCAAAAAATATGATTACTCCGAAGCACAAGATGATATCGTCGATCGTAAAGATGTCTCCATTTGGCAGGTGATTTCTAATCGTTATACAACAAGTGGTCTTCGTCGTTTGTTTGACGATGATTCAGAAGGCCTTTAAACTCAAAGTATGAAAGATATTTTAACAGGTAAAACTGAAATACATTTAACCCCCGGTCTTGGGGGTTTTCTCTTTGAAGAAAACACTGCCATTGCTTTAAAAAGACTTTCTGATCGCGCCAAACTCAATGGCTTTGATTTAAAAATTGTTTCTAGTTTTAGATCCTATGAAACCCAAGCAAGAATTTGGCAAGCAAAAGCCACTGGTCAAAGAGACCTATTAGATTCTAATGGCCAAAAACTAGATTTCACTACGCTTAATGAAGAACAAATCGTTGAGGCCATTTTACGCTGGTCGGCTTTTCCTGGAGCTTCAAGGCATCACTGGGGAACTGATATTGATGTTTATGATGGACGCGTTGTCGATGAGAATTACCAAGTTCAATTAACACCTAAAGAAGTCTCTGAAGTCTTTAATGAATTTTATGGATGGATTGATTCATTGATCGCTGCTGATGATTGTGAGGGATTCTTTCTTCCCTACAATACGGATCGCGGCGGGGTCGCTCCTGAGGCGTGGCACTTAAGCTATCGTCCTATCGCTGAAAAGAATCTTGAGCTTTATACAGAAGAATTTTTTATGAATCATTTAAATTCAATCAATGAATTATCTTTAAAAGATATTGTGAAGTCTCGTAGTGCTGAGATTTATCAGCGCTATATAATCAATATCGCTAATTAACACTCAATCGCTTTCATCCATTCTACCGTAGGTGCGATGAGTTTTCTCTTTTCAAGATCCATTAAACCAATTTTAAGAGTAATCTGTGAAGCCAATGAGCCATCGGCCTTAAGCATTCTTTGTTTGATTTCCATAATGAGTGGGTGTTCAATTTTTTGAGGTTCAGATTCAATGGTGATGACTTCCCTATTAGTGATTTCCCTTTTGAAGGTGAGATCGAGCTCTAAAACGACAGGGCCTATCTTTAAGGTTTTAATTTGATCTAAGCCATAACCGTTATTAGTGATCAAGTCCCATCTCGCCTGCTCATAAAGCTCAAGATATTTGGCATTATTAACGTGGCCAAAGGTATCGAGATGGCCTTCGTGAATAGTGACTTGATAACGGTGCATGGGTCTTCCTTTGCTTATTATGCCAAGTTTGGTGGGCATATGAACATTTAGTTTAGCCTAACAGCGATCAACTCGAATGTCAGTAATCATAGGTATTTAGCCCTTTCAAACAGTGTTTATAGAGTTCTTGAGGGTTTTGCTTAACTTCTAAGGGCGATATGCCGATAAAATAAAAGAGAACGAACTCCAAATCGAGATAAATTTATGAAGAAGATCAATAAAAACATGAATTCAAGATTAACATTCTTTGGAGCAATTTTACTATTTTGCTCGTTTCAAGTTTTTGCTAATTGTCCAGAATCATTTAGATGTGGTGGCGGTGAAAATAAAAGATGCTCGGAAGATCCAGATGCAAAACTTGTAAATGAAAAACTTATGGGATTAGAGGTTCTAAAAATGGTTTGTTCGAACCATCGAGGTAGACCAACAACAACAAAATACTATGTTGTTAGAGATAATTTAACTATAAATACTCTTCAGGAGTATAATGGCCCAAGCGGTCTTGCAGGAGCAGCCACTAATCCATGTTCAGACCCAGAGGACGGTTGGGCAAATAAACCAAAAATTTGGTGTGTATTTTCTAACGGAGAAATCTTTCAACATCATGTTGGAAGGTGCGCTCAAGTGAATAATGCATATGTTAACCAGCCAATTCAAACTTGTTCTCAATATGGTAATGGAACTGCTTCATTGGATGATTTTATTGCTAGCAATTGTTCTAAAAAAGACGTCCCCCCGTCAACAAGCTACACACTAGAAACTTATCGAGCTGCCTGTAACCCTGAAACTCCAAATCAGACTAATAATGTGGCATCTGTATGGTGTAGAGAAAGTGCTCAAAGCCAAACTGTTAAGAAACAAGCAACCTGTCCAACACCCGGGGTTGAAATTAATGATACTTTAGTCAGTAGTAACGCACAATGTTTTACAAGTAATGCAACTCAAATCGATCTTAATTCTTCTGAATGTGCTGCTGTTAAAACATCATTAGCAACAGCTGGAAATCCAGGGCAAAATCCACAACAACAAGAAGCTATAGGTTCACCAATTACTGCGACAACTATTATTAAAAAAATTAATTGTGATTATACAGTTATAGCTGAAAGAGCGACTCCTGAAGCATCTATTAAACTTGATTTTGATTTTCCACAAGTTAGTGAAAATCCTAAAATTATGTCACAAGCTACAACAAGAAGAAGATCTAATAGCACTAGTGAGTATGATAACTTTGATGAATATGAAGATGATGATGCTGGTCAAAGAAATTTTATCAAAGGACCATTGTTAAAATTCTGTGAAGGTCAAGGTGATAAGTCATGGTCTGAGTTCTCTCAAAAACTAGGTGAATCTGGTCCTAGAGAACTTTGGGATCCATCTTGGAATAAACATTATAGAACTTATCTTTTAGGTCTCGATGATTCAAATAGCTCCCCTGTTTACCTTGATGGTTTAACTGGCGGATCAAATGGTTTTAGTGCCGACGAAAAAGCATTCATTAATGCTTGTAAAGGATCACACACTGTATTCAAAAATATATTAGAAGGACAAGGCCTTGCCGGAACAAATACTGCTCTTGTGGCTTTAAAACCAAAACTTGAAAAAGCGATTAAAAATGGTGTGCTTGAGATCGCCAATCATAGAAAACGTTTGGAAAAATGTGAAGCTATGGTTCATCTCACAAAACTATCAGACTATGATAAAGAATATAAAGGTGGCAATCGTACCTCTCTAACCACAAAGGCTTCATTTGATCAGCAATTGAAATGTGAAACTTATGGTCCTGAAGCACAAGACTTTAAAACTTGTAGTGACTTTATTAATACATATGATGCATCAATGGTAGCTAAGACCGCTTTACAAGCCGGTCAAGGAATCCATTATCAAAGTGAGCGTATCGAAGATCAAAATTTATTGAGTCAACAAGGTGCCATTGGCGGAATTGATCATCGTGGAGCTCTAAATATCCAAAAAGGTGAAATTAAGGATCGTGCCGGTTATGCGACTCAAAATGCTGCTCTAGATAGTGCAAAGCTAGCTGCTCTATTTGGAATCCTGCAGTCAATGCCGAATAGAAAAAAACTCATTGAGAGTTGTACTGCTGATGTTCAAGGTGAAGATTCTGCTATTAAAGTAAGAATGGCTGAAACTCATAAAATCTATCTTAATAAATTTTTAAGTGCCTTTGGTTTATCACTTGAAACTGATAAAGAACTTGTTGGACAAGCATTTACTTCAGCCGGTTCAAACTCAACACAGTCGTCTGACCCAAGCGGCGGCATTAACGATATCTTACCAAGTGATAAAACATTTATTTCAGTTGGCCCAAGTGGAGCTAATTCAATTTGTGAACTTGCTGGGAAAAACCGTGGTGCCTCAACGCTTATCATGAACGATGAGTTTAGAAACACGGCCAAAAGAATTCTTGCTCAAGTAGCGACAGAAGCCGCAGCAAGTTTCTTAGCTGCTGGTATGCTTAATAAGCAAGCAAGGCAAATTGATGAACTTCTAAAAAGAATTGAAGGCTATGATCCAAGTGAAAACTTTGTTCCACCTTCAGATGCACTTATGGCAGGACCTTGTGCCTTTGATCCAAACACTCCGGGTTGTTCTGGTGGTGTTCAGCCAGTTGCTAGAAATGTAGGCTTTGGTAACAACAGCTTATCAATTGGCGGTGGCGGTTTTGGTGGTAATGGAATAGCGCTTGATGCAGATACTGGTTTTGATGATGCGGCCACAGGTGGAGCTGGTACTTCAGATCGATCAGGTACAGGAACGACACTTGGCTCACTTGTTCCACAAAATAATAAGTCTGGTGGACTTGAAAGCGGTGGACCTGGTGCAGCTGGTGTTAAATCAAGCAGCAGAGGCGCACTTGGCGGCGGCGGCGGATCAGGCGCTTCAGCAGTTGGTAGTACTGGTCGCGGCGGCGGTGGCGGTGGCGGCGCTGGTGGATCGAAAGGCGGTCAAGCTAACGGTGGTAAAAACTTAGCATATGCTGGTAGTAGTATTGGTCGTCTAAGTGGTGGTCGTGGAGTTGGTCGAAAACCTGCTTCAAAAGATGGTGGAGCTAACCCATTTGCGAATATGTTTAAAAAAGGTGGGCCACAAAACGATACTTTAAACTTTAGAAATCCTGCTGGGATTGGTTCTAAGTCTGGAAGCATCTTTGATAGAATTTCAGATAGATATAAAGTCGTTCAAAGCAAAAACCTGCTTTTAGAGTACGAAGAGAAGAAATAATAAAAGTCATCTGGCCCCTGTAAAAACTACAGGGGTTGTCCCCTCGCCCCTAGGCCGGTGTTAGAATGACACCAGATTTATCCTTGGGGTTATTTTGAAAACAACAAAAGTTATTATTCTTAGTTGCTTGTGTCTAACACCACTCGCTGGCTTTAGTGCTGAAATAGATGCTTTTAGTAAGCGCTTTGAACCACTTGAAGATTCTCTTATTAAAGTAAATCAACTTACAAATCGTTTATTGCAAGAATCTCTTGATGAAGCCAATGATAAAAGAGACGGTTGTGATCAAAAACATCTCTATAAATCACTTAGAAAAAGATTTAATAACCAATATCAAGGACAACTCGCCAAAGAGATTATTAATTCTGATGAATACGCAAAAATAAAAATTCCATCAAAAGAATCAATCTATCAAGACTTCAAATGGTACGAAGCGATTGTTCAAGGTGGAACTTCACGTATTAGTGATCCTATTGCCGATCAAATGAAGATTAACGGCATTTTAGTTGGGACTGATAAATTTGAACATTTCATGGGCTCTGGATACAGATACTTTAATAAGTTTCGTCTTGAGCAAAATACAGTAGAAGAAGCGCTAAAAATTGGCTGGAAAGCGGAAACAGGCATTCTTGGTGCAGTTACAACTGGTGTTATGTCTTATGCCGATTTAACTGCAAACTTTAATGGCATGAGATTTTGGAATCATATCGAACTAAAGTTTGATGATGTGTTAGGTGCCGAATACAACCAAGGTCCTTACGTTGCTTGTGTTGATGAAGAATGGGTTACCACAGAAAACAAAATTGACTGGGCAAATTATATTGATAAAGCTTTTGATGAAGGCATTAACTGCAGCCGTTTTAAAAATGAAAGCTTGGCGAACAAAGTCGCTGCCCGCTTAGAAAAACTAGAGTCACAAGATAAGCTTGGAAGAAAATATCACTGTCCAATGGAGCCTCAAGCGATTGATAAACTCAAAGTGAAGTATGGCCAATTATCGCCGTTTCTCATCAACTCTATAGGCCACAACCCTCTAGGCGTTGATAGCTTCGATTCTCTCTACCCTGCCCCATAATTGGCACGTCACGTGCATTCTTAAATGGGGATTGGCAATGAATGCCAAAACTGGTCGCAAGGAGGCCCCATGAAAAAATTACCATCAGCAAAAGTCCAAGCCATTCAGGAAATAAATAGTGCCATCGCAACTATTGGATTTATGGCATTTGCGAGCTCATTATTATTAATACAGGGCTTATCTCGCCTACTTACGAAAAATTTATAAGCGCAGCGCAACTTGGCAGAACGCGCCGCCTCATTCTAGGATGCACTCAACTTAAGGATTGGTTGATGAATCAAAATTTAAACAATATAGGCCCTGTCCTGCAGGGAGAACTTTATTCAGCATGTCGCTATTTTGAGCGTGTGATTTTTGCATTAAAGCAAATTGAAGGCAGTGCTGCGTTTACTGAACTCAATGCTCTACTTGCTGAGCTTGAATTTGATCTGGATGCCTGGCTTGCGACAAATTGGCTACGTGAAGACTTCTTTGCGACTGAGCAACAAACTCTAAAACAAACAACCTTAGATAATCTTTTAGAAAAATTTTATGCTGTTGAACAGACACTAGTGCCTTTTTGGCGATTGGTGCCAACAAGATCAACGGCGGAATGCACCGTTGGACTGATAAACTTTGCTTTAAGTATCGGCTATGACCTACATCGTTTTTGTCTCGATATATCAGAAACCGATATCCCTCTTCCACGACTTGGTATGATTCAAGTGGTGGAAATAGATGAGGGTGGATTATCTAGACATGAACTAGCTTGGACCACGATCGAACAAATGATCGAGTCACAAGCCTCTAATAATGTTTCTATTTCATCATTAAACGTTAAACGTGAACAACGTCACCGTGAGTGGATTCAAAAAGGTCACGAAGCGATCTTTCAAAAGAAACCACAGGATGCTTTTACTGCTTTTGAAAAAGCAGCCGAACTTAAAGAGACAGCAGAAGTTCTAACTTTGATGGGTTGGGCGTTATCGCAACTAAACCAAGTCGAAAAAGCGAAAGGCTTATGTCTTCGAGCCATTAAACTAGATCCAGACTACGGTCCTCCTTATAATGACCTTGGCACGTATTTGCTTAATGAGGGTCAATCGACTGAAGCTCTCAAATGGTTTGAGCTGGCTAAGAATGCTTCGTTAAATCAAAACAAAGAATACCCATATATCAATGCTGGTCGAGCCTATTTGGCCAAAAAAGATATCATGAAAGCGCTTGAGCAATTTGAAATCGCTCTTGAAATTGCGCCTTATCATGAAGAGCTTAAAACGACTGTAGCCAAGCTAAAAACCAGTGTTGAAAAACAAAGAAACACAATTAAGAATCCGGCCAATCTCGATGATCGCTTTCCTTTTGAAAGCCCTGAAGGCGATGACTCTCCTCCTGTATTTTAATCATGACTAGAGATGAACTTGAACAATTCTTAAACGAAACTCTTGAGCCAACTCGCTACCAAGACTACGGACCTAATGGTCTTCAAATTGAAGGCAAAGATGAAATTCAAAAAATCGCTTTTGCAGTTTCGGCCACTAAAGATTCTATTGCTCAAGCAGTAAAAGAAAAAGCTGATGCCTTGATTGTTCACCACGGCCTCTTTTGGCGTTTTCATGGAACTAGAACAATCACTGGTCCCTTCGCCAAAAGAGTCGTTCCACTCATTCGTCATGACATCAATCTTTTTGGCTACCACTTACCTCTTGATGGACATCTTCAGTATGGAAATGCTGCGGGTCTTGCTCATGCTTTAGGTATGGAAAATATTGAACCTTTTGCTTTAGAAAAAGGTAGCTACCTTGGAGTTAAGGGCGAGCTTCCAAACAGCCAAAGCTCAAAAGACTTTGCCAAGACTTTGGAAAAAGTTCTCTCCCACTGCGTCTTACATGCTTGTCCAGAAAGTAATGGATCAATTCAAAGTCTAGGTATCATCACAGGTGGTGCTAACTCCAAGTGGACGATGGCCTTAGACGATGGACTTGATGCTTATATTACCGGTGAGATGAGTGAACATGACTGGAATGAAGCCAGAGAATCAGAGCTTCATATGTTTGCCGGTGGACACCATGCCACTGAAGTTTTTGGAGTTCAAAACCTTCAAAAGCTTATCGCTTCAAAATTCGATGTGCAAACCATTTACATCAATTCAGAAAATCCGGCTTAATCTTTTCTTTTAAGCGACAATGTTAAAATAAATTCAGCGACAGGCTCATCACCAAGTTTATCTGGACAAGTAGCAGTGATTTTTACTGGAAAGTTTTCACGCTCACCTGAAGCAATCACTTGTGCCACAAAGTCTCTTACTTCTTTACCTTGATGATTGGTAAAAACAGTATCGCCTTCGGCGCGTTTTAAGAAATCAGCATGAAAATCTTTAAAAGAAAGACTTACATTTTTACCAGAATCACGAATGGCCTGCATGGCAACTAATCCTCCGGCGCAATCAGCACCAGCGGCAAGAACACCAAAGTACATTGAGTTAAGATGATTCTTTTGACGACGGCCCAGAGGAATTTTGACCTTACAGGTTGTTTGATTAATTTCCATCACACTAGGGCGAAGCCAAAACAGCATTGGAATTTTCAAAAATCCAAAAAGGCGTAAATACATCGTGTCTTTTAATGGGCTTGGAATCATGGTTATACCTTACTGTTCTTTTTTAATTCACTTAAACGATTATGACCTGCACTGATCGCTTCAACAAATATTTTTTCAAGTCCTTGATCTTTAAGACTATTTAAAACGGCAGCTGTAACACCACCCTTTGATGTTACATTATCTCTAAGCTTTGCTGGTGGCTCAGAGGCTTCAACCAGCATTTTTCCTGCGCCAAGAAGAGTTTGTGCGACAAGCTTTCGAGCAATTTGAGGCTCGATCCCTCTTTCAATACAATCATGTGCCATGATTCTAGCGATCTCAAAAAAGTAGGCAGGACCAGAACCGGAGTATGGCGTGATTGTATCCAGCTCTTCTTCTGTTTCAAGTTCGATTGTTTTTGAAAGCCCATTAAAAATATGTTCAAAATAGGCATTGGCATGATCAGGGATATTCTTAGAGCAAACCCCCATCATTCCCTCGCCTACTAAAGAAGGTGTATTGGGCATCAAACGATAAAGACTTTTAAGACCACTAGCCTCTTCAAGTTCACTAAAAGTAACGGCCGCAAGAAGTGAAACACCAATAGCTTCTTTATTGGTAGGTTTAAAATCTGCGAAAACTTTATGTAGTGTTTGAGGTTTAAAGCCAAAAACATAAATATCACATGGAGGCAAATCAAAAAGACTTTTAACAGCCTTACCACCTATGATGTGGGCGAACTCTAAAGCCTTTGTTTCTGAAGGCGTATAAGTAAAAAATTGTGCTGTTGGATCAAGCTTATGCCAGTTAGGAAATAAGGCCTGAACCATATTCCCGCAGCCAAGAAAGGCAATTCTTTTCTTATTTATCAGCATCCTAAACCTCAATATCTAAAGGTGCACCATGCCTCATAATATTAACAGCAAAAGAGCGTGGACGGATAAATGGTCTCAAAAATCCTTTAACGTTCCCCGTGGCACAAGAATCGTATGGTGATAGAACTTTAATAAGTTGCCCTTGGATATTATGAGAGCAGTGCTTGGATACCCAAGCGACTTGATCAAGCGTGCCATCCACCATGATCACGCCAAATGGTAATGAATTAAGAGTTTTTAATAGTCGCTCTTCACTCACATAATAAGCATCAACATTATGCTTGGAAATTCCAGAGCCATGTAAAAGGGATATTAATCTCGACCACAAAGCGTATGATTCCTGTGAGCGACAAACGATACTTACACCGGTACCAACATAAAGTGCGCCAAAAAATTGCAGCCATGTCCTTAGATCTGGACGCTTGCTAAAAGAAACCAGTAGCGCCGTCTGAGCAGGCAGACGATGGCTATCAAAACTTAGCTGGCCAGGAATTTTTCTATTAGGGCGATCATGTACTAAATAGTTAACAAGAAATTTATCATTCCACTGGGAAAACTTGTTTAAAGTATCTTTAACTTCACCGCGAATTTCACCTGTAAGTGATTCAAACTGATGCAAAAACGCTTTGATTCCACGAGTGACCTTTTCCTTTCGGCGGTACACTTTTAAGCCAGATGGTACACAAACAGGAAAGTCATAATCTGTTCCCTCATCAACCTTGGCATTTTCACTTAAAACTTTTCCACCATTGATAGGAAGATGAAAACTTGGAATGTAGTGACGCGATCCTGCTTTTGGACCTGTACCAGATAACTTAAAGCCACCAAAAGGTTCAATCGCTACACGTGCACCAGTAATAGCTCTATTAATATAGAGATTTCCACTTTCCATTTTAGAAGTGTAGAAGTCGATATGATCTTGAGATTGACTGAATATTCCACCTGTTAATGCATAGTCTGTTCCGTTGAAAAGACGAAGAGCTTGATCGCGAGTTTCGTAACCGATGACATGAAGAACTGGTCCAAATAATTCAGTTTTTGCAAAACTCTCATTACTCATTGCACGCTCAAATGGCAGCTCAATGACAACAGGACCAACGCAGTAACCAGGAAGATCTTCATTAGATCGATCAATGATGACTTTACCACCATATTTTTTAGCTTCTTCAATGGCTTGCTTGGCTTGATCACGTAAGCGTTCTTGATCCTCTCTAGTGATCACCGGATTAACAAAAGTAGACCAATTAAAAGCTTGTCCCACTTGAAGGTCGGCCACAGCTTCACCTAGACGTTCAATAAGACGATCTTTAACTGCGCTTGCGACAAGTACTCTTGAGCAAGCTGAACACTTTTGTCCAGCATGTCCAAATGCTGAGTAAAGGATACCTGAGACGGTCTCATCAAGCTCTGCGTTTTCTGTAACAATTAAGGCGTTTTTACCACCCATTTCTGTAATTGCTGTTGCTAGATATTTTTGACCAGTTATTGGATTTTCAACAATTTTTCCTGCCATATTTTGATAAATCATTACACCGACATTTTTAGAACCAGTAAAAACAACAGTTCCAACTTTATCATGTTTAACGAGACGATCGCCTACTGTTTCTCCAAGACCAGGTAAATGAATAAGCACGTCTTCTGGAACACCTGCTTCATGCATAATATCGATTAGAGCCTGAGCGATGAGTGGAGTTTGTTCAGCAGATTTTAGAATGACTGTGTTACCAGTAACAAGAGGAGCAGCAATCATTCCGCACGGAATGGCCAATGGAAAATTCCAAGGTGTAATGGCGACAACAACCCCACGACTTCCCATATCAGCATGGCGGTGAACTTTACGCTCTTCTCTGGCATAGAAATTTAAAAAATCAATTGCCTCATCAACATCACCTAAAGCTTCTACTGGAGTTTTACCAGCCTCATAGACAATAAGTCCCGTTAGCTCAGCTCTTTTGGCCAGCATGATATTCGCAGCCTTTACCAAGCATGTAGAGCGGGTATGCCATGAGCCTTTCGCCCAATCCCCTCTAGCATAAGCAGCATAAGCTGTTTCAACTGCTTTATCGGCATCACTTACGTCGGCGAATAAAATCGATCCAACTTCAATTGAAGGATCTGAACTGCTGACGATTTTTTCATTTGATCCAGAAACTAAAAATTTATTTGAATAAATTTTTGTTGTAGGTCTTGTCTCAACAAAAGAAGTTATTGGATTTTTTTCTTTTTCCAAATACTGTCGAACATTAGCAATATTGCAAAACTTATCTGTTAACGCTTCTTGAACAACGTCGCGAACAAGTTCTCCTTTTCTAATTTTCTCTTGATGAATATCTATTGGAGAAACTAAAGAAAGCTGTTTTTTATGCGAGCGCATAATGGTTAAAACACCTACTTGAGATGAGTTTTCCATAATACGGCGTACGAGATAAGCCATACCTACGATTAGTGATCCGATGGGTACGTAATTTCTTACGACCCAACCAAGTTTGGCCATGGCGCATGACAGAGCTTCATAAGTCATATGCAAACATTGGTGTTCAATTTCAGGAGTAGCTGCAAAATGTTTTTTACGAAGCACTTCAGCGTAAGCGTGATCGGCAAAATTATGTGATGCCAAGCAAAGCTGTAAATGAGGATGAGAAGCGAAGATCTTCCATATGATTTGTCTAAAATGAATATCTGTTTCTTCTTTGTTTAAAAACTCAGGAGCATTGTGACCGTGAGCTTGCGCCTCGACTGTCTCAGCGTCCCAATAGGCGCCTTTAACAAGTCTTACAGGCATAATTAAGCCTCTAAGCTTCGCTAGCTCAATAATATCTTCTAAGTGGTCACTGGCATCTCTAAGATAGGCCTGAACGACGATTCCTGTACCAGCAAAATCTTTAAGTTCAGGTGTATCGAGAAGAACTTTTTTCCAAATCTTAAAAACGACATCACGGTAATGATAATGTTCGGCATCGATATTGATAAAAACATCACATTCTTTGGCCGTAGTTAGAATTTTTGAAAGTCTTGGCGCTACTAATTCATAGGTAAAGTCAAAAGCCTCGGGCTTAAAGTCTGAGGCTAAGGCCGAGACCTTAATTGAAACATGGGCACGTTGGATGCCTGATCCGTTCTTCTCGCCTTTTTTTACATGGAGATCGAATCCCTTAACAAGCTTTAGGACTTCATTCATGTAGTGATCAGCTTCTTTTTCAGAAACAACCAATTCACCAAGTTGATCTAGAGTAACATCGCGCTTGGTTTTTGACAGCGAGGAGATCGCAGCAGATGCCGTCTCAATCGTCTCGCCTGCAATGAATCGTTTCGCCATAAATCGCACGGCCGTACGAACCAGAGAAGTTAATAATCCTGCTGGGAATATAGAGGCAACGATACGAACGATATTAAATAATGATATATAAAAGTTTGGAAGGGCACGAAGCTGACCTTTCTTTTTAGTTTTTTTAGCTTCTTTTGAATCCTCTCTAAGGCGTCGAAGACTTTCAAGCAATATCCTTTTAACTTCATGGCCTGCACTGTCGTGATCAAGAGAAGGTAGAATAGCCAAAAATTTTAGAAGGTGGATACGAATTAAGGCGAATTTTGCAGTTAAGCTTAAGCCGAAATCGGAGACTCGCTCAAACAGTGTTGGGCGGTACTCATTAAGTCTAGCCAGTAAGCGCTCGATAGTTGCGCTCATTTGCTCTTCAATTTCACGGTTAGAGGGATCATTTAAAAGATCAACAAGATTTTTTCTCGCCGTGATAACTTGAATCTCTGAAGGAAAATCTACGGCCGATAAAGAAGCGACTTTTTCAACGTGATCTTTAAAGGCGATAAACTCAGTTTGATTTAAATCTGAATTTTCTAATTTTTGATACTCTTGAATTAAGAAAAGCTCCTGCGACAATCTTGGAGAATAAAGTCGAACTGTTTTTTCTTGATCAAAAACACCCATTAAAAATGGTGTTGATTGGATAATGATTTGTCTTCGATCATTTCGACCTGGCAACAATCTAGTCCAACTTTCTATTTGGCTTTTGATTTGTGCGTTTAGAATTTTACCATCACTAAATAGATCGTTAAAAGTATCTTCAACAATGAGATTCCAATCATTATTTAAAGAGTAATTTTTTAAAATAGGAAAAAGTCCGCGCTGGGATATAGATGTGCCCATAGGAGGATTCTCAGTCATAACGACGCCTCGTATAAAAAGAGTGTTTCTACTCTGAAATAAGGCGCTTAAAATACGGCGATTTTTCTAAGAGGTAAAGGGAGAATCATGAGTAAAATCAATTGTTTACTAAGTGTCCCAAAAGATATTGTCTATAATCTTCAAATAAAGGACTTTTTAAGACTTCTGCCTTAAGACCAGAGCTTAAACGATCAAGCATTGGCTCCAAAATTCTTCGCCCAGCAACAAAGGTTGGTCTCACTTCAACGAGGAAGACTTCTTGATCGACTTTTACTGCAATATTAAAGGTTTTACTTGTATCCACACCCTCTTCACGAACTTTTGCAGGATTAATTGTCGGCAACTCAGCAAAGTTTACATTTAGCGTCTGAAGGCCTTGATCATTAGTCTGAATTCTTGGAGTTGTTCTGCCCGATGCGCCAGTTCCGTTTGGAGTATTTGCTACATTACGAGTGCCAGAAACTTCTTGTGGAAAGTTCCCATTTGTTGATCCTACATTTTCGTTACTTGGTGGATTTTGAATATTTACTGAGTTGGAATTATTTGTTGTGATCGCTGATGGGTTTCGAATATTTCTATTAGTTTGATTCCTAGAGTTCGTACCATTTGAAGCTACTCCTGTGTTAACTGAAGGAGATGTATTCGTCACATTTCTTGAAGTCGAAGCTGCTTGCTGAACTAGCTTCTCCATTCGATCAAGAGCGCTGTTTCTATAACTCTCTCTTAACTCATCGATAGTCTCTGATGCTCTATTCATTGAATCTAGAGCTCGCCTTTCAGATGGTGACATCGATTCGTTAGACCCAACTCTTGCAGAAGTTGTAGGACTCACTGTGTTTGTTTGAGTTCTTGGGAAACTGGAAGCCGATGAGCCTAATGAATCAAAACGCTTATTCATAAAGTCTTGAAATGCATCGTTTGCTGTTACGATTCTAGGACCTGTTGATGAATTTGTATTAGAAGAAATACCAGTACGTGCGGATTTGAAATCACCAACAGAAGGATCATTTGGGATTGGCTCAACTGATGAAGATTGGCTTGGAGTTGTCGCAGTTACAGGTGTTGATGAATATGAACCTAAAAATTTCTGAGCGAATGGAGTTTGAGTTGGAGTATAGTTCGCACCAGGTTGTTGACTAGTTTGTACTGAAGAGTTCGTGACTCTTGAGTAAGAAAGCAAGATAGCATCGGCATCTTCACCAAGCTCTTCTTTTACACCTTCATAACAAGCATTCATTTGCGTTTGATTGCCTTGGCAGTCGGCGAGTTTACAAAGAGATGAATCTATATCATCAGGTAGTCGTTTATTTGCAGTGTTACTTATATATTCACCTAGCTGAATACTTTTTATTACATTGTTAACAGTTGAAGACTGCTTCACTTTTGAACATAATGGAATATTCAATTTATCATCACGACAAGAATCAACGGAACATTTATATAAATGAGTGACGTAGTTTGATTCAATAAATTCTAATCCTGAGTCATCAGCAAACATTGAATCAAATCCATCTAGATGATCTAATGAATTATATTTAAAAGAATTCGCTAAAAGTTGAGGATTATCAACATAAGCCAAACTATCGCCTGCGCATGCCATTGCACTCACATTATTTATTAATTCAGAACACAGACTACTAATTTCAACCAACGCTGTTGATTGGACTGAAGGAAATCTCACATAAGCATCTTTTTTAAAATAATCTATTAATTTTGAGGGGTTATTTAAAAATTCAGAAGAATTTTCAATGAAAAATTTAAAGGCCTTAGGATCATTTAAAATTGGACTCGTAATTGACAAAGATGAGAGCTTGATAAAGGCATCTTTAATATTAACTAACTCTTTATCTTCACCAGTGTTCCAGTTCGATACTGTGGTTTTGTCACTAAATGAAGCCAGTACTGCTGTTTTATTTTTGGTAAGATTCTCTAAAAGTTCCTTACCATTGCGTAAAATATCTGAATACATTTGTAGTTCATTTAAATCATTCTTAGTTAAGCATGATTTTGAATTTGCCAGGGATTCGCCAGAAAAAGATTTCGCAATTGAAGAAATATACCCTTCAATTGAATCGCTGCCAAAAACTTTAGAAAGGTGGCTTGAATCTTTTGCGCTAGAGCAAGTCGAAGTATTCGATTTAATTTTTTCTAACCTACAATCCTTTAGTGTGTTAGATAAATCATCACCTCGAATAAATGTATTTCCAATTTGAAGTTTATTAAAAATTGAGATTTTTTGAACTAAGTTTTCATTACTTTTAAGAATCGATGCCTGGAGTTTTTCTTTTGTTTTTGCAGCTCGCTCTTTTGATAGATCATCAATTGTAGTTTCGTGTGTTTCTGTATAACATTTACAATCGCTACAAGTTGCTTGTTCTAGCGAAGATATTGAAGGAAATCCCTCAATATGGTTCCCACAATCTACACAATCAGTTGCGGCCTTTGAGATTGAAATTGTTAATAAAAAAGATAATCCTAATCTTTTAATTATTTTCACTAAAGCTCCGATTCACGTTTGCCACCAAATCTTCTAATGGTGATTTCATAGGCTGCAAAATCAATCTTATCTTGTTCAGTCAAATATGGATTATCTGAATAAAAATCGATAAAATCTAATAATGTTCCTCTTGGTTTAGAAGAATTATTTATAACGGTATTAAATATTTTTGTTAAACCGGCTGGATCATTTTTTTCGCGTATATAATATCTTGCGAATGACATGAGATCAGCCCTTGCTGTAGGCAAAGAGGCTCGATGCTTTAGCAAATCTGCATTGGTGACTTCATCACATTTAACGTGATCATATATATCATAAAGACTATATCCAAGTTCCTGGGCTTTTGCTTTTAGTGCATCAATACCATATCTATTGAAGTCATAGCACAAAGTACTTTGTTGTCCTTCGGTCAAATTGATTGATGAAACTGCTCTCGTCACATTAGAAATAACCTGAAGATTGCTAGAACCAACTCCCGTATCAGCCACAAGAGTTCCGTTGCAATCAGCGCAATCACCTTCAGCGGCGGCTAGAGATGCTGCATGAACTTGAAAGATAATTGGCAAAATGAAAACTAAACTTTTAAGTTTTAAAAGCATGGCGAAACTCCCGATTATTCTACACTTTATATTGTGCCTAATTTTATGTAGGACCAGCGTGACAGGCAGATTGTGCCAACTATAATTTGAGACTTAAGATTGTACCCATGAGACGGTGAACCCAGTTCGATGCCGTTGGATCAAATGAAAAAGCCAGCATGACCAAGCAAAAACAAAAAGCAAAAATGATTGTTCCTAAAAAAGCTTTTTGCCACCAGCGCAGCTTTTGTTCCTCTTTTTTCTCAGCAAGATAAGTTAGATACTTTTCACGACGAATCTCATGCTCTTTAATAAGTAGCATTTTTTGTTCGCGGATCTCCATTTCATAAAGAAAGGCTTCTTCCTTTTTTGAAACATCGTACTTTTTCGCCCCACTACTTGCCACAATGGACTCCTGTTATGGCTTCTTATCGGACAAAACTGCGCGGATATTTAGTTTTATTGACGGAGGTTCTACGTATTTTCTATAATTTAGGAGTGAAATACTTTCGTTTTGTTTTTATTTTTTCGATCATCCTTTTTGCTCATAAGAGCAACGCAAACACCTATAATTTCGAAGACTTACAGGCACTTGAGGGTCAAAAGGCATATAAAGAATTCTTGGATCACGCCAGAGATATTAGGCCAAGCCAAAGAACAAAGATTTGGAGTGAGATGCTCAGTCATATGGCAACAGACTATATGCTTCATCTGAAGTCCAAAAAAGACTTCGATCAACAGACTTTTCGATACGTCCAATTTTTGAGTGATTGGCCTGAATTAAGAGAAGATGCTTTCTTTCACACTAAGAGAGAAGTCTATTTACTGGATTATGTGAAAGACTGTTATTCAAAACAACTTAAAACATGTCGTGCTCAGGCTAAAGAGTCTTGGGATATCGGAAGAAAGAATTTAGATAATGGAACGTTATTGGCAGAAGTGCTCTCAATTTATGATCCTAAAGCCGACATCAGTCCCTATATTTCTCTTGCGCTTAAAGACGATGTAGCAAAATTTTATTGTAGAAAAGATTTCATTCAAGGATGGGTTTTAAACTCAATAGCACCAAAAATTATTTCGGTCGAAGACTCCGCTGAAGTTTCACAAATCGTTACGGGTATCGTTAATCCTTATTGTATTGAAACGATGAAGCCTCTGTTTGAGAGAGGCATTTTAAGTTCCAACCAAGAACTAAAGAATATTTCTTATCGCATCTTAAAAGCATTTAAATTTATCTCTTCCAGCGATGAAGATCTTTATCTCACCACTTACCTATTAGATGGTCCTTCTGTTGGGAAGACGTTCAATTTAGCATGGTCAATGCTAAGACAAATTTCTCAAGACTTTGAACGACGTAAATCTCTATTGTCCCGTCTAGCAAAACTTGATCCCCTTCCTGATGCTTTATTTGATTCGGGAAATATTTTAAAACGCGATACTGTTGCAAACTTTTTGTTTCAACATATTCCAGAATATATCAGTTTCTACGCTGAAACTTGTGTTAATTACAGACTTGGAAAAGGTGATTTTCCAAAAGGTAATCCTACTCTTTATTGTGATAAGTTTTTTGAAATGGCAAAAAAGAAAAACTGGCTATCGCAAGAAGTAACCGTTAAATATTCAAGTATTCGCAAACCATAAAAAGAATGGTTACTCCATTATGAAAACACTTAACTTTGCTTCGCTGAAAGAATCAACTTCAAACTTTTGGCATATTTCAAAACCCTATCATGCACTCATCTTTTTTATAGCAGGATTTCTTTTTGATATTCTAACACTTGAAGAGGTTGATGATATGCTTACACTTGTAAGCCAAGTCCTCTACTTATTGGTTGCCGTTGGCTTTTTTCTCATCAATGCTGAAGGAAAAACTCTAACTTCAATTCTGCCTTCACACCCTTTGATTACAAAATTATCTGTTTGGGAAGAAGACATCTTTCACTTCGCTCTTGGAGCGCTTCTAAACGCCTTCACTTTGTATTTTTTTAAGTCAGGTTCATTAATTAATTCACTTATCTTTTTATTCTTTATGTCAGCCTTGCTTCTTCTAAATGAATTTAGACCGGCTTTTTTAAAGCATGACCTCATCCCGGCCATTCTTATTCATACATGTCTGATTAGTTTTACAGTCATTCTGGCACCAACTCTACTTGGCCACATGGGTACAATCCCATTTTGCATAGGTATTTTTGTTTATCTGGCTTTAATTGCGTTATGGCTGAAAATTAGAAAAGAAAAAATTACGATAAGGCCGCAAATCATTATTGCTGGATCACTCGCCGTTTTTTTTCTTGGTATGTATGTTTTTAGAATTTTTCCACCTGTACCACTTTCTTTAAAAAAAATTGGTGTCTACCACAAAGTTGAAAAAGTTCAGATAGATGGCCAAACGAGATATCTAACCTTCACAAGCTCACCTTGGTGGAAGTTTTGGAGTGATCAAAGTCAACCCTTTGAAGCGAGACCAAGTGATCAAGTTCACGTCTTCACTCGAATCTTCGCTCCAGGTGGCTTTGCTGACACTGTTTATCTTGAGTGGTGGTGGAAAGGTGCAAAAGGTTGGATGAGAACTGATCGCATCCCCTTAACGATCACTGGAGGAAGGCGTGACGGTTTTCGTGGTTACGCCTATAAAAGTAATTACGACATTGGAGAATGGAAAGTACTGATTACAACATCAGATGGCTTAGAGATTGGCAGAACATTTTTTGATATCAAAAAGGTTGAAGCTGACCATAATGTAAACCTTATTACACATCAATTCTAATGCGAGTTTATCAATCTGATCAATACACACTACCCTTACCTGAGAATCATCGATTTCCGATGCAAAAATATCGAATATTAAAAGAAGAACTTGTTAAGCAGCAAATTTTAACAGTAGATCAAATCTTTGAAGCACCATTAATAGAAATAGAAGACCTCTATCTTGCACATGATAAGCAGTATGTTGATCACATCATCAATGGAACGCTTGATGCAAAAGAGCAACGAAAAATTGGTTTTCCGTGGTCCCCTATTATGCCGCTTCGTTCTCGTGCCTCTGTTGGTGGCTTTATGGCCGCTTGTCGTTATGCACTTGAAAATGGATTCGCTGGAAACCTATCAGGCGGCACACATCATGCTCATCGAGCTCATGGTGGTGGATTTTGTGTCTTTAATGACTTTGCTGTCGCGGCCTATGTGCTAAAACAAAAGCATAAAATAACTCAACTTGCGATCGTTGATCTTGATGTTCATCAAGGCGATGGAAACGCATCAATGCTTCAAGGCTCTCAAGGTATTTTTATTTTTAGTATGCATGGAGAAAAGAATTATCCCTTTAAAAAAATCAATTCTGATTTAGATATAGCTTTGCCGAATCAGTGCCAAGACGATGAGTACCTAACAAAGCTGTCAGATGCATTACCAAAAGTGATTGCGACTAGACCTCAAATTATTTTATTCCAGGCTGGAGTCGATCCTCTATTTAGTGATAAGTTAGGACATCTTGCTTTAAGTTTTGAGGGTTTGAAACAAAGAGATCAACTTGTGTTAGGTTTATGTAAAGAGTATGGAATTCCCGTTGCTATTGCTATGGGTGGTGGCTATGCTGAGCCCATTGATGACTCTATTAAGGCCCATTTAAATACATACATTGTGGCCAAGGAACTTTATTCAAAGTGAAAATTGTAATTATTGGTGCAGGTTTTGGTGGATTAAATGCAGCGAAGAGTCTCACTCACTTTAAGCAAACCTCTGTAACAATTATTGACCGACATAATTATCACCTCTTCCAACCACTGCTCTACCAAGTTGCTACGGCAGGTTTAAATCCAGCTGATATCGCATCCCCTATTCGCTCACAATTTAGAAAAGATAAACATATTGAAGTAAGACTTGAAGAAGTCATTGATATTGATCGTCATCAAAAAGTAGTTAGAACACTTGAGAATAGTTTTAGTTATGATCTTTTGATTGTCGCAGCTGGCGCAAAAAACTTTTATTTTGGTCATCATGATTGGGCAGCGAAAGCTCCCGGTTTAAAAGGCCTTGAGGATGCTACGGAAATCAGACGTAGACTTTTCGTTGCGTACGAGAATGCAGAGAAAGCCAAAACAAATGCTGAAAAAACGATGCATTTAACTTTTGTTTTAATTGGAGCGGGACCTACGGGAGTAGAGCTTGCTGGATCATTTGCCGAAATAGCTCATCAAGTTTTACGTACAGACTTTAGGCATATTAATCCTGATGAATCAAAGATTATCCTAATTGAAGCCGGTCCTAGAATACTTCCAAGCTTTAAACCTCAGTTGAGTCAAAAGGCGCAAAAAGATTTAGAAAGTATGGGAGTCACAGTCCTAACAAATACAAAAGTTATTCAGATAAATGATAACCAAGTTATTTTGCAAGATAGCTCCATTGAAGCCAGTACAATTGCTTGGAGCGCAGGTGTAACTCCATCTCCTCTAGCTAAAATTTTAAAAACTGAACTTGATAACAAGGGAAGAGTTCTAATTAATTCGGATTTGTCATTAAAAGATGACCAAAGTGTATTGGTATTAGGTGATATGGCAGCTTTTAAAGATGGCGAAACAATTCTTCCAGGTGTGGCATCAGTTGCGATTCAGCAAGGTCGATATATTAAAAAATTAATAAAAGCAGATCTTGAAAAGAAAAAACGACCTTCTTTTAAATATTTCGATAAAGGCCAAATGGCGACGATCGGTAGAAAAAAAGCAGTTGTCCAAGTTGGAAATATTGCGTTTAGTGGGACAATCGCTTGGTTTGCATGGCTATTCGTCCATCTTTATTACTTAATAGGTATGCGAAACAGGGCCATGGTCTTTGCACAATGGGCTTGGTCTTATCTTACCTTTAGGCGTGGCGCTCGACTGATAACTCCACCTAGGTCCTCTGAGGATAACTAGGCCTGACAAGACAACTCATTTAGATCAAAATTAAATAAATGAGGTTTTATGAATATTATTACACAGGTTTTTCTTCCTATTGCGTTAGCTATTATAATGTTTTCAATGGGACTTGGTCTAACCACTAACGATTTTAAACAGGTCATTTTAAAACCTAAGGCATTTGCTCTCGGCCTATTTTGCCAATTTATTACTCTTCCTCTTCTAGCCTATGCCGTTATTAGCTTCTTTGGACTCAGCGGCGAGCTTGCCGTAGGAATCATGATTATTTCTGTCTGTCCTGGTGGAGTCACATCTAACGTTTATGCAAAATTAAGCGGCGCTGATGTGGCCTTATCAATAGCGCTGACCGCGGTAACAAGTTTAGCTAGTGTGATTACGGTTCCTCTAATCGTTAACTGGTCTCTTCAACATTTTCTTGAAGCCAGTGCAGTTGAATTGCCATTATTAAAAAGTATTGGTGGTATTTTTATTATTACATCTATCCCAGTTATTTCGGGGCTACTGCTCAACGAAAAGAAGCCAATACTAGCTGCTAAACTTGAAAGAATATTTTCAAAGCTATCTGTAGGCTTATTTGTCGTGATCGTTTTGGCCGCTATTTTAAAAGAGCGCGAAAACTTTATCCCATATATGGAAGTCAGCGGTTCAGCGACATTACTATTAAATATTTTAACCATGCTTGTTTCATTGATTTTGGCACTATTCATCAGTGTTCCAAAGTCACAGGTCAAAACAATTGTGCTAGAGTGTGGAATACAAAATGGAACTTTAGCGATTATGATCGCTGCAACCTTTTTGAATAACGAAGTAATGACTATTCCTGGAGCGATCTATTCGCTTCAAATGTTTGTGACGGGTGGCTTTGTGATTCTTATTTCAAAACTGGCCAAAAAGCCTATTGCTGCTTAATACCTAAGGATTTTAGAGTCTTTTTTAAATGAACTAATGAATTAGCTTCAGCGTAATCTTGCTCTTTGGCCACTGTCCAATCCATGCAATTATCACCTTCTCTTTGTGATTGGTTTGAGCCCGTACCTCTTACTAGAACTCCAACTTGTTCACCTTTTTTATTAAAAATTGGACCACCTGAATTACAAGAGAATGTATCGATATTGTGTTTAAATGATTTATTCGTTCTATCGATTGTTGATGTTCGACCTTGCTCATCAGCTTTTTGAGGAAGTCCCAAAGGATAACCGATCATGGTAAGTTCTTCGTTTAACTCAAGGTATGCTTTACTAATTTTAACAGGCCTGCGATCAGTAACTTTTCTATCAATTTGAACTATCGCAATATCATCAGCTTGCATCGTTGGATCGAAGTTATGATAAAGAACTTTCTTGCATTCATAAACGAGCTCTTTTTTTATAATTTTTAAATCCTCACCAATTGCGTAGTCAAAAACGATTTTAAAATCGCCACAACCTTTCTTAGCATCATCAACACAATGTGCTGCAGTTAGAATGATATCAGGAGCAATGAGGCTGGCCGAACAATTGGCCAAATGAGGCTGACCTGCGAATTTTGTATCAGCACAAAACCCCAAGTTATCAGAACTCCAGTTAACACTATCGTAGTCGCCATCGCCTCGCTTTTTTAGCGAGGTGTTTCTAAAGATAGCAGGCACTGATTTAGAAAGATCCATGATCTCATGACTACCTTCTAGTCTTGCTTCAAAACGAGAATCATCTTCAAAGATGGCACCTAGACATAGGCAGGGAAAGATTAGCAAAAGGAGTAATTTCATCTGCATCTTTTACTTTAAAATCAAATACATCGCAATTGAGAGGGTAATGCTTATAAGCTTCAAATAAACGTAATCACTCGCTTTTATAGGGCAGAACTTGCTTTAAGGTGACAAGCTCTGGAAATAGCTTTTTAAAGCTTTCACCTCTGATGACATCTAAAGCTTCAGTATATTCAAAGAAGTCTTTTAGCAATGACTCATCACCATCAATGGAGAGAAAGCTAATTACTTTATCTAAAAACTTATAATCAGAAAGATGCTTTTTAAAGAGCACTTTTTCATCAAAAGAAAGTGTCTTAAGTTTATTTTGAAGATACTCATTTTCAAGATGTTCGAGTTTTTTAATGATTTCCAATCTCATCTTTTGAGGCAAGTTTTGTGCATTTAATTCTTTTGGTACCGTTAAAAAATTATATAAAAATTCTGATGTATTAAATCCTAAATCGTTAATGAGATACTTAATCAAATTTTCTAAATTTGAAACGTTCATAATATTAATAGTTATTGTTGCAAAACATTTAACTTGCGGGAGAAGTTTTCTGACTTCGAAGAGGTTTTGACAAAAAAGTCTTAAATCTAATCCTTTTCTAAAGTATTCCCCTCGCTCTCCCTCATCATCGATACTGATATAAAGCTTTACGTCACTAAACCCTTTTAGCGTTTCAATGATACTCTTATTATTTAGCTTAAGAGTAGAAAGATTTGTACTAAAAGAGAGGTCAACACCTGTTTGATTATTGAACTTAAGTTTCTCTAAGAGCTCATAAGTCTCACTCATTAAAAAAGGCTCTCCACCGGCAAAATAGACTTTCTCGACTTGATCTAGTCTGCTTAAAAGCTCTTGAACCGTTTGACTATTTACAGTCGTGAGTTTCTTTTGAACTTTTTTACCTGTAAGTTTTTCAAAATCTTCACTCCATGAACTACTCGATTTGGGATAACAACCGCGACACGAAAAATTACAGACATTACTCATTCTGACATCAAGTGAATGAACCTGAACTTCTGGTAAACTTCCATCTTCATTCGTTAAGTCGATAATCTTCATCTTATGATCAAAAATTTCATTATGCCATTGTCTTGCACTTGGAATATTTAAGTCTTCAAGATTAAAACATGCTGAACAAATTTCTGGACGCTTACCAGCTAAGAAATCTTTTCGTAATTTCTTAAATTGATCATTATTCAAAATATCGTTAACGCTGTTGCCCTCAACATTCGCGAAGGGCTTACTTAAATCCGTATGTCCACATGGCGTTACATCTCCACTAGGATGAATGTTTAAATGAAGCCAAGGAAGGATACATATATTTTTTTGTTGTTTTGCCACGTCATGATTTTAACACGACTTAAGAAGTAATAGTGAAATATTGCCAAGCATTAATTTGGACGACAGGACTTATATCTCCTAAGCTATAGTTCAAATAAAGAGTCGCGAGGTTATGAATGAAGTTTCTCCACACAATGCTTAGAGTAAAAGACTTAGATAGAGCACTTGATTTTTATGTTGGAAAACTTGGTCTTAAAGAGATCCGAAGAAAAGAAGTACCTCAAGGTAAATTCACTCTTGTTTTTCTAGCTACAGCACCGGGCGAACCAGAAATTGAGCTAACTTATAATTGGGATCAAAAAGAAGAATACAGCGAAGGTAGAAATTTTGGTCATCTTGCCTTCTTGGTCGATGATATTTATGCCACCTGTGACAATCTTCAAAAATCAGGAGTTATCATTAATCGTCCACCTCGCGATGGTTATATGGCTTTTATAAGGTCTCCAGACGGGCAATCTGTTGAGTTACTACAAAAAGGCGAAGCTCTCCCCCCAAAGGCTCCATGGAATGAGATGCAAAATACTGGAGCATGGTAAGTGAAGACTCTACTCACCTTTTTAACACTATTAGTATCGACCTCAATTTTTGCAACACCTTTAAGGGTCATGACCTTCAATACTATGTGCGATATTTGTGGTGACAAAGATCATTTTGATAAATTTAAAACTCGAGTTGATCAAATTGTTGATACGGTTCAAAGAAGCAATCCAGATATCATAAGTTTTCAGGAATTTAGAACGAAAAGACAACTTTTTAAAATCAATAAAAGACTTGGTAACCAGTACGAAGTTCTTTACTCAGATGGGCTCATTTTAAACTACGCTGATCCTGCTCTTTTTATTAGAAAAGATCGTTTTGAAGTTAAAAAACATTATTCCTTTTGGTTAGGGCCACGATCTGGTCGCTTTAGCTTTGGCTGGCGTTTTGGTATCCCAAGAAAACTTCGTTATGCAGAGCTTAGAGACAAAGTCTCAGGTCTAGACTTTGCTTTTGTCGGTTCACATTTTGATAATTCAACTAAAAACAAGAACCCAAGCGCCGTTATGGTAAATCAGCATTTAAGTCAAAAGGTTCTGCCTATAATTTTTGCCGCTGATACAAATCTAAGACCAGATATGGAAGGCTTAGTGTTTTTAAAAGAAAATCTGTTTGAAGATACTTACTATAAAGTTGATACAATCAATTATTTAGCCAACACTCCCTACTCTATTCACGATGCCTGTAATATTGAGAAGGACACAGTCTTTCCCGATTGTCGCGTTGATCATGTTTTACTATCAAAGGGCTCACCTTTTTCAGTTAAAATGTGGAGTGTCGATGTGCATCGATATGGAGACAGAAAAGTTTTTGTCTCTGACCATAGAGCGGTCATTGTTGATCTTGAAATCGACTAAAGAAAATTATTTAATTCCATTATACTCATGGCGAAGCTTTGATTGATTAAGATAGACCTCTAAGCGAATTCTATTAACGCCTCCAAGTGGTCTATTCTCTTTAGGTGCACGCCAAGGGTTAAACGTCAGATTTTCACAATAGCTCATTTGCTCTTCTATTCGAAAGCCACTTTGCTTATTAACTTTTAGTTTTCCAACATGGATCATTGGAGATTTACTTGTGTCCCAATCAATCATTGCGTTTTCGATATCATTCTTTTTTGGATCCTTATTAGGTTGAACATAAAAATCAAAGCATCCTTCTGTTTGTGACAAAGTATTTTCTAGAGCTTCACCTAGAAAATCATGGCTTGGATTTACAGGAATAAAGTCTTTAGTTTCTTTACAAGAAACCATCTTCATTTTCATACTTGTTGGACCTAATTTGTAAGGAGTCGCGCTGGCAAAATCAATGTCTAGCGGATTAGCGATTTTAACTCTTGATTTCAATATTGAGCCTAATGTTCTCCAATGAAATGCGAGATAGCCTAAAACTCCAAAACGCCCTTGTGTCGATCTCATAAACTTTTCATAGGCTTTTGGATTTGGAATAAAAAAGGAGTCAGCATTCATAAAAACAAAGTCATGAACATTTGATCCTTCTTCTACGCCAATATCTTGCAAATAGTTTTCACTTGGAACGTCAAAGAACTTCATCGCCATACCGCGAATATCTTTTTCGATATCTGCTTTTCTAAAGTCAGGATCTCCATTAGAAAAACGGACTAAACCAGCATAAGTATTGTTTTCTTTGAATAATCCTACTTTTAATTCATTGGGAAGATTCTTATTATCAATGGTTAATTCTGATTTCACACAACCATGATGCTTAGGGTGAGCATCTCGTCTCATGATTTCATCATTACCCGTTGATTCAATAAGAGTGTCGTGGAAAATTTGAGCTATTGATTGCATCATCTGAGTTTCTTGTGATCCCCAAACTTCACCTTGCTCTACGGCCGGTTGACTAGCGTTGACACTAACAGAAGCTACGCTTCGCTTCGATGGAGACTGTTCATTACATGCGCTAAGCAAAGCAAGACATAGAAAAGTGTTAAGCAAAGTCTTCATCACAGCCTCCAAGGCTCTTATAGTCAAAGACTTATCGGAAAGAAGAGCATTAAACTTGTGCTTAAGTCCCTTAGTCATTACGTTAGCTTAACTTTATTTCCCGAGTATACTAAACAACTTTTCTAAGTAGAAAGTAGCACATTAAGGCACCACAAAATTGAGCAACGATAAACATCGATACACCTGCTGGAGCTATACCGCAAAATGTATCGGTTAAAGATCGGGCGATTGATACCGCAGGATTGGCAAAAGATGTCGAGGAAGTAAACCAGTAAGCTGCAGCGATATATGAGGCAATAGTCAGTGGGGCAAACTCAACATGCTTTTTCCCAGCAAGGGCAATAACAGAAATAAGTCCAAAAGTAGCGATGATTTCAGAGATCCATAAATGAGTTTCATTTCTACTTTTTTGAGCAATTTGCAAAATATCTTGATTAAACATGATGTGTGTTAACAAAACGCCGGTGATAGCCCCGCTAATTTGAGCAATCCAATATAAGAACATTTCATTCGTCGTCATTCTTCCCCATAGTCTTTCAACAAAACTAACTACAGGGTTAAAGTGAGCACCAGACAAACTTCCTAAGCATTGAATCAAGACGAAAAGTCCAAAACCCGTTGCTAGTGAATTGGCCAACAAGGCAATGGCCGAATTTCCATTGGCTAGATTCTCCCCCATGATTCCTGATCCAACAATAATCATTAATAAAAAGGCAGTACCTAAAAATTCACTTAGAAACTTTGTCTTCATGATAAATCACCTATCAATTCTGGAAGCCTTTGAACCGTTGTCTTGATTTCGTCTCTGACTCGTCTATAGATGTTTAAAATCTGATTCTCATCGATCATATCTTTAGTTAAAGCTGGAGGATCGTTAAATCCAAGATGTACGATCTTACTTCCAGCAAAATACGGACAGGCCTCATTAGCGGAGTCACAAACTGTCACAACAAAGTCAAAAGACTCAATAGCAAGCTCATCTGTAGTTTTGGAGAAGTGTGTCGATAAATCAATCCCCTCTTCTTGCATGACCTTTACTGCACGAGTATTCATGCCATGTTTTTGAGTTCCAGCAGAGTAACACTCATACTTTTCATCCCAAAAAAAACGACACCATCCCTCGGCCATTTGTGAACGACATGAGTTTCCAGTACACAAAAATAAGATCTTTTTTTTCATTGTCACTACCTAACAACAGCTCTCTCCAAATAACGTTGAATAAAAAGCGATAGAGTTTTCTAAATTTTTAACACCAACATGAATATGAAAACGTTTCATTTTTTTCTCCTTAATTACTTTTATTTAACAATTACATCCTAAACCAAACGAGAAACATTCTTGAACTTTGTACTGTCTAATAGAGTCTTGACTTGAATCGCATGCGTAAGCCAGCTGCTCAAGACTAGACTTCATTTTTTCTAAGTCTGAAATCTTGTCTTTAATTTCATCAAGCTTATTGAGAGTTTTTGTTTTAACTTCACCACAAGTTATTCGTGGTTTTGTGTTTAGCTCTAATAATTCTTTTACCTCATTTAAGGTAAAGCCGAGTTCTTGCGCCTTTTTAATGAAAATGATTTTTTGTACATCATCGTTATTGTAAGTTCTAAAAGCTCCAGTCTTTGGCGGTACTTTTAGAATTTTTTTTCGTTGGTAGAATCGAACGGTCTCGACTCCAACTCCTGCTAACTCTGCTAATTTTCCAATCGTCATAACTTCCATGACTTCTCCTTACTAGGATTGTACACCCCGTACTATAGTACAGAGTCAAGTATGCTAGCAGAAATTTAGAATTTCAAAGTAATGTGAGCAAGGTGGATTGGCTTAGTTCGATATTAGACATAAAAAAAGGAACCCAAAGGGTTCCTTTTTTTTTATAATTGGTGCCCAGGACCGAAGTGACGTAGACAGTTTTTTGAAAGTGTAATGATTACACTAAATTAGTTAATGATTACGGTGCGTTAGTATAACTTTGAGTTCTCTTTTGTGATCGTCCGTTTTCATCTTTTTTTCCTATTTTTGGGCATTTTAGCGCCATATTAGCGCCAAGTTTTTTCTACAGGCTTTAGCTGGACACCAACGATATTATGTCAAAACGACATGGTTTATTGCTTTAAACATGTCATTTTGATATAATTGAACTGTGAAGCTCATTGGACGAGAAAATATTGATACTTTTAAGCGTAAGCACCCTACTAGTCGCAAGGCGCTTGATCGTTGGGTGAAATTGATAGAAGGAGCGACTTTTAAAACTCCTCAAGATGTAAAAGAGCTTTTTGGCGTGAACGTAGATTTTGTTGGAAACCAAGCCGTTTTTGACGTTGGTGGAAATAAGGTTAGGGCCATCACTAAACTACAGTATGGACTTCAAATTGTTCTTGTTACTCATGTCCTTACACATAAAGAGTATGACAAAGATAAATGGAGAGAATAGAAATGGCACAAGCAAAAAAAATTATCAACGATCTCCAAAAAGATATTAAATTCAAGCCTCAAAAAATTGAGGGTTCTTATCTCGATCTCGTTGAGTTTTTTCCACTTCGTCCTATAACATCTAAAAAGCAGATTCATACGGCTTTAGCGATTGCAGAGCGTCTAATGGATGCCCTTAGTCAAAAAATGGATGAAGGCATGAAGGTTTATCTTGAAACACTGACCGATCTTATTAGTGACTACGAAGGAAAAATGTTCGAAGCTCCAGAAGTTAAAGGGAGTGAAATGCTTTCTTACTTAATGAAACTAAAAGGCTTTACGCAAATGGATGTGGCCAAGGAACTTGGTGGGCAGCCTAACGTTTCTAAAATCCTTAAAGGCGAGAGAGAACTAAATCTTCGTCAAATTCGTGAGCTAGCAAAAAAGTTTAAGGTTGAACCAGCGGTATTTATTTGAAATATAAACCTGTTTAGGATAGTCGCATCTATGAGACTATTAGTCTTCATTCTATTTTTATGGCCATCGATAAGTTTAGCTTGCAAACCAAATGAAATTCACATTCGTGAACAATGGATAAAGCCCTATACGAAAACTGATGGGTCAAAGGTTTTAGGACATGTAAGAAGTGAGCATTGCAGGACAATAAGTGGTCATAATTATTTCCAAGATGCAGGACGTGAGATTAAAGGTTTTAAAGGAAAGTTTAAAGCATGGACACAATCTGAAAAAGCGTTGGTTCAATCAAAACTAGATGAGCTTCCTTCTTGGTTAAAAAAATATAAAATTGCTAGCATTTTGAGAGCAAGTTCACATCCCGGAAATACTAAAAATCCGGCTTTTACGATTCCAGCAAGCAAAACGATAATTCTCTTTGATGCATTTTTCAAATCTTGGGCGGTAAAAGACGTTCTCTTGCATGAATTGGCTCATATTGCGATTTGGGATCTTGACCCAGTACAATTACACCAATTTTTCATTTCTAACGGTTGGACCTATCAAAAAGGAAAAAGACCGATTCCCCCGTCAAAAGTCATTATTCCTGACTCATCTCATTCGCCAAGCGAAGATTTTGCTAACACTTTAGAAGTTTACTATTCAAACCCAAAGCTCCTGAAAGAGTTCAACCCCAAGTCATTTTCAATTCTCGAAGAAATTATTAAATCAAAGGATAATCGATGAGACTTCTCCATATATGCTTTTTCTTATTCGTGGCCTGTGCACAAATTCAATCAGAGTCTGATCAATTGGATGATATCGATAAAGTGTTACTTGTTATGAAGACCAAAACAACCGCTGAACTTGTTAAGTTCTTTGGTGAACCAGATGAAATTTCACTATCCGACGATAACAAAAAGATGAAAATATATCGATATAAGAAGTCTAGAGTTGATGCTTATGTCTATGGAAAAAATAGAAATAAAATTTCTCATCTGACAATTTTCTTTTTTAAAGATTTTGATAATTATACTTATTTAAAAAAACGATTTGAAAAATTTAAGTGGCTAGAGAAAAAATTACCTGACAATAAATCTGGCGATGTCGCGTCCGATAAATATCTCGTTGAAATCCCAGAAAGAGGAATGCAATTTGAGTATGACAATCACACACCTAAAAGAAAAGTAATGTGGATTTATTTTGAATAGTGCCCAGAACTCTGGTCTGCGGCAAATTGCAAACCAATTTGAAGCGGAGTCTGTCTTGATGCGCAAATCATTTCAGTCACTCGTTAGCAGCAATGAAGGTACAGAGGGCGCAATAAAAATAGAAAAGGAACCCTGTGGGTTCCTTTTCTATTTTCAATTTGGTGCCCAGGACTGGACTTGAACCAGCACGATGTTACTCGCTACCACCTCAAGGTAGTGCGTCTACCAATTTCGCCACCTGGGCATTTTGAATGCTTTTGAAAGTTAAGGGATGTGTTGGAAAAAGTCTATAATTTTTCAATAATGCAGGACATAAAGTCTTTAGCGATCCCTTAGATATGGCGTGAACAACTCGACCTCATCAAGGTAAAATTTCATGCGCTTAGTAACGTCTTCAAGTAGGTCTATTTGGCATTGAAGTAACTCAATTTCACTAGAGGATTGATCAAGATCCAAAGAATACATTTGTGTGATTTCATCAAGACTTAAAGTAGGATTTGGTTCCCATTCTTCTTCATCAATTTCCCAGTCGGCAAATTCATTAAGAAGCTCTTCGATCGGATCATTGAGCTCAGTGCTTGGGCCAGCTGCAGAGACACGATCTATGCCCCCAAATGGGAAGCTCACCACGTTGTCATGTTTTTCATTGTCAGTGTCATGATCTCGGTTCATGGGCCTGGTATCCTTCATTAAGAATGGCAAAAGCCATCAGGTTCATTAGTATTAATGCAGACTTAGTGCCACAAAAGAGTGGCGAATATACACATATTATCAGTGACTTAGATCGAAAAAGTGGCTAAATGCCTGACACCACTTCGTCACCTGTCTATTTTATAAGCAATTAGCGGCAGAGCGTGCCGGGACGAAATAAACCTAAGATATTGAGATAATAGGTCTATGGATAAGCCTAATTGCTTAAAATGCAAACATTATCAATCCACCTACGAGCCTACTAGACCAAGAGGTTGTCGCGTCTACGGATTCAAGTCCATCATGATGCCATCGATGTTGGTCAAGAATGAAAGCGGTGAAGAATGTAAAGCTTTTGAACTGCGTGATCATTTGCAAAAAGAAGAAAATAAATTTGATTTTAATCGTAAAGATTATTGGTAACTAATTTCCAACAATTGCAGGAAGTTCTTCTTTTCGTTCATAGTAATTCGTCCCAGCTGCTTCAATCATTGCACCACCAAGACATTGATCGTCTTTATAGAAAACAACTGATTGTCTTTGAGTAACCGCGCGCTGAGGAATTTCAAAACGAACAAAGAGTCTGCCATCTTCAAGCTGCGTCACAATACAATCTTGATCCGCCTGGCGGTAGCGAACTTTCGCTTTGAGCTTTAACTCTCCAACAACTTTAAATTCAGGATCAATCCAATCAATATCTGTCGCCGTCAGATCATCACAGTACATAGCAGGGTGTCTCTCACCTCTTTCAACGATTACAGCATTACGCTCGACATCTTTGGCCACAACAAACCATGGCTCCCCTTGTCCACCAAGACCTAAGCCTTTACGTTGTCCGGGAGTATAAAAGGCACAGCCATCATGCTTACCTACGACTTCGCCGTTTAGTAATTCAAAGTTACCAGACATTGCTGGCAAGTATTGTGATAAGAAATTTTTAAAATTTCGCTCACCAATAAAACAGATACCTGTTGAGTCTTTCTTTGTCGCCGTCGCAAGTCCAAACTCAACAGCGATAGCGCGCACATCACTTTTTTGTAAATTGCCAATTGGAAATAAAACATTCTTAAGAACAGCCTTTTTAACTGCGTAGAGAAAATAGGTTTGATCTTTTCCTTGGTCTGCACCTTTAATAAGATTTCCCTGACCATCCGTTTGACAATAATGCCCTGTCGCTAAGAAGTCCGCACCAAGTTCGCGCGCCTTATCATAAAAGACTTTAAATTTAATTTCGCGGTTACAAAGAATATCCGGATTAGGTGTATGGCCTTGTTCGTACTCTTTTAAAAAGTGTAAAAAAACATTGTCCCTATACTCTTTAACGAACTCGACAGAATAATAAGGAATATCAATTTTCTCACAGACCTTAACCACATCAGCATACTCTTTCGAGGCTTGGCAGACGCCATTTTCATCTTCCTCTTCCCAATTCTTCATAAACAGGCCAATAACTTTATAGCCTTGTTTTTTTAGAATCAATGCCGAGACAGAGGAATCCACTCCGCCAGACATACCAACTATCACTGTTTTTTCAGCGTTTTTGGCCAATTGTTCAGATGTTAGGTCCCATACTTGATTCATACGAGCTTTTTAGCGCATGTCGAATGACCAGGCCAGTACTGAGCCAATAATTGCTTGGGTGGCATTGTGAAAGGTCGAAAAATTAAGGGTTTCGGCAAAATCTTGTTTAGTATGGTGATCGGTATTGAAATCATTTTCCCAGTCGTGAGTCAAAATAACACTTGGAATTTGTGCATCGGTGAAGGCTTTTTGAGAGCTAAAAAGGTCTTTTCTAGGGGTAGGTGTGAACTCAACACTAGACCTAACCTTGTTGGCCACCTTTGAAATATAGTTCGCTAAGACTAGATCAATTGTGGCCCCTTTTTCGTTTTCATCACTGGTTCTCGTATAAGCTCTAAAATTTCCTGATTTTTTAGAAAGATCCTTATCAACTGTGTCGTGGCCAAGCATTAATAGATTTATAAATCCTGCGACTTTAAGTTTTGAAAGCTCTTCTTGGTGAGCCTCAACATAAGCTTTTGAGCCACTTTGACCCAATTCTTCGCCGTCAAAAAATATGACTCTTAGAGTTTTTCCAATGCTTACTTGAGAAGCGACTTCAATCAATGAAAGAGCTGCTGCAACTCCTGTTGCATTATTGTCGGCTCCAGGCATTTCACCATCGCCTGAGACAATAAACTTTTTCGGGTCTTGTGCGATGGTGTCGTAATTAACACCAATAATAAGCACTTCATCTGGTTGAAGATAACCCTTCTTTTCCCAAATAATGTTTTCACCTTTGATCTCTTTGGCTTTATCTAAAACGTTAAGCATACTCTCAGTAAAGAGACGCATATTGGCAGCCTCTTCTGAGCCAGGACTTACTCCGGAAGCTAAATATTTATCAAAGTCAGCAGAATAACTTTTTTTAATTTCATCAGTTTTTATATCGAATAATTCTAAAGTTGCTTTATTTGAAGGAGATGAAGAATCGATCATCTCAATTATTTTATCTTTAACTTTTTTATTGCCAGCAGAGCCGAAAAAACGCGAAGGTCTTCCGGCCATGAGTATTTCGTGTAATTTACTAACAAGCATTTCTCGTTGAAGCTTGATGGCTAAGCGGTTGACTTGGCTAAGCGTTTTAGGGGTTTTTTCATATTCTTTAAGCGTATATTTTTTTTCTTCAGAGTTCGCATTTATTGAATAGATTAAAATAGAAAAAACGATGAGATATAATTTCATTAGAAGCCCATTTGATTTTTTAGCGATTGTTCAATTTCCTCGTCATCCTCATGATTATTGGGTGCAAATCGACGAGCATGCCCCTTAATCATATGAAAGCAGTCTTGAACTTTCCCACTCGCTAAAACTCTCGAAATACCTGCAGCTTTAGAGTAAACAACTGCCGAGGTACCGGTTGGAATCATTCCTGCTTGTTGCGTAGAGAACTCAAGCACACAAGTTTGATTATTTTTGTAATAAAGCTTAGCAACATATCGCTCTCCAAATTCTTTAAACTGAACATGGACATCAATAGGAAAGGTGGAGTTTGAGCCTCCACCAAAACTGCAGGATGTTAAACCTACGTGAGTAAAATAAAGCCTTTTTGGCTCCTCAACGTAAACTGTGCCTGTTTTTGGATTAATCTCAACAACAATAAGTTCACTAACATTTCCTGTACGCTTCAAATCAAGTCCGTTATCTGCTCCCTGACCCAAAAAGAAATGATGAACACCTTTGTGCTCAATGATAATACTATCATCGTGCCTAAGATTGACTTCGCCTTCAATGATCATTGAACTTGGAATAAAGGGTTCAATTTCTTCACCAAGATTTGTTTTTTCGAAGATATTTAGATGCTTGAAAGACTCTTCCATCTCAACTGTCATAATCTTTGCGATTTTCATCGACTCTGCTTTTCTCATATCAGAAAGAGGAAGAACGAGTTTTCCTAATTGATCTGAAGTTAATCCGGCCAATAAAAAACTTTGATCGCTGTCTAAATCTGGTGATGAAAACAGGGAACTCTCACCTGTCTTTTGATTCTTTTGTAGTTTAGCGTAGTGACCAGTTGAGACACTCGTTGCTTTAATGACCTCTGCTTTTTGAAAAAGTATTTCAAAAAGAATATTAGTTGCAACCACCTTGGCATTAAAAAACTTACCCATGAGTCTGTGAGCAACAATTTGATCATGTACAAGAGCATAGTACTGATCTTGAGCATTAACGGCATAAAATGGAATTTCAAGACTATCAAAAAGCTTTTTGATCTTAGCTAGATCTGATAACCCGTACTGAACTATATCTTTATCAATTCTTAGTGTTTCTTCTTCAGTATCGGTCACTGTTTGATCATGAAAAAGCACGGCAACAGCGTGAACTTCGAAGCCTTGCTTTTTTAATAAATAAGCTGCAACCGCAGAATCCATGCGACCAGTAACACCAATGAGTACTTTTTCAGCTTTTGCGCTCATAAAACCCGACCAATCAACTTGGCTATAAGGAGTAAAACCTTCCCTATTATAACATATACCTTTAATTAAAAGACAGACTCACCGACAAGAATGTTATGTCGGCAGACTTTGAACAAAACGATATTCTACTTTTTAAATTTGAGCAGGCTTCTAAAGGCTGTAGACTCAAACACTTTCTTCACTTCCTAAATTCTCAGGGAACTAGAAGACCAATTCGATTTGCCTATATTGAAGCTGAAGGCCCACTGATTACGAACCTTTCACTTCGTGAGAATATCTATCTCGATTCGATTCCAAACTCACTATCAGAGACCAAAGACTTTCAAATGAGATCCTTCCTTCAAAGATCTAGTAATCATCATTTGATCGATTTTTATAATAGAATTCCACTACTAGATGAGCTGCCAGGTGATGTAGATTCACAAACTCGAAAAATGGCTGCTCTTTTTAAAGGTCTGCTTCAAAGCGCAGACTATCTTTTTTTAGAGTCACCAGAGAGATATCTCGATGATGAATCATTAAAAGTCTTCACAAATGCTTTACGTTTTCAGGCCGCGAGTCGCTCACAAACAGTCTTACTTGATAGCGAGAATCCAAAATTTTGGTCTCCCTATGCAAATAAAGTGGTCCTACAAAACACTAACGGTGCCTATGATGTCGAGCCGGTTCTGTCTGGTAAGGTTAAAAAGAAGTTTCTTGAGTTACTTAATAAGGAAGAAATTCCAGAAGGAAATATCACTTTCCTCAATCTAGATAACCTTCTTGCTGCCCCTACAGCAAAACCAAAGAAAGCAGCTTAAGATAACACACTGATTTCGTTGACAATCTCGCTCTGGCAAAACACAATAAATTAAACGGCTTGCAAGGAATTCCAGTGCCTAAAAAATCTGAATTTAATTTTATCGATATTTTTGCTGGTGCTGGTGGACTTTCATGCGGCATGGAAATGGCCGGTATGACATGTGTACTTGGAATTGATGCTGATAAGCATGCCATGAATACCTTTGCTCATAATCATAAAAAAGCTGAAGTCTTTTGTGGTGACGTCAGAAAGTTAACTAAACAAGAGCTCAAAAAACTTACGAATAATAAAAAAATTCACGCTGTTGTTGGTGGACCTCCTTGCCAAGGCTTTTCGACTGTAGGCCTTGGAAATCCTGATGACATCAGAAATTCTTTATTCAAACAATTTGTTCGTATTGTAAAAGAGACGAACCCTGACTTTGTTGTGATTGAAAATGTCACAGGTATGCTTGCTAAGAAAAATGAGTCAACACTTAAGTCTATTTTGAAATGCTTTAATAAGATGGGCTATCAAATGGATGTTCGTGTTCTTTCAGCGCAGGAGTATGGTGTACCAGAAATGCGTCGTCGAACGATCCTAATTGGTAATAAAATTGGTTCAGATATAGTTTTTCCTGTTATTACCCACGGCACCAAGAAGAAGCCTGTTTTAACTGTTGCTGAAGCTCTTGCAGATATCAAAGATAAGAAAGGTAACCTCCATAACCATGATCTTGAAACTGCTATGTTGCCATCTGATTTAGATGAAAAACGTCTAGCACGCATTCCTGAGGGTTGTGGCATTCGTTACGAAAAAGATGAAAAGAAATATTTAACAAAAGCTTTAAGCCTAGGTGTTGATTGGAAAAATCTTCGCGAAGGTCGTTTTCGTCAAACAAAGTATTTTAGACTTGATGGAAAAAAGCCAAGCCCAACAATTATGACTCACCGTCATAGCTACTATCATCCAAAAGAAATTCGCTACCTTACTCAAAGAGAAGCTGCGAGATTGCAAAGTTTTCCTAACGACTTTGTCTTCTTTGGACCACTCTCGTCCCAGTGGAGACAGATTGGTAATGCGGTTCCACCTCTACTTGGAAAAGCTATCGCTCAAGCAATCTTCAAAATGGTTAACGCCAAGAAAAGCGTTAAGTCTAAAAAAGATATTGAAGCGACGATCACTCAAGTACGCGGTAGTGCATTTATGTATCGCTCTACTGGCATGGCCGCTAAATCTAAATAGTGAAAAAGTTTTCCATTCATTTACTCATCATTCTTCTTTGTTCAAGCTGTGGAGTTTTCTCGGATCGTCCAAGGTCTGAAGTAGAAGCTATCTATGCTAAAGAAAGTGATGGTTCATCTTTCGTCACTATTTCAAAGATGAGAGTGCATATTAGAGATCAAGGATCTAAAGAGAATCCTACGCTCGTGATGATTCATGGAATTTCAGACTCCTTACATACATGGGAGCACTGGGCACAAGAGCTTCAAAAAAATTATCGTGTTATTCGTTTTGATGTTCCAGGCTTTGGCTTAACAGACAATGTTACTGAAGAGAATTTTAAACCTCAGTTTTATAATGAATTTATGGCCGAACTATTTAACGTTTTAGAAATCGACCAAGCGATTTTAATTGGTAACTCGCTTGGTGGTTATATCTCTTGGAATTTTGCCTTATTTAAACCTAGTAAAGTAAAGGCTTTGGTTTTATTAGATCCTGCGGCCTACCCATTATCTCCTCCGTGGGTTGTTAGAATTGCAAGTACGCCTATTCGCTCTATTGCCGAAAATTTCTCGCCTCGCTGGATGACCAGATCAGTGGCAAGAGAAGTCTTTTATGATGATGATAAATTAAGTGAACAAGTTGTCGATCGCTACCACGCCATGCTTATGCTTGATGGAGCTAGAAAAAGATATATGAAGGTCTTTAGTGCCATTAACAAGTTTGCCGATAAAGAGCCCTTAGGGATTGAGAACCTTAAAGCACCAACGCTGCTTCTATGGGGCGATCGCGATCAGTGGATTAATCCAAACCAAATAGAACGTTGGAAGAAAGATGTGGCGGGCGTGCAGTCCATCATTTTTAAAGATGTAGGACATGCACCACAAGAGGAAGCTCCAAAGATGAGCTTAGAAGCCGCCATACCATTTATAGAATCTAATCGCTAATGCTTCTACTGACGTAGCTGACCAACCAGATAATCAAATCTGTAATGCCCCAACTTCATCGATTTACCTTTGCGAATTTTACGAGCTAACTTACGACCAACATTTCCGTTAAAAAGGTCTTCTGCATAAGTCGCAACACCGAGTGGAAGTAAAGCAACATCTATTCCAAGACCGATGGCCGTCAAAGGAATAGTAATGCCCGCACCAAGAATATAAACCATAACAAACTCTTCATCATCCCACGGCAGTTTAGTAAAACCTTGCATGAGTAAGAAGAAGTTATCCTTAACTAATGCTCTATCATCTTTAGTTAATGAAGCGATCATTTGAGAATAATCATACTGATCTAAACGTGATAAAACTTCTAACTGGCTATTTTGATCTAAAACAAATTCAATGGTTGAACATTCATCAATACAATTGACTAGAATGGTATCGCCTGTTTTTCTATCAGTGACTTTAGAAATAGTCGTTTGTGCATACAGATTAAGACTTATAATGAGTGTGATACTGATAACTAAAAACTTCTTCATCTCTTGCTCCCCGTTATTTTTGACTAGGTGCAAACTATGAAAGTTGATGAATAACGGCATTGATCTAGGTTCATTGTTGAAAATAATATCTAGTGAATTATCCTATAAATAGATGAAATCACATCTAGTTTAGATAATCATTAGACCTAAGTGCTGCATCGACTAAGGCTTGATACGCCCCTCCAGCTTTTTCAAGAGAATCCTTATCTCCTGATTCAACCAACTCACCATTTTTAAAGACGAGAATACGATCGCAAATCTCTAACGTATGTAATCGGTGAGCGATGATCAAGCAGGTACGTCCTTGCATCACAACTCTAAGGGCATCTTGAATAATTTTTTCATAAGCTGGATCAACATTGGCCGTGGCTTCATCAAGCACAAGTAGTGCCGGATCTCTGAGTAAAATTCTTGTCAGTGAGACTAGCTGCTTTTCACCAATAGAAAGATTGGCACCGTTATCTAGAATAAGCGAGTCAAGAGTAAGACCGGCGGCCTTCATTACTTTAGCAAGACCTGTCAGTTTAACTGCGCGGTCAATTTCCTCAGCACTAAAGCTTTCTTCAAGAGTTAAATTAATTCTTAATGATGATCTAAAAAGAATTGTCTCTTGAGAAACAAAGCCAATAGATCGTCGAAGAAAAGAGCGCTTATATTTTTCAAGAGGAGTTCCATCTAGGGTAATCGCACCTTTTTGGTAGTTATATAAGCGAGATAATAAAGAAACGGTTGTCGTTTTACCTGAACCTGTTGTGCCAACAAGACCAACACATTCCCCTGGGTTTAACTTAAAAGATACATCTTTAAGCACCCAATTTTCGTTAGCGTAAGCCATAGAAACATTTTTAAATTCTACTTCGCCAGCCAAACTAATATCAGCCAGTTCCCCGTCAGGGCCTAAGGTTTTTGACTCAGTCGCCTCTTGTAAAAAAACTGAAACTCGCTCTGAGTTTGTCAGGGCCTGTTGAATTTGATGAATTTCTCTTGCAAGCATTTGCATAGGGTTAAAGAAGCGATCGGCGTATCTGATAAAGGCCGTAAAAACACCGACACTTAACACACCTGCGATAATCTCATGACCGGCGTACCAAACCAATGCAACAAATGGAAGCGAGCAAAAAAATGAAATAAGAGGTCTTGACCAGGAATATAACCAATTGGCCTTAAGGTGTGCACCTAGATACTCATCGACAGACTTGTCGTAGCGAGCTTGACTCCATTTTTCTAAACCAAAAGATCTGATGACTGGAATACCACTTAGAAATTCTGCCAATCTCGCATTAAGCATAGAGGATAATCGAGACATATCACGGTTCACTTTACGAACACGGTGCCTAGTTGCATAAACTAAGTAAATAGCAGGTACCATTGAAATCAAAGAGACAATCCCAAGCTTCCAATTAGAAATCATCATACCTGCAGCAGCAATACCTGCAAGCATGACAGCCGCAAAAAGTCGTCCAAGCACTGAAGAGAAAAAGTCTTCAATCGCTTCTACATCATGGGTTACTCTTGTCATGATCCTGCCTTGAGGCTGACGATCATAATAACTGACAGGAAGAACTTGCAAATGATCAAACAAACTTTGTCTTATTGATAAGATTGTCTTGGCAGCGCTATCTGCCAGAGTGTTTCTTCCCCACCAACTCATACCAACAGACAGGGTTTCCATTATAAAAATACCGGCCGCCCAGTAAACAGCTCGATCAAAGTTTCTGGGCATTAAACCCTCTTCAACAAAGTATCCCGTCCATCTGGCCGAGATGATGGCAACCAATGAAGAAAGAAAAACTAAACCAAAAGCATAGAAGTATCTAAGACGTTGCTCTTTTGAAAATCCAAGCAAAAAGACCAGTGATTTAAAATCACTGACGCCTGCTTTTTTTAAACTCTTTTCATCTTGTTCATCGGCCTTCATATAACTCATAAAGTTGCCTCCTCAAGATGAATAATTCGATCACAATATTTAAGCGTCGATTCTCTATGAGCCACCCATACGGCAGTCAAACCTTTAAGTTCCTTATTTAAACGAGACAATATTTTTTCTTCTGTGACAGTATCAACCGCAGATAAACAGTCATCCATAAAAAGAATACGAGGCTTGCGGGCAAGAGCTCTAGCAAGCGTTAGTCGTTGTTTTTGTCCACCGGAGAGATTAATCCCCCACTCACCTAAAGGTGTTTCAAGTTGCTTTTCAAAACCACGAACATCCTCATCAAGACCAGCCACCCATAAAACGTGCCACAGTTCTTCATCTGTAAGCTCAATATCCATCTTGATATTTTGAGCAATCGTTTCTGCAAAAAGAAATGGTTTTTGTGGAACTACCGCAATTGAAGACCTTAAATTTGAGTGATCAAAATAATCATAGCTTTTTCCTAGTATAGAAATTTCGCCAGACTTAATCTTTCTTTCCAATCCAGACATCAAGTTCACAAGAGTAGTCTTACCTGTTCCGATGGGACCTACGATTCCTAATTTTTCACCAGTTTTTAGCTCGAGATTAAAATCGTTGATAATAGTTAAAGGTGATTTTTGATAAGCAAAGGAGACATTCTTAAGCGAGATCACAATATCACTAAATTGATCTGGTAAAGGTTGTCCATCTTGAATGAGGTGTTCTTCTTGTCCGTGCATGAAAACAGTCATTAAGCGCTGAAGAGATGCAATCCCTTTTCTCCATTCTGAGATAATAAACCCAAGTTCAAAAAGCGGATCCTGAATTAAGAAGATCAACGACTGCATGGCTAAGAAATCCCCAAGTGTTAAAACTCCATCAAAATAATATTTAAGACCAAGGGTAAACAAAACGCCATATGACACTAATGAAGTGAAACCAAAGGCAGGAATAAATAAAAGAGAAGTCTTGATAGCATCAAGCTTTAAATCTTTATAAGTTTTAGCTGCATCTTCTAATTTGCCTTTCCAAAAGTCCCCTGTTTGAGTCATTCGCTGTAAACGAATAGTTGAAATGACCTGAGAAGAAAGGTCATTGAAGACTGATAGAAAGTCCTGTGCTTTTACGTATCGAGTGATTTCTCTTTCAGATAACCAGCGAATGGCAGGAGGTAAGAATAATAATGTTCCAAGTGAAACCAGTGTTAGCCCGACATGTATTTCAAGCATCGCCCAAAGAGTAAAGATTCCTAAGAAAGCAACATCTGTGATGGCCACCATAGTGAAACCAAAAATAAATCTTGCTGATGAAACGTCGCTTGTCGACGCATTCATCATCGGGCCTTTAGTAAAAATAGTTTGAAGGTCATGCTCATCAAAATATTTGGCATGTTTCCAGATTTTGCTCTTAAGTTTTGCAGAAGCGAAATGTGTTTGTCTGGCAAAGGTCATGCGCCAGCCCCATCGCCCGAAGAAAACAATAATTCTGATACCCAATAAGAAAACCAATAATCGAATAAATGTTGATTCTTGAGATGTACCTACAAGCCATGTTGGAAGTGGGTCTTTTGTAAAAAAATCTAGCGACCACCCAATGCTTCTGGAGCTGAGAACTTGCATAAGGTTTGTAACGATAACGGAAATTAATCCTAAAAAATACATTCCCCATCGTTTGGATAAAAATTCGCGCCAAAAAGCATAAGCAGCTTTTCTCTTGGATGTGGTAGGTTCAAAATACCATTCGGGATTATCTGAATCTAATGTTGAATGTGGGGCTTCTTGTCCATCGGCTGCCATCGACGATAATGGTAGCGAAGCTAGGAGCTTATGGCTATGAGATCTGAGTGATAATCCAATCACGCAGCTCGACTAAATAATCACTAATCATAGGCAACTCAACCGCTACTCCATCAATGACTTTTGAAACATCAACGGCCGTATAATTCACGCCTTGAAATGCTGCGCCAAGAGACTCAATCATTTCAGGGTGCAGGGAATCTGAGAAGATAGTGGTTTTTAAAATAACGCCTTTATGTACATCAAGATGCAAATCCATTCCACCCCAACCAAAGCGTGCGCTAAGGTGATGATTAAACTTTGGAGTTTCACCAAAGCGCCACTTCCAGTCTTTTAAACTTTCATAGTACTTATTAAGGGGCTCAATAGTTTTTAACCAAGCATCGTCGAGATGCTCAATTTCACATTCTTGTTGATAATGATCAAAAAACTCGCGAACGATATAATCACATAATTGCTCGTGAGTCACCGAAGGATTAAAATCAGTGAGATTGGAAACTCTGGCACGTACAGATTTTACACCTTTGGAAACTAATTTTTTCTCATCTGGATTTAAATAATTAGAAAGTTTTCCTAGATCAGCTTTGATCAGCAAAGTGCCATGATGAAAACTTCTATCTTTTGTTTCTTTAAAAGCGGAGCCGGATATTTTCCTTGGCCCGTCGGGTAAATCAACTAAAATATCATTTCGCCCACTAGCATATGCGTTGATATTAAAGCGCTTGATCGCATTGGTGATAATTTTATTATTTACTTGCTTATCGTAAACCTCTTTACCATTCATAAAAGTAAAATTGGTATTTCCAAGATCATGATAAACAGCACCGCCGCCACTTTGTCTGCGACTTAAAATAATATTATCTTCTTCCATTTTTTTGGTATTGCATTCAATCCACGGGTTTTGAAAACGACCAATCACAACAGTTTCTTGGTTACGCCATAGATACAGTACGGCCGTGGTTGGATCCATATCACGAAAGATCCAATCTTCAGTGGCAAGGTTAAACCAAGGGTTGTGAGTATCAGAAAAAAGAACACGAATTTTATTTGTCATAGTGGGAGAATGATACCCTCTCCCACTTTATAGGTCTATTGCCGATCTATTGATCAATTGTCGTCTTAAGCTTTAAAAGTCCTGATTTTGCCGTTAACAAAAACGATGGAGCAGGCAATCCTTCAATCGTTTTTGCACCTGGAATACAAACTCCGTCTTGAAATTTAAAATCAATCGTTTTAAGCAGTGTAGATGTATGGACACGGACAAACGCATCATCAAAATCGATAAACAACGGCTTAATCAGATCATCTTTTTCGCGGCGCAAATGTAGATCAATCGCATCAACGAGTCTTGGATGAATCAAATTCATATCTTTTTCAACAAGACCAATAAAACCTAAAATTTTAAAGCGATCTTTAACTAGGTCTTTAACTTTTGAATGATCTTTAAGATCTTCTGCATCTGAAAATGAAATCCTCGATCCATGCTTAAGACGAACAAATTCAATTTCTTTCATAGCGGAACCTGGCTCACCAGGAGTATTCATCATAACTGTCACACCAGTTTCTTCATCAAGAGCAAAAATCTTAACCGCTAATTTTCCTTTATGTCGAACAAATTGAAGCTTTCTAATTTGTTCCACGACCATCCAAACCTCAGGATCAAATGGTTCACCTAATAAATTTTCGAAAGAAGAGATTAAGGCTTTTAAGTCTTTTTGCACGAACTCGTACTCACCGATTTGCGCCATAAACCTCATCACGTACATCACCATACTTAGACCGTCACCAATGGCGAATTCGTCACTAATATTTCGAGATAGCATAAACAAAACACGAGCGACTTCTTCTTGGTTTTCAAGCGAAAGCGAGCCATTCAAAATAACTGATTGATCCTCACCTGGAGTTTGCTGAGCAGGAAGCCTTTCATTAACAAGCTTCATCCTCTCAAACGTAGGAGTATCTCCCAACATGAACGAGAAAAAGATAAAGAAAGGTAATAAATAGCGCATGAGTCCCCCTGGCATTGGCCTTAAAAACCCGACGGCCGTCAAAAAAGTAGACGGCCTAGAAAGCTTAAAACAGCGTTTAAATGAGTTTTAAGACTTTCTAATGAATCTTAGGGATTAATAAAGCAAAGTCGGTGCCAGAATATGGGCTATTCGAGAGTGTATTCGGCGTCTACACCGTCAACTTGATCAATCAAAGCATCATCATCAAATGATGGATTATCTTCAATTTCTAGCTCACGATCAACTCGGTATTCATTCTCAACAGCACTACCGTCACCGCGAGGTTTTGATTTTCTACGACGTTTTTTATTGTCAGCACTACCACCATCTTCAGCGCGTCTCATTTTCTCTTCAATACTTAATTCTTCTTCTTGTTTATCTTCAGAAGAATCAGACTTAGATGGTTTTTGATCTTTTTCAAAACTTAATGATTTATCATTTTCTTCATCGACCTTTTCTTTGGTTAAAAATCTTGCGATACGAAGTTTCTCCAGGATCGATTCAATCGTTTCTTCAGCAAACTCAGAAAGTTTTTTGTCTTTAAAAGACTGATAGTAACGATTCGGGCTTGGTAACATCATTGCTAAAAAAGCTGATTCTTTTGCTGTAAGCTCACTCGCTGACTTTTTAAAATAATGTTTTGAGGCAGCATCAATACCGTAGATACCTGGACCAAATTCAACCACGTTTAAATAAACTTCAAGAATCTTGTCTTTAGAAAGCTTACTATCCATGGTGTGAGCGATAACTGCTTCACGTGCTTTTCTTACAAAACTATAGTCAGGTGAAAGATAGAGATTTTTTGCGAGTTGCTGAGTAATAGTACTAGCACCACGAGGTTTTTTGCCGTCTTTGATTGAATCTTCTAAAGCCTTTTGGATTTGTGCCCAATCAACACCTTCATGCTCATAAAATGACCAGTCTTCACTCACAACAATTGCTTGTTGTGTAATCTTAGCGATATTTTTAAGAGGCACCCAATTTTTTGGTTTCTTATCAACTTGTGTGTATTGAGCTTTGCCATCAACAAGCTTGATCGAGACGTATCCGTCTTTAAGCTTTTCAATATCTTTATGAGGAATCGCTAGAAAATAAAATGCGACGATGGCCACAATAATGACATCAAGGATAAGGGAAAAAACCAGAATCTTCTTTTTTTGTGGACTCACAAAACCTCCAAAGCAGACCTCATTTTAAGAGGTTGCCATTGGAGGTGCAAGTATTAATCTGTAACTATAATATCGTTACATTTATAGGCTTCTAAAAGCTCTTGGATACGAGTGGCTTTAGTGCGATCACCAATGACTTCTACCATAGCGCGACCTAGACGATCACGACGCTCAAGTAAGCGCATAGCATCAGAATCAACTGGACGACCAGCAAGAAATTCCTGTGCCCAAACACTTGAGATAAAGTGTTCGCGAATTCTCTCAAACTTTGAGCGCATTCCATGAATACCTGGACGATCCCCTGTCCAACTCAAAAAGAGTCTTGGCGTTGCTGTATGGAAAAGTTCTTTATTGGTTACAACAAAGTCATGTCCTTGTTGAGCTAAGCTTTGGGCTAGTTTCCACTCACGTCTTGCCGGCAAGGCGTTCTGACATGATTGAAGACGCTCAAGTTCAGTAAGATCTTGAGCAGCGATCACTTTACCATCATCAAGATGCTGATCAGAGAATTGATCGAAGTCTTTTCTGAAGTTTTTAAGTGATTTTAATGAGCCGCCAGCTGTAAACTTTAAGAACTCATCACCCCATTTGCCATAGATCTGCTCAACGATATTGTCGTAGTCCGACAGGATGGAAACAATATTTTCAGTACCATCATCTCTGCCGGTGAAGTCACGTGTGCTTGTCATTCTTTTTAATTTCTCAGCAACAATCGTTGCTTTTTTGTTGTTTTCACCAATCGCAGTGATTGCATCCGTCATACTTTTTTCAGCGGCAGCGATAAAATCTTTGATTGTTTTGCCATCAAGATCAAGCGCTAACCATTGTTCATTTTTTGCTGTTCTTAATTTCTCAACATTAGCTGCAAGACGCTCAAGATGGAAAAGTAAGACTGAGCGTACACCATCACGGTACTCTTTAACTGGCATCGCATAAAGTGTGGCGAACTCAGGACTTTCAGAATCATATTTGGCAAGTTCTGCAAGCGCCATAGTATCTAAGAAAGCGACTTCGGAAAGACCACGACTCATAAAATCTTTAATCTGAGTTTCAAGTTGAATGCGAAGATTAACCATACTCAAAAGAACTTGAAGCTTTCTGGTATTTGCAGGACCTGTACCGTCGTCACTTAAATCACTTGATAAGGCTGCAATCGCCGCTGCCAGTGATTTTTTAAACTCTACAGAGTCACCAAGGCTTTGAGCAAAATATACTTCCTTAGCTTTTTCAACAGACTCGCGAAAGCTTTTTTGAGAGGCTGCGATGGCCTTATTGATATTATCAAGTTGAGTACGAATAGGTGTTAGGTTTTGGACATCATCAAAATGGGCCTGAGTTACAACATCCATAAAGCCCGAGTTTTCGATATCACTTCTAATGTCGTAGAAAGCACAATTAAGTTTAATAAAGCTTTGACGATCGGCCGCATCTTCAAAGTTAAATCGTTTTTCAAATAATGAATGAATCAGATTTAAAATCGAAGACATGGCTATACCACCAGCCGACAAAACTAATCCGTTCGAATTAGGTACCAGGAGTCCTAGCTGAGAAAAACGTAAGATAACATCGGCAGAGTTTTGTAAGAAACTTTTGTCTCTAAAATTACATTTTCCTCTTAGGAAAATATCATTAATATTTTGAACAACATCACCAATTTGTTGACCATTAATAGTTGTCGGTGTGGCCGGAGCAGTTGTAACACCTGCGTTTTCAAGCTCACCTTGAATCGCCGTGGCACCATTAAAAATTTCATCTAATCTGGTTGGATCTTCCTCACCACAGCTATCTCGAAACAATGCTTTTAAGCTTGCAATTTTGGCCACGATATCTGAATACTGCTTAGAAATCATAGGACATGATTCAGGTCTGGCCGGTTTTCTTAGGTTTCTAGAAAAAATATCATTTAAGGATTGAGCATCTTGAATGGAGAGCGTTGGCAGCGTAATACTTGCCCTCGCCTGTCTCATTTGATCAATTGGATCGCTGGCAAAAGTGTTCAATGATAAACACAGAACAGATAGCAAAGCACCACGACGAATCATAAATCGAACTCCTAAAAATGAATTGCCGACATTACAACGCATTGCAACCTAAATCTCAAGAGATGATGTAATTATGTATACTTATAAGTTATTGAAAGAACGAAATGCTAGTTTCTCGATCGAACTGAACAATTCACTTTCAAGGCGGCCACAGTAAATTTATTCATAGGCTTCACGCGAATTTGCAGATCACCAAATGGATATTCAATGCTTAAAGAGGCTTGGTTTTTTTTAGGAGATTGAAACTGACCTAAGGCCAATTGATCAAAGCGGTCACTAAAGTCGGTATATTCACAGTGACTCCATTGGTATTTCTTTTTACTGACTTCGCGGTGATAACAAATCACTTGAATTTGATCTTTGTTAGCAAAACCAAGAATTGAGCCAACACAACGATTAAATCGTTCTTGATCCTTTTCGAAAGCATCTTTTAAAAAGTCGGCAATAATTGAGATCACTCTAAAGTAATGCTCGAACATCAAAGACTGATCGAGCTCATTCAGTGCTCCTGGCAGGACAGGAAGATTGGCATCCATCCACTTTTTACTAAACTGATCTTCTTCTTCAAGTCCGTGACGTCGATGCAGCTCACGAGAAAGCTCTTTAAAACTTTCATCTAGGACTAAATTTAATCTTTCTTGTGTGAGCCCAGAGTTTGGTAAGAGTGAAAAATATTTTGATAAGAAACTTCGAATACCTGCGGATTTAGTATTAACGTAAGCGCCCGTGCGACAAAGCTTAAGACTGATGGATGTTGTATTTTCATGGCGATCAATTAAGAGTAAATCAGCTTCCCCAACACTTTGATCATGGGATCCACCTGCAATTTTTCCCACCAAAAGAACTTTTTCAAAAGACTCAGAGTAATGACTTTTAAAATAGTCTGCACAGCTTTTTGCTAACCGAGGAAGTTGCTCGGCCAAATCACTATCGTTTTGCCATAACCAGTCTTCATAGGAGCGAAGTCTTAATGTGAGATCTGATTGGATAGAACTTAGAAAATGAGCTTCACAGCCTGCTGACTTGGCCAATTCAAGACCGACAAGATACTCAAAGAGATTGCCCTTAAACTCATTGATCAGAGCTTCATTCTGGGACGCTGTATCAAATAACTGATAGTCTTGCACACCACTTCCAAGCAAGATGATTGTTTTCATCCTGCGATTCTTAGTCTAAGCTTATTAAAACCTAGCACCCATGGGCGATATGAACAAGTTCCCCTCGGTTTTCGAAAGTATCGACGACCTGACGTTAGAACAAATTCGATCTCTTCTCACTGTCAGCGCACAGAACAAAATCCGTTTTCAAGATCGACAGTTTGCTCCCTACGAATCATACCGTAAATACGTTGTTGCCACTTCATTTTTAGAACACTCAACAAGAACGAAACATTCCTTTGGCTTAGCGATCCAAAAACTTGGGTGTATGTACGTTGATTTTAATGCCGAAAAAAGCTCCCTTCAAAAAGGTGAAAGTATTGAAGAAACACTTCTGACACTTTGGTATCAAGGTGTCGATATTTGTGTTCTTAGAACATCAGTTTCAAATCAATTTAGCGAATTTAAAAATAATCCACCCATCAAACTGATTAATGGTGGCGATGGTATTAACGAACACCCAACCCAAGCCCTGCTTGATTTGTTTACACTCATCGATCAAGGTCTAGAGCTTGATGGGAAAACGGTTACGATCGTAGGCGACTCAAAACATTCCCGTGTCACTCACTCACTGGTTCGATTGTTGCCACAATTTGGGGCCAAAGTTATTTTATGTGGACCAAAAGAATATTTATATGAAGACAAAAATGTTGAACTGGTTACTAATCTAGATGAAGCCATAGCTCAGTCTGATATTTTGTATATGCTAAGGATTCAAAAAGAGAGACATAACTCGCCAGAGTATACAAAAATCTATGAAAGCTACAATCAAAACTTTGGAATTAATTTAGCCAAACTAAAAAAACACAATAAAGCGATTCCAGTGCTTCATCCGGGTCCAGCTAATATCGGAGTTGAAATCGCTAGAGATGTTTTAAAATCTGAACTTTTTTTGGGTTACCAACAAGTGGTCAACTCAGTTTATACCCGTATGGCAATTTTAATGGCCATGCTTGAAAATGGTGATAAGACAATTGGACACAAACCTGTTCGCCTATAATTTTTCAATTCTAACTTCTTTAGGGAGTCATCCCTACAAATTCATATTTATTCTTTGGAGATCGCTATGACACACACATCGCGTGAAGTGACTTTTGCTAAGAAATTAAAAACAACTAAAGTCTGGCTTCATTTTGAAGATGGGGTTCACTTTCATGGATGGTGTGACTGGCAAGAAGACCAACTTAAAAATGGTGTTTGGGGAGAAGCAGCTTTTACAACGGCCATGACGGGTTACGAAGAAACCATCACGGATCCAAGTTATTTAGGTCAGCATATTATCTTTTCAGCCGCTCATGTTGGTAATTACCCCAGCGATAAAAAAGTCAGACAAAGCTTGGGAGTCCATGCCAGCTCTGTTATTGGTCGACATTTTTCGGCCAACGATTTTCTTGAAGATTTAAATATTCCAATCATAAGCGATATCGATAACCGAGCGTTGGTGAAATATCTTACCGATCATCCAAATCACAAAAGTGTCATCACAACCTCGAAAGTGACTCCAACAAAACAAGAATTCGAATCAGCCAAGCTTATCTGTGATGAGCTCTCAAAAGTCTCAAGATCAAAGCCAGAAGTCATCACTGCTGGCGATAGTCCTATCGTCTTAATTGATTACGGCTGCAAGAATGCTATTATCGAAAATCTTAAGAAGCTTAAAAAACCATTAGTGGTCGTTCCCTATAATACAACGGCCAAAGATGTTCTAAGCTATAAGCCAAGATTAATCTTTTTATCTAATGGCCCAGGCGATCCACAAAACCATAAAGCTGAGATTTCAGTTGTTAAAGAGTTGTTATCTTCTACTATTCCAATGCGAGGAATTTGTTTAGGCCATCAGCTTTTAGGCTTGGCTCTTGGAGCTAAAACAATCAAGTTGCCTTTTGGACAACGAGGGATTAATCATCCATGCCTAGATCATCAGACAGGTCTTATTTTAATTACCAGTCAAAACCATGGTTATGCCATTGATGACGAGAGTTTCGAAAAAATCAGTCAAGAAAAAGCGAATCAAAAAGAATGGCTCGTTACCTACTCTTCTTTATTTGATCAATCGATTGAGGGTATTGCCAGTAGTGATCACCAAATTAAATCAGTACAATTTCACCCCGAAGCAAACCCAGGACCAACTGATGCTTTAATATTCTTTGAAGAGATCGAGCAGTTTTTAAATGGTGAACTCACAAAACCTATTGAAAAGAATAAATTAGCGCCTCGAGTGAAATTACAAAAAACAGTCAAAAAAGATGTGCCTTATAAAAAGATTCTCTTAATTGGTTCAGGTCCAATTAAGATTGGTCAAGCAAGCGAGTTCGACTACTCCGGTACACAGGCTTGTAAGTCACTTCGTGAAATTGGCATCGATGTTGTTTTATTAAACTCCAATCCGGCCACGATCATGACTGATCCAGATATGGCCTACGCCACTTATATCGAGCCGATTACGAAAGAGACTATTAAAAAAATTATTAAAAAAGAAAATGTTGATGCAGTCTTGTCAACAATGGGCGGGCAAACCGCTTTGAACATTTGTATTGAGCTTGAAGAAGACGAATACTTAGCTAAAAATGGTGTTGCCCTTTTAGGTGCCAATGTTGAAACCATTAAAAAGACGGAAGATCGAAACCTTTTTGCCAAAGAACTTGAGCAAATGGGCTACCAGGGTGGAAAGCGCTTTAGTGCCAAAAATGCAAATGATGCCGAACTCATGGCCCAAAGCAAAGTTGGCTACCCCTTAATTATTCGCCGAGACTTCGCCCTTGGTGGAAGCGGTGCTGCTCTCATCCATAACTCAAAAGAGCTGCATGAAGTTCTAGAGTCTGATATTAAATTTCCAGTCACCATGGAAAAATCCCTCGTTGGATTTAAAGAAGTCGAGCTTGAAGTCATGGTTGATAGTGCCGGCAACGGTGTTATTATTTGTTCGATTGAAAACGTAGATCCGTGTGGCGTTCATACAGGTGATTCTATCACTGTAGCTCCGGCCATGACGATTAGTGATCGCTGTATGCAACAGATGCGTACAATGTCGCTGAAGATTGCCAAAAGAATGGGGGTTGTTGCCGGTGGTGCCAACGTTCAGTTTGCCGTTAATCCCCACGACGAAGATGATATTGTCGTGATTGAGATGAACCCAAGGGTTTCTAGAAGTTCTGCTCTAGCATCCAAGGCAACTGGTTACCCTATTGCGAAGATCTCTGCTCTACTTGCTGTTGGATATACCCTTAAAGAAATTTTAAATGATATCACTAAAGCCTCACCTGTCGCCTTTGAGCCAACTCAAGACTACGTCGCTTTAAAAATACCTGTCTTTCCATTTGAAAAGTTTCCAAGCTACTCACGGCTTCTAGGCCCGCAAATGAGAGCTGTCGGTGAAGTCTTGGCGATTGGTGGAAGTTTTAACGAAGCCTTTTTAAAAGCCCTTAGATCCCTTGAATTAGGACTTGAGATTCCTCATCTCAACCGTCTAAAAACAAGCCCACTAATTACAAACGTAGACTATCTTAATCACCGCCTGAAAAAGCCTCAGGAGCTCTCACTGCTAACAGCACTTGAAGCCCAAAGACGAAATCAAACAGTCGATCAAATATTTGCCAACTCAAGAATCTCCCATTGGTTTTTAGAACAAAACCAATTAATTGTTGAAACTGAAAAAACTATTGCTCAAAAATCCAGTATTTCTGACGCCGGACTTTTACTTGAAGCAAAGAAAATTGGCTTCTCTGATAAATTTATCGCTCTTTTAAGTCGCACGACTCAAGCAGAAGTTCTAAAAAAGAGAATTGAAACAAAGACAGTTCCAACCTTTAAAGCGGTGGATACATGTTCAGGTGAGTTTCATGCCTTAACTCCTTACTACTACGCAACCTATGGTCGCGCGTGTGAGGCAAAGAAAATTAGCGATGATAAACGCTATATTATTATGGGCAGTGGCCCTAATAGAATTGGCCAAGGGATTGAATTTGATTATTCATGTGTGAAAGCGTGTCAACAACTTCAGGCCAATGGACATCGTGCCATCATGGTGAACTCTAATCCCGAAACTGTCTCAACCGATTATGATAGCTCGGATCGACTCTATCTAGCCCCTCTCTACTCCGAAGATCTTTTTGATATTTTCTCCCATGAAAATCCAGATGGTGTTATCGCCTGTTTTTCGGGACAGACTGGAATTAAAGTTAGAGCTCATATGGAAAATGGCTTTCGCGGTGAACTTAAGCAATTTCCATTCATGGGATCCAACCTTGAGACCATTGACTTAACTGAAGACAGAAAACGATTTAGTGATATCTGCAAGCAAACCTCTTTAAGCTTAACCAAGTCTAAAGAAGTCATTGGCTTTAAAAATATGGTCAACGCCATGGTAGAGATAGGCCTGCCAGTGATCATCAGACCAAGTTATGTGATTGGAGGAGAAAGTATGTATATCTTCCACTCGCTGGATGATATTGAACTTTTACCTGACGCCTTAAAAGAAAGTCTTAAAAATTCTTCCACCACTTTTCAAATTGAAACGTATCTAGAAAATGCGCTTGAGTATGATGTTGATTTAGTAAGAGATATGCACGGTAATATTACTTATACTGTTTGCGAGCATATTGAACATGCCGGTGTACACTCAGGAGATTCAGGAATGATTTCTCCTCCAGTTAAGATTACAAAAGAGATGGCAGCGAAGATGAAGGAGATTTCTTTTGATCTGGCCCATAAACTTAATATTATCGGTCCTGTGAACTTTCAGTTCGCAACCACTAATAATCAAATTTATTGTATCGAAGCTAACCCACGCGGTTCACGTACGTTGCCATTCTTATCAAAGGCTTATCATCTTTCACTTCCACAGGTGGCAACTGAGGCGATGCTTGGTAAAGACATCTCTAGCTTCAAGCTAAAAGATTCGGCTTTCTATTCAGTGAAACAATCAACATTCCCTTTTGATCGTTTCTTGAAAGATGATGTTGTGCTTGGCCCTAAGATGAGATCAACCGGTGAGACGATGGGAGTCGATCGTCATCTTGAATCGGCGATCTTAAAAAGTTATTTAGGCAATTACCCATGGCTTCGTCGTACGGGAAAAATCCTTATTTCACTAGCTGAAGATAGCAAGGATATCATTACTCCATTTTTAGGATCACTAAAGGAAGTGGGTTACACTTTTTGCGCCACGAGCGGCACGAAGAAACATATTTCGGCTCAAGGATTTGACTGCGAAGAGGTTGGTAAGCTCGGCGATCCTGGCTTTACCATTCTCGATGCTTTAAGACAGGACGATATCGTACTCGTTCTTAATACCCCAACCAACAAAGGTGACTCTAAGCTTGATGGCGAAAACATTAGAAACACCGCTATTCAGCATGGAGCCCCGTGCTTTACGCGTGCTGAAAATGTCGAAATGGTTCTTTGTGCCCTACTTGAGGTTGCAACTAAAACGCAAGGACTTTCGCCGATGTCTTTGCAGGAGCTGCATCAATGAGTACCTCTAAAAAAGTATTCGTTGCCCTTGATAATATGACTCAAGCTCAAGTTTTTGAACTTCTTCCAAAACTTTCAGCAAAGGTTGGTGGAATTAAGATTGGCTTAGAGATGTATCTGCAGTTTGGAAAAGATTTTATCATGAAGGCCAACGAACATTTTGAAGGTGATATTTTTCTAGATCTTAAACTTCACGATATTCCCAATACAGTTGCCAAAGCAATTCATGGACTAAGCGGTCTTCCGATTCGTTTTCTAACAATCCATGCAAGTGGAGGAGAAGCCATGATGTCTGCAGCGGTTGAAGCAGCAGCAGCGGCCATTCCACAGGCAACAGTTTTAGCTGTAACGATTCTGACGTCTCTTGATGATCAAGAAACGGCAAGCGTTTACCAAACCAAGCGAAAAGAGAGTTTTTTACGACTACTCTCCTTGATCGAAAAAAATCATAAACTAGGACTTGTGTGTTCAGGTGCTGAACTTGAGCTGATTAAAAATAAAGATCTTATCACCATGGTTCCAGGTATTCGTTTTGAACATGAAATTCAAAGCGGCAAGACACAGGATCAAAAAAGTGTTTTCACTCCGACTCAGGCGATTGAGAGAGGTGCACATTTTCTAGTGATGGGAAGAAGTCTTACTCAAAGTTCAAACCTTGAAGAATCTTTAAAACTTATTTAAAAAACTTAAAAAATCTAGAATCTTTAACAATTGTTTCTTTTGAATCACAAAATACTGATAACCTTTCTTGAAAGCGAACCAAGCAACTATCATTTTTTGTAATAAGATCAAGCTCTACGTGTGGTGAACCAAATTCGATAATTTGTTGCATAAAGAGATCATTCGCTAGTCTACAGTCAGTAATTTTCAAATCAATGGACCTTGAACAGCTACGAATCATTCGTCCTTGGATGAGCTCAGAGTGAACATTTGATGCTCTAATGCTAACAACTTCAAACTCTTCATCTGCAGCAAGAGTTACTTTGTTAGAAAAAAGATCGATAATATTTAAAACTCCGGCATGATCAACAAAAAGAAAATCCATATCGTTTCTTAGCTTTACTTTCATTCCTTCATGAATGTCTTTTGTAAAAGCGGTAGTACTTAAAAGGAAGCAGCAAATAAAGATTATCTTTTTCATATGAGTCCTGGGCTTTTCTTTTGATTTTATCAATTTCTAAGACCAAGAAAGACAACTCAGTAGTAATTTCATAGGCCGTCTAATCTTTAGACAGACCCTAATAAAAAGGCCAGCTTACGCTGGCCCTCAGGTCTCAATCTTTATTAAAGCGCTATTATTTTGCTTTAAAGAAGAAAGTATCTTTTCTTAGGAATGTGCTGAACTTGATATCGTATGAAGCTGCAGCGTCTCTGCTAGTTGCAGAATAGTTAAAACGTGAAGAATCAATTCCACGTTGAGAGAAATCGATTGTGAAAGTTTCACGCTCACCTGCATTTAACTGAGCAGCTTTTTTGAAGTTAAGTTTAAGAACGCGTGCATCATCAAATAGACGGTATTCGTTACGTACACATTCTTGATATGTGCGGTAGTAACCACCAGTGTAGATACGACGACAGTACTGACGACCTTGGCGATCAGTGCTGCAAACAACACGGTAATAACCTGGCTCAAAAACTGTACGAGTTCTATATTCAGTACAAACGTAGTCACCTTGTTTGAAATTAAAAACAAGTTCAACTAGATCAGGTGTAGCTGTTGTACGAACAACTTCAAGAGTTGCTTGAGCAGCTGCGCCGCGGTCTTGTGCAAGTTGACCAACGATAACTTTCTTAGATCCTAGCTCAATAACGCGATCTGCAGAGAAAGCGAAACTTGAAGCTAAAAGCGTAATCATCAAAAATAAAGCCTTCATAAAACTCCTTGTGGTGTATAAAAATATTTCTATCAACTATCGTGAATAAAATTAGCTTAGCGTGCCCAGTATGCTTCTTCAAGGGAGTCTTCTCGTTCGGGTAAGCCACGACTTAGACGAGGCGAGTTTTGACGCAACACTTCAAAGCTGACTCTATTAGCGTACTTGGCAACCTGGTGAAAGGACGAATAAGTCAAAAATGAAGAGCCATGTTTGGGTGACTTTGGAATCAGACGACGGTGGTATTGATTCGCTGCCATATCATGAAGCAGCGCAGCTAATGCCGCGTCCCCTGCTCCATTAGTTGAAATTACTTTACCTGGGCCACCCATATACGGATTAATATGGCTGTAAATCTTCACCGGTTTGGTGCAATCGGCTAACTTCATCGCTCTTGAATACTCATACTTGTTATATTCGCCAATCGACTTACTATGAATCATATCTTTTGTTTCTCTTAAGTACTCCTCATCACTAAAGCCGGCCAAGTACAGACCTCTTGGGCCAACTGTTAAAAGAGCAAGATCAACATAATCAAGAAGCTTTTCACAATTTAATAAAGGATCTTCCTCACCTGTTAATGCAGAAGCTTCAACTTCATTCATGGCCGCGACAGTGACGTAATCGCGCAAGAAACTTCTTAGAAAGTCCTGTCTCTCGCGAACAATACCGCTAGTTCCTAGTGATAAAATAACTGGAACTCCAGCTTTCTTAGCCACCTTTACTGCATGAAGTGTTGCCTTAAACATCGGCGCATTTTCATCGCGAAGAAGATAAGTTGAAATCATTAGTGCAGCTGATTTTTCTATTACCTCATCAGGGATAGCATCAGCCGTTAAGTCATTCATTATACCTTTAGCAATAGCAAAGGTGCGTTCACGATCAGGCGTGATCAAACAAAGTGCTCTGGCCATTGGGCCTTCGACAGGTTTGAGATACGAGAAGTCCACATGCGAGTTAGTGGTACAGATATATTTAAAGGCATCATCACCGACACTCATATTTTTAGAAATAGTTCCTAAAGCAATGGATCGATCATCACTTAAAACGGAGTAATTATGCAGGGTATTTCCAATTGATCCCCCAGCGTAGACACCTAGAATTTTATTTTTATTTCGAAGTTCTAACGTTAAGGCTTCCATCGTTTGATCTGGTAGGACCACTGATTCACCTTTATTGAGCTCAGCCTCGATCAAGACGGCGTCCTCGACTTCTGCTTCGACATCGACGATCAGCTGATCAATGCCAACAATATAGATTTCATCGGCCGCATCAAGGTCCCATTCTAGAGAGATCCTAGATTCACTCTGCACTGGAAAATAATGTTTGGTTTTCCTGCGTCCTGGAAATTTCATGCTATCACCTCTAATTTTGATGAAACATGGCATATTCCGCCTAAATGCGACAAGGGGGTGTAAAAAATTCGGCCTATAGTTATAATAGATTTATGAAGCTTATTTTTACTCTTTTATGCCTAGTTCTTAGTTCCAACGTCTTGAGCGCTGATCTGGCCTATATTGTGTCTGATCAGGCCATCATTTATAGCGATATGGACCTTTCTGTGGGCATAGGCTACGTCAAAAAAGGCAAGAAAATTAAAGTTGGAGAGATTGCTAGAAAAAATGGGACAGTCCTCTCAACTGTCGTTTCGGGTCGAATTGCTTATATTAAAAAATTGGATGTGCGATTGGCACAAGAAATTAGTGACGAAGGCGGAAACTATATTGCGCCTAAAGTCACCGATCACGAAGTGTTATTTGAGGAGCAAAACTTTGAAGATAATTTTAGTGAAAACAATCATATGGTCTTACATATGGGAAATATGGCGACAGGTTCAGCTTGGCAAGAACTAGATCCACAAAGCAGTGAGAATACAATTTCTCAATTTGGTATTGGTTTTGAACACAGGCCAGAGCTTCGAAACTACTCTTGGGCGGTTGGGCTTAATTATATCAGTGCTGAATCAGACAACTTTGCTTTTAAGAGTTTGATGGTTGAAGCAAAGTTTCAATATTCAATAGCGAGATTTAGCCTTGTCTCTCTTGATGCTGTCTTTGGCGTTATCGGCACTGGTGATGCTCGACTGCAAAACTCCTTTAGCTCTACTGAATCCAGAGGAACTATGTTCGGCTATCTGATTGGCGGACAAGCAAAACTCTTTCCTTTTTCAAAATTTGGAATTATTGGCGGTGTAGAAATTAGAAAGTACAACGTTGGAAGTATTGGAGATGTTCAACTTGAAGATGGCAGCATTGGAGCTTTTGAATCTTTCAATGGAGCTAATGTTTGGGCCGGAGTTACTTATAAAATTTAATCGACCAAGATCGTCGATCCCTGCTTTGAGCCTTCTTCTTTAGCTTTTTTCAAGAAATAATTCACCTTATCTTCAGCGTTTTGAAAATTGCCGTCAGGTGCGACCACTTGAGCTTTTTCGGCATCACTAAGCTCACTTTTAAATTCTTCAGATATTTTTCGCTCTAACTTTCGCTCTTCAGTTTCTCTTAAACTCTCTTTTAAACCTGAAAAACTCGTTCCAAAAACATTATAGCCATACTCGTATAAGCTATCTAAGTGAACCTTATTTTTCTTGCCTCGTTCTAAAAATTGAATCATGGTCCTTAGAAATTCTTCTTCTTTAGGCACATGACTCCAACCTGCAAAAAGATAGGTCATACCCTCTTGATCAATTTTTCTATCAAACGTCAGCTTATTAAATTCACCATACAGCCTAATCGTTTCATCAGGATTGCTCGCCTCCCACTCAAGAGAATCAAAAAAACGAGTTCGATAAGATTGGGCGATCGAGCTGTAGCGTTTCGTCGTTAGTTCCAGTCGCTGCATTAAACCTTCTCTTAATAAGAAAGTCTGCTCGACTTTATAATTATCAACCACCAGTTTATCACCTGCGGGCTTAACTTCGACAACTCCCATTTGCTTTGATTCATCATAACTTATGTTGATAGCATTAGGCGGAAAGAGGAGTTGTCTTGCTTTAAGAATGAATAGCTTATAGGCAAGATCAGTGTATTTAATGACCAATAATTCTTTGATCCAACCAACAAAACCAAGGGCGTTCATTGTCGGCAATCGTAAGTCGAGAGTAAATAAATCTCTCCAAATTTGCTCACTTGGAACTGCTAGTAATGAGTTTTTAAAAATAGGTAAATTAAATAAAAGATTATTTTCAAATGGGTAGGTATAAGTCGTAGGCTTTAAAAGCTTGATACCTATTTCTATTTGCAGGTTTTGATTCTTGATATCCCAAGCAATAATAGGTCTTTTAGATTCATCTATACTTATATTAGGGATGAGTAAAAAGTAAGGATGCCTGACTGGCATAGAAACAATATAATCACCGACATGAAAATTACGCCAACGAGTTAAGCTGTCGGTGCTGACCATATCAATTTTCTTTAGATCAAATGGAACTGAGTATAAAAGCTGAGCTTCAACTTTCTGCGTTTGCAAAAATCTAGAATTAAGTCCATTTTCAATCGAAACATAATAGAAATGATACGGCATGAACGCCAGCAAGCCGGCGGTCATAATGAGGGCAATGACCAAAAGAGAAGGAATAATAATCCGTTTCATGTACACCATATCGGACACTTACAGCAGATATTAAGAAAATACTCAACTTTATTGGCCTTTAAAACGATAAGCCATTGAATCGGAATGAAATTGGAGCCGAAGATGAAGATCTTACCATTAACATTTTTATCAATACTCATGATTTTAACGTCATGTGATTCTCAGCGTAGTACTAGAAAGAGTCGCTATGACTACTCTCCTTTTAGTAGCTCCACATCAACAACTGGTGGCAATCAAACTGATGGAGAAATTATTATTGATAACACAGGTAATGGCTCTGGAGGTGGTGGTACCACTGTGACTATTCCACCAGAGATTGATCATTGCTCTTGGGCCCCAGATGGGCTTAATGGCTTTATGTCAAATAGTGCTCACATAGGCTCTTATACTGTTTGTAAGAGTACAAGCAATGAACTTGATCTTTATATCCAGGTCAAAAATCCAATTACTAACGTTCAAGTGTGTTTAATTCCAACTTCAGCATCAGGTGGACAGTCTGTTTATATTGGAGAGCCGAGATGTTTGGTTTTAAATGATAATAAAAGAGTTTATAAAGTAACGATGGTTAAAAACCGTCCAAACTACTCTCAGCTTCCTCTTAATAGTGTCATGATTATGAAAGATGAAGTTCACTTCTACCCTTACCCATTCAATCAAAATGCACTATCGCCTGATGCTTATGTTTTCTGTTCGCAGTACCTAGCTCAATACGGTTACGGTGGATATTGTGATGCCTTTAAATCAGTTGGAGCTTATACCTATAAAGAGTTTTAATTCTTTAGGTTTCCAGAAACTAAAGTTCCGGACTTATAGATTTTATAAAGCTCTCCATCAAGCGTTGGAAAAGCAATTAGCGGGATAATCTTTCGAGTTTGAGCTTGGCCATCATCTTCTTTTTCTAGCTCGACACAAATAATGAAGTAATAAAAGCTCACCCCATTTTGTTGATAAGCTTTGATATAATTAAAAATCTGATCGCCTTCATCATCTTCATCTGCATAAATTTCATCTGGATCTTCAAGCGTTGTTTTAAAATACTTTTCATAAAGATCAAATTGCTCAAAAGGAATATCAGCAGCAATTCGATCCTGCAGCAGTCTGGCAAGAAAGGCTGATTTCTTAGCTTCAATAGCATTTAATGATTCTTGCTCTAACTCTAGATCGATGGCCCCTGCTGGAAGATCATCTCTGGCAATAAATTCATCAGGATTAGTTATTTTTTCGCCGCCCCTAAACTTATCTAAAAGCTTGGGACTTCTGGTCGCTGTTGCTAGTAAAATAAAACTTGGTTGGCGCTCAAAAAGGTGACACATGATTACGACATGAAATGGTCTTTCTGGCGAAAATGTTTTTATAAAAATAAAGTGATCTTCACCTATTTCATTTTCATAGCGCCAGATTTCATCAGGTTTTGTAAGTGCTTTATCCATCAAATTAGGATCGCTGATGAGAGAGCGACAATCCTCATCTGCTACCTTTAGCTCTACTCGTGTTTCACGCTCAAGGTTTTCATACCAAGAAACAATTGGCTGATAGTATTTTTCAATACAATCTTCGCTGCAAAAGCTTCGGGCAGAACTTTCTTCAACAAATAAAAGCTCTTCAACATCGAGAAGTGCCTTTTTACAATGATTACAAAAATAGACTGAACGATTCAACCAATCCGCCTAACTATAAAGAGAAATTAAGACCTGCGTAGATCTTATTACCATAGCTTCCAGGCAAATTCCAAAGTCTGGCATTGAGAAGATTTTCATCTTTTAAACGTTTTGATCTAAAGACAGCTCCTAAATCCAATGAAACCATAGGAGAAATTGTTAACTGTAAAGATGGAGAGACTGTTCCAAATGAGATCTTCTCGCTTAAAGCATTGTCACCTTCGCCCGATCCAATACTAACTGTTGCAGCTTCAACTGCAAAACGAATATCAGGTGAAACCATCCATCCAAGAGAAGCATTAAGTCGCTGAATATTTCCAATACTCAGTTCACTCTCTTGTGAAGGATTACCAGTAAGCCAAACTCTGTAACCTAGTCCGAAAACAAAAGTTCCAAATCTTTTGGCGGTCTCGACACCGACAATCTTATCTGTTCGACTTGTTCCAAAACCTGAGTTTTTCTGACCGATATTAGCGCCACCAATAAAGTCCATTGATGCTCTATCAGCTCCACCACCAAACTCAAGCCAATTTACGCCTAAGATGACCTGTGGATTACCTTTTTGAGAAGATCCCTCACCAATAGTGCTATTTGAATCAAACGATCCCATCGACCAAGCAGCATCTAACCAAATATTGTAGGATGTTTCAAAATGGGCTTGAAAACTTGTGACGTTAACTTTTCCAGACTGATCCCCAACTTGAGCATCAATCATTCCATAATTAGCTGCTAGTTCAAACATGCCAGAAGGGCCTGATCTGCTCACCAAACTGCTGCTAGAAGCAACCGATGTATTCGTTGATGATGGAGGTGCAATTCTTTTTATTTTAGTCGGCGCAGGAGCGGGCTCAGGCGATGATTCGGTATAGTCGACTAAAGCAAAAGAATATTTTGAAATGAGAAATAGTGTAAAAAATAGAAGCAGGTTCTTTTTCATGACAAATCCTATGTCAGAGATGGAGTCTTCATAACTCCGTAGTTATATCTATTTAACCATAAGCTAGAGGCTAAGATCAACCTTTGTTAAAACCGAGTAAATAAGTCCGTAAAATAATTACCTGACTGGAAAGCCTTGCCCTCTGCTATAGGGCACCCTATCCAAGATACTATAGTAGAACGTGATCTAGGATGGATCATGCCATCTTTGGGAGGAACCCTTTGGAACTATTCAAACGAATACCTGATACCACCATGAAATCTCTTATTGAATGGGGTACTCAAGGTCACTACCCTCTCTTTGATCGAGATTGGTTGGGAACGATTTCTACTTCAGGAGCGCGCTTAAAAGCTCTTACAATTAATGAAAAAGGTAAAGTGAAGTCGATTCTTAAAAGAATTGCTCATCAAAAAAGTTTTGAAAGAAAAAGAACTGTTCTTTTTTCTTTAAGTGAAGATGATCGTCGCACGTTCATTCGCGCTTTTATGAGCGCTGTTGAACATAGAATTCTTGATAATGCACCGGAGCTACATTAATGAAAACTCTAAGAGTTTTATTAATCCTACTTTTAACACCACTATCATTGATGGCCGAGTACCGCGTCTATCAGTATCAGGTTATGTCGAGATTTCCAGGTGAATATCAAGCGAAACCACATATTGTAACTTCGACACTCGATCCTGTTTCCTACCTCTCTTATCATGGCGGGGAAACTTCAATAGCTATTGATTTAATGCGCTCATGGACCTGCCAAGGTCATACAGGTGGCATGAAGGACTATTGCCTAGGACCAGCTGAACGATCGATTGCTCAAGAAAAAGAAATGGCTTCGGCCGAGGTGAAAAAGTAGTGAAAGTCGAGAATCCTCAATCAACCAAGCTTAAGACAATGCTGACGAATCAAAGAAATTTGGTTGCAGCAAAAGAGCGTGAGATTGAAGATGTTAAAAAAATCTACGATATGAAGAAAGAAGATGAGAGAGTATTAGGTCAAAAAGACGTCATCGAAATCAAAGACATTAATCAACAAGAAATTCTAGAAGCTGTCGATAATAAAACTTCACGCCTTGAGGATATTCAAAAATCATTCAAAGCGGACTCTGAACGTATTCAAAAAGAAAGAGCGATTCTGGCCGAACAAAAAAAGCTTGATAAAGATGCCACCATGGCGCTCAATGCTATTGATCAAGATCGAATTATTCAAGATGGACTTGAAAAAACAAGATCGATTAAAGATTCAACCAATAAATCAGTAGCAGAAATTCAACAACAAAGTGATTTTGAAATACAAGATATTGCCTATCAAACTAAAAAGAAAGCGGACACGCAAACAAGACTCTACGACTCTACTCTGGCTGATCGCTCTAGAGAGCAAAGTTTACAGTTAGGTACAAAAGATATTGAGCATAAACAACAGCTCGATAATTTAAAAATGGAATTTGCTAGAAATTCGAGACAACTTTCTCGTTTAAATACTGCGGATAAAACGAACAAAGACTTAGCCTATAAAAAAGAATTGAAAACAACTGAAGATCATTACAATCAGTTGCTTTCATCAAAGCGAGCACAGTTTGAAGAAAAGTTTACGGCACTTCAAGCGCAACATGAGCAAGTCATTTCAAGAACGGAAGAACAGTTAAGAACTCAGCTTAAGGCCTTAAGTAGTGACTATGCTAAAAAGCGTGATGCAACCTTGGCCAAGGTTGATGATCCGTTTTATAACCTTAAAGAGATTGAACATAAGCTTGAAGATAAGCCAGACAGCTACCTTGTTCATATCAATATTCCTGAACATGAAGCTGAGAATGTCGTCTTTACCGGCCATGATCGTAAAATGAAAATTACAATAAGTCGTCGTTTCACTGATAGAGTTGAAGCTGAAGCAGGTAAAGTCAGCGAGAATCGACGTTCAGAAAGTTTTAGTAAAGAATTTCAAGTTACAGATCTTGTTAATCCAAAAGAAATCACTAAAAAATATGAAGACGGTGTCCTCACCTATCGTATCGCTAAGGCTTAAGGGTCTATCACATCCGCATGGAACTCTGATAAATGAAAGTGGACTTTTTCCACCTGAATAATTGTATTAATCGAATCGACGAGTTCACGAATTTTTCTAGGATGAACAGTCAGATAAATGGTTAAAATTCTTTCATTGTTTTCAATGTCGATAATCTCTTCACTAATTTGTTCTATGGTATTTGTTTCATTTAAAATGAGCTCTTTTACACTTTCAGTGACTCGACCTTTAGAGAGAACTTCAAGACGGTAATGGCAGTTATCGCGCTCCATCTCAAAGAGTTTATAAATGGGGCCTAAAAGCTTTAAGACAATAAGACTTGTGACAGTAAAAATGGCTGCAATGAGTGGATATCCAGAACCAATAGTCACGCCAATTGCTGCGACAACCCAAATGGTAGCAGCCGTGGTTAAGCCAACGACCCCGCCACGACCTTGAATAATCGCTCCAGCACCAAGAAAACCAATCCCGCTTACAATTTGGGCCGGAATTCTTGAAGCATCAACATAGCCCGCAGCATCATTTCTTACCAGCAAAGAAACAGCTGTATAGAGAGTTGCGCCGATACAAATAAGCATATTTGTTTTGATACCAGCAGCCTTCATCTTCTTTTCTCGGTCATAACCAATCAAACCACCAAGGACGAAAGCCGTAACAATTTCAATTCCTAGACCGAAATAAACACTAACTTCACCTAATAATTCAATATGGACTTTCTGCATTAAGGCACCTTGAGAAGAAAACATCGTAAAATGATAAATACTTATCTATCATAACGTTAAGGAATAGATGATGAAAAGACCTCACCTTCTTAATTTTCTAAGTGTTATCACTGATGAGTGGATAAGCGTTCGTGCGGCCATCACGATGAGAGAAAATCCCATCACAAAACAATTTAGTCATCAAAACCTAACTGATGATCAAGATGCCAGACTTCCAATTCAGGCCCTACGTTTACTGCGCTCTTATGAGTTTAAGATGAAACTGGTGGGCTTAACTAATAAACAAGAAGTCGTATTCACAAAAATTTACGATTCAGATGTTTTGGGAGATTTTCGATTTAAAATCCCTTTGACTAGTGAAACACGAAAAATTGAAGCATTTCAAATTTATGAAGTAAGCAAACAAGAAGGTCTTGAATTACAGCTTGGTACGGCCTTACCACTAAGAATTCCAAATCCACGTAAAATTATTATTTGCGACTTTGATAAAACATTAGTTGATACTCGTTATTCAACAACGCGAGAGCTTTATCGCTCCCTCACCAAGCCTCTACAGTTCTTTCCAACACTGACTCAAAGTTTAGAAATACTTCATGAAAAATTAAAGGATGGCTTTAACCCTTTTATCCTTTCCGCTTCTCCGCATTTTTATGAAGAAGCCATGCGAGATTGGCTCTATCAGCATCAAATTTACACGGCAGGAATTTTTTTAAAAGACTATAGAAAAGTGCTTTCGTTTCTTGATGGTGATTTAACTCCCAAGGATTTAAAAGTCCAAGGTCTTTATAAACTCAATCACCTTTTAGATATTCTAGGAATGACGGGCCTTCCCGATGAGTTAGTTCTCATGGGTGATAATTTTGAAAGTGATCCCGTTATTTATTTAACGCTGGCGATGATTCTGTTAGGTGATCAAAAACCATGGCAGTTATGGCGGGAGCTTAAAGAAAATGATGCCTTTCAACTCTCCAAAAGACAGGACGCAAATTTTTTAGATAAAATTTATCAGCTGCAAAATCAATTAGAAAGAAGACAAGGTCGCACCAAACCCAAATTGACTATCTATATTCGAAAACAATTTAGTGAAGACAAGTTAGTGCTGCCGGACTTTTGCCGTTCAAGAATGGATCTCATTGAGTTATATGAGGGCAAACCCGTCATCGAGTCTGCCCCGCAACTAAGCGTTTAAAATAGTTTTAGACTACCAGAGAAAGTAGCAGCGTCATAAATCACAGATTTGCGATAAAGGTAATCGGCATTTTCAGTTTTAACTGGCACTTCATTTTCAGTATCTAGAATATCAGGGTAAGTTCCATCAACGTTTCTAAGCGCATGCTTAGCTTGACCATGGATCACAAAAATCACGTGATTGAAATTTGTCCAGCCATCGCGTGGGACAAGAACTTCGGGAATGCTAACACTTCCATTTTGACTTATAGAAAATGTTAATGGTCCTTTCATCACTTTTCGAACCTTCGCGATTTGACCTGGAGTTTCAAGTGTAGCTGGCCTTGCTGAAACATAATAAACACTTATTCGTTTACCTTTAAACATATCCAGCCCATTAACTTGGAACCCATCAACAACAGTTGCAGAGTCTGCAAAAACCTGAACTGAAGATAGTATTATTAAAATGGTAAAAAATTTATAAATATGAGACATCAATTTCATACTGTCCCCCTTATTGGATTTGAGTATCAATATTAATCATTAAATGGCCGTTAGGGTCCACTTCTGTATCAACAACGTTAAATGGTATACCGGCCATTGAATCCGGAATTGGAAATTCATCTGCCAAAACCATTCCTCGTACATCATTTTGAGCTGCTTTAAAGCGCTTTCGAACTTGTGGCATAACAACGCCAGACCAAGACATTAAACCTAAAAATCTTTTGATATACTTCTTATCAACATGGACGGAATCCATATCAATATCTGTCGCTATAATTTTAATTTTTCCATCTTCAACAGGAAAGTCTAAAAACATATCGAAATTAATTCTAATAGGGTTGTTGACTAAACTGGCACCGACTCCAGTCACCGTATACTCAAGCTCTACTGACATTCGAGAAGGTGTCGAAGCATCTGCATTTTTAAGTTTAAATTCTGGGATTTTGGAGATGATATAGCTTTCACCGTCATCGGTTTCAAACGAATTAAAGTAACCACGATTATAGCTTAACTGCACGATCCTATTAATAAAGCCTTGGTTTATTGATAAGACAAAGTCATGATTTTCAGAAACGCGGTGTTCAAGCGGTTCACGAGTTGCTTGTAAATCAGTTGAAAAACTTGTCGCTCCTTTAACTGAATCTTTAAAATATCCATCAAGAGTTAAATGAAGACTATCTTTAACAAAGTTATATTTTTTAAGCTTAATACCCCATTGAAAAGGTGCTACGATTTGATCCAGCGGGGCACCAGCAGGATCCATCACGTTCACTTCTTTAAATAAGCCTTCTGATGTTTTTTCTCCGATCATTTCATTCATCATGACAGCGGCGTCATCATTCATCCAACCATTCATACTACCTTTAATCGCCTGAACAATTTTCTCTTCATTTTGTTTAAGCATATTTTCAAGTTCAGAATAATTGGCGCTAATCACCCTACCATTAATTCTAATTTCGATTTCAGGAAGGATAATGCCACCTTCAAAATTAGCTCCTAATGCAATCTCATCAATATTTGACTTAAGACTACCGATGACTAACTCTGGACCATTATGACCAGGCTTATTAATCAAACTCAATGGAACTTCAATTCGAAGTGGTTTTGATTCTTGATCAAGATAAAGTGAAAATTTATCAACACCAACTTGACCTAAAAAATCATTATTAAGATCTTGTGCTCTTATTTTTGCTACATTTAGGTCAAGGCCTTTTGTTTCAAGAACAAGTTTTAATTGTAATTTACCTGCCATTTTAGAAAGACGATCAAGCTCGATATGAATATCTTGCCAGTCAATGTTGACATCAATGCCTTCGAGATCAACGGCAAATTTATGCTTATTAAAATCTAAGCCCATCAAGAATCGCTGTAATGTTTGCTTGATTTGTAGAGCGGCATCACGAAGAGCGCCTGATGGAGGAAGCATATCTTCTAATGACTTTTCCTCCATCTCTACATGTTGTTTATGAAAATAGGCTTGAGATACAGATAGGCCATTGCTATTCATTAAAGCTGGCAGCCCATTAAAAATTTTATCTTGCCCTCGATGAGTTATATAAACTCCGATAGCATGTGGGATTTCACTTTCTGGTTCATAAGCAAGGACTTGCGGCGCTGTTTGCTGAGCAAGTGAAGCAAAGCTTAAGAAAGTGACAAAAGCTGCGACAAGTGTCTTCTTTTTAAACACAATAAACTCCAAATCGTTCGTTATTTAACGGACTTAATTATTTGAGAGTTTATAGAGCAAGGTTTATGCCATACGGATTATGATAAGAGAAAACTAGGTGCTGTGAAGATAATAGTACCAATACTCATCCAAAGCCCAAAACGATGAATACGCTGACCACTACCTTGGATTTGTTGACCCAGACGCTTTGTTAAAGGCAGACGATTGAAATCGAATCCCATAATTTCAAGCCACACTCTAAAACAAGCTAAGGCAAGGATGGACGCCGTTATAAGATCATTGCTCTCACCTAAAGTGATGTTTAAAATGTTCATACGACCTCCTTTATTATCAACTATGGGAAGAAAGTATTGAAATCATCAGATTCAATCCCTTTCATTGATTTAATCGGTGATAGTGATGAAAATTTTTACCAATTAGGGCTTAAAGACGCTGAAGCGGCTAAGCTTTCCCTACGTCACACTGAAAACCTGATAAAAACACCATGGAACTCGCTTGATTCTAGCTTACGCTTTTTGGCCGAGTCGATGTTTAAGAATTCCAAGTCTTGGAAAGCGCGATTCGCACCTTGGACCAAGGCTTACGCTGAAGGCTTAGGCATCAGTCATGAGAAATTTCTCTTAGTTTTGCTTGTTCCTGAACTCACGGCCTGTTTTTCCAAATGGATGCCAAGACTACCTAAGGCCTTACTTGGTTGCTCGTCTTTATTTTATCGAAACGAAGATTCTGATTTAGTTCACTTAAGAACATTAGACTTACCACTTGGACAAAACTTTGCTGAAAACGAACGATTTTTAAGAACTCAATTTAAAGATCAACCAACAATTGTCTCCTATGGTAGTGCTGGCTTTCCCTACCCTTCGCTAACTGCAACAACGAGCGAAGGTATAACTCTAGCACTTCATCAAAAATTTAGTGATCAATTTGACGCTAACGGTACTCCGATCTTTGAGCTTGCCAATGAAATGCTCATTCGTTGCGGTGATCTTAAGACTTGCCTGGGCTTTCTTAGAAAATCTAAAAGTCTTACGACCTGGGCCTTTCATTTGGGTTTTAAAGATGGTCAAGTTTTAGAAGCTGATTTGAGTGGAAGCGAATTACAGTACCAAACTTATAATATCGATGATCATCAATCACTTTATTTTAATAATCGCTTAATTGACGAAAAAAAGATGGCCAAAGATTTAGCTCCACTGAACTTTGAGTTTTATAACTCTTCGAGAAACCAAAGTGCAAAAAGAAAACTTAAAAAAATTACTACTAATGAGCAGATTCATACAAAAGATCTATTAAAAGTTTGGACGGCACTGGAAAATCGAAAATCTTATGGATTGGATGTTTTAACTCCATCAAGCTTACACGTCGCTGCGATGATACCGGCCAAAGCATCGATTCACGCTGTGATGGGAGATGCTCCAAAAACCTGGAAAGGTCTTGTTCAAATTGAAAGTGGTCTTTGGGGAAATGAAAAATACAAATCTCAAGTCATTGGTAAAGAAAAAGAGCTGAGTTCTCATGACAAAGCCTGGAACCATATGATGCTTGCACAGTCTTATCATGACAATGGTGATATCCATAAGCTTCATCATCATTTGCAGCTAGCACTTAGAAAAATGAAAGGTCATGGGCTTGAAAATACCATTAGACTTTTTCATCTCATTTTTAGTTTCATACACGAAACCAATCCAAAAGCTCTATCCCAAATTGCCAGCGATACTGTTGAGCTTATTCCTAGTTTAGACAAAACCATCGTCGATCATGCGTGGCTTTTGGTCTTTAGAATCGAAAAAATATTAGATCTTCCATTAAGTGTCTACGCTGCTCAAATTCATCACCCCTCTCTGGCTCGATTAATTGACATCGAAAGCTCTATTCCAACTATCGTTTTTAAAAGAACGATTAGAAGCATGATCTTTCCTAGAATTGAACTTTTAGACATCTTTTATCTTCATCAGCGAATAGAGTCTTAAAATTGCCAATTTAAAATGGCATTAAGTTTCACCGCTAACTAACCAATTTTTTAAAGATTTCAGTATCTTAGTAATCTAGTCAATTTTAAGTTAATAGCTTGCCCCTAAATGCCGATAAACTAGCTGAAAGGATTTAATTTATGCTTAGATCGCTAGTTTTATTTAGCCTAATTTTCAATACGATAACAGCTTATTCAAAAGTTGAGACGGTTAAATTAAAACGCGTCAACCTAGGTCTTGATGTTCCCAAAGATTGGTTTGTTAAAGTTGGATTAATGGGAATACCACTGGTTTTAATTTCAAAAACTATAAATAATCAAAAAGCTAGTCTTAGTTTTACTCCTACTAAACATGAAAAAGTTCTGCCATCTACTATTAACGATTTGCGTGGACAATTTGAGCAATATAAATCTGGTCGCGAAGTTTGGATGAATAAGCGTTACGCTAAACTTGTAAAATTCATTGATCCAAAAATTGTAGAAAACAAAGAGAACTCTGCAGCCGTTGTAGGTTTTGAATATATTATGGATGATAGGAAGTTTGCAGAATATAGCATCAATATATTTTGTAAGGATCGATATATTTTTTCAAAACTTCTTTATGAAGTAGGCTCTCATCCAAATGCTTATAGCCAAGCGATGAAAACGGTTAGTTCACTTAATTGTAAGGAGTGGAAATAATGAAATCCGCTCAATTACGATTAATCACTACTTTTATTATTCTTTTTTCATTTTATGGAAATTCACTAGCTCAAGTCATAGATCCAGTTGATCCATTTTCAGATTTAGAGCCGGCACAACAAATTAAAATTGAAGATCCGGAATATTTAGCAGCACTCGAATCAGTGAGTGAAGAAGATCTTCAACAGGAAGTTTTGCAAAGAATGCTGATGTTTCAAGCTCAGCAGTGTATGGATGATAAAGGAAATATTCCTTATAATAAGACTGTTACAATAAACCGCGAAGGCTCTGATCATGATGAGATTATTAATTGTAATGATATCGCAGCAATGCAGTACCAAATCATGGTGGCCGATCAAGGCTTAAGCGAGCGCCAAGCAATATCTTGTGTTACCTCTGGTTGGCACGCGGAAGATCGTCTCTCTTTTGTCAGAGACCTAGAAATTCCTGTTGAAGAAGCTTTGGCTTGTCCTGGAAAAAATACTAGTTCATTAAAATGTATGGGTGAATTTGTTTGCGGTGCTTACGCAGGTATCGCTGGCATGGTTCCCGTTGGTGGAGCAGCTCTTCAAGATTGGATGAGTGGTTGGGCCAAAAATACATTCGATATGAATTGTTCTGCAGGCAAGACTCTTAGTACTATTGGAAATTGTTTAACTGAAGTTGTTTGGGGTGTAATTAAAAATATCGTTGGTAATCTTGAATTTGTAGCCGATGGTATTCGATGGGTTGGTAATGCTATAGCTGACGGAGCTCGATCGGTCGGTAGGGCATTATGTTTTTGGTGTGAAGACGAACACGAAGATGTTTCAAGTGATCAACAACACCTTATCAACTCATCGGAAGAAATCCGAGAGCAAAATACTCGCCAAGCTAATAAAGCTGAAGAAGAATCTGGAAATGCCTTTACAAGATTCTTTTCAAATATTGGTGGTTTTCTTAATGACATGATTGCAGAGCCTGCCGGTAGGAACTTTGGTTGTGCAAAATGGGAAGGAAATCGTTTCACCAATACAACAAATTTAGGCCTTGACAGCGTCATGGGCAACGATGACAACTCAAATGCCGTTCGCTGTGCTGAACCAATGGCGAGTTGGGAATGCGCGAGTTGTTCTCAAAGGGCCCAGCTTGTTTGTGGAGTTGTTGGTTTTCTAGGCGGAGAGGCAATTACGACATTACTTACAGGTGGAGCCGCTAGACTTGCAAAACTTGGCGCAACTGCCTTAAAAGGAACTAAGACTGCAGCAAGAGTTGGTGAAGTGGCCTCTGGAATTGCGAGATCAACCTCTCGTGGCCTAACGTCTTATGCAGGTCGAGGTTTCTCTTTAGTTAAAAATACACGCATGGGTAGTATGTTTTTTCAACTTGGAGATAAGGCCGTCAATGTCGGTGGACGTTTTCGTAACTCTCTCGTTGAAGGATTTCAAAGTTTAAGACAAGCAAAAATAGCTGGTAAGTCGGTTGATGAAATCGCCCGAGCAAGTATCAATGGTACTTTAGATGGAGTCAGCGCAGCAGGTGGCTGGGCTTCTCGACAAGGTATTAGAGCGAAACGAGCACTATTTGGAAAGTACAGTCCACTATCACCGGTTAAGGGATACTTTAATCTACTCGACGATGCCTTCGCTCTAGGAGCAGGTGGTAAAGCTGGACTACTAGCAGCTAGAGCGGCCAGAACACAATCACAAGTTAGAAACTCAATGGTTCTAGCTAGAAGTTCTATGCCTAAAGGCTCAAAGATGAGTGCAGATCTTGTTAAAGCTCAATCACGTGTTGATGATGTGCTAGGCAAGATTAAAAGTCTCACAGATGAAGCAAAAAATACGAAGATAAGTCCAGCCAGAAAAGCACAAATTAACAATCAGATGACTAGTCTGTCTCGAGAATACAACGCCGTTACAAAAGGTTTTGAAGACGCCTATCGAACTGCAAGAACTGAGCTTACGGCGCAAAGAACAGCGGCAAAAGAATTAGCCCAACGTCAGGCCAGAGAGTTAGCAGAACAACAAGCGAGAGCGGCACGAGAAGCTGCAACGAATTCGAGACAATCGAATGCACTTGTACCGTACCAAACAAATAATCCTCCAGCATTGCAGAGGACTGTCTCAAGAAATTCAAACACTATTGCTCCAACAACAACTCGATCGATTACAAACACTAACCAGTCAGTTGTAACGCCGATATCTAGAAATTTAGATACAGTTCCAAGAAATACTAGAACAATTAACCAAGCTCTACCTAGTGGTTGGAATCCTGTTACATCGGGCAGAAACTTAAGCGGCAGCGAAGTCGCTCGTGTTACATCGAATCTCGAAGAAGGTTTAGAAGCTGGAAGTATTCTTCGCTACAATGTCCGCCGTGCAAATGGAAGCGACACTTGGCTCTACAATGCAAAAACTAATCCTGTTACAGGTGAAATATCAGGTAACTTAGGTCGATCTACCAATAGAAATGTTACAACTTTTAAGTTAGAAGAAGTGGAATTATTACAAGCAAAGGTTGATATGCCTATTGATGGCGTAGCTCGTATCGGTGGTAATTCTCGTACAATCCCTTTAAACTTTAAGGCCGTAACTGATCCAGATGTTGCCAAAGTTATACGACAAGCAGGAAACGCAACTTCTCCTCAAGCCGTCAGAGAACTTGAAGGCTTAATGAAAGGTATGAAACCTGATCAAATCAGACAAATTGGTGCTGAAGCCATAAGAAACTTGCAAGCGGGTAGAGCTGCAAGTCCTGGACAAGTTGCTGCTTATTTAAAATCAATGCCGGGCTATCGTACACTTGATAATATTCCTCACTTAGATGATGCTGTAAGGGCCATGAATGCTGGCAGTATCGATGACGCGATGGAAATTATTGATAATGCGGTTAGAGGTAGCAGTCCGCAAACAGCAATGATTAGAGATAGCTTAAAGGATGCAATCGCAACCACGATGATTTTAAGAACTCCGACTGGCGCAATTGCAGCAGGAAATATGGGTTATCAAGCTGTCAGAGAGACAAACGTCACCACTCTCCCATCAACACAAGTCATTACAGATCCTGCAAGACTTTTACCTGCTCCAAGTAGCACTGCCCTTGTACCCACATCAACAACTGCAGTTGTGCCGACATCAACAACTGCCTTAACAACTACTGGCAGAACTGGCGTTGTAGGAGTAGTCACAAACGGTGAAGTCACTGGAGCTGTGGTTCGAAATATTGATGAAGTTACAGACGGAGTCAGAGGCACAGTTGGCGCAGGTGTAAGAACTGGTGACGATATCATCTATGTCGATGCTGTTGGTAATGCCTCAAGAAATCTTGACGATCTTCCACTAACTAACACTAACAATGCTTTAAGAAGTGGGACACGCAATGTAAGTGATAATACTGTAGGGTTAGGTAGTTCTAGAAGAGGAGCACGAATTCCTCCAACAGTTGGAGGAAGAGTTATTGCTGGCGGAACAGTAGTAGGTGCAGTGCTTAATAATAATACTGAGCCAGATCTTTATACAGGTATAACGAGCAATAATGAATCTCAAAAGCAGTGTCATATCGATATTTATAAATCCGCAGAGCTTTTAACTGATCCTGAATTAGCTCGAACAAATATTACTTATGAGTGGCTAAAAGAAGATGAATCAGTGATTAGTGGTTGTTCAACAAAGGCATGCGACTATCCTGCTGGTACTTCAAAAATGTTTGTACGTTTTAAAATTAATAATGAGACCTACATTAGCACTTGTAAAAGAGAAATATCTATTACAAACGGTGGAAATTCAACACTTCCTAACTATAGCTTGTCCGCTGTGTATGTCACAGGCTCACCAGCGACTTGTGAAGCAAAGGTTTCAAAAACACAAAATGAACAAAAGACAGAGCTAGATGCTTCTGCAATGGCAACGGATAAAATAACAATTAAATGGTTTAAAGAAGAAGCAGCGACTGCTGGTAGTGAAATTTGTGCGGGTTCGATCACGTGTGCTCTTCCGGCTAGCTCAGAGAAATTGTATCTACGAGCCTATAAAGACAATACTCAATTTGGAACGTCGACATGCCAAGAAGTTGGTTCCAGAAATCCAGCAGGTCCAAATATTACACGTCCGTATGATATTAAAGATGAAGAAGATGGAAATAGAAATGGCTCAGATATCGATATGGCGAGCCAGTTCTACGAACAACAGCGCTCACCTCCTCCATCATTGTTCCAGGCGGCACCTATTCCACGTCGCCCGACACATTATCTGCATAGCGGCTGGTACTAAAAACTAATCTCGACTAAGCTTAAAATATGTTAAAAAAATCAATGGTGAGTTTACTCACCATTTTTTTATTTCTACCGCTCCACCTATTGGCGCAGCAAATCACTAAAGCTCCTGCTTGGAGCTCTTTTGAATCATTTACCTTTGCTTCTGATCAAGACTTTTTAACCAATTCTTTACTCGTCGTAAAAGATGGTGAGGTTATTTACGAGAGATACCGTGAAGGTTTTCAAGCACAAACCAAACAACAAATCTGGTCCATGTCCAAATCTATCTCTGGCCTCATTATTGGTAAGGCCATCAATGATAAAATTATTGGCTTACAAGACTCAGTCTCGAAGTATTACCCTGAGGCACCTAAAGACGTCACTATTTCCCACTTGCTCAATATGGTCTCAGGATTAGAGTGGAACGAAGGCTATGAGTATAATCCTGTCGGCAGTGATGTCATTAATATGCTCTACACTGAAAACTATAAAGATATGGCAAGATTTACGGCAACTAAAGGCCTTGCTTATCCTGCAGGATCATTTTTCAAGTACAGCTCTGGATCAACGAATCTATTGATGGGGATTCTCTCAAAAGCAATGGGACCTAATGATTATGCTGACTACCCATGGCGATCATTTTTTAATCTATTAGATATTGATGACGTGACTTGGGAGAGAGATCATCGAGGAACATTTGTTGGTTCTTCCTATATTTTTATCAAGCCACGAGATTTAGTTAAAATTGGACAACTTTTTTTAGACCAAGGACGCTATAAAAATAAAGTCATTGTTGAAGCATCTTGGTTGGAACAATCAAGTACTCCCTATCCTTATTTCTACGTCAAAGAGAGGGACATAAAAAATAATGATGGTTTTGCTTATTCAAATCAGTGGTGGCTCAATGCCGCTCTTCCATACCCAGACGGAAGCCTTAAGAGTCGCTACCCTTCGCTTCCAGCCGATGCAATTTTGGCCTTAGGTCATTGGGGACAAATGCTAGTGATATTACCCGAGCAAAAAACTATCATTGTAAGAACTAGTCAGGATAAAAAAGGAAAACTTAATCGTGATGAGTTCTTTTCACTCTTCATGCGCGCTTATGAGCAGGCGTATCCTTGACGAATACTTTGCGCTCACGTTCTAATAAATAAAATACTTATCATTTAGGAGTTTCATGATGAAATCACTAGTCGTAGCAATAGCTCTACTTTTTAGCGCTAACCTCATGGCCCAATCTCGTGGTCAATTACTTGAAGACGTCAGACAAATCTCTTCTCTTGTAAAAGAAGAAACATATAATTCTCAAGCTAACTCTCAAAGCCTTCGCCAAGCTAGAGAACTTCTTGAAGAAGCTTATGAACTCGTTGGTGGAAGCCGTGGTGGTTCAGATATTCTTTGCGCTCGTGCTAATTTTGGTTATATTCCAACCAATACTGCCTCAGGTGTTAGCTACGGCGAAAATGTTTCTTCTATTGATGAATGTCAGCGTATGCTTCCACCTCGTGGAGCTAAAGCCCTTTGTGCTAAATCACGATTTGGTTTTCAACCTATGGCCATTGATCGCGCCTTATTTATCGGTGATGATTATTTTTCAAGTCTTGATGCTTGCTTGGAAGTGGCTCCAACATTTGGCCAAAATATTATGTGCGCTAAAGTTCGCTTTGGTTATTCGCCGTACAATATCGATCGTATGCTTCAAATGGGTGATTACGTTGCGACTGCTTCACAATGCCAAGAGATGCTACCAGTGCGTGGTTCACAACTTATGTGTATTAAAATTTCATTTGGATTTCAGGCGATCAATATCTCTTCAGGTAGAGCTTTTGGTCAAAGAACTTCAACCCTTGATCAGTGCCACCGTTTGATTAACCAATAAGAAGCTGAGGTTTCCTTGAAACGCATCAAGCTCATTTTAGTTGCTGGTTTTGGAATTTCAATACTAACAATTGGACTTGGGATTGGTGCGTGGCTTTGGACAAGTCCATTTGCTAGAGTTCTATCAGCGAATTACGCTAAAGAAATGTGTTCATGTCTTTTCGTCAGCGAACTCTCCCAAGACCACTGTGAAAACTACTCCACTCAATATGTTAAGCCTGCTGGTCGTGAGATCAATCTCAAGACCAAGGAAGTTCTAGCCTGGGGTTGGGGTAAAGAATCTAAAGCGTCTTGGATTTCACCGCGCGAGGGTTGTCGCCTCGATATTGCTTACAATACATCAAGCAACTGAGACTTATCTTTTTTTGAAATAATCTTGTCTTGAATCTGCTTCCAGGCATCCATGGCTTTTTCGCGACTGCCCTGATTGATATCGAACTCCTTACCGGTATCAGCGCCAGTTTGCGAGGTCGTCTCAAACACCGGAGGGGTAACCTCTTCGTGTCTTCGACTTGGAATGAGAGCCTTGATATTTAGCGCCATGCACCTATTTTACCTCAATTTCTACTCCTACATATTTACAGTGACTTATGGCGCATCACGTCTTCTTTTTATGCCAACCAAAGCAAATCCTGACTAACTATTTCGGCCCAAACATGATACCAACATCCCGAACTTAAAAGGATTTAGTCGGAGGACATATGCGCACAATTATCGCGGCCCTAATCTTGGTATTAGGACTTTCAGCTTGTCAAAAAGAGCAACCGCTTGGAAGCCAAGACAACCCTGTTAAACTTTATTTCACTCCATCGGTGGATTCAGAAACTATCACATCAACTTCTAAAGAATTTATTAAATTCCTTGAAGCTGAAACCGGCCTATATTTTGAATCTGGCATCCCTTCTAACTATGTTGCTGTAGTCGAAGCATTTGGTTCTAAAAGAGCTGATATTGCTGTGATGAACTCTTTTGGTTACCTGCTTGCTAACCAAAAATATAATGCTCACGCACGCCTTAGAGCTCTTCGTTACGGTGAAGATTCTTATAAAGGTCAAATTATTGCTCACGTTGATAGTGGTATTAATGAACTTAAAGACCTTGCTGGTAAGAAGTTTGCTTTTACTGATTCAAGTTCAACTTCTGGTTATATGTTCCCACTTAAAATCATCAAGGATGCGGGCGTTGAGCTTGGAAATACAACTTTTGCCATCAAGCATGACAGCGTTGTGACAATGATTTATCAAAAACAAGTTGATGCTGGCGCGACGTACTACTCACCTCCAGCAGAAGATGGAACCATTAGAGATGCACGCTCACGTGTTAAAACTCAATTTCCAGATGTTGAAGAAAAAATCAAAATCATTTCAATTACTGAACCAATTCCAAATGATCCATTCGTCTTTCGTGACGGTCTTCCTGAAGAAATTGCGACAAAGTTCATCGATGCTCTAAAAAAATATATTGCCACTCCAGATGGTCAACAATCATTTAAAAATATCTACAGCGTTGAAGGCGTTGTTGATACAACTGATGAAGCTTATGACGGTCTTCGCCAAATGATTAAAGCCATTGATGTAAATGTTGAAGAACAGCTTAAGAAATAAATAAACCTAAATAATGAGGAAGCCATGATCCAAATTGAAAATCTGGTCAAGACTTATCCCAACGGAACTCAAGCTCTTAAAGGTGTAAGTTTCGATGTAAAAAAAGGCGAATTTTTAGTCGTCATTGGTTTATCAGGTTCTGGTAAATCAACTCTCCTTCGCTGTATGAATCGTTTGCACGATCCAAGCTCAGGTAAGATCAACTTCGAAGGTGAAGAGATGACGGCGCTTAAAGGCAAAGCTCTTCGCATGGCCAGATCAAGAATTGGAATGATCTTCCAGCATTTCAATCTCGTTCCAAGAAAAACTGTCATGACCAACGTTCTAACAGGAACATTGGCCAGAACAGGTGTGCTTGCTTCTATCTTTGGCTGGTATTCAGAAGAAGATAAAAAGAAAGCAGCTGATTATATTAAAATCGTAGGACTTTCTGGCAAAGAAAATGTCCGCGCCGACAATCTTTCAGGTGGTCAGCAACAACGTGTAGCGATTGCTCGAGCACTTATGCAAAATCCAAAAGTGTTACTTGCGGATGAACCGGTAGCTTCTCTTGATCCGGCAACTTCTCACTCAGTTATGCAGTATCTTAAAAAAGTTAATGAAGAGCTAGGAGTCACGGTTATTTGTAACCTTCACTTTCTCTCTCTTGTTCGTCAGTACGCAAGTCGTGTTATCGCTCTTAAAGGCGGCAAGATGATTTATGAAGGTCAACCCCTGGACATTGACGAGCAGTGGTTTCAAACCATCTACGGTGAAGACGCTGTAGAAGTAACGATTAACTAGGATAGGTGATTAAAATGAGTACTGAAAATACACTACCTGCCAAGCACACACCGTCACTCGGTAATATGAAGAAAGTTATCTCTGCCCTTGCGATTGATACCTTTCTTTGGAGTTATACCGCTTTAGTTATTTATAAAATCATTTGGGAAAAGCTCATTAAAAATGTTCGCTATCCTGAATTTACATGGAATCAACCGCTAACCGCTTTGGCCGTTGGTTTTGGTATCTCTGTCGTTTTATTTTTTACAACAGCTTCACTTGGTCGTGCTTTTCAAGGTCTCTATGACTTTGATGAAAATGAAACAAAGCTTGGAAAGCCATTTGCGATCTGGGGCTATTTCGTTATCTTTTTAACGTTTATTGCTGGTCTGCATATGTCTCAAGTTTCGATGCGTGAGTTTTTATCCGACTCAGGTCTTGAAGGTGCTAGACGAATTTTTACAGCTCTCTTTAATCCGAACTGGAATATTATTGAAGACGCTCTTTTTGCTGCTGTAGAAACCATTTACATGGCCTTCATTGCGACAGCTTTTGCTATTCCTGTCGCCTTCATCATGGGCTTTTTTGCAGCAAGAAACTTAATGAGTTCAAATCGATTAATGTTTTCGATCTATACGCTCACTCGTTTCGTTCTCAATATGAGTCGCTCTATTGAGCCTCTTGTTTGGGCGATTATCTTTTCTGTTTGGGTTGGTATTGGCCCATTCTCAGGCATGCTTGCTCTTATGCTTCACTCTGTAGCCTCACTTTCAAAACTCTACTCAGAGCAGATTGAAAGTATTGGAGACGGCCCAATTGAAGCTATGACCGCCACTGGTGCTCACCCTATCCAGGTCATCTGGTATGGTGTTGTTCCACAGATCGTTCTTCCATACTTGAGTTATACGATCTATCGCTGGGATATTAACGTTCGCATGGCGACAGTTATCGGTCTTGTTGGCGGCGGTGGCATTGGTACAATGCTTATGCAATATCAGGGACTTGCCAAGTGGAATGAAGTTGGACTCCTTGTTATCGTGATTGCCGCGATTGTCTGGTTTATGGACTGGGCCTCTTCAAAGATAAGAGAAGCGATCAAATAAGCTTTTTTTCGAAATTAAATAAAATAAATTGCCTCACATCTTTATGTGGGGCTTTTTTTTTTCCAAAATTGACCGATAAGAAAGCTGTGAAAGGCTTAATTTTATTACTTCTATTCAGCTCTTTTGCCTTTGCAAAAGAATGTCCTAGCATCGATGAGGACTTTATCTCCTATTATGGAGCGCTAAAAGATGGACCAATCCTAGGTTTAAAAGCGAGTATCAGTGGAGCAAAAAAGGATCGCATACTTTGTTCGAGCGAATCATGTGGAAGTGGTGGCTGTGAATGTGCTCTTTATGTTGAAGTCGATAACTGCTTAACACGAGTCCTTGAATTTCGTGGAAGCCACAAAGTCTTGGGCGAAAAAGCAGATGGTATGCCACTCATTGAAGTTATCAAAAAGGGCGATGCTATCGCTCCAACATCGATGAAAACTTTTATTTGGAATAAGGACCGAAGAAAGTATGTTGAAAAATCGAAGTAGACTCATCTTCATTTTTACTTTTATTTTTTGTCTTGAGCTTCAAGCCTATCCACTTTTTTATAAATGTGGTGCGGGCGATCGACTAGAAGATACTTTTGCTGGGCCAGAAATTCTAAATCAAGTTCAGGCCATGCTTTCAACTGCTGTAAACGAAGAAGACTTCAAGCAACAAGCCAATGCTCTTTGTCGTGGAGCGAATGAATGTTTGGAAGAAGTTGAAAGAATTAAAGCTCTGATCGGTCAGTCGAAAGATATCACAACTGAACTTCTCAATGTTACCAGTAGATATAACGGTGAGATTCGTCGTTCTCAAGAAGTAGATCAAAATTATTATGATTCTATCAAGTCAGTTGTAGATCAAGCTTTCACTCTTCACGCCTGCCAAGAAATAAAACGTACATGGGATGTGGACTCATGGGTTGGAGAAGATAAAAATAATTTTGCTGTTTTCTATCCAAAGTATAATAACTATATGTATGCAACAGGTTGTAGAGGTCGCTCATCAAGTGCCATCTGTGAACCAAATAAAATATCTAATTACAAAAATAAAATAAAAAGTGCACTGTTAATGGGAATGGATCCTTACCTGGCAATATCTTTGGTATGGATGGAAGGTGGAACCAAGGAAGGATTAGACTATCTCTACCTTGATCCCATCGCTAAATTTGGTGCTATGGGATGTACCGGTACTTCTATTCGTTCAAGCCAAGCATCGGATAACAGTCTTAATTCTTACGGAACCTTTTATGAAATTGAACCTAAAGTCATAACAAGACCGGCTTTAACTAAAAAACTTATCGATTTTCAAAAGGCTAAAGGAAAACCTACAAGCGCAGGTGGAACATCATACTTTTGTAGAAAAATTTATGATGATCTTGGTATCGTTTACGATGAACCTCAGGATGAATCATGTTGTCTTAAACTTCCCTTCACTCAAGATAGCGCCGACATGGAGCTTATCGAAGAGGCATTAATCTTTGAGCAGGCCAGAAAAAATTATCAACGTCGCTTTAGTGACCGCGAAGATCCAGCCTTTAGAATTCAACGTTTTAATGGTTATAGTAGACTGATGGGAGCAGCTGAGGAAGTCGATGCCTTTAGATCTGGCGTTGATCACTATGAGCATCCAGCTTACGGTTACCAAGCGATGGACTATATGGTGAACTCTATTTTAACTAATCCTGTTATTAGAAATTTAGTTGAAGAAGCTGAGGCTGAAGTTGAAGTCTCTCTTGGAAAAAAATCAGACTGGCGATCCATTATGTGTGTTGAGCATCCAGGTGGTGGAATATTCCAAACAGATAGTAATTATTATTTCAATCTTCACCGTGATACACCAAGGCTCGCCTTAGCCTATACAAAGTGGGAGAAGGGTGAAGAACTTTCAAACGCAGAATCAAAAATTGTTGAACAAGATATTAAGGCTCTTATCAGTAAAAATATTATGAAAGAAGATGAATACAACGTTGAGTATAGTAAGATGATTAATAATTATTTTACCAATCATTATCAAAACAGAAGCACAGTTGGCAGTGCTTCGGTTCAACAAAGTACTTATACTTGGGAAAATCTAAGCAATAATGATCTAAGCTCTATTGGATCTAGAATCCTTAATCGAGATTAGTATCGGCCGTAGTAATCAGCAATAAGGGCTTTGCCTTTTACTTTTGCTTCTTTACGACATGAGAACTGATAAAACTTACAACCAAGAGTTTTTCTAACTCTTTTGATCATCGTTTTAGTTGTGTACTTAGGAACGAGAGTCTCGTCTCTGTATTCAGCATCAATATTTGATTTTAAAACTTCAGACATAAAGTTAAGTCCTGCAAACTTCTCCAGCTCTTTTTCAGAGAAGAAATATAAAACTCCTTCTCTGCCAGTTGCTGGAAACCCTTCGAATTCAGTTGCCGTCGTTGCAACATCACGGACATAAATCTCGGCATTCAATTTATAGTCACGAGCAGCATCTGCATAAACATCTTGATCGTGAGTTGAATTATCGCCAAAGAAAATAACTTTTAAACCAGGCTCATCAAGGTAAGGGCGAAGGATGCTTACGATTTGGTTATATTTAAAAGTATAAGTATCTTGGCTACCGATTGATCTTAAAAAAGTATTTCCAACTGGAAATCCATGTTTTTCAACCCATTTTTGTTGAGCAAATAAAATATCTGGAGCAGCTGAAACATAATTAAACTCAACCTGCTCGCCTTGGCCGTCATAATGTTTTTTTAGTTCTTTAAAAAGGTCACGCATTTGAAGATAAGGCTTCTTACGAAGAAAGTGATAACTAGAAGCGAGAAAACTTCCCTTTGAATTGGCTTGCTTGATCGTGTCATCAAAGTCAGAGATAACGACAACTCTAGCCTTCGCTATGTTTAGAGAAAACAGTGAAATCAAGCTTATCAAAAACAAATTACGCATAGCAAAAACCTCTTTTTAAGATACTCAATATCATGACGTTTTATACCCTAGACGTCATCTCAAAATATTAAATTTGTAGCATTTTCACTATGCTAACCTATTGATTTTAGCTATAAAAAACCATGGGACTACTCTATCAAATGCCTGTCAGCGAGCAAGAAGCTGATCGTGTTGAAATAAATGATCAAACACTACTAGTGAAAAGCTATGGTCTTCCTCTTATTTTCTGGGGTTATCTACTAGCTATTTTATCAGTCGTTGCGATTATGGTTGTGGCGATAAAAGATCCAATCAGTAAAGTTATCGCTGGTGAAGATGCTATCAATCGTCTTTTAGGCTACGGCGTTTCAGCAACATTGATCATTATTCCTTTATTCTTACTCGCCTTCTTCTTCTATGAAAAAGTCATTTCTAAATCGGATATTCACTTAAAAGTAACTCATAAAGTTTTCTGGATCCCGTTTAAAAGCACTCGTATTAATTTGCGATCAAAAGACTCGTTTACGCTTGAGCATTTTTTAGATTCACCCAATATGGCAAGAATTCAAAAAATTGATGAGATGAGAGCTTTTGAAAATCGTGGTTATTTCGAATTGTTCGCTATTACGAGCGATGATCAATTAATACAAATTGATAGAAGCTCTCAGAAAAAAGAGCTCGTTAAACTTAAAGACTTTTTAGCGAAATACTAAGATCTTCTTTTTGGTGGAGTATCCGTTCTAAAAGGTCTTGGACGACGCTTTCCGCCTTCTTTACCTTCTGGACGATTCTCTTTTTCGATTTGTCTTTCTTCTTTAATTTTTGAAACATCATCTTTTGTTCTTCTTTTTGTTACAAATGAAGATGTTTTATTTTGAAGTTTAGACTCATCGGCTGCTTTATCATGTCTGGAGATATCAATAGTAATATCGCCATGACATTTAAGCTGACACGACAAACGCTCTTTAGTGATATGAAAGACATTACCAAGAAGTCTGGTCTCTTCAAAAGGTGGAGGGTTACAGTGATCTGCTCCCTCGACAACCTTAATCACACAATCTGAACAAGAAGCTACGCCGCCGCACGATGATTTAATGTAAATCTCTTCATCACGAAGCGCTTCCATAACAGGGGTTTCTTCAGAAAGGAATATGGTTTTGCCTTCAGGCAAAATAGTAAGTTTTGGCATAATTAAACGTGCTTTTTCACTTTGGATTCAATTGTTTCTAAAATTTTTCCCTTAAGTGGCTTATATAAAAAGCCAAGATCAAGAGAGACTTCACATTCAGTGGCCATAAATGCCAGAGTCAAAGTGAAACCCTTACCTGTTGCGATGATTTTTTTACCGGTCTCATCATAAGAAAGATCTGTCTTTACTTTAAACTTATCGACGTAATCACCAGTAATCTGAGACTTTGCTGTGGCAAAAGCTTCATCAGCATTTTTTGAATTTGTATAAGGAACTTTAACGTCCATTTTATCCTTCCTAATTTTTTCCAGTAGAGCCAAAACCACCAGCTCCACGCTCAGTAGAATTGATCTCGCTTGCGACTTCAAAGTTTGCTTGAATAACCGGGCTTAAAACAAATTGAGCAACACGATCACCGTGAGCGATGACTTCATCTTTTGTTCCAAGGTTACCCAAGATCACTTTAACTTCCCCACGGTAATCAGCATCTACTGTACCGGGGCTGTTCACAACCATCAGTCCAGTCTTAAAAGAAAGACCAGAACGAGGACGAACTTGTATTTCAAAGCCTGGTGGAATTTCCATCGCAAGACCAGTAGGAACTAAAACGCGCTCCCCTGGTCTGATGGTCATAGACTCACCCTTGCCAAGGCAAGCACGGATGTCCGCACCTGCCGCAAGTTTTGTCTCATAGCTTGGAAGAGCTAGATCATTATCAAAATGCGAAAGCTTTAACAGCTTAACATTTGCCATGACTTAAGCCTTCTTCTCAATTTTACCAGCTGCCTTAGCAGAAAGTTTCAAGCGACCCATACGATCAACTTCAACAACGCGAACTTTAATCACATCGCCTTCAGCAACATAATCAGCAACATTGTTTACGCGATCATCAGCAAGCTCAGAAATATGGACAAGCCCTGATACGCCTTGAGCGATATCAACGAATGCACCGTATTCTTTGATCGTTACAACTTTTGCTTCGTAATCTGATCCAACTTTTGGACCATTGATTTGCATATCAATAAGAGTTAAACACTCATTGATAGCAGCAGCGTCTGCACCAAGAACCTTTACAGTTCCATCTTCAGCAATTTCAATAGTAACTTTGAAATTCTCTTGAAGACCTTTGATGTTTTTACCACCTGGGCCGATCAGCATGCCGATCTTATCAGTTTCAATTTTAGTTGTTTTAACTTTTGGAACGTTATCTTTAAATTCATCGCGGTGAGTGCTGATTGTTTTATCCATTTCACCAAGGATGTGAAGACGACCAGCACGAGCTTGTGTCATCGCTGCTTCAACGATTTCACGAGTAAGACCTGTAATCTTAATATCCATTTGGATAGCTGTAATACCATCTTTTGGACCAGCAACTTTAAAGTCCATGTCGCCTAGGTGATCTTCATCGCCAAGGATATCTGTTAGAACTTTGAAGCGTTTGCCATCAGAGATAAGTCCCATAGCAACACCAGCACATGGAGCAACGATATTAACACCAGCATCCATAAGCGCCATTGAACCAGAACAAACTGAACCCATTGAAGAAGATCCGTTAGATTCTAAAACTTCACACACAACGCGAGTTGTATATGGGAAGTCAGCAGGCATAATCGCTTTAAGCGCGCGCTCAGCAAGGTTACCGTGACCAAGTTCACGACGACCAACTCCACGAACACCACGAGCTTCACCAACAGAGTATGGAGGAAAGTTATAGTGAAGGTAGAATTTGTTGTAGCTTAGACCTGTGATTCTATCGGCCATCTGCTCACCAGCGCTTCCGCCAATTGTTACAGATGAAAGAACTTGAGTTTCACCACGAGTAAATAAAGATGAACCATGTGGTTGAACTAGAATATTTGTTTCTGTTTCAATTTGACGAACTTCATCAAGCTTACGGCCACCGATACGTTTTTCTTCATCAAGAATATCCGCACGCATCATATCGTATAGAAGACCATCAACTGCTTTGTATGCTTCTTTCTTAAATGAATCGCCTTCTTTAAGACCAAAAGCTGTTGGGTTTTCAGATGCTGCTTTAGCAACCTTTGCCATGATTTCTTTTGTAGCAACCTGACGTTCCATTTTATCAACGATTGATAGTGAAGCGCGTACTTCAGAAGTAAAGTCTGTCTTAACTTTTTCCATCAATGTTGCATTACCGGCAGCTGAAACGAATTCACGTTTCTTCTTACCAACTTCTTTTTGCATTTTAGCGATAACTTCAACAAAGCCCTTGATTTGATCGTGTCCCCAGAAGATAGCTTCTAGTACGTCTTTTTCAGGAACAATTTTCGCTTCACCTTCAACCATCAAGATCGCGTCTGCACTTCCGGCAACAGCGATTTCAAGGTCAGACTTTTCCCATTCAGCGTGGCTTGGGTTTAAGACGAACTTGCCGTCGATACGACCAACTTTACAAGTAGCGATTGGGCCAGCAAATGGAATGTCTGAAATTGAAAGAGCTGCTGAAGCGCCGATACCAGCTAAGATCTCAGGGTCACCTTCAGGTGAGTATGACATAACGGTACAAGAAACTACTGTTTCGAACATATACCCTTCTGGGAATAATGGACGAAGTGGACGGTCGATCAATCGAGCATTCAAAGTCTCACCAGTTGTTGGGCGACCTTCACGCTTCATAAAGCCACCAAGGAATTTACCGGCAGCATAGAATTTTTCTGTATACTCAACCAAAAGTGGGAAGAAATCTTGGCCGTCTTTCATTTCATGAGCAGAAACCACAGTCACAAGAACTTGTGTTCCACCACAGCTAACTAAAACTGAAGCATCAGTTTGTTTTGCTAAGCGACCAGTTTCAAGAGTGACCTCTTTTCCGCCGTAATTAAATGAATAGATTTTTTTGTTTTCGTTCATAACTAGAATACTCCATTAACACGTAGTCCTCGCCCGTCTGGGTGAGGAAAAATTTTTAAATATGTTTTGATGATGATGATGAGGTGGGATTCACGAGATAATTAAATAAACTTGTTAAAATCTATTTAATTATCCCTGGAAGCCGCTTCCCTTAAAATCAAAATCTCGACACCCTAATACTATAAAAAGACCGCTTAAAAAAGAAAAGGGAGACTTTCGTCTCCCTCTCTCATTTTAAAATTATTTACGTAGTCCTAAATCTTGAATCAAAGATTGATACTTTGTTTCATCTTTAGTTTGAACATATTTTAGTAGCGATTTACGCTGACCAATCATCTTCAAAAGACCACGGTTTGAATGATAGTCGTGCTTGTTAGCTGCAAAGTGAGTCGCAAGACCGTTAATTCTATGAGTAAGAAGTGCAACTTGTACTGGTGCTGAACCTGCATCAGTTGGGCCCTTACCGAATTTTGCACCGTAAGTTTTTACGATTTCTGTTCTTTGTTCTGTTGTTAAACGCATGGATGCCTCCTACAAACCAAAAACCGAGCTAAAGTTAACGCATAAAGTCCAACTCAAACCAAGTCAAAGGCGATATTAATAATGACGGCAATTTAGCGGATAAACTCGGACATGTAAACTTTTAGATTCTTAAGCAGACGTTCTTCGATTTGACGAATTCTCTCTCGAGATACTCCGTATTCATCTGCTATGTCTTGAAGTGACGGAGGGACCTCTTCAAGCAGTCTGCGCTTGAAAATGTCCTGATCACGTGGCTTTAGGTCCTTAAGGAAGTCTTGAAGGTGCTGCTTTAAGAGTTCAACGCCCTGCGCATCAGCAACATCATCTTCAAAAGAGGGTTGGGCCAGTCCTGGCAGGATACTACTTAGCGGCGCATCACTATTTGGAGATGCAGGCTTATCAAGACTGATTTCTCCGCCCTGCTCTAATCTTTGGCCCATCGTTAGTACGGCTTTTTCTGAAACACCAAGGTTTTCTGAAATCGTTTTAACGTCTGGGTTAATTCCCATTCCAAGCAAACGTTGCTTTTCTTTCATTAGATTAAAGAACAACTTTTTTTGCTCATTACCTGATCCAATTTTTACCAAGCGAAAATTATCCAAAATATATTTCAAAATATAAGAGCGAATCCACCATGAAGCATAATAAGAAAGCTTAGCCCCTTTGCTAGCATCATATTTTGAAACGGCCTTCATCAGACCAATATTTCCTTCTTGAATAAGATCCATCATATTTTGCCAGGCCGAGCGGTACTCCATGGCAATCTTTACGACTAAGCGAAGATTAGAAACAACTAACTTTTTGGCCACATCAATATCGCCGGTTTCCTCAAGTGCTTTTAAAAGCTCTTGTTCTTGCTCTAAAGATAAAAGCTCATAGCGAGAAATTTGGCGAATATAAGACGTTAGAGGATCTGTTGTTGATAATTTATCAGAATAAAGAGCGAGTTCTTTAGAGTCAGGTAGCACTGGCTCAGGTAGGGTTTCTCCATCCCAATCGTCTAGCTCTGAATCGTCATGATTTTGTTCATCATTTCGGTCTTGGGTGTCTCGTTTTAAAACAAAACTGTCGCCCTGAATTTCTACAACATCAGGTCTATCTTGTTTATTTTTATCGTCGAGTTTCTTCACCATGTGCACAAGATAAGAGTTTTTGACATAAAAGCAAGCCTAGTCAGCTTGTTTCTCGTCATGTTTTGATAAAGATTTTGCTTTTTCAGTCACTTCATAGCGATAGCGCATTAAACGCAGAGCAAAGGGTCCATAATGAAGATAAACTGGGATTGTCGTGAAGCCTTCATCCGGGTATTTCCAATCACCAATATACTTGGAAAATTGTTCTAAGATTTCTACGACGACGATTTCTTCAATATCTCCGCGCCAAGGAGGAATGATTAATTTAGAACGTGCATTTTCAACATCTTTTTTAATATAGCTCTTAAACTTATCAATAAGGTCTCTTCGCTCAAGCTTCATGGTCGGATCATAACTAATCCAATTTCTTCTAATCCACTTAATCATTTTATGAGAAATATTTAAGTCGAATTTTACGGCCAATTTACCAGCGAGTTTATTAACACGATCAAATTCACCTTGATTGACATCAAAATGAACCTCAAACTTTTTTAGGTACTTATTAAAGAAGTAATCCCTATCAACAAGTTCCACTGTAAGTGGTTCTTCATAAGTCAGACGCCCCTTCACTTTATCAAGTGAGCCAGTCGCCCAATCAGTCCAAGAACGATCAAAACTTGTGCGAAGAAGACCTTGCCCCTGATCATAACTATCACTCCAAATAAAAAAATTGGGAATGCCTGTAAGCAGAGCTTTGAACTGACCAGATAATAACAGATTTTCTTCAAGTGTTCGTGACTCTAATATACTTTGAACACGTTGGTCTGGATCATTATAATTGATGGTGAGTTCGGTTAAACGGTCGCAGTAAAGTCGTTTGATATCGGAGCTAACACTAGGTGAACCAATCGCTCTTGGTACAAGACGACGAAACTCAGCTTCATTAGCCTTTCGACAGACTAATCCTCTACATGCGACTCGATTTGTATTGGGCTCATTTTCAAGAGTTAGTCCCTGACTTCTCGGATTAAAGGCCAGTTTTTTATTATCCATTTGTCTTGTAACAAAAGACATAATGATAGGGTCGCGCAAAAGAGGAACAAGCATTCTAAAATTTTCGGTGGTGTTAGACCAAGAACAAAAAGATTTAAACAGCTCATTAGACCAAAAAAACTCTCTCGATAAACGTTGCTCTTTCGTTGATACATTTAAGAGCTTTTGCGGTAAGAAATTATTACCAGTAATATCTGGTAAAGTGAATCGTTCGCTAGACTTCCATTTTCCCATCAAATTATTTTTAAGCGTTTTCTTTGAAACAATGGTGAGGTTTTGAGAACACCAATTACCTACTAAACTATTGGCATATTTTTCAAAATCATCATCAGTCATTTCAAGTTGCTTGGCATACTCAGGCAGAGCACGAACCAAAATATCTAAACCAATATACTGAAGTGTCGCCACTACAGTTCTTGTGGCTTGCTCATATTGTTCAGTTGATGGGTAACGTAATTTTTCGTTTCGATCATTCTTGCAAAACAGTTGAAGGTTTTCCCCTTCATCAATAAAGCCGCGATAAAGTGCAATCCTTTCTAAGTCTCCATCTTTACCTGATTTTATTCTAGAAGTTTGAAAGACATTAAAGAGCGGATCTGTTTCTTTACTCGCATTTGTTGCTGATAAGTCACCAAGGATTAGGCTTTCTAACGACACTAAGGCACTTGCTTGAAAAGCAAAACCTTGCGTGAAAAGTATTATGGTCAAAATTTTCCCGACCAATTTCATCTGTCTTCTATCCTTGATCTTTTTTAAGTTATCGGAATGAAACCCGAAAAGATGTAATATGAGATACTTAATGGTTATATTTTGCCTGGTCGCTGTGAGCACATTGCATGCTCAACTGCTCGACTCTAGTGATAGAGGCGATGCTAGCCGTTCTCTACAGGCAGACGACGCCCTTTTAAGGGAGCGCCAGCTTAAAAGTGACTCCATTAACAGAGAAGATGATCTTAGAGATCTAAGACTTGCAAAGTATGCCCTTCTCGCTGGAAATACCAGTCTGGCTGAGCGTTATCTTGATCGACTTGGTAGTGATCATCCTAGGCTTAATCAAATTGTTGCACGCTATAGTGCCCTATCTGCCTTCATGCAAAGTGATTTTGACAAAACTTATCAGCTCGTCAAAAGTGAGCGCTTAAATATTGTTAATGCTTATGAAGAGATTTGTCTTTTACGCTTAATGAGTCTCTTTGCTCTTGGAAAAAATCATCCCGATTTTTATAAAATTTCACCTGAGTTTGATAGTTGTCGAGCTATTACATACAAATACACAGATAATGATCATTTTTGGCTAAGTAGCATGAAAACAATTGTTCAAGGAAAAATGAATCAACTGCCTGGTGGTAATGTTAATGATTTTACCAAGCTGCTCATAGATGATGATTCAACTAAGCTGTGGATGAAGATTGCTCTTTATACCAATCGTGAAAAACAAATTATCAAGAATATTGAACTGCTACCTCAAGAAGCCTATCTCAATATTGGAATTCGTGAACTTTTAGGAATGGCCTATTACAGAAGTGGAGATCCTAAACGAGCCGCGGATTTTATTGAAGACTTGGCAACGCCAAATTCAGATAATATTAGAGGCGATATTGCTCTGACAAAAAATGAATTAGAACTAGCTTATGGTCACTTTAGGCTGGCGCTAAAAAGAAAAGATGACTCTCTTAATGCCTTAGAGCGAGCAATTCCACTTTCTTGGCTCTTGGAACAATGGAGTGATGGCATTGAATTATTAGCGAAATATGTGGGAAGAGAATATGATCCAGTCAAACTCTTGGCCTTAGAAACAGCACTTCGAATTAGAAAAGGACAATACGACAAGTCACAAGCGAATCTTCGCTACCTTGAAGAAAAACTACTTGGATCAGCTCCACTAGATATTCAATTAATGATTAGTTTCGTCAGTCTGATGAAAGGTGATCTTAAAAAGCTTAAAGAAAGTTCCGCGAAAGCTTGTCGAAGTTTTGATGGACTTAATTGTTGGATTGCCGATCAATTATTGGTTTGGGATGACTTAACAAAAACGGTTAAACGAACGGACAAAGTCAATATTGCAGCTAAATCAATGGATGAAATTCTAGCAGAATCAAGCAATGACATCAGTGAACTCAAGGAAAAAATTCTCATCGATCAGCGCGATATAGAAGAGCTTGATTCAAGAAACGTTAAACTTCAGCTTCAATAAAAGTACTTATACCCCAATTGTAGACCGTTTCTTGAAAGTTCATCGCTTGAAGTGAATCTCGTACTCTCTAAATCAAAACTTTGTTGTTCAAGAAAGTATTGAAGACCAAGGGTCGATTTTCTACCAACCCAGTACTCAGCACCTAGCTTCGCCTGAAAGCCGAGACTCGACTTTGCATCCACATCCGCTTTGGATTTTGGTAGTGTTAACAACAGGCCTGCTTCGGCCGTCATGGCGAAGCGATTAGTTCTAAAGAACTCCGACTCAAGTGCTAGATCAATCGTTGGAATAGTAAACCTGGTCCATTCATTCGTCGTTGTTGTTCCGTTCGTAGGATGATTATAGATAAATATTTGCTTTAATTGAATCATTCCTCTTGCTGCTAGCCTTGGAGAAAACGCATGGCGAACACCTGCAGCGATTGAAAATAGGTTATCGCTATTTGAATTGATTCCTGGAGTTGCGCTACTTAAATCAATGGTACGAATTCCAAGACTTGTAATCGCCTGCCAATCTTTTTCACCTTGATGGTCATGACTGATTAAAATAGAAAATCCTTCTTGATTATTATTATCAAAAGGAGAAGTTAGAGAGTCATTACCAACTTTATGTGATTCGCTTAAAGGTCCTAGCTCGAAACCGATCATACCAAGCGCAGTTCTTTCACGCTTATTTGGTCTAATAATAGGAGCAACTTCATCGATATCTTTTAAGACGACATCTTTGGCGATAGTTTTATTTAACTCACCTGCGCTGGCCAAAAGAATGCTGTCATTAGATTTTGAAACAAAGCCTAGTCTTGGATCAAGGATAAGACCTTTAGGCGGAATATAGTCACCTGAATCTTTATCAACAAATCCCACATCTTTTGGAACATAGATATTTCGTTTTTCATCAAAGACACTATCTTCTTTGGGCGGAATATAAAGTGCGGTATCTGGGTCGATGAATCCCCCCGCTCTTGGTGTATATTGTCCTGTCTTTGCATCGTATGATGAGTCTGCACTACCAATATGTTTAGTTTTACTAAAATCGATTTGCTCTAATTTTTCATTCGACTTTTTAGGTGCAAGTTCCTGGTTGTTATAAAGAATCTTCATTTGCACAGGGTTTACCGTCACAGGTTTTGTTGGAACCTTAAGTCCAGATACAGTCCCTGAGAATTGACCATTAGAAACGGCGACACTTTGTTTCTCAATAATGGACTTCAGCTCATTCATCTTTGTCGTTTTAGCCGCGTTAGTTGTCTGAACAATTGGCTCACCATCCGTCCCTCTTTCAATACCGACTGAGCTAGATTCGAGTTCAGCATGACTTGTATTAAGTCTTGCAATCGCAACTTCGCCTTTAAAAGTAATAAGTGAAGTAGCCTTGTTTTCAGCATTAAAACTGGTTTGAAAATCCGTTCCTCTAACTCCCATAGCGGCCGTTCGAGTACGAATAATATATTTCACGTCTTTATTAGATTCTGGATTGATATTTGATCTAATTTTACCTTTGAGCAACGAAATCAAACCTGGATCGTTTGACTTTGCTTTCATCACGACGACCTTTGAATTTGGTCCAATACTCATACGTGAACCGTCACCAAACTCGATAACAGCAAAACTTTTTTCTTTGGTTAAAATGGAGGTATCTTCGAAAATCTTTTGCCCAAGCTCGACCACACGAGCATTCTTAGCTCCCGGAGAAAGCATGGTGGCATAACCACGAAGACGTATGACTTTGCCAAACTCTGCCGCCGAAGAAAGGTTGGAGATTAACAACAGAGCCAAAAAAATGAAGAAATTGGCTTTCATGGCCGATCCTTAGTCAAAATAATTAAATGAAAATTGTAGTCTTATTTTGCTAAGGATATCGTCTTATGACAATTAAAGAGTCGTGGATTTATATTCCCGACCGTCGAAGACAAGATTAACGCCTTGATCCTCTTGAGTCGTAAGAATATTTACAGGACGCTTCCAAATCGCATGGATGTTTTTAAGCGTTTCTTTGGCAAAATTCATGTCGAGATCAACACCCATATGAATATGTCTTAAAAGCAACTCTCCACGGTTTTTATAGTTCCCGCTTTCCACTTCAATAACTGGCTGACCAAAATTCGTAAGACTACTTAAGAGTTTTGATTTGATTTCACTAAACTCTCTAGAGTCAATCTCATTGCGGCCAGTACGTGGATTGTACTTATAAGTGAAAATCCCTTGGCGCTCACAAAAATCTGGAGTCAAAAACTCATCGATGAAAGTCACATCATTATGACTCTTTCTAACGTCAAAGATTTTTTGACGACCTAGATTTGTTTCGATATGCCAGTTCTCTTTTTCATAAAGATTGTCACAATCTTGCCACTCTTTTCCAAAGCGACCAGTATTCCAGCGATATTCAATATCTCTATAAAGCTCGATTCCAATTTTATAAGGATTGAGGCGTTGTCGACTCATCGCCATGACACCAGCGTGATGGTCAGCAAAGTCAATGATCTCAGAAGGACGTAGAGCACGAGTTGTCATGATAGTTGAGTGCCAATAACTTGCCCAACCTTCATTCATAATTTTAGTCATTCTTTGAGGTAAGAAGTAATAGGCTTCTTCTCTAAGAATACCAATAATATCGGCTTCCCATTCTTTAACTGGAGCATATTCTAAAAGGTAGCGCATGATATCGCGTCTTGAAATCGAAACATCAAGCTTGTCTTGTTGAACAGGCTCATCATCTTGTCGAGATTTTACTGGCCCATGTTCTTGTTCATCGCGAGCTTTTGAACGCATGAAAGAGCGAAGTGCGTTTGAGCGACCATCGTTCATATCCTCGCCTTCACTTCCTTGAGTTTTAGACTCACTTAAAAGCTTGGCACGGTTACGTTGGACATCTGGTGTTTCAAAAAGTGCAGCAGGGTCAATTAGGTTTTCAAGCGATAAAACTTTATCAATAAAGTCTTCGACTTTATCTTGGCCATACTTTTCCATATAACGACGAATCTTCGTTCCATGGTTAGCCATCACACTCATCATGTTTCTGTCAGTGCTCGCAAACCATGCATTGTTTTTGAAAAAATCAGCGTGGCCAAAAACGTGCGCCATCACAATTTTTTGATCAACAAGATGGTTTGCATTTAAAAGATAGGCATAACAAGGATTGGTGTTAACAACCATTTCATAAATTTTTTGAAGGCCATAGGCATAGCCTTTTGAAAGCTGGTCGTAATCCATGCCAAAACGCCAATGCGGATATCGGGTTGGAAAACCACCTTGGGCGGCTAAGATATTAATTGTATCGTAGTCACAGACTTCAAAGACAACAGGGTGATAATCAAGACCAAACTCTTTCGCGTAGCCTTCAATTTCTTCTCGAAGACGTGCTAGTTCTCCATCAATGGGACGAGTTCGTTCCATGATTATTTCCCCTTCCCTAAAAACTCTTTAATCGAATCTAAAATCGCATCTTTGTTTTTAATTTTCGACAAAGTAACGCGATCATTATCGTCACCGTATTTTCCATGCAGGTCTTTATAAAATTGACCTGAGCCATAGCGGCTTTCGACTTGGCCATAACAAAAAAGGTTACTGGCCGGAATAATATGTTCATCTAAAAGTTCTAAACAAAGCTTCGTATCATCAGTACTCCAATTGTCTCCATCAGAGAAATGGAATGGATAAATATTCCAATCGTTTGGATTATAATCTGCATCAATGATTTCTTTACAGAGTTTTAGAGCTGAAGAAATTAATGTTCCACCACTTTCACGAGTTCTAAAGAAGGTTTCTTCATCAACTTCTTTCGCAGTTGCATCATGAATAATATAGCGAATTTCAATATCTTTATATTGGCTCTTAAGCCATAGATTGATCCAGAAGCTTTCGGTACGAACAATTTCTTTTTGCTCGTCACCCATCGATCCAGAAACATCCATCATATAGATAACTACAGCACTGTTTTCATTTTCAACTTTTTGTTGAGAACTTCTAAAGCGCATATCACTTTTGATTGGAACGATAATTGGATTTTTTGCGTCGTAAGTGCCTGTTGCCATCTGACGCTTAAGCGCTTCTCTATAACTGCGTTTAAAATGCTTTAGAGAGTCCGGACCATTCATTCCGATACTTGTGTACTTATTCGTCGTGCTTTCAAGGGATTTTTTCCCTTTTGGTTCGATATTAGGAAGGCTTAATTCTTCTCCAAGAATCGAAGCGAGCTCTTCAAGAGTTAAATCAACTTCTAACTCTTTATTGCCCTCTTTATCCCCAGCTTCACCTTCGCCTGGCTGTCCGTCTTCACCTTGCTGTCCGTCGACCGGATCACCTTGTCCGCCGTCACCTTGACCCATGCCACCTTGTTGTTTTTCACCAAATTTAAATCTTGGTGTTTCAATCGAAGGCATAGGAATTTTAAAGGTGCCGTCTCCCTTTGGAGAAGGCATCTCACCTTTACTCACATACTTTCTAAGACCGTCACGGATTCTTCCCTTAACGATCTTTCTAAAGCGAGCATGATCTCTTTTTATTGGATGATCCAAACTTACCCCTTCGCGCTATCGCCTTTTGCAAAAATACTGGCAACGAAGTTAAGTGCATCTGTGGCACAGATTTCACAATATCCAAAATTTTTGATCAAGCGAGATTTCACAACATCAATCTTCTCTTGTGTTTCTTTATCAACAACTTTTGAAATAATCGTTGTTAATTTAATTGAATCTTTTTGATCTTCAAAAAGCTTCAATTCAAGCGCACGGTGAAGACGTTCATTCATTTTGTAATCGAATTGTTTACCTTCAATTGCAAGTGCACCGATATAATTCATTATCTCACGACGAAAATCATCTTTACGAGACTCAGCGATATCAATTTTTTCTTCAATTGAGCGCATAAATCTTTCATCAGCATCTTCAAGACGATTTGAATATTTATTTCTGATTTTTTCTTTTTGAGTATGCGCTTTAACGTTATCGATATAGTTAGCACATAGAGTTTGAATGGCAGACTCATCAACGCTGATAGCTTTTTGCACATCATTTTTGACGGTGTCTTCGTACTCTTGACGAGCTACAGCTAGCATCTCTTTATAATGATCAAGCTGCTCACTATTATTCACAAGGCCGTGATGCTTAAGACCACTTTCAAGTTCGTTGAAAACCATGAAAGGGTTTAAACAACCAGTATGACCATTTTTTACTAGAGCGTTAGAGAGTTTATCTTGAATATAACGAGGAGAAATACCTTCAAGTCCTTCTCTTACTGCTTCTTTTCTAAGTTCTTTAACGTTGTCTTCATTATAACCAGGAAGAGTTTTTCCATTATAAAGCTTTAGTTTTTGAAGCTTAGTTAGATCACTTTTCTTTGGTTCCTCTACGCGAGTTAGAACAGACCAGGTCGCGGCCATTTCAATTGTATGTGGAGCGATGTGTACGTGAGGAATTCTTTCAGCGTTAAAGTCACGTTGATAAATTCTCACCTCTTGATCGAGACGAGTAATATAAGGAACATCAATCTTAACCGTACGGTCACGAAGTGCTTCCATGAATTCATTACTTTGAAGTTTTCTAAATTCAGGCTCGTTGGTGTGACCAAGAATCACTTCATCAATGTCTGTCTGAGCAAATTTCTTAGGCTTAATAGATTGTTCTTGTGAAGCACCAAGTAGGTCATACAAAAACGCAACATCTAGTTTTAGCATTTCGATAAATTCAACGATACCACGGTTAGCGATATTAAATTCACCATCAAAATTAAAGGCACGAGGATCAGAATCACTTCCGTACTGCGCAATCTTTCTATAGTTGATATCCCCAGTTAACTCTGTTGAGTCTTGGTTTTTTTCATCTTTAGGTTGGAATGTGCCAATCCCAATTCTATCTTTTTCAGATAGGATTAGGCGCTTAACTTTGACGTGGCTCATGACTTTGGTCCAATCGCCTTCGTACTTTTTCATGTATTCATTAAAGATAAAACGATCGGCCGGACAAACTTCGCCGCGAATTTTAACTTTATATCCATCTTTTCTAGACTTATTAAGCTCATCAAGAAACTGGTTACGTACTTCTAGAGGAATAAGCTTTAATGGTTCGTCATGCATAGGAGAAGGAAAGTGTTTTTGCCCACCCAAAATATCGCTTTCGGTTTCGTCATACCAACCAAAAGTATAAAGAGCACCTTCATCAGTTTTTGAATAATGTTCCAAACCTTTTTTTAGCAAACGTGAGATCGAGGATTTTGCAGAACCAACTGGTCCATGAAGTAGAAGGACGCGTTTTTCAGTGCCATAGCCCATAGCTGCTGATTTAAAGAAGTTCACTAGTTTCATAAGGTGAACATCAATACCAAACACGGCATCTTTTCCATTATCAAATGGGTCATCAAAAAAGTGATAACGAGTAATTTCTTTTTTATATTCAGTGTAATTGGAAGTTCCAAAAGAACTAATCATGTCAAAAATACGTTGGAACGCATTTCTGGCAATCTTCGGATTGCTTGAAACCATGTCGATATAGTCTTGGAAGTTACCTTGCCAATTAAGATGTTTAAAATCTTGAACTTTGAAATTCTCTTTAATGAAACTATTGATATCAATTTGTGCCATGACGTACTACTCCTCGAGATTTAGGGCGGGCTCACCTTGTTTAGATTATACCCCTAAGCAACGGGTCATTGCCAGGCAATCACACTTGAGCATTTTTGCCGGGTAATATTTTTTTCCCTTAAATCTCAATAACTTTCGAGGGCTTTAAGTTGACAAAAACTGCTATCGACATGGACAATAATTGCTGGATGAGAAGATTAGACAGGGACGAACAATATGGGCCTTATTGCGGCCGGCAAAACTGATATTGGAATGAAACGCAAAACCAACCAAGATTCAATCTATCTTGGTCTTGAGCGTAATTTATTTGTCGTTGCCGATGGAATGGGTGGTCATAATGGCGGCGATATTGCCTCTAAAATGGCCGTCGATAATATTCCTGCCTATATGTATCAACATTGGGAAGAAGAGCCCGTTGAAAGTTTTAAATCATCAATAGTTTTTGCCAATAATACGATTAAAGCTCATGGCCAAGAAGATGAAAAACTTGCTGGAATGGGTACTACTGTTAATGCCATCCTTTTTCGTGGACCCCATGCTTACTTAGCTAATGTCGGTGACTCGCGTAGTTATTTGGTAAACAATAAAAAGCTATTTCAACTTTCAAAGGATCATTCACTCGTTCAAGAAAAGCTGAATCTTGGAATCTACGATCGTGATCAAGCCGCTGCTGACCCGCAAAAAAACGTTTTGGTGCGTACTGTCGGCTTTGATAGTGACGTCGAAGTTGATGTCTTCACTTATAAAGTTTGTCGTCAAGACATATTCCTGAGTTGTTCAGACGGCCTTCACGGTAAAGTTTCTGATGAGGATATTTTGCATATCATCAATAGCAATATACCTCATCCTGAAATGGCAACGAAAGAAATTGTGGGCCGCGCAGTAGAACAATTGATTGCTCAGGCCAATGCTAACGGTGGAAACGATAACATTTCTGTTATTATTATCGTCGCTGTTTAAAACAACACCTTCCTTAATATCTTAACGAATTCATTGCGAAGCTATCTTCCTAGTCCTACAATAGACCATCAGTTTGCTAGGCTGCGTAAGTATGCCCTTTTGTCCCTAAAGCCTAAAATGTTTTGAAGGATGAAAGTCTATAGGAGGCGATCCTTTGGACCGTTATTTTACAATCATGATCGTGCCTGAACGTGACAAAGGCGTAAGGTCATTTCGTATTCCACGTGTGTTATTTCATGCCCTCATGTTTACTGGTGTTGTTGCCATCGTTCTTCTTGGAATTTTAAGTTATGACTACTGGAAAATTCTCAAACAAGTTTATGAGAATAAATATCTCACGATTGAAAACCGTCAGCTTAAAGAACAAATTCAACTTTTCAATATGAAGATCAATGCCTTAACTGAAGACATTGAACGAATCCAAACATTTGAGAAAAAACTACGTACGATTACAGGTATTGAACAAGTCGATATGACTAAACCTTTTCAAGATCTTATCCAGGGTGATGAAAAACCTACTGACGCAAACAAAGTTGAAATGGAAAAAGATACGACTTTTGTAACTCCCCTCAAAGAATTTCGAGAATTTCAAGATTCAGCTAATTATCTCAACCTTAAAAACTTATACGAACAAAAAATTGCCACAAACTTTGGTCTTCAAACTGGCTATACATTCACAAAAGATCTTACGGACCTGACCAAACAAAGTTTTATCTTGGCTTCTCAGTATGCCACTTTCGATTATAAATTTAATATTCTTCGTCGTTATGTGAAAAATCTAGAAACGTCTGTTCACGAGTTGGATCAGTTTCTTCTTGATAAAGATAGCTATTTAAAAAGTACTCCTACTCTCCTTCCTACAAAAGGATGGGTCACAAGTTATTACGGCCCAAGAATTAGTCCGACTTCAAATCGCTTAAAAATGCATGAAGGGATTGATATTGGAGCAAAGCCTGGAACACCAATTCTCGCCCCTGCTGATGGAGTGGTTGTTTATTCAGGAACAAAGCCTGGTTTTGGTATGTTTGTCCAACTAGATCACGGCTATGGAGTTGAAACAATTTTTGCTCATGCGAAAACGCTAACAGCAAAAAAAGGTCAAATTGTTAAACGCGGCACAGAGATTGCCGCCATTGGTAGTACTGGTTATTCCACAGGCCCTCACGTTCACTATGAAGTCAGAGTTAATGGTACCCCAGTCGATCCACTTTATTTTATACTTGATTAGTCTGAGGAGACTCATACCATGTTAAATCCTATTCGCGCTATTTTTGGCTCTAAACACGATCGTGATATTAAAGCGATGAGACCAATCGTTAAAACGATTAACGACCTCGAAGCCACCATGAGTGCCATGGATGATGAAACGCTTAAAGCACAAACTCCCAAGCTAAAGCAAAGAGTTGCTGCAGGTGAATCACTAGACTCTCTTTTGCCTGAAGCGTTTGCAACGGTGAGAGAAGCTTCAAAACGTGTCTTAAAAATGAGACCTTTTGATGTTCAGCTCATGGGTGGCATTGTTCTTTACCAAGGTAAAATTGCCGAGATGAAAACGGGTGAAGGCAAAACGTTGACCGCTACCCTACCGCTTTATTTGATTGGTTTGTCTGGTAAAGGCGCTCACGTTGTAACAGTTAACGAATACCTTGCGGCACGTGATGCTAAAGAAATGGGTGAATTATTTGAGTGGCTTGGTTTAAGTGTAGGTTGCATTGTTTCCAACATGGAAGACACTGAAAGACAAGCAGCTTATAAAGCAGATATCACTTACGGAACAAATAACGAATTCGCCTTTGATTATCTTCGCGACAATATGAAATTTGATCTCGATGATTACGTTCAACGCGGCCATAACTTTTGTATTGTGGATGAAGTTGACTCGATTCTTATTGATGAAGCCAGAACTCCTCTTTTAATTTCTGGCCCAAGTGAAGGCGACTCAAAACTCTATGGTGTTGCTAACGCTGTTATTCCAAAACTTAAAAAAGATACTCATTTTACGATTGAAGAAAAATCACACTCTGCCATGCTAACAGATGAAGGTGTGAACGAAGTTCAAAAGATTCTTAAAATTGAAAATCTATTTGAACTTGAACATAACGAACTTCTGCACCATTTAAACCAAGCCTTACGTGCCCATCACCTTTTCCATCTCGATGTAAACTATGTGATTAAAGATGGTGCCGTCATCATCGTTGATGAATTTACAGGTCGACTAAAAGAAGGTTCTCGCTGGAGTGATGGACTTCACCAAGCTGTTGAAGCAAAAGAAGGCGTTAAGATTAAGAGTGAAAACCAAACTCTTGCGTCTATTACGTTCCAAAACTTCTTTAAATTATACGACAAGCTTGCTGGTATGACTGGTACTGCTGATACTGAAGCCGAAGAATTCGACAAAATTTATAAACTTGATGTTGTCGTTGTTCCAACCAATCTTCCGATTGCCAGAATTGATGAAGCTGATGTTATTTACTCCACTCGCGCAGGCAAGCATAAAGCCGTTTCGGATTTGATTGCTGAACTTAACAAGAAAAACCAACCCGTCCTCGTTGGTACCATTTCAATTGAAAGCTCTGAAGTTATTTCAAAAGAGCTTACAAAACAGGGCGTTAAGCATGAAGTCCTAAACGCGAAACAACACGAACGTGAAGCTCATATTATTGCGGCTGCTGGTCAACCCGGAGCCGTCACTATCGCCACCAATATGGCCGGTCGTGGTACCGATATTAAACTAACTCCAGAAACAATTGCTGCTGGTGGTTTATTTATTATCGGCACAGAAAGACATGAGTCTCGTCGTATTGATAACCAGTTAAGAGGTCGTTCGGGACGTCAAGGTGATCCAGGTGGATCTAAATTCTTCTTATCTCTAGAAGATGATCTCATGAGAATCTTTGGTAGTGATCGTATCAAGAAAATCATGGGTACTCTTGGAATGAATGACGATGAGCCAATCGAGCATAAGATGATCACCAACGCGATCGCTAAAGCTCAAAAGAAAGTTGAAGCTCATAACTTTGAAATAAGAAAGCATCTTCTTGATTTTGATAACGTCATGAACGAACAAAGACGTGTTATCTATAGGATCAGAAGAGATATTTTATCTGATGATGCCAACGTCGATTTCATTAACGAGATGATTGAAGATGTAACAGATATGTTGGTTGATAATTATCGCCCAGATCGTAAGGTCGCTATCGAAGCTTGGCCTTGGAACGATATGAAAGTTGGCTTTGCTGCTTCTTTTGCTCCTCATGAAGTCAGTGCAACTCAATGTCTTCAAAGTTTTGATGGTGAAATTGAGCGCTACTTTGCAGAAACAGCGAAAGAACTTTTGGCCAAGAAATTTAGTCAGTATGAAGAAAATCAAGTCAGACTTGCTTGTCGAGAAATTCTTCTTTCGACATTCGATCAGTTTTGGAAAGATCACCTCCTTTCCATGGACCATATGAAAGAAGGCATTAACCTTAAAGCCTACGCCCAAAGAGATCCATTAACTGAATACAAGCGTGAAGCGTTTGGCTTGTTCGAGACGATGCGCCACGAAGTAAAAAAAGCAATCGTTAGAAACGTCTTTACTGTCAGACTGTATACTGCTCAAGAAATTGAAGAGCTCAAGCGTCGTCAGCAAGAAATGCTAGAAGCTCAACTTAAGGCGCATAAAGAAGCCGCGGCAAGAGAAGAAGCGATGCAAGCAACTTCTGCTGGTGGTGGAGTCACTGCAAACCTTCAGCGAAATCGTACCAAAGTCGGTCGCAACGATGCTTGTCCGTGTGGTTCTGGCAAAAAATATAAACATTGTCATGGTATCGCCTAATAAGGCGATATCTCGACTAGCGCCAAACCTTATCATCGGTTAAAATAAACTTAGAATTCCCAAGGAAGGGCCATTTTGAGTGATGATGATGATGATAAACATGATCTAACTAGGATTGAAGACTTAGCCGAGTTTCTTCATGATGAAAGTGATGATTCACTTTTTGATGATATTGAAGAAGAAGCTAGTCCAAGTCCGGCACTTCCGACTCTAGACGATCTTGAATCAGACGAAGCCCTGCCTGAAATAAACGAAGAGCCTCCAACACTTGAAGCTGAGCCTGTTTTTGAAACAAGTGAGCCCGAAGAAGAGTCTGATTCTTTTTCTGGCGATGAATTTGGCAGCTCCCAGGAGTTTGGATCTGAATTTGAGACTAGTGAAGACGATCAAGAAGACAATGCTTTTGGTGGAAGTGGTGAGGAAGACGAGTTTTCAAACCAATTTGATCAAGAATCAAGTGATTCAACCTCTGAATTTGGATCTAATGAGGGTGAAGGTTTTGAAAGCGACGGTTTCGGTAGTGATAGTGAAACTGGTTTTGAAAGCGATGAAACTAGCGAAGATGAATTTAAGCAAAAATCAACGCAAGAAGAGTCTGAGGAATTATCTGCATTTGAAGATACTCAACCCGATGATGATGATAATACATCTCAAGCAGATAGTAATTTTGAGCCTCCAGAAGTTTCTAGTTTCGAAGAACAGGAAGTTGAACAAAAACCTCATGTCCCTCAACAAAACTTTGAAGATCTACGTCAGTTTGCCGAGCGTATCAGCTATGGAGCGGTTGCCCAAGGTGGTAATCCCCCATTTAGTTTAGTTCTAAGAGGTATTCGTTACCAAGAAGATGCTGAGGATATTCAAATTATATTAAAAGAGCACGGCTTAGTTTCTGATGATAATCAGCAATCGATTGAGCAAGGCTTGGCCAATGGATCATTGCTTATTTCTCAAATTAGTGAATATTCGGCTATATATTTGGCGCATAAGTTTAGACGTTTTGATCTTGATGTTATTGTTGGTCTTTCTGATGAGATTCATCCCAGCCAATCTTATGATGCCGATGCTAGAGGCTTAGTGTCTAAACAAAATATTAGACAAAATGTTCATGAAAGTATCAACCTTGATCGCTCGCCGGTAAAAATACAAAATATTATTCTAAGCACGACACCAACACTTGAGGGTTATAATATCCAAGAATATTTAAGTGTTATCAGTCATCATAATATTTTATCAGCAAATGAGATTGAAGAATTTTCGACTCTAAATATCTCAACCGGCGATGAAATAGTTGATGCTATTCAAAAAGATTTAACCGAAGTATTAGAAAAACACGGCACACATGAATCGGAAGTTTTAATGCCATTCGGCCAAGGTCTTGAAACTCTGTATAAAGAAATGGCTGATGCGCTACGAACAAAAGCTTTAAAAATTGGTGCAAATGCTGTCGTTGGTATCAATTATCAATTAACACCCGTTTTTTCGAATCAATCAGGTTCAACAGATGTCCAATATAAAGTTACCTGTTTAGGTAGTGCTGTTTGGGTTGTTGGGAACTAAAATAAATCTATGACTTCTATCTATGAACAGAGATCCGTTGCTAAGAAAACTGATGTTCTCATCGTTGGTGGTGGAATAGTTGGTTGTGGTCTTTTAAGAGATCTTGCCCTTCATGATATCGATGCTGTTCTTATTGATAAAAAAGATTTTACATCACAAACCTCTCAATCAAGTTCTAAAATGCTTCATGGTGGTATTCGCTACCTTGAAAATCTTGATTTTAAACTTGTATGGGAAGCCTTACACGAGAAAAATCTTTGGCTTAAACTCACCCCTCACCTAGCTAAAGAAAGAAAATTTTATTTACCAACTTTTAGTGACTCCAAAAGACCTCTTTGGATGCTAAAGCTTGGAATGCTGCTTTACGATTTTTTATCAAGTTTTCAAAATCGATCTCATCAAATTGTTGGTAGCAGTGAGACGATGAAAGACCTTCCAGGTATAAGAAGCAAAGGTTTAAAAGGTGCGGGAATTTATTACGACGCTGTTGTCGACGATGGCAAACTAACGTTAGAAGTACTGTACGACGCTTTGATGAATCCTAAATGCAAAGCTTTAAATCATGTCAGTCTTGAACATTTAAAAATTCCAAGCGGTAGTGAACCTTTTAAGGCCGAACTTAAAGATGAACTCACTGGTGATAAGCATACTATAGAGGCCAAGCATGTTGTCTTTGCCACTGGACCTTTCACTGATCAAGTCTTATCAAATATTGACGGACTACATTGGAAGCCCTGTCTTTTACCATCTAAAGGATCTCATCTTTGGATTTCAAAAGAAGCCTTACCTGTGAATGAATCCTTGGTCATGGTTGGGAAAGATGATCGTGTCATTTTCGTTATCCCATGGCCTGACAGAGTCTTAGTTGGAACCACAGAAAAAAATATCTCCGGCGATATGTTTGATCTTAAGCCATCAAAAGAAGAAATTGATTATCTGATTAATTCTTTAAAAGATTACTTTCCAGACAATATTATTGGGGACAAAGATATCTTAGGCTCTTTTGCTGGAGTTAGACCTTTGGTCAAAGAAAGCGATACGAACGATTTGGGAAAAACGGCCAGAGAGCATAAGGTTTTTTCTCCACATGAACGTATGCGAGTTATTGTTGGTGGCAAATACACAACCTTTAGAGTCATGGTTCAAGACGTTGCCAGAGAACTTTGCCTTAGTCTTAATAAGAACTATTCTAGCAACGCAACAAAACAACCACTCAGACAACTATCGATTATTCCAGCATTTAGCAAAGTCGAGCTGACCGAAGCTCTAGAAAAAGAAATCTGGCTAAAAGAACTCCCTAGGACAAAAGAAGACTTACTTCATCGCCGCGCTGGTAAAATTGACAGCTAATAGCCTTCTGCACCAAAATAGCTAAAAAATTACCTTGAGAGCAACAATGAAAAGTAACTGTCAGTTTAAAGAAGACGTTTTCGCCTTAACATTCGTTAATAATCCTTTGAATAAAAAAGTCGGTACATTCATTGATATCGGGGCCAATGACGGCATAACTGGAAGTAATAGCAAATTATTAGAAGATTTGGGCTGGAGTGGAATTCTAGTTGAGCCTAATCCAGAACTTCAAGATGTCTTAAGAAAAAATCGTCCAAATGGTAATATTAAACAAGTCGCCATCTCAGATGAAAAAGAAGTTGTTTTCAATTGTGTCGAAGGCGAAGGTAACTTACATGGACTTTCTAGAATTGATTCATGTGAAGAATTTTTAACTCATGTTAAAAAACATGGTGGCAAAGTTAATCAACACCGAGTGGAATGCAAAACTCTGACACAACTGATTCAAGACTCTGACTTAAAAACTGGTATAGACTTTTTATCTGTTGATGTTGAAGGTCATGAGTTAACAGTCTTAAAAACACTTGATTTTAAAACATATAAGCCAAGTCTTGTTTGCCTTGAAGATAACTCAAAGGGTGAGTGTAAAAAGTGTCATGATTTCATGAAAGAAAATGGCTATACCTATATAGCGAGAACTGGAGTCAATGATTGGTACTGCCTTAACTCTTATGCCAGTGACTATCTTCTTCCAAGAATTAAAGCTAATTTTACAAAGTTAAGATGGCGTACAAAGACTCAACTGTCACAAATGCTAGGACTTAATAAATCCAAGTCTCATATTTAAAATCTGTATGAGAGACCAAGCTGAATTCGTGGTCCACTTACAACTTTTGTAATTTCATCTTCCTCATCTTCGATGACGAAAGACTCTCCACGACGATAGTAATCAAGATAAGCTCTCATCCCAAAACCGTTTGGTAGATAGTACTTAATACCAGCACCTAAAGAAAAGAAGTTAGCAGAACCACTGAGTGAAACAGGTTCGGCCGCAGTTTCAGTTGTATCAGAAATTGTATCTTCAGATGTTCCAATGCCTAGAGAAACTCCGACATATCCAATCATTGCATGGTAAGAAAGTGGAGCGGCCAAAAAGTGATAGTTTAAACCTGCTCCATATTCAAAAACAGAGCTGGAAACTTCAGTTCCTTGGGCCGATGAACTTGAACTACTAGCACTATGAATGAAACCAAAAAGCGATAAATCTCTAAGAAAGCCTGTACTACGATTAAAATATTTTTCAGCACCAAGAGAGAAATCGATACTTGAATCTGAACCCGAAGTTGTTCCGGCCGTACCAAGGTCTGATGTCGTCGATAAAGCATTGAAATGGGCTAAGCCAAAAAGTTCAATAGTTCGAGTTGAGCTAAGACCGACACCAGAGCGAACAACAACTTCACCGCTAGTATTCATTGGAATATTTTCTGTTATTGGAGATGATGATCGAGTCATTACTTTCCCAGCAGGATCTCCAGTCGTCATCGAAGCAAATTCTCCAGCTTCTTCCTCAGATAGATCTGAGCCAACAATATCATTCGCTCCATCTGCCAATGGAATACCTGTTTCAATATCTAGTTTTGTGGCTTGGGCGATAAAGCTTTGAGATGGATCATCAGTTAATTTAACTGGTGGTGAAATCTTAAGATTTAAGATTTGATCCGCTCTTAAAACATCATTATCTACAATGCGATAAACAGACCAAATACTGCGAGTTGGACTAACTTTTTGTACAACACCACGAGCAACGACTCCGGTCGTTAAGTAAAACTTAGCGTGATCACCTACGACGAGTCCATCTTCTAAACCTCTATTTAGAAGAACAGTCTTTCTAGAAACAGAGAGTCTTAAAAGTCTAACGGTTAACTTTTCATCAATTTCTAAACCATAGGTATAGAAACTTGAAAGAAAAAGTAGCGACGCTAAAAATAACTTCATATCTAACCTCAAAAGAAAGCGCTCACACCAAATGAGTAACGAATTTCACTTATCTCATACACAGTGTCGATTTCATCTTGTAAACCAGTCGTAGTATTGATTCTATTTTGTTCACCTGACATCATTGCAAAAAATCCTAAGCCCATTGGGGCAGAGTTATTCACCTCATCGCCCGCACTAAATCTAAAACGTAGACCAGCGTGAAGATCTGTTCCCATCAATTGAATGTCATAAGTTTGATTAAGAAATCCAGACTGAAGATCCCCATTACCTCTTTTAATTCCTATTCCAACAAATGGTATGAGTCTTCTCACTGCAGTTGGCTTCCAAAGCGGGAACCAGTGAATTTGGAAGCCAAGAGCCCCCCAAGCGATCCTTCCATTAATCCCACCGCCACCAATATTTTCGTAAGAGATTCCTCTTTCGATTAATCCTTCAATAGACCAACTCGAAAGTTTCTCAGTGGCATGCTCTAGTAAGTATTCATATCCAAGCGCAAGGCCAAAATTATTGCCACTATTATTTGGATCAATTCCGGAAGTTCTTGGGTTAACAGCTGTAGAGTATCTTAGATTGATATGATGGGAGGCGAGATTCGATGCTGATTTTCGTCTTCTTTCACGTTCTTCAATAACACCGCTTTCTACGATTGTTCTTCTTAGCTCTTTATCACTTAAACCAGCCGACCATAGCTCGCCATTTTTTTTAATTCTGGATTGTGTTTCAAGTGCTAATTTATTTTGTCCAGATAATTTATCCTGATAACGATCAAAATCATTAGGAGTCGTTCTAGAAATTGCACTATTTGCTCTTATTTGCCCAGCAATTTGTCCATCAGTTCCACGCGCCTTAGCCTGCCTTGCTTTTTCTACTGAACCTTCAATAACTGAGTTTGAAATATCTAGATCATTCTGTTGTCTAAAATCACTAGAGTCACTTAGGGCTGGTTCTGTTTGAGGACGAACTGATTCTAACTCACCAGGGAAATTATCAGAAATAATTGGAATCTCACCACCACTCCACTGAGTCGTTTCAATAGTTTTTAAATCATAATCAACTGTTGGCGAGGTTGTTACGGCAACTTCACCTTCAACAAACTTATCACTTTCTATAATGAGATCATCAGGAACTGAATCATTGGAAATTTCTGTATCTCTAGATCGACTTAAAATGGCTTTCGTTTGCACAACCTTAAAAGGTCTTCTTCCTTTTAAAACTTCTTCGTTCATTGAAAAAAATATTTTTTGAGCTGTCTTTGGCTTAAGATTTTCTGGAATATTTCTGAAATACCAAAAAGAATAACTGTCGTTGACCTTAACGACCTCGCCTAGTCCGATATATTCCATTTGATTTTCATCTTTATAAAACCTAGCTTGCATACCAGGTCTCATGCCTTCAACCATGCCGCGATTTAAGATAATACTTTTACCGGAATCACTGACATCGCCGACTTCGGCTTGATGAAAGAACTGCGCCATCGATAGAGGAGCATAGCCTAGGCAGAGCCAGGCCAACATAAAGCGGCATCTTTTTAAAATCGGGTACGACATATCCATTCTTCCATGAAGGTCTGTCCCCTCTTTTTCAATATTCACAAGAGGTTATGAAAATTCTAACATACTTGCGCGATAGGTCTACGACGATTTGGTAACTCAGTGCGCTATATTGTACAAAACTTCGCTCATTGTTGCTGTATCGCCTAGAATTACATATATATAGGGATCTAAAATTAAAGAATTCGAGGATTTCGTGGCCAAACGCAAACAACATAAGAAAATCTACATCTACAGCTGTCCTATCACTGAAGAAAAATACAAGCTTACTCGTGAAGTAAAAAACGAAGAAGATCTCATGTCAGTTAAAGCGTACTACGATATGCATGCTGAAGAAGACGACCGCCCAGAACATATCAAGAAGAAACTTCTAGAAGGCTAATACGCCTGTTTATAAATTCATAAGATAAGGTGAACCACGATGGAAACCCATAAAGTCATTATTATTGGCTCTGGTCCTGCAGGACATACTGCCGCTCTTTATGCTGCTCGCGCAGACTTAAAACCACTTGTGATCGAAGGTCACGAGCCTGGTGGCCAACTTACAACAACAACTGACGTTGAAAACTTCCCAGGATTTCCAGAAGGAATTATGGGACCTGAGCTTATGGTCAATTTTAAAAAACAGGCTAAGCGTTTTGGTGCTGAATACTTGGGAACTCTAGTAACAAAAGTGGATTTCTCAAAGCGCCCGTTTCATATCACTTGTGAGAATGGCAAAGAATTTTTCGCCGAAACAGCGATCATCTCGACTGGTGCCTCTGCAAAATATTTAGGCCTTCCAAACGAGATGTCTCTTATTGGTAAAGGTGTTTCTGGTTGTGCCACATGTGATGGTTTCTTTTTTAGAAATCAAATCGTTCACGTTGTCGGCGGTGGTGACACCGCTATTGAAGAAGCAACATTTTTAACAAAGTTTGCTTCAAAAGTTTATATGGTTCATCGCCGAGACGAATTCCGTGCTTCGAAGGCCATGCAAGCTCGCGCCTTTGCCAATGAAAAAATTGAAATCATTTGGGATACAGAAGTTGTTGAAATCATCGCCGACGATAATGGTGTGAATGCTATTAAAGTTAAGAACAATAAAACTGGTGAAGTAACAGAAAGAAAAACCGACGGTCTTTTCATGGGTATTGGTCACACGCCAAATACTAAGTTTTTAGAAGGCCAAATCAATCTTGATGATCATGGCTTTATTAAGACAGCAGGAAAGCATCCAGACACAAATGTTGAGGGTGTATTTGCTTGTGGTGACGTTCAAGATAGTTACTACCGTCAAGCTATCAGTGCGGCTGGTTCGGGCTGTGAAGCTGCAATTCGCGCAGAACGTTTCCTTTCAGAAGGCTAAAATCACTTTGGACCGGTACTTTTTTGCCGGTCCTACTTTGGCCCTAGCGCCCCTATCTCCGATCATTTCTTTCAGTCTTTCTACCTATTTAAAACTGTTTTAGTGCAGTTAGATAAGTTAAGACTTTTTTTACTACAGGGTTCTTTGACATCTGCCCCAAGAATTTGAAACACTAATTAAGAAGATTTGTTGCAAAAAACCAAGGATCGGTTTTTCAATAAAAATTCATTGCACAGGTTAGGCTCAAACCAAGGAAGGTAATGCCATGACTCTCGTATTCGACTACAAGACATTGCACGTAACACTCGACCCATCAACTCGCAGTCTAACGATTGAACTGTCAAGAGCAGCCAGAAGAAACGCCATTACAATGGAAATGCTTTTTGAACTTGAAGGAATGATGGCCTGGCTATCATCCCATCTTGAAATCAATGCTGTTACTCTTCGTGGTGCTGGCGGATATTTTTCTTGCGGATTCGACAGAGAAGAAACAGCAAGGATGGATGCTCCAAAACTTCAAAAGTATTTTAAAAAATTACAAAAAATTGTCTACTCAATGCACTTACTTCCTCAGACATTTATCGTTGATATGGGAAAAGGTGCAGAGGCTCAAGGAATTGAATTAGCTTTAGGCGGTGACATTCGTCTTGTTCATGAAGAAACTGTAATTGAGTTTAATCATTTACAAAAAGGCTTAGTTCCTTGTTCTGGTGGTGTCGGTATTCTTTCTAATATTGTTGGTGCTCAGGTTGCAAGACGCTGGGTAATGACTTCTCAAACGCTTACTTCAAACGATGCTGTGAGTGGAATGTTTGCTGATTACTCTTATGTTCTTCAAACAAAATACAAATTACAACAAGAAATTCTTAAGCGCATTTTAATGCAATCACCAGTAACTAGAATTCAGGCAAAACGATCTTTAGTAGAAGCAACACTGCCTGAAGTTGACCGCTCTTTAGTTTATGAATCCAATTTCGCTCATGCAGGAATGGCTTCAGGAGATTGGAAAAAGTTTCTTGATAATATTGAAAACGATGAAGAGAAGCTTATCAAGTCGACTGAATATACAAATCCGAGAGATATGGCAAAAATCGTAAAAGAAGCCTCTCCAAACAATTAAAAAGCTAACGAATAAAATATCCCGGCGCATCCGTGTCGGGATAAATTGTCATTTATATTTTCACCTAAAAACTCTAATCCATGAATAATGTTTTGATTAATATTTTTTGAATTAATGTCTTTCAAATCTTTACCAGAAATCACTTGATCAAAAACGCCGTGAACCCAACTCAAACGATTTTCGGATCGCCAAACTTTCAAGCTACTTTCCTTATGGATTGGTAACTCCACCACTCGTGATCGCTGAGCCTCATCCAGAGGAAAGAAGCGATTATCTTCAATTATAACAAGTTGATCTAATGGAGCAATCTTAGTCAGATCTTTTCTGTAACGATCAGTAAAAAATTTACCTTCAAATTGTTCACCTAAATCAACTAAGTCTTCGCGCCCAAGAATATTAGATGCAATATCAGAAAAACTCTTTCCATTTGATAGTTTTAGCTTTGAAAGTAGGTCTAAATTCCTCGCATTTGGACCACCAGAATAAAAATGAATCTGCAATCCATCACGGTAAGCCCTCTCAACCAACTGCCTTGCATGATCAAAGACATGATAAGCTTCCCCAGAATCTAAAACGATGTCACCACCTATCGAATTCATCCCTAGTGACTCAACCAGTGTTCCATCGAGATCAAAAACGATATGTCGAATAGATTGAGACGACGGCGAACGTAAGGAATTCCCTTCGTAAAAAAATACGACTAAAACAATCGGAATAAATGATAATAAGGCCGCAATTATCCGTTTCACAAAGACTTTATCGGAACAGTAAATTTAGGCATAATAAAGACATGAAAATCTCTACTAAAGTGTTCATCTTTTCCCTACTAATGCAGCTCTTGTATAGCTCAGCTTGGTCACAGGAAAAAGAAAAATTAAAAGCATTTAAATCAGATATTAATAACGCCACTATCACACGTGTTGAAAATGCTGAAAAATACATGGAAGAGCTTTCTTCAAAATTTCTAGATTCAATTAAAGAACTCGAAGAACAGCGAAAAAAAAATGCCGAACTTGAAAATGAACTCAAAAGCTTAAAAGAATCAATCAACAATATTAATAATGAACAAACTGCAAGTATTGAAAAGCGACTAACAGAACTTGAGGTTAAAACTGGAAAACATGATTTTGATAAGTTGCAACTAGAACACGATAAACTGCTTTCAAATTTCAACACTCTTTCAAAAGATTATGCTCAAGCGAAAGTCATGCTCGAGCAAATAAAGCTATTACTAATGACAGACTACACCTCAAGGTTTAATTCAAAAGGCACCAGTGATAATAAGCTTAAAGGAATTGTTGAAGAAATTAATAAAATTCAACTTCCAAAAGAAAAACCAACTCCATCACCAAGCCCAACAGCAACCCCTACTGCTTCTCCAATAGCGACTTCAACCCCCTCAACAGCAACAAACTTGCCTAAAGATACGAGCTCGACAGCGACTCAGCCTGAAAAAGAAGAAAATTTCATCGAAAAATATCCATTACCGGCAAGACAGTCATTTTGTAGACAGCCGGAAAATCTTAGAAAATTTCAAAAAGAATGCTTACCCTACTTGTAGCACCCCTATGATTTCAATTGTTTAATCTCGTATTATTCTTACGTAAGTCTTTAAAAGAATATTTTTAAGTGTTAAAAATACTGATGCAAAAATACCTTAGCATTACTTTCATGAGCCTATTCATCTTCCTAGGATACGCCCAGGCCAGTAGCTTTAAATCCAGAGCACTTGTTGTTGTTATTGATTTAGCTGAGCAAGCCTCAAAGCATAAGATTCTTTATAGACTAGAAACAAATAGAGCAAATAAAAGAATTATAAAATATCTTTCTAAAAGCTATAGCAAGATCATTATTTTAGATAAGAAAGAAGCAACTAAAAATAATTTCTTAAACAGTCTTAAAGAATTAGCTTTAGATAAAAATATTGAAACCATTGATAGTATTGTCTATCTTCATGGAAAAAATGATAAATATACGACAGGACCGTCGATTTGTTTTGTACAAGACCTGTTATGTACAAATATTTATAGTCTTGCAAAACAAATACTAGCAATTCCAAATCTTCAACATAAGCTTAGGGCTTTATACTCTGATGCCTGCTGGGGAGAGCAACATTTAAATGGGTGGCTCGAGTCAGGTTTTAAAGTCGCTGCAGGCTCTAGGGGCGTTGATTCTAATCATTCAACAGATTTGAAAAGATTCATGAAGAAATGGTCTAAAGGTGCCTCTTTTAGTGAAGCTATAGATCATGCCAACAATACCTTCTTTACTAAAATTTCCGATCGATTAATAAGCGATGCAGACAGCACCAAAGAAATTTTAGGTGATGACTCAATCGTCATAGGAAACTAGTTACAAGTTGTAGGCTGAGATTCATTTCCTCTAATAGAAGAAATCAGATGATCAAAAGCATCGAATAAATACCAACTATTACCAGATTTAGATTCACCATCTTTAGTGTAGGCAAAGCCACTCACTTTGCCTAATTGAGAACAACCATTATAAGGATTGAAATTAAGTCTATCGAGCTGGAGATCAACAATATCCTGAGGAATAACCTTTCTAAGAGCTGGGTTTAATGTTCCACCAGCTTGACCAGCTCTAGCATTAGGATCGTACTGGAACTGAGGATCTACAAGATATCCTCTTGAGGCCATAATACCTGGCTGCCCATCACCTCTTAAGTTCTTTGAAAATTCAATTCCGCGCTCATCATAATGATCCAAACCTAATCCGTGAGCATATTCATGGGCACAAGTGGTTGAATCACCCAAACCATCTTTAGTTGAGAAAAATCCTGTATTCCCACTTAAGACTTGGTTAGATCGTTTCCAATCATTATTATAGGCTTCATCTTCAATACGAATATAATTATTTTCAACTCGTTGATTAATATTAACGGATTTAAAAACATTCTTTTCACTTTCAACTTGATAACTAATCTTAAATTTAACTTTAAATTCTTTACCACCAATCTTTACTTTAGACTGGGGACTATTAAACATCTTTGATATTTCAAAAGCACATTTCTGAGCTATTGATCGATCAGCTTTTGAACCATAAAAAATCAAATTCGACTTAATTTCGATTTCATTATCGACTAAACAGACTTTTGCTGATCCAAAAACGATGGGCGAAAGAAAAGATAAAGTGAATAAAATAATAATTTTTATCATTAGTAAGAACTAGCCTTCTAGTTTGAACAAAAGGTTCAACGTAGTCACATTATCAAGAGTCTTAGTTTTTTTAATATCATCAACACAACCGACTTTATTGCTTTGCTTATTGATAAAATAGATAGAGCAATTTTTTGCAAGAGGAAATGATGATTTAGCAATTTCAGATTCATCACTAAAGACAAATACACCGGATTTTTTATTCTGGAAAAATCTTCTTACGACTTTTAAATCTTTCATTTTTGCTAATTGTGTATTTACCACAGCATAAACACCATCATCTTTAACAAGGCGCTCATCTCTCATAATGGAGACGTCACCTAAATATTTAAGTCTATCTCGAAGTCTTCGGCTTTCACTTGAAGTAACATCTGAAGATTTTTGTTTATCTACTGCGATAAGATCTAAAATGACATGAAGGTGATCACTTGCAGAATCCGTTAATTTGTTTTCAAAGCAAATATAATTATCGTTTGCTATATTGAAAGAATAGGCAGAGCATTTTTCTCCGAGCCTATACATTCTAGGTAAATCTTTAACAGAGTCTACAGCTAGAATTTCTCTTTCACTGCGGCGAATCAATGAATTCAAGTGATCTTTTTTGAACTTTTCTACGACCTCATCACTATAACCAATGAGGACTGTATATGATATATGATGATCAAGTTTTTCTCTAGCCTCTTTATAAGCTTCATCAGCAAATTGTAGCTGGTCAATATTAATTTGGGCCCATGAATTTGAATTTAAAAGTAAAGCCATTAAAAAGATTAGTTTTTTCATACGAGTATTCCTTTGCATCTTAAGTCATAAAATTTACTTATTAGTATGAAAGAAACATGCCAAGACAAAGGCAAAACAAGGGATTACAAGACATTGATTTCAGTAAACGATTTTAAACTAGTTTAAGGTGCTTAGCTGACATATGACTAAACTTTAGACACTAAAAAATAAAGAGGGGACGAATTTCATGACCCTGAAGTGTTTCCTCAAGGACAGCAAAGTCTTTAGTCGATCCTAATAAAAACCCACCACCACCGGCACCGCAAAGCTTAAGATTATAAAGACCACTTTCAAGACCTTTTTTCCAAGTGTCTTGATAAAGTTGAGGAATCATCGGTGCAAAATGTTCGTACTGAAGCTTAGATAAAGCTGTCATATGATTATGTAAAGCTTCTGTGTCTTGCTTTAAAAAAGATTCAATACAAGATTCATTAATCGGAATGAGTTTATCCATGCAATTTCTAAGAAAACTTTCTTGACGGCATTTTTCTAAAAATAGATTAACAAGTGGTTCGGTTCTTCTAGGTCTTCCGGTATTGAGAAGAAAGAGTCCGCCCTTTCCTTCACCGTATTTTGGAAGATCAACCGCACGATAATCTTTCTTACCGTATATCAACAGCGATTGCCCAAGATAACTAATTAAAGGGTCAACGCCACTTGATGAGCCATGAAAGTGTGACTCCATTTGAGCGAATAAATCTTTAAGACGGGAAAGTTCAGTTAGCTCAATTTTTTCTTTGGTGTAGCGATCATAAACAGCAGCAACGAGTGCTCCAGAACTTCCAACACCAAAGCCTTGAGGAATAGTGGAATGAAAAAACAAACCTTGACCAAGATCAAATTCAAAACTTTTGGTATCAATGTTACCAACAGGAAGCTTTTTTAAATATTGGCAAAAGGCTTTAAGCTCAGGGTCAATACCTTTTGACTTATCTCTTGGAAATTTAAGTCGACCTTCAAATAAAGGATAAGGAATAATGAGTGCGCTTGAGTGCTGAATAACACTGTACTCTCCAAATAATAATATTTTTGAATAAAAAGGTCTTGCTTCCATTTAGTCTTCTTTAGTAGGACCGTTTCCTACTTGATCATCAATCCATTGGCCTTGATCTAAAAGATCAGCGCTCTTACACTCCGAGACAAACTTCATGGCAAATTCTCTAGCTCTTTGTGGATAAAGAAGATGAATATTTGGACCTGCATCTAAGGTAAAGCAGATCTCGTGACCATTAGCTCTAGCTTTTCTTACACGATCAATAATTTCTAATGTTTTTGGTTTCATTAAAATAAAAGATGGATTCGATGTCATCATCATCGAATGAAGCTCTAGCGCCTCAACTTCAACAAGATGAGAAAAGTGTTCGAAGTCGTCCTTTTTAAGAAGCTCAACAAGCTCGCCTACACGCCTATTGGCCATGGCAAAACGCAGGTCTCTATAAGGATGCTTGTTCATCAATTCATGACCTAAAGAGCTGCTCACGGCTTTAGTACCACTATCCACTATTAAAATGGCATCGCCAAAATCTCTATAGACTGGATGAATATCCTGCACAGCAGAGGCAAACTCATTATCCACTAACCCCCAAGAGGCGGCGACTGGATACACAGATCTAGCAGCACTACCAGAGCCTAGTCTGGCATACGAAGATGCCATCTTAAGCCAGCTAGCTTCATCTAAATCAATAACTCCAATAGTCTTTGCAAGATCCATGAGGCTCAAAGAAAGAGCTGCCATAGAAGAAGCTGAAGATGCAATACCAGCAGAGTGAGGAAATGTATTGGTTGAATTTATAGTAAGCTTGACTTGATTTAAAAACGTCATTTCGCGCTTTAAACTTTCATACCATTTTTGAATTTTTTGATTAAAGCTTGGAGTCTCTTTACCCTCAAAAGTAAAAGCAAGTTGTGCTTCTTTATCAGTGCACTTTTCCCACTTCGTTTTTACAATCGTTTTTGATTTATTTAGGGTCAAACTTAACGAAGCATTGGCAGGAAGTTGGACAGGCTTTTTCCCCCAATATTTAACTAATGCAATATTTGAGGGAGCTGACCAGGTATTAGTTCCAGAATTAATGGACGAGGTCATTTTGCTTACCGCTACTTTGCGCTCCCAAATCATGGGGAGGTAAAATCAAATCACGAAAGGGCAAGCAGACTTCTAAACCTTTTTGGGCGAAATACTTTTTCACTTTATCTTCGCTCAACTCGCTACTAACGAGAACGAAGTCTCCACCCCAAGCACCAAGAGACTTAATCACACCGTCAAAATCAGAAAACTTTTCTTGTTGAACAGTTGGTCTCTCTAAGCGTTTTGATAGAATTTCTTCATGTTGAATCATCGCAGCTTGAAAATCTTTTAAATTATCAGCATTAGACATATCTCTAGTGAGTTGAGTGATCTTAGCGATATCAGAAGTTTTACTCTTCTTTTCTTTATAAGATTTAATCGCTTGCCCGGAATTTTGTTTAGTACCTAAATAAACAAACCATAATTTGTCTTTAAAACTTGGATCAAATGAAGTCGGCGCCCACTTTGGTCCAGTGCTATTTTTTTGATAAATAATGGGACCCTCACTTTGAGCACAAGCAATATCGTAGCCCGAGCCACTAAGTGTTTTAAAGAGTAGTTCAAATGGGCTGATATACGCCCACTGAGCAATATTAAAAACAAGTGTAGAGCTTGAGCCTAGTCCCCAATCGAGCGGGAAACCAAGTCTTGTTTCAACGAAGACATCAACTTCATCTCTAAGGAAATGAGGGTTCTGTTTACGAGCTTCTCTTAGAAGTTGTTGAAGAACTTTAACTTCTTCAGTTTCTTCACTGTTAATAGTATTAAATCTCCAAAATTCAAATTTGGATTCGAACCACAACTCACCTTTTGAATCAAAACTCTTCCAAGAAAGAGATGGATTAAAAGATGGAGAATATCTAACAGACAAAGACTGACCAACAGTCGTTGGAAGTGCTAACGCTTCGGCACCGTCCAACACGAAATATTCGCCAGAAAGTAATAACTTTCCATGACCATGATAGTACTGATCAAGTTTATCTGTTTTTACAACTGGGTTTACGCTTAAAGCGAATTCACTTTCTTTTGTTTGCAAAGTTTTTCCTTTTTCGTCAGCTTCGTTGCTCACTGATATTTCCTAATTAGGGCCAACTCATTTCTCACATCAGTAAAGCTGATGATGCGATCCTTGAACGCTTCTCGAATATGATCACGTTCTTTATCATTAGCTTCTAAGTGATTTAGAATATTCATCAAGTGCATTTTCATATGTCCTTTTTGAATACCTGAAGTCACTAGAGATCTAAGGGCTGCAAAGTTTTGCGCTAAACCTGTTGCAGCAATAATTGTCATTAATTCTTTAGCTGAAGGATTTCCAAGAAGCTCTAACGAGAACTTGGCCATTGGGTGAAGTGCTGTTAACCCACCAACAGTACCGACAGATAATGGTATTTCTAAAGAGAAAGTAAAGATTCCATCTTCAACTGTGCAATCACTTAAACCACGATACTGACCATCACGAGCGGCCCAAGTATGACCACACGCTTCGATTGCTCTAAAATCATTTCCAGTGGCCAGCACAACCGCGTCGATACCATTGAAGATACCTTTGTTATGAGTTGTCGCACGGTTGACATCAATTTTAGCGATACGGACCGCTCGATTAAACTTGCTGGCAAATTCCGCGGCACTCATGCCATGGCTTTTATCATCAAGCTGTTCAACCGGACAGCTGACTTCAACTTTAACTAAGCAATCTGGCGTGTAATTCGAAAGAATCGCCATGATGACTTGAACTTGTTTTTCATCTTCATTAAAGGCGTCGTATTGTTGGGCAAGATTTTTGAACGTCTGGCCTAATGACTCAAGCACAGAGTTGATGAAATTGGCACCCATAGCATCACAAGTTTCAAACTCGGCCCATAGTTGATAATAACCAGGCTCATCGGCTTCACGGTTGACTAATTTTAAATCAAGTAAACCGCCACCACGTTTTTCCATATTAGAAGTTAGCGGCTTTGTTTCTTCAATCAGTTTGTCTTTTACAGTTTCGAAGAAGCTTTGAAATTTATTTGAATCTTTTCCATCCCAAATAAGATGAACCTGGCCAGCTTTAGTGGTTGAGATGACGGTTGCTTTAAAACCACCACGTGAGCTCCAAAACTTGGCAGCTTTGGCAGCGGCGGCCACAACAGAGCTCTCCTCGATAACAAGAGGAACGCAGTATGTTTTACCGTTGATATCAAGGTTTGGAACGACACCATAAGGTGACATAAAATTTGTTAGTGTATTTTCTGAAAATTCATCAAAGATTTTTTGTGCGTTAGCATCTGGATGCCAAAAACTTTTTAAGAGTTTTTTTGAACGATCGGGATTATCGAAAAACTCACGAGATAAGAACTCGATTTTTTCGATCTTGGTCATTTTTGAAAAGCCGGAGATATGTCCCATCTGCACTTCCCTAGTTGGCGCGTATTTCTAAAAAGCGCTTTGCCATTTCAAGTTCTAAAAGCTGGTCTAAAACAAATTTTCTAAGATCTTCAATTCCCACTCTGGCGTGATCAAGAAATGGTTTCGCTTGCGCGTACACAGCATTTCCTAAGCACGATGAAACCAGTTCGTGCCCCTGAAGAGCACTTCTAATTCCACCAGAGATAATAAACGAGCGACACTTAATGCCCTGTTCATTTGAGTCTAAAATCTGATTGACATGACTTAGCATTTCACCTGCCGTATGTCCAACAAACTGTAGCCCATCTTCTCTATGATTCTCGTCACTTACGTCTCTTAAAAGCTCCATTTTGGAAAAGTTTGTTCCACCAAAAGCACCGAAGTCTATAGCGGCCAATGGAAGCTTCATTAAGGCCTTAAGGGACCTTGGCCCCATACCCTGTCCAACCTCTTTGACGATGACTGGAAAAGAGACTTCATTAAGCAGCGACTCGATGGTTTCAAGCGCTGGCTTTTGATAACGATCGCCTTCAGGTTGAAACCATTCTTGAAGTGGATTGATATGAATAATTAATCCATCAACTTTTAATTTTTCGATGAGGTTATGAATTTTTGACGTTTCTTTTTTAACTTGAAGTTGTTCAATCTGAGCAATTCCTAGGTTAGCATAAAATGGTAACTCATCACCAATCACGCCTCTAAAGTCAAAATCCCCTAGGCGATCATTGCTTTCAAGCAAGGAGCGACATGAACCAAGGCCAAAACCTAAACCAAATTCACGTGCAACTTGAGCTAAGTTTTTATTAATTGTCAGGGCCTCTTTTGTTCCTCCAGTCATACTAGAAATCCAAAGAGGAGCCTTAAGAGTTTTACCTAAAAATTCAGTCGGGCGACGCCATTCATCAAGACTAGGATGAGCACTAAACAGTGGCTCATAATCAAAGCGCGAATCGACAGAGCTTGCCTTGGTTTGGGCAAGTTCGGTCAAGGCGATGTGATCAGCTTTACGCTGATCGGAGCTATTTTGATTTAAATTTGTCATAAACTCCTTCTCATCTACTACACATAGCATAATCAAGGAAGGAGTTCATTACGACGCGCTTAGGCAAGTGCTAGATCTTAGGTGAAACTACTAAGACAAAAGGTCGCTTTTGTCCGTCAAACTTTGATCTAAGCTTGGCGCAGCTACCGCGGATGACTTCTTCGGTTTGCATTCCAAGCTCTAAGGCCAAACAAATTTCTCTGGGCCCGAGCACTTCAGCAAGCTCATTAAGACACTTACTTAAACGATAAGGAGTATCCATTAAAACCATGGTGCGTTTTTCTTTCGCCATTTCTTTTAAGCGCTCTGAACGAGCGGGATCTTTTGTTGGAAGAAAACCTTCAAAAACAAAACGATCGTGATCATAACCACTAAGAGCAACCGCCAAGGCGATTGAATTATAAAAAGGCGTTGAGCTGACTTTCACTGCGGCCTGATGAGCGCGATCAACGAGTAAGCGCCCTGGATCGCAAAAGGCCGGAAGGCCAGCATCACTCATGACGAAAACATCTTTGCCACTTTTTAAATGAGCTAGCAGTTCTTCGATGGCCGCTTCTCTAGTGTGTTCGTTATACAAAACGAATTCATCAATCTGCTCACGTGGTAAACCAAAGCGAAGCCAACGTCTGCGTCCAGGCTTTAAGTCCTCAATGGCAAACTTCGCACCGGCCTTAATACCATCGTTAATCATGGCAAGTGTGGCCGAATCGAGTGTATTTTCTTCATCAATAGGAGTTGGGACTAAAATCAGCTTTCCTTTCACGTTCCATCCAGATATGAGAGGGCATGTCTTATTATGCCGTTGTATCACCAGGTCTTGAAAAGCTAGCATGCCAGGAACTCCTCGAAAAGTTCCCAGGAACAAATGTTCGTATCAGTCACGGTGGTCTTGAAATTGACTTAGATCTACAATCCGGGTTTGTGCTTAATCACACGTTAAAGATTCCAACGCGCATTCTATTTCGCCTCATGCAGGCTAAAGTACGAGATCTGCCAAAGCTTTATAAAAAAGTTAAGGCCCTCGACTGGCGTCCGTTTTATATTCAAGCGCCGATATTAGAAGTGATTCATGTCAGTGCTCACTCTTCTAGATTATTTGATGAGCGAAAGATTAAAAAAGCGACCAAAGATGCTATTGAAGATTTTTTCAAAGGCACTCAGGCCAAGAAAGTTGATACTGAAAGATTAAAAGATATTGTTAAGGATCACTGCCCTGCTCTTTATCTTCGATTTAAAGATGATGAGCTCACCCTAAGCATTGATACAAGTGGTGATCGACTTGATCGTCGAGGCAAGCGCTCATGGATTGGTATGGCACCACTTCGTGAAACTTACGCTCACGCTTGTCTTTTGGCCCTAAAAGAAAAAATTGAAATTGATGCTCCTCTTTGTGATCCAATGAGTGGCAGCGGTGTTTTTGCCAGAGAAGCGCTTGATTGGAATAAAAATAATAATGACCGTTATTTTTCTTATCAATCTTTTCCGATCACTAAAGAAGTTCAATTTCCAGCTGAATCTGAAACTCCATGGAAGAATATTATAGCTGTTGAATCTGAAGCTAAAACTTTTGAAGCACTTAAACATAATCTTAAAGATGAAGTTCGTTGTATCCAAGCTAATGCGCTTGAAAATCTAGAGATTTCACCTGGTTCTATTTTAATTGCTAATCCGCCGTATGGGATTCGATTAAAACTTGATAACCCTGTGGCTTTTTTAAATCATGTTGTCGAAAAACTGATGAGCTATCAGCCCAAGGCTTTAGCGCTATTGATTCCAAAAGATATTAAGATTAATCGTCGTTATGAACTTCTCCTAGAGTTCTCAAATGGCGGTATTCCCGTCAAATTGATCTATTTCAAGGGCTAATTCCGAGTTTTTAAATCCAGTATAATTCAATCAGGTACAATCTCTAAGTTGCCGATAAGTAGCTGATGAATAGAACTCTTCTTATCCTATTTACACTTGTCGCCTGTTCACAAAATCCTGTGAACAGAATGCCTGCATCAACGGCCATTAACCAGTCATGCATCAGCATGCACCAGTCAATCATAAGAAGAGTTAATGATAGTTTCGAGGAATACAACTTTAATGGTCTATCAGATATGCCACAAAATATTATTGACGTTAGTGAATCATTTGATGAGCAAGGCATTGACTACAGATATATCAAAAAGATTGAAGGCGGACTTCTAGGAATCGAAATCCTTCCCAATCAACATAGCGTGATTAATAGATATGTTAAAAATATTGCCAACCGTTTTGATGGCGTTAGAGTCTTTTATATTGATAATCCGGAAAGTAAATCACTAGGCTCTTTCACTCCATCAAAAAACTATATTTATATTAGTAAAGACATCTCGACCAAATTATCTGAACGTGGATTTACGACATTATCTCATGAAGCAAGACACGCTTATTTTACGTCAAAAATGATTCGCTATATGGACGGAAGCTACAAGGGCAAGATTACGGCCGTCAAAGGTAAGATTAAAGGCTCTGGTAATTTTAGCTATACCGACTATATGTCGTTTGAAGAAATTAAAACCTTTAGAGAGGACTCCAGAAAACTTTTAAACCTTTGGAGCAATAAAGTTATTCAAGAAAGAAAAAATAGCAAAGACTATTGGGATCGCTTTACTTATAAAAAAAATGCAGCGCTAAGCTATATCCAGTCGACTAGATATTACCTTAATAAGCTCATGGATGACGCTCTTAATGATAATCTTAAATTTGAATATCAATTAGGCGTGATCCATGCCAGCAAGGAAATCGTTGAAGATAGTGACAATGCTTCAATTGTTCGAGTTGCGTTGAATAAACATTTTAAGGAATTCGAACTTTCTGATTTGTCCGTGAGGGATGAGCTGTTAAACGGTACAATTGATCAAATCAATAAAGAGCTCGATCAGCTTTTTATCGATGAAAGCATTATCGCCTCTCAGTCAGCGTTTATTGATGGTCTCGACGGGCTTAAAACTTATGATCGTTATGCCTTTTATACTCTTTACTTCAATCGAAACACTCTTATCAATGCAAGAGAGTTAAGATCGACTAAAATTCAAGCCATTGTAAATAACTTCTCACGCTCAACTCTTCGAGATATTACTCAGGGTGCGCAGGATATTAGTGATGCTGATGCTATAAAATATTTTGCTCAACTGATTAAGGAATCAACTGTTACAAAAGTCGATCAAGGATTTTTGCTGAATTATAGAAACGGACAGTTAGAGATTTCTATTGATAAATTCGGCGAAGTTCTACAAGTTTCTACAGGTTATTAACATCAAAGATTAAAGCTTTGCAAGTTGCACTTCCAATCGGAGGCAGTGAAACAATCATATTTTCATTAGCTTGCTCTAAATTGTTTCCGTTAAGATCACGAATCCACTTCAGCTCTATTTGTTTTTTCTTTCCATCCGGGCTGACCATTTCTATTTTCATCCCTGAATGAAGCTTTGCTCCATCAAGGACTCGAACAGTTACAGGATCACCCTTTCTCGTATCTAAAACTTCGGCAATGGCATGAGTTTTATCACGACTAGGATTTTTTAATTTCTTAAAAAGTACATCTGATTTGTTAACCCCGTAAAAGCCGCGAATAACTAAATTAGGCCAGCTGTCCTTAGCCTTTTCAGGTTGATCGCTTAAAAGATCATCAACGACTTTAAGCGCGACTTCAGGCTCACAACCAGTTGGGTCTAGGCGCATAAAATCTAGCTTCATATCACGCAGATCTTTTAACTGTTCGGCCAAGCAAAAGTCTTTGGCCAAAAACATAAAGGAGCCTTGCTTATTTTCGACTAGAGGAAAACCTTTATGAGGAGATTCTTCACTCGCACCAACGGCATCGATCCAGCTTTGATCGGAAGCTTCACCACTTAGAGGAGATAATAATGCGCGCGGTGAATGAAATAATAGAATTCGACCAAGAACTAAAAGCTCACACGGTGTTTTAAGTTTAGGAATAATATGATTCAAACTTTCTTTAGAAAGCTCAATTGATAAAACAATACGTTCAAGTCGATCAGCAAAATAATCTTCCCAAGCTTTTAAACCGACTAAATTATGATTTCCAGTATCGGCCACGAAATGCAAAGCAATGTCTGTATGATCAAAAAGAAATTGCATCACACCTGGATCAAGTGCTCTAGCAGCATCAAAAAATGGTGTCATTTCACTAAGGCTTTTAGCAAAGGAATCAAACTCTCTTTGCCCAACAAGCGCATCACATAATAAAACTGTTTTTAGTCCAAGGCTTTTGGCCAATTTAGCCGCTTCAATGGCTTGCTGCGAATTGAATTCACCAAGTCTTGAGTGATCAAGAGTTCCAATAATAACTTCGCTTACTCCCTTTTTGGCGAGCAGCTTTAAATTATCTTTTGGTCTAAGAAAGTACGTTAGTTTCATAAGCCAGTGCTTCGAACTAAGACATGCTCACTCGCTCCTGGAATTAAGGCTATTTTGACTAGTGAGCCTGGCTTTGTCTCTGTCAGAGGCATATCGGATAGGCTTCGAAGCTTCGAGGCTTTAAACACTTGAACAGGACCTTGAAATGGTACTAGCTCAAGCTCTTCCCCATCATGAAACTTTCTTCTGACTTCAATCACCATGGCATCATTCGTGACGGCGACAATAGGCCCTGCAACAGCGCTTTCAACACCCTCTCCGTCTTGACCATTGTGAATACTGTCTTGACCCGCAGGCTCGACTAAAGAAGCTTGAGTGTAGGCACGGTGATGAACTTTTCTAAGTTCATTCGCCCACTCTTCGATTCGGTCTGATAAGAAGTTTCCATGAACTTGGTAATGCGCCAACGCTTCGGCGTAGACTTTTGTGACGGTTCCAGCATAGTGAACCGATTTCATTCGACCTTCGATCTTAAGGCAATCAACACCAGCTTCAACGTATTCTTTTAAAAGTCTTAGACCTTCAAGATCTTTTGAACTCATAAAAAAGGCATTCTTTTCTTGCTCACTTTGATTTAGTGCAATTTTATATTCATGACGACAACTATGAGCACAGCCACCGCGATTAGAGTCACGTCCTTGGGTGTAGTTCGAAATCACGCAATGACCTGAAAAGGCCATGCACATCGAACCATGAACAAACATCTCAACTTCAAGACCGCTTTCATTTTTTATAATCGCAGCATCAGCAAGGCTAGCTTCACGACCAAGGACGACGCGAGAAACGCCCATCGATTTCCAAAGTTTGGCCGCACTTGCATTTAAGCAAGAGGCTTGAGTTGATAAATGGATTTCAGGACCACCGGCTTCAAGCACTGTTTTAATCACACCAAGATCTGAAACGATCACAGCATCGACGCCGATCATTTTTAATTCACTAGCAAAATCAGAAAGTCCGACAAAATCACTGTCATGCAGAAAAGCATTAAGTACGACATTAACTTTAGATCCATGGGCGTGGGCAAAACTGACAGCTTTTCTTAGTTGCTCTTGGTTGAAATTGTCGGCTGCAGCTCTTAAACCAAATTTTTGGCCACCCAAATATACAGCACCAGCTCCATACAGAACCGCCGTTTTAAGTTTCTCTAGGCTTCCTGCAGGGGCCAAAAGCTCTGGAATTGGGAATTTTTGATTTTTTGTCATAACGCGGTTCTAAATATCAGGAATTGCGCATACAATAAAGAGGCAACTTACAAAACGGATTTTTTTAATAGCATGGCAAAGCGAAAGAGCAAAAAAGCATCTAAAAACAATACGATAGGACTTGGTAAAATCATCTTCACTTTGGCGATTTTGACCATTGTCGTGATCATAGGCTGGAGGATTAAGAAGAATCCTGCAAGTGACGCCCCCTATCCCTATAAAATATCAGGACAAGCTAAGACGGAATTGATCGATAAGGCAAAAGATGCGCAAATTTTATTTATTGGAGATAGACTTGGCGCTGGGTTAGATAAATTCATCCAAAGCTTTAATCAGGCAGCTTCAAAAAATATTTCTGAACCACTCAAGATTTATAATATGAGTCGAGACGGACTAGGTCTTCACCGTATTTTAAATGAACTTAAATCCCTTCCAAAGCTTCCAAGTCTTATTATTTATTATGGTTCGACTCAGGAATTTTTTGAAACGCGAGCGCACCCTCTCCAATATCAGGATTTTCTTTTTAATAAAAAAATTCAAGATGAAGATATACTCAGTTCTGTTTTAATGGCTTTTCCAGATCTTTCACGGGTTCTCTATAATCCTTATACTTTTTATGAGTTTGATTTAGCAGCTAAACCTAACTCAAAGGTTGTCATTGGAGCGGGGCCTGGAAAAATTGAACAGATGGAGATGATCTTCCAAATCTATGAATGGGAACTTTTGGAACTTACAAAATATGTAAAAGAAAATAACTCCAAACTCGTTCTTATCACGTCTCCAATTAATTTAGACGTGCCACCAAAAGCCAATTGTTCATTATCAGAAGAAGGTGGACTGCAAATCGCCATTAATGAAATGATTGAAAAACTTAAAAATGGAAAGAGCAAAGAAGTTTATGACGAATTGAAAGTATTAAAAGCAAAACATCCAAGCCACGCTAGACTGCTTTATCTGTTTGGCTCTACGGCTCTTGAAATTGGAAAAACTAAAGAAGCAAAAGAAGCACTGACCCAAGCTGCAACCTTTGATTGTGCAACTTGGAGAGGCTCCCCTGTCTTTAATCAGATCATGAGAAAAGTAGCGGCACAAAGTGGACTTCCACTTGTTGATTTTGATTCGCAGTTAAATGCCATGTACGGACAAAATGTTTTATTCTTTGATGAAGTTAATCCGCAAAATATATACACAAAAGCCATGCTAACAAAGCTTGGTGAGCTGACTATAAGACTTCTAGGTCTTTAAATTGGAGAAGATATGAGCGACTTTGGTGGACCTTTAACACTAAGTTTAGATAAAGATGAACTTGTATGTGTGGCAGGTGATCAAGAAGTTGATCTTTATAAAGTCAGATCCGGAAAGCTCATGGTTTTTGTGAACGACGGAACCAAGATTACTCCACTGGCTTATCTAGGCGCAGGAGAATACTTAGGTGAGCTGTCTTTTTTTGATCATAAACCTAGAAGTGCTCACGTTGTTGCCATTGAGCCATGTGAACTCATTAAAATTCCTGTTAATGAACTTGAAAAGCAAGCACCTAAATGGTTGATAACGATGGCCTCTCATATTGCACAAAAAATTAGAACCACAGATGAGCTTATTCGTACAAAAGGTATTCGTCGTCAAAATGTTGAATCTATCAAACCCTTATCGATTGAAGATCAACGTCATTATTATCAGATCATAGAAAGTCGACTATAATTCGCGGAGTCTATCCGTCACCGGCAAAAACTGCTGATTTAGCAAAATGGGACCATCTTTGGTGCCAAAAAAGTTCGAATTTTCATTTAATCGTCACCGATTTTACTAGTTATTGACACAAAAGTTGGCATGACTTTGGCATAATATAACTATGAGACGAGTGATGAAAACCAAGGATGGTTTTCACTCTCAAGGTAACATCTACACGGAGGTTTTAGATGGCCAAGAAGACATATACTACAGGACTATTACTTGTCGCACTCTCGTTCATGCTTGGAGCCTGCTCCTCACAGTCTTACACAAAAGCTCCAGTAAACGATAAGCAATACGAACGAGTCCACGAACGTAGCACTCCTATAGTAGCAACAGCCGACAGAAACTAATAAAGAAGGGCTCCTATAAGGAGCCCATTTTTTTTTAGATCAATCCTAATTCTTTTACAGCATCTCTCTCAGCTCTTAATTCATCCAATGTGATATTGAATTTTTCTTGGCCGTAAGGAGTTTGCTCTATTCCGTCTACAACTTGAAGCTTTCCACCGACAGTGCGACATGGGAACGAAAAGATCAGACCTTCATCAACACCGTACTCACCTTTTGAAGCTTTACACACAGAGAATGTGTTACCAGCAGCAGTGTCGTGAGTTAAGTTATAAACATTATCAACGATAGCGTTTGCAGCAGATGCAGCTGAAGAAGCACCACGTGCTTTAATGATCGCCGCTCCACGCTTTTGAACGGTTTCTACGAACTCACCTTTAAGCCATGCTTCATCAGTGATGACTTCGTTAGCTTTTTTGCCACCGATTTTTGCGTTATAAAAATCTGGCCACTGAGTTGCTGAGTGGTTACCCCAGATTGTCATATTTGTTACAGCAGTAATATCAACACCTGCTTTTTTAGCAAGCTGAGTTTTAGCGCGGTTTTCATCAAGCATCGTCATCGCAAAGAAGCGATCTTGTGTAAGACCTTTTGCTGCGTGCATAGCGATTAATGAATTTGTATTACATGGGTTACCAACAACAAGAGCGCGAACATCACTCGCTCCAACTTCTGCCATTGCTTTACCTTGAGGACCGAAGATACCACCGTTAATTTTTAGAAGATCGGCGCGCTCCATTCCGTCTTTTCTTGGAACAGCTCCAACAAGTAGTGCCCAGTTAATGCCGTTAAATGCAGTTTTTAAATCACTCGTGCAAACAATATTTTTTAAAAGAGGAAAAGCACAATCATCAAGTTCCATGGCAACACCGTTAAGTGCAGGAAGAGCTTGCTCAAGTTCAAGAAGCTGAAGTTCTACTTCTGTCTCCGGTCCAAACATTTGACCTGAGGCGATACGAAACAGTAGAGCGTAGCCAATTTGACCTGCAGCTCCAGTAATTGCAACTTTGACGCGTTTTTTACTCATATATAGCTCCTTAATTTAGGTAGTTTTATCTGAAAAAAAGATAACAGACGCTTTAGGGCGTCGCCAGTCCTTGCGTGTTAATTCCCCTAGCTTTATGATGCTTTAAGAAAGATTTTTAAGGAAAACAAATGAACCAGCCGCCGGCTTCGAACTCATCAAATTCATCGGGTAATAATTCAAATAAACGACGCCGTAGAAAGCCATCCGGTAATAGAAATAATACACAGGGAGCTAATTCTCCCAACCAAAACTCTCCACAATCAGCTGGACCTAATAAATCTGGGCCGAGTCGTCCAAAACGTGGTGGAAGAAATCGCAAAAATAAAGGTCCAAATCCAAACCAAGGTCCAAGACTTCACGGTATAGATCTTGTTAGAGCGAAATACCTCTCCTTAGTTGAACAACACGTTGAAGCGAGAAGAAAGTATTACGACCTATTTTATCGTGCTGATCCTAATCAACTGAGAAAACTAGAAAGAGAGTTCACTGATTCTCAAGCGAAAGTTTTGGCTTTTGAAAATTCTCTAAAGCCAGAAGATCACAATCTATTAATTAAAGATTACGGTGGAAAGCCGGAAGACCGAGTCTATACTCAAAATCATCAAATCCCTGCAGAACAAATTCATGTACCGACGACTGGTGATTTTGAAGATCCACATGTACTTGAGAGTCAAAAGCAATCAGACTTCAAGAATGATACCGAAGAAAGTGTCGGCACCTTTGATGATTATAAGAAATTAAAAGGCATTATTTAGATAGAAGCAGAATCTCTATCTGGCATTTTTGAAAGCTGATCTGGAGTTGCGTTCAGATAGTTTTCAATTGTTTGTTGGTGATCTTTTAAAATCGCATCCTTAATATCATTTGTTTGAATATCAAGAACGTCACAAACTTTTGGAAGCATTTTAAGTGGAATATTACAAAGAGCGCGCTCAACGTTAGAGATGAACTGGCCATTTTTGTAGCCGAGCATATTAGAAAGTTCAGATTGAGAATAACCCTTAGGGTGATTTACTCTTTTAGTTCTAATTAGTTTCGCAATATGTTCAAAGCTGCGCATGGGCAGTACTCCTTAAAAAAATTTAATAGCTGGATCGTGATTTTAACAAAAGATTACATAAGTGTGAACTAAAAAATACCAAAACACGACATAAGTTTCTCTTTAATTACAGATAGATATAAATAATACACATTGTCTAAGATCTTTGTTTAGATAGTATCGATATCAAAATTACACTTAATCACTGGATCATCAATGAAGACATTTTTTAGCTGGAACATTAACGGAATTAGGGCCTGTACAAAAAAAGGTTTAGTCGATTGGATCGAAGACAATAGCGATGCAGCAATTAGCTTTCAAGAAATTAAAGCATCAAACGATCAGGTTCCAAGCGAATTACTTTCTAGTCTTGATGATCAAGAACTCGTCACCTTTTCTGCCAAGAGACCCGGCTACTCTGGTGTCGCTAATATTTTTCCAAAGTCTTGGGGCGAGCCAAAAATCAGCTATGGTATCGGAATTGAAAAATTTGACTGTGAAGGCAGAATGTTAATTCTCGAATGGGACGATGTTGTTTTATACACAGGTTACTACCCTAACGGTCAACGCGATCATGGAAGAGTGGATTATAAACTAGAATTTTCCCAAGCTGTCCTTGATCACGCACTTATAAAGAAAAAAGAAACGGGTAAAGTAATCGTACTAACAGGTGATTTCAATACCGCCCACCATGCTATTGATCTTGCCAATCCAAAACAAAATTTAAATACTACAGGATTTTTACCGAATGAGCGCGCCTGGATGGATAAACTCGTTGATGCGGGTTTTGTTGATTGCTTTCGAATGGTCAACGATAACGTCGAAGGTGCCTATACGTGGTGGACTTATCGCGGTGATTGTCGAGAGCGAAATATTGGTTGGCGTATTGATTACTTTTTTGTCGACGCCGATAGCGCCGACAAAGTTTTAGATTGTTTTATTCAACCTGAAGTCATGGGATCAGATCACTGCCCTATCGGACTTGTGCTTGATTTATGAGTAAACAACTTCACCGTTAAAATAAGCTTCACTAACAACACTTAACGATTTTTCGCGCTTTGCTTTAAAAGGTTTATGCAGATTAGTCAGTGCCTCTTCCGGTGTTTTTCCCTTAGGAGATGGAACAAAAATGAAGTTAGCATTAAAGCCTTCTTCTAAAGCTCCTGTCTTTTTAGAAAGACCAAGAACTTCTGCACCAGCGCGAGTCGATCTATACAATGCTTTGGTATAAGTCGCCCCTTTCACTTTGGCCTTTGCGTTTTGTTGTACGAAAGACTGCATGACATCAAACATTGATAAGAATGGACCGCCACCGATATCACTGGCTAGTGCCCAACGAACACCGGCTTTTTCCGTTTTCTTAAAATCAAAAAGACCCGAGCCCAGACCTTTGTCTTTAACAGGTGCATTTGAAGTCGGGCAGTGGGCAATAACTGTTTTTGTTTTAGCTAGAGTTTCAAGTTCACCTTTTGATAGATGAATTCCATGACCCATAATTGTTTTTGATCCAAGCACACCACATTTTCTATAAATATCGGTGTAGTTATCGGTATTTTCAAAACCTTCCATTTGTTTGTACATCTCTAAGACATAATCAATTTCATTTTCAGATTCAGACAAATGCGTCTGAATAAAGCTACCACGTTTTTTGGCAAGCCAAGCACCAGCTTTCATCACATCAGGATGAGTGGTTGGGGCAAATCTTGGAGTCATCGCATAAGCGTTTCCCCATTTTGCACTAAGAGATTCAATCAGCGTTAAAGCCTGCTCTCTTGTTTGAGACAAACCCTTTGGTGAATTCATCGTCATTAAGACATTGCCAGCAATATAATCACCTACAAAATTTTCAAGTGCATCATCGACAGTATGGCCATGAATCGAAGCGTAAATGGCACCACCAAGTGTGCCGACAGAAAGAAGTTCCTTAGAAAACTTCTTAGCTTTTTCTTTTGAATACTTTTTAGATTTAAATTTCATCTCATATGGCCAAGTGTATTTCGACAGCCATTCTAAAAGAGAATCTTTAGGCATTAAGCGCACATCATCTTGCACCCAATGAAAATGCATATCGAAGAAGCCTGGCATCGCAAGCATAGAACTTCGATCAACAAGCACAGAGTTAGGGTATTTAGGTAGAATTGTCTTTGATGGACCAATTTCATGGATCTTAAAACCAGACTTATTGCGTTTCAATACTAATGCGGCTTGGCGTGTCAGCTTGGCTTTAGTATCAGTTACGGGATTTAAGACATCACATAAAAAAATCTTGTATACTGTACTCACTTAAGACCTCTAAATAGGAAATAGATATGAAAAGCTTCACACTTTTTCTTTTTTTAACCCTTGTGTCAAGCATCGTCTATGCGTCTGAGACCAATTTAATTCAGCAAAGAGACATCCAAAAAATCATTAGACTCGATATTAATTCTTCGATTAATCCGGCCACCTATAGTTACCTGCAAGCTGGCTTTAAAGAAGCTAACGAAAACGAATATCAGGCAGTCTTAATTACAATCAACACTCCAGGTGGCTTAGTTAGTACAACAAAAGAAATTTTAACACTTTTTGGCGATAGTGATCTTCCCGTCATCGTCTGGATTAGACCAGAAGGTGCAAGTGCGACCAGTGCCGGCGCCATTATTTCCGCAGGTGCTCACCTTCTGTATATGGCAGAAGGAACAAATATCGGTGCCGCGACACCGATTGAAATGAGTGGCGATATCAAACAGTCAGACGCTAGATCAAAAGCTATCAATGATCTGGTTGCTTTGGTCGAGAGCTTGGCCGAAGCTCGTGGTCGAAATGGAAAACTCTTTTCTGAAATGATTGAGAAAGCTTCTTCATTTAAAAGTGTTGAAGCGAAAGAAAAATCACTGATCGATGGAATTGCGAACTCAACGAAAGACATTAAAGAACTGTCCCATGACAAGACGATTAAAATTAAAGGCAATCAAGTTAAGTTGAATTTTGTGAATACACAGATTATTTCTTACGGCATGGACTTGGGACAAAAGCTTTTAGATATCTTGGCAAACCCTAGCACGGCCTATATTTTATTTATTATTGGCGCGGGGCTAATTTATCTTGAGCTTCAAGCTCCTGGTGGATTTATCGCTGGAAGTATCGGAACCGTTTGTCTCGTTTTAGCTGGTATTGGTTTTCAAGTCCTACCATTAAATTTTGGTGCGCTTGGACTGATTGTTCTATCGTTCATTCTCTTGATTATGGAAGTTTATATTACTTCGTTTGGTATCCTAACGATTGCTGGTCTAGCGGCTTTAATTTCTGGTTCGCTCTTCTTATTTAGAACTGATGATGCCTACCTGCATCTTTCCCATACCGTTATTGCTTCAACAGTTTCAGCTGTCGTCGCTTTTGCCGGCTTGATTGCCTATGTCATTATTCGAGATCGAAAAAATGGTCACCAAGAAGAATTTAACTCAATGAAAAATAAAGAAGGAGTGGTTTTAGAAAAGCTTCCAGATAATTTTTATCAAATTAAAGTTGCTGGTGAGGTTTGGAAAGCATCTTGTAAAGAAAATTTAAGCACAGGTGATTTTGTAAGAGTTATCGAGCAAGATGATAATAAGATGGTTCTGACTGTTCAGTCTAAAGTATAGCGGTATAAAAGCCAGCTGATATTTTCGCCGTCTTCATTTGAAACTCTAAACGTAATAGTGCCATTTTCACTAACTCTTCGGCGATGGTCTAGATTGTACCTTGTGTGTCCGTTTTCTCTAATCACACTTGCTTCAGTTCTGGCCATTGATCCATTTCTATAACTAAGTGAACCACCAACACCACTATTAGTTGCAATAACACTTCCAGTTATAGGCACTCGATCGTACAAAAACGTATAAGGCAGTCCGACCTGAACATTAGCACCAGGTTCAACTCGCATCCATACTCGCTCCCCTTCGCCGTGTGTACCAACAACAGAAAAGCGAGCGTTGGTTCTTCTAGCGGTGACGTCGGCGCTAATTAGTAAATCATGATCTGCATCAAGAGATTGAGTCGTTCTAAAATCTAAAACAGAAATATCATCAGGCAGATAATTTCTAATTCTAAGTGCCGGCCCTACATTCAGCGAAGAAGTTTCACTCTGATAAACACTGGTACCACCATTGTAGACTGTATTTCTAGGGATGCCTGCTAAAGGGTTCGTATCAATACTAGTCATGTTGGGAAGATTGTAGCGACGTTCACGTTGCTCTTGAGCCGTCTCTGGAAGATCCTTATCAAAATCAATGAGTCTATAGGTTGTGACTAACGGGTTGCCGTTGATTCCACTTGGAAAATCTAATCGAACAAAGACATTTTTATCATCGCCTCTGCCTCGAAGAAAATAGGTATCACCGGCCTTGGCACCGTTAGCCATTAAGCTTCCAGATATTCTCCAAGACAAAACTCGATCTAGATCCATCTCACCTTGATGAATCATAATGGCACTTTCTGGATTAACACTAGCAAAGTCATCACTCCAAAAATCGTCAGTGATTTCGTGACAGCGTTTATTTCCATCTCTATCGACGAACCTTAGGTATTGAGACACAACCACGAGTTGCTCAACTTCTTGCGGGGCTTCACCAAGTTCAGTTAAAATGCTCTCAACTTGTGAAGTTAGAGTTAAGACTGCTTCACAATTTACACAGACTCCATGATCAGACTGAGCTTGCGCCAAGGCTAATTCAGCTCGTCGATCGTTTTCTCGAATAATATCTCTTGCTGCTCTAAGCGCTTCACTTGGATCATTTCTATACGCCGCGAAAGCTAAGTCATCTGCATCACGTCTTTGTGCGTAGATGTTAGTACTGAGCGTAATAAATAGAGTGAAAAGAAGGGCTTTCATCTCAATTATTATCGGTTTTTGCCGTATTACTTTGAATTTATGAGGGGAAAAGTTTAGTGTTGATAATAAATTTCATCCAAAAGAAGGATTAAAAATGTCAGGTATTCTACCCTTTATTATTCTTATCGCTATTCTCTTATTTAACACCATTAAGATTCTTAAAGAATATGAACGAGCCGTCGTCTTTAGGCTTGGTCGATTTACTGGTGTGAGAGGTCCTGGAATGATTATTCTTATTCCTGGACTGGAGAAAATGGTTCGAATTGATCTTCGTACTGTAACGATGGACGTTCCAAGCCAAGATATTATCACTCGCGATAACGTTACAATTAAAGTGAATGGAGTTCTATATTTTAGAGTTAATAATCCTGAAAAAGCTGTGATCGCAGTTGAAGACTTCTTAAATGCTACAAGCCAGATCGCTCAAACAACTCTTCGTTCTGTAATTGGTCAATTTGAACTCGATGATATTTTGGCCAACAGAGATATGATTAATACAAAACTTCAAGGAATCCTTGATGAGCAAACTGAGCCTTGGGGTGTAAAGATCTCTGCTGTTGAAGTTAAAGCGATCGATCTTCCAATCGAAATGCAAAGAGCGATGGCCAAACAGGCCCAAGCAGAGCGTGATAAGCGCGCCAAGATTATTTCTGCTGAAGGTGAGCTCATGGCTTCACAAAAACTTTCAGAAGCGGCTGGAGTTTTGGGGCGTGAGCCAAACGGTATTATTCTTCGTTACCTAGAAACCATGAAAGAAATTTCAAGCGGTGATGGAAAAACAACTTCGTTCTTTCCTGTACCGATCGATTTTTTAAATGCAGTTATAGGCAAAAATAAAAGTTGAATAAAACTTATCAATTAAAGCCTTTTCATGAATCTCCCCTGCTTGGGGAGATTGTTTTTTCTTGGACAAGAAATCAAAATATCTTGCAGCTTCGCTATGAGTGTCATGAGTTTAATAAGATTGTTTGGCCTGACATTCAATCAAGTGAAAGAGCTTTTAATCTTTGGGAATCGACTTGTTTTGAGTTATTTTTAAAACACCCTAACGAGCACGCTTACTTAGAATTTAATTTTTCTCCAAGTGGAAAGTGGGATGCTTTTGAATTTGATTCTTACCGACTACCCAAAACTCTTCGAAGAGTTGAAGATGTAAGCTCTAAGGTTTCAACCAGCGATCACAATCTTGCTGTAGAGCTTGAGTTACCAAGTCACTGGATGAAGTCTGAGATCGTAGGTAATGCGACGGCCGTGATTGAATTAATGGATGAGTCGATTCATTTTTTTGCTTATAAGCACTGTGAAACAAAGGCCGATTTTCACCATCAAGACAGTTTAGTTATTAATTTCGATCAGCTCTAGACCGCTAACTGAACTTTTTTCGCCCAAAAAACTCTTAAGTAAAGAATGAGCAACTTCTTTTGAATTAACGGCGCTATATTTATCAAGAGATCCGACCATCAATGGGTTTAATAGCTTCATCATTGATCCAGCTATATCCTCAAGTGGTCTGGAGCCAGACTTTCGCCCAAGAAGAAGTCCTGGTCTAGCAATCGTGATTTTATCAAAAGGAATTTGCTTTAATACCGCTTCCATCTCTCCTTTTACACGAGAATAAAAGAAAGGTGAGCTTTTAGAAGCACCCTGAGCACTCACAAGAAGAAAATGTTTTATCCCTCGAGCACGAGCAGACTTTGCGGCAAGAAGAGGAATATCAAAATCAATCTGTCTAAAAGCTTGTTTTGATTTGGCGTTTTTCATGGTGGTACCTAAACAGCAAAAAACAGCACTGGCGCCAGTAATACACTCGCCTTTTTCGTCTAGGCGCTCCATATCGATGGTTATTTTTTTAAGTTTTGGGTGCTCTAGATCAATTGATCTTCGTCCAATAGTGATGACTTGATCAATTTCTTCGAGGTCTAAGAGCATACGTGTCAAGTGACCACCAATAAGTCCGGTAGATCCAAGAACAACGACTTTTTGAGCATTGCAAAGTGCTTCCATAAGATTGATCATAGCATGAAGTTTTCACAATCTGGAGTGGCCCATGCCTTCAATACTGATATTTTTACTAGTTTTTGCCTCTTGTACGAAGAATTTACCTTCTCCTGACAAAAATCAAATAACGATTCTTCACTACAATATTAAAGAACTAACCACTGCAAAAATAAACGATCAAAAAGATGATCAATTAAAAGCCGTTAAAAAAGTCATTGCGCCTTTTCAGTCTGATATTCTTTCCATTAATGAAATTCAGTATGATCTTCCAGGTGTGCCCTCTCTTAAAAATAAAACGAATGGAGAAAATTTAACAAAGCTTGCAAAACGAGTTGGCCTCAATCCAGCAAAATGGAGCCAACTTTTCGCTCCGGCAAACACAGGAAGCTTTGCAAAAAGAAAGTCTGATGGAAATTATTATGTAGAGGAATCTGCCACTGCCAGAGAGAATGCTGATCCAGTTAATTATGGTCTGTTTCCAGCACAGTATTCAACTGCTGCACTCATCAATGCTCCGCTAAGTGAAAAAGTATCAATCAATAAACTGAAATGGATTGCTTTCAATCCATCAGCAAATCCATCACAATATAAAATGGCCAATGATCAAAGCTTGCCTGAAGAGATGCCACTCTTTGATAAAAACTTTAATCACGTCGTAGCAAAATTTTACGATAAGGATGTTCACCTCATCTTTTTTCACACTGTTCCTAGTTATCATTTTGGAAATAAATTCACACCGAATTATAAAAGAAATGCTGACCAATTAAAATTTCTTGAATGGTATGTCACAGGTAAGACTGACTTTGATGTTCCACTTGATCGAACTCAGTGGCCGGCGATTGATAAAGATAGCTACGTCATGGTGATGGGAGATCTCAATGCTGATTTTCAGCAAAAAGATAATCCGGGAGGTTTTGTTCTAAAACGTTTAATGAAAAAACTTAAGCCTTGGTTAGAAAACCCAGGTCCAACCAATGAAAGCTCAGGCTTTGGCCCTAATCCCTTTCAACTCACCCTTGATTACCTTTTAGTAAGTCAGAATATCTCGATCAGTGATGCTGCTGTTCTTAGACCTGAATCTGGCTTTCAAGCCCTAGGTTGCACCAAAGCAGATATGATTAAAGCCAAAAGAGATATTCGTGCTAAGCGTAAGATCATTGATTACATCGATAATAAGACAAAAAAGAAGTGTTACGCCGCAGTTAGTTATGAATACTATAATGCTAAAACTGCCAGTGATCACTTCCCTATTTATGCAAAGTTAAACCTTGATTAAATGGGTGTATTTCGGATATTTTAATTTTAAAATATTTGAAATTTATCCAGACAAGGTTTTATTGTGGAAGAGATTATTGAACAAAATCTTAAAGATGAGATTCCTCATTTTGAAGATTTCTTAAATGGCATCGGGTTCAAAAGAACTGATGGTGCTGTCTTTGGACTTCTAGTCCTCGCCAAAAGACCACTCACCAGTGAAGAGATTGCTAAAGAGCTTAATCTTTCTCAACCTGCGGTTAGCTCTTCATTGAAAACATTAAATCTTTACGGCGCCATCGACACACGTGACATGAAAGAAGGTCGTGCAAAGACTCATAGTATTCGCGAAGACTCACTTTCAATCGTTTCCAGTGTCTTTAGAAAAAGAGAACAAGAAAATATTGAACGCTTTAGAATCGTTGCCGAACGTTGTCTTGAACAACTTAAAGATCAAGAACCTTCAAGAGCCAGAAAACTTCGCTCTATCATGGCCACCTGCCAGATTGCTGAAGCCGTGATGAATTTTGTTATCGGTTTATCTGGTAGAAGCAGCGACGTTGCCTACCCTCACGTTGTTAAAGCTCTACCTAAAGCCCTTGATTTCATCTCGGGCCTTCCGGTACCAAGTGCAGAAACTCAAGAAGCTTTGGCGCAACTTAAAACACATATCTCAACTGGATTGGCCGGAAAACTTAGAACTGGATTATCGAGATTAGCAGGAGAAGCGAAATGACTTTACCTCGTATTGTAATTACTGGTGTCGGCATCGCTGCTCCAAACGGAAATAATCTTGAAGAGTTTAGACACTCCCTACTAAACGGTAAAAGTGGATTAACTTTCACTGAAGTTCGCCATATGGGAACTTGGGCCGCTGGTCTTTGCACTTTTGATGAAACAAAACATCAAAACCGTAAGATGAGAAAACGCGGAACAAGAGCGGGAGCCATTTCTATTTATTGTGCCAGTGAAGCCATCGCTGACTCTAAACTTGATTTCACTACTATCGATAAAGATAGAGTTGGAATTTATATTGGCATTACAGAGCACGGTAATGTTGAAACAGAAAATGAAATTCACGAATTGTATCAAAACAATCTTGATACAGATCTTTGGTCTCACCATCATAATCCAAGAACAGTTGCCAACAATGCAGCGGGTGAAACATCATTAGCTCTTGGTATCACTGGTCCTGCTTACACTATCGGTGCAGCTTGCGCCGCTGGGAATATGGGCCTGATTCACGCACTTCAAATGTTACGTCTTGGTGAAATTGATCAAGCGATTGCTGGTGGTGTTTCTGAGTCTCCACAAACTTTTGGAATCTACGCTGCTTTTAAGGCTCAAGGAGCTTTAGGACACGACGAAGATGCAACAAAAGCGACGAAGCCACTTGATAAAAAAAGAAATGGAATCGCTATCGCAGAGGGCGGTGCTCTTTATACTTTAGAGCGTTTAGATGATGCGAAAGCTCGTGGAGCAAAAATCTACGGCGAGATTGTTGGCTATCATGTGAATTCAGATGCCACTGATTTTGTTCTTCCAAACCCAACAAGACAAGCTCAGTGCATGGGCAAGGCGATGAAGATGGCAGGGCTTGGACCAGATGAAATCGATATCGTTAATATGCACGCAACTGGAACCAATGCTGGTGACGTTCAAGAATGTCAGGCTGTTAGAGAAGTTTTCGGTCAATCACAAAATACATTGATCAATGCCACAAAAGGATTTATTGGTCACGCCATGGGTGCTGCTGGCGCTTTAGAGCTGGCTGGAAATCTTCCTGCGTTTGAAGATGGCTTTGTTCATCCTTGTCACAATATCACTGAACTTGATCCTGAATGCGCCATTAATGGCCTTGTTATCGGTGAGCCAGTGAAAAAGAATGTAAGAGTGATTTTAAATAACTCATTTGGAATGCTTGGTATTAATTCTAGTCTCATTATTAAAAAATTTGAAAGTTAATTCATAGGAGTAAATATGACTGCAACAGACGTACGTACAAAAGTTTTAGATATTATCGCCGACATCGCTCTTGATGATGATGTTACAACAATTGATGACAGTGTTTCTCTAAGAGAACAACTTGATCTTGATAGCATGGACTTTCTTGATATCGTGATGGAGCTTAAGAAACGTCATAAAGTTGAAGTTCCACAAGAAGATTACCCAAAGCTAGCGACGATGCAATCATGTGTTGATTACTTAAGTCCTAAATTTCAAGCTCTGGCTTAATGGAATTTAAAACATCCTATGATGCGATCGTGGTTGGTGCCGGAATGTCTGGTATGGCCGCCGCGATTCGCCTTGCGATGTTTGATAGAAAAGTCCTCCTGATTGAAAAGCATAGTATTCCAGGGGGACTCAATTCATTTTACCGAAGAGCTAATCGCAATTTAGATGTAGGTCTTCACGCCCTTACCAATGCTGTCCCTAAAGGAACAAGAGGCGCTCCGCTAACAAAGCTTTTAAAGCAACTTCGCATTCCTTACGAAAATCTTAAATTATGCCCTCAAACTTATTCACTCATTCGTTTTCCTGAGAAAACCTTAAGTTTTAGCAATGACTTCAATGAATTTGATGAATTGATTAAAACCACTTTTCCTGAACAATTCAGTGGGTGGACAAATTTTGTCACTGCCATCAAAGACTTTGATGAAACTAATCTTCAAAATGAATACTTTTCTGCCAAAGAAAAAGCCAATGAGTTTCTAAGTGATCCCCTTCTTATCGAAATGGTTTTTAGCCCTCTCATGATTTATGGATCTGCGTGGGAGCATGATATGGACTGGTCACAATTTGTGATCATGTTTAAATCTATTTATCTTGAAGGACTAGGAAGACCAGTTGGTGGTGTTCGAACCATTATCAAACTTCTTACCGATAAATTAAAAGAACTTAATGTTGATCTTCGTTATAGCTGCGAGCTTCAATCGATTGAATCAGTCGATGGCAAAGTTTCAACCGTTCTTCTAAAAGATAGAAAGCTTGGTGAACTTAGCATTCAAACTCAGCAAGTATTTTCGTCTATCGGCCTACCTGAGACAATGGATAAAACTAATCACAAAGAAGCAAATATTCGTGCCGGTAATATGAGTTTCACCGAGAGTATTTTCTTTTTAAAAGAAAAACCTCGTGAGCTGGGACAAAACGCTACATTGATTTTTCATAATAATCGCGATCAATATCTTTATCAAAAACCAAAAACTTTAATCGATGATCAAAGTGCGGTGATTTGTTTACCTAATAATTATCATGACGATAATGAGTTTGAAGAAGGCATCGTTAGAGTCACCTTTATGGCCAATAACGAACTTTGGACTAATTTATCTGAGGAAGACTATAAAGCTCAAAAAGAGATCGTCAGCCAAAAAGCCAAGGCTCTTGTTTCAACTTATTTTGAAAAAGAGGCTACCTTTATTTTTGACGACACTTTTACACCAAAAACAGTCACACGATATACCAGTCATTATGCTGGCGCGGTTTATGGATCTCCTGACAAAACCAGAGATGGAAAAACAGCTATAGATGGACTTTATATTACTGGTACAGATCAAGGCTTTTTAGGCATTGTCGGCGCTATGCTTTCAGGTATTTCAATGGCCAATTACCATGGTCTTCAAGGTGGGGCCCAATGAATTTTAATAATGTCGTCATTGATGGATGGGCGTCTCATCTTCCACAAAATATTGTTTCAAGTGCTGATATTGAAAAAAGACTCGCTCCAATTTATGAAAAATTAAATTTACCTGAAGGTCGCCTGGAATTGATGACAGGTATCAAGGAGCGTAGAGTTTGGGATGTTGGCACAACTCCTTCAAGCTTATCGGCTGCTGCCGCCAACAAACTGTTTGAAAAAAATCCTACCTGGAAAGAAGAAGTTGATCTTTTGATTCACGCTTCTGTTTGCAGAGACTTTTTAGAGCCATCTACTGCCAGTGTTGTGCATGAACAATTAGGATTAAAAGAAGATTGCACCTTTTTTGATCTTTCCAATGCTTGTCTTGGAGTTTTGAACGCCATCGTTGTAGCGTCAAAAATGATTGAAGCTGGAACTGTTAAAAGAGCCTTAATTGTCAGCGGTGAAAACGGTGCTCCTCTTCTAGAACAAACTATTCATCGTATTTTAAACGATGAAACAATTAATCGAAAAAATATCAAAAAGCTTTTTGCCAACCTTACTATTGGCTCCGCTGCTATCGCCTTCACCTTAACGAAAGGCGACAATACCAGCGACGGACTAAAACTACTTGGCGGCGCTTCAATGGTAGATTCAAGTGCTAATCATTTATGTCGCGGCGATGGTTCACCCCATTCACTAACAATGGAAACGGATAGTGAAGCCCTAATGAAAGCCGGAGTCATCTTGGCGAAAAAAACTTGGGCAAAAGCTAAAGAGAATTTAAACTTAAAAGCCACAGATGATTTTTGGGCCATAGGCCATCAAGTTGGCTCGGCCCATGAAATGCTAACGATGCAAGCGCTTGAGCTTGAAGAGCGACCGACTTATATTACTTATCCATTTTTAGGAAACACTGGTTCTGCAGCATTACCAGTAACTTTAATTGAATTACTTAATCAAAAAGAGCAGCCTCAAAAAGGTCAAACAATAGCACTACTAGGAATTGGTTCTGGACTCTCCTGTGTCATGCTAGGAGTACAAAGATGAAACCTACCCCACAGTGGCTAGAAGATTATAAAGAAGAATATCCTTTTATTCCGAAAAGGCTAAAGCTTAAGAATGGTCATGAGATGAGCTATGTTGACGAAGGCCAAGGCCCAGTCATCCTCATGCTTCATGGTAACCCGACTTGGTCATTTTATTATCGCAATCTGATTAAACACTTTGCTCCAAATCACCGCGTAATTGTTCCTGATCATTTAGGCATGGGATTATCTGATCAACCACAAGATTTTGAATATCAACTTCATCAGCACGTGGCACACGTTGAAGAGTTATTAGACTTTCTGAATATCGAAAAATTTTCTTTAATTGTTCATGATTGGGGCGGAGCAATTGGTTTTGGTGTAGCGACACTAAGACCTCAAGCCGTCGAAAAAGCTGTCATTCTTAATACCGCTGCCTTTAATGCCGGCGAATGGATTCCAAGACGTATTTCATTATGTCGTGCTCCAGTCTTTGGCGAGCCATTGGTTCGTGCACTTAATGGGTTTGCTCTTCCTGCGGCTTATATGACAACAGTGAAGCCATTGCCAAAACATATTAAAAAAGCTTATTTGGCTCCATACAGTGATTGGAAATCTCGTGTCGCCGTAGCGAAATTTGTACAAGACATTCCTCTTTCAAAAAATCATCCAAGCTTTGAAACATTAGCAGCGATTGAGTCTGCACTTCCAGCACTTGAATTTCCAAAGCTCATTATTTGGGGCGAAAAAGACTTTTGCTTTGATATGAGATTCTTTAATAAGTGGAAGACCATCTTTCCTGAAGCACAATCAATTGTTTTTTCGGCCGGTCACTATGTGCTTGAAGATATGCCAACCCAGTGTGCCGATGCCATCGAGGGATTCTTTGCCCCATGAATATAGCTTCTAGACTGATCGAGTTTGCTCTTAAAAACCCGAACAAGACAGCGATCATTGATGCAAGAACTGATGAGTCCATCACTTTTGGTGAACTCGAAGATAAAATTGCAAGAATTTGTCACTCTTTACTAGAGCTTGGATTTAAGCCCGGCTCCAGAACGCTTCTTTTTGTAAAACCTTCACTCGATTTTCATGCCCTAGTCTTTAGCTTATTTAAAATCGGTATTATTCCAGTGCTCATCGATCCTGGAATGGGACGCAAAAATTTACTAGCAGCGATTAAGCATACAAATCCAGACGGTATGATTGCAGAGCCGATTGTTCATTACTTGAGCTACTTTTTTAGAAGCACCTTCAAAAGCGCTAAAATCAAAGTCTGGACAAGTGATATAAAGAAGTTTCTTGGCTCAAAACGTGCTGATGAAGTTGCCAAAGTTAATGAACATGATCCGGCCGCGATATTATTCACTTCAGGCGGTACTGGGACTCCTAAAGGTGTTGTTTACACTCACCATATTTTTTCTAAGCAAACCGAAAAACTGCAAGAGATGTTTGGCCTAACTAGTGATGATGTTGATCTTCCAGGTTTTCCACTGTTTTCTTTATTTACTCTCGCCATGGGAATGACGACGCTCATTCCTTCAATGGATCCATCTAAACCTGGTCAATGTGATCCAGCCAAGCTTGCTGCAAATATTTTAAAATACCAAGCGACATTTGTGGCAGGCAGTCCTGCCATCTGGTCTCGAGTAGCGGCTTTTGCCATTGAAGCTGAACTTAAATTTCAAAGCATTAAGCAAGTTGTCATGTTTGGAGCACCTGTCAGAAATGAACTTCATCGTGATTTACTTTCGATTATTCCAAACGGAAATACCTATGCCCCTTATGGTGCAACCGAGGCGCTACCACTTTGCTTGAGTGATGGTAAGTGGCTACTTGAAAATACAATTGATAAAACGAATCAAGGCAGTGGAACTTGTGTTGGAACATCGATTGATGGTGTTGATATTCAAATTATTCAGATTAGCGATGATGCCATTAATGAAATGAATCCATCACTACTAAAAGATAGAAATCAAATTGGTGAAATCATTGTTCGCGGTCAAACGGTTACAAAAACTTATGATCAGATGCCTGAAGCTACGAAACTTTCAAAAATTAAAGATGGTGAAACTTTTTGGCATCGCATGGGCGATATTGGTTATCTCGATGACGATAATCGACTCTGGTTTTGCGGTCGAAAAGCACACCGAATTGATAGTGCAAACGGGCTGATGGCTCCGATTCGAGTTGAGGCCATTTTTAATCAGCATCCTAAGGTTTCTAGAAGTGCTCTTATAAGTAATTCTCAAAATGAGCCCGCAATTGTCATTGAGTTAAAGCACGGTTTAAAACCAAATGATTTACTTCGAAAAGAGCTCCTTGCTCTTGCTAAAAGCTCTGCTTTAACAAGTTCTATTTCACAAGTTTTTTTCAACGATTCTTTTCCTGTAGATGTTCGACACAATATTAAGATCGATAGGATAAAACTCTCAAAGATGTATTTTAAAACTAAAATGTTCAAGTACAATCACTAAGCTTCTGAATTCAGAATATAGCCGTCAAAAACTAACCAGTCTCACAATTACACCAGTCCCCTTGTGGTCCCAACACCTCTAATAAGTTTAGCTATTTAGCCTAGAAATTATTGGCACGCGCTTAGCAATAACAATAAATAAGAAAAGCTGGATCAAGACAAGGAGGTTTTGATGCGTGCAGGACAAATCATCAGGATGACGATCGTAGGGCTCGCCTTTTCCACTACAACCCAAGCGGCACTGTGGTTCAAGATACCAAGTGCCAATGAAGAGGTACAACAGTTTGGACACGACTCTAAAGATGAACTCGATCCACAAAAGATTGAAGTCATGATTTGGAATCAATACAAAGGAAAAGAGAGATCTTTTAGAAGAGAATACCAAAGACTAACTCATGCAAAAGATGTTCTTATCTTGCAAGAAACACTTCTTGATAAAGACATGAAACAAATTTACGGCTCCAATAGAGACTTTCATTCTATCTTTGCCGCTAGTTTTGTATACCGCTTTAGTAAGAAACCAACAGGAGTCACCTCAGCATCAACGGTTAAAGCATCTAGTTATCTAGCACAAAGAAGTCGTGGCGTAGAAATTGCGGGATCAACACCAAAAATGATTCTCTTTGCGACATACCCAATCAAAGGTCGAGCCGAAGAATTAATGACGGTTAATATTCATGCGCTTAACTCCGTTACATGGCAAACATTAGCCGTTCAAATATTGGATGCACTCAAGGTGGTGAAAGAGCATGAGGGACCTGTTGTGTTTGCAGGAGACTTTAATACCTGGTCAAAAAATAAAATGGATTATGTGAAATCTGCCATGAAAAAAGCTGGGCTTGAAGAAGTTCAATTTGAGCATTCTGAGCGTAAAATGAAAGTCTTTGGACGAGAGCTAGACCATGCCTTCACTCGAGGTCTTAAAATAACTAATGCCGTCGTAGAAAAGACTGATGGCGCAGATCATCAACCCCTTCTCCTAACGGCGCAAGTTCGATAAACTAAGTGGATGGAAACATCCACTTCTAAAAATATACTGGTCACAGGTGCTGGCGGCTTTTTGGGTCGCTATATCGTTAAAGCGCTTTTAAAAAAAGGTCATCAAGTTGTAGGCCTTGGCCGCACCAAGCATCAAGATCTGATCGATCAAGGTGTTCGCTGGGTTCAAGCTGATATCAGAGATCTAGAGAAAACACGACTTGCCTTAAAAAATATCGACACTGTTTTTCACTGCGCTAGTAAAGTCGCCATGTGGGGAGAATGGGATGAGTTTGAATCCATCAATGTCCAAGGGACACAAAACCTCATCACCGCTTGTCTTGAAAATAATGTAAAAAAGTTTATTTATACTTCAACTCCAAGTGTTGTCTTTGGAAAAGAGTCGATTGATGGTGGAGATGAGAAACTTCCATATCCAACACAAAGCTTATCTTTGTATGGCAAATCAAAGGCCATTGCAGAAAAAAATGTTTTAGACATTGATCAATCTAAACTTTTAACTTGCGCCATTAGACCACATTTAATTTTTGGCCCTGGCGATGATCATCTCGTACCAAGACTGGTTCAAGCCGCTAAAGATAATAAACTAAAGATCATTGGAAACGGCGAAAACCTAGTTGATGTCATCGCGGTTGAAAATGCAGCCGAAGCCCATATCCTTGCTTTTGAAAATATTAGTCCATCATCTCCCATCTGTGGCCAAGCTTACTTCGTGGCTCAAGACAAACCGGTTAAGCTTTGGGACTTCACTAATCACCTTTTAAAAATTCATGGAACAAAACCGGTCACCAAGACCATTTCGTTTAAGCTGGCTTATTTTGTCGGTTGGTTATGTGAGACGGTGGCAAAGTTCATTGGATATAAAAAAGATAAGCTTCCCATGACTCGATTTGTAGCGATGCAATTATCTAAGAGTCATTGGTTTCATCACAATAAAGCGAAAAATCACTTTGCCTACAAACCACTTATCACTACAGAGCAGGCTCTAAAGAACTATCAAGATCATTTAGAAGCGGGTAATCGCTGCTGATTTGAAACTCTAGCCGCTTCAATAACACCAGGTCCCTGCCACTGTCCTTCTCTAAACATGGCCCTAATTGGTAGTCCAATTTCTCTTGAGGCACTTATTTGGCCATAAGAGTGAACGTTGGCCAGGCCAAACATAGAAAAGACATCTATTTTATCTCTTGATTGATTCAGGAATTCATCGAGAAAATCTTTTAAGCGCCAAAGAGGTACGATCTTTAAGGCTTCACTCTCACTTCTCATAGAAAGCTTATTCATACAGGCTTCAAGATACATCTTCTTTTTCTTGGCCGAATAATACCACTTCGTCGACTTCTTACATTCTTTATAAGAAGACATACTAATTTCACGGTGGTTCACCTCTAAAATATAGTTGCGATAATCTTTTTGAAGCTTCCACTTACAAAAGTTAAATAATGATCTAAAGCCATAGAGCTTATTCTTTGGCTTTGTCTCGCAAATATCATCAATCATCTCATGCATGAGCGCTGTTTCCATATGGGAGATCAAGCGCACACCATTTTCAGAGATCTGAAAGGTATTTTGAAATTGATAAGGAGGTTTCAGACCATCTTGATCAATCAATGAAATAATTGCAGGATCGGCGCCAGAGTAATAACTCGTGTAACTGGTGAAATAATCTCGCATCTTTTTTGACTTCGTCGCCACTGTAGCTTCATGATAGATATTTAAAAACATTGAAGACGATTCATCATTTAAGACGAGATCTTTTCTATCATCTACAAGATTCTCAACTGATTCATATTCAAATGAGACTTTCTTGGTTTCAATCGCCGCATTATTGACAACTGTTGGCATTTTTAACAAAGATGAGAACAGCTCAGAGACTAAGCGAGAGACAATATTTTGAACTTGTCTTTGCTTGGTAAAGTTATGACGAAAGAAACTTCGAATCACTCCATCTTTAACAGTTTGGACATGCTCTGTTCTCTTTTCTTTTCGTCCCCCAAAAATGAGAGCGGCATACTTCGATTTCATGATTTCAGTTTTTCTCGTTTCAGAGCTTACAATATAAGGAGCAAGGTCATCCACTCGAGGCGATCTAAGCTTTAGGACGTCTTGAAGACCTACATACAAAAGTGGATCACGATTTGAATCAATATCAGACAAGGCCTGTTGATCAAGATTTAAATTCCAAGACTGTGCATGAGACAGTGAATAACTAAAGTCATAAGAGAATAATGTAATCTGTAGTAAACCTAAAAAATCAGCTTGAAGCTTTGCCTGGGCCGCAATTGCAGCAGTTTTCTCACTAGTATAGGTAAGCCTGATGCGTTCATTAGGATCAACCGGAGCATCATCTGGTCCAATAGATTGAATCGTTAAATTAGCCGTCTTTTCAAAACTTGCCATGATGCCAGCACCAACTGCAAGGCCATAGCCAATAGGAGCGCTTACTAGCCCACCAGCTTTAAACGATAAGGCATCCTCTTTTTCGAGGTACTCATAAGCGTCAAGTTTTGAAAGACTTTCAGGTCTAAACCAGCGAAAGGGAAAAACTAATTTATCGTAATCTTTAGTTAAACCCTCTTCATAGGAGCTTGCAAAGTGAGTCATGCGATAAACTCTTTTAAAAGCAATACCAGCAAAGGCAGCTAAATTGGTTTCGCTTATGTCGATAACGTCTTGATCTCTAAGTTCGCCTAGATAACCTTGGGCATCGATAAGAATGGTAAGTTCATCGACAATAATCCAACGGTGATCATCAAAAAGATCAGGTGCTAGTTGGCGATTAGCATTGATAGAGAAACCGCCGAAATTCTTAACTAAGGAAAATCCAACACCAGACAGGCCACCAACCACATTTAAGGTATTGCCTGCTAAGACCCTTGAAGCTGCATCACTAGCACGCAGACGATAGTCACTGAAGTCTCTGGCAATTCGGTCAAAGAGTGGTATTTCTTGAGCAGCAGGAATGGGAAGGGCAAAACCATTAGCATTTTGTTTAAGCGAAAAACTTTGAAATTCCTGTGACCAGGCATGGCCTGACAAGAACAAAAAGATTCCTAAATGGATTAACACTTTAAACATGAATCCTACAGGTGCGAAACATTCGTTTCAGCAGTTTAAGAATCTGTGGCCTAATGAGAGGACGAACAGCTAAGGCAACACAGAGGCTTTCGCATTCTACCCTATCGGCAATTTCGTTCGTAGTGTAAGACTAAGTATTAAAAATTAAAGAAACTAAAAAGATTAAGTTTTCTGATATTCGCCAAGCTTTTAAGGCAGAGGGGATCTAAGTGATTAATGCGCGGCTTGAACAACCTGTTCATCAAAATAATTGGCCGACATGCCCGCATCAACAACTAAACCAGTTGCATTAAAGCCACTAGATTTTGGTGACATTAAAAAGGCAATGGACGATCCGACTTCGTCAGTCTTTAGAGCTTGCTTTCTAAGTGTCAGCTTTTCAGCAAAAAGATAGTTTTCAATATAACCAGGAATCCCAGCAGAAGCTGATGTTTTAAGCGGCCCAGAGCAAATACCATTGACTCGTATATTTTTAGCACTTAGTGACTTGGCTAAAAAAGCCACGGTTGAATCAAGTGCGGCCTTGATTGGTCCCATATAACCGTAATTGGTCGCTCTTGTATTCGAAATAGAAACAGTAACGATCGATGAGTTTTCTTCGAAGCAATCGATAAGAGCATTACTCATTTCAATCAGTGAGAAACATGAAATACGTGTTGCTTGAGCAAAGTCATTCCAGTTCGTTTCATGAAAAGCTTTAGGCTCAGAGTAATTAGCAAAAGCCATTGAATGTAAAAAACCTGCGATTTTTACGTTTTCGTTCTTTAAGTTTTGTCCAAGCGCTGTAATAGTTTCGCTTTTTTCAACATTGACGACGATGACTTTAGAGTCTGGAAATAATGTTGAAACTTTTTGTGCGTGATCTGAACTTTGAACCGTTAGGATGAGTTTGGCACCGTTGTCTTGCAATATTTTAGCAGCGCTATAGGCAACGCTCTTTTTATTGGCGACGCCTGAAATAACAAATGTCTTATCGCTTACTGCTAAAAAATCCATTTCAACCTCTAAATTGAAGCACAAGTAAAATCAAGCGCCACAACAACTTTGCCGTTAACACGGGTTTTACCTTTCATCATATAGGCATTGCCAATAACCTCGACAAGCTCAACTTCCATCGCAAGTTCATCACCTGGTTTAACTAAACCGCGAAACTTCACATTATCAACTCTTGAAACAACTCCAAGTCCGCCTTCACTGCCCTGGCCGGCCATTAAACAAGCTCCAGATTGAAAAAGCGCTTCTTGAAGAAGTACTCCCGGCATCACTGGGTTGCCAGGAAAGTGACCTTTAAAAAAATCTTCCGTACCTTTGACTTCAAAGCTAGTCAGAATTTTTTTATCAAGTCTTTCGATAATTTTATCTACAAATAAAAAAGGCTCTCTTTGTGGAATTAAACTTTTAACATCCATTAAAGGCCACCCGTAATCTCAAGCGAGGCGCCAGTGATATAAGACGCGTCTTTAGAGGCAAGAAATAAAACAGCAGAAGCCACTTCTTCAATCTTACCAAAACGCTTTAGAGGAACCTGTTTTTTGTATTCTTTGACTTGTTCTTCAGGAAGATCTGCAATCAATTCAGTTTCGATAAATCCTGGAAGGATATTGTTAACAGTAATCCCACGTTTACCAAGCTCTTTTGAGAGAACTTTTGAGATGGCTTCTTGACCAGCTTTAGAAGCTGCATAGTTGGCTTGACCAGGTAAGCCTAATCTTCCACCAATGGAAGACATATTAATAATTCTGCCATAGCGATTCTTCATCATTAGTGGCACTGCATATTTAGACATAAGAAATGTTCCACCCAAATTGGTATCTAGAACATTTTGCCATTCATCATCTGGCATCATGGCAAGCATATTATCTTTTCTAATTCCTGAGTTATTAATGAGGACATCGAGTCTGTTGGCTTCAGTTTCAAGCTTAGCAAAAAATGATTGAATCCCAACTGAATTGGTTACATCAAATTTAGCCAGTCTTAATTGCTCACCATAAGCAGCTTGTGATTCTTTAAACGCATTGGCGGCTTCATCGTTTCTAGCGTAAGTGGCATAAACAGTGGCGCCTGCTTTTAAAAAAGCTTCAGTTAAACCTCTGCCGATACCGCGAGTACCACCAGTAATAACCACAACCTGATCTTTATAATCAAAACTCATAATGAACCTTCTATTGATGGTGAAGTAACTGTATCGAGATAATTATCGACCTCGTGAGATTGAATCACACCGTAATTCGCGGCGCCGAGCCAGCCTGACATAATAATACCAACCGAACCGGCATGAAAAAGACCTTTGATTTGTTGATGCATCCCCATAGATATTTCTAGGCCTTCAAACTTCGTTCCAAAGCTTGAACCTTTTTGGTGATGAGTATACTTCTCGACTGTAAGCGGTGTTGAGCAATCGATAAAATCAATCTTTTCACGCACACCTGGAACCACTTTTTCAAGCGTCGATAAAGCTCGCTCAATCACGAACTCTTTTTGTTTTTTATATTCGTCTTCTGATAAATTTTTCCAATCTTCGTAACGAGCGTTTGATGAAGACACAACCGCGTAGCGATCATCAAGATGAGGTCTGATTTCTGGATAATAGACTGAGAAAGTTTGACTTCCAATTTTAGGAGATAAAATTAAGTCTGTATTAAAGTCACTATCATCTGAGTAAAAAATCAACTCTCCAATATCTGGCAGCGATTCACCTTTTTTAATACCCATAAAAACTTGGCACGAAGATGTGTTCAGTCTGACCTGTTTCGTTTTTTCTACAAACTCAGAAGTAAAATGTTCTTCCCCGACCATCTTTTGAACTGTTGTTCTAATATTGGCATTGGATAAAACACTATTGGCCGCAATGAAATGTCCTTTAACTTCAACACCTTTAGCTTGGCCGTCTTCGATAACAATCTTATCGACTTTTGCATGCATTTGAATATCGACACCATTTTTTAGAAGCTCTTCTTTCATCATTGAAATAAGAACATCAGTGCCACCACGAAAGATATAAACACCTTTACTCATAAAATTAGAAAAGACGATACCGTAAGTAATGGCCGGATCTTCAAGAGTTGACCCGTTAGCGTAAACGATGGGTTCTAATAAAAAGCGTACAACATCGTTACGATCAGGAAACCATTTTTGAAATAACTCACCGTTATTCATTTGGTTATTGTCATAAAAATTCATCGCCGCGAGTTCTTCAAAAAAACCATCGACCTTAGACTTTTCAATTTCAAATTTTTCAACCAGCACACTGGTAAAATGTTCTTTGGTAAAATCCGTCTCTACTTCAAATTGTGGATTAACGTAGCGAACTTTTTCGACTTGAACGATTTTACTGGCAATTTCTTTGCCCCAGTATTTTCGACAAGTCTTAATCATACCAACTGGAAAACCGTGCAAAGACACATCAAAAATATGATCCCCTTGCGCTCTTTTAAACCACGTCGCAAAACCACCTAGCTTATTATGTGATTCTAGAAGAAGAACCTTGCGACCATTCATGGCGAGTTTATTCGCGGCCGTCATGCCAGCTAAACCAGAGCCTACGACGATGACATCGTATGACCCTTCAATCTTGTCTTTTGACTTAAAAAGCATGGAGTTTCCCCTAGTAAAACGGGGCTCATCCTAACGTGAAAGACGCGCCTCGCCTATACGCTTAGCGGCCAGCTGGTGGGGTTGTTGTGGACAAAACGTAGATGCCTTGTCCTAAGAATCTCTCGCCGTCTTTGCTTAAGATTCCAGCGTGAAAAGCGAGCAGTCCAGAGTCATTGAGAGATAATCCACCAATAAACCCTTGATTATCAGCTAGATCGTAAATCTTAGCCGTTTCAACATCTGAAGGTACAAGATCGCCTTGTTTTACAACGGCATTAAATCCATCCCATGTCCCAGTGAAAATAGCGCTTTTACCTGATTTTAAACGACCTCTAAAAGCTACGAGGCCTTTAGAATTTACGACTGGAGCAAAGGCTTCAAGCGCTTCAAGATCACCCTGACCTTCAATCGCTACCGCTTTTACTTTTCCTTCACCGAATAAAAAGATGGCTTTTTTGTCACCTGAAATTGTTGCAGTAAAAACAACATGCTTCGCATCTGAAATACCAACAGAGTTACTAAAGCCTAAGAATAATGAATTTGGATCGGCATGAATATCAACAGCGATAACTTCAAATGATCCATCTGGTTTCCATAGACGAATAGTATCAGGTTGACTCTCATCAGTTTGATCGCGCTCACCACGACGAACCTTGGCAGCAACAAAACCTGAGTTATTCAAGACAGGGCGAAATAAATAAGAAAGAGTTGTGCCGTTTGGCTCTTTAACTGCTTCACGAGCAATTGTTCTTGCTTGAGAACCATTAACATAACGAAAAGAACGATCACCATTAGCATCAACAACTCGAGTGACGACTGTGCCTATATCGTTAATTGATGAGAATGAGAATGCTTGGTTTTGCTCTGGGCGAATAACCATTGTTGTAGCGCGAGTGTTTGAATCAAATTTAAAAACACCGTCTGTTACACCAAAATCAAATTGGCTAAAAACCAAATCACCATTGTTGTTAAGAGAAGGATCAGAAATTAAACGGCCTTCAACAGTTGAGCGATAAACAATACGACCTTGAGTTCCTGAGGCAGAAAACCAAACACCTGAAGTTGCTTCACCACCGATAACATCGATATCAAACGCAACATCACCACGATTGTTAATTTTAACATCAGCAATGCCAAGTACTGAGCCTGCTGGTAGACCAAATCCGTCGTTACTATTTGCTCTTGCAACTAGAGTTGCATTTACAAGTTGAACGTCACTTGGAGGTAGGTCTTGGGCAAAAATGCCGAGTGAAAAGACACATAAAAATAAATAGCATACGAACTTAAACATTATTGGTTCCCCTCTCAATGATGCAGCTAAAAGATAACAAAGTGGGATGGCATGCGGCAAGGGTAACGCAGACGGCTATTCGGTTAAACTTTTGTTAGTTTTTAAGATAGACATGGCTACTTTAACGCCATCGGCTGCAGCGCTAGTAATACCACCGGCATAGCCAGCACCTTCGCCGCACGGATAAAGTCCACTATGACTCACTGAAACAAGAGATTCTTTGTCGCGAAGCACAGTAACAGGAGCAGAAGTTCTAGTCTCTGGTGCGATTAAGAGAGCTTTTTCACTGACAAATCCGTTCATCGAACGATCAAAATGTTTCAGTGCTTTTTTCAAATGATTAATAATAAATTCCGGCAAGATGGTTTTAAGATCGGCGCGATAAATTCCTGATGGAGTTGAAGTTTTAGGAAGTGCTCTAGCTTCTCCTCCCATAAACTCAGCTAAGGTTTGCGCCGGAAGCTCTCTTCCTGTCGCATGTTCAAGTGACGACTGGTACGCCTTTTTTTCAATCTCTCTTTGAAACGTCATTCCACCTAAAACATCTTCAGTAGAAAAGTCTTGGTCACGTTTTACTGAAACAACCAGTGCGGCATTAGACCATCTCGAATTTCTAGCATAGTTCGACATACCGTTAACGACGATGCCATCTGCCTCTGTGCCAGAACTTAAAACGTAACCACCCGGGCACATACAAAAACTATACGTTCCTTTTTTACTGGATGGATCTTCCCAGCTAAGACGATATCTGGCTGCGCCCAAGTCTTTACCTGCGAAATCTCCATACTGAATTTGATCAATCAGTTCACGAGGGTGTTCAATACGAACACCGACGGCAAAGTCTTTCGCTTCAAGCTTTACCTTTTTCTTCACTAGTTCATGATACATATCATGAGCGGAGTGACCGACGGCCAAAACGACATTATCACTCTCTAAAGTTTGTCCGTTTGAAAGTTTAACACCAACAATTTTACCGTCATCTTCCAAAAGCTCATCTACTCTAGTGTTGTAATGAATTTCACAGCCATTATTTAAAAGATAATCTGACATTTTGCTAATCAAGCCGCGAATTTTATTGGAGCCTAGATGTGGATTTGAAAGCCACGCGGTATCTGGAGGTGCTCCAAAATCGACAAGTCGTTGCATGACGTAAGGAACATGTGGAGATTTAATTCTTGTGATCAGTTTGCCGTCAGAAAAAAGACCTGCTCCACCTTCACCAAAACAAACATTATTTTCCTTATCAAATTCACCGTAGCGCCAAAATCTTGCGATATGAAGCATGCGTTTATGGGCGCGCTCCCCTCTTTCAATTAAGATCGAAGGCACACCATACTCAGCTAAGCGTAGAGCGCAAAATAAACCAGCAGGACCAGCTCCAACGATGATTGGCTTTTTTGCGAGCGGACCAAGATTTGGAAACTTTTCTTCAAATTTTATGAATTTTTCTCCCTGACAAACAACCTCTACGGTCCATTGATTGACGGGCTTTCTGCCGCGGTTGGCATTTCTAGCGTCGAGGGATTGGTTAATAACTCGATAATCCACATGATCAGGAATCTCTTGACGTAAATATTCATCAAGATCAGCATCAAAGGGTAATGAAAATGACAAGCGCTTACTCATAGCGATATTCTAGCACTATTGGAGTGATCATGACTATCGAACTCATCATAATTGGTGACGAAATTTTAAATGGAAGAACCCTTGATGCCAATCTTGCTTGGATGGCTCCTTGGCTTTTTAAAAAAGGCTTAAATCTAAATCACGTTACAATGGTTCGAGATGAACCGACGCAAATGATTGAGGCCATGACTACGGCTTGGAAGAGATCGAATATTATCATTACCTCTGGTGGTATTGGTCCAACTCTTGATGACTTAACAAAAGCTATCATGGCAGAATTTGCGGGAAAAACATTAGGTGAAGATGCGAATGCAAGAGCGATCGTTGAGAAAAATTACAAACGAATTGATCGCGAATGGACACCACAAACGAATGCCTATCATTTGATTCCAAAAGATTTTATTGCCACGGATAATCCAGTTGGTCTTGCTCCTGGGCTTGTTTATATAAACGAAGGCAAAGCTCTCATGGCAGCACCTGGTGTACCCAAGGAGTTTGCGGTAATGGTAGAAGACGTTTTCTTTCCTCTACTTGAAAGTAAAGGATTTAATCTGATTGGGGATCAAGGCCAAGTCGTCATTCGAACTTTCGGTGTACCTGAGGAGAAAATCTTTGGCGAGTTGTGCCCAACGCTTTGGAAAGATCTTGAACGTTTTGGAAAAGTTTCCTCACTTCCGCATATTACTGGTGTAGATATTCTTGTTACTTTTGCTGGTGAAGCCAATAAAACTGAATACCAAAAAGAAATTCAAAGTATTGTTGAAGCAACTTCTCTTGTGCCACATGTTTGGCAATGGGGAACTCTTTCGTTAGAGGAATATATTGTTCAAAAAGCTAAAAAACTTGGAAAAACAATTTGTTTTGCAGAGAGCTGTACCGGTGGTTTAGTCGCTTCAAAGATCACAGATATCTCAGGTTCTTCAGAAGTTTTTTTAGGTTCAGTGGTTAGTTATGCCAATAGTGCTAAAGAAGATTTTCTTCATGTTAGTGATCGCGATATAAAAAAATTTGGTGCTGTTAGTGAACAAGTGGCTCAAGCCATGGCACAAGGGGCGCGTGAAAAATTTAAAGCAGATTATTGTGTAAGCTTTAGTGGAATCGCAGGTCCGTCTGGTGGAACAGTAGAAAAACCTGTTGGATTAGTTTGCCAAGGTTTTTCGAGTGCAACGAAATTAGTTTCAAGATCACTAACATTCAAAGGCGATAGACAAAAACTTAAAGAGCGTTTTGCTATGTCGGGACTTTTTTGGTTGTTAAAAGAACTAGAAGATTATTGAAAAAGTGACTGCGCATTTTTATGAACTTCTTGAATATCTTTATCGTTCATTTCTTTAATTTGCTGCCTTACTTGAGCCGCTTGCTCCTCGTTGATCAATCCCTTTTTTAAAAGTTCATCAACTGAGGCTGATAATTCAGATTTTGAAGCTGGGGCCATATTCTTAGCAAACTCACTTATGTTTTGGGCCTGTGCGCTGGCGCCAAGAAAACAGACAGCGAGAAAAATAAAAGCTAAGAATTTTGTCATGATCAACTCATTTTTGAAGACGTTTACGTTTTTAGTATTATTAACTTAAACCCTAGATTCACCAAGTACCCAACCAATTTTCAATGACATATTAACCAATGAGTTTGGTCAAGTGCCTGAGATTATGGTCAATGTTGATTTCTAACCAAATCGCTAATTCACTGAAATAACGTTTACCAGAGTGTTTCGAACCGGAACTATTCTCACTCCTCTACAATAGAGAGAGTAAAGGTTCAGTTTTGGTAAGGAAAGCCTCCAAATTGCCGAAAAGATTAAGGGTATGACAGAGAGAACACTTAAAACTATTCAAACAAAAAATCATCATTTCACGTTGGCGTGGATGTTGATTCTTTTTGCTTTGATATCGGGTTGTGTTCAGTCTCCAAAATCATCAAGAAAGGCCAACTCCAGATCTGGTGCTTCAACCACAACACCACCACCTGTTGGAACACCAATCTTTACGAACACCACAAATTATTTTCAAAGTGGCGCTACAAAATCAACAAGTGTTTTCGATCAATCTGTTTTTACCAGTGACACTTATTATCTTCGCGGAAAAAATATTGATTTATTTATCAAGGCCGGTAACACCATCAGCGTTCAATGTATTGTTCATCACTTTCCGGCTACTGTGACTGGCAGAGTATTAGTTTTAGCCGCGACACCTCAATCGTTTAATAATTTTTCAACCAATACTCTTGAATATTATTTTCTTGTTCGCCCAAATGACAAAACGACCAATCAAACTTTTTGTCAGTCTCCAGGAATTTTAAGTAACCTTGCCTCAACCTATCCAGGTCAAAGCGTTGTTTACGCCTTCTCTGATGTTTGCCCAACTTGTGTCAGCTCTAGCTTTAGCTCTGATGCTTCTCTACTTAAAACACCAGGCGGTGTTTCTATTTCGGGTATTGATATTTCGTATCTAACTCTTAGATTACAAAATACATCAACCGTAGATCCTGGAGCTGTAAGTTGTAGTGGATCTTCAGAATGTTTAGCACAAGGCTTTGATTGCTGTTTAAGTGGTCAATGTGTTATCGATGCTTCAGTTAAATCAGGTACTGATACCAACAGCACCGAATTCTTACAGTCTGTGGATGATATAGCGAATTCACCATCATCAATTAATAACTACCCACATCTATACAATATTTGTCCAATCAACGTTCCAAATGATCCAACCCCTACTCCAACGCCCAATCCTCAAGAGGAGGCTGCGGCAAGACTACTAACTAAAAAAGAATTATACGACTGCATAAATCCAGTTAACGGTGAACAAGGTTATTGCACATCTGTTTACGATACCTCAGTCAATACATCTGGAAGTTATGATACGGGAGTGGATGATTTAAATTTCAATACCGTTTACACAGGTACAGTTGGTTTACCAATGCATAGTATTGATAAAATAACTTACGGCGGTGTTAACTTATTTACCAATGGGGCCTTTACTCGTTCTGGTGTAACTCTTAATGGACTTGATAATACTGTTCCACCATCAAACTTAAATGGAAATGATGATCTTACAAATGCTATTACCATTGGTTTATCAGGATCTTTTGTCGCTCCTGTAAATGCAGATGGAGCCGATCTAAGAATTCGTTATAAAGCGGATAGTAGTTGTGAAAGACTTGGACCTTCGATCGCTCGTTGTAAGAAATATTATACTCAGGGACAAAACTTAGGTCTTGCCCATGACCACTTCCCTGCTTCAAACGAATTTAAACTGCCTATTTATGCTGATACTTCAAAACAAGTTAAAGTTGAAGTCGATGGTTCTATTCGTTATCAAGGAACTCACTGGAGTCTAGTTTCTTCTTCTCCAAATAAAATTGTTTTTAACGGCTCTAACTTAGCTGTCTTTGATACACAAACAGTTCTCATGACTTATTATGTAAACCTTAATACATGGCCTGTTTTAACAGGTGTCGAAATAGCACGTGAGCGTATCAGAGATATGTGTGACTGCGTTGGTGAAGGATGCAACCTAACTCCTGTGACAAATAATCAAGGAGCTATCGTAGACTATAATTGTGTTTATCCAGACAATACTAATCCGCCACCATTACAACAAACAGTCTTAATGAGTTCTAAAACTGTTCCAGTTAGATACTTTGATCTTTCAGGTACTCCACAAAGTGAAGTTAACGGCAATACTCCGGTTCAAGAAGGTGTTAAGTTTGAATACACCTCAGGAAATTTAGCCAAGCCTAATAATGTTAGTCAGTATATTGGCTTTAACGAAATTTACGGCACTCTCGCACCTGCTGCCCAAAGTGCAAAACCAGCTAAAGAAGTCAGAGTGGTTAAAGGTAAAACTTACGATATTTTTATTGATCAAGGGGCTTTTTCAACTTGTTATTACTGCGGAAGTGACTATTGGAATACATCTTTAAAACTCTTCCCACAAAACTTTACCTATAAAGGTGCTGGGTATTTACCAAATCCTTTTGAAACGAATTCTAAAACGAGTACCACTTATCGCGCCGATGATTTGATTTTTGGTCGTGCTTGCTTCTTGCCAGCAACGATGATTCCATGGTCACATAGAGGCACTAGTGACCGTCAAGACCAAAGACAACGTCGTCTTCAGTCTCAGCATTTTTTATATGCCAATGGATATAAAAAAGATTGGTATGGTTTTGATTATGGCTCCATCATTGGAAGCTTTGATGGTATGACTTGGTTTGCGGTTGGAAATCAACGTCGTGTTCAAGCAGAAAGCAATAAATTATTTCTTGCTGTTAACGCCTATTTTGGCGATCAAACAGATGAGAACACCTTTACCATCACTGTATCAGACGCCGCAGCTGTGCCTAACAGCGGATCAACAGTCACCACAGATTTTGAAAGTGATGGAGCTGAATGCCAAAAATATCATGTGTGTGATACTGATCAAGATTGTGCCGCTCAATTAGGCTGGGAATACGCTTGTCAATCGATTACGGGTCTAAAAACATTGTGGCCAAGTTTTGATGAAAACGGACTTGAGATACCAGAGTCTGAATCATTAAAAACGCTTACAAATATTCTCGTGGGCAACCTCGCGGGCGGAACCAAAAGATGTGTTTATAGGGGGCGTGGTGCTGCTTGTATGCCAGATTTTGAAAACGTTGACCCAAACTCTTCTTACACGGCTTCTAATACAGATCGCTTTCATGCCTGTTCCTCAAATACTTATTGTCAACGCTTTGTGGAAAGTTCTGCCAATGCACCTAATTTCAATAATAAGATTGCAAGATGGGCAAGATCTCCAGCTTATCAAAATCTTTCGAGTGATGTCGCTGAAGATGATCTCGATGAGTTTGGTAAACATATTCGCTCTATCGGTCGCCCACTTAAATATGTTGGCGACGAAGAAATCACCGACCTGGCAAAAGCCAATCTTTTTTATAACAATGTCACCGCCCTATGTCTGCCGGGAAGAAATCCAATCGATGTTGGTTCATCTTTATTAACTTTTGGTGAACAAAATGCTGAAAAACCAACGAGTAAATCGATCGGTGGTGATAGAATTTTAGGCATTGGTGTCACGATTGATAACTTTGACACCACTGAAGCGATTGCTGCTTGTCCGGTCTATAACGAAGCTGGTGAATCCTTCCAAATGGATAAAGACTTATCCGTCGTATCTCCGAACTCAACTTTAACAACAGACGGCTCACCTGCTTATCGCTTGCCTGCTCAAAACTTATCAACCAGCTATCTTGATAAGCTAGGAATTAGTACTGATCTTGTGAAAGACTTTATTAATGATCAAGTCACCAAACCAGCATTTGAAGAATTTAGATGTCTTAGAGCTCCTGGAGCTGTCTGCCACACAAATCTAGACTGCGCTCCAAATAAACTTATTACGACGAAGCTTGCTGGTATTGATCCAAAGAATCCACCAACAGGTGGACCGATTGAAACACTCAATAGGCATGAAATTATGTATTGGCAAGAAGAGCTTGTGTGTAAGCAAGCTGAAGCTTATCCAGATGCCGACTTTGAACTTAAAAATAATAGATGTTGTAGAGAAGATAATAAAGTATTAACAATAGCGACTTATCACCCACAACTTGCAAGTGTTGCTGCCTCTGATAGCTTAGAATATCCAAATGTTTCTCCAATGAATGAAGTCCTCGGTTTAAATAAGCCGGCCACTGATGATGATCGCTATAGTCGTTGGAATACAACAGCTGATCTAGTTCAAGATGGATCAAGTGCTTCCTATCCTCCGCTTTCAGCTCCAGTTCAAGATCAAGTAAATTTCAGTTTAGTTAATTTTGTGAATCAATTTGAAACCTTTACACAAGCTGCTTCAAGAACATGTTGCGGTGGTCATTGGGTTAGACAATTTCATAAATCTAATGGTGGCGGCCATCAATGGACTCCAGCTCGTCACCAAACAAATATTAAAGCAAGAACCTTAAGCTGTTATAACTGGGTATATCCAACTGCTGGAGCCGGGCAGTTTGCAGCAACAGAGCATACATGTGCCGGTGTCACAGAGCCTGATGACTTAGAGTGTTCGATAAAAGATGTACCTCAAGCGCAAGCTGACGCGGTTTTAAAAGAAATCGTCAATTTAGAGCTAGCCGGTATTCCACAAGCCTACTTTATCGACAATTCAACTGTTCCAGCAGGAAACCTGCGTTGTTCAGATCGAACTGGCCAAACAACCGCCTTTGCAGCGGGACAAGCTTCAGGAGCGAGCATTGATCTGACAATTAGTACTATTGCTGGCGCCAATGATACTGAAATTACAGATGGCTCACAATCTTACTACTCTCTTGCTGCAGCCTTATTCGATGCTGCCGGTGGGAAAGTTAACTTTAATGACAATCAAATTAAGGCCGTCTTTTCACAAGATGAGGTTTCTTGTTGTAAACCAGCAGGTACACTTGTTCCTGCTAATGCGGACAAGAATCTTTGTTGTACTGGGTTTATTAGAAACATCAACGCAGACTTTGGTAAATGTGCATTACCTGATTACACCAACGTAAGTGTTCATATGAACCGCTATGTCTCTTCAATTGCAAAAGATTTAGACCCTACATTAATTGATAACCAAACAGGCTATATAACAGATCCATCTGTTGTTGAGCAGCTTGCATGTCAGCTCGACGTCTGTGCCTCTGGAGTCCTTGCTCGAGGTGTGAGCTACAGCGCCCTTCCAGTTCCTGGTAAAGAAGAGTCTCATCCCAATTATACGACTCGTCGTTTTGTAGAAGGCAAAGAAGAAGCAGATAACAATAATGGCATTTTAGATCTTTGGGATGCTGGTTTACGCTGGAACAACCAAGTTTATTGCGCTCCTGCACAAATTCCATCAGATTCACCTGATCTTATCGTCACACCTTGTTTTTAGAAATATAGGATAATGCCGGCGAGGATGAGTCGATACCAGAAGTAAATCCCCAGACCGACTTTAGATAATAATGACATGAAGAATTTTATCGTTAATAAGCCAATGATAAATGATACCGTGACTCCTACCCCTACACTAACCCAGTCTATTTCAAGAAGTGCATTATCCTTTATTAAGCCTAGAAGTTTGTAACAGAAGCCACCAATAATGATTGGTAGTGACAATAAGAAACTAAAACTTGCTGCTGTTTCTCTTGAGAGCCCAAGCACTCTAGAGCTACTCAGAGTAATTCCAGAGCGACTAACTCCAGGAAAAATTGCAAACGATTGAGAAAGTCCAATCAAACCTGAACGTAAAAAATCAGTTTTATGAAATAGATTTATTTCTTTTTTTCCAAAAAAATCACACCCCCACATAATGGCACCAAAGAAAACTAAATTAAAAGCAATCAAGTTTGGACTTCGCCCAAAGGATTCGGCATAACCTTTAATTAAAAAAACGAAGATAACAGTAATGAAAGAAGAAAAATAAAAGTTCCTGGCGAAATGTGATTTTGAATCTGTTTTAATACTTAATGTCTGCACAATTAAGAGACGTAATTGATGTCTAAATGAAACGATGATGGCAAGAGCTGTACCAATATGCATGGCTAAATCAAAGAACACTCCGGGGTCTTTTGAACCGAGGAAATAAGGGATAAGCGCTAAATGCCCACTACTGCTCACCGGTAGAAATTCAGTTATACCTTGAACAACCCCATAAATAACCGCGATGAGCGTTTCATTCATTTTTTTCTCTCAATATCAAAAAAGTCATAATCTTTTTTTTCTAATGAATGCCTAAGCATTAAAAACATTTTTCTAAGTTTATCTAGCTTGGGTCTTCCCTCGCCCACAAGATAGATTCTATTCATGGTTAGACTCAACCAAACGGAGAGCTTTTTTTGACCATTTTGAAGAGCAAATCTGGATTTTTCATAAAACCATTTATAGGCATATTCTTGAATTTTTTCTTGTTCTTTATCATCAAGACTATTATTCAAAAGATTATCTAAAAGTGAAAGTGGAGATAAGTCCTGGAGATGTGTTTCTTTTGTAATGAGCTCATCCCATTTCGCCTGAGAAAAGAAAGATGTGGAAAAATCCCTTCTTGCCACCGCTGCATTCATATCTGCATCCCATTCATATTTTAAGATAGCACCTTGTGAAACACTAAGAGGGATAAGTGTTTCACGATATTTTTTTTCAATGCTTGATACATCTTCAAAAAGTTGTCTAAATCTTAAAAATTTTCTATCTCCAAGATAAACAGTATCAGCTCTTGGAGTTGCACCGCGATCAAGTAGACTCATCAGTGCTTGCCTTAAGTCGACATATCCGCCTAAAAATGGACCATGCTCCTTAACGTGTCTTGAGACATTTTTAAAAGAGAGTTCTAGAGAAGCAATCATCAACTCTTCTATTTCAATAATCGCCTGACTAGAGAACTGATTAAGTTCGTTCTGTTCTAGATCACTGGCGAGGAATGGATAAGAAGAATTAAAAAAAGGATTTCCTCTCTTGGCCAATTTAGCCAGTTGACGCCAATCCACCATTCGATCTTTTTTTAAGTAGCCTAAAGAATCATTTTTTGTATCAAAAATTCCAAGATAGGGCCTGATTCGAGTTTGTGATGCTTCTTTGGTGACTTCAAACTGCGGCAAAATAATAAATCGATCTGCATCAAGATCGCCAAATGTGACAAAATTAAAAAACTCAGAAGGAAAAAATCTAAATTTTGCAAAATCGGTATTCGCTTTAATTTTTACATTTGGTATTTCAGAAAACTCAACATTAACTCCTTCAATCACAGCAAGGTTTCGAAGCAAAGGAGCAAAAACACATAAGAAAATAAAGACGAGAACCAAGGGTCTGGCAAAAAAGCCTAGGACTCCCCTAAAACCACGACCTTTCTTCAACAAAGAGGTACTAGCTCGTTCAATATAGGTAGGTTCATCTTTCAATAAAGGAAGAAGTCCTATACCTAGTGGTAAAACGATAAACTCAATAGCGACTCTTGAGGCACTGAAAAATCGACCAGATAAGCCTTGAGCATTACTTGATAGTCCAAGAAACCATTGAAAGAAACTTACACCAAAAATAAGGCTTCCATAGAACCTCATAATTGATGTGATGATGTAGACAGAGATAAAAGTAGCAATAGCATCGCCACCGGAGCCATCAATACTAATTTGCGATCGAAGAACATTATAAAGCTGCTGAATATGACTGACTGAAATAAGCCCGTGAAAGATCAATTGACCAAAAGAGAAATCACCTAAATAGGACAGACATCTGACCAAAATTCCTGGATTTCTATTAATGGCAGGCAATCTTTAGCTCCTTTTATACTTAATCAGTAAAAGTGACCGACAATATTGGCACCAATTAAAGTCAAATCTTGATCTTCATAGGGCCGAAGGTCATAGCTCGAAGTTATTGGAATTACTGATATTTATTGTATCTTTATTACCTTCTTAAGCCAATATAGGCATCCCTAACACAAATAAATTTCGTACAAAACAACTCAGGTAATACAATAGAAATAAGCTGGTTAGCCTCAATTTGCAAAGCTATCTAGCCGATAAACAAAGAAGAATATGTCCCCTTTTGAGGTTGAGCATGAAAAAGGCAAATAAATTTAGTATCCCAAAGCTCATTAGAAAAAGTTGTGCCACAACTTTGGTCTTAGTGCTTTTACCTCATCCTTGGGTATCTGAAGCTCGAGCACAATCTGCAGTCAATGTTGGAATGCAAGCCATTACAACTCTTTCATCTACTATCCAACAGGGAATGATGCAAGCTCAAGCAATGAGACCTGTTAACCTTGCTCCATCTCAAGTAAGAAGTGTTCCAGCAGTAAATCTTCCAGCTCCACTTAATGAATGTTTAATTTCTCCTGCAAAAATTCCTATGCCACGCTATTGTGAAGAAATAGGTCCACCAAGTGAATATATTACTCCGGCAGGCTTAGCGGCTTCTCCTACATTCAACCAATTCTCACAAACAAGTGAGTTTGCTAAACAACAAATTATCGAACTTGATCGCATGCTAGATATGGGTAAGAACGAAGCATCGAATGGCGCTCGAACTGGTATTCAGTGTTTGGTTGATAAACAGTTAAAAGAAAGAACACGCAGACAAGCTGTTCAAAATGCTATCCAAGCTCGTATTGATGAAATCAAACAAAAAAATGAAGCGTTTAAAGAGCAAGTTAAAATGGTTGAACTTCAAATGAAGAAAATCAGAGGTGAACTATTGGGCTCAGAAGAGTCTGGACCAAAGCACGTCACTGATAATCTCAATCCACCAATCAAAAACTTTCCTCCAAATTGCCAGGCTATGTTTGAGAAGATACCTGGTATCAATACGGCAAAAGTAGGATTAGTAGGATTTAGAGACGGTCCTTTAAAAGCTCAAACCATTAATGGTGGCGAGTTTCTCGCTAATGAGCAAATCTACAAGAATGATATGCAGCGCTTTGTCGACCATGCAAGAAAGCATATTGCTAAAAATGGACTTGAAAGCTACATGGCTGGTGGGATCAATGAATTTAAAGGTAATCCAAAGCTCTTAGCACGTATCAAACAAACATTTGATCAATTTAAAGATCGTACAAAAAGAGAAGAGAATAAAATTAGATCACAACTTTCAGAAGTGGGATATCAAGCTCCTCCTTTAGATAAGAATTTCAAAGCTGACTTTGCTGTTTTTAAATCAGATTCAAAAGAGTTTTTTAGAAAGAAAGCAGTTAATGATTGTGTGACTGGCGCAGACAATGGAATTGCTCTTGACCCAAAGACTATTCTAGATGCCTTAAGACAAGAAAGCACAAATAATCAAGGAACAACCGTTATAAGCTATAGAAAAGCAATGGAAAACATCCTTGCGACAGATTCTTTTATGGAAGATAAGTTGTCAGCACTTAAAGCTCTTGACGATAGTTACGGTGCAGGAAACATAACCATTTCTATTGCAAATGATAAAGCAAAAATTCAAAACATGCCTCCTTATATGTATTTCAAAAATGCCGTTGCAGCTTGTGTTAATGACTATAATGATGACAAAACATTCTCAACATCTGCGTCAGGTAGATCTCAAGCCGTTAAAATCGAAAGAGCTGAGACTTATCTTAATGACTTGAAAAATCTAAATGACAACTTTCTTCCAGAAATGTCGAAAGAAATCACAAGTGATATCGTTAACTGTAATGGAAGAGCAACTGAAGTCGGAAGTTGTTCACTAAATAGCAACAACTTTGACGTCAGTAGTCCAGGTTTTTGTTTTCAATCGGCACGATCATGTGCAAACGAGATGAGCAATTGTTCAGCTGTCGCAAAACAGCTTGTAGAACAAAAAACAACTGAACTAAATGCTTCAGCCGATCAGTATAATAATATGGTAGCGACACTATTTACTGAGCAGGCTGCCACATTCGCGCAATTTAAAGCGGCAGTCATGCAAGAAGCGGGATTAATGAATGCTTTAATTCCAGGCGCTGATTTTGCTTTCCCAGAAGATAACTTTATTTCAATGCCTGAGCTAACACTTGATCCAAAAACTAATACTTATATTAGAGGTGGAGACTCAGCTAAAATCGGCCAACAGCTTAATGCAATGGCCGGTAAAATGGCTGAATTAAAAACTGCACTAGTCGCTCAAGGCGAAAAGGCAGACAAACAAATTAATCAATATATTACTGAACAAAGAAAAAATGTTGAGAAAAATAAGACAGCCTTTCAAGACATTGTAAAGACTTGTAACCAGAGAATCACAGAAGCTACTGAAATTAACCGTGACTATAATTCAACGATGCAAAAAAATGAACAAGACGCAAAATCAGCAGCAGGTGATTTCTGTCGTCGCTTCTATGATCTTTCTACAAATCCAAATGCTGCTTGTGGTGACGTGGAAGAACTTTATGACGCCTCTATTAGAGCTGCTCAATTTGTTGATATTAATGCAAGAAGATATGCCAACAATCTACGAAACCTTTGCAGTGAAACACAGAGTGAGCGCGAAGCCGGTACAGAAGATGGCGGTGGACGCAAAAAAGATGTACGAGTTAATGTTGCAGAGGCATGTAATGATGAAGCTGAATGGAACGAAGCAATTCAGCCTTACGTAGCACAGTATGCTGCCTCATTGCCACCTGATAGTGATGACTCAGACCTTATCGTTGCTTACTTAGAAAATGCTGAAGGTGCACCGAAGGACAAAGAAGACCTCTTGAGCAAATTAAGTGACGACTTCAAGAAGGACAGAGACCTTTACGGTGATCTGAAGAAGGTTCTTCGAAAAACTGAACTCGATGGGTATAAAAGAGAATCTACTATCGGTGATATTTACGCGAGTTCATCAGTAGGTATTCCACTTCCAACACTTGATGCAGAAGGAAAACTCCTTGCTAACCCAGCATATAAAGATAGCGCGAATAGTGAAGTTCAAGCACAAATTGCTATTCTTAAGAGTGTTAGCCCTACGGTAACGGTAAAACAAAGAGTTGAAGCCTACAATCAACTTCATACTTTTATGAAAGATACAGCTGAAAATGATCCTGGAAAAAAGAATAGAGTAGATGCTTTAGCTGCTGTTGGTAGAAATACTGCAGATGCAAACTACAACAATGACAAAGCACTATTGAAAGCAGCTCAGGTTGACTTAGCGATAAGTAAGCTACCTAAAACTGACGGAGATGCTTGTAAACAACTTGTGGCTGATTCGTTCTCTGATGCTCTGGCGAGTTGTTTAAGTGAAACAACACCAGCAGGTAATTGTGTTACTGAAAAACAAGAAGAGTTAATTGAAGAAGGTGAAGTTGATGGCGCAAGAGCAATTGCATCTCTTGGCTTACAAGCTGGAAACACAGCTGAGATTAATCAACTCTTTAGTGACTTAGGTGAAACTGATGGTATGGCATGTGATGCCTTGGCCTCTAACAGAAGAAATACTGTTTCTGATATTGAACGTTTAGATAGAGATATTCTCGGTGATCAGTACGATGATCTCATGAGACGCTAGTTTAATATTGAACTAGCATACCCCACCTAAGGATAAGGGAGGGAATTTGAAGAAACTAGAACGTATAGCACTAAAACACTTAACCGCCATTTTGGCGGTGTCGGTGTTTATACTTAGTGGTTGCGTTCCTACAACTTCATCTCCTAAAAAACGCTCAAGCTCTGGTGGATCGACAACCAACTCAGCGGCTTCTGTTCCTGCCACCAAAGGTAGAATCTTCCTTGATAATCCAGTTGAACTTTCAGGTAATGCCGAGTACCCAACAGAGAATAATTTCAATACACTTTTAAATTTAACAAGAGATCTCGTTTACCTTACTGATGCACAGACGTTGACAAATCCCTGTGATCCGCTTGGGTCTGGCTTATATGTGGTTACAACTTGCTATAATGCTTTACCTGATCGCTTACAACCACCTCTCGTTAATAACACTAAGAAATGGGCTTACGATGCCAATGGTGCAGAGTTCGCACAGGTCAATGCCTTTGGACATAAAAAGAAAATGCTTGATCAGTGGTTTAGTGACCAATCAAGTTATGTCTCTGCCTACTCTCTTCTCCCAGATACATCACTTAAAAAAGATAGCTCACTGACAGAACAGTATTTTTCTAATTACTCATTTTGGTTTGGATCGGCGACGACTTTAGTAACTTGGGCAAATTGTGATTTTTCTGATAACGCTTTTTTCTCTCCAGCCGAGACAGCTTTATGTTTTGGGCGAGATAGTATTGATTCAAAACTTTGGTTTGCTCAAGATCCTACTATTATGTATCACGAGCTTGGCCACGGCTTGACCAAGATCATGCTTAATACAAGAAATAAGATGGAAGGCGCTGGTGTTATCCCTTATAGTTCTGCTCTAGGATATCGCTCTTATGATGAAGGCGGAATGATCAGTGAAGGTATTGCTGACTGGTTTAGCTTTTACGTTAATGGACGTTCTCATTTTGCGGAATGGGCGTTAGGAAGATATCTTAAACAATCAAGACCTCTTCGTGAAAGCGATGCTTCTCATACAGCTGCTGTGTCAGAAGCTGATGATTCAAGGCTCGCCTATCCCGACTTTTTATTTTATGACCCAAATTTTCCGGAATCACCTTTTGAAGATATTCACTACGCCGGACAGATTGTCTCTCACTTTCTTGTTGCACTAACAGAAGATCTTAAGCAGGAATGTAGTATTTCTGAATCGGCAGCCAAAAAATTAACTGCCGGAATTCTGCACGAGGCCTTAGCTGAACTTGGAGATTTAACATCGAAAGGAACAAAAGCTGGCAAAAAAGGTTATATCAATCTCGTAGATAATAGTGACTGGGCGTATGAATGGCTTAGAGCTTATAACCCAATCAATATGAGAAAATTTGCACAAGCCATGGCGAGAAAAACTTATCAAATTGCTGGTCCAGGTAATGTGACCTTTACCCAGTGTACGAGCTACAGTAAGGATAGGCTTGAGAGATTATGGGATAGCTATGGAATGCTGCTCTTTAAAACTTATAATCTCAATGGAAGCTCTCATTTTGATCCAGGTACACTTGGGGCTCCAGCATCACCTGCTGCGGCCATGGGCCACATTGGAAGCGCTCTAGCAGTATCTGCGGCCAACCGATTAAGAACTGTATTGGTTGATAAGAGCTCGGTTAAAATGGACCCAACAGTTGGAGCCCCACCTGCCTTCGTCTTCGATGATCGTGCCCAACTTAGAGCTGTTGCTAACAATCTAAGACAGACAAATGGAGTTATTTTATCAGAACAGCTAGATGCGGATCTAGGATTTAATAACGGTAACGGACGTATCAGTCCGGGCGAATTTGTAGGGATCGCACTTAATCTTTATAATTCCTCAAACTCAACTATCTCTGGTGTGCAAATCATTGCCAGTGATTGGCAGCATGTCAATAACGATGGAAAACTTTGTAACAATCAAGGCGATAGCTTTCCAGCATCAGAAGCAGAGGGAGCAGCACCAGCAGGTGATGCTAGCTGTAATTTATCACCAATATTTGATGCCGCTGGAAGTAATCCAAATTCAAATCTAGATCCAGTTTGTGTCGTACAACTTAATGAAGAAAATGCAACCAGATGGGCACAGCAAGATGAACTTTTAGCGTCAATGGATGGTTTAACTGAGAATGATTGCTTGGGTGATGATCCTAAATCATGTTTCTTACGTTCACCAAAAGGCGCAGATGTAGGTTGGATGTCTAGTATTGATGGCCAAAAGAATTGGTCTGATTCACTTCCAAAAGATGCTAACGGTTCAGTCAATATTGGCGGACACCAGGCAGTGTTTTTTGAGGTGAGCCCTTGGATTTCTCCTGGAACGACCTTTTTATGTCGCCTACGTGTTCGCTTTTCAAATTGTAATGACTGTTATCATGATGCTAATTACAGCAATGATGACTTCCTAGATAATGACTATGCGATGGGCAAACCATTTAAAGTCATCGATCTTCAATTCACCGTGGTAGATTAATGAAAAAAGCAATCGGTTTCACAATACTAATTATCTTTGTTGGAGTTGGGCTTTATTTTTATCAAAAAAATGAATCCTCTCTGGCCCTAAATGATAGAGCTTTAAACCTTAGGAATGCATCAATTGCACATACTCAAAACATGCCAAGCAGTCTGCGAAAACCAGCATCAGTAGAACCAACAACTGATGTGACCAAAAAAGATAGTTCTCAAAAGAGACAATGGATTGGCGCAAAAGATGACATCATTCAAAGTGGAAAAATTGCAATGAAGAATAAGCCTGATAATAACTGGCACGATAAACTTGTCTCTATCTTATCAAGAGGAATTAACTCTAAAACAAAAATTGAAGTTAATCATGAAAAGAGTGTTGTTCTCGTCAACGGAAATGATGCTGTAAATGCTGAACAAGTTGTCGTTATTTTCAATGCAGACAAAGAAAGAAATAGCTACCGTGCGATGGTGAATTCACAAACAGGCAAAGTGATTAGAACATGGGATCATACCATTCATGAGAATACACGAATGCCTGCAAGCCTAAGTGGCCTTCCTTTAACTCTTGAAAGCCAAGACTAGAAAAAATTTTTATATTGATCTAGACATTCTGGATTAGCGATTGCCTCTATATTTGTTAGAGGTTTATCGGCAAGAATCCTTGTAATAGCCAACTCCATTTTCTTTCCAGACCTAGTATAAGGAATATCTGTGACCTGAAAAATATGCGCCGGGACGTGTCTGGGCGTGGTCTCTTTTTTTATAAGTGCCTTGATTTGATCAACTCTTGAGTTTGTTAGTTCTTCATCCACTTTAGGCTTAACAAACAAGACGACTTCTACATCACCATTATCTTGCCTACCAACGCAGAGTGAATCTTCAAGCCAATCAAGACTTTCTGTTTGTCGATAAATCTCTGCAGTTCCAATACGAACACCGCCAGGATTAAGAGTTGCATCACTTCGTCCATGAACGACAACTCCACCTGTCTCTGTCACATGAATAAAGTCACCGTGATGCCAAACACCTTTAAATTGATTAAAGTAGGCTTCTTTAATCTTACTATTGTCTGCATCCTCTAAAAATCCAATTGGTCGTGAAGGAAAACTTGTTAAACAAACAAGTTCACCTTCTTGATTTGGACCAAGAACTTTTTCATCAGCACTATAACTAACAATATTCATTCCAAGCCCAGCCGCTTGAATTTCACCACGTCTTACGGGCATTAAAGGATTTCCAAGCATGAAACAACCAATAATATCTGTACCACCGGAAATGCTAGCGAGATGTAGGTCTGGTTTAAAAAATTTATAAACGAAGTCGAATTGCTCCGGCATTAACGGCGCACCAGTTGAGAGTACAGTTTCTAAAGTTGAAAACTCTGACTTGGCACTTATTTTTCGATCTTCAAGTGCTTTTAAGAACTTTGGAGATGTTCCAAAAATATGAACTTTTTGTTTTGCAACCAGATCAACAAAGTCTTCAAGCGTCGGATAGCCAGGTGAGCCCTCATACAAAGTGACTTCACTTCCAAGAGCTAAACTTGAAACCAACCAGTTCCACATCATCCATCCGCATGTCGTAAAAAACATTATATTCTTATTGGCACTCAGATCACTATGTAAGCCAAGCTCCTTTAAATGTTGTAATAACGTTCCTCCAACTGAGTGAACAATACATTTTGGCTTACCGGTTGTGCCAGATGAATACATAATATAAAGAGGAGCAGCGAAGGCGACTCTCTTAAACTCCAAAGGTGCATTCACTTCTTTATTCGCTATTGAAGTCCAAGAAACTGTTTTTTCAATATCACTTTCATCATTACCTTCGTTGAAGATATCAACCAGAATAATTTTTTCGACACAATCAAGTCTGGCCGCAATTTCTTTAATTTTATCCGTAAGATCAATTCTCTTGCCATTATAGCTATAGGAAGTCGCTGCAACTAAAACCCTTGGCTTTGACTGTCCAAAACGATCGACCACACCTTCAATACCAAAATCACAAGAGGTCGAAGTAAAGACTCCACCAAATGAAGTGCACGCCAACATGGAAATAATCGTTTCAGGAATATTAGGCATCCATGCTCCGAGAACATCCCCTTCCTTGAAATTCATATCTTTTAAAAATGCTGCTAATTGTTGCGTTGTTTTTTTGAGTGAACGGTAGCTAATCCTACGATTTTCATTTATTTCATGGAGTGCATTCAAGGCGACTTTATCAGCATGATCTGTCTCAGCATGACGAAGTAAATTCTCTGCAAAGTTTAAACGAACTTGGCCAAACCACGAATAGTCATCAAAACCTAAATCTTTAAACGCTGGAGTGTCACTTCCCTCTCTGATTACATCAAAATAATTTAAAACTTTGGACCAGAACTCGGCTGGGTTATTGACACTCCAAGCATGCAAATCTTGATAGTTTTTTGCAGGCAAGTCTTTCATAAAGTCATACATCATCGACTGTTCTATTCGAGAAGGACTTGGCGTCCAAAGAATATCGTTCACGCAAACCTCTTAACTATAAAAAATTCTTCAACGCTGCCTTACTGTCCGCATCTACTTTGCTATGTAAGCTTCCGCCGTGTGCATCCATCGTTACGACGACTGGAAACTCTTCAACGCTTAATTCCCAAATAGCTTCAGGAGAACCAAGATCAAGCCAGTGTACACTATCAACTGATTTAATTTTTTCAGCTAGTACCTGAGCCGCTCCGCCAATCGCATGAAAGTAAACACAGCCGTACTGTTTACATCCTTCAAGAGTTTTTGGACCCATTCCACCTTTTCCAATAACTCCTACGATACCGTAGTCGCGCATCACTTCCCATTGGTAGGGTTCTTCACGAATTGAAGTTGTTGGTCCTGCTGCTTTAACTTCATACTTTTTAGTTTTTTTGTCCTGAAGAACAACCGGTCCACAGTGATAAATAATTTGGTTCTTAAGTTCAACGGGTGGTTTCGTTCCGTCATGAAGTCTTTTATGAACAGCATCTCTACCTGTAAAAAGTTTGCCACTGATCAAAACCATATCACCGACACGAAGTTCTCTGATTTGTTCCTTCGAAAAAGGATAGTTTAAACGTTTCATTTCATTGTCCTTTTAATATAACCATTTTTGAATTGAATTATCGGCTTTTAACTGAATTCCTTGGCGGCGATAAGCCCAGCACATATAGGAAATCGATACAAAAAAAGATGCTGGTAAGCGATTAAGTGCTCCGATTTTACAGCCTAATAAAGTCGTTTTGCCACCAAAGCCCATTGGTCCAATACCAAGCTTATTTGAAGTTTCGACAATATCTTTTTCAAGATCAGCTAAAACTTTATTTGAGTTTTTGTCATCAAGCTTTCTTAGCAGTTGTTCTTTCGAGTAAACATAACCTGCACCACGATCTCCACCAATAGTAATACCTAGAACTCCTGGTCCACAACCCTTACCTTGAGCTTTTTGAACGGCATCGAGAATAACTTTTCTTACACCATCTAGATCCCTACCCGCTCCCAATTCGTTATTAGGAAGAGAATACTGAGCTCCGACGTTTTCGCATCCCCCACCCTTAAGCATCAGCTTTATTTCTACAGTATTTTTTGTATGTTGATGAAAATGTAAATCAGGATGACCTGGACCTAAATTAGTTCCTGGATTTTCTCCTGTGAGTGAGTCGACTGAGTTTTGTCTTAAATAGCCTTTTTTGGTTGAAGCAAGAATGGCTTTATGAACTATTTTAGTAAATTTGATTTGATCAAAATTGGCTGGATGAGAAATATAGAAGAGAACAGTTCCAGTATCTTGGCAAATTGGCTGTGATTTTTTCTTAGCTAATTCAATATTAGCCTTAATGATATTCATAGCATATTCAGCTGTTGTATTTTTTTCTTCAGCAGCTAAAGCTTCAAGAATAACTTTTTGAATATCATTAGGAATTTCGGCCGAAGTAATTCTTATAAGTTCAACAATTGAATTGAATAAATGGACTTCATGACCAAGTCCTGGAAGTGCCACCACTTTTTTAGCAGTTTTTTTAATAGCTTTTTTTAAGGCCTTATTTTTATCGGTTTTCTTTGTTGTTTTTTTTGCTGCTTTCTTTGCGATTTTTTTTGTCGCTTTTTTAGCTACTTTTTTAGTTGTTTTTTTATTGAGCTTCTTTGCAGGTCTTTGACGAACTCCCACTGAGGCCTCCCTAGGGTTAAAACGATATTTATGAGGCATATTACCAAGCTGTGTCTGTCCATGCTACTTTCATGCAATGATTTCTCTTTCAGGTTTAAATCCACAGCAACGCTTAGCGGCGGAAACGATCGAAGGACCGGTGCTCATACTTGCGGGTGCAGGCTCTGGTAAAACGCGTACACTCACTTATCGCATTGCACATATGGTGGATAACTTAGAAATTCCACCCTCTCAGATCCTAGGAGTAAGTTTTACCAATAAAGCTGCTAAAGAAATGCGAGAAAGAGTACATTCGCTGCTTGGCAGAAGAAAAAGCAAAGGCATTACACTTTCAACATTCCACTCCCTTGGAGTGAGAATTCTTAAAAGTGAAATCACAAAGCTTGGTTATCATCGAAACTTTTCTATCTATGACACAACCGATCAGATGTCGATAATACGTGAGGGCCTAAAACTATATAAGGCGGATAAAAACTTCGATAAAAAAGTTGTTTTATCTAAAATAGGTTTTCTCAAAAACAGAGGTATCTCAGCTATTGAGTTTTCTAAAACTCGTCACTTTAATGAGGATGACCCTTACGATATTGCGACGGAAACGGTCTATCATTTCTATGAAGACAAACTTAAGTTTTATAATGCTATCGACTTCGATGATATTTTATTTTTAGTTGTTAGACTTTTTAAAGAGCATCCAGAAGTCGCCAGAACTTGGAGTGAAAAGTATCGATATATTATGATTGATGAATATCAAGATACCAACTCATTACAATTTCAACTAACTTTAGGCTTAACGCTCTCTCATAATAATTTATGTGTTGTCGGTGATGATGATCAATCGATCTATGCCTTTAGAGGCGCTGACGTCAGCAATATCCTTGGTTTTGAAAGTAATTTTCCTGGTGCAAAAATTGTTAAGCTTGAAGAAAATTATCGCTCCGTCATGCCTGTTTTAAAACTTGCAAACGAAGTGATCAAAGTGAATAAAAATAGACGCGAAAAAACTCTTTGGAGTAAAAAGGAGAGTTCCGTCGTACCAGAGCTTTGGCTAACGGGTGATACGGATCATGAGGCACAAGCGGTTGTAGAAGAAATACTCAAACACCAATCAGAAGGCGGACATCTTGGAGATATCGCCATTCTTTATAGAAGTAATACTCAAGTTCCTCCACTTGAAGATGAACTTCGTATGTCGCAAATTCCCTACTCCATCATTGGTGGTCAAAAGCTTTATGAAAAAAAGGAAGTTAAGGATTTAGTCGCTTATCTTTCTGTTATCCATAATCCATCAGATCAAATGGCGATGAGAAGAGTTCTAAACGTTCCTCCTCGTGGCATCGGAACGGCAACTCTTAATAAATTTCTAGAAAAGTCTGAAGAAGAAAGAATAGATCTTTTTGAAACGATGAAGATTCACTCTAACCTTGCACCGGCAAGGGCAAAGAGTATTGAAGAATTTACGTCACTTATTAACTGGGCAAGAGAGACTTTTGTCACTCAACCACTTCCTCAAGCTGTTAGTCTACTTGTTGAAAAAATCGATTTTTTCAATTTTATTGATAAGTCTTATGACAGCGCTAAACAAGCTGAACGAAGACGAAATGACATCATGTACTTTATTGACTCGGCCGAGCGTTTTTTAAAGTACCGCGGACAAAATGCAACTCTTGAAGATTTTGTTGAAAAAATCCTCCTTCAAGACTCTCAAGATAAACGTGATGAAGAGGATGAAGAAGATGATGATATTAGAAAAAATGAAGTCACCTTAATGACTCTACACTCCTCTAAAGGTCTAGAGTTTAGACAGGTCTATTTGATTGGAATGGAAGAAGATACACTTCCCCATAAAAGAACTGTTAAAGAAGGCGATGATATTGGTGAAGAAAGACGTTTGTGTTATGTCGGTATCACTAGAGCTCAAGAGCGTTTGATTATGACCTATTGTAAGGAGCGTGAGCTGTTTGGTAAAAAGACACCACGACACCCCTCAAGGTTTATGAATGAGCTTATGGATAAAGATTTTTTTATCCATAAGGACGTAACATCCTTTGGTCACCTCACTGTTGAAGAAGCCGATGCTTATAAAAAGGGCTTTTTCTCAAATCTTAGAGACTCTTTAGACGATTAATTTCAAAGACTTAGCCCTTCAACAATTCCGACTAAAGTAATCCGCTATATCGACCGATATGTTCTGCATGAGAATTGAAAAAATGGGCGAATACGCCAAATTTAATTTGCGAATGATTAATGACCAAGGTTCACAAGCTGAGCAGACGAAGCGTCTTGTCGATAAGATGAAAGAATTACAAGACCAAGCTTCTGCAAAATTAAGTCAGCCAAGTGAGCATATGCAAAAATTTAATAATTCGCTTAAGAAATTAGACGTTATTTAGCTTTTTGATATTCATCCCAACTTAAATCGATACTCCACTGAGATACGAGTGGAATGATGGATACAAGTTGATCCCAAAAATCACTTTCGATTGAAAGATTGATGGCTTGAACGCGATTGCATTCAGGAGCTTTTGCCTGCTTTAAAAGCTCATCTAAATCTACAACTTTTTGACCAAAACCAAATTCTCTATGAATAAAAAGCGACTGACCTTGGGCCTGCTCTTTTTTTTGTTTTAATTTTACAGATCCACCACAACGACCAGGGCTGACTTTAAGACTACTCGAACAAGAAACCAAGAATATCATCAAGAATGCTATTTTCATCTTATCGTTCCTGATTCTTTGGCTTTTGCACAAAAGCCTCAGCTTGCCATTTGATTGGCCAATACATGCCAAAACTCAAGATCCTAGGCCACCAAACGTCCCAACCACTCACTTCATAAACAGAAAGTTTAGATACACTCACGGCCCCGGCTTTTGAAAAGGCTTGCTCAAGTGAAACGGGAAGAGGTGAATCAACTGCACCCCATAAATACAATGGAACTGTTCCTTCAACTTTGATAAAGACATCATGCCCTGGTTTAGAACCCCAGTAAATTGGTAAGCTCTCAGATGTTTGAGCAGCAAACTCGAGTCGAGAGCAGCTAATAAATATAAAGCTTAGCAGTATTAACTTCATAGACCTTGAAAGTTCGCTTTTCTTTTTTCAAGGAGCGCATTAACGGCTTCTTTATGATCTTGCGTACGCTGAGTAATACCTTGAAATGTCGCAAGCATATCAAGCGCTTGAGCAAGCTCAGCTTTTTGTGAAAATCTTAAAGCTTTCTTTGTCATTGATAAGGCAATCGGGGCCATCTGTAGAATTTGGCTTGCAAGCTTTTGTACAGTCTCAAGCTCATCCCCATTGGAAGCTAAACGATTGATCATGCCCCAAGAAAGAGCTTCTGTGGCACTAACCTTTCGCCCAGTTAAAAACATTTCCATTGCTCTAGGCCATCCGATAACTCTAGGAAGAAAATAGGTACCACCATCACCAGGAACTAATCCAAGTTTGGCGAATGTTTCACTAAAGAAGGCATCACTACTAGCAACACGAAGATCGGCCATACAAGCAAAGTCACAACCTGCTCCAACGGCAGCTCCGTTAACAAGAGCAATTACAGGTTTTGATAAAGCTTCCATCATTAAAGGAATTCTTTGAATGCCTTTTTGGTAACGTTCACGAAGCTCATTTGATGAACCTGCAAACATTCCAGTTTCATCTCTCATTGCTTTAATATCTCCGCCAGCACAAAAGTGCTTACCAGCACCAGTAACGACGAATAGACGGACACGATCATCCCTATCAGCTTGTGGCATCATCGTAACAAGAGACTCAATCATTTCGTCGCTAAAAGCATTACTTGCTTCAGGGCGATTTAGTGTCACCCACAAGATACCTTCTTGGTCCAAAACGACCATGAGATCTTTCCATTGATGAGTTGACCAATCTATCATGAATTCTCCGCAATTTTTGCTTGATAAGCTTTTGAAGCACTAGAGCGACCAAGCTTAGATAAAATGAATGTTGAAGCTTTAACAAGTTTAGATAAATCAATCCCTGTTGAAATCCCCATTAAATCAAACATCTGAACCACATCTTCGGAAGCGACGTTTCCGCTAGCACCTTTTGCATAGGGACAACCGCCAAGACCTCCAGCAGAGGAGTCGAAGGTTCTTGCCCCTTCCTGATAAGCCGAATAAATATTCGCTAAGGCCATTCCGCGAGTGTCATGAAAGTGCCATGCAATTTTAGACATATCAGTTGTAGCTTTTAAAAACTGGTATATTTTTTTGACTTGCTCAGGGTGGCCTATACCGATGGTATCTCCAAGGGAGACTTCATAACACCCAAAGGAAAATAATTTATCTAAAACAAGTTTTAAGGTATCTAAGCTAGTGTCCCCTTCATAAGGGCAGCCAAAGACTGTTGAGATATAACCTCGAACTTTAACTTTCTGTTTTTGGGCCTCAAGGCAAACAAGTCTAATACGCTCCAAACTTTCATCAATCGTGGCATTAATATTTTTTTTGTTAAACTCTTCGCTAGTTGCGGTAAAGACAGCAATTTCTTTAATGCCTAAATCGTTGGCAATTTCAAAACCTTTTAAATTTGGTACAAGGCAAGGAAGCATGTCAAAATTGATAGACTTGGCTTTCAATCCCTCAATTAACTCTTTAGCATCACTCATTTGGGGAATTTTCTCGGAGCGAACAAAACTAGTGGCTTCAATTGTTGAAAACCCTGCTTCAATAAGCATTTCAATAAATTGCATTTTTGAATTTGTATCTAGAATAGTTTTTTCGTTTTGCAAACCATCCCTAGGTCCAACTTCTACAATTCTAACACTCACTTTATCTCCTCAAGTTCGACCAAAATAAGTCCACCATCAACTTGTTGGCCTTCAGAAACATTTAATTTGGAAATGACTCCATCTGAAGAAGCCTTAATCGTATGCTCCATTTTCATTGCTTCCATCACTAAAATAGATTCACCTTGAGTAATGGAATCTCCAACCTTTTTCATGATCTTTAAAATTTTACCAGGCATAGGTGAAACCATAGCCCCATGTAAGGCTCCACCACCTCTTGCAAGAACAGCAGCATCTTCAACAATAAAAGATCGACTTTGGATAGCGAGGAACGTTTTCTCACCAAATTTCTTTGAAAAAACTTGGTGGCGATTAGTTGAGTTATTATCAAGCCTAGATGTAATCAGATGTTCTGCTTGACGATCAAAACTAAAAGTTTTTCCTTCCAGTTCGAATTCCACATGACCATTCGTCTGCTTTATAATTTTGACATCTATTTCCTGATTATTGATCAATAGTTTTTTATTCATAATCTAAATCCTACTAGACGATCCCAAGCAGACTCAATATTTTGAGATATTTGTGATGTCGATGTATTACCAAGTAAATGAGCAGCAACAGCAAGAGATAATTCTTCTTGATTTAATTTTTTGGGTTGAAGATCATCTTTATAAGTCTGCACGAAGTGAGTGAAAGTCTCACCTTCAATAAATTTTTTATGAGTTAAAATGCGAGATAAATAATCTCTATTCGTCGTCAGTCCTAAAAAAGGAACTTCTTTAAGAGCAGACAATGCTGCTTTAATCGCTCCGGCGCGATCACTAGCGTAAACAACTAATTTAGCAAGCATTGGATCAAAACTAATAGTCACACTATTACCATCTTGATAACCAGTATCAAGACGAGCTTGTGTTTTTCCTACAGTAAATATTTTCCCAATAGATGGAAGAAAATTATTATCAGGATCTTCGGCATAAATTCTAAGCTCTATTGAATGGCCACGCTGAACAAGACTTTCTTGGGAGTAGGATAACTTTAACCCACTAGCGACTTCTATTTGAAGCTTAACTAAGTCAAGACCTGTTACCATCTCCGTTACTGGGTGCTCAACTTGTAAACGTGTATTCATTTCAAGAAAATAGAAGGCACCAGGAATATCACCATCAAGAATAAACTCGATCGTTCCAGCACCTTCATAATCAATGGCTTTAGTGATGGTCGTAGCGACTTCTGTCATTCTTTTTCTTAATTTTTCATCTAGAGCAACTGATGGTGATTCTTCAACAATCTTTTGGTGACGACGTTGAATCGAACACTCACGCTCAAACAGATGAGTATGATTGCCATGTTGATCACTCATGACTTGAATTTCAATATGTCTTGGGTTTTTAATATATTTTTCTATCAAGACTCGATCATCTCCAAAAGCATTCTTTGCTTCTCTTTTGGCAGCGTCTAATGATTCATCAAAGTCTTTGTCTTGTTCAACAATTCGCATCCCTTTACCACCGCCACCAGCAGAGGCTTTAATTAAGACGGGATAGCCAATTTTTGATGCTTCTTTTTTTAGTAGCGAAGGGTCTTGGTTATCACCGTGATAACCAGGAATAAGAGGAATACCTACTTCTTCCATCTTTCTTTTAGAGCCTGTTTTATCGCCCATTAAAATCATCGACTCAGGAGAAGGACCAATAAATTTAATGCCTGCTTTAGTGACTTTAGTACAGAACCCAGCATTTTCGGAAAGAAAGCCATAGCCAGGATGAATGGCATCAACGCCTAGATCTTTACAGATTTTAATAATCAAATCTTGATTAAGATACGTATCTTTTAAAGCCCCTGAACCAAGACAAACAAATTGATCACCGGCCATTGAATGAGGAAGATCTTTTTCTTCGTCGGTATAAAGTGTGACACAAGAAATGCCAAGCTCTCTACAGGTCTTCACTACGCGAATAGCGATTTCGCCTCGGTTTGCAATGAGTATTTTTTTAAATTGTATTGTCATTATTTCACCCATTTTGGCTTACGTTTTTCTAGAAGAGCACCCATCCCCTCTTGTCCTTCTTCACTTGAGCGAAGTCTCGCGATGGTGGTACTTGTAAAATCAATTTGCTCTTCACGACTTGAGGATCTGGCAAGAACACCTTTAATAAGAAGTTTGGCTTCTCTTGCAGCTAGTGGGCCCGCTTTAGAAAATTCTTTTACTATTTCATTTAAGCTTTCATCTATTTTTTCAGATTCACAAACTTGATGAACAAGTCCCATTTCTTTCGCCTCATTAGCAGTAAAGCGACGGCCGGATAAGAAAGTCGAGCGAGCATGACTGGTACCAATCTTGGCCATTACGAAAGGAGAGATCACGGCAGGAACAAGACCAAGTCTCGACTCTGTAAAGCCGTAAACTGTATTAATATCACTTAAAACATAATCGCAAACACTAACAAGTCCTGAGCCACCACCTAGAGCGGCTCCCTGGACAACACCTATAACTGGGGCAGGACAATCATCAATGGCACAAAAAAGTGCAGCCAATTTTTTTGCATCAATTATATTTTCTTCAGTCGAGTAATTAATCATACTCTTCATCCAGTTAAGATCGGCACCAGCACAAAACGATTTGCCCTCACCTTTAAGCACAACGGCCTTGATGTCTTTTGAAACTGACAAAAAAGTATGAGTAAGCTCAAGAATAAGCTCATCGTTAAAAGCGTTATGAATCTCAGGACGATTAAGCGTTACTGTTAAGATATCATTTTCAATGTTAGTTAAATGAAATTTCATCAATTTTTCCTACATTCTAAAGACACCAAAACGTGTCTCTTCGATTTCGCTGTTAAGGGCAGCTTCAATGGCCAAGCCTAAAACATCTCTTGTTTTAGCAGGATCAATGACACCGTCATCCCATAATCTTGCACTTGAGTAATAGGCAGAGCCTTCTGTTTCATACTTATCTAAAATAGGCTTTTGAAAGGCAGCAACTTCTGACTCTGACATATTTGCGCCTGCATCTTGTTTCACCGTTGTTAAGACGCCAGCTGCTTGCTCTCCACCCATCACTGAAATTCTGGCATTGGGCCACATCCAAAGAAAACGTGGTGAGTAGGCACGTCCACACATCCCGTAATTACCTGCACCGAAAGATCCCCCTACGACAACAGTGAACTTAGGAACGGCCACAGTTGATACGGCCGTCACCATCTTGGCACCATGTTTCGCGATTCCTTCAGACTCGTATTTTTGTCCGACCATGAAGCCTGTAATATTTTGTAAAAAGACTAATGGAATTTTTCGCTGACCACAAAGCTCGATGAAGTGAGCGCCCTTTTGAGCTGACTCTGAAAAAAGAATACCATTATTACCAACGATACCTACTTTATGTCCGTGAATATCAGCAAAACCGCAAACAAGAGTATTTCCGTAATTGGCCTTGAATTCATGAAAGCGACTACCATCAACAAGACGAGCGATGATCTCACGAATATCGTAAGGCTTTTTAGTATCCTTACTGACAATGCCGTAGATATCTTCCATTGGGTACAATGGCTCTTCAAATGGCTTGGCTGCTTTTTGACCAAGCATCGCACCTTTTGATTTATAATTAAGATTAGCAACAATTTGTCTTGTAAGTGATAAAGCATGTTCTTCATTTTCAGCAAAGTGATCGGCCACACCTGACTCACTAGTATGAACTCTTGCTCCACCTAAATCCTCAGCACTAACTTCTTCACCTGTAGCGGCCTTAACTAAAGGTGGTCCACCTAGAAAGATCGTTCCATTTTCTTTTACGATAATTGTTTCATCAGACATAGCAGGAACGTAAGCACCGCCTGCAGTACAAGAGCCAAGAACGACGGCAATTTGTGGAATACCCTTTGATGACATCTGGGCTTGATTAAAGAAAATTCTGCCAAAATGATCTCTGTCAGGAAAGACTTCATCTTGCATTGGCAAGAATGCTCCACCTGAATCAACCAGATAAATACAAGGCAATTTATTTTCTAGAGCTACTTCTTGTGCTCTTAAATGTTTTTTTACTGTCAAAGGAAAATAAGTACCGCCCTTAACTGTGGCATCGTTGGCGACAAATAAACATTCAACACCATGGACTCGACCGATTCCAGTAATCACACCAGCACTTGGTACATCAATTTTTGGATAGACTCCGTCTGCTGCAAGTGAGCTTAGTTCTAAAAAGGGAGAGCCAGGATCTAGGATCGATTCAATTCTTTGTCTTGGTAAAAGTTTTCCGCGAGCATGATGTTTTTTAACAGAAGCTTCGCCTCCACCCATGCTGACTTTATCAAGTCTTGATTGAAGATCACTTTTTAATTGCAGGTGGAATTCTTTATTGCCTTTAAATTCAGCCGAATTGCTATCAACACTGGTTGTCAAAACATCCATAAATAAACCTAGGTTTTAGGGTCTAATAGGATGAAATTATGCAGTTTTTAGGGAGGGTGTGACAAGACGGTAGGCGATATCCCTACCGTCAATATTCTAGAGCTTATTGAGCATTATCTAGGATCTTATTCAGTTCATTATCAAAGCCTTCGCCTGTTAGATCCATGTTCTTTCTTCCACTAGATTCAAAGGCTGGTGCCCTTGCTGGTGTCGGTTCAACCACAACCGCTTCAACTTCGTCTTCTTTGATCTCAGTATCAACGACTGCCTGCGTTGATTCGAGTGCAACCAAGATTTCTTGGATTTTTACTTTATCTCCATCGAGATAAACGATTACATCCTTACCGTCTTGCTCTTGTACGATGTATTCAGTGATTAACTTTCCGTCAATAGTATAGGCAGGTAAAGTCTCACTTCTTTCATCAAGAGCAGATTTAACAGCTGAAATTGCGGCGCTGACAATATCTGGTCTTTCTTCAATAGACTGACCACCTAAATCTAATAGTGGTTTAGCAATTGAAAGAGTGTCAGCATTTAAAGTAATTCCTGTAAATGGAACTGGTCCATAGTCAACATTTGCGCCATCACTTGAGCCAGTAGAACCTCGTCCACCATTATTTGAACTACCTACTGAACCAGAACTAGTAACACCAGTTGAATTAGTTCCACCATTTGATCGTTGAGGGATATCGTCATTTTCTCCAAGTCGAGCATTTGGATTATTTTGTGTTGTATTAGTATTAGTTGTACTTCCTTGAGAATTCCTTTCAACAAATTCAAGAGCTCTCTTTTCTTTCTCTTCAATTAACTTTCGCTCAGCTAAAGCTTTTGCTTTTTGTTCTGCAATTTTGTCATTTGTCTTATTAAAGGCATCTTCAACACTAACAGCATTTCCATTTTCATCTGTTATTTCTTTAATTTGCATCGCTTTTAAACGTTCATTTAATTCTTTATTTTTTCTTGCGAGTTCATCAAGTTGCGCTAAGAGAGCGTCATTACCGGCCAAAGCATCTCTTGCTTTATCAAGCTCATCATCTGCGTTAGCAGCATTGATTGAAGCCGGGGATCTTGAAGTCGTATCTAAGTCTGAACTAGCATACTGACTTACAAAAGAAGATGTCATTTCTTCAAGCTTTCTTGAGTCCATTGAGTTGTAAAAATTACTAGCTTCAGTGGTAGTTCCTCTAGGAGTACGACTTGTAAACTCTCTTCTCGTAGATTCAGAAATATCCGTTAAGCCACCTGGAGTATACCCATTAGATTCTTGGGATCCTAATGTTCTTGGACTATTAAGATTTAAACCAATACCCTGCCCACTTGCCTCTCTTTTTCTTTCTTCCTGCATTTGGGTCGCTGCTGCTAACGGATTACCTTGGGTATATGGGTCTTGTTCATCATTTAGATTTCGCTGCTGCAAAGGCTCGTTTTCAGGAGCAAAAGGATTACATGAGTTAAAAGCTGCCAAAACATCTTCATATTTATATTCTGAAGTACTTTGTAACCCAAGAAGGGATTTATTTCTAAATTCAGGGTTCTTAAATTGATCAGCTAAGTCTTCTAAAACTCTTGGCTCACAAGCAGCATTGTCATCCTCAGAAAGTCCCTGAAAGTTATATTGAGCTGCACACATAAACTGCTGAGTCGTAGCTTTATCACTTGTACCAAATTGCTGAGCCATAATTTGCTTCCAGACACTTAGTCTGAGGTGATTTCCTGTAATTTTTTGCTTCATTATCTCAGGGTTTTCACAGGCAGCTTGTGCACTTTTATCTAAATCAAAAAGGTTCCCTGATGTGACTTGCTTACAACTTGTTAAGAGATCAGCTTTTGCTGCTAAACACTGAGAAGCAACTTGTCCATTGTAGAAACTTAAGACTTGATCAAGATCTTCGTCTTTTAAAATACTTGGGTTCTGAATAACTTCAGCATAACTAGGAAGACCACTTATCACTGGGTACATATCTTCGAATTCTTTTTTCTCATTCGGATCAGTTATAGATGAAATATATTTCAAGATTGCTTCTACAGATTTTCTTTTCTTGTCCGGAAGAGTTGAAGGATCTGGACATGTAGCGCTTTCTTTTGGATCGCAACCAAAGCCTTCCTTCATCACACTAGAAACTCTTCCTTCGATAAAAGACTTAAATGATTGTCCAATTTTAGTTTCCTTAACATATTTTTCATACTTCGCTCTTAACTCTGCACGTGCACTATCAACTTCAACACCAGTTGTAGCAGGAAGTTCTCGAGTTAACTTTAATAGTTCCTTAAAGTCTAGATTTCTTTGATCTACATTTGAAGTGTCCAAAGAGCGGACCAATTCAGGAGATATTGGGCAGTTTGGAGCAACAAATCCACCGGGTGAACCGTATGAACATGACTTAGCCGTTTGTTCAATTTGATTAACGACAAATCCCACGGCCTGAACTGAACATTTTCTTTTTCCTGATCCTGTGTCATCTTGAGAGTAGGTATCTGTGAATTGATCTCCCATTCCAGCAGAGTTACAACTAACTGCGCCGTAACCTGCGACCTTTAAAATCTCACCTATCACAGCACTATGGTTATATTTACCAATTAATCCACTAAAGTTATTAACGATTCCAGTTCCAACAACTTTTTGGCACATTTTTTTAGCATCATCTGGGGACATTGGTTTGTAACCACTATCACCATTACATAACCTATCTATCGGGTTTGATGCTTGATTCTTAGCAATAACACAACCACAAGTAACATCCATTGTGATATTGTTGCCATTAGGGAGTGGGCATTCTCTTGGAAGTTGTCTGCCGCGTCTTCCAACTAACGATGCTGTACTTCTAAAAACAATATTATTAAGGTCGAAAATTCGGGGACCAAAAGGTGAAGATTGAGAAATTGATTCTCCTGCTGGGCACTCTTCTATCGGCGGAGCAAAAGGGTTACACATACCAAAATGATTTTTTCTTGCAAAAAAATTATTACCGATAGTAAGACCAGCTACTGAATTGGAAGGTTGCTCATATTCAATCTCAGTAATTTCGACTTGAGCCCCATTCTTATTCATAGAAGTACCCATACTTCTAACAACAGAGGTTACTCTGGTCATAGGTCTCGATAGTGTATCAGTAATGCCAAAAAGGCTTGGTCCTGTATAGCCCGTTTGTCCCCCAACGATTGGGGTGGCAGCTACTGGTTCAGGAATTTCACCTAATTGAGCTTGAGGACTTTGAGGTTGCTGAGCGAATGCGGCAAACGCTAAAACAAACGTCATAAGTAGTTGTGATAAAGTTTTAAATATTCCATTCATGAGACATCCCGCCTTACTCAATTTATCGGTCAAAACCTTAACCAACATTAATTATCAACTAATATAAATATCTCATGGTGTTGGAATTTAAGGCAGTCAAATGAAGTAATGACCTATAAGATATTGAAATAATGAGATTAAATTACTAACTGTCTAAATATTAGACGCCTTAAAGACTTGGCAAGTCTTAAGAATAAGTTCATTAAAAACCAGTAGAACTCATCTTAAATGAAGAATGAAATGGATGTTAATAAGAAAACCTGAATTGTTATGTTTTAAAAATTAAAATTCATCAACAATGATAACTCCACTAGAGCTAGCTCGTTCAGTGAAGTTTTGAGAAAAATCCGCAACACACATTCTGGTGTAGATAGTATGTGAGGCACAACCTACACCTACTTTTTTATTTGAGATATTAAAGATAGCTTTTCTATGACCCCTAGAGGCAACTCCATCATCTACCAAAAGGTCAATGATATGGCCTCTAGCTGAGTTGGCAGTATATGAAATATTTTCGTTAAAAGATCCACTTTGAACACCAAAGCGAGCAATCCTTTGAAAAGGATCAGTGCGATCAAGCGAATAATGGCCAGTTTTACCTGCTTCGCCAAGCTCCGTTGCATGACCTTTAGCTGCTTTAGACAATCCGCTAGATAATAACAATTCTTTATCAATCGGAGTTACATTTTTAAGGAAATTAATCGCTTCGATAATGGCAGACTTGCCTTCTTGTCCCATAAAAAGTGAGCCATTCTCTCTATAAGTTCCATCAGAGTTAGTATTTTCAAGTCGTTGCTCAAGAAACTTTATATATCCTTTAGGATTCATTCGTACAAAATTAAGTTCCTTTAAATACTCTTCTTCAAACTCATTCAAATGAGGTCGATCTGCTAGAGAAAGAACTTGCTCAAGGCTACTGTTATGAGCAGCCTCTCGACAGCCAGAATAGCTAAACGAGGAATAAACTAAAAATAGTATTGGAATTAAATATTTCATGACTCATTTAAGAACAAAGCTCGTGCCAAAACTTAGCCTAAATACCAAGAGCAAATGCTGAAATACTGTAAAAAGTTTATTCATAACGTACAAAAACTAATCAAAATAGATTTATTTCATAAGTAAATAAGAAGTATAAATGGCATCAGTCTTGCTTATTTAACTAGAAAAGGTAAATAAGGTGTAAATAATGAAAACTCACATTCTTCTTTTGATACTGATCATAGGCTTTCAAAATGTTGGTTATGCAAGCAGCTGCTTTCTCGCTTCAAATGAAGTCGACAATATAGAGGCTTTGGAAAGTGAAATTCATGAAACGATAGAGTTTGGCTCTAACGATCAAAAAATGCCTGGTTGTGAATGGCTATCGAGACGATGGTATTTTTCTTATTTTAATAAGCTTAACCCAAATATTCCTTTAAAGAAGATTCCATGTGAAAGAGATCAACGATCATGGAGTGAAAATGATAAAATTGCCTTTCGTTTAGCTAGAGCTGCTTATGTTTTAGATGAGACAATTTTTAATAGAACATCACTGCCTAGCACGCCATTAGTAAGTTATGGTTCAATCTCATCACCTCCCGCATCAATGTTGGACTGGGTTGCCCAGAGGTCAAAAAGTATCAATATCGACAAGGCAGCATCTTATGCATATGCAGATGTAGCCAATAAACAAGTTCATCTTACTGTTGCAGATATTAATACAAACGATCTCAATGACTTTGGAATTGGATTAGCAGGCCAACTCATCCATGAAGCAAGACATATTGGAACACCTTCCTATGGTCACCGATTATGTAAGGGAACGGCTGACGCCTATAATTGTGATCCTACCATCACCGAAGAGTTTCAAGGTGGAGGATCTCATGCAATAGCGGCTCTTTGGTTAGCTTGGGTAGCAAAAAAATCAAAATGGCCACAAGCCGAAAAAGATAAAGCTGAAGGTGTTGTTACATGGGTACTGAAAAATAGAATCAATGACTCCTTTACAGTTAGAAATAACTTTTCGCTAAGATATCTTGGAAAGCCGTTAAGGTAATTATTTAAGTTCTGTCTTAAGTAATTTATCAAATATGTTTGAAACAATTCCAAAATTGTAATTGGTCATAAACTTGTTATCATGATGAATGGTGTGAAAGCTTTGCATTCTTTTGAAATGGTTGAATCGAAACAAGACGTAATCAGCTTGTTGATGACTAAGCCAATGAATAAATTCATAAGTCATAAAATAAAAATAAAAAGAAGCTCCTATAAAAAAGGCCAAATCAGTAGGAATGGCTAATGATAGAAGAAAGATAATTATTGGTACTAAAACTAACGAAAAAACGATAACAACTTCAACAGGAAAGAATATAGCATGTAGCTCTTTGAGACTATCGTAGGTCATCCTTTTATTAAAATAGCCATGATGTAAAACAGCATGCTTTTTAAAAGCATAAGATCCTCCTGGAAAATTCGGTTGATGCAGTGGAAACTTATGGATAAACCAAACGACGAAATCGCCTAGAACAAAAACCAAAAAGAAAATAAAAATAAAATAAAATTTAAATTGTATCATCAAATTGAGGCATATAATTTGCCCCACAATCAAAAAACCAAAATTTAAGAAGATATGAACCATTGGGTTATAAAAACGTCCAATTTCATCTCGTTGATATGATTGTCTAAAATTATCCATTTGCTATTCCTAAGACCTTCAAGCGTTTATTCATAACTTTAAACCAAAGCGTAGGAATTAAACTTAGTAGCATCATACCAGGATATCCCGTTGGCATCTGGGGAGCATCTTCAAAACTACGCAGAACTTGATATTTTCTTGAGGCATTTGCATGATGATCACTATGCCTAGAGAGTTCAAAGAGCGCCAACCGACTCATGATAAAATCAGAATTCCATGAATGCTTAGGTAGAACTTTTTCAAATCTTCCAGAAGATGTCACATTTCGATTTAGTCCATAATGTTCTATATAGTTAACGATTTCTAGAAGAATGAATCCAATAGTAGCGGCCAAAATAAAGGCTAACATTGTTTTCAAATCATAAAAATAATAAATAATCAAAATTAACAATACCTGAATAGCTCCAAAAACTAGCGTCTGTTTACGATCTAGCTTAAATGCCGAAAGCCAACTTCCAATAACAGAGCGAGGAATAAATTGGTAGAGACTTTCATTATATCTTGCTGTGGCCGGATCCAGTGGTGTTGCAACATGGCGATGATGACCTTTATTGTGTTCGATTTGAAAATGCATATATTGCGACGTTAATAACAAAGCTAAGGACGCATATCTTTCGACAAAAGATTTACGATGACCTAGTTCATGCGCAACATTAATACCAACAACTCCACATGCTATTCCTATTGATACAATTTTCCCTAATAAGGCCATATCAAATTTAGACTGATACGAAATCTCTAAAAAATAATAAAACAACACAAAATGTGACAGAACAGTCATCCAAAGAATCAAATCAAAATATTTAGAATTAACATACTTTTGCTCTAAGCTAGAAGAAAGGTTCTCATTACTAGATTTGAAAATAAACTCAAGCGCTGGAATGATTAAAAACGCATATATCAATGCAAACCAGCTCGCTCCTTTTACAAAAAGTGATATTGAAATAGATAATGGTACAGTTAAGCTAAAAAGATACTTATAAGCTTTCATGATTGACCTCAACCTTAACAATTTTTTGAGACTCTAAGATTTCATAAGTTCCCAAGCAGGCAACAAAGTATAAACACCCAAGCCAAACTGGCACACCTAAAAATAAGAGATTCTCTTTTGTATAATAGAATACATTAATGTTAACCAAGAAGCTTTCGGCTAAAACACCCACAATAGAGCCAAAGATTGAAAAAAGAATTCCTGAAAATTTTATCTTTGAAACCAATGCTATAATGATTGTTAACAATAAAAGGACGAATGTAGGTAGTAAGGAAGTATCTTTTGGAATAAAACCACTTAAGGAATGCATAATGAAATAAAAAACAGCAATTATATTACCTTTAATAAAGCTACTCGCTCGTAAATCATAAAATCTAGATTGTTGAAATAGTCCATGACCAATATACAAGGCAACCCCAGCAGTGAACATAAGAGCTGGTACCCAAAAAGGCTGTTGGTGGGGTAAATAAAAGCCATAATGATCAGGGTAGCCAAGAGTATTAGAGATAAGATGAAATTGATCACCTAAGGTTCCGAGTAACATGCCACCAATTGAACACAACAAAAAATTTTTATTCAAGATCACAAGCTCTCTCCTTCTTGTAACCAACAACCAAATAAAATTGATTTCACCCTAAGAATGAGGCTTCGTAAATGACTTGTAAATATTACAGAGAGCTAAGTTGCGATTATTAATCAAGCACAATTGGTATATCGCGACAAAAGGCATCAACCATATTGTATCGTTCGCTAGTATTTCTAGAATCAACCAGCTCAATATGAACATGGTTATAGTTTGAACCCGGATCAAAACCTCCCGGACCACCAATTGAACAAATTCTTATAGAACCTGTGTCATTTGTTTGCCTGGCCGATCCGTTAGCAATAGGTGTTCCAAGGTGATTTTAGGTTTTGATACTTCCTTGCTTTTATAGATCTCTGTCTATTATGTTCTCGATCTCTTTCAACCGTTTCAGGATTTATAAAGCTTGTAATTTCAGGCCCTAATAATTTATTTTCTAAAGCTTTTTCATTATCACGGATTGGCAATTTAACTTCATACGATAATGGCTCTTCATAATTTAGATAGAACAAAGCATTTGCAATAGTGGTAAGCGCACTTTCGCTCTCCTTTTCACAATCAATCTCTTTGGTCCAAAAGATTTCAAGTGTTTTTCTGTGCCCGATCGGTTGAGCAAATCTCATGTGTTTTTTGTGCTCTTACCAAATTCTTATACATTGCTTGATTATCAGGTTCATCAAGGTATGGATTAACTTCGCAGTTAGCTTGTGCAAGTGTTGAAGCATCAGTCAGAACATTAAGCTGTTCATTAGATTCTCGAGCGCATTCTTCACATTCTGGATGTATTGGAGAGAAGGCCAATGTTATCATTGTCTTTCAGCTGTGATTTTCTTAATATGGGCCTCAACTGTATAGCGGGCATAAATGATTAGTTTTGGATCTAGTCCTTCGTAGACGATGGGAACAATGGCATCAATATCAAGACCTTGATCCAAAAGTTTCTTTATCTGTGATTCTCTGAGTCTTCTATGTTCTAAAGTTTTTTCAACCTTAAAAGTTCCGCCTACAGCAATACCATGGGAAGGAATAACAAATTTCGGATTTTTAGAAATAATTTTTTCAAGAGAAGAAAAATACTTCGCCATATCTCCTTCTTCACCGCCCACAACAACTGTTCCGATAGTTTGAATAAGATCACTGACAAAGAACCAATTAAATGTTTTTGGAGCAAGTGCTATTTGACCTTCATCATGGCCAGGGACTTTGTACGCTAAAACATCAACTCCTTGGCTTTTGCAAATAACGTCACCTTCATTAACATAGATGATCTTACAATCTCTGAGATATTCAGGTCCCCACTTTACAAGGATACGCTGATGAGTATCGGCACTCATTAGCATTGGAAGACTTCTGGCCCTTGCAATATCTGGGGCAAACTCATGATGATCTGGGTGATGGTGGCTTAGAAAGATTTTACCAAAACCAACCTCTTCCGCAGTCTTAAGAAATCTAGCTAACTCTTGCTCATCTTTTGGAGATGGATCAACTAAGATTTTTTCCCCATCACCAAGAATGAAGGCATTAGTTCTGTTGGCAGGAGGAAATGTGTTCGACAGGGGTAACAACTGTCTCACCCCACAGATAGACTCAATGAGTGGTACTTCTTTTTCTGGATCATATTTCAAATCAAGATCAAGAACTCTATCTGCAACACCTGCGGCAAGGCTTTTAATTAAGGAAATCGTTGGTGGAACGGCCATGAGTTCTGCACGCTGATAACGCTCTAATAGCGCAGTTGTATTAATCCACTCACCTGTCTCTGCTTCACCAGGATCAACCACAAATTCATACTCTCTATCAAGTTCAAACCGGTAAAAATGTGTTTCAAAACGATAGGGATTAAAAGGAGGTGTTGTCGCAACACCAAGATAGACTTTTTCTTTAATTGAAAGGTTTTCTAGCCTTACCCCAAGCTCTTCTTCAACTTCTCGAGCAAGTGCTTGATCAATTGTTTCGTCTTTATCAAGCTTTCCACCAGGAAAAGAAGTGTAACCAGGGAAGACACTTAAATAGTTATGTCTTTTAATCGCAAAGACTTTGTCTTTAAAGGTAAAAACGGCAGTGACAGCTTGTCTCATGCATTTACCCCGTAGACTTTTGCCTTAGCATAGCGCACTTCACGGTAACCTTTAACATTTTCAAGTTTTTGAATCTCTTTTCTAATATCTTGATCATCATGCATGGCCGGAATTGCCAAAAGATCTTGCTGAATTTTTTTAGAAATCTCACGTTCTTTATGGTGCCACGCCGGCATTAGTGTTCTAAGTATTCTTAGATGCCTCATCGATTTAAGCATCCAGACTTTTGGACTTAAATCAAATTCAACTTTCTTATTAAAGATTTCAAAACTCGGTCTATTGATAAACTTATAATCAAAGCTGGTTCCAAGATTTGAAAAGCGCTTGTGATCTAGATATTTTTTGACTGGAGATAGCATCAAATGAGCAACGTAAACTTCATCTTTAATAAAGAAAGTTTTAGCGAGAACTCGAAGAGCTGCTGGTTGATGCTCAATCGAAAAACGCTGGCTAATTTGTCTCGCGTACTCCATGAATTGCTCCATGGTTTTACCGCGGTTAAAAATCAATAAATCATGAATATATTGAGCCAGATATTCTTCTTTAATATTAGCAAAAAGTTCTCTTAAAGAAGCACAAGCCTTACCCCAAGTTTTTATAATCTTTTGACTATCTTCCCAAGGTGCACAACTTTCAATAAGGCTTTGTTTTAACAATTGCATCATCGACAAAGATTCTTCATGGGGAATAAGTTTTTTTCGTACTTCTTCTTCGCCGTGAGCAATAATGGCACGCCCAATTTCAAATGCATGAAGATTTGTCTTACCTTCTCCGCCTTTTACTGATTGTGACAAGGCCGTTCTTATATCTTCAAGCGAAAATGGGAAAAGTCCTTTTTGAAAAGAAGCTCCAAGTACCATGGCCGAAGCATAAACTGACTTGCCAAGGATTTTTTGAGAAAGCTCTTTAAAGCTTGCAAGGGTCACCCGATCAGAAAACTTTGATTGAAGTTCATCACGAATTGCTTGTTCATCGGTATTGGGAGCATCAACGCTATCATTAAGGATAATGGAAAGCGGAACTTGGTAATGTGAATCTAAAACCACAATACCTTTTGGTGATAAAACATTAAGATGAACAGCTCCATCTAAAAGGTCGGGAGAAACCAGAACATCGGCTCGACCCATTGGAGTCACAGGTGTTGCACTTTTACCTTTTGGAAACAAAGTTAAATGAGCGGTGACATTTCCGTTTCTTTGCGCTAGGCCTTTTTGATCGACATACTTAAAGTCGATATCTGTGCGACCACCCATGGTTTTAGCTGCTTGAGCTAATACTTTTGAAATTGTCGTAACACCTGAGCCGCCTACTCCAGTGACGACAACACGAAGCTCTCGTCCATTGGCTATATCTTCAAAGCTAACTTTTGCTTGTTCTGGAAGAGGTATCTCTAATTCATCATCATTAGACTTGGTTGAATATTTTGTTGGATGATAATCATAGACAATCACCTCTTCAAAACTTGGACATGCTTTAATTCTCGTACAGTATCCATCAGCGACGCAGACTTGCGGATCAATGGAGATTTTTGAGCCATAGGCATCAAAAGTTTGAGTTAAACCAGGGCATCCAGTCGCATCAACACAGGCCCTGCAGTCTTCACAAGCCAGAGTGTTAATATTGTAAAAAACTTGCTCTTTTTTAACTTCGTTTTTAAAAATCTCTCTATCATGCGCTCGCTGTTTGCCATGAAAAGTTAGAGCGCACTCTTTTGTCGAGACGATAACTTTAACACCCGATCTCTTAACAAAACTTAAAAGTAAATTTTTATAAAAATAGCGATCACTTGGATGGATCTCCAACGCTTCTTTGACTCCTAGTGCCTTGGCCACTTGAAGCATACTTTGTCTTGGACGGTTCTTTCCTTCAACTGAAAAGCCTGAGGCGGGTGTCATCTGATGTCCAGTCATGGCTGTATTATCATTATCTAAAAGAATATAAGTAATATCGTGATCAAGTTGTACAGAATTTGAAATGTCAGTCAGACCTGAGTGGAAAAAAGTTGAATCCCCCATCAAAACGACCGAGGGGTTGGTAACAAAAAGATCTACGCCGGCTCCCAATGCTCCGCCTTGTCCCATAGCTGAAAGATTATGCATTTCTTTAAAAGGGGCTAGAAAACTGAGGCTATAACAACCGACATCACCATGTGTTAAAAGCTTTAAGCCTTCTTTATCAAGTTCGGCCCTAATCTCTTTAAGAACACTAAGAGTTTCTCTATGAGGACAACCTGGACAAAAGGTTGGAAGTCTTTTCGGCAGTGATTGTTCTAGCGTGCAAGTAGGAATATGTTTTGCCGTTTTTTCTAATAACGGTAGTAGTTTTGTTTGAATAATATCGTAATTAAGTCCACCGTGAGCTGGAAAACCATCGGCGCCGTCAAATTTTTTTCCGAATATTTTTGGTGTTAATCCATTAGATTGAAGAAGGGAAATGACTTCTGCTTCTAAAAAACCACGTTTTTCTTCAACAATGATTAATGTTTCAATATTTTTAAGCCATGGAAGCATCTGCTTTTGATTTAGAGGAAAACCACCAGCTGCTTTATAAAGTGAAACTTCACCAAGAACACCAGCATCTTCAAGGACGTGTTTAACACTTTCGTGAACGAGTCCCGAAGTTAGAATACCAACTTTGCTCGAGCTTAAACCTGAAATAGAATCCAAATTTAATTCTTCAATGGCTTGAATCACTTTAGGCCAACGTTCAAGCAGCATGGTTTGATCTGCGATCAATGAGTTTGGTGGAACCATGACATTTTTTTGTAAATCAAAAGTCGCAGGATCAAGTGTAGACTTCTCGCCGTCAATGGTGGCTACTTCACCAAGCTCAACTCGCCCACCACCCTCGGCCATAAAAGTCGTCAGCAATAAACCTGTATAGACACTAGATTTTTTTGAAAGTGTTAAAGCTTTTTTCATCCAATCTTTTAGCTCTTGCGGAGTCGCAGGCTCTAAAAATGGAATATGAAGATGTTTAAATAAATAACGAGAGTCAGCTGGTGTTGAGGTTGAAATCGACCAAGGATCATCACCAACTGCAATGACCACACCGGCTTTCGTCTTTTCACCAGTTTTAGCATCAACGAAATCTGGACCAGGATTGGCAAAGTTTCCTACAGATAAAGCATCACTGGCGACATGCAGACCCATTGATTTCATGCCAACCAAACAATCTCGACCAGCTTGTTTTGCACCAGAAGCCATTGCAGCAGCGTTAGCTTCGGAGTTAGCAATGGCTACGCGAATTCCCTTTGATTCAAGCTCAGTTCTTCGCTTATGCAGAATATTAAAATAATCCGCCAAAGGTGAGCCAGGATAACCCGTATAGAGAGAAAAGCCGGCCTCAAGACCGCCTTGGATAAGAAGTTCGTTTCCATTAAGGATATCTGTAGTCATTTCAAAGTTTTATCAGGAATTGAACACACTTCAAAGTATTGTCTGCTAGACATAACGCATCAGGAAAAGGGCCGCACCATTTCTTGAAAGGTCGTCACTATTAGCAGAGAATATGGCGACAAATTTTAAGATGAGAGAGGATACTGTGACGTCACGCATTGGAACATCTAATCCACTTGGATTAATTGCAATTGATCACCTTGAGTTTACTTGCAACGACATTGCCGGAAAAATTGGTAATGATTTTTCTAATCTAGGTTTTTCTCGTACGGAAAAAAACGATGCTTCTCAATCTGAGCTTTATGTTCAAGGCCAAATAAGATTTCTTCTGACTTCAAATCCAGATCAAGGACAATTTTCTAGAAAATACTTTAAGGCCCATGGTGATGGCGTCAGTAAGATGTCTTTTCAAGTTGAAGATGCCGAGCATGCTTATAATGAGGCGCTTAAGCGTGGAGCTGAATCCATTCAAGAACTAAGAGTCATTGATACTGATCACGGCATTTATAAGATCGCCATGATTCAAGGATTTGGTGACGTTCTAAATGAATTTGTCGAACGTCCTAAAGATGCGCCTTTTAGACCTGGCTTTATAGCTTTTGGTAATGACTCAAGAGCGAAAAAACTAAATGTACGATGTTCAAGAATTGATCACTTAACTAATAATGTTCCTTTCGGTGAAATGGAAAAATGGGTTGAGTTTTATGAGCGTGTTTATGGCTTTAAACAAACTCGCTACTTTGATATTAAAGGTGTTAAAACAGGACTTAATTCTAAAGTTGTTCAACTTGAAGATAACTCAATTATTATTCCAATCAATGAGCCTGAAATTCCAAACGGTAAAAGCCAGATTCAGGAATTTCTTGATCGCCACCATGGACCAGGAGTTCAACATATTGCGCTCATGACTCCTGATGCTTTAGATACCGTTCAAGAATTACGTGAGCGTGGTTTTAAATTTCTTGAAGTACCTCATACCTACTACGAAGCCATTCCAAAACGTGGACTCAATGTCACGGAAGATTTAGCTGAATTAGAAAAGCGTCAACTTCTCGTTGATGGCGATAAAGACGGCTACCTCTTACAAATCTTTAGCGACACTTATGTCGGACCACTTTTTTACGAGTTTATTCAAAGAAAAAATCATTGGGGCTTTGGCGAAGGAAACTTTCAAGCTCTCTTTGATGCCATTGAACGTGATCAAATCAAACGAGGCTACCTCGAATAAGGAAATACTATGTATAAGTTAATTGCTATCTACAAAATCCCAAATGACAAAGATGCTTTTCAAAAGCACTACGACGAAGTTCATGCTCCTTTAGCTAAAAAAGTACCTGGCTTACAAGAAATTCGTCTCAATAAGGTTTTTGGAACTCCACGCGGTGAAAGTGATCTTCATCTGATCGCTGAGCTGTGCTTTGAAAACAAAGACGCTTGGAAAGCTGCCATGAAGTCTGAAGAAAATATGGCCGCTGGAAAAGATCTTATGAGCTTTGCAAAAGACATTGTTTCAATTCACTTTGCTGAGGAAGTCAAAGCGTGAATATTATTGTAGAAAAAAATTGGGATAATCATCCCCATATCGCTTTAGTGAAACTTAACCGCCCTAAAGTTTTAAATGCTTTATCAACAGATTTGATGAATGAGCTTATCGATGCTCTTTTTAAATTAGAAGATGATAAAGAAGTTCGTGTCATAGTCCTTACAGGAGATGACCGTGCGTTTGCTGCCGGTGCAGATATAGCCGAAATGGTTGAACACACACCTGTAGATAAGATTATGGAAAATAGATTTCGTGCATGGTCTCAGCTTCCTCTTATTGGTAAACCAATCATCGCTGCCGTTTCTGGTTTCGCGCTTGGTGGAGGCTGCGAGCTCGCCATGACATGTGACATGATCATTGCCGGTGACAATGCAAAATTCGGTCAGCCTGAAATTAGTATTGGTGCCATGCCTGGAGCTGGTGGAACTCAGCGCCTGACACGAATCATTGGAAAAAGTAAGGCCATGCTAATGAACCTTACAGGCGAAATGATTGATGCAAAAAAAGCTTACGATTGGGGATTAGTTGCTAAAGTTGTTCCTGCAGAAACACTTCTTCAAGAAACATTTGAAATCGCCAAAAAGATTGCAGCCAAAGCACCTGTTGCCGTAAGACTTGCTAAAGAATCTATTAATCGCGCTTATGAAACAACTTTGAAAGAAGGAATGGAATTTGAGCGTCGAAATTTTTACCTCACTTTTTCTTCTGCTGATCAAAAAGAAGGAATGCGCGCTTTTCTCGAAAAAAGAGAAGCAAAGTATACGGGTCGCTAAATGAGTACAAATTTTGAATTCATTAAATATGAAGAAAAAGGTGCGACAGGTATTATCACCATCAATCGCCCAGAAGTTTATAATGCCCTTTCACGTGCCGCTAAATTGGAAATTATTAAAGCACTTCGTGATGCCAATAAATCACCTGGCATTAGAAGTTTAGTCCTAGCAGCAGAAGGTAAAGCTTTTTGTACCGGACAAGATCTCAACGACAGAACAGTCCAAGCAAATTCAGGACAAAAAGTTGACCTCGGCAATACGCTTGAAACTGAATGGAATCCACTTGTGAAGGCTATACGCTCTTCAACAAAACCTGTCATCGCTGCCGTTCAAGGAGTTGTAGCGGGTGCAGGTGTTTCCGTAGCTCTCGCTTGTGATCTCATCATTGCAAAATCAGGCGTTAAATTTGTTTCTGGATTTACACGCTTAGGTCTTACTCCAGATGCAGGATCCTCCTTCATTTTAGGTCGTACTCTGGGTGATAAAAAAGCCTTGGAATTCTTCCTTTTAGGTGAGCCTCTACTGAGTGATTTTCTTGTCGAAAAAGGACTAATCAACTGTTTAAGTGACTCCCCTTTAGACAATGCTTTGGCATGGGCCACAAAGATCAATAACTTAAGCCCTAAGTCGACTTCACTGGTTAAACGTAACCTGCAAAATGCGGTAGAATCATCGTATGAAGACAGTATGAATAATGAAACAGCAGCACAACGCTATCTTGGAAATTCTGAGGAATACCAAGAAGGCTTAAAAGCATTTTTTGAAAAAAGAGAACCAAAGTTCCACTAGGAGATACATATGGGTGCAAGAGAATATTCAAGCGAAGACTTAAAGTTATTTGAAGACATTAAGAATGGTAGATCATTCGATAAAGGTGATGAGCTTCCTCCCCTTTATAGAAAAATGCTAATCAATCTTTTATGGATGCAAGGTGATTCTGAGTATTCAGGCGGCCTTGGTTATTCTCCATGGATTGCAAAAGCCCCAGATATGCGCGAAAAAGTCTTAGTCGCACAAATTGTGAAAGATGAAATGCGCCACGCTTCGGTTATCTACAAACTGTTAGAAGACCTCGGTCAAGATACGCAAAAGCATATCGAGAACACAGAACTAGATTACAAACTTGAAGAAGATAAAGTTCAAATTGGATTTAAACGTTTAAAAGATGATTATCGCGTCAATATTTTTTACTACAATATCAAGTATTGGACGGATTTTATTCTTTTCAACTTCCTCATGGATAGAGCAGCAGGACATCAACTTGAAGACACTCTTCAAAGTTCATACCTGCCATGGAAAAAAGGAATTGAAGGAATCTACAAAGAAGAAATCATGCACCTTACCCACGGTGACAAATGGGTTAAGATTCTTGCCGCAGATCCTGAACAAAAGCCATTTCTTCAAGAGCGTCTAAACCTTTGGTGGCCAAGAGTTATGAATGTTTTTGGAAACTCTCAAGGTCAGGCCAATGATATTTATGTTCGCCTCGGTCTAAAGCGCAGAACAAATGCAGAAGTTCGTGATGCATTCTTAAAAGAAATACACGCTCTATGCGACGAAGTCGGCTTGGTTATTCCAGAGTACAGAGAAGCGGATCAAGCAGTACAATAATATTTGGAGTCCTCCATGGATGGTACAATTAAATATGCTCTAGTGATTGGAGCAGGAACAATGGGAAAGGGCATCGCCCAGTGGCTTGCCCAATCAGGGGTTCGAGTTTCTCTTTGTGATCTTCGCGGCGAAGTCGCAACAGATGCACAAAAAGATATTGAACTTTCTTGGAAAAAGCTTGTCCAAAAAAACAAGTTTACTAAAGAACAAGTCGATCAGATGGGAGAAAGGCTTAACGCCTGTGCAGTTTCTGATATTGATGGGTCTGACGATGCACCTGATTTAATTATTGAAGCCATTATCGAATCCCTAGAAGCAAAAAATAAGCTCTTTGCCGATCTTGATGCTTCAATGCCTGAAAAAACAATCTTCGCCAGCAATACTTCAAGTATTCCTATCGCAAGACTGGCTCTAGCAGTCACTCCTAAGCGTCGTGAGCGTTTCTTAGGCCTACATTTTTTCAATCCAGCTCCTATCATGAAGCTTGTTGAGATTATCAAAGGACCAGGAACAAAAAGTGAACTTTTAAGTCATCTTTATCTTTGGTTCCAATCAAAAGACAAAAAACCTGCCATCTGCGCTGACTCACCTGGTTTTATTGTTAATCGTGTAGCTCGAAATTTTTACGGCGAATCGTTTAGGATTATTCGTCACGAGCACCCAGCAAAAGTTAAGGCCCTCGATGAAGTGATGAGAAAATGTGGCGGCTTTAAAATGGGTCCATTTGAATTAATGGATTTGATTGGGATTGATGTGAATTACGATGTTACTCAATCGGTTTGGAAAGATTTCTTTTTAGAACCAAGATTTGCTCCACACCCACTACAACGCAAAATGGTTGAAAGTGGAAGACTTGGAAAGAAGAGCAAACAAGGATTTTATCATCATGACGACTAATATAAGAATTCTAATCTCAAGAGATCACCACTTCTTCCCTATTCTTGAAAGTTCAGGTCGTGCTGACGTGACTATTTTGTCTCGTGGCGCCGATATTGAAAAACTTGAACTCAAAGAAGACCTTATTTTGGATTTAACAGCTTGGGGTCGTGAGAAAAAATCAGACTTACTTGAGCGGCTTTGCGAATCAACAACTAAGCCGGTCATTAGCGATTTAAGTCTTGTTTGGGGCGAAGCTTTCCTAAAGAGATACAGCTTTATTGCTGGCGCTGTAGCAACGGTATTTCATTCTCCTACTGCGACCTACGAGTCGTTTGTTCGCCCAGAACATAAACCACTTTTAGATAAAGCATTTGAATCTCTTGGTATCAGCCTTCATCCAGTCGAAGAAGTCGGAATTGGTTTCACCTTTCCAAGAATTAGCGCCATGGTGATTAATGAAGCCTACTTTGCATTAGAAGAAGGACTGGCATCAAGTGAAGATATCGATACCGCAATGAAGTTCGGCGTTAATTACCCATTAGGACCTATTGATTGGTCACTGCGTACGAATCCTAAACATATCGTCACTCTTTTAGATGAGCTTCAGTCAGTGACTGGAGACCAGCGCTACCGTGCTTCGATGAGGTTACGTTTAGAAAGTCCACTTTCTTAGCTTACTGGCAAGTTCCACGACAATAGAGATCGGCAGGGTCAATTCTTTGCCTGTTTTTACCTGAACCTCTAATCACATATTCAAAGTGTGCGTGAAGATAACTTCTTAGGACTTCTGGGCTACCGTCAATTGCTCCACCACCTCCGTTACCACCGAAAGTGCCCACAGGTGTACTATTTGGCTTATTAGGACCAATTCCTCGACCTGCCTTTACGTGAGAGATCGAAAGCCTAGGTAGGTTTGTTGTACGACCTTTAAAGCAAGATAGATTATTCAAATGTGGCCTATAAAGAGTTTTCTTTTCATCACTTGTTTTAGAACTTAACTTTTCATCAACATAGCAATGAAATCTTCCATCCCAACCTGAATCATACCCACCCCAAGTATAGAGACCTGGGACTGCGCTTTCAGTTGGCTTTTCAATTTCTTTGCCTGTAATCGGATCCGTAATAATAATTTTCCCATCGACTTTTCGAACTGGAGAAGCACCTGAAACTGTACAAAAACCTCCATCGGTAAATAACTCACTGACTTTGGAATCACATCCAGATCTAAAATCTTCATTTAATTGATTTCTCTTCGCAGGGTCAAGAACGACCTCAGTTACTGTATTAGAAAGTTCCTTAGAAACTTGATTTTGTTGCTCTGGAGAAAGGTTAGCAAAATCAAAAGTATTAGATAATTTATATGGCTCAGAGTTTAAAAGACTCAACGACTTACTTAAAATGCTATTTCTAAGTTTTAAACCTTCACCAACGGTTTGTAAGTTTTGTGAGACTTTAAAAGCTTTTGTATCAATTTCTCCACCCGCCATACTAATAGCTATAATTTGACGAAAAGAAGGATTATCTAGAAATTTCTTAAAATTATCTTCATTTTTTAAATAGTTCCAAAGAACATGATCTTCAATCAAATCAACTTCAATATTATTAACTAAAGCCTGAATTTGTGATTGTTTTTGTGCACAACTCAAACTCGTCTTAGTTAAAATATTTTGAATTGCTAAAACGGTCTTATAGCCACTACGCTTTATACGCCATGTTTGACCATCTGATTCTTGATTTCGACTATCACCATCAGCCCATGTGTTTTCATAATCACTGCGCCCAACTCCTCCAGCGAAGCGTTTTGACATTGTGATCTCTCCAATTTTAACTGGTGAATTTTCACAGTCTTGCATAGACCCACGTTTATTGAAGTCTTTTCTTATGAGTTCATTTTCAAAATAGCCGACACAATAATTGTCTCTGGCGTAACGGTAGACATTTTCAACTTGATCAAATGAAGTGAACTTATCTTTATAAAGGGGCTCTTGACTAAGATCATTTACATTACGACGTAAAAAATTCCCATACATCAATATTCTTTCCTCTAAATTATTATTTCCAAGTGCTCTTTTTCCATCTTTGCAGTCAAAACTTGGAAACACTGCTCCCATTGGCAATCCCTCTAACTCAATGGTCTCTTCACTCATTTCACCGTTAGCAAGCGAGCAATACTTTTTATAATCTAAAAAAACTTTAATCTCTTCGGAATTTTTCAGAAGAGTTTTTGGAGGTGTACCTTGATTTTGGCTTAGTAGGCTATCACATCTTGCTTTTTCAGCTTGTTGGTCATCAAGACATAGCTCACAGCTTGAAGGCTGCAAAGGATTTGCATGTAGACTCGAGCGCATTATATCTGTTGCGGAAGTATCATAATCGAGAGCAAATAAATTATTATTTAAAGATAAAGATATTGTTAATAAAATGATTAATTTTCTCATAACATCCCCAGCACAATAAAAGATCAGATAAATACAAAAACTTATCGGCTAGAGATCATATAAATTAAAATTAATTAGAAAAGATAAGACTTATATCTTTGAAACACATCTTGTTGCCGCAAAGTCACTTGAGCCGTCCCAAAAACGGTCATGTCTATGCCCTGTTGATGGTTTAAAGACCCAGACAGCATGAGTATACCTACCGATTTGAGTCCAGTAATAGCTCTGTGAATGTGGCAAAAAAGACAAACTAAGCTTGTCATGTTTTCGAAGATCATCAACCTCTGGCAATCTCCAAGATAGATCTAAAATATTCAAATCATGGCAATAGTCTTCAGCAACCCTATAGTTCATGATTTTATTTGCGTAACGATCAGACCAAATGAGATTTGTCTTAGTATCTAGATAGATTTCATCACCATTTTCAAAACGAGTCACTAAATCGAAATGATGATTGGATTCTTTGCAATCTTCAACTCTATGGTCAATATCGCCATTTAAACCACACGTAGACTTAGCAAATGAATGTGTCGTCATAAGAAGCATGAAAATAGATAATAAAGTCTTCATCGATGATCCTGTTTTTTATTATCTTATCACTCTTACATCTTGCATAAGCCAAGTATGTAATATATTCAATGAACAACTACCTAAGAATAATAGTATTTTTGATAAAATACCCAAAAGACACACTTTTCCCAACACTCAAGATATAAGAGAAAAAATAAGGGGATCAAAAGTGAAGGTAAATCTATTATTCATTATATTCATATCTTTAATAACGTTTAAGGCATACGGCCAAACCTCTCCTTTAAGAAATATATTCTCATCAAATAAAGAACACGAACTAATACTTTTAAATAACGGTATTGCGGCCTTCGAGAAACGAATTCAACTTATTGAGTCGGCAAAGCGAAGTATAGATTTAGAGACATTTATTTTTGACTTTGATGTTACAGGTACTATCATCCTTCAAAAGTTGATAGAAAAATCTCTTCAAGGGGTAAGAGTAAGACTTCTGTTAGATTCATTCATGATTTCCGAAACATTAAATGATCAAGTTCTGACTGAATTAACTCGTTATGGAATTACTTCGAAGTTTTATAATAGAAAGTCCGTGTTAACTTATAAAGGCCAATTTAGAAATCATCGAAAATCGATTATCATAGATGACGAAAAGGCTATTATAGGTGGTCGAAACATCTCGGATGCATATTTTGAGTTAGATGCTAACAAAAACTATCTCGACAGAGAAATACTTATTCGAGGCGAAATTGTTAGTAAAATTCAAGAATCTTTCAATAATTTTTGGAATTCAAGTTTAACTTCATCACCAAAGCACATCTTTAGACCATCATTCAAAGACATAAAATATCAAAATATTAAAAAAGCAAAAGATTTCACAACAGCAAAACAATTCTTCCAATACGATATTTCAATCTGGGATAAAGAACATTTAAGAATAAAGAATCAACTCGATCAAAAATTCCCCGAATTGGAAACGATTCGATCAATTGGGGAACAAATTCTTGAAGAAAGTCCTAAGTTTTCTTGTAGTAAAAATACATTTATTAGTGATTTCCCTGGTTTAGGCAAAGAGCATTTAAAAAATGATAGGTATGTAAAATATGAAATATTCAAAAGAATTACTCAAGCTCAACAAAAAGTTGTGATCGATTCACCTTTCTTTATTTTGGACAACGAAACCAAACCACTCATAAAAAATATGCTTCTAAATGGTGTCGAAGTCGAAATCATGACAAATGGCTTACATGCTTCTGATCCAGGATATGCTGTTGGCCCTCTGTACTCTCAAGTCAAAAAATATTTAGATTATGGTTTAAATTTATTTTTAATTTCAGGAGAAAGTCCAGATAGCAACGTGAGCTATAATTTACAAACGCAATCGAGTCGATTTGTGACCCACTCGAAAAGCATCATTTTTGATTCTAAATCATCAATGATAGGCTCCTTTAATTTTGATCCTCGCTCAAATAATCTAAGTACAGAGCTAGCCTATTTCTGCGATGACAATTTTGATTTAGCCAATGAATTTATGCAAAACATTCAAGATAGAATGGATGTCTCGGCGCAAATTGATGATAAAAAACAACTGAAGAAATTGAAATTCTTAAATGCTAGTTTTGGTCAAAAAATCTTATACTACGGGTTAAAATTTCCAAGCTTAATGTTGATAAATTTTTTGTAAAGAGACAAAAAAATACAGCAGATGTATTTGGGACTAACTGCAGCAATTTACAATCCTTAAGAAGACAAGATTTCAGTACCTTAGGTCATTATCTTTTATGATAATCTGCACTTTATTTTTTAATATTTAATGATTTAAATACTTAAGACTTATTGATTGGATGAACTCTTTAAGCGAGTATATCATTGATTTTTAATAAGGATGAAGATTTGAAATCAGTATACATAGTTCATGTTAAAAGAACTCCAATTGGTCGCTTAGGCGGAGGACTAGCTCCTGTAAGACCAGATGATCTCATGGCTTTAGTATTTGCCGATCATCTTAAAAATTTATCCTACGATGCCAAAGAAATTGATGATGTTATTGTTGGTTGTGCCAATCAAGCTGGCGAAGATAATCGAAACGTTGGCAGAATGGCCGCCGTACTTGCTGGTATTCCTTATGAGGTTCCGGCCGTTACGTTAAATCGTTTATGTGGAAGCTCTCTTGATGCTGTTGCCGATGCTTATGCACGTATTGCAAGTGGTATGGCTGACTGTATATGGGTTGGCGGCGTCGAAAGTATGACTCGAGGCCCTTATGTATTATCCAAAGCACAAGCCCCTTTTGGGCGTGATCAACAGATGTACGACACAACCTTTGGCTGGCGTTTTCCAAACCCAAAAATGGAATCCATGTTTCCACTTTTTTCCATGGGTGAAACTGCAGAAGAAGTTGCCAGAGATTATAAAGTTTCAAGAGAAGATCAAGATTCTTTTGCTCTAGCTTCTCACCAAAAAGCCATAAGAGCATGGGAGAATGGCTCTTTTAAGGAAGAGGTTCTGCCAGTCAAAGTTCAACTTAAGAAGAAAGAATATACAGTCGAACAAGATGAAAATCCTAGAGCAGATACTTCTCTAGATGCTCTTACAAACCTTCGTCCCGTTTTTAGAAAGGACGGAAGTGTTACCGCTGGAAATGCCAGCAGTATGAATGATGGTGCGGCGATGGCCGTCGTTGTCTCTGAAGAATTTCTTAAGCGACATAACCTCACTCCTATCGCTCGTATCACAGGCGCAGGAGTGCGCGGAGTTCATCCTAACGTTATGGGAATTGGACCGATTGAAGCCGTAAATACTCTTTGCAAGCGCTTTAATAAAAAAACAAGTGACTTCGATGTTGTTGAGCTTAACGAAGCGTTTGCGGCCCAGGCCTTAGCATGCCTTAGAGAATTAGAAATCGATCCTGCCATTACAAATAATAATGGTGGGGCTATTGCGCTCGGACATCCTCTAGGTGCTTCAGGTGTTCGTATTCTTGGAACATTAATTAATCAAATGAAAACTAATTCAAAGCTTAAACAAGGACTAGCCAGTATGTGTATTGGTGTAGGTCAAGGTGTTGCTTTGAGTGTTGAAAATTGTAAATAGGATTTAAAATGAAAGAAATTATGCTTTTTATTGATGGTAAATTCACTCCTTCAAGTGATGGGAAAACATTTAACTCTATAAGCTCATCAACTGGTGAAGCTATTGCGACTTGTCACCTGCCTAGCTCGAAAGATCTTGATATGGCCGTTGATGCTGCACAGAAAGCTTTTTATAATAAAGAATGGAGCGAAATGCCCCAGTCAAAACGAGCAGAAATTCTACTGACAATTTCCGACAAAATTAAAGAGCGCAGCAAGGAACTTGTAGAATTAGAGATACATGACTCTGGATCAACACTACGTAAAGCTAAAGCCGATGTTCACAATACGGCTTCATTTTTTAAAGTTATGTCAAAAGTCGCAGCAAGTTTTCAATTTGAAGAACAAGACCAAAATGCGACTAGAGCTGGATTTTCAATAAACTCTAGAAAATATTCACCAGTTGGTGTCTGTGCACAGATTATTCCTTGGAATTTCCCTCTCGTTATGGCCGGCTGGAAGATCGCTCCTATTTTAGCTACAGGTTGTACTTCCGTTTTAAAATCTGCCATGGAAACACCTGTTACTGCCGGTATCCTTGCCGAAATCCTTGCTGAAAGTGGCGTTCCAGCAGGAGTTATTAATATTGTGACAGGTGGAGCGAGTGAAGGAAAACATCTTGTGTCTCATCCTAAAGTCAGCAAAGTTGCCTTTACAGGATCAACTGCTGTTGGAGCTGAGATTTTAAAAAATTGTGCGGCCACAATAAAAAACACAACGATGGAACTTGGTGGAAAGTCTGCCAATATTGTTCTAGATGATGCAGATCTCGACATAGCCGTTGATGGTGCTTTGTATGCTTTTCTCTATCATCAAGGTCAAGCCTGTGATTCTGGAACACGTCTTCTCGTTCAAGAAGGCATTTATGATAAATTTCTTGAAAGGTTCTTAACTAGAATTAAAGATATAAAGGCTGGAAATCCTGAAGACAAAGCAACTGGCTTTGGGCCAGTTATTAATGAAAAACAATTCAACTCAATTATGAGTTTTATCGAAACATCAAAAAAAGAAAATGCAAAACTTCTAAGCGGTGGCAATAGAATCACCGGTGGTGATTTTGATAAAGGTTTTTATATCGAACCTACGGCCTTTGAAATTACCCCCGACCACACTATATTCCATGAAGAAATCTTTGGGCCAGTCGTTGGTATTACAAAGTTTAAGACTGAAGAAGATGTTATTTCACTTGCCAATAACTCAAAATATGGATTGGCCGGAGCTGTTTGGAGTAAAGACAAAGTAAAAGCGAAAGCTCTTGCTTCTAAAATTGAAACTGGAACTGTTTGGGTAAATGAATATCACCTATTAAATCCAGGAATGCCATTTGGAGGTTTCAAGCAATCAGGTCTTGGGCGTGAAATGGGCGTTGAAGGAATGAAGGCATATTTAGAAGTTCAACACTTATGGATTTCAGATTGCGATGGTAGAGATCAAAAGCCTTGGCTTGATGCAATCTTTTAATTTCCCCGGGTGAATAAGTATCTAAATTACGTTTCCTATCTAATCATCTGCTTATTAGGTTTTTTCCTTTTCACAGAGAATTATCAAACATTACTTCCTCATCGCCTTATTCACCTTAGATATGGCGATGACTTAATGTTTCATAATTATTTATCCAAGCAGTATGATTTTTATGTAAAACATTCCTTCATTGAATACCTAACATTTTTAAAGCCAGTGTTCGCCTACTCGTCTCTATATTGGTTTATTAATTTTATCGTATTTTATTTATTTTCGTTTTTTGATGATAATACGCTTTTGACATTAGCTCCTTTTATTGTCTCTTTGGTTTTCCTATTAGCTGCTTTATATTTTATTTACAGAATATATCTTCTTTATTTTTCGAAGCGCCCAACTGCAGTCATTGCATTAATCATTTGTATATTTATTCCTATGATAACTCACTCCGCTGTCAGGTTTCATAACTACAGTATGACTCTTTTTTTTAGCTCCCTACTATTCTTTTGTATAAAAAAATGGGAAATGCTGACTTATAAGAGATTGATTTTAATCGCTCTAACCAGCTCAATTTTGATTTCCATCAAGTTAAATGGTGTTTTCATAGGCATAGCTTGTCTTGGATTATTGTTTGAAAAGAAAAGCTTCGTTAAGCTCAATTTAAGATTTTCTTTCTTTTTGTTTTTTTCAGTTTTTATCATTTCTTATTTATTTTTCATTCAACCCAGTTTTTTATGGAACCTACTTACTGCTAATTTTACTTATCTAAAAAATCCTACTTTAGAATATATCGAAATGATTAATGAGGCGCTTCGTAAAGGCGATGTTAATTTCCTTCAAAATATATATTCATTGAAGGATCATTATTTATCTGGTTCTTTGTTTTTATTATATTCAACTGGTTTTACAATTTGGTTTATAAAGGAACCTAAAAAGAGGATTGAGATTGGAATGATAGCGCTTTGCTTATTTTTCTGGTCTTTTTTTCTAATTCTAACTTCAAAAGTTTGGCATGGACCTACTTATCTGGTTGGTATTTGCTTTTTACTACCATTATCCATTCATGGCTTTGAGTTGATTCAAAAGAAATCCTTTAGACTCTCTCTAATATCAATGACAATTCTGTTTTCAGCATATCATTTTACAAATAATTACACTCTTATGCATAAGAGAGATCTCTATATTGCACGAGATTCTAATAATTATAAAATACTTGAGATAGACCAAGACCTATTTTTAGAAAAATTCCCAGAACCAGATAACTATCAATCTAATTTAAGAATTAGTTGTTTTGTCTATAGCTTTTGCCCTTGGATTATTCCAAAGCTTCCTTTTGAACTCTCTATTGTATATTCACCATTAACAGATCTTTTAAGCAATAGTGATTATCTTTTTTTTAATAAGCAACCATGGCCTGATCAAACAAAATATCTCTTTAATTCCTTTGAGCAAGAATTTATGAATAATTTTATAAAAGATCAAAGAATTGGGGACGTTAACTACGAAATCATCTATGAAAGTCAGTACAATATGGTTTATAAGCGAAAATAAAAAAGCCCCCCATTCGGGGGGGTTTATATACCTATCTCTCTTCTAATTCGAAAGGTCGTTATTAGCCGATAAGCTTAAGAGCCGCTTGGCCTTGAGCATTCGACTGAGCAAGAACTGAAGAACCAGCATTAGTTAAGATATTTAACTTTGTGTTCTTAGCAGTTTCTGCAGCATAATCTGTATCACGGATACGAGAGTTAGCAGCAGACAAGTTCTCTGTAGAAACTTGCAAGTTACTTACTGTTGATGATAAACGGTTTTGTTTAGCACCTAGTTCAGCGCGCTGACCAGATACTTTTTGAATCGCTTCATCAAGAGTAGATAGACTGGACTGAGCCCCTTCCTTAGAACTAACAGCGATGCCATCAACTCCTAAATTCCCGATTGAAGAATTTAGAACTGCCGTATCGAATTTAATTCTATCTTGGAAATCATCATTATGAATTCCGATTTGGAAATCATAAGTATCACCATCACCGTTCAACAGCTTTTTACCGTTAAATTCAGTAACTTGTGAAATACGCTCAATTTCTTGCTTTAGGTTTTGATATTCAAGATCTGTAAAAGCTCTCTCTTTATCACCTACAGTATCAGATGCTGATTGAACTGAAAGTTCTCTCATACGAATCAAGATATTACCTACTTCTTGCAAGCCACCTTCGGCAACTTGAATCATAGAAATACCGTCATTCGCATTTCGTTCAGCTTGTTGTAAACCGCGTACATTGGCCTTCAATTTCTCAGAAATTGCGAGACCCGCAGCATCGTCAGATGCTTTCGTAATTCTTGTACCAGATGACAACTTGTTCAGGGTACTAGCCTGTTCCATGTTGTTCTGGCCGAGAGTACGTTGTGCGGCTAGAGACGTAACGTTAGTGTTAATACGCAAACCCATTGGCTTCCTCCTTGGTTCTACTGTCCCTTCTGAGACTAAATCCCCGCCTTGAGGACCAATGAGCATACTGCTCGAGTGGTTTTGTTTTTTGTTCACACTGTTGTGAACCTTTCAATGAATCTTCTCGGAGCTATTTTTTAAACATTAAGAAATATTTTCCTATTATTTCAATATTTTAGACTGACAAAAATACTCGGGTACCAAAAATAAAACTTCCTATATATGTTAAAAAGGGACGCTATAAAGACGATAAGAAAGAATGGACGGCGGTAAACCACTTATATTCATCAAGCCCTATTCAAAGACTTTGGAAAAGCTTGTGGAGGTTTTAAAAGAATCTTCAGAAGATCAAGGGACAGAAATCTATGAAATTGAAGATGTAAAAGAAGCTATCCAAATCATTCCTCAGCTTGGCCAATCACTAATCATTGCGGCCCACCCAAGAAAGACAGCGCAAATATTACAAACTGCTGGAAAGCTCATTAGAAAAATTCAGTCTAAAGTTCTTCTTTTAACTCCTAAGCCAATACCAAGAAAAACAATTGATAAATTCATGAAAGTAGGACTTACGGAATGCATTATAGAGCCAATAGCCCCTAAGACTCTTCAGTATAAAGTTAATCTTCTTTTAAGATCAATTGTTATTAAAAAAGAAGAAGGCGATTATGAGCAAAACTTTGACTCAAATAATGATCAAAATAATGATGATGAACTCGCAAGAAAGCAATTAAATGCAAATATAAAAGAAGAAGATAAAAAAGAAGAAGTTGATGGCAGCGACTTATATGCCACAGAAAACAAAACAGAAAAAAAGAAGTCAACCTACAAAGAAGAGTCAATTGCAGGCTATTACAAGGGAGCCGCAAAAAAGAAGGAAGACTCCATCAATGAAGAAGAAGACGATGCAGATAAAAACAATAGCGAAATCATCGAAGGATACTACAAGAATAAAGTAGCAAAACGAGAAGATGAAGAAGCTATTAAAGAAGAAAATAAGCAAAAGAAAAAAGAGCTTGATGAAGACGAATTCGATGAATTATCAAAATCCGCCAGTCTGCTTCTTGAAGATGACGAAGATCAAGTAGAAGAAAATTCTGCACAAGAAGTTGCTCCTAAAGAAAAAAAGAAAGCAGCAACAGTCCTGGATCTTGAAGAAGAAAAAATTAAAAAAGAGATACAAAAAGATCTTCAAAAAGAAGATGATGCAGATGATATCGTCAGTCATCACTTAGACCTCATCAATGACCTTGAAGAAATTAATGATGATGCAGCACCTGAACATGAAAAGGCAATCTCAGCTAAAAAAACAGCTACAATCCTGGATCTTGAAGATGAGCTTCCTGAAGCAAAAGAAGATGCAGCAAATCTAGAAAAAGAAGTTAGCGCCAAGAAAACAAAAGCAAAACTCGATATTGAGGATGAAGAACTCGAAGTTGAAGAGGTTTCAACACCAAAAGACGATCTGCTTAAAAAAGAAGCAAAAACGACTCAAAAGCTAAAACTCGAGGAAGATGAAAATCTAAACGATGAGCCTGAAGATATAGCAGATCAACTAGAAGCACTTAATCAGGCATCAAAAGCTAGTTTAGAGCTTGAAGATGATGACGAAGTAGCTAAAGAAGAAGCCTCAGAAAAAGAAAAAAATATACAAGAAAAGAAGAAAGTCGCAGCGATTAATTTAGAAGAGGATCCGAAGCCTAAAGACGAAAAGAAGAAAGCTTTAGAGGAAGAACCCATTTATGGAAAAAAGAAAGCAAAGCATCTTGCTCTTGAGACAGAGCAAGATTTAGACTACGGAAGAAAAAAACGCGAAGAAAAACAAAAACATCAAGTCGAACGCGAAATTCAAGAAAGGGAAGAAAACAAACGTAAAGCTGAGCGTGAAAATCAAGGTTATACTGAACGAGAGATGAATAATAAGAGTTCTGGCTACACTGAGAATATTCAAGATCAAGGTGGCAATAAAGCTGATGTGCATTCAGATAAACTTAAAACTCACTACGATAGTCGAACAGGATTAAAACATAATGATGAAGAATGGCGCGAAGTTGAGCGAGAAAGACGCGCAGATGAAGAATTTAAGGCTGAAAAGAAAAATGAATTCGCTATGCCTGAAAAAACGGATTGGGGCGAACAGACAATTGACTACTCAGATCTAAAAAAACAATTTGAAGAGACTGGGTATAGCTTAGGTACAAAAAAAGAGGTTGGTCAATTTGAAGACGGTCAAACCTCTAGCACAGGGATTAAATATACCCAAGCCGTTGGAGCAAATTTTGTTTCTGAAGAAGAGGCTGAACTTGAAGAAATAGCGACTGAATCACAAGAAGAAGAAAATCCTATATTTGAAGCTGACTTAAAATCAAGTTTGACTCTCATTAAATCACTAAACATATATTACCAATATTCAAAAAGTCGTGATGACACTGTAAAATCGATCCTAGAGATGGTCAGGAATGATTTTGGGGCATTAGCTGCAATCAAATATGGTAAAGGTCCTAAAGACGGTAAATTAAAGTTAGAGACTATAGGCAACTGGCTTGATGATGCATCAAAAGATTCAATCATTAACACTTATACCGACGCTGCAAGCTGCCCTATCCTACCAAGTTATTCGGATAAAACTTTTGAACAAAAAAGAACAATGTTCTTCTACCCATTCACCGAGGGTATTACGACTTTTGCCTGGGTTCAATGCTTCCTTCCAAACGGGATTAAAGAAGCAGAGCTTAAGGGACTAGAGGCTTCATTAGAAACAATGCGAGGAGCACTTCTTGACGAGTTTTATGAACTCGGTGGAACTGGTCCGTATGCAGAAATCAAAAAGAAAGCTAAAGAGAAAGATCAATCATCTTCTTCTGTAGCAAAAATTGGAAGTTTTTTTGGCGGCCTGTTTGGCAAAAAGAAGGCGGGCTAAATGAATAATGATAAGCAATATTTCTTTGTCGATATAGCTCATCTTGGAGACACACAATTGTTTCCTTTTCATATCCATATCTACAATCCAGCAAATGGGAAGTACAATCCCTATCTTTTTGCTAATAGCCCGCTAACCTCTGCAAAAAAAGAATTATTAGCAGAAATAGTTTCTCGTGGTGGGAAAATTGCTATCCCAATGAAGCAAAAACGTACCTTCCTTGTTGAACAAGAAGTCAAAGAGGAAGATATCCCTGATTTAGCTCCTCAAAAAATTCACTCCCTAGATCAACGAAGACAAGAACTTATAGAAAGTAAAAAGAAGACAGAAAATAGTCCTACAATTATTTCTGAAGAACTAAAGAAAGAAGAAAAGTTCCATTTCAAAGAACAACTAGCAAATGCAGCTGCAAGCAATGACTTCTCAAGCCTTATCAATTTTGTAAGAGAAGAGGTTGTAACATTTAGCCCGCGTATATCGATGATGACAACAATGTCTTCACTAATTGCAGAAGCTGTTCTTTTTGAAGACAATTTTACTAACAGGACGGTAGCCTTAAGTTTCCTTCTTGCGAAAGGCTGTGGAATCACGGACCCAGAATCCCTTGGTGATCTCGTCTGCGCTGCCTATTTCTTCCATCTAGGATATACGCAATTGCCACATTCATGCATGAATAGACCTCAAATTGAATATTCGGATTCAACTAAAAAAGAATGGAAAAAACATCCTGGACTTAGTCTTCATCTATTAAGAAAAGCTCAAATAGAGTTATCACAAAGAACAAAAAATATTATTGAGCAACATCACGAACGATATGATGGTCAGGGCTTTCCACAGATGAAAAAAGGTTCCCATATTGAGCCTCTGGCCTTAGTACTTGGTGCAGCCTCACATATACTTGAGTACACAAGTGGGAAAGTTTCTGGTACAGCAACAACCCTTCCAGCGTTTATCTTAAATCTTAAAAATAAAACTTATCTACCTGGAATGGAAGTTGAGTTTGGTGAATTGATTGAAGAAAGTTTAGCGCATTTAGTAGACACAATGAGCTCAAGTGATCAAAATAAGAAAATAGCTTAATTCGGAGATAGTTATGCCATTAAAAGCCAGCATGCATATTCTGGTCATTGATACGAATTCAACGATGAGACAAAATGTAAAAAAGCTATTGTCTGATATCGGATTTAAAAATATTAAAGAAGCCGCAAGCGGAAAGAAAGCGCTAGAGGTTCTTGAAGAAAGTAGCGTCACCCAGCAACCTATCGAGTTTATTATTTCGGAACTAGAACTTGAAAAGATGACTGCAATAGAGCTTCTTTCAACTATTAGAAAAGATCCTAAGAATGCAAAAACAAAATTCTTATTAATGACTGGTGACAGCGACCAACAAAAAATGATGCAAGCCATTCGTGCAGGTGTTAATAATGTTGTTGTTAAGCCATTCTCAGCAGATATGCTTAAAGAGAAAATCGCAAAAATCTATGGCCAATAGATTTTTATTTATCATTTTACTATTTTTATCTAACGCGTTTGCACAAACTTCTAAAGTGACAAAATATTCTTATACATCCACTTCTTCATCACCTGAATGGAAGTGCCAATGCCAAGATCGCCCGGATGGAACAGGAATAAGCGGAATAATCAGTGATATAGGAAGTAAATCTAAGTCCTATTTACAAATCCCAAAGAATGCAAAAAGCATTGATCGTTTTCTTTATGCACTCGATATGAGTTCAATGCCCGGCTTCAAAGAACATCAGGCAAAGATTCTTAGCAACTCTAAATTTAATAAAATGGTAACTGCGACAACTCAAGATAAACTTAGAGGAAAGTCACTAACGTATTATATTACGAATAGTAAAGTCTGCGCAAAAATGAAAGAAGAGTTTGTTAAAGTCTCAAGGAAACAAAATGCAGCAATATATAAAAACTGTGTGGACATGTTTAAGAGAATGTCTAAATAGTCTACTTTCTTTTAATCCAAAGTTCTCCACTAAACCACTCTTCTTTATTTAATATCTTATCAATTTTTAAAGTAGATTGTTTCCAAGGAAAAAGCCTTTCATTAATGATCACATCTGCATTCATTACTGAATCCGTAGGCTTTAAACAACTATCTTCTTTGATTAAAAAGTCCCAAGCTATTTTTGAATTAGGGGTAGATATGACATTAACACGATTTAAATCACGAACACATAAATTTTCTAACAAATCTAATCGCTCGCCAAGAGTAGTCATGTAATAACCATGAGAAGTTCGACTTTGTGATAGCTCTAATTGCATTATTAGATTAAATGCAAAAGACCAGATCGTTAATAGAATTAATATTATTCTACCTTTTTTAAATTTTAAAATATTTTCAGCTAAATAATAAAGAATAAATATGACGAAGACTAAATACCATTGATGAGGATTGCTATTTCTCTCAAATTTTATTGCGAACAAACTTAAAGCAGATAGCGCTAACAATGTCATAGTGATTAGACTATTTCCTACTCTTTTTTCAATTATCAAGTTTTCTTTACTAACTAATTTTCTAAAAATAAAATAAAGGAAAAGAATAACTTCAAAACTAATCCACCTAAATTTAATGGGGAAATCATAGTAAGATATTTGCTCAAAGAAAAATAATCCCGTTGACGGTAATTGCTCAATTGTAGCAGTCAATGGAGACAATCCACTCCAACGTTTTAATTCAATTAAAAACAACATAGATGATATTGCGACCAATAAAATGTAAAAATGGTACATGTATTTTTTTACATATTGAAAAAGATAAATGCACGATAAAACAGTCACGATGTATAAGATTGTTATATAGGACTGAAAGATAACAACGTTTCCAAATAGTAAATACAAACCTACAGATTTTCGCAATTGTTGTTTTGTGAATATATCAAAATTTATGATTGACAGCAAAAATGGTAGTAATACAAATGCTGATAAATGAAAATGTAATGCAAGTCCACATAAACTAAAAGATACATATAAGCTTTTAAGTGTTTTTTTCTCAAAAAGCTTTTTGAAGGCCATTAAAATTGCGATGGCCGTTACGATGATGTATGTCAGCTGCCAAACTTTAAAAACATTTCCTAAAAGAAATGTAGGCCGAAATAAAACAAATGATATGATAAGAATATTATTAATTGATTCACTTTTGTTACTATCTTTATTTGAATAATAAGTAATAACGAATAGAGCAAACGCTTGAAAAAGAATCACGTAAAGAACGACAGGAAAGTAACTTAAGTGATAAATATTTACAGGTAGATTCAGTATAGGAGTGAGAATGGAGTGTCTTAAAAAACCTGTACTAACAACTTCCCCAAAGAATGATTGATAGTTTAAATCGGCAATTTTTCTTGATAACTCTGTCCAGAATATATCATCTCTTGTTACTGATGCATTTGAAATAAAAAACAAACAATAGACGAGAAATACAAATGGAACGACTAATGAAGATAGCTCAAACTTTGCAAACTTACTCTTTATAATGATTCTCAAGTTGTTTACGGCAGACTTAATTTCAATTTCCTTGATACTCTTCATAAGGGTATTTATTCACACCCTCCCAATTATTAAGAGCAAGCTCAAGATTAGCGAACGGTGGAAGACCGGGTTTAACTTTTTCTTTGACATCAATCTGAGCATAAGTTAATTGTCTTGATTCTCTCCCTCTGGCAAAATCAAGATGATACATATTGGTCCAAGTGCCAGTATTGATAAAGACTTTACCATCGGCATTACTTCTAAAAATGGGTTCGTGCGTATGTCCAACAATAAGCGCCTTAAGATCATCTCTTTTATGTAGCATCTCTTGAGTGATCTCTTCATAGTCTTGAAATAGATGGAGTTCATTAACAGCGTAGGCCACCGCATTTTTGATACTTTTATTTTGTCTAAATAAGAAATTAAATCTAACCATGATAAAGTAATAACAAGTCTGAAATAAAAATCTTAAAATAAATAATGTGTCATAAATGAGACCGTTGATGATAAACTTCTTCATCGGTCTAACAGCATTGATATGACCACGCTCTTCTTTAAACTTATTAATGACACGAATAACATAATAAGATCCCCAAGGCGGAATAAAATGTTTAATTCCTTTTGCGTCTTCAAAGACTGAAGCATTAGGATCAAATTGGTGTGCGATCTCGTACTCATGCCCATGCTTAATCGCTACTCCGGCAACTGGCATATACTCTTGCGTATTATCCGTAATTATTCGAATCTTTTCACGATCTTTTTCTTCAAAGCATTCTAAAAAGCGCTTTTGTAAGCTTTCAAGAATCATTTCGGCATCATGATTACCAATAATATAAACGATCGTTTTTTTCTTACCAGCAGCAAAGTCGCTTAAAGCCTGCATGACTTCTCTATGAGCTTTTAACATCATCTCTAGTTTAGCTAATGCCGCTGGCTCACTCCAATACTCATCATCATAAAATGGAACGAAGGGTACTGCCAGGTGATCAAAAAAATCACCATTTATAACTAATTCAACTTCTCTCTCTTTATATTCACCGCTGCAATAGTAATTTAGAAACTCCACCATCTGCTCATCATAATGAAAGTCTTCTAAGTAATTGCGCTGACCCTTCACGATAGCACCGGCTCCCAGATGAATATCCGAGATCACAATAATCGTTTTCTTAATCGGATGCTTACCTCTGCGGAGGAATCTCATAAGGCCTTCTTCCAAATTCTAATTGAACTTCTTGAAATGATGGAGACAAAGGTATCAGTATAGCGCTCTCGCCTTTTTTAAGCTCAAGATCAACAGAGACAAAGGCTCCAGGCTTAACGCTGAATGAAGTTACTTTACGCTGCTCTTGACCGGCTCTAATTTCACCATAGATTGTCACTAATGTTTTATTTTGCAAGGTCATATTAGTTCCTTGCTTCCAACCAACAGGTCCAACAACTTTAAAATGATCATCATTGGCGGTAACAACAAAAGACTCTGAGCTTTCCATGGAGAAAACTGAGTTAAAACCGAGTAAAAATGTCAGAAAGATTAATTTCCTCATAAGTTATTGTAACTCAATACCTATTACCTTGGCAGGAAGAACTTTCCGCCGCTTTTTAAAACAACCAAGATAATCCCCGTTAATCCGATAAGACTCTAGGGGGCTTCTATGCTTGATTTTATTCGCTCATTTAAAAAGAAAAAGACTCTAAACAAAGCTGAGCTGATTACTCGCTTTAATGAACACCCTGAACATCAATGGATAAAGAATGATCCTACCATCTCACGTCTGGTACGCATTCTTTGCGATTCTTGGACAACCGAAGTCTATGAGTTTCTAGCCAATGGAAATGAGATCTTAATTGTGAAAGCTCAAGGCCAACTTGCCAGCGCTATGTCGTCTATTAATAAGACTAACGTTGTCCTTGCCTACCCTGACCTCGTGGCGATCTTAAGATCAGCCTCACCAATGCGTGGAGTGGCGATCTTGGCTCATGAAATTGGCCATATCGTTAAGGAGCATTCAAAAAGGAAAATCTCAAATTTAGAAGCTCAGATAGAAGCTGATCGAGTTGCTTTTGAAATGGGTTTTGGAGAAGATCTTGAGCACGTATTAATTGAACATGAACATTCAATTGATTGTCGTGTAAGAATAGCTAAACTCACTCAATATTATTATTCTAGTAAGAATGAAGTATCAGAATAGTCCCGGATTTGAAGCTTATTTTGGCTTAATATTTACTATTTTCGGATTAGTCTTTTTAATCGCAGGAATTCATCCTGATGTGGTTTGGTCTGGTCAAAGACCTCAACTGTATATTTTGACTCCTTTTTGTCTCATCTTTATCTTCGTCGGATTAATCCCTGTTCTTTTTAGAAGAAGCTTAGAGGTCAATCAAACTCAACAAAAAATTATCTTTTATAAAAGTATTATTAAAAAGTTTCATATGAACGAAATTTCCTTCAAAAATATTGCAAGTCTAGAAATTATCGAGCAATACAGAGAGGGCAAAAACTCTTTCGAATTATTTGCGATTGATCATGATCAAACAAAAATTTGTATTTTTAAGGATTATTCTAAACTTTTCCTTATTTTCTTAAAAAGAACAATTGAAGATATCATTTTTAAGAATGTGGAGAACAAAGAAGAAGAGCCTGTATCCCCATCTCAAGAAGCTATTAAAATAGAAAAAGAAGGAGCAAACACGTTTGTCGAAGTTCCAAGTTTGGGACTGCTCAATCAACCTCTATTCTGGATAGCAACCCTTCCTTTAATAGGCTTTGCGATTTTCAGTACTTTGTTTGTTAAAACTCTTAAAAATGAACCTCCGTTATTTTTTAATTTTGTTTTTATCTTTCCATTAGCAGTAGTACTAATTCTTCTTGCATCAAAGTTCTGCGTTAAATCAACATTAGTTTTTGATCATCGGAGATTAAAAATTATTAAATCTATTTTTTTTATAAAAAGATCTACCGAATTAGACTTAAACAAAATAGATGCCATTCATCCGATTGAAGAGACGACTCAAAGTAAAAAAATTTTTCAATCCGAAGTATATCCATTGATTATACTTACCAATATGAATGAGATTAAGTGTGGCTACTTTAAAAACAAAAATGATGCTACCTATGTCATTTATCTTTTAAAATCTAAAAAACAAGCCTAGCTTGAGTTAGTTCTTTAATTTCATCGCGAATTTTCGCAGCATCTTCAAAACGTAACTCTTTAGAAGCTACCTTCATTTCATTTTTAAGTTCAATGATTCTTTTATCAATTGCAGCAAGATCGACATGTTCAATAACAGTTGCGGCCTTTTTGCCTTTCTTGGTATTTTTTACACCTCGTAGAGTTTCAATCACACCCCCACTAACTGATTTAATAATAGTCGTTGGAGTAATACCGTGCTTAGTATTGAAATCTTCTTGAATGGCTCGTCTTCTTTTTGTTTCACTAATGGCCTTTGCCATACTTTTTGTTTCTTTATAGGCATAAAGAATAACTCGACCTTCTGAGTTTCTGGCAGCTCGTCCAATTGTTTGAATCAGCGATCTTTCGGAGCGAAGAAAGCCCTCTTTATCGGCATCAAAAATTCCAACTAAAGCGACTTCAGGTAAGTCCAAGCCCTCTCTTAAAAGATTAATGCCAACTAGGATATCGAATTCCCCAAGTCTTAGATCTCGTAAGATTTCCATTCGCTCTAATGTATCAATGTCTGAGTGAAGGTAGCGAATTCTCATCCCTACACTTTGATAATAGGAGGTCAGCTCTTCTGCTAATTTTTTTGTAAGTGTTGTCGCTAGTACTCTAAAGCCTTTCTTAATAGAAGCTTTTGCCTCGACCAGAAAGTCATCAACTTGACCTGAAGCATCTCTGACATCAATGACTGGATCAAGAAGCCCTGTGGGGCGAATAATTTGTTCAACAAACTCTCCGCCAGTTTTTTCTAGTTCATAATTTCCGGGAGTAGCTGATACGAACATGACCTTTGAATATTTCGACTCGAACTCTTGAAAATTTAAAGGTCTATTATCAAGTGCACTTGGAAGCCTAAAGCCATAATTGACCAAGTTCTCTTTTCTAGCGCGATCCCCTTTATACATGCCACCAACTTGAGAACAAGTAATATGGGACTCATCAATAATAAAAAGAAAGTCGTCACCAAAGAAGTCTATTAATGTCGGAGGTGGCTCTCCAGGCTGTGCTCCAGTCATATGGCGAGAGTAGTTTTCAATGCCCGAACAAAATCCAATTTCTTCAAGCATTTCCAAGTCAAGCATAGTTCGTTGTTCAAGGCGCTGACGCTCGACTAACTTCTCTTGAGCCTGTAAATCTTGAAGTGTGTGTCTTAACTCAATTTTAATGGCCTCGATGGCACTCTTAAGCTTTTCTTCACCAACGACGTAGTGAGACTTAGGATAAATCGTCACACTCGTTAATGTATCAATGACTTTTCCTCGAAGCGGATCGACAATGGTAATATTTTCTAATTCATCATCAAAGAATTCGAGACGAATAACATTGGCATCTTCGTGAGCTGGAAAAACCTCAACCAGGTCCCCTCTCACTCTAAAGCGGCCACGAGTAAAATCAATATCATTTCTCTCATATTGAATCGCCACCAGCTTTCTTAAAAAATCATCGCGATCAAGCTTATCTCCAGTGAAGAGCTTAAAACGTTGCTCTTTATATTCATCAGGAGAACCAATACCATAGATGCAAGAAACGGAAGCAATAACGATAACGTCTTCTCGTTCTAATAGTGATCTGGTGGCGGCATGTCTTAGCTTATCGATCTCATCATTCACAGATGAGTCTTTTTCAATATAAGTATCAGAACCTGGTACATAGGCTTCGGGCTGATAATAGTCATAATAAGAGACAAAATATTCCACGGCGTTATGGGGAAAGAATTCTTTAAACTCCGCATAAAGCTGTGCCGCAAGGGTTTTATTATGGGCCAAAATTAAAGTTTTTTTGCCTAGTCTTTGAATCATATTGGCCATAGTAAATGTCTTACCAGAGCCTGTTACACCTAGAAGTGTTTGAAACTTCTTACCCTCTTTAAACCCTTGTTCAAGCAGAGATATTGCTTCTCCTTGATCTCCCGCCGGGGAGTATTTAGATTCAAGTTTAAAAGGCGTTTCCATCATCATCCTAGTTTTCGTTTAACAATTCTAAAGGTAGCATGATGCTATGAAAAAAACTGCCCGCGCCCCATTAGAAATGAAATCGTCCGTTCTACATTTTGACGGCAAATCACTGAGTGAAATTGTCAAAAATATAGAAACTCCCTTTTATTTATATAGTGAGAAGGTACTTACTGAGCAGTACTTATCTTTCATTGGCGCAGCCAAAGATAATAACATTCCAAATCCCCTAGTCTGCTTTGCACTTAAGGCCAACCCTAACCCATGGCTCGTTAGTACCCTCTCAAGCCTTGGATCAGGTGCGGATACGGTCTCAGGTGGTGAAATGAAGCGAGCCCTTGAAAGTGGAATTGATGCTTCAAAAATCGTTTTTTCAGGTGTGGCTAAAAACGAAAAGGAAATTAGGGCGGCTCTTCAAGCAGGTATTTTGTCGATTAATGTTGAAAGTGTAAGTGAAATGGAAATGATCGCTCAATGTGCCCAAGAGCTTGGAGTTAAGGCACAAGTAGCTTTAAGAATTAATCCAAAAGTAAACGTCATTACTCATAAGCATATTTCAACAGGAAACAAATCCCATAAATTTGGCATGCTTACATCAGACGCTAGAGATTTAATTAAAGATAAGAGTCTTTGGGAGCACGTTGATCTAGTTGGTCTTTCTATTCATATCGGCAGCCAGTTAACAGATTTAACTGCGACGTCACAGGCAATTAAAGAAATGGTGGGGTTGGCCAACGAAGTTTCTCACCCGCTTAAGTTTATTGATGTCGGTGGTGGTCTTGGTATCGACTATTCCATAGAAGACGAAGATAAAATTTCTAGCCCACAAAAATATATGGCGATCGTGAGTGATGCATTATCAGGGCTCAAACAAAAAGATCAAATCATGACTGTCTTTGAACCAGGACGATTCATTGCTGCTCGCTGTGGAGTTCTAGTTTCAAAAATCGTCAGAACAAAGTCTTCTGAAGATTATAACTTTGCTATCCTTGATGCCGGAATGAACGACTTTGCTCGTCCTGCCATTTACGATGCTCACCATGAAATCTACCCGCTCGAAATTAAAAACGATAAGACAATGAAATGGGAAGTCGTGGGGCCTATTTGTGAAACAACGGACTGCTTCGCCAAGCAGCGCGAACTTCCAGAGCTTAAAGCGAAAGACTATCTCGTCATTGCTGATGCTGGAGCCTACGGTCGCTCCATGGCCAGTCACTATAATCTACGCGATATCGCCAAAGAATATTGCTTGGATAAAAATCAAAAGGTCACACTAGTTTAGCTTATTCGTATGACCAGCTAACTGTTCCATCTGGATTATCATTAAGCACAATGCCTGCCGCTTTAAACTGATCGCGAATTTTATCCGCTGTGGCCCAATCTTTATTGGCACGAGCCTCTCCACGATCTTTAATCAGCTGTTCAATTGCAGCATCATCGAGGCTTCCAGCCTTGCCAGAAAGCTTTCCTTTAGCGGCATTCACTTTCTCTAAAACAGCACTTGCATCTTGATGAATAAGACCAGTCGCTAGAGTAAAAAACTCGATAGTTTCTTTAATAATCTTTAAAACTTTAGCTGATGGCTGCTTACCTTGATACTCACGATTCACTGTTTTCATAAAGCTATAAAAAGCAAGCTGCGCCGTTGGAACGTTAAAATCATTCGCTAGCTCATCACGCATTTTTGGCAGACAAGCCTCAAGCTCACTTAAGCCCGATTCATGCTCGCCTACTTTCATGTTTGATACTTCTAAAGCAAAAACATGAAGGCGCTCAACTTCATCAAGCGCTCTTTTAATCACGTCATCACTCCAATCCATTTTAGATCTGTAGTGAACGGAAGCCAGCATATGGCGAAGGATTTCTCCTCCAAACTCTTGAACGAATTTTCTAATGGTCACTACGTTACCGAGTGACTTTGACATTTTTTCACTTCCAAAATTTAAAAATTCGTTATGCACCCAACAGCCAGAGAACTGACAACCGTTAGCAGCTTCACTTTGTGCGATTTCATTTTCATGGTGAGGAAACATCAGATCAATGCCACCATGGTGCATATCAAAGCTATCACCTAAGAACTTCTTCGACATAGCGGAACATTCGATATGCCAACCCGGACGGCCCTTGCCCCAAGGTGAATCCCATGAAGGCTCACCTGGCTTAGCTGGCTTCCATAGAACGAAGTCAGATGGGTGTTGTTTTTTACCATCAACTTCAACACGAATGCCATGCTGAAGGCTTTCTAGGTTAATCTTTGAAAGCTTGCCGTATTCTTTAAATTTAGGAACGCTATACAAGATCTCGCCTTCAACTTCATAGGCATACCCTTTTTCAATAAGGGTTTTAACCATCTCAATAATTTCGGGCATGGTATCGCTGACTTTTGGCGTATGGGTTGCCGGTAACATGCCCAGGCTATCCATATCAGTAAGCACTTCATCGACATATTTTTGAGCATGTTCTAAAGCGCCGACTTTTAATTCATTAGCGCGTTCAATGATCTTGTCATCAACGTCGGTAAAATTTCGAACATAAGTGACTTTGTAGTCGAGGGCGAGAAAGATTCTGTGAATGAGATCTCCCACCACAAAGGCGCGTCCATTACCGACGTGAACAAAGTCATAAGTCGTGGGCCCACAAGAGTAGAAGCCGACCTTTCCTGGTTGGATAGGTTTAAAAGCTTCTTTTGATCTGGATAAATTATTAAAGACTTTGATTTCGTGAGCCACTGGCGCCTCCCTAAGCTTTGTTATTGTAGCTTAAGAAGGAAGAATCTGCATTAAAAGTCGATTATTATCATTGCTGCTTGGCCGAAACTGACGTTTCGCCAATCATCAAGGAAGACTACGCATCAAAAGCTTTGCTTTTGCTGCATGTCTTTAATTAAAAAATGAATCTATATTCGATTTAACGTTAGTTTTTTCTTCACCTTTAGAAAGTGAAATCTCTTGAGCGATAAGGTCTTTACACTGATCTAGCATTTTCTTTTCGCCAAAGCTTAAATTCTTACGATTTTTTAGTAAGAATAGAGCACGTAGAACATCAGCAATCTCTAAAAGAGAGCCTGTTTTTACTTTAAGCATGTATTCACGATGACGTCTGTTCCAAGTAGAATTATCAACATCGACTTCATGATCATTCAATAGCTTATAGACCAAATCGATCTCATCACTTCCGACTAATCCTCTAATGCCATCAATCGTGTCGGTTGGAACCATCACTGTCATACCATTAGATATAATTTTGACTGAATAATACGTCTTAATTTGACCACCAAGATCAGTCTCTTTCAGGTCAATAACCTGTCCGACACCATGACCGGGGCAAACCGCGTAATCACCAATATTAAAAGTCACACAAACCTCCAAAGGAGTACAATACCGTCCCATAATAGCGCGAAGTGTCGTCCCTAACAACGCAGGTTGTAATAATGACAGGGTTTATGGCCCTATAGAGGATAAAGGTTTAGAAAGCTGCGCCAAAAAAAACCCCCTATATAAGGGGGCTTTCTACTAAATGCTTTTTATATAGATATTACCAGCGACCAATAACTTCATTCTTATCAAAGAAATAGTTAATCTCGCGCTCAGCAGAAGCTGCTGAGTCAGAACCATGAACAGCGTTAGCTTCGATTGATTTAGCGTAAAGCTTACGAAGTGTACCTTCTTCAGCGTCAGCTGGGTTCGTTGCACCCATAATCTTACGGTTTTTCTCTACAGCTTTTTCACCTTCAAGAACCATAAGAAGAACTGGGCCTGAAGTCATGAAACCTACAAGAGAGCCAAAAAATGGACGCTCTTTGTGTTCAATATAGAAACCTTCAGCTTTCTCTTTTGAAAGGTGAACAAGTTTAGCAGCAGCAATACGAAGACCTTCTTTTTCAAAACGTCCTACGATATTACCAATGTTGTTATCTTCTACTGCGTTTGGCTTGATGATACTAAATGTCTTTTCCATGAGATGCTCCTTTCAATTAACCGTTTTTAGCTTTTAAGATTTTTTCCATTGTCTCACCAAGTTCAGCTGGTGATCTCGCAATGCTAATTCCACATTGCTCAAGAATTCTAAACTTCGCTTCAGCTGTATCATCTCCACCTGAAATAATTGCTCCAGCGTGACCCATACGTTTACCAGCCGGGGCAGAAGCACCAGCGATAAACGAGACTACAGGCTTGGTCATGTTCTTTTGGATCCAACGAGCAGCATCTGTTTCAGCAGATCCACCAATTTCACCAATCATGATCACAGCTTCTGTGTCTTTATCTTTTTCAAATAGCTCAAGCATATCAATGAAGTTTGTTCCATTAACTGGATCTCCACCAATACCAACACAAGTTGATTGACCAATTTCTCTTTGAGTTAATTGATAAACCGCTTCGTAAGTTAGTGTTCCTGAGCGAGAAATAACACCGACTTTACCTGGCATATGAATGTGACCTGGCATAATGCCGATCTTACACTCACCAGGAGTGATAATGCCTGGACAGTTTGGCCCGATCAAGCGTGACTTAGAGCCTTTAAGAGCTCCTTTTACTTTGATCATATCTACGATTGGAATACCTTCAGTGATCGCAATGATCAAAGGGATATTCGCGTCGATACATTCAAGGATTGCGTCCGCTGCAAATGGAGGTGGAACAAATATCATGGCAGCATTTGCGCCAGTTTTTTCCACTGCTTCTTTCATTGTATTAAAAACTGGAAAACCTTCATGAACTGTTCCACCCTTACCAGGAGTTACGCCACCAACAAAGTTAGTACCGTAGTCGCGTGATTGAAGAGAATGGAAAGTTCCCTGTTTACCAGTGAAACCGACTGTTACAAGTTTGGTGTCGCGTCCAACTAAAATGGCCATTATGCCCCCTTACCTTGTACAGCATCGACAACCTTTTTCGCCGCATCGGCAAGATCGTCAGCTGCAATGATCGCTAGACCTGATTCATTAAGAATTTTTTTACCAAGAGCTACGTTAGTACCTTCAAGGCGAACAACCAGAGGAACTTTAACCCCTAATTCTTTCGCAGCACCAACAACACCTTCAGCGATGATGTCACATTTCATGATCCCACCAAAGATGTTCACAAGAATAGCCTTTACTTTTTCATCAGACAGAATAATTGAGAATGCTTTTTGAACAGTCTCTTTAGTTGCTCCGCCGCCTACGTCTAGAAAGTTTGCAGGCTCTCCACCGTGAAGCTTAATGATGTCCATTGTACCCATGGCAAGACCGGCACCATTAACAAGACAGCCAATATTGCCATCAAGAGAAATATAAGAAAGGCCATACTTAGCCGCTTCTAATTCTTTTTCACTTTCTTCAGTTGGATCACGCATCTCTTCAATTTCTGGATGTCTAAACAATGCGTTGTCATCAAAGTTTAGTTTTCCATCAAGAGCGATGACGTCACCGTCTTTCGTTGTCACAAGTGGATTGATTTCTGCAATCGTACAATCTTTAGCAACATAAAGATTATAAAGACCTTCGAAGAAAGCCGAAGCTTTTTTGATGACTTCTTTATCTTTCATACCGATTCCGTAAGCAAGCTTTCTTCCAACGAATGGAGTAAAGCCAACAGCAGGATCGATAGCAACTTTGATAATTTTCTCAGGTGTTTCTTCAGCAACTTTTTCAATTTCTACGCCACCTTCAGAAGATGCCATAAAAGTGATTTTGCCTGTAGAGCGATCAAGCACAAGTCCTGCATAGTACTCGTGATCGATGTCACAACCTTCTTCGATAAAAAGTGTTAACACTTTTTTACCTTCAGGACCTGTTTGGTGAGTAACTAGAGTTTTACCTAGGATGTCAGTTGCATGAGTCTTAACTTCATCAAGACTTTTTGCAAGCTTCACTCCTCCAGCTTTACCTCTTCCACCTGCATGGATTTGTGCTTTCACAACCCATACTTTTGTTTTTAAAGTTCCAGCAACTTTAACTGCTTCATCTACAGTCTTAGCAACTTTACCGGCTAGAACCTTAATGCCAAATTGGCGCATAAGTTCTTTGGCTTGGTATTCGTGCACGTTCATGAATTTCTCCTCGGAAAATTTCCGTTTGGCAGTTGCACTCAGCGTGTCAGTTTAGATGGGGTTATATTAGGGGGTGGCATCGCATCCTGCTAGGAGCAATGCGCCCAAAACCGTTGATTTTTATGAGATCTTTGCAGACAAAATGCTTTTTTGCGAGAATGATTGTGGATAACTTGGAGATAACATCATGAGTGTAAAATACCATACTTTAGAGCCCGCCTATTTTCGTCTCGATGGAGGCGCCATGTATGGAATTATTCCCAAACCTTTGTGGAATAAAGTTCATGAAGCTGACGAATCTAATCGGGTTGATATGGCGCTGCGTGTTTTAGCTATCGAAACGAAGACGCGCTTCATTATTATTGATACTGGAATTGGCGACTATCACGGCGATAAGTTTGATAGTCGCTTCGATGTACGCGGAGAAAAGAATCCTTTAGCCAAAGCTATTGAAGCGATGGGAAGAAAAGTATCTGATGTTACTGATCTCATTATATCTCACCTTCATTTTGATCACGTCGGTGGAATTGGGATTAGAAACAATAAAGACGAGCTCGAAGCCGTCTTTAAAAATGCAAACCTGCACCTTCACCGCGATCATTGGGCCTACGCTCACACTCCTACAGAACGTGATAGTGGCTCTTTCCATACTCAAGACTTTGATCCTATTGTCGATTTTTACCGCACCGAAAATAAGATCGTTTGGCATGAGGGAGAAAGCGGAACAATTCTAACTTATGATGATGGACAAGAACTTAACTTTAAATGCTCCCATGGCCACACACCTTTTTTAATGCATCCTTATGATAATAAATTTATTTATCTGGCTGATTTGATCCCTACATCTAATCACGTTCATATTCCATGGGTCATGGGTTACGATATTTCTCCAGGGGTGACGACCAAAGATAAGCGAGAATTTTTAGATTTTATTATCGAGAAAGATCTCACCATTATCTATGAGCATGATCCAAAGTTTTGGGGATCTAAAGTTGTCACTGATATCAAGACAGGCTTTGCTGTAAGTCATCCAAATGAAACAGCAAAGTCCACAACTCAAAGACTAGAGTTATAATTTGTCTTGAGATCTTCAATATCTTTTTTAAGACTTGATAGACGTTGATCAATTTTTAGCTTTAAAGGCTCGTAAAGTTCAGTGAATCGGGCCTTCATTCTAGTCTTGTCTGATCTTCTATATTGTCTGATCGCTTTTGATTCAGCAGATAATAGACTAGCGACTTCTCCAAGCTGTTTAGCACTTTCTTCGATCTCACGATAAAGTCTTGAGAGCATCGGACTTTGCTCTTCAAGTTTTGTTGCTTGGTCCATAGAATCTAAAATCAATGATTGAAGCACAGGAGCAATATCTCTAGCGTAGCCTTCATCGTATTTTTTGAAGGCTCGCCAAGTTACTGCCACGTCAAGACGTTGATGCCATAACTCATCAAGCTTCTTTGCCATTTGAGAAAGTGTTTCGTATTTTTCAAGACGGTACTGCAAAGGCTTTGATAATGAATCCCAAATTTTTTCTCTAAACTCTTGAAGATCGGCATTGAATTTATTGGCCGAACCTTCATAGAAACTTAAGCGACCCTGAAAGACGTAACCACGCGAATTAAATTGCACCCAGCCCATCGATTTAAACCAAGGATAAGCTGAGAGCATTGAAGCAAGTCTTGCTGTCGTTCCTTTAGGTTTAACAGCCAGTTCATATGTGTATTCACCACGAATCCAATTCGTTGTTTGAACAAATTCAAAACGCTTAAAAGGAACAAGTCCTTGAACGAGTTCACCTTGTGACATAATTTCGACAGAATCAGTTGAGAGAACTCGACCAGGCACACTTGCAAGTTTTAAAAATGCCTCGCCTTCAAGGACTCCAGGAACAGCCGCCCATATAACATTAGAATCTTTTGTCATGCGTACAATATGAGCTGACTTATGATCGATGATGACCTGATTAAACTGCTCTACGTCTGCCGCCTCAAGTCCGATCAAATCATAAGTTTGTAGGCTAAATTGGGTAAACCATACAATGGTTGCTACGAGTACAAATCCCGCTGCAATACCTGCTGAGATTTTTAGCCAAGGCTTTGTAGGTTCTTCAATAATAGATGATTCAAAATTTATATTAGGCGAAGTTTTATCTTCATCCAAATTAATATCGTGCTGATGTTGAGGTGGAAGGTCCGGAACTTGAGAGGCATGATCCTCTTCTACGTGAGATGAGTTGATCTGTTCGTCGTGAATAGCAACATGATCAATCGCCATTGAGACTTCATCTGGTAGTGGCGGAAGTTCAATATCCACATCACTTGCGCTACGCAACAGATGGTCATGCTGATTGGCGACTTCTATAGACTCAGGTGAGCTGGCTGGAGGCTTTTCATCAATTTGAACTTGTTCTTTGAAAATGAGGTCTTTAAAAATTGTCTGATCAGCAAAGGGAAGCCAAGTACCACCACCCTCTTTCCACACCAAATCTTTGTGACCAATTACACCAAGCGCGAAAAGATTAACCATCTCATCGGTTTGGTAAGGTCCACGGTGTTGATCACCTTTAAAAATGAACCACTGTCCATCATGATCTGAATGCTGTTTCATAAGAACTATGTTATCCTGCCATGCATGAAACCCCAAGATAAAAGTCACAAAGAGATTCAAAAGATTTTAAGCCGTCGTGGTGAAGATCAAATCAAATCATCTATCACTCATGAGGAATGTGAAAAAATTATTCTTGCTGCAGCTAATGATATGGGAGTGATTCGCAATGGTGGTCGGCGTGGAGCGGCTTTTGGACCAAGTTGTATCACGAATGCCTTTAAGAAATTTGCTTCTCACTCAAAAGATAATAAAAAAATACAAATATTCGAAGTTGCTGGAGATGAATCAGATTTTAATCAGATGCAATTACAGGAAATTGAAAATATCAAAAAATCCCTGGATATTTTAAAAAGAACTCATCTATGTCATTTAGGTGGAGGCCATGATCATATCTACCCTTTGGCCATGGCGATTGCTGAATCTTTTAAGAGAAAAATTCATATTATCAATATAGATGCTCATCTCGATACTCGTGTTGATGACTTCTCCCACTCAGGTACTCCGTTTAGACAGCTTAAAATTAATTTGAAAGATCAGCTTCGAATTACTCAAATTGGTATTCAAGAAATTTCAAATGTTGAATCGAACTGGAACTCAATCGATATGACTGTTCATCTCCTATCAACTCTTGAAAAGGATTTTGAACATTTCAATAATCTTGACTTGGATCTTATTGATAAGATCTTAGATATTAAGAATGAAGAGCTCACCATTTTTAGTCTAGATCTCGATGCCATCAAGGGCTACGAGTTTAGTGCCGTGAGTGCCGTCAATCCCCTTGGGTTGCCCCTTAGCTTTATCCACACACTCTTAAGTCGATACCTCAGTAAGGTTGAACTCAAAGTAGTTGGACTCTACGAATACAATCCAATGTTTGATGACCTTGCGGCCAAAGACGCAAAAGTTTGTGCAGAGCTTATTAAGCAATCACTGCAGCTTTAATTTATACGAAAAATCTAAATGAAAAGTTTTTGGAGCCTAAAAACAAAAAACCCTAGCTTTCACTAGGGTTTTTCGAGAGACATTTGATGGAGTTTTGAATCAATCCTAGATTCTAGGCTCCTACACACACACACTAATACCTACTGCATAGAGTGTGCCAACTTTTAACAAGCTTAGAATCGACTCTAACTATATGATTTTATATTAAAAATGATTGTTAAGGCAGTCATATTTTTGACGAAAGATCTTTTTTCGCGACGAGCATCTGACGTTCTATTTTTAACCTTGGCCTGATAAAAACTGAGATAAGCGTTGAACCGCTGTTTGTAGTGCATCATCGGCGTGTTCAAGTTTATAGATCGTGTCTACATGATGCCAAATCTTTCGTGACTCTTTTTGCACTATATCAATTTCGACGACGAAGCCATCTGAGTGTAGATTAAGTGTAATCCTGCCAAGACGATGTTGATCATTATCGATATTTACAAAGAAGTCTTGTGGGTATTCTATTTTTCCATTCATTTTTTAAAGGATTAACAAATGCGCTACTTACTGACTATGCTTTTTATTCTCCCTCTCACTTCTCACGCTTGTCTTGAGCTACAAAAAGATTCTGTTAAGGTTCAGTGGACTGGCTATAAGACAGCTGCCAAGCTTGGCGTTAGTGGAGTTTTCACTGATGTTAAACATGACGGTAAAACCAAAGCTGAAACGATTGATGATCTTATTAATGGTGCAAGTCTTACCATGAATCTTTCAACTCCAAGCAGTGGCGATGCCTCAAGAGATGCAAACTTAAAGAATAAGTTCTTTAAACTTATTGGTAATCAAGCAACAGCTAAAGTCACAAAAATAGCCAAAGGCTTGGCCCGCGTTGACGTTAAAATGGGAAAGAAAACTGTAGAGGTTGCTCTATCTCCTGATCTTAAAGATGACGTTCTAACGTTGACTGGTACACTTGATATGTTCGACTTTGCTATTGATAGCGCCTTTGCCTCTATCAGTAAAACCTGTCGCGCCCTTCATGAAGGTAAAACTTGGAATGACGTTGCTCTAAAAATTACAGCTAACGTCACCCCTTGTAAGGCTCAGTAATCCAATCCTGATTTCCTGATATGAACTTTTGGCTTAGCCTCACTCTCAAAAACGTTTGAGGCTAAGACTTCAGCAAAAACAACTTCATGATCGCCTGGTTGAGTCTTAGAAATCATTTTACAAGTGATCGCTGACTTAGCGCCTTTAATAAGTAGTCCACCTTCAGCATTCACTTCATGTGGAATTTCTCCAAAAGGACTCACTTCGTAGCTCTTCCAAAAATGGCGCATATATTGTGTTTCATGCTCACCTACAATATTAATCGCAAACGGTTTTCCTGCCATGATATGTTCATAGCCAGGTCGACCTGCGCGAATTCCTAAAGCGACAACTAGAGGTTCAAAAGAAACCTGCTGAACCCAACTGGCTAAGTAGCCATCTTTTTTTTCACCATCAGTCGTCGTTACAATAAATAGTCCGGAGGGAATATGACCTACGGCTTGAGCTTTATCAGACATTCTTTACTCCTTTGTTAGTATTTGAGTTTCACCAAATACTGGTACATCAAAATGATCGACACTATGTTCGGACTTCGCTTTATTTAAGTCTTTAATAGGATCATCTATGGCTTCGTTGGTTAATTGAAAAGTTCCGAAATGAATACCGACAGATTGTTTAGATTGCAAAGCTTTATGAGCTCTAACAGACTCATCGGGATTGATATGAAAGTTCTTCATAAACCATCTCGGAGCGTAGGCCCCAATCGGGATGAATGAAAGGTCGGGGGCGCCAATTCGATCACGAATCATTTCAAAAAACTTCCCCCACCCAGTGTCTCCGGCAAAATAAACTCTGGAAGTACCTTCGATCATAAAACCGCCCCATAGTGCTTTTCTTTTGTCGAACATTCCTCTGGCCGACCAGTGCTGTGCTGGCACAAAATGAAATTTTAAATTATTAAGATCGAGTTGTTGCCACCAATCCATTTCAAGGATTTTATCAATCCCTTCAGACTCTAAGAGTTCTCGATTTCTTAATCCCACAATAAAAGTGGGATTAAACTTTTCTTTTAATTTAGTTAACGTTGGAAGATCTAAATGGTCATAATGGTTGTGACTAATCAAAACAAAATCAATGGCAGGTAAATCTTCAAAATTTAAACCAGGAGCTCTTACTCTTTTAGGTCCAGCAAAAGAGACAGGACTGGTACGATCACTCCAAATAGGATCAGTAATAATATTAATACCATCAATTTGAATGAGAACTGTTGCGTGATTAATAACATTCCAATGAATTTCACCTTTTTCGGTTCTCTCTTTGAGTATTGATCCCGCATTAGATTCGACCCAAGTAGGCCAATCTTTTGCCTTTTCACTAAATTTCCACTTAAGTAACGTCGTCAAAGGCTTATCTGGAACTGGTTCTAGGTTTTCAAAACGCTCACCATCGAAGGGAGCGCCAAAATGGGTTTGTGAGTTTGTTGTCATGATTGAAGCCACAAATAAAAAAAGCAAAATGATATTTTTCATTTTGCTATTGTGAAGACTTCACTAAATATTGAAAAGATTTTATTGAAGAGTTTGGCTAAACAATTGTTCTAAAAGCTCAGCTGCTTGGCGTTGTGAGCGAGTAAGATTTGTTCTTTGCAAATAAGACTCAATGCTTAAAACACTTCCATCAAGCTTTTTTCTACGTAGAACTAATTGCTCATAAAAAGCTGCTTTATTATTTTTCCATAGGTCTAATAATTTAGATAATGAAAGCATTTGGTCACGTGCATAGGTAAATCTTGGGTGATTGGCGTAATCGATGTCTCCACCGGCAGCAAAACCTATCTCTTGGTAATACTCCATAGCAGCAGAAAAAACGAAAAGATCAGTCTCAATAAAGCGTGGAAGTGAAGTTTTAAAATCCTCAACAATAATCGCTTGAATATTGTAGTCAACCAATCCGGCCATGACGATCCAAGATAGGTATTCAAAAGAAGCTGCACCTAAATTCAAATTAAAACTTAGTTCTAAATTTCCACCAACTTGGCGAGTAAAAAATGGAGCGGGCGTATTATCAAAAGTCATCAAAGCGTTATTGGTTCGCGCTTCATAAGTTTGAGCAGCATCTAAACCAATTGACGTTTTTTTAACGGCGTTTTCTTTAGCAATTGTTAATTTATGATTTGGATTCTGGTTTTGTGCTTCAGCAGGTGAAGACAGAAGAAGTATAGATAATGGGGCTAAGACTCTGATTAAAGACATCAACATATTAGTTCTCCAATGAGGTTCTTATGCCTCGTGCGCTATGCGCCGTCAAGAGAAGTTAGATATATTTAAAACGCGAAGCAAAATAGCTTAGACATACTCTCACTTAAGTTAAGAAAATCCTTAACCTACGCTATTCTATCGGCTAAGATGTTTCTTGTTATCCCTTATGATTTCAAAACTTTCAGACTCTAAGCAAGGAGAGCCTCGCCCATGTCGTCGTCAACGCAAAGCATCTCGCATAACTATTTCCTATCGTCCGTGGTTAAAAAACAAATCATGGCCGTCACAGGACTTTTATTATGTGGGTTCTTACTCGGCCACTTAGCCGGAAACACACTTATTATTATTAGCCCTGATGCCTTTAATCAGTACGGCCACGCACTCGTGAGCAACAAGCCATTGTTGTACACAGCTGAAGCAGGACTGATTGTTTTATTTCTCGTGCATCTCACGATGGCAGCGAAGCTGACGGTAGAAAACAATACAGCTAGACCTGAAAAATATTATATCAAACAAAAAACTGGGCGTGGCTCAACGTTTGCTTCTTCGACTATGCCTTATACCGGTATGATCATTCTGATTTTCTTGGTCACTCACCTCATCAACTTCAAATATGGCACAGTCTATATGACAACCATTAATGGCGTTGAGATGAGAGATCTTTATAAAACAGTGATGGAGTTTTTCGCCCAACCAATCGGTGCAGCATGGTATGCGTTTGCGATGGTGGCCATGGCGATTCACGTCTCTCACGGTTTTTGGTCAGCCTTTCATTCAATAGGTATTTTCCATAATCGCTACACCCCACTTCTACGTAAAGCGGGCATTGCTTATGCCATTTTAGTCGGCGCTGGATTCGCGTCACTTGCACTGTATGGTTATATCCAAGGAGTTCAAGCATGAGTACTGAACAACAAGTAAAAAAATTAGACGGTAAAGTTCCAAAGGGTGATATAAAAACACTTTGGGAGAACTACAAGTTCGACATGAAACTTGTTAACCCTTCAAATAAAAGAAAGTTTAAAGTCATCGTGGTTGGTACTGGTCTTGCTGGTGCTTCGGCTTCAGCTACACTTGCTGAACTTGGCTATGAAGTTGAAGCATTCTGTATTTCAGATTCGCCAAGACGTGCTCACTCGATTGCTGCTCAAGGTGGTATCAACGCTGCTAAAAACTATCCTAACGATGGTGACTCCGTTTGGCGTTTGTTCTATGACACCGTTAAAGGTGGTGACTTTAGAGCGCGTGAAGCCAACGTTTATCGTCTAGCGCAAGTTTCAAATAATATTATCGACCAATGTGCTGCTCAAGGTGTTCCATTTGCTCGTGAATACGGCGGAACACTTTCAAACAGATCTTTTGGTGGTGCTCAGGTTTCTAGAACTTTCTACGCCAGAGGACAAACAGGACAACAGCTTTTACTAGGTGCGTACTCTGCTTTGATGAAAGAGTCTTCTAAAGGCAAAGTAAAAATCCATACTCGTAGTGAGATGGTTGAACTTGTTATGGTTAACGGTAAAGCTCGTGGGATTATCACAAGAAATATCGTGACTGGTGAGTTCGCTAAACATAGTGCAGACGCTGTTCTTCTTTGTACTGGCGGATACGGTAACGTTTTCTTTCTTTCAACCAATGCCATGAACTCAAACGGTTCAGCGGCATGGAAGGCATATAAAAAAGGCGCATACTTTGCTAACCCTTGTTACACACAAATTCACCCAACATGTATTCCAGTTCACGGCGAGAATCAGTCAAAGCTAACTCTTATGTCTGAGTCTCTTCGAAATGACGGACGTGTTTGGGCGCCAAAAAAACAAGGCGACAAACGTCCTGCCAATGAAATCCCAGAAGATGAAAGAGACTATTACCTAGAAAGAGTTTACCCTTCATTTGGTAATCTTGCTCCTCGTGACGTTTCTTCCAGACAAGCCAAGTACCGTGTTGATGAAGGCAAAGGCGTTGGTAAAACAGGTGTAGCAGTTTATCTGGACTTCAGAGATGCCATTAAGCGCGACGGCTATGAAGTTATCAAGGATCGTTACGGTAACCTCTTTGATATGTATCAACGTATTACTGATGAAAACCCATACGAAGTTCCAATGCGCATCTACCCTGCTGTTCACTACACTATGGGTGGTTTATGGGTTGATTATAACCTAATGACTGGTGCGAAAGGTTGTTTTGCTCTTGGTGAAGCCAACTTCTCTGATCACGGCGCGAACCGTCTTGGAGCTTCTGCACTGATGCAAGGTTTAGCCGATGGTTATTTTGTGATTCCATATACACTTGGAAATTACTTAGCTAGTGAAAAACCAAATGAAGAGAAAGTAACAGTTGATAACCCTGAGTTCGAACAAGCTATGAAAGAGGCCAAGGGTCGCTTCTCAAAACTTCTAAGTATTAATGGTAAACGCTCTGTGGATTCATTCCATAAAGCCCTTGGTCATATCATGTGGGAAAATGTCGGTATGGGTCGTACAGAAAAAGGACTCACTTCTGCCATTAAAGAAATTCAAGCCCTAAGAAAAGAATTTTGGAAAGATGTTAAAGTTACTGGCAGTGATTCAGGCATTAACGTTGAACTTGAAAAAGCCAACCGCGTTGCTGATTTTATTGAACTTGGTGAACTCATGGCAAGAGATGCTCTGGCTAGACATGAAAGTTGCGGCGGACATTTTAGAGAAGAAATGCAAACAGCTGATGGTGAAGCAAAACGTGACGATGAAAAATTCTGTCATGTAGCGGCTTGGGAGTGGACCGGTGATGACGGCGAGCCCATTCGAAATATCGAAGAGCTAAGCTTTGAGAATGTTCACCTTGCAACTAGATCATACAAATAAGAGGTAGAGATGAGTGATTCAAATAATATGACCCTCAATCTGAAAATTTGGCGTCAATCAACAACAAAAGATAAAGGCCAAATTGTCGATTACATTCTTGAAGGTGTATCTCCAGATATGTCATTTCTTGAAATGATCGACATGCTTAACGAACAACTTGTTGCTAAAAATGACGATCCAATCGCTTTTGATCACGATTGCCGCGAAGGAATTTGTGGAATGTGTTCAATGATGATCAATGGCCAAGCCCATGGACCAGAAAAAGCAACAACGACTTGTCAGCTACATATGAGAAGCTTTAAAGACGGCGACACTATTGTGATCGAGCCTTGGCGTGCCAGAGCATTCCCAGTACTTAAAGATTTAATGGTTGATCGCTCCGCCTTTGACAGAATTATTGAAGCTGGTGGATTTGTTAACGTTAATACTGGTAACGCCGGCGACGCTAACGAAATTCTTATTCCTAAAGAAGCTGCTGACCTAGCCATGGATGCTGCTGCTTGTATTGGTTGTGGCGCTTGTGTTGCTAGCTGTAAAAATGCTTCTGCCATGCTTTTTGTTTCAGCCAAAATTTCTCAGCTTGCTCTTCTTCCTCAAGGTGAAGTTGAAGCCGATCAACGTGCACTTTCAATGGTTGAGAAGATGGATGAACTTGGCTTTGGTAATTGTACTAACGAAGCTGAATGTGAAGCTAGCTGTCCTAAAGACATCAGCATCAGTAATATCGCGCGTATGAATAGAGGCTTTTTAAAAGCCGCTATTACATCTAAAACGAAATAGCGTTGGAAGTTTTTGGCCCAGCCGTTGAGATTTTCCTGCGTCGTGTACGATTCATGGCTAGGGAAATTTTATCTCAGGAAGTGGGCCTTAAACTTCATCGCACTCGTTTTGAGTGGAATCAAAAACTCTATCCTCTTCATATAGTTATTTTCGATCATGCCACTAAACTTGGTGAGTATGATCCAAGCCAATGGCGTCTAGGTCTTTCCACGCGTCTCATGAAAGAAGCAAAAGACGCTGTGATTCGTGACATTCTTCGCCACGAAATCGCCCATATGATGACTCATCTTCACTTCGGCGAAAATATCCAAGCTCACGGCAATGAGTTTAAAAATATCTGTACTCGCTACGGCTGGGATCATGAGATTTCCAAAGCGACACTTGATCTAGTCATGGCCAACGATCATTATGAAGGTGACCTTAAAACAGAAAAGCTTTTATCTCGCTTAAAAAAATTAATGGCCCTAAGCGAATCTGAAAATCCTCATGAAGCTGAACTTGCCATGACTAAGGCGAATGACATGCTTATTCAGCATAATCTTGATCGCTTAGAAATCGATCATGACGATGAAATGGTCTATGTCCTGCCTGTTATGTTTGGCCAAAAATCAAATGCTAAAATGCACGCGGTTTATGAAATTTTAAAAACATTTTTTGTCGCTCCTGTTTTTACCAAACGCCAAGGCCAAGTTGCCCTTGATGTAGTCGGTGATCAAGCCAGTGTTAAGATTGCAGAATATGTTAGTGCATTTTTACAAGATGAATTAGAGCGTCTTTGGGTCAAGGCTAAAAAAGCCAATAACCTCAAAGGACTTCGCGCCAAGAATTCATTCTTTTCAGGTGTTGCTCGTGGTTACGTTGAAAAAATTCAAACGACTCAAAAAGAATTTCATCAAAGTGCCTTAGTTAAAGTTCAAGCTTCTTCACAGAAGATGTTAGCCAGAGTTTACGGCAGACTTTCTTCAACAAGTTCAAGCTCCAAGGCTGATAGCAATGCTTTAAATGCAGGAAGCTTGGCCGGAAAACAAATGAGTATTAGAACTGGAATCGAGAAAAGTGGCCATCAAGGGAGACTTTTAAGTTATGACTCCTAAAGAATTAGAAACCGTTTTTAGAAAAATTTGTCGCTTTGATGAAACTCTTGCGATTAACTTTACTGTTCCAAAACCAGGAACGTCTCATTACAAGTTCACAGTTGATGAAAGACACCTTGCCAGTCCGACACAATGTCACGGTGGAGTTTTAGCGGCTGTGATGGATGCGACCATGGGCGTGGCCGTTTTAACTGAAGCGGTTCAAAGTGGTAATCTATGTTCGACTGTTGAATTTAAAATTAATTATTTAAATCGCGCCGTGCTAGGTGATCAATTGGATGCTTACGGTGAAGTTGAATTTATTGGTAACCGTTTGATTGTTGCTAATGCCGTTATTAAATGCGGAGAAAAACTTATCGCTAAGGCAATGGGTACATTCTCACTATACCCAGCTGATAAAACTGAGATCGCCAATTGGGCCAAAGGATAAGCTATGCCTGAAAATGTGAAATTTACTCTTTTAGGATTCACTGCCTTAATGGCCGCAGTAGGTTTTGGAGCCTTTGGAGCCCACGGGCTTGAACAATCTTTATCGGCCAAACAGCTTGCCACTTATCAAACTGGTATTGAATACCTCTTTTATCATGGACTAGGGGCCCTGGCGCTAGCCAGCCTGAGCCAAAGCCTAAGCTTAGAGTTTAAGCGCTCAAGATGGGCCATGACGCTTGGAATGCTGATTTTTAGCGGAGGCTGTATGGTTTACGCTGTAACTAGCCAAAAATTCATCGCTATGGCCATTCCACTTGGTGGCCTAGGCTACTTATTTTGTTGGGCCCTAGCCATAAAAGATTTAGCGGCTAAATTTAAAAAACCTCTAAAACCTTAAATTTCACTATTTTTGAACCCTTAGAAAATCAATAATTCGAAACATTTATTCAACTTTTAAAGCAAATAGCCGATAAAGAAATATCATTGATTATGGGTGAGGTTAGCCATGTCTAATTTGGTCAAAAATTTTGTTACTTCTTGTACTCTAACGTTTAAGGCGTTCGAGCATGAAGTGATCATTTCAAAAAACCAAAGTACGATGTGGAACTTTATGGCCGTTAATAAAAGACGCGATAAGGTTTACGCTGTTTACTGTGCTCCAAGACTTTCATCAGCAAAAGCTCTTATCAAAGTTGCTCTTAAGAAAGTTCCTGCTGACTCAAGATTAGTTGTTGTAACTTCTTCCTATACAGATGAAGAATATGAACAAGCCAACAAAGATGGATACTCTTTAGTAACTCTCTCAATGTTATCTAAATACGGAACAGAAATGTTAGAGATTAAGCAAAAAGAAGAAGCTGACTCACTTTCTAAAGCCGCCTAATTAAACTTTTTTCTTTTCGGAACCATGCAAGATTTTATGTTGCTGAGTGATCACTCGAAAACCTTGTGCTTCGTTTTCATTCCAAGCAATAACATCTAGAACTCTCTCAAACGGCATCGATTCACCAAGATTAAACGCAGGAGTTAAAACCCAAGGAAATGTTGTATCGACACTGGCATTAACGAGCATTGAATGAAGTTCGTTTTTGGCTTGAACAACATCATCAAAATCAATACGTGACTCAATAACACTTTTGATTTGGAATTTATTAGGAAACTGGGTTGCAAGCTTAGCAACCAATGACAAATTGGTTTTAACTTTTGTACACGGAGTTTTGTAATCAAAACTAATAAAATCGATGGCATCAAAAAGCTCACTGACAACTCGAGTTCCAGCAGCTTCAACGTTAACCCAATAGCCTTTTTTCTTTAAGACGGACACAAGCTGTAAAACTTGAGGCAGGAGTTTAGGATGAAGTGGATCTCCTCCAGTAATTGAAACTCGCTTAAACTTATCTCCACCTTGCTCGATAACCTGAGCTAAAACTTGATCTAGAGTTAGTCTCTCACCAGCATCAAAATCCCAAGTATCGATTGAATCACAGTTTACGCAACCGATATTACAACCTTGAAAGCGCACGAAAACCTGTGGTGTTCCAATATGGACACCCTCGCCTTCTGAGGCCTTATAAATGGCATTAATAGCAAATAAAGACAAAACTACCCCGGATTAGTCTTAAAGCGGGGTTGTAACATGACAGATAGCTCTATGCCAGTATGAATACGTAATTATTACAGGTTAGAAGCTAGCAATAAGCCCTGTTGTATATGTGTAATCGAATTTTCGGGCACCTGTGACGGCAGGAAGATTTCTATACTCTCCCTTAAACCCGACCTTCAAAGAAAAGATTGATGACAGAGTTGAAGTCACGGACGGTCCAAAGTTGAATTCCCAGGCGTCTCCGATTTCAATATCTTTTAGGTATTCCGAAAAAAACTTGAAAGAGACGTTTTTATTTAGCTTTTGATCATAGTCTCCAAAAAGTCTTAATTGATTATTATGGGTGTATGAATGGTCTGTTTTTTCTTCGACCACGTAACGATAACCAGCTTCGAAATTAGATTTTTTGTCATCGAGATTGAAGAGTTTATAGACACTACCAATATCTGTGAAATAACGTTTTTCGTAGCCTTTAAAACGGTCACCTGCAATTTTTTGTGCGACAAAAACCGCCCAATGTTCAGCATAGGTATATTGATCTTTTAGTCGTGCAGACCAATTTCTTGCATCAACAGTGCTATCAGCTTCACCTAAAGTGTAGTGTCCATCAAGGCTGATAGCATGCTTACTTAAATCAACACTTGTTTCAGATTTTACATTGTAAACTGAGACATCAGTATTTCCACCAGATTTTAAAATATTCACTTCAGAAGTATTTTTCCAATCGGCTAGAGAAGACAAAGAAATTCCCATAAGGGAGACAATAAGAACTAAGTTGATTTTTTTCATGGCCAAAACTATAAGCCGCAAAACTCAATTAGCAAAGAATATTTTCGCTGCAAGGCCTCAATAGGTGCGTCAGGATCGGCTTTTTGCAATAGTCCTGCAATCATAATTTTCTCTTCATCACTTGCATCAAATTCTTTTAAGACGAAAAAATCTCGCCACTCTGGAGAATCATAAATCTTAGAAAATTCATCGGGAGAAAGCTTTTCGCTCTCAATAAGACGATTTAAATCAATCACACCATCAACAAAAGCTTGAGAAGTGGAGCTGCTATTTGATCTCGAATAAATCTCTCGCATGGCCATGTGACAAGGGTCTTCACCACTTATCGAGGCTGGGCCTCGATCGATTCGCTTAGAGGATGATGTATATCCAATGGCCACAACTAAAATAAATATATTGAGAAACCTCATCATATAGCTTTATCGGTTCGTAATACTGGACACTTAAGTCTTTTAGCTGATTTTTTTAATCAAGTTTCTGCTCAGTATTTACGATAAGTTAGTTCATGAATCATGTGATCATGGGGCTCGTTGTCCTACTCCATTCTTTCTTTATCTATGCGCAGGATCTCAGCGATCTCGCCGCTCGAGAACAACTCATAGGAACAACTCAATTAGAGCGAGAGCTTATTTCTGATATGGACCTGCGTTTAAAACTCAACTCACTTATCTTAGAGGTTGCCACACAGATTGACCGCGAGCACCCAGGACTGAGTCCTTGGAATGACGGTGGGCAGTTAACAAAAATTTTAAAAGAAAAAAGTGAACGTTTCTCACAGTTTTATCTGGAACGAATGGATTCACTTGGACCTGAGCAAAAATCATTATTTAAAAAGGCCTGGCAATTGATTCAATGGGAAAATCTCGTTGATGTCTTTAAAAGGTCGAGTCTTGGAATACAAACGATGTTCAAGCGTAAAGGCTTTGGTATTGTGATAGCGATTTTTATGGGTTTCGTTTCAGATTATACAATTCCCCTTATATTAACCAACTTGGGTTTACCTTGGCTTATTCCGGTTTCAGCCGTGACTCCTTATCAGCTTATCTATTCTACTTTGCCGCAAAAAATAACAGATCTTAAAATCAGACTTAAAGTTAAGAAAAGCTTAGGCGGTGATCAAGCCTATCAAGCCTATATGAAACAAGAGCAAGTCACACGCGAAGCCTTAAAAGCTATGCGTGAAGATAATATTCTGATCCCTCTTATCGATGAAGGCTCATCTCAGGTAACGGCACTAAGTTTGAGACAAAACAATTGGTTTAAAAGCTTTCTTACTCGAATGGGATTTCATCAAGATGCCTTTTCATTTACAACACTTCGAAAGTTTATTGAAAAAGAAAATCTTAGCGATGACTATATTACTAAGATTATGAATCATCCAAGGCTTAAGCGCTGGCAAAAAGCATCACTGATGGCGACACACCTTCATGAAACAATGAGCGAGGATAATCGCATCTTATTCAGACAAAAATTTGATAAAAACTTTATTCAAATACAGTCCTTTGCCCCTTGGGATGGGTTTGAAGAATGGACAAAAAAACTACTCAAAGCAAAATCAGTTGAAGAGATCAACACTTTAATGTTTGAAGTTCCAAGAGGAACACCAACACGCTTAGTGCTGGAAATTTGGCAGGATATCATTCTTCCTCATTATTCAACTAAAACAAATTTAAATTATTTTAGTTATAGAAAGCTCGTCGAAGACTTCGCTAGTACTCGTGCAACTTTACTAGCCAATTCACAAGAGGCATGGACACTTGGTACTCATCAAGTTCTTATTCGTTATGTTTCTGAATCTCTAGGAAACAAGGCGTTTTCGAATTGTGAAAATTCTGGTCAGACAATTTTAAGATTTCTTTTATCAAACTAATTATTTTTTAGCTTTTTTAAGCTCTGCAATTTGATCTTTTGATAATTGGAGAAGTTGGGTGACACGTACTTCTTCAGTATCATCGCCGGTGTCTTCTTTTGCTTTTTGTTCTTCATCTCTTAGGCGTTCAATTTCTTCTACGTCAATTTCTAATTGGACATCAGAAGCTGATAACTCTGGTGCACTAAAATCATCATCTGATTTTTGCTCTTTACTATGACCTAAGGAATGAGATTGTGGTTTAGGTTTTGGGGCTGAACTTTTTGCTCTCATCTGTGCTAGTTCTTGAGGAGTAAAAAGCTCAGCACCAGGTTCTCCCCTAGCCCTTCTTTTGTCTCTCTCTTTATGTAACTGCTCAAGAATCTTATTATATTTTTGAATCTGTTTGAGCAATTGAATATTTGTAATCTCACTGACTTTAACCATGCAGTTATTATACGAGATTTCGTCTAATGCCCCAACTCTTTATTGATAGAGTTTGAAGTGGCATAATACACCTATGATTGAATCGACAGAGTTTGATAAAATTTATGGGGAATTAATGAATCGTCTAGAGAAAGACGAGAGGCCTCATCTCGAGCTTTCTGATGATGTTTTAAATCAAATAAAAAATCTTTGGACAAACGCTTTAGAAACTCAAGATAACCAACGAATAAACTCCATCATGTGCGTTCTTGATTATACCCGACATACTTATGATCTTTTTGATGATCATTTTTATCAGACCTTAGAATCAACACTATCGCACACGACATTAGTATTTACCTTAGGTGCCTCTTGGAAACATATGCTCGGCAGATGGTCTAGATCAGGTGATCGAATTACCATGCGCTATATTGAAATCTTACGTACGTTCTTAAACTCAAAAAACCATGAACTTGTTGAATGGTCTCTTAGAACCATCGATCAAATTGGACCTCAAGGCAGATTACTACAAAAAGAAATTGCTCAAAATAAAATGAAATTGAAATCTTTAATTAATCCAAGAGCAAAAGCCATCACTCAATTAGTAGAAATGTTTGAAAAAAGATGGAGTCATCATGGCCGGTGATTTTAATTTTAAAGATCAAGAAGAACTTGAAAGAAGACTGCTGCAGCTTAAAATTGCCACCAATGCTGGTGGAAAAGAGCATTTTAATACACAGCAGGCAGTTGATATCAAAGTGAATCTAAGGCCCGATAAAGCGATTAAACCTGCCATGTTTGTTCCAGACCCACTTTTACCAGGTTGTTATAAGGCGCACCCTGTCACAATCGCGGCGCTACGCAAAAATATTTTCGCAGCAGGCAACGAATTATTTGAAGACCTAGAAGATTTAGTCACTTGTGAAGGTTGCCAACAACAAATTGATCGTCAATTTTGGTATTTCTGTCCTTTTTGTGAAGCTAAATTCAAGATTTAATGAGTTTTTAAGCGCTTAGAAGTCACCAATTGTAAGACTTTATCCTTTGTCGATTATCCGCCTAAAATCGTATCTTACCTCTGTCCATAGTTTTGAATTTTTTACACACCCGCATGATGCGGTCACGGTAAATTCAAAGTTTGTTGGTTAGGCTTGAGACACGGACGCACACACCGTCCTCTTAACAGGAGTAGACTCGATGGCCAGAGAAAATGCGTATTTGAATGAAAAACAGATTGTTCAACTTAAAGACTTATTAATGTCTGAAAAAGAGAACATTCTAAACGACCGCAAAGATGTCGAGAATTATTCTCTCGATAAGAATGAACTTGCAGATCCCTTAGATGAAGCAAGTGTAAACATTCAAACATCTCAAGAGCTTCGCTTTAGAAATCGTAAAATGTTTTATTTGAAGAAAATCAATAAAGCTTTACGTAAAGTTGAAGAAGGCATTTATGGTCTTTGCCAAGACTGTGATGTTGAAATTGGTTTTGAGCGTCTTATGGCCCGCCCTACAGCTGATCTATGTATCGGATGTAAAGAAGAGTCGGAGATGAATGAGCGTAACAACTTCCATATGAAGCGTTCTAAGTCTCTTGGTCAATCGCTACAAGATCTTTCTAAGTAATTAAGTTAAAATTGAGCCTCATTAGTGAGGCTCTTTTTTTATGAATCCAACAATTGAAAAAATCGTCACAGATTTTTATTCTCTAGCAACAACCGACGTGATGATCGGTTATCACTTTAGAAAAATCGCAACTTCAGAAGGGATCCACCCCCTCAAGCCTCCACTTGATGCTTTTGCTAGTCATATTCCAAGAATTGTTCATTTTTGGGAAGTTCAGCTTGAAGGAAAATCTATTCAGGGTGAATCATTCGATTTATTAAAAGTACATAAGACATTGGGTATTTTGCCTGGAGAGCTAGGTCGTTGGATCAAGTTGTTCAAAGATATCTTAAAAAGTTATGACCAGAACCATGAGTTGATTTTAAAGTGGAATGAAAAAATTGATCACTTTGAAAAAATATTCAAAAAGAACTTATTCACTAATTGAAGCTGGTCTTTTGGCATCAAAGACTTTTTGCACAAAGCTCTCGAGCACGGGCTCATTAGTCACATCATCAAACATCCAATTTCCAGCATACCATTGATCAAGCTTGAAAGCCGCTGCTCTCGCCTGTTGGACGGTTTCATATTGAATACTAATAAGTTCAACTTTTGAGACAAGGATTCTCTTGCCGCTTCCTATAACACAGCCGTCAGTTGGATAATTCTCACAAAGAATTCTTTTTTCCGGATCTGTAATTGGTACCAAAATAATGCTGGGATCAGCCTTTTGAGCAATAAACCACATTTCCGTAGGCGAATAAGTTTTCTCTTCTTTGGAACAAGAACAACTACTTAAAATAACGAGGGCAATTAGACTTAAAAATATTTTCATCAACCTATTCTAGCATGGAGTTTTTGTGGGATGTAAGTCTTTCACGGTATAGGGCCAAAGAAAATTTTATTGCATATATGTACTCCACTATCAATAATTTGGGGGAATCCATGAAAATGATGACTTTTCTAGCACTATTTATGAGCTTTTCAGTAATGGCTCAGCCTGTTCAAAACCGCGCTAATCTTGAAGCTGAAGCTAAAAAGCTTTCTCTTCAAATGAAAATACTAGTTGATCGCAATGTTGATCGTCTTGATGAACGCGATCTTACTCAGCTTGTAAGATCTCTAGAGCGTTCAAAAGATATCTTATTAGGTCAAAGACCGGGTCCAGGTCCTGGGCCAATCCCACCAATTCCTGCTCCAAGATATACATGTGATCGTGCAAGTGCTTCAGAATACCAGCAAACATTTATCAAAGTTAAGAACTTCGCTTATTCAAGTTCAGGTTTAGATATGAGCAGTGCTGCAGCGACAAATTTTGCTCAAGACTGGTCAACGAGATACTCTTGTGCTGATGCTGATCAGTTCATTTCAATCTTTGGTCGTCTAAAGAATTTTGCTTATTCAACTTCAGGATTAGATATGAGCGCTGCTGCTTCAATTGATTATGCTCAACAAGGTGTTAACAGCCTATGTGAAAACTATAACTTTGAAGCTGAATATAAAAATCTTTATAACTTTGCTTACTCGACTTCAGGTTTAGATCTTTCAGCGGCTGCTGCTAAGGACTATGCAAGACAAAGAGTTGAACCTCAAATGTTTCAGTGTCGCCCGTTTAATTTCTAATTTTAATAGAGATAGATAGAAAAAATGAAGCCCCGATACTCGGGGCTTTTTTTATTTCTTTTTTTGTTGCTTCTTTTTGTACCTAGGTGTTTTCTTTGTTGTTTTTACAACATACTTCTTTTTCTCTGGGACCTTTTTAGCATCCGCTTTCTTTTTAATCTGAGTTGCTTTCTTTTTCACTGCAATCTTTGCTCTAGTCTTATCTCCAGCAATAGGATCAAGCTGCAAGAGAGTTTGCTCACTTATTGATTTATTAATTTTTGAAATGAGGCCTTGATCTCTTGAGTTAACAAAGTTGAAAACACGGCCAGGAACACCGGATCGACCAGTACGACCACAGCGGTGAAGATAATAGACTGATTCAAACGGCAGATCGTAATTTAAAACCCAGACGACACCTTTAACATCAATTCCCCTAGCGGCAATATCACTAGCGACTAGAGTGACGTTCTTATCTCTAAACTCTGCATTTTGTTTTTCACGATCTTTTTTATCCATGTCTCCATGAAGTTTAGCAAAGGAACGCTTAGGAAACTTTTCCATCAACAGATTATGGACCTCTTCAACAGATTCCTTGCGGTTTACGAAGATAATTCCTTTCATGCCACCCTGCTCTTTTAAAAAGAGCTCTAGCATATAAGGCTTCTCTCCTTGAGAGCAGGTAATATTAAAAGTTTCAATATTAAGCTTTACTCCATGAGCGCCTTCAATAACTAAATCTGTAAGAGGTGCACCATCAAAAACGTCCATTGCGATCTGATTAAGATCGGCCGGTCTTGTTGCAGTAAAGAGTGCTAGCTGACAAGGTCCTTCAATTTTTTCATAGATTTTTTTAAGCTCTTTAGCAAAACCAAGATCAAGCATCTGATCGGCTTCATCGATATAAAGCATTTTGACTTGCTTCATATTCAAGTCACCCTTATCGATGGCCTGTCTGACTCTTGAAGGTGCTGCAACAAGAACATCAAGACCAGTTCTCATTTGGGTCGTTTTGGCAGATGAATCTCCTCCAGATAAAAGTCTGACTCTAAATTTTGCAAAGTGAGAGATTCTTTTGAGAATACCAAAAACCTGGGAAGCAAGTTCACGAGTAGGACAAAGAATAATCGCAGCAGGTGCTGAGGCCAAAGACGGATCAAATGTTTTGTCCGCTTCTGCTTTTTTTAAAAGTTGAACTAGAGGAAGAACATAAGCGAGAGTTTTACCTGTACCAGTTTGAGCGGTACAGACAATAGATTCGCCTTTAAGTAGTTCAGGGATTGCTTTATTTTGAACATCAGTAGGTTCTTTAAAACCTTCTTCTTTTATATATTCTTGTAAGGCTTTTAATTGAATGAGTTGATCAAAGCGTGCCATCAGGCGGTCTCCACGAAATAGGAACAAAAAAGGGGGCCAATGCCCCCGCTTCTAACTATCACGCTTTGAGTTAAAAGAACAATCTGAAGTTTAAAGAATGCAGCGTAGAGACCTTAGTATCATTGATTTTAGACTTAAGAGGTTGCTTTAGGCTGTACTCAAGCTGCATTAACCATAGTTTTACACGAGGAGCCAAAGTTAAATGCTCTTCATCGACCATACCTCGAACCTGTACTCCAATTCTGTCATCCCAAACATATGTACCAAACTCGACTCCACCGTAGGGTTGAGCATCTTGGCCATAACCTGATCTTTTGTAAGCACCGGCAAAAGGTCTCAAAGTGAAGACGGAGAAATCATATTTATAATCACCATGAAGTCTAAATAAAGGCTTGATGGCATATCTTAAATCCCCTGCCTTTTCCTTATTATCTGAGATTGTAGCAATTTTTAACTCTTCAACAGAGGCCATACCTCTAAGATTTCCATTTTTGTAACCAAGCTCGTAATCAGCAACCGCTGCAATATTAGTATTTAGCTCTTCACCAAAATCAACCGCGTCTGAACCTTTTGATAATGAGTCGGCAGTTACGATGACTTGTGTATCGGCTCTACCCATGGCGTAGAGATTAAAACTACCAAAGAAGTGGTCATCAACTTCATACAAGTTATAAAAACCTACTTTAGCATCTGCCTTAGCGTAAGTTAGAACGTCAGGAGTTGAAGTGTCACTTGGATAAAAATATTTATTAAGATATGGAGCTGCCTCAGCTTGAATAGCAGCTGATTCGCCAGCAATTGCTTTAGCAACAATGTCATCACCACCCGTCATAGAGCCAAATTTAGAAATAATGAGATTTTTCAGCTCCGTCGAAAGGTCTTGACCAACATACTCAAGGATTGTGGCCGCACTAATATTGGTAGATCTCACTCCAATATTTAACATTAAGTTAAAGCCAACTCTCAAATTAGGAACAAATTTAATATCAAAAGCACTAAAACTTGGAAGTGGTGCTCCTAAATTTAAACCAAAACGAATTGATTGCTCCGTGTCGCGATATTTTCTTAAAAAAGCTTGTCCTGCCGCAAGTTTTTCAGAATCAGAACCTTGAGTCTTAGAAACATCTTTAGCATCATTGTAAAAATCTAAGGCGTTGGTATTTAAACCTGCCGTGATATCAATAATAAAGTCATGCCCAAAAGGTCTTAGAAGTTCCTCTGTTTTGAAACGGTCATCCAGAGTAATTGCTCTTTCTTTTACATCGTAAGCTGCTTGAGCCTTTGCCAAAAAAGCCACTGCCATGACTAATGCCGATAATTTAACAAATGAGCTGAGTTTTTGTTTCATTCTTCCCTCTTAACAACTAAATAGAAATAAATTTTGATTGGTTAAAGAATAACCGCAGATAAAAGATTCGCAAGAGCGTCGCAAAGATTGCCAAAAACGACATAGAAAGGGACAATATGAGTAGGATTTCAATAGATTAAGATTTAGTTTGGGAGCGAGCACACTTGAGTGAAAAAGTCAGCGTTTACTATCTAGAACTACACCATCCTAAGGATGGTAAAAATAGATACAAAATTGATGGTCAAATCACAGTTGGAAGTGCTTCTAGCAATAATATCTATATCTCAGATCTGGATCTAGCTCCAAGACATTGTATCTTTCGAGTCCACCAAGAAATTCTCACCATTTTCCAAGTTGCTGAAACAGGCACTTCTAAAATTGGCTCTCAAGCTTTAGAAAATAGTCGCATGTATATTCTTGAAAAAGGCGACAAAGTTTTTTTACAAGATATAAAGTGCATCATTCGTGTTGAAAAAGAAGTTGTAGAGGAAGAAGACGATGAGGTTGAGGAAATAGAAGAACAGTCTATTGATGAAGACAAAACTGATGAAGGTTTTGAAGTTCCAAATCTGGATGAAGATGATATTGATGAGGATCTAGAAGAAGATGCCAAGGTTTCATTCTTCTCTAAATTGAAATCTAAACTCTTTAAGAAAAAAGAAATCATCGTAACTGATGACGAAATTGAAGAGGAAGAAGAAATATCAAAAGAAGAAAAAATGAAAGATTCAATCTATATTCCAAAAGCGGTTGTAGATAAAGAAGATAAGAAACCTGAAAAAAAGAAAAAGAAAAAAGAAAAAATCGATCGAAGCTCGATGCCAGCCTTTTTTGCCAGGATACTAGCATTTATTTGTGAAATTATTATTGCCTTTGCTTTCGTTTCAAACGTTGTTCCAATCCTAGAGCTATCAAGTCTCTACGAGCAATTATTTACAGATGTCTCACCTTTCGTTACCAAAGGGCTCGATTATATCTCTCCATACCTTGAAGATAAAATTTCTCTTTTATCGTTTATCAATACTTTTAATTTTATTGCCATCTTTTCTACGTGGTTGGCATTAAATATTTTAAGTAATTTACTTCTTAGTGTGAATTATGGGCTAGCATTGATTTTTGTAAGGACGGAAGGCAATTTTGTAACGGCAAGAATTAAAGGTCTCATTCGTTTTATTTTAAGTCTTGTAACTTTACCATTTTTAATTTTTGACTCTCCTGCCTTAATTAAAAAAAGAACTCTAAAAGAAGTCCTTACAGCTAGTGAATTATCGTATCGCCATGGTTTATTGAAAATCTTTGGGAATTTTATTGTTCTTCCAATTATTACGATTGCTCTTGTCTTACTTCCTGCGATTCTTGAACCTGAATTACTAGAGGGACCTACAGTCAATCAAGACCTTGCCATTAAAGAACAGAAAACTGAAGTCGCTCTACAAACTCACCCACTGAGAAGTCTGCACGTTGCCATCAGCTTTGATCAAAATATAAAAAATGATTGGGCATATTCTCCTTTCATTAACGGAAAAAAAGAAAAAATAATCAGTGGTATGAGATTTATTCGATCTGTTGGCGAACGCATTGATGTTGTTTCAATTGGACCAATCACTAAAAGTCTGTTCCCAATTGAACTGATAAAAACGATTGCAAAGCTAGATCCTTTTTTCAAAAACAAATACCCTTCCCTATTTGAAAATCTTGATAAGCCAGATTTTAATAAAGAAAAAGATAGCGACGCTATGTCCTTATTTATTGATACCTTAAGTCTTAACCAAGAAACTCTGCCCAGATTTATAAGCGAAAGAGGGCCAACGCTAACTCCATATTTTGAATTAAAAAAATATCTAATGAATCAATTAAATATCCAAAACTCTAATGAGGTAAGTACTAAATTATTTGGAAATAAAAAAGTTATTGTGGTGTATCCAACAAATATTAGATCTGCGATGACTCTTATTTATGGCGCAGAACTTGTAACGATGAGCATTTCTTCTAGGCAAGGCGCCCGCCCAGCAATGGAAAAATTCTCTCGTGCCTTTCTTTCAAACGTGTCTCCTCTTTTAGACCAAGCTTCTGTAGATCCGGATCAGGCAAATAAGTGGACCGCTTTTGACTTTTTTGATTATTTTAACTCAAAGTCACCAAAGCCTCTGACTCCAGTCTCTCAATCTGCTCTTAAGAATTTCATGAATATGATTCTACTTCAGCGCCAAAATCACGCTTGGTCAGCTGAGACGATTGAGTCCGATTATCGAAAATCAATGGAAACTTTACAAGAAATGATTCAAGCCGATCAAGACCCATGGGCAAAAGCGATCTTTGATGCTATGAACGTGGACCAACCATTATGGCAAACACCACCGAGCACAGTAACACCTGATGCTCCAAATGAAGCAAACTAAAGAAAGCTTATGAAAATTCAAGATCAAGTTAAAGAGCATTTTAAGTTTAAAGTCGTCCATGAGGACAAGAACTCGGGAGCCAGAGCCGGAGTGATTACTACTCCTCATGGAGATATCCCTACTCCTGTCTTTATGCCTGTTGGAACTCACGGCGCTATTAAAGCTCTACAAATGAAAGAAATGATAGAGATGGATGTTAAAGTCCTACTATCGAACACATACCATCTTCATTTAACTCCAGGCTCAGACCTCGTCGCTAAGGCCGGAGGGCTTCACAAATGGATGGCTTGGGATCGCCCGATTCTTACTGACTCAGGTGGATTTCAAGTTTTCAGTCTTCAAAAAAAGAGTATCAAAGAAGAGGGAGCAGAGTTTCGTGATCAAGATGGGAAAACAGTCTTGCTCACGCCAGAAACTTCTATTGGGATTCAACAAAATCTAGGTTCAGACATCATGATGGCCTTTGACGAATGTATTCCATATCCAGCAACTCGTCAGTACGTTAAAACTTCTATTGATAGAACTCACCGTTGGCTTGATCGTTGTATCAATGCTTGGACTAACCCTAAGCAAGCCTTGTTTGGTATTATCCAAGGCTCTGAGTTTGATGATTATCGTAAAGAATGCCTTGAAGAGCTTGTTGCCCGTGATCTTCCTGGCTATGCCATTGGTGGAGTCTCTGTTGGAGAGGGTCCTGATGTCATGGAGAAGGTTGTAAAGTACACCGCTCCACTCATGCCAAAGGATAAACCTCGCTATGTTATGGGCGTTGGTAATCCTGAAGATTTATTTATGCTATGGGAACACGGCGTAGATATGAGTGACTGTATCATTCCAACTAAGTTTGCTCGTGGTGGAACACTCTTCACTAACCGAGGCAAGATCAGAATTAAGCACAGAAATTATCGTAGAGACTTCTATCCTGTTGAGCCAAATTGCTCATGCTATGGCTGTCAGAACTTAACTCGTAGTTATATAAAGCATTTATTTGATTCAAACGAGATTTTAGGCGCCATTCTAGCAACAGCTCATAATATTGCTTTTTACAAGTCTTTGGCAGACCGTGCTCGTGAAGCCATTTTACAAGACCGATACTTAGATTTTAAAAAAGAGTTTCTAGAACAGTACCTAAAAGAAGGGCATAACTAAATTAGCTATGCCCAGCATTTTTAGAGTTTTGATTCGATAGCGAGGGATAAAATTTTCGTTAACTTTTCCAAATCATTTTTCGAAATATTATGAAAGAGAGCAATTCTAAATTGATTTCGACCTAGTTTTCTATAAGCATCAATACCGTATACAATTTTGTCTTTTTCAAGCTTATCTATAAGTGGATTCACATCAACTTTATCGTCAACATCGATCGTTGCAACGGCAATAGAGCGATACTTCTCTTCTTGGATAAAGCATGAAAGATAAGACTTCTCATTCGCCCAACCATAAAGAAGGTCTGCTTTTTCTTGTGCCTGTTTTATAACAGTTTCATAACCAAGCTTATTCATGAGCTTTACTTGCTCATTAAGAATATAGATCGTGCTAATCGCAGGTGTATTATAGGTTTGGGCCTTGTCAGAATTATCAATGCATAGGTCCCATCTCATTATATCTGGAATATAGCGTGACTTATCTGCAGCGATTTTTAAAGCGCGAGCTCTGGCTTTTGGAGAAAGGATCGCAACAAAGAATCCGCCATCACTAGCAAAAACTTTTTGTGGTGAAAAGAAATAGACATCTGTTTTCGAAACATCACATGGAACTTGTCCACCACCCGAGGTCGCATCAACCATTAAAAGCTGATCTGCGCCAACTGTTGGGAAACTATCAATCTGTACACCCGTTGAAGTTTCATTAAGAGTACAAGCAATAACATCAGCGCCAGCTACTGCTGTCGGAGTGATCCCTTGTCCCGCAGGAACTTCGATTTTTTCAGTTTCGATCCATGGAACTTTCTTAGAAGCTTTAAACCATTTATCCGAAAATTCACCACAAACAAAATGCACAGCTTTCTTTTCAACCATTCCAAGAGCGAGCATATCAAAAAGAAAAGTTGCTCCACCGTTTCCAATGGCAACAGTAAAGTCTTTTGGTAATTTGAAGTACTGGCGAAGTCCGTCTTGCATCTCACCAACAACATCTCTTACGGCTTTTTTACGGTGACTGGTTCCCATAAGATGAGCACCCGTCTTTGCCAAAGACTCTAAGAATTCAACAGGAACAAGAGATGGACCTGAACCAAAACGTGGGTCAGATGGAATGAGATCACTTGGAACTTTGAAATCTTCAAACATGGCATTTCCTTTAAGTGTTATAAAGTGTCGGTTGCCAATATCGTAACTCTTCAAAAAGAAACCGTACACAGGCAATCTCGTGCGTTTTGTGCTCGACACCTGCATCTAGGCTTGTTTCAATAGATTTTTGAAAGACAATTCAAAGGATAATTATGAATGCCCGATTATTTTGCACAGTTATCGGCTTATTTTTTTGCACCTCGCTTCACGCTTTTGTCCAAGGCTGGTCGGATTTTGTCATGGGCGCAGGTAACTTAACTCATCAAGCTGGAAAGTATGCAAGCGATGTTGGAAGTGTAAGTTACTTTGAATTTAGACCGCTTTTCACAGCAAGTTATCGCTATGAATACTCTCCAGAATTTAGTTTTATTCCTGAAGTTGGTATTACACTTCCTGAAACCAGTGATGATGAAACATCATCAACTCTCTACTCATTTTTAAATGCACCAATTGCTTATCATTACGGCGATTGGACCTTTCGTTTTGGTCCAGGCTTTTTCTTCACTCGCATTAGTGGAAACGGTGGAACACTTCGATTACAAAACGGTAACACTACAGATGAATTTCCTGTTCCCAATGGATCGGCAACGACAAGAAATTTAACTTGGAACCTAGGCGCACAGACAAATTTCGATAAAGACTGGAGTGCAAGGTTTGATGTCTCTATTTTAAAATTATTTGATAGTGAAAAAAGAGCCATGAATCATGTCCTAACGTTGAATTATCATTTTGGGTCAATCTTATGAAAAAATTACTTTTTGCATTTCTTTTTTTAAGTCTCTCTGCATACTCATTCACCTTGAATAATGGTGCTGGCGCGGCTTTTAAAAAAGATGTAATCAAGGTCAATGTTGCTGCCCACACGTGTACGAATATTGGTGTCACAAATAGTGAACTTCTCTCTATTGCTGAAGAAGCTGTGAATTTATTTTGGAACCGTGTTGCGACTTCAAAACTTGAAATGATTGGCGGATCTATCGTCACAGTCGCCTCTGATTTTCAAACGGGTCAAGTTTGTACAGGTTCAACATCAAACTGTTCTCCTACTCCTGCCTTAGTCGTTTCAAGTGATATTTTGATTTCATGTAATACCAACGCAGCAAACTATTCTGGATCAAATGAAGTGCTTGGAGTGACTGTTCCAAATAATATTTCTGGCGCTGAAATTAAAGGAGCATTAGTGCTCGTTAATGATCAGGCCGGAAACAGTTTTGAAAACAAACCCCATGCGGCCAAGGTTTCTATTATTGCACACGAAATTGGTCATGCCCTGGGGCTTGGTCACTCACCCTTTAGAGAAGCTTTAATGTACGCGCAATTTGTAGAAGGTCGTGATCGTTTAGCGAGAGACGATATGAATGGCATTACCTGGCTATATCCTGAGGAAGAGCCAGATTTAGGAATATGTGGGAGCGTTGATCTTGATGGTCATGGACAAGGTTCACCCTTATCAATGCTATCAGGTCTTTTGATTGGTTTTGTTCTTATTGTTTATGGACGAAAGCTTCTACCACGTTTTTGACATTCAGCTTCGTATTCCATAAACCACTGAATCTCTTCTTGATTCATAAGAGTCTTCTCGATTAAGTCGAGATCAAAACCTATCCATACCAGTGGTCTAAATCTTAGCATTCCCTTAAAGGTTGGATGCTTTTCTACAACGGCGATATTTTCAAGTCGTACTCCACCAAAGCCTGGAATATAAATACCAGGCTCAATCGAACCTACACGACCGGCATAAAGAGGAACTTGTGATAATGGAGTCACTGAATAACCGGCTTCATGAACATTAATTCCTACGCCGTGACCAGTGCCGTGAGCAAAGTCGTATCCCATTCTTCTCATTGGTGCACGTGCCAAAGAATCGATAGCTTGTCCTCTTGTTCCTTCAGGAAACACAGCATTTTGAGCTTGAAGAAGTCCTTTTAAAACTAAAGTATAAACTTCTTTATGCTTGGCCGTTGTTTGTCCCATAGGGAGTATCGTTCGAGTCGTATCAGTCGCTAGTCCGCCCTCAAAAAAAGCACCTGAATCTAAAAGAGCGAACTCTCCTTCTTCCCAGTTCTTTTCTTTTGATGGAGTTCCATAGTGCATAATAGAAGAGTTCGCCCCAAAGCCAGAAATCGTTCTAAAACTTTGAGAGATCGCTCCCATCTCATTATAAAAAATCGATGTTTGATCATTCCATTCTTTTTCTGTGACTGAGCGTTGTTTGACCGTCTCTTTTAGCCAGCACAGAGTCTTGAAAATTGCTTGATCACCTAGATCAAAGGAATTCTCCATCACTTTAATTTCTGTATCGTTTTTCTTAGCTTGCTCTAAAATCAAACTTCCATCGCGTTCTTCTATCTCAAGGTTAAAACTTAGGATCGTTTCATAGTCTGCAACGTTCGTTACACTTGGATAGATGATTACTTTTCTAAGTATTGATGTATCAACAGCACTTAAATCTTTTAAAATAGTAAATTTATTTTTAACTTGATCGCTCAGCTTTGCACCTTGATCTGGAATGAGACTAAGGTGAGTATGAGTAGCAAAAGCCTGGACTCTTGAAGTCGACTGGAATGGGAGTTGATAGCCCCTTGAATTCGAAATCCAAGACACACTATCAAGAGTAGAAATAAAGAGTCCTTCACCTGGTTTACAAAGACGTTGAAGCTTACTTTGAACACTTTCACCGCAAAGCTTATCATCAATGAGGTTCATCTCTCCCATGATTGGAGCACTTCCAAATTCAACTTCTTTTAAATCGGCTGCGCTTAAAACTGTAATGTCACAAATTTTTTGCAGCTCTCTCCAAGGACCAACGCCAAAACGCTCCCCTTCGATCGCTATCTTTTTAAAACCACTTTGAACGATAAAATCTTTTAAGGCTTGAAAATTTGAAACACCATAAGGGCATTTTTCAACATCAACGATATCAAGATGGCATTGTTTGTCGGCCTGTTCGTGGTAGCGACCATCAACAAATAATCTAGCTTTCCCCTTAAGAGGTAAAATGGAATCGGCAACTGATCCTTTAAATCCAGTGATGTCATGACGATGGCAATCTTCTAAAGGGACATACTCATTGAGGTGACGATCAAAAGAAGTCACTACAATCGCTTCAAGCTGCTTTTGCTCTAAAATGCGACGTAATTGGGACTGAATTTTTTCAACTTGAGCCTTTTCCATACTGATCCTCAATTTATTTTCGTGAAATGTACCAAAATCCTCAAGTCTTAGGCAAAAGTATCCGATATCAGGTTGTGGTATCAATAAAAAGGAGTCTAGAGACATGAAAATTAGTCTCAAAGTGGTTGTTTTTGCAATTTTAGCGGTCTTTGTGGTCAAGATTTCAGTCGCTGACTCATGGAATGCTAAGAAAACATCTAAAGTGACTCAACGAAGTCTATCGAGCATTTACTAGATTTTTGAATCGATCCCCTCGTTCACTATAGCTTTTAAAGCTATCAAATGACGGAAATGCCGGCGAAAACAGAAGTACACCTTTTCCATCCCAAGATTCCAAAATCAAATCAAAATCTTCTGCCACACTTAAGTCTGTAAAGAGTTCTGTCATCGGCTCATTAAATTTCTGGGCAAACTCTCCAAACAAAATCAATTCGATCTTATAATGTTTTAACCTATCAATCGTATCTGTATCTGGAAGATCATTTTCTCCACGACACTTTCCACCTACAACCAGAGTTATCTTCTTTGTCGACCACTTCTCATCACTTCGAACTGACTTAATGGCCATAAGAGTACTCGCCCAGTTCGTACTTTTTGAATCATTTAAAATTAAGCTCGATTCACTTTCAAAGATTTTCTCTAATCGGTGGTGAACACCTTCAAATGAATCGATGACATTTTGGATGGCCGTCGCTTCGACAGCTGCAGCTTGAGCTAAGCGAGTAGCAAAAGCTAAGTTGACTAAATTATGATGTCCAAAAGGTTTAAACTGAGAAATTAATAAGTCATCAAAATGGAGACTATCCGGATCTATTCTCTCCCAAAACCATGCTCCTTTCTTTACAACTTTTTCAGTCCAAGTATCATTTTCCAAACTTAGAAAAAGATCTCCAGCACCAAGTCGATTAACGATATTTGCTTTGGCTTGGGCATAATAACGAATTTTTTGGTAGCGCTCCCCATGGCTTGGACTAATATTTAAAATGGCACAGGCATGGGGTCTAAATTGATCTAGACTCTCAAGCTGAAAGCTAGAAAGTTCTAAAATGATAGTTTTTGGAAAAGACTCGTCGCTGAAGCGACCCTCTACAAATTTTACAGCTAAATCACTTAAAGGTGTTCCGATGTTTCCACCAACAAAATATGGTCGTCCATCACTTTCAAGCATTTGAGCTACCATCGTAACCGTTGTTGTTTTTCCATTCGTACCTGTGATGGCCAACCATTTGGTCGAAGTAAAAGCACGACTTAAAAGCCTAAAGCTCAGCTCTATTTCATTCCAGATCGGAGTACCTTCTTGATTGGCCTGTAATAAAACTTGATGATCCCTAGGGATACCTGGGCTTAATAAAATAAGATCACATTCAGCTAAGGCATTTGAAGCGCCTGCGTCTGATTGTTCATAGAAGGTATGGTTTCCTTCAAGATGTTCTTTGGATTGGTTAACGACACAAATCTCACAGCCCAGTACCTGTGCCAATTTAAAGGCAGAGCGGCCTGATACTCCAAGACCAAAAATACCAATTTTTGCTCCTCTAAGACTATCTAGACTGGCGAAATCGATGCCCTTCACTTATAAACTCTCCATGCTATTAAGCTTACAAGACCATTATAACGAATTATTAGAGATTTTGCGCGACAATCGTCATTGTTGGGAGCAAGAAGTCTTAAATTTCTATCCTGCTTCTATTGATTCAGCTCCTAGAGAATGGATGGAAGCCTTATCTGGATTGAGTTTTGATCAATTATGGCTAATGGATTCTAAACAAGATTTTAGTTTTTTAGCGATCAAAGGAATGCGTCAATGCTTTGAAAAACTTGAACTTTTAACCGCCCTGCCTACAAAAGTTATTCCAGTTTCACCTGAGTTTAACCAGGCCGATGCTTTTTTTGGTGTTAAAGAAAAAAAACGTCATGAAATTCAACGAATAGCACCTGTGATCAAAGATCTAAAAAATCAGATTCAGTTCAAGCGCATGATTGATATTGGCGGTGGTCAAGGCCACCTTGGTCGAGTTGTGTCTAAACATTTCGGTGTCGAAACACTAAGTGTAGATCGTGATCCTCAGCTTTTGCAGCAAGGACGAAAAAATGTCGATCGCTTAAAACATAGAGTCATGCCAGATGGCGCGGCTTCAATGGAATTCGCTCAAATCAATATTCAAGAAAATGAGCCTGCGCCTGATTGCTTTAATCATGAATCTTTTATTCTAGGCCTTCATACCTGCGGTGATTTAGCTTGGCATCTTATGGACTATACTGATCAAGCGAAGTCAAAAGGACTTTTAAGTTTTGGTTGCTGTTATAACAAAATGAAAGTTTCAAAGGATGGATTCGCTCATTTTGGGCCGGCCGAGCTGCCGCTGGATCAACATACTTTAACACTTGCAACTCGCGGTCATAGAAGTGCTTCAAGAAGTGCTTTTGATCTTAAACTTCAAGTCAAACGCCACCGCTATGCTCTTCATTTATTTCACTATCATGAACGGAATATAAAAAGATTTTATCCCATGGGTGAAACTCATCCCAGAGAGTATCAAGGTGCCTTTAGTGAATATGCTCTGCCAAGATTAGAAGCCTATCAAATAAGTGCGACTAAAGATGAACTTGAAGAGTTTTATGAAAAGGATTGGGTGGTCGCTCTTTATAAGAAGATGCTTTGTGCAAATCTTATACGTTGGCAGTTTGGCCGCGCGCTAGAAATGTTTATCCTCTTAGATAGAGCAATCAAACTGTCCAAAATGGGTTTAGAAGTTGAGTTAGCCACCTATTTTGATGAAAGCCTGTCTCCAAGAAATATTGGTATTCTTGCCATTCGAAAATAATCTGCTGTGATGCCTCCTCCTTAGATCAAGCAGTGTCAGGCTGACACTAAGAAACAGCTATTTAGCGTCAATTTCTTAAAAGACAATACAATCCCCGCCAATTTCACTCACCATGAATTATTTATAATGCCATTGTCAGATTGTTTAGGCATTCATAGATTGCTGCAATCATTCTTAAGGGGAAAAGAACAATGAAAATTTCTGCACTCATTTTTGGTATTATGACATTGGCTGGTTCATCAGCGTATGCACAGACATGTGCCGTTGATATGGTTCGCTATGGTAGCGTGATCGAAACCTTTTATGCTCAACTTGATCAAAACGGCCGTTGTCGTGATGCTTTAAGAGACTGTGCAAGAGCTCGTGCTCAACAAGGTGCTGGCACTGAAACAATCTGTGAGCCATCTACAGTTAGGCCAAATCCTAACCCGAATCCAAACCCATACCCACCAAATCCAAATCCTCAACCACAGCCACCAAGATATGATGTGTTTAGACCACTTCCAGGTCCATCAATTCGCGTTGGTGAGTTAGTAATGGAATCTTACAATACTCGTTCAATCCAAACTGTTCGTGCAAAAGCAGACGGCAAGTTCTTACTTGAAGATGGTCAGTGGTATAGCTCTGGTTATATTAATAAATTACAAGAGTTCTCAAACGGATTAGCACTTGGCGAAGACGTGATGGAAGATTACAACACAAGAAGTATCGTCTATATCAAGGCCATGGCAGCTGATCTTTTCCTTCTTTCAGATGAGCAGTGGTATAGCGCGAGTTATGTGAATCGTTTAGAAAGATCATATAATGGTATCAGTGTTGGTGAACGAGTGATGGAGTCATACAACACAAGAAGCATTGGTGTTGTAAAAGCAATTGCTGGTGGTCTTTTCCTTTTAGATGATGATCAGTGGTATAGTGCAAGTTATATTACTAGAATCGACAATAGCTCAAACGGCATCTTTATCGGTGACCAAGTGATGGAAGATTACAATACACGTTCAATCTCACGTGTTGTTGCAATCAGCGGTGGTCTATTCCTTCTTGATGACGGTCAGTGGTATAGCGCGAGCTACATTAATCGTCTTGTTGAATCTCAAAATGGATTTCGCGTCGGTCAAAGAGTAATGGAAGATTACAATACTCGCTCGATTCAAAGAATCGTCGCAATGGCGGGTGGATTGTTCTTACTTGAAGATGGTCAGTGGTACAGCTCAGGCTATATCAACCGTTTACAAAACTAATTAAACTTGGGCCTTTCGGGGCCCTTTTTTTTTGGAGTTGCAGGGGATCTTTGCGGTGTGAAAGAAAAGACCCGCTCCAAAACTTTAAATGTTCTTGAAGATATTCATCCCCAATTACTATTAAATTCTAAAACGGGTCTTCTTATTTACTGTCAAAAAATTGTTAAGTGATAGTTAAAGCTTATTAACTTAACCGTTAAATCTTAAACGATATCCAACGCCGCGCACCGTCTCAATAAGATCATCTCTTGTTTTTTGGCGTAGTTGAAGTACGTGAGTATCAACAGTTCTTGTGGTTGGGTAGTGTTCGTAACCCCACACTTTGTTTAAAATTTCATCACGAGAAAAGGCGCGGTTTGGGTGCTCTGCTAGCAATGTAATGAAATCAAATTCCATCTTCGTCATCTCAACGGCTTTACCACCAAAGAAAACTTCACGTTGATTTTTATCAATCATCAGCTCAGCCACTTCAACTTTGCCATCACTTTCTTTTTCAGCGCCGCCACTGGCATTTGATAGACGTAATTGTGCTCTTATTCTTGCAACAAGCTCACGTGGCTCAAATGGTTTTGTGACGTAGTCATTGGCACCACTTTCAAGACCGATCACTTTATCAATGAGTTCTGTTCTAGCTGTTAACATAATAACAGGAATAGCATTTGTTTTTGCTCTTACTTCTTTTAGGTAATCAACACCCTGACCATCAGGTAGCATCCAATCGAGAATCATAAGATCGTAATCATCGATTTTCTTTGTTCTCGCCTCTTCTAGGTTTTTGGCCAGATCGACTTGGTATCCTTCATCCTGAATAAACTTTTTAAGAGACGTTCCTAGATTTTCGTCGTCTTCTAAAAGCATGATTTTCTCACTCACAGTATTCTCCTCGATCAAGCCTGAACTGATTTCAAATCCAAAGCTATGGTAAATGTCGTTGGTTTTTTACTTAAAATTAATTCGCCTTTCATTTCATCGATAACTTTTCTAACAATATTTAAGCCAAGACCAGAGCCTTGTGACTTAGTTCCTTTTACAAACTCACTGGTCAGATGATCTAAAGTAATATCATCCGCCAACTCCCCTTTATCACTTACCTTCAAGGATAGTTTTTTCTCATTTAAAGAAACGTTAACCTGAACCGGAAATACACCATGAAAACATGCATTCTCAATGAGATTCTTTAAACAGATTCCTAGCCAATAGGTATCTATCTTAGCGGCTATATCATTAGGCAGCAGATTAATAATAAGTTTATCTTCGCCGTACATTTCAAGATAGGTATCTGCGATTTGCATGACAAATTCGTTAACAGACTCACAGCCTTCATTTTTAAGTTCAATCAAATTATTACTATTTTTAACTTTTAGATAGTTTCTCGACATTTCAGTTAAGCGCTGTAAACGGTAAACGTCAGCAGAAAGTCTTAAAATATCATCTTGTTCATCTTCTGGAAATTTATGCAGACGCTTAGAAAGACTTTCAATAATTAAAAGCATGGAAGCAATTGGTGTTCTAAATTCATGAGAAAGAACTTTTAGAGCCAGACGTCTTCTTTCATCTTCTTGCCTGTCACTTTTGAGTCGACCAATTAAAGAAAAGATAAGACTACCAACAACAGCTAAAAGACCTAAGAAAAAGACCACTGTAGATTTATTGGCGATACTAAAGATATGGCGAAAACTATAATTCCAACACAATTCTCCATCGCGGTAAAAACAGCTTCGACCTTCTTTATAATTTTGCAGCGTATAGGAAGAATCTTTCAAAAATTCTTCCAGCGCATCTCTTGCATAGATTCGGTACTCTAAAATACTCAGCATGCGCGGATATTTTAATCTGGCAAAGAGGTAGTCATTGGTGAGTACAGTTCCAACACCTTGAATAATACCTGTCAGTGTTTTTTCATCGAGATTGGCCAAGATACTAAACACTCCACCAAGTTCACCTACTTCCCTTCTAACAGAGTGAAGTTCTTTAACGTGAAAGTATTGAAGATGAGATAAAACCCAAGACTTAGCTTGAAAACCTCGTGCCGATGAAAAAGCTAAATAAGCGTAACTAAAACCAGAAGGATGAACATAAGGAGGTTCGACAAAAAATCCTCTAGGAAGACTCGTTCGTTTATTACATCTAAATTCTTCCCAGATAAGAATTTTTTCATAATTGGCAGCATTGACGACCGTTTTTAAATTTTTAAAACAACCTTCATCTGAACTGTAGCGAATATCGGTATCAGTTCCCGATTCAGGAATAGAAAATAATGGGTTTAATAATTGGAATTGGTCTCTTGAAAAGTACAAACTATTAAAGTTTACAATAGATAGAGGTTTAACCTTGTATTGAAAGTCATTTTTAAGTTCGTTGATTTCTAAGATATCACCTTGGGAGGCGGTAAATGGTCGCTGTAATAACAAAGAAACATAGCCCGTCGCAAAAGCCATGGTTACAACGGTAAATATTAGAATCAAGTTAAGACGCATAAATTATCCTACTCGAAAGTGTCATTGTTTCGAGTCAGGCCGTTGTCAAAACAAGGCCAAATCTGTACACCAATATAACCTTTGAATAACATCCCAGGAAACGCTATGCGCAATGATCTCAAGGCTTTACAAGGTGATAACACCAAAAAAGAAATTAAAACATCTCGTTTTGTTTTAGGTCTAGATCTCGAAGGGATCAATGAAAATTTAGTTGAAAACGGAGTTAACCTTGATCTCGACCGCGTCACAGAGATCGGAGCTGTTTTATGGGACGTTGAACGTAACCAACCCATCAAAATCCTATCTGAACTTATTGATGAGCCCGATCATCTTCCATTAGACGAAGACACTACTGAACTCACAGGCATAGATGATGCAATGCTAGAACAATGGGGAGCTAAGGGTAAAGATATTAAAATCATTTTAGAAAAATTAGTTTCAATGATTGGTCAGGCTGAAGCGATTGTGGCGCATAATGGTGGTAACTATGATCGCCCAATGATTGAAGCAATGGCCCAGCGCCATGGCGTTCAATTTCCTGACAAGCTTTGGATTGATACTGGTCGCGATATTGAATTTCCTAAGAAAATGCATATGCGTTCTATGGCGGCTCTTGAGCATGCCCACGGATTTGTTAATCCCTTTCCTCATCGCGCCGTCACTGATGTGCTTTCGATGATGAAGATTTTTTCAACCTACCCTTATGAAAGAATTCACGCACTGGCGAGCTCTCCTGTCGTTAAAATTGTGGCCGACTTAAAAGCTCCAAATTGGAAAGATCAGTCTGCCGTGACTGAATTTAATCGCGTTAAAAATAAAGTCGCTAAAGCTCGTTTTCGTTGGAACCCATCTGACAAAACTTGGTCAAAAGATATTCACCAAATTCTCATCGATGAGGGTAAGATTAACTTCGAATTTGACTGGTCAGTAAGGGCATAAACGGCGGCTATGGAAAAGAAGAAGAAAAAAGACAACGCACTCATCAACATTCTAGTGAACGTGGTTATTCCATCGGTCATTATGTCTAAATACTCTACTCCAGAAACTCTTGGGGAAGTGAAAGGTCTTATCGTCGCATTGGCCTTCCCATTATTTTACGGTATTTGGGATTTTATCCGTCAAAGAAAACTCAATCTCTTCTCGGCTCTAGGACTTCTTAGCGTCCTTTTAACTGGTGGTATTGGTTTATTACAACTTGATCGACGCTGGATGATTGCCAAAGAAACGGCTATTCCATTACTTATGGGTATCTTTGTTCTTTCAACTCTAAAAGCAAAAAAGCCACTTCTCTCAGCGTTTTTTGGAGAAGTGCTCGATCTTGAAAGACTTGAGGCTGCCTACAGTGAAACTGGTCACTCGGGTGAGTTTGAATTGCAAATCAGATCAAGTTCAAAGCTTTTAGGTTATAGCTTTTTCTTTTCCGCTCTTTTAAATTTCGTTCTAGCGGTTGTCGTTTTAGAGGGGGAACCTGGCACGCAAGCTTTCACTGAAAGCCTTGGTCGTATGACAGCGCTTAGCTTTCCGGCGATCACTGTGCCGATGATGTTAGTGGTTGGTTATATTTTATGGAAGCTCTTTCACCAAATTAAGTTAAGAACGAATCAAGATATCGAAGAATTTATTCGTAAATAATAGCTGAGGTCTGCATGGAACTTCGTCCACTTGGTCACAGTAACATTAAAGTAAGTAAGATTTGTCTTGGTACCATGACTTGGGGTGAACAAAATACTCAAGAAGAGGCCCATGACCAACTCGATTTAGCTCTTGATTTTGGCGTAAACTTTATTGATACAGCTGAAATGTATCCCGTCCCTCCAATGAAAGAGACCTGTCATGCGACAGAGCAAATTATTGGTCTTTGGAAAACACTTCACTCTAAACGCGATCAAATTATTCTTGCTACAAAAGTTGTTGGACCTGGATTCGAATGGATTCGCGGTGGCCCAAGACTGACTCGTGGCCAAGTTCGAAAAGCTCTAGAGGACTCTCTAAAAAGACTACAAACTGATTATATCGATCTGTATCAGGTTCACTGGCCAGATCGCCATACTAACTTTTTTGGTTCACGTGGATTTACTCCTCCTGAAGGTGAAGAGCAATCAACTCCGATTCAAGAAACTCTAAGTGAGTTAGCAGCTCTTCAAAAAGAAGGAAAGATTAGAGAATTTGGTCTTTCTAATGAAACAGCTTGGGGAGTTCACGAATGGTTAAGACTAGCTGATCAAGGCGTTGGTCCAAGACCAGTCTCTATTCAAAATCCTTACTCACTGTTAAATCGTCTTTTTGAAGTTGGACTTGCTGAGTTTAGTTACCGTGAAAAAGTAGGCCTTCTAGCCTATTCTCCATTAGCTTTTGGTATGTTAACTGGAAAATATGATAACGGAGCAAAACCAAAAAATGCGAGGCTGACTCTATTTGATCGCTTCACTCGTTATAATAATGAAAAAGCAAAAGAAGCTGCCAAAGATTATAATGACCTGGCTAAATCAGTTGGTTTAACACCTGCCCAGATGGCCTTAGCTTTTGTAACTTCGAGACATTTCACAACTTCGAATATCATCGGTGCGACGACCATGGCCCAGCTAGCGGAAAATTTGTCGAGTGCAACGGTCAATCTTTCCGAGGATGTATTGAACGAAATCGAGAAGATATACGCTCTTAATCCTAACCCAGCCCCTTAAACGAATTTTTTTGCATCCCTGTGCATAAAGCTGTTAAGATATAGAAAACACATGGTTGTGTTTGGAGGGAGCATGGAAGTCTCAGGTAAAACTTATTTTAGTACTCGTGAAGATAACGCTGTTGAGCAACTGTTCAAAACGTTTCTTTCAAACGAGTCAACTCCTTCTGCCCCATTTGAGCTTGGTCTTGAAGCTTTAGAGCAACTCGAACTCTCTGCTCAAACAGAAAGCGAACTTCTTGGATTCTTTTTAGAAGATATCGTCTTCACTTCGCTCTATGCGACTTTTTACGAAACAATCTTAGTCGCCTTAAAACATAACTCTGAAGCCGCAGCAAAGCTGATTAATGAATTTGCAGCTGATATGGAAGCACGAGAGCGCGTCATCGCCATCCAAGCTCATCATCACGTTCAATATGTTTTAAATAATGGAACATGCAAAGGCTGCGCCTTTTGCGACAATCACCAAGATGTTAATGAGCTTTTAGAGCCATGGAATAATAAAGAGTACGATTTCTTTTGTGGTCTTTATGTTGGCATGAAAACAATTCAATTTGGTATGGAGCAATTGCTCTATGAACATATTCCTAATGAGCCTCGCTTGATTGGTCATTTAGGTCACGATAATGTTCTACAACTTAGACAAAATATTTTCGACTACGCTGAAAAGAAATTTTTCTAACTTTAGTTCATGAAGAAAATTGTTCGCTCCTTTTTATTAATAATCATTATTATTCTTCCTTTCGCGATAGCGACTTACTTCACTTACGATGCTGTTTGGAGTGTTTTGAATCTAGAAAAAACTCAAGCAACTATTCAGTCATGTTTTACAAAAACTAGTTCAAGCGGAAAACCAATCAATCACCATGTTCCTAAAGCTCAAAGCGAAAACGGTGAGGTTATTGAAGGGATGATTGGTCAGCCAAAATTCTTTTTAACCTGCGACGATATGGTTGGAAAAACTATTGATGTGTATCTTGATAAAGAAAATAAAAACAATAATAGAATGGGGACCTTTTGGCAGATGTGGTTTCTACCTTCCCTTTTTATCATCATCAGTATTTTTTGGTATTCACTCTATTTAAAAAAATTGCTGAAGAAACTTAAAAAATCTTAATCCAAATTTTCATTAATCATTTTTAAAATTTGAGGGCCATGACGGTCTCTAAACTTCACAATGAGATTGCTTGCTGATTGATCCGCAGCAAAGATATCAATATACATGTCAAATAATGTTCTCGATGAGAAAAGCTTTATCTTGCCACCATCAATTGTCCAAGAACCTGTCCCATCACCAAGATTTGGAAGGTTATAATAAAATTTCCCATCCTGATAAAGGGCGAGCTCAATCGGATAATCGTTATTGATAATAGACTTATCAACAGCAAGATCAGGTTCAGTTGGCATCGGCTTCTGATTAACATATTTTTTATAGGCTGCCTGATCAACTTCAAAGTATGACAGCGTCGAAGTTTCTTTATCAGGAACACATGAAACGAATAAAGAGATTAGACTAAGTGAAGTTAGGAGTCTTTTCATCTTAATAGCGCCATAATCCTGAGGCCCAAGTAAAGCCTGAACCAAAAGCGGCACTCGCCACTAGCATTCCACGTTTAAGTTTACCTGCTTTAATAGCATCTCTCATTCCAAGAGGAATAGTGGCCGCTGTTGTGTTGCCGTAATTTTGAATTGTATTGAAAACTTTATCAGCAGGAATCTGAAGCATCTCACCAACTTTATCATTAATTCTGAGGTTGGCTTGGTGAAACAAGAAAAGATCTACGTCTTCAAGTTTTACCCCTGAGCTTGTACAAGTATGAACAAGAGTTTCACACATTCTTTTGACGGCATGAACGAATACTGTTTTTCCGTTCATTTGAGGATAATGCCAGCCTTCTTGAATCATCGTTTTAGGCACGCGTTCTGGATCATCAAAACCAGTTCCTGGACCTGGTAGCCAAAGCTCTTTAGCAAAAGCTCCATCCGCATGAAGATTGGTGGCAATGATATGTCCATCTTTTGAAGCATCTTTGACTTCGGTGGCTGAAACAATAACCGCACCTGCCCCATCTCCAAATAAAACCGAAACAGCTCTACCATTAGGAGTTTTATCAAGTCCCTTCGAGTGGATTTCACCACCTACTAATAAAATATTTTTATGTGAACCTGATTGAATAAACTTATCGGCAATTGATAAGCCGTAAATGAAACCTGAACATTGCTGGCGAATATCAAGTGCAGCAATGCCAGAAAGTCCTAATTTATCTTGCAAAAAACAAGCACTACCAGGAAAGTCATGGTCGGGAGAAAGTGTGGCGAAGATAATCATATCGATATCTTCTTTTTTTAGACCTGCATCAGCGATTGCGTCTAATGAAGCTTTAAATCCTAAATCTGAAGTTGAAACATTTTGTTCAACCCAATGACGTTGATTAATACCAGTTCGTTGAACAATCCATTCATCAGAGGTATCCATCATTTTTTCTAGATCATGATTGGTCATGATTTTTTCAGGAACAAAGGCTCCTACACCAGAAATACGACTGCTAATGTTAGGGTTGACGCCCATACTTAATTCCTCCGATCATTGATAAGGAATAATCTTAACTTAAAAGAGGCGGCCATGGAAATGCTCAACATTCTTAATATCACTTCTATCTACGCCGCGTGTCTTGGAATTCTTTTATTCATCTTATCAGTCTATGTCATCAGGTTGAGATGGAAACATAGAGTTGGGGTTGGTTATGGAAAAAATAACAAAGAGATGGAATCCGGAGTTAGAATGCACGCAAACTTCACCGAGTATGTGCCAACAATCCTTTTGCTAATGGCTTTAGCTGAAATTTCAGGCAGCTCTGACCTAGTGCTCCATATCATTGGAGGCTGTCTTTTACTTGGTCGTATACTCCATCCGATTGGTTTGTTTTTATCGACTGGCTCAAGTGCTCCAAGAGGAATTGGAATGGCGTTAACCTTCACAGCTCTTTTAGTTTCAAGTGTTAATCTCTTGTTAAACGCTCTTTAGCCGAGTACCACGCTCAACTAATTGAATCCTGATAAAATATTCCTAAGAATCATTGGCCATATGATTCTCGCGTGCTAGCATTTATTTAATCAATTGACCCAAGGAAGGAGTCATCATGTCTAAGGCTTTCAGACTTAGCTTTATATTTGCCATTATGGCATCCCTTAACTCTGCCTATGCAGACTTCGCAGACCTCCCCCCATATTACACACAAGACTTTGTTCAAAAGATTGATCAAGGAACGCTTAAAAATACTTTATTAAAAATTTCACTTCAAAATATCTTGTCTAAGATTCATGTTAAGACCACTGGCCGTGATCTTGTTAAAGACTCATGTCCTGACCAGAGTGAATGTGAAGAACAATTAACAACGCTGACATATCGCCAGGCCCGTGAAATTCTTTTTGGAAAGATTCATCTACAATCTAATGATAATGGATATTTCTTAAATGAAGTCTATTGCCGACAGACCATTAGCGAAGAAGATGGCGTTGGGCGTGGTCAGATTCCAGATCATACTCAAGTCAACTGTGAACATACATGGCCTCAAAGTCGATTTAATCCAAATGAAAGTAAAAATGCTCAACTCACTGATCTTCATCACCTCTTTCCATCGAATTCAAGAGCTAATAGCTCTAGAGGAAATCTTATTTTTGCAGAAGTTGACGGTGGCGTAATAAATGAGGAGTGTACAAGCTCTCACCGTGGAACAGCTTACGGTTCAAGTGAAACTGCTTTTGAGCCACCTCCAGAACACAGAGGAAATGTCGCTAGAGCTCTATTCTATTTTTCTGTAAGATATAACCATCCGATTGGTTCTCTTGAAGAAGAATTTTTAAAGAAATGGCATTGGCAAGATCCTGTCGATGAAGAAGAAAGAAGTCGAAATGAGAAAGTTTATGAAGTTCAAAAAAATAGAAATCCATTTATTGATGCACCAGAATTGGTTGAATTGGTTAACGATTTTTAGTTTCTTCTTTCTAGTATCATGCGCATCAACTTCTCAAAAGCCGACAGAGGCGAGTTACTCTGATGCAACCGAAAGTACTTTTGAAGAAATAGAACGTTCCAGAGTTCTAGACTATTACCGCCAATTACGTGAAAACGGTAACTCTGATTCTAATAGGTCTAGACCAACAATAGTTAGACCCAAGCCATATATCACGAGACCGGCTGCCAAGCCTAAGACTCGTCCTACACCAAGACCATTAACGGTAGAAGAACGTGAAGCCATTGACCGTGAAGTTGGCCAGAACTTATCATTTTTTTGCATGCTCAATCGTAAAGACTCACGCTTTAAAGATGAAGCCGATTGTAATGCCTACACACAAAATGTTCTCTTTGATTGTAAAAAACGATTAAGTGATGAAGAAGCGAAGAAACTTGTTCGTTGTGTAAAGTCTGAGCTTAAATTATAAGTTTGCGAGCTCTTTTACTTTTTGTTCATAGTTTATTTTTTCGATCAGCACAAATTCTACGCCTAATTGAATTGATTCAGTAATCAGTTTTTCGGCCAGTGGATAGTCCCATGCATAAATTTTTTTAGGATCGTTAGGCATGGCAAATGAAAGCTGTAATTTACTTCTAACCGCTTTAAAGTATGAAATATCGACTTCTACCGTTGATCTATTTGGAAGTGTATCCGGATGGAAGAATTTATCTAAGTTTTTAACCATAATCTACTCTAGTATATATACAAGACTTAGACCAAGCTATCAATTACCGCTTAAGTTTTGTTAATTGATGTAAAATAATATGATGGATAAAGACAAGTTCGACGACATTATCATTGGAGCAGGATACGCAGGACTAAGTCTTGCGGCATTGCTGACAAAACGCTCTAGGAAAGTTCTTGTCCTTGAGGCGCACAGCCTCGTTGGAGGCTGTGCAAGTTATTATAATCGTCAGCAATTTCATTTCGATGTCGGTGCCACAACATTGTCTGGTCTGGCCGAGGGAATGCCATTAAAAATATTAATCAACAAACTTAATTTAAAGAGCGATTATAAAAAATTAGACCTACCAATGAAGATCAAACTACCCAATGGAATAATTCTAAATCGATTTGCAGATTTTGATTTATGGATAAATGAGCTTGATCAGAAATTCCCAAATATTGATCACCGAACATTTTGGAACAAATTAGAAAAAATTTCGACTAGGGCGTGGGGATTATTGGCTGACACTTGGAGCTTTCCTCCACAAAATTTAAGTGAAGTCCTTAATCTTTTAAAACCTTCACTCTTAAAAGAAGCCGACTTAGGACTCTATTTACTGCAACCTTTAAAGTCGATATTACCAAATGAATATAAGCAGGGAGCTCTTAAAAGTTTTATTGATGAACAACTTATGATTAGTACTCAAACGACCAGCGAGGATGTTCCGATTTTAATGGGAGCCCTAGGCCTTACTTACCCGAATGATATGTATTATCCTAATGGTGGTATTAGCTCTCTTGCTTTATCGCTAAAGAATTTTATCTGTGAAAACGGAGGTGAAGTTCTTTTAAAATCAAGGGTTGAGTCTATCAGCGATGATTTAGTCGTCTCAACTAAAGATCATCAATATAAAAGTGATCATGTAATATCAACACTTCCAATTTGGAATCTTAAAGAACTTAATCCTAAGTTGTCTGACTGGGTCAACTCACAGGCAAGTGCCAAAGGCGAATACTGGAGTGCCATAACTGCTAATCTTGCAGTTAAGTTTAAAACTCCAAAGACTGACCTGTATCACCAGCTTCATTTAAAAGAACCTTTAAGCGCAGCCAAAAGTCACAGCCTATTTATTTCTTTGTCTGATCCAAGTGATCTCACAAGAGCTCCTGAAGGCTGGCAAACGATGACAATTTCAACCCATGCTTTACCAAGCGATTTTCCAACACAAAGAAATGAAGTTTATAAAGAATTAAAAAAACAAATCCTTATTGAAATTAAAAATCATTTAAGCGAATATTTTGATGATATTGAGGAAACAAAATTCGATACGATTGGGACACCATTAACATTCGTCAAGTACACGAGCCGTTTTCAGGGGCGAGTCGGAGGAATACCACACTCGGTCAATTTTATGCCTTGGAAATGGCCAAAAAATGTCACTCCACTTACAAACTTCTTCCACCATGGTGATACATCTTTTCCTGGGCAAGGAATTGTTGGAGTCGTGCAAGGTAGTCTTAATTTTATGAAACGTTACCACGGTGAAAAATGAAAAAATTATATCTATCAACTAACGTAAAGAATAATTATAAAATAGTTTACGCTGGTTTTGATCTAAAACTTTTTAAAGCACTTAAGCCTCCACTGATGGATCTTGAAGTCACTCGCTTTGATGGTTGTCATAAAGGAGATGAAGTTCATCTAAAGGTTGGACTTCTAGGGCTTGGTCAAGATTGGATCTCTCACATAACCAGTCATCATGAAGACGAACACGAATGTTTTTTTATCGATGAAGGCTTTAAAATTCCTTTTCCACTTAAGTCTTGGCAGCATCGTCATATTGTTCAAAAAATTTCTGCCCATGAAACGAAGATTATCGATGATATTAGTTATTCATGTTTTGGTGGAAAAGTGATTGAGCTTTTGATGTATCCCGCTTTACTCGCTCAATTTTTAGTTAGAGCTCCGGTGTATCGTCGCTTTTTCGATAGCGAAAAGTGAGATTGAGTCTACTCGAGATAACTTTCTTTGTTGCTGCCAGCTGATGTTCCCAAGCATGCTGACTCTCCCCTCTCATTAACAGTAAAGAGCAACTTGGAAGTTCAATATCTATTTTTCTTTTTGTTGTTCGGTGTCTGAGTGAAAACTTTCTAACCGCACCAAAACTAACTGAAGCAATGACGGGATTAACTCCAAGCTCAGGTTCATTGTCTCGATGCCAGCCATTTTTATCAGCACCACTACGATAGAGATTACATAGAACCGAATTAAAGTGATGACCAGTGAGTGTGATCACTTCATTTTTAATTTCCAGCAACTTTTCATTCCATGGCCCAGCTTCCATAACAATTTTTGAATAGGTATAACTTAGCCCATCATCGGCATACCATGCTTGTAGCCTTGGTACAGGATGCGTCTTACCCCAAAGAGTAATTTGGTCCTGACGCCATGCTAATTCCCCAATTAATGGGCTTAATTGCTCCTCTTTGAAAGCATTTTCAAGAAGATAAACTTCTCCTTCAAAAGGTAATAAATTTTGTTTCATCCAACTCATATTACTTAGCAAAACGTCTTCGAGATGATATGTCCAGAGTATGAAATTATTCGTCCAACTTTTGGTTCTCTTTTTAGCATTAACTGGTGCAGCTTCATTGCTTGTAGGCTACGGAAATGTTGAATTTGGTAGTATCAACTACTGGAATAATCACGGTGTCTTTTTACTCATCTTTTTAACTTTATTTCCAAGACTGACTCTTTTTTGTTCATCCATAGCTTTTGGTGGACTGCTTTGGTGGCTTGGATTCTTTTTTGCCCCAAGACTACTTGTTGCCTGTCTTGCAACAGTTGGCTATTGGGAAACGAACCCAACTCTAGTTGTCTTATCTTGGTTTATTGCCATCAGTGGAGAGAGTGCTGAAAAATGGGGCTTCAAGCAAAAGGTCCATATCAATGTTGGCGGTCGAACCTTTGGTAATGGCGGACAATATCAACAACGCCCACAAAAACATCAAACTGTTCAAGACAATGTCGTTGATGCAGAATTTCGCCGAGTTGATGACGAATGAAACTTAACAAATTCAGGTGGGCGATCCTCACCACCATTATTAGTCTCTTCCTTTTAATCCTTGCTGGAAGCATCGTCCGTACGACTGGTAGTGGCTTAGGCTGTCCTGATTGGCCTCATTGTTTTGGTCAATGGATTCCACCAACTGATGTTTCCCAGTTACCAGTTGATTACAAAGAAAAATTCGCGGTTGCTGGCCGACAGATAGCTGATTTCGATGCAACAAAAACTTGGATTGAATATATTAATAGACTCCTAGGAGTCCTTGTTGGTCTTGAAATGATTTGGTTGATGTTAACGGCATGGCCTCATCGCAAAGTTCATCCTGCCTTATTTAAAGGCTCTGTCTTTGTCTTTATTTTAACATCTATTCAAGGTGGCATAGGGGCCAAAGTTGTCAGCTCTCATCTGGCTCCTCATTTAATTACTTTTCATATGTTCTTAGCAGTAGTGATTTTATTAATCGCTATCGGGCTTTATATCCATTCTTTAGAAGTCAGAAAAAAACTTACGATTAGATCAAACCGATTAGGCTTGATCGTTTTAGGACTTGCTCTGATTCAACTCATTCTTGGAACTGAAGTGCGCGAAGGTGTTGATGCTGTCACTAACGCTGGAGTTACTCTACGAAGTGAGTGGCTTGACCAAGAAAGCTTACTGTTTATGATCCACCGATCATTTTCTATTTTCTATCTGATTGTTTTTGGACTGTGGATTGGCCAATTGTGGAAAGAAGAACCCTATCCTATGGCGCGAAAATTTATTGTTGCCGTCTTTTTAGCAACACTACTGGCACCGCTATCAGGCATTATCCTAGCCTATTTCTCGATGCCAGCCTTTGCTCAACCTTTACATCTTTTTATCGCGACATTAATTATTAGCGGCGATTTTGTTTTGATTTATCGTCCTGGGCACGCGCCGGTTTAAAATCACTGGCAGGTCTTGTTGCCCCGTAAAATCTTTTAAACATTCCTTTGTCCGTCATCTCACTTTGATGAGTACGACGAAATTTATCATCGATCATATTTCTATCGGCGCAAGCAATACAGATCCAATCTTTATCAAAAGATGGATGTTGATAGCGTTCAACATCTGGAAGATCTCTCTCACACACTTCACAAAACGTTCTAGCGTGTTGATGGACTTCACTCTTTTTAACTGGACGACCTTTAATATGCTGGCGTTCATTAGCATTCTTTGTAGCGTGTAAACCTGCATTCAATAAAGCATCTTTAAGTGATTTAGCCATATGACCTCCAAAATTCATTTTTATTGTACATAAACCCTCAAAATCTGTAGAGAGGGAAATAATTGACTAAAATAGTTTTAAATTGTGCCGATAAGAATAGAACCCCAAAAGGACTTAATAAATGCTTAAAAATCAAGGCTTTATATATATCTCCCCTTGTCAGCTAGCCAGTGCGCCACTGATCAAAATAAATTTCGATCCGCGAGATAAATTGCCTGCTGGCTTTATGGATACTCACCAAGCCCTAGCAATTTGGCCTTTAAGTGGCCAAAACCTATCAAGTCATGAACTTTTAGATCAATTGCACTCGAGTCTTATTGGCATGGGTTTAGCGTTTACTATCCCTAAAGTTTACCAGGCACAGCTTTCACAGCTTGTGTCTTATATCGATAATTGGCTCGCGGTCGATAGGCATTTTGAAGGTAATGATTTTCTTGAAGACGAGCTTTTAAAAAACCTACCTCAAAAAGCGAACTATATTGATGAATCAAGTATCAATCTAAAACAACTTGGTAGTCATTGGTTAACTCACGACCCAGCCTATGAGCATAGTGCGAGTACAGCGTTTTATAGAGGGATGTTGCTTGGACAGGAAGACTGTAAGATTCATTTAGCTAGGTGTTATGAAGAAGGCATTGGTGTAGAAATAAATTATACAAAAGCTAAAGAATTATTATCATCAATCTCTAATAACGATAATGTCATTCCTCTGCTTTTTAGACTTAACTACAAAGAAAAAGATCAGGCTGGAATCAATCATCTTAAAAACAATTTTTTTATGAAGTCACCTCTTCCTTTGCCAGGCAAAGGTCATCAGTTTGATGTTTTTCACCAAACACTATTAGAGCTACTTTTTATCAGTTACGAAGAAGTGGGTCATCTAGATATCTGGCTTACTAGCTGGGAGTTAATTAGTCCTTATAGGGATGAGATCTTGGCCCTATCAGAAGTAAAAGTGATGGATCATTTTGAGACGCCAGAGGCTTCACAAATCAGATCATTTCATGACATTCTTTGTCGAATGTTTGAATCTTACAGATACAGTGCTTAAGAGGAGTTCTTGTGGGTTTTATGAAGAATAGCTTTGCTAAAAATGCAAAGACCGAATCATTATGGAATAAAAGTATTGTTTATATTGCCTACGATGCAAAAAAAATAACAACTCTCTTAAAAAAAGAAAAAATAGAACTTCCCGAAGCTTTACACAAAAGTTTTGAACAAAAGAAGACAGCTTCTTTTTTTAATGACCAGTCTCAGATAAATTTAATTTTAATTGATAAGCCTTCAAATAAAAAACACCTCTATGCTAAGGCTCGTGATCAAATTGGTTCTAAGATCCAATCTTTTATTGATGGCAATCCAAAGTCTTGTGATGTTCATTTCGTTGGCATTGCGGACGAAAGTATTCAAGGTTGTTTAGTTGGACTAGATCTTGCTGCCTATCGTTTTGATGAATCCAAGTCTCAGGCTCTTGGTCACCTTCATTTTTTTACAGAAGACAAAAAACTATCTTCAAAAATTCTTGAGCAAGCATCTGAACTGTCTTCATCTATTAACTTAGCTAGACATCTCGTCAATCTTCCTCCCAATGAGCTTCATCCTGTTAATTTTGCGGCGATGATTCAAAAAGGATTTAGAGGATCAAAGACAATTAAAGTTGAAATCTGGGATGAGAAAAGATTAGCAAAAGAAAAATGTGGTTTACACCTTGGTGTTGGTGCCGCTTCTGCTCACCCTCCAAGACTAGTTAAGATTAGTTATAAATCAGGCAAGAAGGCCAAAAAGAAAATTGCACTAATCGGCAAAGGAATCACTTTTGATACCGGTGGATTAGATATTAAACCATCAGCTGGTATGAGACTGATGAAGAAAGATATGGGTGGAGCTGCAGCGATCTCAGGTGTCTTTAACTGGCTTGAACATAGTGGCTTGGCCGTTGACGTCGAAGGCTATCTAGCTCTTGCCGAAAATAGTATTGATAAAAATGCAACAAGACCAAGTGATATCCATATCGCTAGAAATGGTCTTAAAGTTGAAATAGATAATACTGATGCTGAAGGAAGACTCGTTCTAGCTGATGCTATTGATGTGGCCTGTGATCATAAACCTGATTTGATTATTGATGCCGCAACACTAACAGGAGCAGGTAAAGTTTCCTTAGGACAAGATATAGCTTCCCTCTTTAGTAATGATGATAAGTTGGCAAAAATGATTCAAGATGCTGGGGATATCTCTGGCGATCTTTGCTGGAGAATGCCACTTCATCAAGACTACGCAAAAGAGCTGAGCTCTCCTTTTGCCGATTGCACCAACTCATCATCTAGCGGATTTGGTGGAAGTATTACCGCTGCCTTATTCTTGCAAAAATTTGTCAGAGACATACCTTGGGCACATTTAGATATTTTTGCTTGGACAACAAGTAACCAGCCTGCACTAGCACAAAAGGGCGGCTCCGGGCAGGCGGTGGCGAACTTGGTTAGTTTTTTAAAAGCAATCTAATTAGGCTGCATTTTTGAGAAAAAGAGCCTGTATAAACTCGGCAGCACAATTAGTGTTAGAGCTGTTGCAGAAAGAATTCCTCCAACAACAACAGTTGCCAAAGGTTTTTGCACCTCCGCTCCAAGCCCACTTGAGAACATCATTGGTAAAAATCCAAAAATATCTGTAAGTGCAGTCATCAGCACTGGTCGAAGTCTGGTCATGGCACCAGCTTTGACAATGTCATCAGGACTTAACCCGTCTGCTGCCAGGCGATTAAAGTACGTCACCAAAACAACTCCATTGAGCATGCTAATTCCACTAAGGGGTATAAAGCCGACTCCAGCAGAAATACTAAAAGGCATCTGCATCACCATCAAAGCCACAACGCCTCCAACTAACGCCATTGGAGCACATATAAAGATAAGAGCAACTTGAGCAGCATTTCTAAAAGCCGCCCAGAGCATTCCAATAATAACGAGCATCGCCAAAGGCACTAGCACAGAAAGACGCGCTTTAGCACTTTGTAGATTTTTAAAGCTACCACCCCATTCGATATAATAACCTTCTGCTAATTCAAGTTTTTCTTCAACTGCGCTTTTCGCTTCTTGAACAAAACTTTCAACATCTCTAGTCTCGGGGTTTATAAGAACCGCAATTCTTCGAGATGAATTCTCACGCGCGACTGCAGTGAATGTTTCGACATAATTAATACTGGCAACGCTTTCAATAGGAACAGTATGACTTTCAGCAATAGATACAGGCAGAGTTCTAACCGTTTCAATATCTTGACGCTCTTTTTCAGAGAGTCTAACCACGATCGGAAAACGTCTAACACCTTCATAAAGATGGCCAACTTCACGACCACCAATAGCCGTCTCAATAGCATCTAACACTGGTTTACTACTAACCCCCAAAGATGAGAGCTCCCCCATTTTAGGTCGATACTCAAGCATCGGAGACTTCCCTTTAGATTCAGACTCAACCTCACCAGCACCTTCAACAGTTCCAATAATTTGTGCCATCTCTTGCGCTTTCTCAATTAAGACATCAAGATCAGGTCCAAATATTTTAGCTGAAACATCTGCTCGTGTTCCTTCCAAGAGTTCATTGAAACGCAGTTCAACCGGCTGAGAGATTAAAAGAACTTGAGCTGGTACTAAAGCTTCTAAGCGTTCACGTACGGCTTTCATCAAAACTTTTTTAGTTTTGATCAATTCATCTGAGGGCCAGTCATCAATATGATGAAGCATGACATAACTATCTGAGATATTAACTCCCATAGGATCAGTCGCAACTTCAGCAGCGCCCGTTCTTGCAAAGACGGTTTTGACCTGAGGAAATTGTAAAATGACTTTTTCAGATAAGCGCTGCAGTTCAACTGAAGTTGATGTGTTGATATTGGCAGGGCGAATAAATTGAACAGCGAAATCACCTTCGTCTAATTGTGGGATAAACTCTGAGCCGAGCCTAAAAAATAATCCAACTCCTAAAGCGATTGATAGTAGACCTACAAAAGCAACACTTCGACGTAACTTGATTGCAGTTTCTAATATCGGTGCATAAATTTTTGAGGCCATACTCATAAGCCAGGGCGTTTTATCCTTAACCTTGCCATCTAAAAAGGTGGCACAGAGTGCAGGAACTAAAGTAAAAGATAATAATAGGGCAGATAAAAGGGCCATCACAAATGTCGTTGCCATTGGCACAAACATCTTGCCTTCAACTCCAGTAAGTACAAATAAAGGAATAAAGACGACGATGACGATTAATTCGCCGAAACCAGCTGCTTGTCTAATTTCGACAGCAGAGTCAATAACCAATTGCATTAGCTCTTGGCGAGAGAGATCTCGACCCATGGCCTTAGCTTTTTGCTGCAATCGATGAACACAATTCTCAACAACAATAACGGCGCCATCGACGATAATTCCAAAATCTAGTGCTCCTAAGCTCATCAAGTTTCCAGAAACATTTTGCCAGCGCATCAAAATAAAAGTCATCAAAAGAGAGATAGGTATGACAAGTGAGGTTATGATAGCCGCCCTAACATTTCCTACTAATAACAAAAGAAAGACAATCACTAAGCCAGCACCCATAAATAAATTGTGCTCGACTGTACCAAGAGTCGCCTGAACCATATTAGATCGATCATATAGAATATTGACCTCAACCCAATCAGGTAAATCTTTTTTAATTTCACCAAGGCGCTCACGAACTCTGTTGGCGACTGAACGTGAATTTTCACCAAGCAGCATAAAAGCAGTACCAACGATACTTTCTTCGCCGTTTACAGTGGCTGCGCCAGTTCTAATTTCTTTATCTAATCGAACATCAGCAACATCACTCACTTTAACACTTTCAAGTGAAGGCAATCTTTTAACAACAACTGCTTTGATGTCGTCAATCGAAGATAGAAGCCCAACTCCGCGAACAAGTAATTGTTCACCAGTCTGCTGGATATATCCTCCCCCAACATTGGCATTAGCACCTGAGATTGCAACTTCCAGATCATCAAAGCTAAGACCAAACTCGGCCATCTTTTTAATATTTGGTTGGATGAAGAACTGTTTTTCATATCCTCCAATAGTATTAATTTCGATCACGCCAGCTACAGTTAAAAGCCTGGGTTTAATAACCCACTCTTGAAGTGATTTTAATTCCATTAACTGGATTAAACGTTTATCAGGATCTGCTTCTGGGGATTTTGCTTCGACTGAATAGTGGAATATTTCTCCTAGACCTGTGGCAATGGGACCCATTTCAGGTTTAACACCATCGGGTAATTCAAGAAGTTGTAGTTTTTCTGAAACAAGCTGCCTGGCTAAATAAACGTCTGCATCGTCATTGAACACAATGGTTACCTGTGAAATTCCAAAACGCGAGATTGACCTCACTGTCTCAACACTTGGAATCCCGCCCATCGCTGACTCAATAGGAAACGTGACCATTCTTTCAATTTCTTCAGGTACCAACCCTATAACAGGAGTATTAATTTGAACTTGAGTATTAGTAATATCTGGTACGGCATCAATTGAAAGTTTTTTAAACGACTCTAAACCAAACCAACAAAGTAAACCAGTCAGCAAAAAAACAACAAAGCGTTGTTGAACTGAAAAAGCAATTATTCGCGAAATCATTATTATTTCCTAATGAGAATGACCGTATTCTGCAGAATCTGTTGAGTAGATGTCACAAACTTTAATTAAATCGAGTTTACTTGTTGCTATTTGATCGCCAACTTTTATGTCATCGACAGTAATTGAGACATCCTGTCCATCAGATACAATATTACTAGCAATTAAAAATTTAAAGAAACCATCTCGAAAGCGATAAATCCCTTTATCTTTACGAGTGACCACGAGGACGTCGCGCTTTATTTTAAGACGATTGCCAGAAACATCCATTAAACCGATATCTAAAACTTTTAGAGAATCTTTAGAAAGTCTAAAACCTTGAGCTTCACTGACTTCTTCTATAGCCTTACCTAGACCGATAGCCTTTGAGCTTTCATGATCATCATGACCTTCTTCTTCGTGCTCATCGTGCTGCTCGTGCTGCTCGTGCTGATCGTGCTGATCATGTGAAGTTTCAATATGATCGTGATCATCTTCACTCGAATACAATGCATTGTTAAAGAAAAGCAAGCATAACAAAATTAGATAGTTCATTAATCTTTCCTTAACTCTTCACAGCGATTAATAAAATCTTTGGCCATTTCACTATAGTTATTAATTGCGCGTGGACACACATCAAAAAAACCGTTTTCACATTGCATACTTAGGACTTTCAGTTCTGAACTATTCAACGTAAATTCGCTGCAATTTGTATCTTTTGGGATTTTAACTTTTTTAGGAATCTGCGTCTCTAATAACTCTTTTAAAAGAGCAAAATGTTGATGAATGTCTATAAAGTTTTCAAGACTTGATTGTTTTGTCGCTCGAAGTTGATCGACTTTCAAAAGCAAAGGATACGTCTCTTTGCCACAACCAAGAATTAATATTGCCATCAAAGATAATAAGATTTTATTCATGAGCAACTCCTCCAACATCATATGGAGCACTAAATGTTAAGCGCTTGAGTTTTTCCACCACTTCAACAAATCGAACTTGATAGGAAAGCTTCAGCGCTTTGGTTCTGGCTACATTATCAAATGACTCAATCAACTCTAAAGGCGCAATTTCACCACCATAGCGAAGCTGATTTTCAAGAATTCGTTGATTTAAACTTGCTAAAGAAAAGCGCTCCTCAGCATTCGAGAAAGAATCACTAAGCAATTCATATTCTTTAATAAGTAGCTCAAATTGCCTTAAAATCGTCTCTTTTGTTGCCATGGCCTTAATAACTAAAATATCAAGCTCTGACTTTGAAATATTGACGGCAGAGCTTTGTCCGAAACCAAGACCATCAGTGACTGGTATAGTATCAAATGCACCATTTCCAGCTCCAAGAGAAAAGGTTGAAGCTCCTAATACACTAAAACGCATAGAGCCTCTTTGCGCCAACAAAGACTGCTCAAGGTACTTATACTGTTTAAGTTCTGGTGCACTTGAAAGAGCTTTAGCTCTAAGTCTTTCAACTTCTAGTGAAGGTGCATCAATAGGGTTTGCAAGAATTGGAGAGATAATCTCTATTTGCTCATTTTGATTAATTCCAGAAATATACTGAAGGTCTCGAGTATTGCTTTCAATTAGGAGATCCATGGCGCGAAGATCATCTTCAAGAGCAAGAATTCTTTCTTGAATTAAATTTAAAGCAAAACCACCATCAAGACCAAAGTTTCTTCTCGTTCTGGCAAGACTTAAGACTCGCTTGTAGCTTTTAAGGCTTTCAATTAGTAAAGATTGAAGTTCTTTTTCTCGGTGAACACCATAAAAAATTAGTCTGGCACTAGAAAGCTCATTACTCCAAAGTGCTAAGTATTGCTCCTTTTGAGCTAAAGCCATGGCGCCTGCCTGTCTGACTTGGAACCAGTTGGCAGGAATTAAAAATGGAGCTAAATCCTGAACAAGATCACCTAAAGCGAAAGGATCGACAAAGGCTGCAGGAATTTTAAGTAAACTCCACACATTAAGCTTCGGTAAAAGTGAAGCTCTAGCATGTTTTATCCTTTGTTTACTTTGATAAACACGCTGAGCTTCTTCTTGAACTAAGTAATTACCATTTGAAATTTTTTCACTCAGCATCTCTATCGATAAATCATTGGCAAAGAGAGAGATACTCAGTGTCGCTAGAAAAAAGATGATTGATTTTTTCATTAGTAAGTCCTCTCAAGTGAAAAGAAGACAGTATTGGCATTTCCATTTGACTGCAGACTACCTTGCAATGTTGAGACTTGATCAATACGACTTTGATTAATCAGTGCTGCGACACTTGCACCCATTAAACGATTATCTCCGCTGCCATCTTGTAAAGTTATCTTGTAAGTGTTGGGACACCCTTGGGAAAAGATATCAATTTTGCCGCCTTTGAAATCGGGACGAATATCTTCAAAAATACATCCAACTGAGGAGACCTGAAGATTAGGATCCCATTGTAAAACTTGAACATTAACTTGTTGATTTTGAAGCTCATATTCAAGTTCAGCCAATGTACGAACACGATTGTAGTCAAAGATTGGCATAGTTGGAACCAGCCTAAGCTTAATACTCCAAACCTCACCTTCGTCAATAATTTGTCCTTCATACTCACCAGCAATAGCAGCTATAAAGTTTTGTTGCTTTACAAGATCAGTATTTAAGTCCGCTGCTCTTCTTTCTAGGTTTTGATTTTCAGCATTAATAGACTCTTGTGCTTGGACTTGTGTTTTTTCAGCTAATTTCCCGTCATCATCTCCACACGAGACTAAAAGAGAAACTAATAACAATGCAAATAAATTTATAATTTTCATCTCGACCTCACAACTTTAGTTGATCAATTTTTCCGGTTAACTTTAATATTTGAGCTTTTGAATACAATGCACTTAATTCAAACTCATTACGGCTTTGAGTGAACTCAATGAGTTGTCTGTATGTTTCTATCACTAGTGAAGCTGAAATCACGCCGCGTTCAAAGAAACGCTCAACTTTCTTACGTTTCGCTTGAAGCATTGAAGCTTTAGAACTTTCCTCAAGAGAAGAGACTTGTCTATGATAGCGAGTGTACCAAGTCTCTAAGTCAAACTTGGCTTCTTTTTGAGTATTTTCAAAATTAATATGACTAACAATAACTTCTTTTGCGGCCTTAGTACGCTCACCTTGATTGGAATCAAAAAATGGCATCTCAAAATTCAGACTCAACCCAACGGCATAGGTTTCATCAACACTTTCTTTTTCATAACGAAAGATAGGACCTATATTTATATTTCTTGTCGCATTAGCTTTTTCCAGCTCCATCCTCGCCATTGATTGATCAAGCCTTGCTTTTGCCGAGACAACCTCTCCGCCTAAGATTTCTTTTTCAAAAGGCATCTTTTCAAATTTTAATTGCTTAGGCAGAGAACTCATTTCTATGGCGCAATCAAGACCAGCATAAAATCCTAAGTGTCTTGATATCTCTAGGCGTTTATTGGCGGTGTCTGCAAGCTTCAAGCTCATATCGCTAAGAGCAAGCTCTATTGTACCTAACTCAACTTCTTGTTCAGGTGCTAAGCTTTTTCTTTTGCTCAAATTGCGTTGATAGCGCTGCATACTGCTCAAGGCTTCTTTTTGTAAAACCTCAAGTTCAATCATTTGACGAAGGCGATATATCTCAACATAAGTATTGATTAATATATCGGCTTTAAGAATATCTAAATCACTAAGGGCAAGAGTCATTTGTTTACCGGCTACATCCATTCGAGCAGAGCGTTTTCCACCCATTTCAATTGGAATCATCAGCCCGGCTTCAAATGATTGAACATTACCTGTTAAACTTTCTCCAGCATCAGCACTAAGTGCGAGTTGCGGATTAGGTCTTATCTGAGCACCAATAACGTTGCCTTCAACAAGATCTAGCTTTGCCTTAGCGGCAATAATACTTGGATGGGAGGTATTCACTTTCTGCCAAAAATCAGCAGGAGTAAGCTTACCGCAATTGGCCCAAGCATTTTGCACTAAGGTTAGTACAATTAAGAACACAAATTTCATGCGTAACTCTAAAAAATAAAATTAATTGAAAAAGAAAACGAAAGACTTATGATACTAAGGTTGGCGGACGCCATAACTTATTAGAATAATTATTTTCACTAACACTAATAAAAAACCATAGAAGCTTTTGCTCTTCTGCCTGAATAGTAAGATTAATACTGTCGCTAGCTGATAAGTTTAAGATATGCCACATACTACAATGACTAACGCAATGATCACCGGCACAGTCTCTTTGAGTCTCATCAGCATGTTGAGATTGGCTTGAGTGAAAGTCGATTGATTGGTTAGTGCTTTGTGACTGATCATGTACTTCATAAACGCTACTAAATGCATTAGCGCTGAACATAAACATTAGAATTAAACTTAAAGCAATTTTATACATGATGAGTATTTATGCACTAACGTACCTGATTTGTCCAAACCAGTGTGTAAAGGTTATGCAATTTAAGGTACTTAATCTTTTATTAATGATTCATAGATAGCATCGCCAAGTTTTTTACCGGCAACAATATCACTTGGATGGTGAACACCACCAATGATGCGATTAAGAGCAACTTCATCTGCTCTTTGCATAAATTCATTTTCACGGTCTGGATAAAAGTCTGAAAGCATTCTAGCGAATACTCTTGCAATCATCGTATGACCACTTGGATACGCCTTTGAAGTTGCAAGTGGAATACAAGGAACAATTTCAGGATTGGCATTGAATGGACGTGGACGATCAAATAGTTTTTTAGAGATGGCACTATTGAGACCCACAGTAGCATAAGCTTCAATAAAGTGAGGCCATACACGTCTCATTTCTTTCTTAGTTAACAATGAGCCAAACATCGATTTAAGCGTTGGTGTTTTTTCAGCGGCAGCTTCTTCACACTCCGCTTCGGTTCTCGTTTTTTGATACTCAAGTAAAACTTGATAATCGTATGCTTCTTCAGCGCTACCTGGTGCAGGATAATCACCAACGATTTGTCTGATTTGATCTTTTGAAAACCAGCCAACCTTTAGTTTTTCATCACTGGCAAAACTAGGAACACTGATTGAAATAGCTAAGAATAAGACAATTAAATGACGCATCATAAACTCCTGATTTCCTAAAATGCTAACAATAACTTATCATTTTGTCTTGTCAGTGAAGAATTAAACAAAGAGCTAAGTCATGGAAATAGTATGGATTACAGGTGCATCTTCAGGAATTGGTGAAGCCTTAGCACAGGAATTAGCAGCAAAAGGTCACAAGCTTATCCTTTCAGCAAGAAATGAGAAAAAGCTCAATGAACTTAAAAGTAGCTTACTTAATCCAGAACAGGTTGCTGTATTACCGCTTGATTTGGCCAATCTAGAAAATCCATCAAAGGTCATTGATGAAGCAAAGAAATTCTTTGGAAAAATCGACAAACTGATCTTAAATGCAGGTATTTCACAGCGCTCTTTGGTGAATGAAACAAAGCTTGAAGTCTATAGAAACTTAATGGAAGTAAACTACTTTGGAAATATTTCTCTCGCCCATGCCCTTCTTCCCCATTTTATTGAAAACAATAGCGGACATTTTATTGTCATCACTTCTTTAGTTGGAAAGTTTGGAACACCTTATCGTTCAGGTTATTCGGCCAGCAAACATGCCCTACACGGACATTTCGATTCACTTCGTGCAGAACTCATGATGGAAAATAAAAACATTGATGTGACAATTATTTGTCCTGGATTTGTAAGCACTAATATTTCCTTTAATGCCTTAAGTGGATCAGGTGTTTCGACACAAGAATTTGACGACAGTAATGCCAACGGCCTAACACCGAAACAGTTCGCGGAAAAAGCAGTTCAGGTCATTCAAAATAAAGAGTACGAGGCTTTAATTGGTGGGAAAGAAACTTTTGGCGTTTACCTAAAGCGCTTTCTTCCAAATGTCTTTGTGAAGGTCATTGCTAAGGCTAAGGTTCGCTAGATTTTTTAGGTCTAATAAGAACAACTTCTGCAAAAAGCGCAGTAAACATTCCAAAAAGAGCCAAACCTGTAAGCATGAGAATAATGCTTATAATTTTACCCGTTATCGTTACTGGAGTGATGTCTCCATAACCAGTTGTTGTCGCCGTCGCAAATCCCCACCAAAGTGCATCCATATAAGTGACAATTTTGGGGTTTTCTAGGACTTCTACATAGTAAAAAACAATACTTATCAAACAAATGGATAGGTTTCCAATCAGAGACAAAATTAAAAATGTGGGACTCTTAATAATTGAAATAATACCAAAAACAAACGATTTAAAACTTAGTAATGCTGGTTGTTCTTGGATTGTGTTTCTCATGAATGCTGAACCGTAGCTTCAACTTTTCTTTTAAATCGTGTTCCATGAAAACGATTAGCATGAGCATGTAATTTTTTGGAATCACTTTCCCAGAAAAGGTTTTCTTTTTGAGATGGGTTTAATATTTGAACACGATCAAGGAATTTAACTCCATCAGAATCTAGATACACCTTTTTAGATTCGTCTTCACAGACGACATTGCCACCACAAGAAAGCATGGCCAATGCATTTTTAGGAAATAAGCATTGTTCAAAATCAATTAAGACTTTGGCACTTGCAAAAATTGGAGCTAACTCTCCGGCACATGGGTTACCAATGAAAAAGGCTGGATCAAAGCCTTCTCTAGCGCTACCAAGAAGTCGTACTTTCTCTCCCTCTAACGATACAAGCAATTGCTCTAACTCTATATTGCTTAAAGTATCTGGTTGGATGAGTACAACTTCACGCTTAAACACATTTGCGGGAAACAATGGAAACTCTTCTACTTTAAAGAATGGTTCAAGTACTTCGCTAATAATTCCATGTTTGAGAAGTTCATCATGAATAATTTGATTGGCAGACCAAACTTTTTCAGCTTTTTTAAATTCTTTGATGGCAAAAGAAATCATCTGAGACCAAAAGAACTTTTGCTTAAGCCCTTTTGGTTTTTGATGTAACCAAAAAAGATCATAGACATAACTATAGAGTGGCGTTTTTTCACATTTCTTAATCCCATGAGAAAGTCCATGGGTAATATTGATAATGACATCAGTTGAACAAGGAATAAACAATCCTTTAGCTAAACTTGGCAGACTAAAGGTCCATTTAAAAATATCTGATACAGAATCTGCTTTATTCGATAAAAATGTAGAATGAATCGGTCTTTCGACAACGGGACCTAGAAGAGAATTTTCTTTAAAGGCTAAAGTATAAAGTGGAGCTTCACGGTATAGCTCTGCAAGCATATCAAGCATTTCAATGCTGTGGTCTCTCTCAAATATCCAATCGGTTGAAAGCGCTACTTTCATTTTAGTGACTTAAAGTATTCAGCTGTACGTTTAATGCCTTCTTCAAATCCAACAATCGGTTTGTAATCACAAATGGACTGAAGCTTATTAAGATTTGGGCGACGTTTTTTAGGATCATCTTCAGGAAGTGCTTTATAAACGATTTTTGAAGTTGAACCTAGGACTTTGATAATCTCTTTGGCACATTCTTCAATCGAATACTCATCAGGGTTACCACAGTTAAATGGTGTGTGGACATTGGAGAACATAACGTTATGAATGGCGTTCACAAGATCTGTCACATAACAAAATGATCTTGTCTGTGTGCCGTCACCATAAACAGTAATATCATCACCGGCCATGGCCTGATTGATAAAGTTTGGAATCACTCGCCCATCATTGGGACGCATACGAGGACCATAGGTATTAAAGATACGTATAATTCTTGTATCTAAACCGTAGCGGCGATGAAAACTCATCGTCATGGCTTCAGCAAATCTTTTTGATTCATCGTAACAAGAGCGAGGACCAATTGGGTTTACACAACCAACATACTCTTCAACTTGTGGGTGAATCTCTGGGTCGCCGTAAACTTCAGAAGTAGACGCCTCTAGAAAACGCGCTTTCTTTTCTTTGGTAAGCTCTAAAAGCTTTAACGTCCCTTCCGAGTTCACGCGCATAATCTCAAGTGGGATTTCAGAAAAATCAATGGGAGAAGCCGGTGAAGCTAGTGAGAAAATATAATCAAGATCTAAGCCTTTAAAGTCAGGCAAAGATTCGTAAATATTGCATTCATGAAAATCAAAGTTGTCGTACTTGGAAAGCAATTCGATATTAGACTTACTACCAGTAATGAAATTATCAAGACCTATAACTTTAGCACCAAGATTGAGATAAAACTCAGCCAGCGTTGATGGAACAAAACCAGCAGCACCAGCGACTAAAATTGTTTTTCCTTCCAATGATGTAGGCAAGACGACGCGCTGAGACATAAACATTCCTTAACAAGCGAATTTAAGACTATAACTTAAGTAGTTGTATCATAGTTGAACTAAGTATGAGTAGCACAGCGCCAAAAATTTGAATTGGCTCTAGTGCTTTATTAAGAAAAATCCAATTGATCGTCACTGCACATAAAGGAAAAAACATTTCGGCCAGAGCACTGACCCTGGCAGAGACTCTTTTAAGTCCCATATAATAAAGCCACATTCCGGCAAGGCCTGAGATTAAGACCATGGCCAATATTCTTATATTAATCGCAAAATTAAAATCAAACTCGACACCAATAGTACCAAATAATGGAAGCAGCGCTAGAAGCCCTGTAAAGAAACGTCCAAACATAATTTGAGATTCATCGTATCCTGCACTTGAAAGTTTTTTTCCAAAAACAGTTGAGGCACCCCAAGCAACTACGGCGAATAATGTTAATCCATAACCAAATAAAGCCTCTTTAGAAACCGAATTAATATCATTGAGTCCTGGAAGAATATCTGGCGAAGAAATTAAAAAGGCACCAAAGAGCGCAAGCAAGGCCCAAAATAAAAATGAAACCTTGATTCGCTCACCCAGTAAAAAATGCGCCAAACTGATGGCCACTAGAGGCTGAAGCTTTTGTAAAAGAATAACGAGAGAAGGATTGATTAATGAGAAAGCTTTAGTAAAAGCAAGTGTGGCGTAAGCAGAGCCTAGCCCCCCAATGATCAAAAACCAAAATAGATGTGATACTTGAGCTCGCCAAAAAACAGCTCTCGCCTTCCAAGCAAAAGGAAGGAGAAAAAGAACAAGTAACAGATGCTCTGTAAAAACAATTCTCTGTGCCGATGGGCCCGAAAATAAAAGCGGGTATCGAATTAAGGTATCAAGCGCCCACAGTAAACAGGCAGCAACGATAAATAAAAAGCCTTTCACCCGTGAACCTCAACGACGAACCTATCAAAAACTTCTCTAGCGCGTTCAGCGGCAAGACTCTTTTTAATACTCTTTCTTTTTTTGTCTTTTCTTTGCTCTTTAGTCAAAGTCACCGGTGGCATCAGTCCAAAATTGATATTGGATGGCACTGGTTTTTCACAAGTCATAACATAATTAATCAGGGCACCAATGGCAGTTTCAACTGGCCACTTAATAGCAGGTTGTTTCTTAATTCTTCTTAGAATTTGAGACGCGACATAAAGCCCCATACTGGCTGATTCAGTATAGCCTTCAACCCCAGTGATTTGACCGGCGAAAAAGAGATTTGGCATTTTCTTAGCAGACAAATCAAAGTCTAAAATCTTTCTTGAGTTTAAAAAGCAGTTTCTGTGAACTGAACCTAAATGAATAAACTGAGCATTTTCAAAACCAGGAATCATTCTAAAAACGCGTTTTTGTTCTGGATAAGTTAGACGTGTTTGAAATCCTACTAAGTTATAAGCAGAACCAAGAAGGTTTTCTTTTCTAAGTTGAACACAAGCCCATGGGCGTTTGCCATCACTCATCTCTAGCCCAATCGGTTTCATACATGAAAATCTTGGGGTATCGATTCCACGATCGGCCATCGTATCAATTGGTAAACACGACTCGAACCACTTGAGTTCTTCAAAGTCTTTTGGCGCTACTCTCTCGGCAGTTATTAGAGCATTCACAAACTCTTCATATTGAGATTTATTCATTGGAGCATTCAAATAATCTGCTTCTTCGCCGTCTTCACCAACTGGCTTATGGCGATCTTTAAAATAAAGCTTATCCATATCAAGACTGTCTGCATCTACCACTGGAGCGATGGCATCATAAAAATAGAAATCATCTTGTCCTGTAATTTCAGCTTTAATCCAATTGGTTAATGCCTCTGTCGTTAAAGGGCCTGTGGCAATTAGACAATAATCACAGCCGTGCTCTTTCATAAAGGCGACTGGATCACCAACATCAGCATCAATCTTTGTGATTAAAGGATGATCACTTAGAACTTCAGTAATTCTTCTAGAAAAAATTTCTCTATCAACAGCCAAGGCATCACCAGCTGGAACGGCCGTTTCTTTTCCCACTTTTAAGATAAGAGAACCAAGACCATTCATTTCATGCTTTAGCATGCCGTGGGATGAATCCGGTTGAAGAGATTTTAAAGAGTTTGTGCATACAAGTTCAGCATCGGTTGTGATTTTTTGAGCCGGTCCAAGCTTGAGTCTTTTTACTTCGGCGAGTACGACTGAGACGCCGTGACTTGCTAAGTACCAAGCGGCATCAGTACCCGCTAATCCAGCTCCAATAATTAAAACTCTTGAACTTGTTTCCATAGGCGATCATCTTTATGTTAAAGTTGTGACAGATTATGGGCAATCTACTTGAGCGAGCGCGTCAATGCAACTTCATCTCCACCAAACTCATCATACAATCGGCGATTTTAACGGTGTTTTCGACTATATCCAAGATCAAGCTCCGATAAAGTCTGGGCTTCACCTTTTTCCAGAACTTTTTCTAACGGGATATCCCCTTTTAGATCTGTGCCTGCAAAAAGGGTTTATTGAAAAAGTCTTAGATTTACACAAAAAATTAGATACTTGGGCCAAGCAAAACCTAGCAAAAAACGATGCTATGCTTCTTATGGGCGGTCTGGATTATAAGTTTGATGATCAGGGTCTGCCGGCCGATATATATAATGTCATTTGGGCGGTTGATGGAAACGGGATGAAGCGTGTTTATGCCAAAAAGCTTCTGCCTAATTACGACATCTTTGATGAAGAGAAATACTTCACCCCTGGTGAAGATCCGGGCTTATTAGAGTGGAATGACAAACGCATTGGCTTACTTATCTGTGAAGATATGTGGCACTCCACTCACCACATTCAAGATCCTGTTAAGGAATTATGGCAAAGTAATCCAGATTTAGACTTAGTCGTTAATCTTTCTGCCTCGCCTTACCACTTAGGTAAATGCGAAAAACGCTTAGCTCGCGGTCGTGAAATCTCGCATTTATTTAAAGCTCCCTTTGCTTACGTCAATCGTGTTGGCGGCGAAGATGAAATTCTCTTTGATGGAGATAGTTTTCTAACCGATGGAGATGGCATTATTTGGCGTGGTAAAATGTGGCAAGAAGACAGCAACACCATTGAGCTAGATCAAGTTGCGACTAAAAGCTATTTGCCGTTGAATGCACCATCAACGATTGCCAATACATGGGAATCCTTGTTTACACCTGATTTAGAACTTGCATCAAAGCCAGCTCAGCTATCAACACTTAGTGAAGAAAAACTAGATGAGCTGACCCATGCCTTGATTTTTGGTTTGCGGGAGTACGCTAGCAAATGTCGCTTTAAAAGCTACTTGGTCGCAGTTTCAGGTGGAATTGATTCTGCCTTAGTTTTAGCGTTGGCCAAGCTTGCGATGTTGCCAGATCAAACAATTGAAGCCGTTTATATGCCAGGTTTTTACTCTGCTAGCGAAAGCTATGACTTTAGTGCCCAGCTTTGTGACAATTTAGATGTGCCAATGAGACATTTACCCATTAAGTTCACGCACTCGTCTCTAAGAAATCAATTTCAAGATATTTTTGGCCAAGAACTGACTGGTTTAAGTGACGAGAATATCCAAAGTCGTCTGCGCGGTATGCTTCTCTACACTAGAAGTAATCAAAACAATGCGATGGTGATCAATACATCTAACAAATCCGAACTCGCCGTAGGGTATTCAACCCAGTACGGCGACTCAGTTGGGGCCATCTCTTTACTTGGAGATCTCTATAAAACTGAAGTCTTTGCCCTTAGTAATCATATTAATCGTCGCTTTAATCATCTTATTCCTTCAGGGATTATCGATCGTCCACCTTCGGCCGAGCTTAGAGAGGGTCAAACTGACCAGCAAAGCCTTCCACCTTACGAGAGACTAGATGCCATTTTAGAGGGATTACTCTCCTACCGAATGAGCGTGAAAGAATTGCATAATTACGGTTTTGATCTGGAAGAGGTTGTAAAAGTTCATAATCTCTGGCAAAACTCAGAGTATAAGAGGCGCCAGTTTTGCCCTATTATAAAAGTTAAAGCTAAAAGTTTTGGTTTTGGATACAGAGTACCGATTTGTAAAAAATAAATGAGGAGCATCAAATGAAAAACCCAGCGGATATGTTGTTAAAGTCTTTTAAAGAAATCAAAGGCGAAGTTGAAAAGGTTGTTAAATCAACTCAACTTAAAGATGTTCAAGGTAATGTTAAAAAGTTTATCGATAATGCTGAAAAAGACATTAAAGGCTTAGTTGAAAAAGACCTCAACAGTCTTGTGACGAAGTTTCAAAAAGAAAGAAAGTCTTTAGAAAAAACTCTTGAAAAATCTGTTCAAACTGAAATTGGCAAAGCAAAGAAGTTTTTAAAAGAGCATAAAAAAGATCTAGAAAAACTACAAAAGACTATTGATAAATATGTAAAAGAAGCAAAGAAAACTGCAACTTCTGCCAAGAAAAACGTCACAAAAAAAGCAACGGCGAAGAAAACAACGAAGAAAAAAGTTATCGCTAAGAAAACAACTAAGAAGAAAGCTGCACCAAAAAAGTCAAAACCCGTCGCTAAAAACGATGTTAATGTTAAGCCAACTCACTTAACGACTTCAGTTAATCGCGGAAAATAATTTTAAGATTGTTTTTTTTCAGGGGGACGCTTAAAGATAAATCGTCCTCCTCCGCCAGGGATGAAAAAAGCAATTGGATTACGTAGGAATAAAAGTAGAACTTCTTTAAACAGCTGTCTCCAAAGCCTAAATTTGACCTGTCTCGATCGAATTGCCGTTACAATAGATAATCCAAAACTCACAGAAAAGTTCATTAATCCAATTCCGACAATGCCGACTAAAGAGATCATGACAGTATTGAGAGTAATTGAATCCATCGTCGTCATAGCTGCAACTCCAAAACCTGCAGCCGAAAACGTAACGTGTAATGTATCGATAGGAAGTCCAAGCATAATACCCACGGCTGTGGTACATCCTAAGAAGAAACCAAAGTAAATATTATCAGCTAACGGGCCAAGATTATCTTCGATATAGTTTGAAAATTTGATCAGCATTTTTGGAGGCATACGATTTCGTAAGAACTCAATTCGTCTTATTCTCTCCGGAATTCGAGCATAGATACAAAGATTATCAAAATAGCCCGAAATTAACCCTGAAATATAAAGCCAAATACCTGTTAAGCCAGCAAACCAAAGAGCTAAGCTCTGCCAAGGATGAATTTCATTAATCATGCCTATCGCTTTCGTTTCGCTAATATAACTGGCTCCGGTTCCAAGTTGCCACAGCCAAGCCAGAAAGAAGCCAAGAGGAATACCCGCAGAAATATTGCCGAGTAAGGCGACAAACTGAGACCTAGAGATTTGGACGATTAATGGAGCAAGTCTTTTTGCTGCAACTTGACCATCTTTTTCTTCGTCAAGAATTCGTGCTAAATGTGACGCGATCATGGCCGGTTGTTTGGTTGCAAGTTTTGAATGCGTAATATGAATAAGTACAAAACCTATCGAATAATTAATACTATAAACGAGTGCTTCAAATAATAGTGGTAACTTCCAAGAGCTAATCGCAATTTTAAATATAACTAAGTAAGCAACGATAATGCCGCCGCCAAAAGCTTTTTTAAACATCGTAAAATATTCTTTTGGTGTGGTGGTGATGTACTCTTCACCTGTTTGACTGGCATGTTCAGTAACCTGATAAGCCAATAAACTAAAGTTCTCTTTTAATAAAAGACTTAAGCTATTTTTTTCATTTTCGGCTTTAACTAGTTCTCGAAGGAATTTAATTTCTGTTTCAAAAGGAGGCTCTTCATCATGTGTAGTAATTAAGTGATAGAGGAGTCTTAGACGTTGTAAATGCTGGCGCAGACGGATGACAAAGTTGGTGAGTTTTAATGTCACTCCCCAAGTTGTTTTGTTTCGTCTAATCACATCTATATATTCTTCGCATTGATCGAGCATGACTTGAATATGTAAGAAGTCCCGATTCTCCATTGATTGATCAAAACCTTCTTCTTGCTGATATTTTTGAAGATAGATCGTCGTTTCAGAATTTTGCGCCATAAATGGTGAGTCAAATTCTTCTAACTGAGGAAGCTTTTCAAGTATTTCTCTCTTAATTCCTAAGGCCGTAATTCTAAGGGATAAAATTTGAATTGAGTTCAATAACTGAAGAACAAGGGGATGATTTCTTGGTAGTTGAAAAATCTCTTTGACTTCGAGTTGGGCAAGAAAGGCTTGCCAATCTTCATCTGGAATAGAATGAACCCATTTCCAGTCAGTCTTTCTCGAAAATAAAAGGTTAAACAGATTTACCGCATCGTTATCATCATAAACTGCTGGCAAGATATGGTTAAATAATCGATTTTTAGCTTGAGTAAAAAATGGATCTTCATTCATGAGACCAGATTCGGTAAAGAGTCTAAGAAATGAATGCTTTCCAACGACTCTACCCATCAAATCCGTTAGGGCGTGTGAGTGCCAGCTTTTTTTCTGTAGTTCTATAGTTAAAAGGCGCAAGCGATCCGCGGCTTTACCTGTACCACCGGCGCGTAACCAATTAACCAAGTCAATAAGAGGTCTTGGATTTGAAGTGTCTTCTTTTCCAATTTTCTCTAAGAGTTCGGTTAATGGAATAATCTGATCTTTGGCCATAAGCACCTATTTTAATGCTTAAGTGCATTAATACCAAGCGGCAAAGCAACATGGTTTTTTAGTCAATGAGAGAAGGCTTTTTATCAGGTTTTGCATAGGACAAACGCCCTATTTTCACGTGGCTATGATAACTATCTAAACCTGTAACAGAACAAAGATCAAGTTGCTCAAGTTTTAACGACCCATCAGCTCCAACAATATTAAATGGAACTTTAATGATTTCAATTTTTCCAATCACCATGTCGCATCCGTTTATATCGAGATGATTTATTTGCGCCAAAGACAATCCTATTTGCAATGAACTTTCAGATACAAATGGAGCTGCAAAGTCTTTTTCATACAGAGCTGTAAAGCCACAGGCATCAAATTCAGAAACATCACGCTCATATCTGGCTGATGTTTGGTGGGCATCTTTAAAACGATCTGCAGGAACTGCATTCAAGGTAAACACACCAGTTTCTTTTATATTTTCAATTGAATGTCTTGGTACAGAGTTTGGCCTCATGATAAATGACATTAAAGGCGGATGAGAACCTAAATGAGTTACTGAAGATATGATTGATAAATTTGTATGGCCCGATTGGTTTTGAGTGCCTAATAAAAATGGTGTTTTAAAACCAGGCAAGGAATTAATGAATTGAGCACGGTAGCGCTGATCCATTTGGTTGATAGTCTCTAGGTCCCAAAGGTGTAAATTACTCATATACCCTTTTAGCACGAGAAACAGATTATCAGATAGACAATACTTTGACAAAAGAGACACAAAATTGCGAATACATCTATGATTCAACTATGTCTTATGTTCTATTGATTAACCTATTTTCAACGTTTGCGATGACTGGAATCATTTGGTTAATCCAAGTGACTCACTACCCTAGTTTTCGATATGTAGACGCGAAAGACTGGCCTCAATTTCACACCTTTCACACCGGATCTATTACACTAGTTGTCGCTCCATTAATGATGGCACAGCTCTTAAGTGCGATTTCATTATTGTTTTCACCGTTGTTTTTAACTAATAAATACATATTACTTGCAAATCTTGTATTGGTTTCTATTGTCTTTATTACAACCGCGTTAATCAGTGTACCAATTCATAATAAGATGGCAGCGTTTTTTGACTCTTCACTAATTGAATCTCTCATCCTCACCAATTGGATAAGAACCATCTCTTGGACGTTAAATAGTGTCCTTCTGATCTACTTCATATCAAGAGCAAAAATGTGAATACTCAATCAACAACACTAAAACTTGCAGCAATTTATAATATTTTATGGGGAAGTTTTATTATATTCTTCCCATTTTTTGTCTTTGATCAGCTACAGATGACAAGACCCATTTATCCTGAAATATGGCAATGTGTTGGCATGATTGTTGGCGTTTATGGTTTAGGTTATTGGTTTGCAAGTTACGATTATAAACGCCACTGGCCAATCGTTCTGGTAGGATTTTTGGGTAAGATCTTTGGCCCAATAGGTTTTGCTCAAGCACTTTACTTAAAAACTTTACCTTTAGAGTTTGGAATCATCCTAGTTTTTAATGATTTTATTTGGTGGATTCCTTTTTATAAACTTTTGGAGAATACGTGGAAGGCTCGCTCGCACTAGGCAATCAATTATTTCCGCCGGAGTTTTACTCAAGGTTTAATGCTCCAGTTTTCATGAGTGAAGACAATGGGCTAGCAACTCATTTTCGCTATCATAAAATAAAAATCATGTTCTTCTTTTTAAGTATGAGAAAGTTCAAAGAAGAACTCACATTGAAAAATATTCAAGTGGACTATCACAAAATTTCCAAAAATAGTTTTTTTGAAAACCTTATACAATGGTGCCATTCAAAAAAAATAACAATATTACATTGCTATGAAATTGAAGATAAGTTTTTTGAAAAAGAAATCATTGCTTTTTGCACAACTAAAAACATTAAACTAAAGATTCACAACTCCCCTTTATTTATCACTTCCAGAGATGAATTTAAAACATACTTAGATTCTACTAAAAAACCTTTTATGAAGGTGTTCTATGAAAATCAACGAAAGAACTTAGGACTTCTACTTGAAAAAGATGGAACTCCTGTTGGTGGGAAATGGAGTTATGATGAAGAAAATAGAAATAAGATTCCTAAAGATCTCGCACTGCCTAATGATATAAAATCATTGAATCTTGATAATGATCCAGCGATAAAAGAATTAAAACAAACGATAGACAATCTATTCCCCAACCATCCAGGTGATCTTAAGTACTATTGGATTCCTTATACTCGCTCAATGGCAAAGGACTGGCTAAAGAGTTTTCTCGAATTTCGCTACGCTGGCTTTGGTCCCTACGAAGATGCGCTGTGCCCCAGAGGAGATCAGCTTTTTCATTCAACAATCGCTCCAATGCTAAACATTGGTCTTCTTCTTCCACATGAAGTCGTTGACCATGCCACCAAAGCCTATGAGTCAAATAAAACGAACCTTGCCTCCCATGAAGGCTTTATCAGGCAAATCATCGGCTGGCGTGAATTCGTTAGAGGTATCTATCAAAACTTTGATCATATTCAACAAGACTCTAACTTTTTTAAGGCGACAAATACTCTTAATCAATCTTGGTATGATGGTACGACTGGATTAAACGTTCTTGATTTCGCCATTCAAAAGGTCGAGCGCCTCTCATATGCACATCATATTGAGAGATTGATGGTTCTTGGAAACACCATGCTTCTTTGTCATATCGATCCAAAAGAAGTTTATCGATGGTTTATGGAAATGTTTAGCGATAGCTCCGATTGGGTCATGGGCCCTAACGTTTTTGGGATGTCTCAGTTCTCTGATGGAGGTATCTTTGCGACCAAGCCCTATATTTGTGGATCAAACTATATAAAGAAAATGGGCTGGCCAAAAACAGATAGTGACGAAATCTTGGATGCTCTTTATTGGCAATTTATCGATAAACACAAAGATTTCTTTTCAAAACAATATCGTATGGCCTTTGCCACAAAAACATTAGCCAAGTTCTCCAACGAAAAAAGGCGCTCAAATGAGCGCCTTGCAAACGAATTTATTAAATCAGTTACAAATTAAAGAGCTTTAAAGATAATTTGCTCTTTTCCAATTCTGCTATTTTTTACTTTATATAAAGAATGAGATTCAATCACTCTTCCTAAAGCACTAGCATTATCTTCTTTCATTGATTTTTGAGTTAAGTTAACTCCAACAGTTTCAGTTGCAGAAGGTGCAAGTTTAACTGCTTTCGAAAAGTTTAATGTTAACTCACCTTTTGATGTTTCGCGAATTTGACCTTTAGCAATACACTCTGTTTTTGCGTTAAATAAGCCGCTAAAGATTTTTTCTTCACAAAGAAAAGCTCCACCATTTGAAACTTCACAAACAGTTTTCTTAAACTCAGGAATTTCTTCAGTCTTAACCTCATACTCTGTACAGTCGTCTTTCAAAAAGTTTAGCTCATATTTAAGAGTTACTTTTTTAGGAGTATCAGCAGTTCTTTTAAAGCTGAACTCTTTTATGACGGCCATATTGTTTTCTGAATCAGAGATATTACCTAGATCAATTTCTTTAGCATCAAGTGCAATTTCGTTGGCAAAAGCAGATACGCTCAGCAATGAAATCAGTGTTAGACTTAGTAGTTTTTTCATCAAGTTCCCCCAAATGATATTGATAAGGGTTTTTAGCACCTAGAAGAGAGAAAACACTAGCAATGTAATTTTTTCGTAGCGTTAAACCATTGAATATTAGTCATTTCATGAAAAAGCATTCTAAACTTAAACCCAATGAAAGTTCTTAAAAGCACAGCATTAGGCATAATTGATGGATCCATCATTGGAATTTTGGTCGGCTTATTATGCTTTGCCTTTTTAAGCCTACTAGCTAAAAGCTCTCTTTTATTCCAGCAAAATCCTAATTTACTTTATTTGCTACCCGTATGTGGACTTTTTACGCTTTGGATCTACAAGCGCTTTGGAGAGCATTCCTCCTTAGGCAATCATTTAATCATTGATGAAATACACTCGCCCAAAAAACATATCCCGCTTATGATGGCGCCTTTAATTTTTATAACGACAATCTTAAGCCATCTCTTCGGAGCCAGTGTTGGTCGAGAAGGTACTGCAATTCAAATGGGAGGCAGTATTTCGGAAGCGATTGGCAGAAAAATCAATATTGATCGTCTTCGAAGAAAAAGTTTTCTTATTGCCGGAATGGGAGCGGGCTTTAGTGCCGCCTTAGGCGTTCCATTTGCTGGCGCTATTTTTGGTCTTGAAGTGCTACACCTCGGACGTTTTAAACTCACAGGAATCGTTCAATCGACAAGTGCAAGCTTTGTAGCCTACGCCGTAACTCTTCTTTGTAAGGCTCCACATTCGCACTATCCTCAAGTTGAAATTTATTTTTCATGGCAAACTTTATATTATTTAATTTTATGCGCACTGATTTGGGGTATTACGGCCAGAATATTTATTAAGAGTTCCCACCTAATAGAGAAATTTGGTGAACAAATAAAAATGAATTCCTATCTTAAAATACTAATAGCTTCATCTTTATTAGTCTTAGTTTTCAACATTGAAGGTACAACAATTTATAACGGTCTAGGTATTCAAACAATACAACAGTCTTTTGAAACTAATGTCTCTTGGTTAGTACCACTCAAAAAGATCTTCTTCACGCTGTTTAGTTTGGGTGCAGGATTTAAAGGTGGGGAATTTACTCCCCTGGCTTTCATCGGAGCTACGATTGGAAGTTCGTTTGCGAGTTACTTTGCTGTTTCCACATCTTTATTTGCCGCCGTTGGCTTTTCAGCACTCTTTGGCTGCTCTTCAAAAACACCACTATCTTGCACTGTTATGGCTTGCGAGCTTTTTGGACTTCAAATACTCCCCTTTGCTTTTATCGCCTGTTTTATCTCTTATCTTGTTTCTGGCCACCTAAGTATCTATAAATACCAACGATGATATGTCTAAAGTATAGACGGCCATAGCGGTCTAAGACCTTGAAACAACAACACTAACATCGGCCTAAAATTTGCAAATTTAAGCTTCAAATCGCTTTTGGAGCAAACTTATGAAGACAGTAAAAAACTGGCTAATCCTCTTTACTCTTTTAATCATTGGCACAAATTCGGCCATGGCTAGAGTTGTATACGATGTATCTACCCCAGATCTTAGACAAGAAAGAGTCTATGAAAATCCAGATATTACTGAAGAATCACTGGTAACTCTAAATCTTCCAATTGAGCTTATTAAGCAGCAAATGCGACAAGCCTTACTCGCGGATGGCTCACCTATTAAATCACTTCCTCGTATTGAATTCGATCCTATGCAAAACATCGTCGTGCTTGAGGGTGAAATCGAGATTCCAAGTGATATCCTTTCCGATCTACAAGACATTGCTGGCTCTACTGCAGTTCCACAAATGCACCACTTTAGAACTGCTTTCAAACTACCAAGTGCACGAATGTTAGCTCTAACAAAATATTTTCAAATAGAATTCTTAGAATTAAAAATTGGCGAAATGAGTTATCTCGGTGCAGTTCATGCTCTTGGAAACTTTGCTGCCAATATCATGATGAACACAAGCTTTATGAATTGGGCCATGGATGTCAAACCAGAAATTGCAGATAATGAAGATGAAAATATTGCTCTTCAGCTCAAAAGATATATTGAAAGAAAAGATCTTCGCTTTAGAGAACGTACAGTTAGCTTTAAATTAGACCTAGAAAAGATGGCTGGTCTTTCAGCTTACGCAGGCATCGAAGACTTAAGACTTTGGTTTGTAGGACCAGTTGTCTTTAAAGGAACTCAAGATCGAGTCATGCTCCGAGTTGAAGCTGGTTTAAATAAGCCAGATTCAAGTTGGTTTGCTGCACTTAAAGAAAGACTAGATCATGATGCTTCATCATTAGAACAAGTTCGATCTCAGTTTTATTCATCATTATCTGATGTCTCTAAGTTTGAAGCTCAATTTAAAGAGATGATTCAATCAACAAGAGCTGACTTTAGACTAACACAACTTGAGCCACGTCTTGAAGCTGAATATAATGATATCTTCCCTACTCTTATGAGAAGAGCAAGAGAAGAACTGTCATTAAATAATCCAATCTTTAAAGCAGATCCTGAAAATACACACGCACTTTTCGTAAGAGAGGCGTATGAGCACGTTGTATCTGCAATGACCGAAATAAAGCGCAGAAACTTAATCACCATGAGTCTTCAAAATGGTGGTGTTGCTGGAAACGATAAACCATTCTTAGAAAAACGTATTTCCCAAGATGCCCTTAATCAAGCGGTACGATTCTTTAGAGATGTAGATTTTGAAGGAGAAAAGCTCTTTTCAGATATTCACCTTGTCATTGCACCACAAGTGCCAGGACTTGTTATTCGTGGTCGAATGAATATTGATATCAATGTTCTTATGGCTATAGGTCTTGAAGGTGAAGATATTAAATGGCCGAATGAAAGAATGCGTGTTGATGAAAAGACATGGGGAGCTGGAGTTCCCTTTGAAGCCACAATTCGACTTCATATGATGGATAATAGCTGGCTTGGACTTGATCTAGATAAAATCTCATTATTCGAAGGTTCACAAAGGATTTGGATGGATCATTCGAATTCTCATGGAGCGCAGTTAGCTAACTATATCAAGATGGCCGTGGCCCAAACTCTTATTACGACTCTTATTGATCAACCGTCTGATGAAGCACCTGCAGTTGAAGTTGAAAATGCTCATCAGCGAGTTCTACATAATATCCAAGGTCAAACTGCAATCTATGCCAACGCAAGAATTGGTGAGACTCCTGAACAAATTCTAAAGTCTCTGGTAGATGTTGCAAGGATTGATATTGATAAAAACCCGTTCCTAGTGGCTGGTAGAGAGTATGTCGCAGGTAAGACTGAGTTACTATTTAAAAACTTAGTTAAGCATGATCCTGAAAGCGACCTTTTAATGCTTAAGCTAGACCCACGTGTTGTATCAGAAACGATTGTTGCAACTGAAAACAATGTACAAGTTTGGAATATTGAGGCTGTATACGACAAAAAACTAAATAATACTTTTCTAGACTTAAGTCTCGGCTTTGGAACTCGTTCACAAAACTATGTCAGATCACTATTTTCTCGTGATGAATATAAAGACGGTCAAAACTTTACCGGTATCGATGAAACAAAAGCTCGCGCTCCAAGAGATCTTGGAATCGAAATTGATTTAAAGAGTTTTGAGAAACTAACTAATAAAATCTTGTCTGATGCAGCTTCTAATCAAAACAAAGAAGTAGAAGACCAACTTAAAGCTGATGAAGAATTTGAAAGCTACCTTGTTAGAGATATGGGCTTGAGCGTTGTAAGAGATGGAGTTCTTGGCGTTAATATCACATTAACTCATGTTAAAAAGTCTAAACGTTCATGGTATAATCCTTCAAGATGGTTTGGTGATACATGGCCAATTGATAGAAAGACTTTATCTCTATCAGCTCAAATGGCACTTTCTGTTGAAGCAGTTAGTAAGTATAAAGACCAAATTAAATTATCACCGAACGAAGTCTTCTTAGGTGATGAGCTTTTAAGATTTGATTTAAGAGAAGTTAAAGCAAATGCCAACGGAGATCTTTCAGTTCTTGATCGCGCCGTTAACTTAGTTGGTGGCCTGAATTTTGGTAGCTCAACTATTGCTAGAAAACTTAAAAAAATTATTCTTAAATTTGCTGCTGGTTACCTAAATGAAAAAGATGCCAATAAAAATGGAAACACCGTCCTTGGGGGTGTGCATCTGAATATGTATGCAAAAATTTTAGTCCACGATGAGGAGCTTCTAATACAATTAAACCCTCATATGATGGGTGTAGCTTTTGATGTTAAGTTGCTTCAAGGTCATAACCACAATGGTAAAGCCCTGGGTTTAACATTAAATCAACAAAAACAGAGAATGGGTGTTGATCTACAGACAATAGGAAATCTTGCAGCTGTCGATAAAGCAGAGCTAGCTTGGGTCATGGACGAATCGATGAAGCTCTTTGCTCCATATCTTCAAGAGAGAAACCCACAAGCTTTAGTAGCAAAGCTTAACCGCTTAGAGTTATTTGATAGAGCTTTCCATGCTACTGATCTAACAAAGATGGCACTCTATCCTCGCCTCATTGCGATGGCGGGTCGTTACGATGCACTTGCTCAAATTGTAGAGCAAGAACAAAATATAGTTGATCAGGTTTTAGGTTTAACTTCAGCAGCGCGTGTGGGTGATCAGGCAAAAAGACAGCTATCAGTTGCTGGAGCAGAAACAATGTATCTAGCTTCTGCCGCCCTACTCCTTCAAGGAAACCTTGAAAGACTTATTCGTAAAATTGATAGTATGGGTATCGCTAATCAAATCACTTATATGGATGAGATGCGCGAAAGAAGTCTTGATATTGAAAATCGTTTTATTAATAAATTGGTAGATGTTTATAGAACAAAATATAAAGCGACGAACTCACGTATTATTACAAAAGGTCCTACTGATTGGAGTTATGCGACTTATCCAGATGCAAAATTTGCTGAAGAAGCCTATTCAAGAATTAAATCTTGGCAAAATAAGCTGAATTAATGTCAATCTTTGGTTAACTCTTCTTAGACAAACTATGACTCATGCTTCATTTCAGGTAGTATCCTGGGATGAAGCTTCTTATAATTACGACGACACTGTTTCTTTTCACTGGTTGTGCAACTGACTGGAGAACTGCCTCCAAAGAGAGCGCTAATCTTTCTCCAAAACCAAATGAGTTGAAAGAATCGATTGTGCAAGTTTTCGTTGCTAGAGCATATAGCTGGCGTGGAGCTTTTGCCGTTCACCCCTGGATATCATGGAAATCTAAGGATGATACAGAATATACAGTGACTCAAGTTGTTGGATGGAGAACAAGAAGAGGCTTACCTGCTGTTGTGATGATGCAAGATATACCAGACAGAAAATGGTATGGAGCTGATCCGAAGATTATCTACGAATTACGTGGGGCTAAAGCTGACGCTGCCATCAAAAGAATTAAAGAGCTTATCCCAACTTATAAATATGCCAATGATTACACTGTTTGGCCTGGTCCTAATAGTAACACCTATATTGCTCATCTCATTAGAGAGACTGATGAACTCGAAGTCGAATTACCTCCGCATGCCATTGGCAAAGATTGGTTAGTAGACTCTTATTTTATTGATAAGACGGCCTCAGGCACAGGCTTTCAAGTTTCACTATTTGGTGTTCTAGGTTTTGAGATTGGCTTATATGAAGGTATTGAAATCAATATTCTTGGTTTAAACTTTGGTATCGATTTCATCAGACCAGCATTAAAGTTACCTATGATTGGTCGGTTAGGATTTGACGATCAATAGTCTATTTAAAATCACTCCGCTTTGTGTTATAATTAAGAAATGAATAAGTAATCACCAAAATAAAAGTCTTTCTTATTAACTAAAATCATTGGTGATTTCATGAATTTATATCTCTCTCACTGACATTTCCTTACGAACATTCTTTTAGAGAGATTCTATGAAATTCATTTCGTACCTATTTGTCATAGGTCTAAGCTTTATTGCTTTTGATTTTCCATTATTAAGACGAAGACGAAGTCTTCTTTTCACTCAAAGTGAAGAGGCGCTAGACTACGGGGATACACTAAAAAAAGAAAAGACTCAAAAGCGGTATAAGAAATACAAAAACACAAAGTATTCAAAAAATAAATTCAGATCTAACAAAAAGGATATTTATGACACTAAGGCTAAATGCCACAGGTATAGTAACCATAAAATGCTTCGAAGGATGTACCGTAATGACTAGTCGAAATTAAAATGAACTCTAACTTTTGAGATTACACCTACTTCTCCAGATTGTATCTCAGTACTTGCGTCGGCGCTCATTGATTTCATCATTTCCATTCTTGCCACTGGAACTGCACCACTTGATACATTTTCATCAATAAAAGTTAAATCTCCCAGCTTTTTTCCTGCAGCCTTTGCAATCGCCTGTGCTTTCGTTTTAGCATTATGAACACTTGCTTCAAGTGACTTTAGTTTTAACTCTTCATCATTAGATAAACCAAAACTAATTTGACCAATAGAGACAGAATCTTGACCGACCTCCGTTACGCCGTCTAAGACATCACCAAGCATAGAAATTTTTCTAATGATGACATTATAAGAATGTTGAACTCTGTGTCCCTTTAATACTCTTGTGCGATCTTTATAGTCGTACTCAGCATTCACACTAAAGTTAGAAGACTGAAGGTCTTTGCCAGCAATTCCAAGCTTTTTAACTTTGCTAACGACTTTTTGCGCGATGGTTGCGTTTTCTTTTTGTGACTCATTTGCACTTTTATTTAATGTACTAACGCTAAAGCTTAGAATCGCGAGATCTGGAGTTACAGAGACTTCACCAGTTCCAGTGACCCATAGTCCCCCATCGTTTTCTTTGGCGAAAGAGTTTAGAGTTAAGAAAATCAAAATAAGAAAGACAAACGACTTCACATTAACCTCAAACTTTTGATTATTTTCCACAGCACTTTTTAAACTTCTTTTCACTTCCACAATGACAAGGATCATTACGTCCTAGTTTTGGAGTCTCTCTTTTAATAGGCTCTAAGCTATGGCCATGATTACAATGTGGTCCATGAACATGTGGCTCTACTTCTTGCTTTTCTAATTTACTTTTTAAATCATTATTCATTATTAGCTCCAAATAAATATTGTCATTTTTTATAATAAAGAACGCTATACAGCAATTTAAATTCTACTTCAAAGATGTTCTCTTTGATGATTATTCTATATTGTGTAAGCCTTCGTTATATTTAAGAAGGTATAGGCACAATGCACAGTAAGCACTTCGAAAATCATAAAATAACTAGCGTTGGCTTCTTAAGAGCCGCTGTCTTGGGAGCAAACGATGGTCTTATTTCAACTTCAAGTCTAATTGTGGGGTTAGCTTTTGCGGGTTTAAATGAAAATCAAATTATCACAACTTCTATCGCCGCACTGATTGCAGGTGCAATGTCTATGGCAGCTGGTGAGTATGTATCAGTTAGCTCACAGGCTGACACCGAAGCCGCCGATCTCAAAAAAGAAATGTTAGAACTTGAAGAAGATCCAGAAGCAGAGCTTAGAGAACTTGAAGGGATCTATATCAAACGAGGTCTTTCAAAGCCTTTAGCAAAAGAAGTTGCAACAGAACTCACTAATCACAACGCCCTCGAAGCCCACCTTAGAGATGAATTAGGTATAATTGAAATCCATAAAGCAAAACCACTACAAGCAGCCGTCGCCTCGGCGATCATGTTTTCGATTGGAGCGATCTTACCAATTGGTATCGTTTATATAAGTGACCTCAAACATCTCGTTTTAACAGAATCAATTTTTACGACTGTTTTGTTATTCATGATGGGCGCCATTGCTGCAAAGGTTGGTGGAGCAAACATGCTTACTGGTGCTATTCGAGTTTCTTTTTGGGGCATTATCGCTATGGGATTTACAGCTTTTGTTGGACGCCTTTTTGAAACAAACATTTTTTAGTAGTTAAAAGTTGTTTCTTAATTAAAATCTTCTAATGAGTTGCCTAATAAGTGTATTTTGTCGTGGAAGATTATCGAACTTTGGAACTTAAATAGTTCTTAAACAGGCAGGCCTTCAAATACTTGTAAGTCTTCCAAGCCTTTTTCCCAATTTGCCTTGCTCCCAACAAATAAATGAGCGTTAGGTTTTATCTTTACAGGAACATCTAAACTACCAGCCGGAACCACAATGAATCTTCCTTTATTTTGAATACTAGGAGTTGCCGACCCACAATTAGAACAGAAACTTTTTATATGTCTCGTCTTAGGCAAATTAAAAGTTTTAACTAAGTCTTCGCCTGATAACCAATTTAACGTTGAGGTTGTAGAAAATAGGTTTGCCGCATAGGCCGAACCAGTATCTTTTTGACAAAATTTACAATGGCAGAGAAAAAAACTTTCAAAGTTTCCTTCGACTTCATACTTCACTTTTCCACATAAGCAAGAACCTGCACTTTTGTTGCTCATTTTTGATTCCTATTTAATGGTTTGTGAGTTCATTTTAAGGCATAAAAATACCCTTGTAAAAACAGGGGGTTTTAATAGTGGTGCCCCTTAGTGGACGATTTTCGAACTGCAATCCTTGAAATGACAGCTTAACCCACTATTATTCTATTTCACTGCACGGCAGTTTCGAGGACGAACTCGAACTATCTCTCATATTCAGAAATAATTGTGGTCGCATCAACAGAAACTTCAAAGAACTGAGATTTAGCTTTGAGATAATCTGGATTACTAAAAAACGCATCCATCTTTTCTTTATTTTCAAAATATATCGCAAACACTCTATTGATTGGTCGACCCTCTTCATTTTTTAGAATTTCTGAAACTTTAAAATCATAACGAAACCCACCACCGTGAGTTGCAAGGATTGATCCCATTGCCTCTCGGTAATTAGAATATTGAATATCATCTTTTACTTGAAGCCCAACCATCATTTCATAACTCATGAATACCTCTCAGTTCGAGAGTTCATTTTAGGGCATAAAAAAACCCTTGTAAAAACAAGGGTTTTAAAATGGTGCCCCGTCGCGGACAACTCGCCCGAACTCATAACGAAGAAATCTTATTCATTACTTTGTTTAAAGAAATAAAAATGCTCCAGTGGAGCATTTTTTCGGGCGAGAACTACGTTCAAATCCGCATCGAACGCTAAAAACAAAAAAGCCAGACACGAAGCCTGGCTTTTAATTTTTTAGTGGTGCCCCGTCGCGGATTTGAACCACGGACACACGGATTTTCAATCCGTTGCTCTACCAACTGAGCTAACAGGGCCTTTCTAAAAAAGTAGAACAAAACTAAATCATCAACGTAATAACGTCAATGAGATAAACGCATTCTTGCCTATGAAATTCTAAGCAATCTATGTAATCTTTTTCTATGGATATCAAGATTCACAAAATAAATCTTACTTGGTCAGGAAGACTTTTAACTCCCACCAACGCTCTATTGCTACTACCAGACAAGCCTTCGAAGACTCTCGCCCTACTGTGTCATGGTTATACCTCTAGTAAGTTCTCAATATTGAGCTGGGCATCAAGATTGGCCGAAGAAAAAGTGCCTACTCTTATTTTTGATATACCTGGGCATTATTTAGGTAACTTTAGTGAAGTTGAAAGCTTTGATGAATTCAAGACATCGGCCCATGAATTATTTAGTGAAGCTTTTGAAGCTGCATCTAGTCATCTTGCCTCGCCTGCCTCAAGACTCATTATTGGTGGTCATTCTTTAGGTGGCTTACTTGCTCTTAAGGCCATGGATGAAGCTATCTTCTCTTCAATTGATAAAATCGCCTTAGGCGTTGGGCTCGGATTGGCTCCAAAAGATGTCGTGCATATTTTTGATACACCTTTTTATAAATCGACATTAAAGCTTAGAGAGCAACTCGTCTCTAAAGAGCTTAAACCTGATAATGTTTTTCCATGGATTAAAGACGAAAAAGAAAGTCTAACACTTACGAGGCAACGTATTCATTTAATCACTGGTGAAGACGATGTGGTTGTTGGTGAAGATGGCATGGAGAGGTTTGCGACTTACTTAGAAAGTCTTGGCAATATTGTGAGCATGGAAAAGCCAAAGAAGCTTGCTCACCACGTTCCAGAAAATGCAGCTCCTCATATTAAAAAGTTTTTTAAAGATGAGGGCTGGCTAGAATAAAACTTCTGGCTTCTTTGAAATAATCCATCTCTTCAAAATCACCATAACTAAAGAATTGAAATCCGCTAGCGTACTTTGATTCACGAATTGCACGAACGACTTCTGGATGCTCGCTCCAAAGACCTTTTTGCTTCATCATCAGTGAGCCAATACCAACAGTAAAACGTCCACCTCGATCAAGTCCGGCTTGAAGTGGGCGCTGCCAACAATTTGGACAACCACCAACCAGATGATCAAACATACTTTGATAAGTATGCCAGTAATAATTCATTCCCATCACGTGATCGATCCAACCATTCTTAAGCCATAAACCAACGTCTTGAAAGACAGCGTGATACCCGTTCCAAATCCCCCAGTCATACTGACCAACGGCCGCTACTGAAATCACCATCGAAGGTTTAATCGATTTGATTGTTTTTGAAGCAAGCTTAACAAAAGAGCTGACACTATCTCTGCGCCAATCTTCCCAAGTTAAAAAGCCACTAGGAACACCATTACTAAAGAGATGCTCACTATCGTAACCAAAGTCAGGAGACAGTTCTTTAAAATCACTCCAAGCGTATTCGCTCCAACGAATATAATCGAAATGAATTCCATCAAGATCATAATTAGTGACTAATTCTTTAACCACGGAGTTGATATGTTCTCTTACACCTGAAAGACCTGGAGACAATGTGATCGCACCTGGCATAGGACGATTAAGATTATCGCGGCTGATCCACTCAGGATGATCAATGGCAGGAGTACCTGGAATATTTTCTCTAGATTCAAAAGTATTAATCCAACCATGAAGTTCAATATTTCTTTTATGAGCTTCAGTGATTACGAACTCAAGTGGATCAAACCCTGGAGATTGATGTTGTAGCCACTTTCCCCAAGGCTCAATCGAAGATTTAAAATAAACAGCGCCACCTTGTCTGACTTGCCAGATAAGTGCATTTAAACCGGCGTCTTTGGCGTTATCTAAAATTTCAACGATGCGATTTTTTAAATCGTCCCCTCTTAAAAACTCTCCATCTTTTTTATAGATTTCCCAAGTGATGACCCACATGCCACGGAATTCTTTATGAGGAGCGCTAAATGCGAGAGAACTAAACAATAGGGCGAAGATTAGAATGAATTTTTGCATAAGCTTAAGCTAGCTTGATGCATCCTTTTTGTGGAGTAGATTCTTGAGTAATCCGTTTTTTCCGGTGCGCTCCATAGGAGTCGACTTAAATAAACGCTTGAATTCTCGAACACCAATCGCTTGGACTTTACTTAGCACTTGCGTCATTGATCCTTCTAAAAACACTTCTCGAATTTTTTCTAGACCAGACCAATCAAAGCTCTTTAAGGGCCCCTGTTTAAGTCTCTCGCGCAGCCAACGTTTGTTCCAAGGACAAACGTCTTGGCAAATATCACAACCGTAAATCTCGCTCATTTGAGCGTAACCTTTTGGCGGGGCCTCATCTTTAAAAACTTCAATCGTATAGGTTGCAACACATTGATCCGCTTTAAGCGTTCGAGTCTCAAGATCAATCGCTAGAGTTGGACAAGCATCGGCGCATGCCGTGCACTGGCCACAGTGATCGGTTTCCATTGATTTTTCTTTCACTGATAATTTTTGATTTAAAAGAAGGGCACCAATCATGGTGAAGCTGCCCTCACTTCGATGTATCAGCATCGAGTTTTTACCGAACCAGCCAAGTCCCGCTCTTAAAGCGAGATCTCGCTCTAAAACAGGCAACACATCTAAAGATGGTTTAACTTCAAGATTTGGATTCGAGTTCTTTAATTCATTTGCAATTTTTTCAAGACGCTCTTTGATGACGTAGTGATAATCAAGTCCGCCAAACGAAGTCACATAACTTGCTATCTTGGCTTCACCTAAATCTTCTTGCTCAAGCGAATACTTTTGTTCGGCGTAACTAAAGAGAAAAACTAAGGCAGACTCACATTCTGGAAAAACATTTTTAAGATTCATGCGCTTATCAGCGCGCTCGCCTTCAAGATAAGTTAAGGGTTCATGCTTATTTTCAGACAGCCAAGTACGATACTTCTCATAAGATAAAGGCTCTAGCTGATCAGTATATCCCCAATCAACAATGCCTAAATCTTTTAGAAAAGCTGCACTAAACATTAAGTCAGCGGCATAATTTCAATAGCACCAGTTGGGCAGGCTTCAACACACGCCATATCCATTGCACAGGCTGAAATTTTGTCTTTATTAATGATCGTTTGATGCTCATTTTCTGGACTAATACCCCAAATATCATGTGGGCATGTTGAGATACAGTTTTGGCAAGAAGCACAGATAGAAGTATCAAGTTGAATTTTCTTTTGATAATCACTCGCCTCTTCAACCACATCCGAAGAACCAAGAACTTTTGGCATATCCTTAATGATTTCAACTTTAACTGAGTTTGAACTTCCGCGAGCAAAGAATTTACCATCCCCTCTCGTAATGACAATTTTGTCACCGTTTTGAAGGCCCATCGCCGACTTAACTTTATTCACAACATCTTTTTGAAAGTTAAAATCATCACGTCCATACTCATGGATTTGAAAGGGACGAACTCCCCAGTTCAAACACATTCTTCTGGCCGTCCCAACACTATTGGTCACTCCAAGAACAGGAGTCTTTGGTCTAAACATCGAAATCTTTCGACAAGAACTTCCAGACTCAGTCATAGATAAAATAAATTTTCCTTCAACCTTTTCTGAAATCATGGAGGCCGCAACCATCACAGCGGCATTAACGTTTGAAAGATCCATTTTACGAAGAAATGGTCTCTCTTTAGGAGTACGCTCAGCTTCAATAACGATTTCTTCCATCATCTTAATTGTTTGAACTGGCCATTTACCTGCGGCCGTTTCGCCCGATAGCATAACTGCATCGGTTCCATCCCAAATAGCATTGGCAACATCACTGGCCTCAGCTCTTGTAGGAGTTGGATTTTCCGTCATACTCTCAAGCATCTGGGTTGCAGTGATAACCGGAATCATCGCCGCATTACATTTGTTGATAATCAATTTTTGAATTGAAGGAACCAGATGGTTTCCAACTTCAACTCCCATATCACCACGCGCTACCATAATAGCGTCACTAACTTTGATAATTTCATCAATCGCATCAATAGCTTGTGGTTTTTCTATTTTTGAAATGATTGGGATATTCATACGAAGTTTATGAAGTAACGACTTCACTAACATAACGTCTTCGCGCTTTCTTACGAACGATAGTGCGATATAATCGATTTGTTGTTTTAATCCAAACATCAAGTCGTCGCGGTCTTTATCAGTAAAAGCCGGCGCTGAAACTTCACAGTCAGGAAGATTAATTCCTTTGTTACTCTTTAGTGTTCCGCCAACTTCTATTTTAATTTTATAAACATCACGATCACGACTAACGGCAATCGCCTTCATCAGGCCATCATCAAAAAGAATGCGAGCACCGTCATGACAGTCTTCAACTAAATTTTCATAGATGGTTGGAATGAGGCGGCCGGCATATTCAGGATAATTAGCGGCTTTTGAAGAAGGTGCAATAACCCACTCTTCATCTTCTTGAAGGACTAGTGGAGTTGGGAGTTTATCAACTCGGATCTTAGGTCCTTGTAGATCAAGCAAAATAGCGACTTCTTTGCCAACGTTGGCCGAGGCTTGTCTGATCTTAGCGATCATTTCGCTGTGACCTTCATAAGTGCCATGACTCATATTGACTCTGGCGACATCAAGGCCTGCCTTGATCATCTTTTCTAAAACTTTGATGTCTGAGCTGGATGGACCAACTGTAGCGACGATTTTTGCGCGACGTAGCATAGAAAGACTCCCTTATTTGGAGTCATCATAGCAGGAAGTTTTGGCTTGGGGAATTAAGCTTTAAGCGAGATCGGTACTTCTTTGTTCCGTCTTCAGATTAGCGTCAACATTGGCTTGTCTTAGCTTTTCCATCTTAAGCTCATACTGATCCTTAATGGCATTCATCTGAGTCTCGTGGAAGCTTTGGAAGCGCTTATACTCAGCCTCTGCCGTGGCCATCTTCGTCTTAAGCTCTTTATCGCTTTCTTGACGTTCACGCATAAGCTTATTTTCGTAATCGCGAGTAATTGTACCAACTTGAACTTCATTATAATGCTTCATCTTAGCAAGCTGAGTATCAACGTCACGCTTGATTTGCTTTAAGGTGTCATCAAAAGTGCGCTGTTGATTTGAAAATGCTCTTTGAAAAGCACGTTGATCTTCAGACCTTCTATCTTCTTCTGCAACACTATTAGCAACTTCTTTTTGAACTTGCTGCTTTTGCATCTGCCCAAGACGAGCTTCGTATTTTTCAATTGTAGACTTCTGTTCAATTTCAAGTTTAGCAATTTTTTGATTTAGCTGATCAACCTTAGTTGAAAACTTGTTTTGAAAGTCATCTTGCATTTCAATTTTTTCATTTCTAACATTACGCTGAACATTTTGCAGATAAGCTGTTTGCTCTTTAGCTTGTTCAAGACGTAAATCAGCGATTGACTTAGATTTATCATCTTGAAGAGCATTGATCTGTCTTCCATATTCTTTGTGAAGAGTCGTTACTTGATTTTTATTTGATCGCTTAACTTTAAGAACACTTTCTTCAGCACTTGCTTCAGTATTTCTTTGCTGCTGCTTAAGCATTTCAGCATTTTCCATATGTTTGGTTTTTAAACCACCAATCACTTCGCCGTTTAGACGATTAATCTCATGCTCTTTTTTCTCAATTGCTTTTCTTGCATCGAGAGCTTGAGAATCAAGATCTTGTTGAAAACCTTCTGCTAAACGCTCCTCTTTAATTGTTCCACGCTTGGCTTGTTCATCCATCTGAGCAATCACGTTTTTAACACGAGCATCACTAGATTTCTTAATTCGATCTTCAGTATTTGATTTATTTAAATATGAAGATGATTCTTCAACGCTTGCAAGTTTGCGCTCAAGATCGCCTCTATTTTTTGCAAAACGATCAGATAGAGTTGTTTGTTTTTCTAAATTTTCTTCATTCAAGCGACTAAGCTCTCTGCCAGTCGAGTCTTCCATCTTTTTTGCCATCTCTTCAAAAGACTCACGCATACGGCCGGCTTGAAGATTACTTTGATAGCGCTGATTATGAAGACGCTGATCATTGTGGGCTTGACGTGAGTTCAGTTCCGCATTTTGAACCTTTCTAAGGGTTTCAAGCTCTTCTTGGTGTGCTGACTTTGCATTATTTTTCATGCTTGAAGACTGCTTAATTAAATTTTGTCTTTCATCACGGTGCTCTGCCATTAAAGCTCTGCGCTCATCACCCATCTCTTGCTTAAAATTGGCTTGAGCTTCTTGCGCCATATCGCCTGCTCGTTTAGCTTCATTAGAATACTTTGAAACAGAAGCATTTAGAGCATCATCGTAGCGTTTTCTATTTTGCGCATTTGTGTGAGCGTTATTCGAATCGCGCTCTTCTGCACTTAAGCGGTAACTACTAGAAAGATCATCTAGGCGCTGTTTAAATTCATTTTTCGTGGCATTCATTTCAGCTTCATAATCAGCTTTTTGTGCCATCACTCGATCGCGGTATTCATTTTGTTTCTGATCGATTGTTTCACGGGTTTTAGCGTTGTAATTATCACCCATGTCTTGGACTTGTTTTTCTAACTCTGTCTTATTTTCGATGTAATTATCACGCTGCTTAGTGGTTTTCATGTCGTGAGTGTCTTGAATATTTTTCAGACGCTCTTCATAGTTTTCTTTCAACGAGTCGGCGGCGTCTCTATAACGAGATCTAGTAGATGCCAGCTTTGTATTGTAATCGTTGATATCCATTATGAAATTCCCTAAAACTTCAAATTACCCCAATAGGGTCATCCTAATAATTTTAGCGGAAAGGCGAAAAAAAAGCGTCCCAGGCAAGAATCTCCGTGGGACGCTTACTTTATTAGTCGAAAAACAATTACTTAGCTAATTCTTGATCAATTATCTCAGAGAAAACCTCTACTGGGTGAGCTCCATTAATAAGCTGGCCATTGACGAAAAAGGTTGGAGTCGATTGAACACCAAGGTCCTTCCCCTGCTCCATATCAGCTTCAATAGCGGCCATAAATTTCCCAGAAGCCATACACTTATCAAACTCGTCTGCTTTAGCACCAATTTTCTTAACTGATGCCTTAAGATCTTCTTTTGACAATTTTGTTTGATCAGCAAACATGATGTCGTGAAGTTTCCAGAAGCTTTCTGGATTTTGCTCGTTCACACAAAGTGCTGCGTGAGCGGCGTCTTTAGCGTGTGTATGAAATGGAAGCGGATAGTTTTTGAAAGCAATTTTAACTTTCTTTCCGTACTTCTTTTTAAGTTCGTTCATGATCTCAGCCCCTTTTGAACAAAATGGACATTGAAAATCTGAGAACTCAACAATTGTTACTTTCGCATCAGCGCCACCAGCAAACGGTGCATTTCCAAGATCAACTTCAAATGTCGGACGAGATGGTTGAGCAAGGTAAACTTCAACTGGTGATTTTTTTGTTTTCTCACCAATCCAATTCTCGATTGCTTCTTTCTTTTTTTCCATCTCGATAAATTGGCGAACTTTCTCTTTAATTTGATCGTTCACGTTTTCTTTAGGAATTTTTCTTTCAGCAATAAAAGCATCTATATCTTTGTTTGAAACTTTTACGCTACTTGCGATGTACTTCTCAAGAAACTCATCATTAGAAAGTTCTTTCTTTCTTGGATCAGAATCCATTAATGACTTAAGAACTAGAGAGCGAATACGTCCCATTTTCAGTTCATGCAGCTTTTCTTCAGCTTCATAAACTTGGCTTTCAATACCTTTAAGCATTTCTTGTTCAGAAATTTCTACATCACCAATCTTGGCAACGATGCCAGTTTTTGGTGCAGCTTTAAAAATAAAATTTGGTTTTGAAGAAGCATCTTGTGAACAAGAGCTAAATCCTAAGAGTGCAGACGCAATTAAAGCGCCAGCGATAAACCATGAACGTTTCATTTGAACTCCTTAAATAATTTCAATCTCAGGAATATTAACTGATTAGGAGTTCGAAAGCGACAGTTCAGCCACAAATTCTTGGTAGAGTTTGCTAAAGTTTAACAATTCACTACGAAAACCCGACCCAAAAGCTCGGTCAAAATCCATTACAATAATCTTATTCGCATTACGTACAGTCTCCAAACGATGCGCAACAACAAAGACCTACCATGAAGAGCGAATCAAGTATTGAATTGATCCCTATAATATATATAAAATAAGGCTTTGATCCCTATGTTGATAGAAGCAAACTTCTAACATTAGAAAAACATCAGATTATGAAGAAAATTCAATTCATTCCTTGAAAAGAGTTTAAAAATGAATCAGGCAACATACGAGCATATTTATTCCTCTAAATTTTTTACTGATTTAGAATGTGATTCAGCTCTAAGCAAGCTAAATGAAAATCTTGATAGCTGTGTACAAGTCAACAGTATAAAAATGCTAGGAAATCCCTACTATTCACATTCTTTAACAAATATAGAGCAAACTGATGATATCAATTTAAAGCATAACCAACTCATGCTAAAAGAATTTTCGTTCTTCCTTTCTAAATTAATATCTTTTTTTGAAAATCATTATCAAAAGAAAGTGATTACTCATGAAAAAGTGGCACTTCCGGGATTTCATTTAATCCCTAGTCATCCTGGATATAGTCAATTTAAAAATTTTCATTTCGATTTAGACTATATTGAGATTGGCAAAGTTCATCCCGAACTAGGGATTGACTACAAATCACAAAATAAATCTTTTACTATTCTTCTTAGCAGGAATGATGACTTAGATGCCGGTATACAATATATTCCACCTCATAAAAGTATTAATCAAGAGAAGTTAAGAAACATTAAATTATCAAAAGCAAAGATCTTATCTTCACTTTTTTTATATAAAACTGGTTATATCAATATCCAAGAATCACAAATGGCACACAATGTTTACTATTATAATAAATCTGAACAAAATATAGAAAGAATAACGATGCAGGGAAACCTTGTTGAAACAAGTCATGGAGACCTATTGCTATACTGGTAGAAAATCTATGCAGTATTAAGTTATTAGGTATTCGAAAGAGACAGCTCAGCCACAAACTCTTGGTAGACTTTGCTAAACTTTAACAATTCATCATGGATACCTGAATCTATCGCCCGGCCGTCTTCCATCACAATAATCTTATTCGCATTTCGAACCGTTTCTAAACGATGTGCAACTACAAACGTCAAACACGAAGACTGAATAAGGCGAACAACTTCTCTAAGGGCTTCTTCAAGCTCAGAATCAAGCGCCGATGAGATTTCATCAAGAAGAACAATAGTTTTCTTCAAATAACAGGCACGAATCGCTGCTAAAAGTTGTCTTTGTCCTGCAGAGAGCTCTTTTGGTTCTATCTTATCGTTTGGATTAAGATTCCATTTTTTTAAGTATTCAATTTGTGAACAAACCCAGCCCCAAAACTCATCGAATCGTTCTTCATGCTCAGGATTCAAAGTAATATTAAAGCGTAAGGTTTCAGAAAAAAGATGAGACTCCTGAGACACTAATCCGACTTGTCTTTGATAGAGCGCGTGTCTCGAAATATCTTTTCCGTCCCATATCAGAGATGAGTTGTTATCAAAATTAAGATCAATGCTAAATTTTTCTGGAATAATCTGAGCTGCCATAATTTTTAGAAGTGTTGATTTTCCACAACCTGATAGGCCGACGATACCGATAACTTCTCCAGATTTTGCCTCAACTTTCACATCACTTATTGAAAATGGAATATCATCTGACTCAGACTTTTTTGGATAAATAAATTCGTCAACATGAAGCGTGAGGGAGGTGATTTTAATATTATCAAAATCAGAGTTCACAACTGTAGGTGTTGAAGGAACATCCTCAAGGTCGCCTAGAAACTCTTGTAGTCTAGAAACTCCAGCTGAAGCTCTTTGTACATTGGCAATTTTTGAAGCGATGTCTTTAACAGGACCAATCGAGCGTTGAATAAGATCGACGATAGCAAAAATTAAAGCTGCTTCTCGAATTCCTGAGTAGGGAAAAATAAATACCATTAGACAAAGTAACAAAGGATAAAGAGATTCAGCTAACGAATAGTAACCAGCATCCCAAACATTCGATTTTAAAATTTTGTTTAAGTAGTCATTAAAGGCAATCTCTCCACGCTTACTGGCGTAGCCTTCATGTTGATTATAGTGAGTTTCAGAAAATCCACCGACCAGATTCGCAATTGTTCGCTGGACCATGCCTCGAGCTTTTGAAACAGCATGAAAGACTTCTCGCATTCTGCGGCTCCCCCACAAAAGAAGAAGTGCAGCGAGAATTTCAGACACAGCAAGCGTTGATCCAACAAAGCTATTCAGGCTGATAAAACTCGCAAGGCAAGAAACCACGAAAAAGATATCAATAAAAATACCGAATGTTCCTGACGTCACAAGTTCTCTTAAAGATTCAGTATCGGAAACGATTCTCGCTAAAACTTCACCTTGGGGATATCTCTCAGCAATATCCTTTTTAGAAGTCATCACATCGTGGGCCATCATCCACTTTTTATAACAAGTCATACGAACGTGCTGAACTAAACGTCTAATATAAACGTTAATTAAAAGTTGATAAGTGACTCTGTTGATATAGGTGCCGATAAAGATGGCGCCTAGGTACCAAAGAGCTTTGATATAATCGTTCTTGTTTTCATAGGCCCTAGAGAGTTCTGTCACTTGCCTTGGAACTAAAATACCAAGCGCTGACGCCACCAAAAGGCAAACCAAAACAAAAGCGACAAGAATGCCGCAACCTTTAAAAAAAAGCAGATCAGACCATTTGCTTTTCGAAGTACTCATATGTCCAACTTTTACTATTAGCGGCTACCAAGCTGTTGACTTGGCCGCTTTCAATGACGCCGTTATGCTTTTCAAGTGCTAGAACAAAATCACTTTGCCTCACTGTCGATAAACGATGTGAAGTAAGGATTAAGGTTTTATTTTTAAGTTCGGGTGCATTTCTAAGTGCACTTAAAATTTGTTTTTCATGAATCAAATCAACTGATGAAAAAGGATCATCCCATAATAGGACTTCACTTGGGGACATTAACGTTCGTACCAAACAAAGCCGTTTAGCTTGACCACCAGAAAGTCTTTTACCATTTTCTCCAACTTCTAGTTTTAATAGAAGCTCAACGTTACTTTCCAAAAAATCCAAAGCAAAAAGTTTAAGTAACTCGAGAGCTCTTTTTCTTTTAGATTCAGTAATCTCTTGGCCTAAAAAGATATTTCTCTCAAGCGAATCATTGTAAAGATAAGGCTCTTGAGCGACATAAGAGATACTTCGACCTTGATTTTTAAAGCGCTGTGCAAGTTGTTTAAGCACATGAGTTTTGCCACAACCAGTAGCTCCAACAAGTACATTCCACTGATTCTCAAGATAAGGGATATCAATTCTCTTACCCCAAAAATCCACTTTAGAGTCTGTCGTTGCTTCTAGCGGCGAAGGTTTATCTAAGTCAGCGATAAGCTCAGCGATTCGATCCCAAGCTGTTGATGAAGAAGAAAAGACAGCTCCAATCCATGAAAAGAAAGCGAGTGGCTCTAAGAATAAAAAGACAAAACCAGAAAAAAGTACAAGTGAAGAAGCACCCAATTGCAATTCCCAAATAATCCAGCCTCCCCAAATCAAAGACAGCCCTACTCCAAGAGGAATTAAGGGCATGGCGATGGAGATATTCACCCCTGATCTAAAAGTCGCTTGAAGCTCGTGCCATGATGTTTGAGAAAACAAATTGATGAAAGATTTTTCAGCATGGTAATTTTTAATTGTTCTTTTACCAACGAACGACTCAATTAAAAAATTATTAACTTCCCCTGCTCTATCTTGAACCAGGCGAAACCATCTTCTACTTTTGACAACAAAAAGTGTAAAGATAAGCGACGAACCTAGCATTGGCAGTAAAGCAATTAACAGGCGACTCTCAAAGGCGGCAAGCTTTGGTAATAGAATCGCTAAAGAGATAATGATATTTCCGATCTGCAAAAGGGCAAATCCTATCAAGGCTCGGATTTGTTCAATATCACCATTTAAAATTTGAAAGAGCTGACCCGAACTTCTTTTTTCAAAACGATAAGGCGATGTATTTTCAAGTCGCTCTAAAAGTTCAACTCTTAAAAGTTTTTGTTGAATACGTGCGGGATAGAAAAAAAGAAGCCTCGAAGATGTTCTAAAGACAATAATTCCTAAGGCCATAAGTACAAAAGGCCATGACTCTATGGATTCACTACCTTTTTCCACCATATCGGCGAGATCTTTTGCGTAGAACGGTAAATTACTTTGAATCCAGTGAGTGGCTACCAGCGTTAACAAAGCCCCTAAGTAATAATACCAAAACTCACGAAACTGTCTAATGATCAGTCCGATAAGGCTTAAATTGAGGCGATAGTCTTTAATATTCTTCATGGATTTCGCCATGATAGACCTTTTTAAAACGGTCCGTCACTTGACGAATTCTAGCTAGAGCACCTATATTTACGGCTTCACTGATGGGCTATAGCTCAGTGGGAGAGCGCTGCCTTGACATGGCAGAGGTCGACAGTTCAACCCTGTCTAGCCCAACCAATTTTTTTCATTTATCTAGATAGAGTTAAATAATCTTCGTGTGCAATTTGAGATTGTTCCACAAAACGGTTGAAGTATTCAGTTGAGACTTGCTCCGTTCTGGGAAACTCTCCCTCTTCAAGAAAGCGAGTTAGCTTTTTTCCTAGGCGATTGGTCTGTTTTCTTATGCCTAAAAGTTTAATTGGATAAATAATGCGATCGAGTAGGCTTAATCGAAATAAAGTCGATGGAGATCGTTTTAGTCTATCAAGACCGTAGATCGTCGCATTGATATGAATGTCTTTTAGCCAAGCATCGTTTTGATCGTCTTGAACATGAAGAACATCGAAGATTTCACAACCGTTACTTCCAGTTGTTCTCTTTATAAGAGCTAGTTCACTATCAAAAGAATCGATATCAACGATTCCTCTTGAATGACATTTCACGACCAAACGCTGTTTACCTGCAATCATCCAAGTCCATAAATCGCTTGGCCTTTCGTTTTGGGCAAAAACATTGGAGACAATTAGGAATGTGATTAGACTAATAATAATTTTCATAACATTTCCCTCTTAAGAGTTATGTTATCTAGAACAATTTATGATCTGTAGAGCATGAATGTAAAAATGTATGAGCCTAAGTGCCTAAAATTTGAAAAGAAGCCCAATCCTTACTGTCGAACTTGATGCTTCGTCGGAAAGGCTTAAGTATTTGAACTCTACCCCTTCAATCCCAAGCATCTTTGTGTCTGTCCAAAGGTAAGAGGCTCCTGCTGCAAAGAACGTTGGAGTCTGACTTCCAAGTGTGCCTTCCCCACCCCAGCTTTGACGTCCAAAACCACCTGACAATCTCCAATTTCCTAAGCGGCGATTAAGAAATCCGGCCATTTCAAGAACAGAAAAAGCTTCTTCATCTGAATCAGCAATAGCTCTTCGCTGGGCAAAACCTAAACGTGCATCAAAAGACCAATTCTTTGAAAAGATCCATCTCGGTCTCCAGCCACCTTCGATTACAGTCTGCGATCCAGTTTCATCGCTAGTTTGACTGAGAGAAACATCTAATCTTAAAAAGCTCCAGATTGAAACTGATTCCTCAGGCTGACTTGAAGATTCTTCTTTTCGGGCAGGTTTTTCATCAGCAAAAGAGTCTTCAAACACATCATCGCTTTGCTTTGTTTCTTCTTGCTTAACTTCTTCTTGTTTTGGTTCTTCGAGTTCTGCAAAAAGATCATCTTCAAGAGACTGTTGCTGTTGAACCATTGGTGTAGGAGTTGGTGTTGGTAAAGCTTTTATCACTTTTCTTTGCTGAACCACTTGTCTTGCAGCAACTGGTTTACTTGCTGTTCTCGCTGCAAATTTAGGCTTACTTGATAAAGCAATTGAATAAGAAGTTGTCAGGGCTGGTACAGACTTCATGGCTTGATAAGTGCGAAGGCTTTCTGATTTTCTGTTAAACTTATTATCAACAAAGGCACATTCATATTGTCTTGAACACGCGGCCTGTGTGTTACCAATTTTTTTACACATCCATCCAGCAGTTGGCTTTGGCATCTTTACGCCACGACAAAAATCGACGTTTTTCGACATACGATATTCTGAACGTTTTTTAACACTATCAATCTGAGAGATCATACCTTTGATATTCAGATAAAAGCGCTGCTGAGCCTGAACATTAACAGCAAAAACAGTACATAGGACCAAAACGAGGATTTTTAAATTTTTTTCAAACATGATCTAAGTTTAATCAAGGTGTTGCCGCAGGGCAAATTTTAGATTCACAATTCGCTCATTTGTGTGTTTTTTGCTAACGTCAGGCTACAAAAATCATGGAGATTCGATGCAAATCAACATATCAAGTGAAGCCAAGCAAGCCATTAAAAATTTTACCATCCCAGAAGAACTTGGGTTTGGCCGCGTCATGGCTCCTGTTATGCTAGAAGCCAATTTTGAAAATGGAAAATGGAGCGATATGACGATTGTTCCTTTCGGCCCCATTAGCATGCTGCCAACTTCTAAAGTTTTACATTATGGACAAGAAATATTTGAAGGCCTGAAGTCATATAGGATCAAAGGCAATGGTCCTTTCTTATTTCGTCCAGACGAAAATGCTAAGCGCTTTAATCATTCAGCAAAACGTATGGCCATGCCAGAAGTTCCAGTCGAAAATTTTGTTGAAGCGGTTAAAGTTTTTTCTAAGCTTTGTAGTGAAATTATTCCAAGACGCTCAGGTGAATCTCTTTATCTTCGCCCATTCATGTTTTCCACAGAGGAAGCGCTCGGAATTAAACCTTCAGATACTTTTAAATTTATGATTGTTGCCTCGCCTTCTGGTGCCTATTTTAGTGGCGGTACGATTTCTGTTCTTATTGAACGCTCGGCCGTCAGAGCGGCTCCAGGTGGAACCGGAAATGCTAAAACTGGTGGCAATTATGCTGCCGCCCTTGAAGCTGCCATAGAAACAAAAAAACTTGGACACGATCAAACCTTATGGCTTGATGCTGTTACAAGAAAAAATGTTGAAGAGATGTCAGGTATGAATTTTAACTGCATCATCGACGGCAAGCTTGTCACTCCCGCTCTGACTGATTCTATCTTGGCAGGTATCACACGAAATTCACTTTTAGCCATAGCTCCTCAACTTGATATCCAAGTTGAAGAAAAGAAGCTCTCGATTGATGAATTAATTGAAGCGATTAAAACAGGTCGTTGTACTGAAGCTTTTGCTTGTGGAACAGCAGCCATCATTACTCCAATTCATCAGATAGCAGAGAAAGACGGAACTGTTTATAAACTTCCATCAGCTCCTGGTCCTTGCTCAACGTCTTTAAGACAGGCCTTACTTGATATTCAAGAAGGTCGAAGAGAAGCACCAAATAAAGAATGGGTTTTAAATTTAGAATAAAAAAAAGCCACCCGAAGGTGGCTTCTTTATTTTAATGACCGAAGCTTGGTAATAACTGGAAAGCTAGAATACAGATCAATGTTGGAAACAACGATCCCATTAATAGTCCTAGAGGGCTGATTCCATCCTTAAATGAGTCTTTAAGAATACCAAATCCAGCTGGGTTTGGAGCGTTAGCAATAACAGTCAAACCACCACCAGTAACGGCACCAGCAACAAGGTTGAACTTTTGTGAGTCTGTTAACTCAACCAATGATCCAAGATAAGTTAGAGCGGCGTTATCAGTAATACCAGTTAAAGCTGTTGCTCCAAGATAAAGAGTGAGATCTCCAAGAGAAGAAATCACTGGCTTTAACCACCAAGCTTGCATTCCACCTAAAGTCACAAGTCCACCAAGAAAGAATCCAACAAGAAGTGATTCTTTTAGTTTCATTTTATCTTGATATTCTTGAGTCACAGTCGTGAAGCCTAAGAAGAATAAGAAAAGACCCATAAAGAAAACCATATGGTGAGCTGTATAAACAACCATGGCCATAAAGATAAGATGAATCATCGTGATCCACCAAGTTGGAACCATATAGTTATCGTGCTTTTGCTTAATTTCTAATTTACCAGCAAGCTCACTTCTAAAGAAAAATGCAATCGAAAGCGTTGAGATGACAACAGCGATGGCTGCTTTCCATCCAAAATGTAAGAACATATGACCAATGCCCCAACCCCATTTACTTGCAACCATTAATACTGGAGGAGCTGCAAAGTGAGTCAAAGTTCCGCCAACAGAAATATTAACAAAGAGTAAACCAATTGTTGCGTACATGAACTTGGAGCTCATTTTATTCGAGTAAAAATAATCTAATAAAATAAGCGCAGTCACTGTCATGGCAGCTGGTTCAGTAATAAAAGAACCTAGAAGTGGTCCAATAACTAAAGCTGAAATATAAAAAGCCATTTTGCCTGGAAGTGGAATGACTTTTGAAATCGCCATAATAATTTTTTCAGCAAAAATAATGACTGGACGAGTTCCGGCCATACACATGATGACGAAAACGAAAGCAGGCTCAGTATAATTTAAGCTTTCCATATAACCAAGAGCTCCACCAATAACATGATGAGCTTCATCATAAACAGCGAAACCAGAAACAAAAGAATAGGCAATCAAAAACAAAGCGGACCAAATACCAAAAACGGCTTCGACTTCACCAAGAAAATGGAAAAGGTTTTCACCCATCGATCCCTCTGGATATTTATGTGCGAGATGTTGAAACTTGGAGACGAGAAAAGTGTGTAGAACTGCTAATGCGAACATCGCCGTTCCAATCACTTCCATTGTGGTTGGATTCATGCTTACCCCTTGAGGCCAAAAGTTAAAAATCAATTGTCTAAATTTTAGCAAGCATCGGGACGGCGCGAAAGTAAAAAATTATTATTCTGCGTAAACCTGAACCATTTCGATTAAACGACAAGTGTTTGGTTCTAAAACGATCGCTTCCACTCCAAAACCACTCATAAACTCGCTTGAACCTTCATAGATAAGCACATCTTGCTCATATTCAAAGATCACGCCGTAACTATCATAGCTTTGACCGGATTTAAGCTGCACCGCTTCTTTATAAACATGAATATTATCGTGGCGGCGCTCGTTCATCGTTTCGGTGTAAATAGATACTGCTTGTGTATAACAGGCCAAAACATTTGTAGAGAACAATAAAGAAGATAAAAATAGTACTGCTGATTTCATGCAAAGCCTCTCTTGGTTGTGAGAAGCATTAATACTGAACTATCCGACATATTAAAAATAGAATGAATTTATGTAATCTATCTAATTTCTAGGAACATCTTTCTTTTTGGGATTATAGAGCATAAAGACAACACCAACGTTATTACCCATAAACTTTAAATCATATTCCTGAGTTCCATCTAAAAAACCGTGATTTTGCTTATAAAAGCCAAGCTTGTTTTCATAGAAAACACCAAACTTTTTATTAGGAGTATTGTACTCAAGGCGATTACTAATGCTTCCACCAAAGCCTTGAACTTTTAATCTGTCTGTATAGTCATCGAACTCCCACCAAGCTCCCTCTTTAACGATAACACTGTAATTCGCTCCTACAGTGACTCCGACGCCTACACTTGGTGTATAGACAAGACTTCCTAATCGACCTTCTAAGAGTTTAAAGCGATGACCGTAACCAACTTCGAAAATCATTTCTTGATGCGTGTTTTGGTTGCGCACTAATTCCATTTCACCTGGAACTTGGTCATAGCCATCAAAAGGTTTATTAATTGGCTGAACGCCATTAACCTCGACGCCATCAATGGTTCCACTCACCTGTCTTGTTTGATCGTTTTGTAAAAACTTTGGGTGAAAGGCTGAAAGAAAAAATTCATTTCCATTTTTTTCCAAACTAAAAGTAAAAGTATTTGTTGGCTCATCAATCATTTGAAAGGGATTATTTCCTTCTTCCTGCCATGTGCTTGGAGTGAAAAACTCTCGACTACTTCTCTCGGTCCAAGAGTAATCTTGAATATCTACATTGATTCGACTCGAGCGCATTCTCATGTCGGTATCGAAGTACGTTGTAAAAGAATGGCTAGCGTAAAATCTTAATTTCCATCTGTCTTGATCTGGGCCAACAGTTAAGGCCCTATCATAAACAGATGGAGTGTTGAGTTGTTGTAAGTCGGCCTCATTGATAAGACAAAAGTCCGTTTGATCAGTTAGTGTTTCAACTGCGTCCAAAGAAACAATAATATCTTGAACAAATTGCGCATCAACTGTTTCGTTTTCTTCCTTAAGTTTTGTTAAGGCATCACAAAAACCTTCATCTTGAACAACGAAGTTAACTCCATCGATTTCAACAGTTGCACCACTACAAAATTTTTCAACGTCGACAGCGCTAGAACTCAAGACAGGATCTTGAGCGTAGAGATTTAGACTTATGAAGATAAGTAAAAAGTATTTCACTAAGAGTTATCGGCACTTAAAGTGAAGATATTTAATTGAGTATTTAACTAGGATTAAAGGGGCGAATTAGCCGTCATTACCAATTGAAGCTACAGGACAAGCTTCTAGTTGTTCCTGACATAGTTCGATTTCTTCAGGAGTCGTTGGCTGCTTCACAACATAAGCGTTACCGTCTTCATCTTCAGCGAAAAACTCTGGAGCACCGGTGTAGCACACGTTACAAGCAATACAACCTTCACCGTTATCGTCGTCTGGGTCAGTGCAAAACCAAGCGCCAGCGATATTCTTTGGGTGTTTCATACTTGTATTTGCCATGTCTTGGGCTCCTTAAAACGATAAACATACATAGATTAGCTAAGTTGCCACATTTCACTGATTTTGCGAATATTAGGCATTTCTGATTCCCATTATATTTAAGGTTAGACCAATGGAAAAGCAAGCACTTGAAAAGGCCACATGGTGGACAAACAACAATATTTTTGACGCTGCCAGTCGAAAAGAGATTCAAGACCTCATCGATGCCGGAGATACTAAAGAAATTACTGAGCGCTTCTACAAAGATCTTGAGTTTGGAACCGGTGGTATTCGCTCGATTCTTGGTGCCGGACTTAACCGCATCAATATCTACACGATCAGAAAAGCCAGTCAGGCAATAGCCGATGAAGTTTTGGCCAATCACCACGAAAAGACAGAGCCCAAAATTGCGATTAGCTATGATTCAAGAATCATGAGTTTTGAACTTGCGAAAGAGGCTGCCACTGTTTATGCCGCTAATGGAATTCATGCCTATATCTACAAAAGACTTAACCCAGTTCCACTTCTCTCCTTCTCGGTTCGTTATCACAAAGCTAATGCTGGAGTTATGGTAACTGCATCTCATAACCCCCCTGCTTACAACGGCTACAAAGTTTTTTGGAATGATGGAGCCCAAGTCACTCCTCCAAACGATGAAAGTATTATTAGTCGTTATAAAGCGCTGACTGATTTTTCTGCGCTTAAGCATATGAACTTTGATGATGGTGTTTCAAAAGGTCTTATTCATTGGGTTGGTGAAGACGTAGAAAATGCTTATCAAGAAGCGATCTATGCTGCAGCTATTAATCCTGAGCTTTCTAAAAAAAGCGGCGCTGATTTAAAAATCGTTTACACTCCCATTCACGGCTCAGCACTTATTCCATGTTCAGTTGCTTTAGAAAAAATGGGATTCACTAATGTTTCTGTCGTTGAATCTCAAGCTAAACCAGATGGAAACTTTCCAACAGTTAAGTCACCGAACCCTGAAAACCCAGAAGCTCTTGCAATGGCCGTTGAACAAATGAAGAGAACTGGTGCCGATATTGTGATGGGAAGTGATCCTGATGGAGATCGTCTTGGACTGGCTTTCATTGAAAATAATGAAGTGGTTTATTTAAATGGAAACCAGATTGGCACCTTGATGCTTCACTACATTCTATCGAATCTAAAAATTCAAGATCGTTTGCCTAAGAACTCTTATTTCGTCAAAACAATCGTCACGACTCCACTACAAGAAAATATCGCCAGTGCATTTGATGTGGACTGCGAAAATACGCTTACAGGTTTTAAGTGGATTTGTGGCCGTATGAATAAGATTGAAAAAACTCAACCTGAGCGTAATTTTCTATTTGCGACAGAGGAAAGCTTTGGTTACCTCAATCATAAAAATGTTAGAGACAAAGACGGTGTAAGCTCAGTCACTCTTATGTCGGAAGTGGCCCTACACTATAAACTTCAAGGTAAAAGCTTAGTTGCAGCCCTTGATGATATCTACACTGAGTATGGCTTTTCTTACGAGCATCTTTTATCACTAGATTATTTTGGAAAAGAAGGCGCAGAGAAGATTTCTCGCATTATGGAAAGCTTTAGAGCACTTAATGGAAAAATCATTGATAGAACGGCTAGCAAGGTTGAAGACTATCAAAAAGGCATGGACGATTTTCCAAAATCAAACGTTCTAGGCTTTCATTTTGAAAATGGAGACCGCCTTTATCTACGCCCTTCTGGAACTGAACCAAAAATTAAATTTTATATTATGGTTCAAGAAAAAGAAGGAACCTTGTCTGATAAAAAATCGAAAGCAAAATCTAAAGTAGATCAATTCTTAAGCTTTATTAATAAAAAGGCTGAACAAGCATGAGTCAAAAAGAAAATAACCTAGCGATCGCTCTCGTTTCAGGTGGAATGGATTCTCTCTTAAGTGCTGCCATTGCCAGTTCAAATCATGAACACCTCGCTTTTTTGCACCTAAACTATGGACAAAAAACCGAAGAAAAAGAGCTCGAGTGCTTTCATAAAATTGCTGAATTCTATAACGTTCCAAAAGAGCTTCGAAAAGTCGTCGATGTCACTTTCTTAAAACAGATTGGCGGAAGTTCTCTCACGGATGATGGCATCGACGTAAAAAAATACAAAGGCGATAGCGACGAAATCCCAGATAGCTATGTTCCTTTTAGAAATACGCATATTGTATCGATGGCCGTCAGTTGGGCCGAAGTGATTGGAGCAAAAAAGATTTATATTGGTGCGGTTGAAGAAGATAGCTCAGGCTATCCAGATTGCAGACCAAGTTACTACAAAGCTCTTAATGCTCTTATTAAAGAGGGTACTAAAGATGGTGACATTGAAGTCATCACGCCTGTTATTCATATGAAGAAATTTGAAATTGTTAAGAAAGCCGTCGAAATGAAAGCGCCGATTCAAAATTCTTGGTCATGTTATGCTCGCGGCGATAAAGCCTGCGGCGTTTGTGACTCGTGTGCCCTACGCTTACGTGGATTTGGTCAGGCAGGCATGGAAGATCCGATTGAGTATGATCAGCGTCCTAAATACTAGGGAAGATAAACTATTTTGAATTCTAAATTACCAGCGGGAACTGTGATATTATCACCTGATGTCACTAGGTCTCTTTTAAAAGAATACCCAAGATAGAATTTATCACCTGCTGTTAAGTAAAGTCTTTTTTGAAAGCCTGGTTCAACCTTAGTTATATCTTCAATTGGTGTAATTGATGTACTTCCATCATTATCCTCTTTTGCACGACGAACTCTTATTTTCCCAACCACTGAATCACCGAAATTTTCATTTTGAATATTAGGAGAAGTAACTGCTGATTCGATCTTATTAATAAAAGTTTCAATATCTAAATACGAACGATCCCAAGCTGTTCCTGACCAGGTAACTTGCATCGAAGAGATCGTTTTCTTGAGATAAAAATCATACCAACCTGAGGTCGCAATAGTAATTAAGGTATAATTACCACCGCCAGAAATTGAAACAGTACCAGAATTTGTATCAGCAGTTGCCGCCTCAGTTACGTAGGTTCCATTGGATATTGTAGATGTCAAAGTCATTGCTCCAAAATGACAATCTTCGATAGAAGCATTACATCGACTTGTACTCAGTGTTGTTACGTCGTTTAGAACCAAGCCTGCTGTGTTAGTTGCCTTAAAAACTTCTATACCGGCCAACTTACCAAAATTATCATTAACAGCCGTTGAAGATATTGGAGTTCCACTGGTAAAGATATTAAAACCTGCGATGTTCGTACTTACAGCTAAAGCTATAGTCGATGTTGTTATAATCGCAAAGGCGTATCCCTTAAGAAATTGAATCGTTTTATCCCAATTAATCTTCATAATATCCTCTTATGGTCCCCAAGTATCGGTATCCCATACGGCGGAATCCCAATTAGCTTGAAGTGAACTAGCTTTATCTGAAATCATTGTTAAGTATGGCTCAATTGCACAATTGGTTTGATCAAGTGTTAGAGATAAATTAGCTGTTGGTTGATCTAAACTCACGTTTGTAAGAGACCCACAATAGGTTGTCCCTTGCCATGCACCTGCTCCACCGTAGCCTATTAGGTGTAAATCCCAATTTCCAAAAGGAATGAGCGCCGTTTCTGCGCCTGTCATATCAATATCAAAAGGAACACCTGAGTCTTTATTAATGGCACGAATAAAAGTTCCGCCATCAAGACTGAAGCCAGTAACTGTCGCACCAGCAGTTAGGTTGAAATTTGTACGTGCTTTATGCCCGCCACAACTTGTAGCAAGCAAACTTAATAGAGTAAGTGTAAGCAGGTTTTTAATAATCATCCTTGTACGTATCGGTTAAATAAATTGTACAATAAGGTTAAAAAATGACGCATAAGCAGTTGATTTTAAAAGAACTCTAAAATAGCCTGAGTGCTTAAAATGAAAGAAAAACTTGGCGAATAGGGCTTTAATTTAATAGTGCCTGTCCGATAAGCTTTCAAAGAATTATCTACGAATGTCATTTTGGAGTATTAATGAGCCAAGCTATCGAAAAGCTATTTGAAAATATGCAACGTCACCGCGAAAAGTTCCTCGAAAGAAGACAGGTCTTTTTATGGGGTGCGGTTCAAGATGATAGCGCAGAAAGAATTACAAATGATCTTCTCTATCTTGAAATGATGGATCCAGGTAAAGCGATTACATTCTTTATCAATTCTCCAGGTGGCGTCGTCACTTCTGGTATGGTTGTTTACGATACAATGCAAATGATTAGCTCTCCGGTGCATACTGTTTGTATGGGTCTAGCAGCAAGCATGGGCTCGCTCCTACTTTCTGGTGGAGAAAAAGGAAAACGTAGTATCTTTCCAAGTGGTCGTGTGATGATTCATCAACCATCAATTGGTGGCCAAGGTATGTACGGTCAATCTTCAGATATTCAAATTCAGGCCAAGCAGATTTTGAAAACAAAAGAGCTTGGGGCAAAAATCCTTGCTGATAATTGTGGCAAATCACTTGAGCAAGTCATGAGTGACTTTGATCGAGACTATTGGATGAACGCTGCTGAATCGAAAGAATACGGCATCGTCGATACGATTATGGATAAAATTAAGTTCTAAGGAACAAAAATATTATCCTCGTCCCCATTGACGCCGGTTAAGTAAGTTCCGGCGTCACCATTGCTTACTTCCATATGTCTTAAAAGAGTTTGATACGACCAAGTCTTGCCTTGAATGAATGGCGCCAAAAACGCTATCGTGTTCGAAACTGACGTCGATGTGTAAGTCGACAGTCCTGAGGTAATAATATCTATATTTTTACTACCACCCTCTTTATTTCTAAAAAACTGGCCATTGTAATATGGATAGCTTGAACAGCCGTTAATAAAAAATAATTGGTACTTTCCAGTCGTATCAAAAATGAATTCAGGTAAATAATCAAAACTTAAATTTGCACCTAAACCAGAATGACCATCATAAACAAGTAAATCAGACTCTTGATAAGCAGGGATAAGAACTTTATGAAAAGTTAAATCCGCAGAATTAAGATCAGTATCTCCTAAAAAAACGGTGATTCGAACAGTTTGAACAGTTCCTAATTGATTCTTCAAATCTTTTTCAAGTACATAAAGATAGTTTGAACCACTGATTTCACGATCATTTTTTGTATAGCGAAATTTAACTTTTCTATCAGTAACAGCAAATCCTAAGTTTTCAAGCTCTGCAATTGTACCCTTGAAGCTTTTGTAACCATCATCACTATAATTAACTTCAGTAAGACTGACTTCATCACCGATATAACCCATTAGGACTCGTATATCTAAGACTGGTTTTTTATAAAGTTTGTCATATTCAGGATAAGTTTTTTTAGTATTATCAACTTGTGTTAGCTTACCTTTTACACGCACGATTTCCGTCTTATTTCCTTTTAGTGGACAATCTTCTTTTTCAATATCCCAAAAATAAAAAAAGTCTCCTAAACTATTATAATGTTCATCAGTACAAAGATTAACACCATCAATGATCCCAAGCTCATATGTTCTACTCATTGATAACGGCAGTCGTAGTGGAATTGATGCCGTTGACTTGCCTTTAAAAACATCTTTATGAAAAACAACTTTGCCAGAAACATTCATATGCAATACGGCGTAGCCAGTATAATTATCTACCTTGGTAAAGGTAAATGCCATATTCTCACCAAGGACTCCAGGAACGCCAACTTCCTGCTTAAAAGACTCAGAAGAAAAATGACCGATAAGAAAAGAAATTTGCTCGCGAACTTCTTCAAAGACTTCGGCATTTTGAGCTGTTTCTTTTTTTAAGTTCGCTAGTTTTAATAATTTTGAAGTTTGAATTTCAATTCTTGAATCAAAGTTTAAAATGGCTTCAGTATTGGTCGCGCCAAAATACTTTGCATCCTGAGCAAACAGATTAAAGGATAAAAGGATCAACAGCCCAAGAATTGATGTTTTCATAAATTAGCTTATGCCATGAAAAGAATAAGGCCTATAGATGTATGTAGAAATTACTGAGAGATAACTTCAAATAGAGTTGAAGAAAGGTGGCTTATGACAGGTTTAAAAAGCTCTGGGTATTGAGTGAATTTATCAAGGCCAACGCCTTCATAATGCTCTTGCTCAGTAGGCCCAACGATAAGATATTGAATTCCTTTAGAAATTAACTGTGAATGAACCATCAGGGCGTCTGTACTCTTATACATGCCATCAATCCACTGCTTACGCTCTAAGACAGTCTTCCAAGTTTTCCCCCTTAGAACGACATGATTATCCCAGCCAAGCCAAAGAGGATGACCTGTAAAAGCACTGATTCTCGAAGCTTGGTAATTAAAGCTGTTACCTGGATATTCTAAAATCAAACTCAAACGATCCTGCTGGTTTAGAAACTCGATAATTTTAGAGTCCGACGGAAGTGAATATTTTAAGAAACTAAAGCCCTGAAGGCTTGGAATCTTAACCGGAAAAGGTTTTGAAGAGATAATCATGGGAATCAACAAAAGATTTAATAAAATCATGATTCCAATGGTTAGCTGACTCATTAAACGAGCTTTACCTTTTAACAAAAGCGGTACAACGGGAATAAACAAGCTTAAACAGATACCAAGTGTCGTCATAAACTTAAAGACGGTATTTACTCTATCCATAAAGATAATATTATCAACAATTATAACAAGTAAAATGAGGTAGCCAGAGACTATCCACATCCTTATATTTTTAAGTCTAAGACTTACAAAGCTAATAGCGAGTATTGGCAAAAGAAAATGAAGGATTAAACCAAAAAGTCCCGCAGTTGGAGCGAGGCCAAAAGTACTTGTTCGACTGGCTGAGCTTAAAAAACTAAACGCTGACAAGCCGCTTACGCAAATCAGTAACGTAGCGACAATATACTTTTTAGTAAAAATTTCTTTTGTATAACTGAGCAAAATAAAGCTTGCGAGACCCATCATAACTAAAAAATCCCAAGCATTGAGCCAAGGAAGAAGAATTAACGAGAGACTTGCAATTACAAGTTGGTCGTTTTCAGGCTTAATCTTGATCGCTTTGATAAGGCTTGAAAAAACAAGAATAAGTAATGGGTATGCCATCATATGAGGGTGAAGATCAGAAAAGACAAATGACCAAAGCGGAAACTCGGCAAAATGATTAAAGCTAAAAATTCTTGTCGCTGACCAAAAGGCACCTAATGATCCAAAGACACTATCTTGAGACAAAGAATTCAAGACACCAAGGGTTCCAATAAATATAAAAAGGACGGACAAAAATCTAGAATGTTTTTTTGAAAAGAACTGATAGAACTCATTGGCAGCAAAAGCTGACATTGCAGCAACACCAGCAATGGAATAAACATACGCTTGTTCTAAACCCATCATTGCTAACTTTGCAGGCCAACTCCACGAAAAATATCCAAGAGAATAGTATTGAAGTTTAGTACCATAGGCCCAAGGATCTATTATAGGTCCGATAGTCATTTTTAAGAAATAACCTAAAGTAGATATATCCATCGGCTTTTCACCCCAATAAAGAGCAGGATGAAAGGCGTTAATAACTAGAAAGATATTAAAGACTGTTAAGAAAAAAATCTCTAATTTAATAAACTCTAGCTTTGTGACATTAGATTTTTTAAACAAGCATAATATGACGCCTAAGACACAAATGATTAGCCAATAACTCCAATGAAGAGGGACTGAAAAGAAATTACCAAGCAGATATAATGGAAAACTAAATAAGAGTAAGGAAAGAACTCGACTTGAGCTCCAAGAAAGTCCAATCGTATTTAAAATAAAACTTGGTGCGATAAGCCCTGCGTACCAAAAGATAAAGTTGAACCACAATAAAGCTTGGCCATCTATACAATGCAAAACCAATGGAATAAGTAATAAAGAGAGAAGAATAAGAATCACGATCGCCAGTCGCTAGGAAGGTTTTTGTAATCGACTAGCATCTCATTCAAATTTCGAGCACCTGTTTTTACTAACGCTTGATCAATTCCATCACAAACACCTTTTAAAAGTTCAGGGCCTTGGTAGATAAAGCTTGTATAAACCTGCATGGCCTTGCCACCCAATCTCCAAAATTCCCAAAGATCATCAAAGCTTGAAACACCACCAACTCCAATAAGAGCAATGTCTGGTGTTTCTGCTAATTGCTCTAACAGGTAACGTCGAACTTCTTTTGATTTCTGTGCTAATAATTGTCCCGAAACACCACCCTGCCCTATTTCAGGCATAATAGTGGTATTGGTTGCAATGAGACCTGACAGATTAAATTTTTTGGCAATGTTCACGCAAGAATCAAGTCCATCTTCAGGAAGATCAGGAGCAACTTTTAAAAAAAGAGGTGAAGGTTTTGATTGGCGAATAGATGCCAATGATTCAAAAATTTCTGCCAAAGCACTTTCTTGTTGGAGATCTCTAAGTCCCGGAGTATTTGGGCTAGAAACGTTAACAACCATATAGTCACAATGATCGGCAAACTTCTCGTATAGTTTAAAATAATCAACAGGGGCTTCATTTGCAGGTGTGACTTTATTCTTTCCTAAGTTTACGCCCAAACAAATTGGTCTATCAGACTCACTAGTCATTAGAATATTTTCTAAAACCTTATTCATCCCTTGATTATTAAATCCCATTCGATTTAAAAGAGACTGATCTTCTTTAAGTCTAAAAAGTCTTGGTTTAGGATTTCCACTTTGAGGTTTTGGCGTGACTGTTCCGATTTCAACAGCTCCAAAAGCTAATTTTGAAAAGAAAGATAACGCTACGGCATTTTTATCAAGGCCGGCTGCAAGACCCAAGGGACCTGTCCACTTTAAGCCAGCAAAATCTAATTGGTGCTGTGGTTTTAGCGATGCTGAATTAAACAATCCTGCAAGTGCGCTAGGTAAAACTTTAAAACTTCCCATAGAGAGTTCATGAACAAACTCAGGGTCAATTTTAAAAGCTAATGATCTGAACAGATTATAAATGCTCATTATTAATAAAGCTGAACGAAATCACCCTCAAGCACAGAACCGCCAGAGTGAAGAGTTCCAATTGTCCCGTCAGGCCCAAAGTAATCTATAATTTCGATTGTTCCTTTAACATCACCTTTTGATACACCAATCAAGGCTCCTGTTTCAGGATCAAATATCTCTTGCCCCTCAGTCAGGACTTTTAAGACATCTCCAATTTGAAGGCCGCTTTCTCTTCCAGCATTAACGTAAATTCTAGTGCCAACGATTTTGGCAATACGTCCCATCCAATCTAGCTTTCTTGAGATTTCAATCATATTTGGAATAGCTTTTCTGGCCGCGACTCTTACTCCATAGCGAAGAAGGTCTCTTCTTTGATTCATGCTGTTTTCGCGGTCTTCTGCGAAAAATCTGTAAGTTTGATCATCAGCGTAACCGTTAAGAGTTTCTGTATAGATTTCCTTATTGCTATTAACATCGAAAATACGAATTTCAAGTTTCGCCTCTGTAAAACTTTTTGTTTCGCGAACAAATCCAATCTCATCAGTTTTTTCACGAACTCGAGCTTCAATCACACGACCAAACACAACAAGATTAACACCTTCGATTTTGGCACGACGTGAAAGCTGAACAAGCTTGACACCACCGCCGGCATAAACTTCTTTAGAACTGCCAAAAATCTTCATCGCCATCGGATCAACAATAAACTCACCGGTTCTTGAAAGTTCTTTTCGAAGTTCCTCAGTCGCGACGATTCCAAGATCTTCACCACCATAAGGGCTTTCATTAAAGAAAGATAAAAGTGCTATTTTCTTTTTTACTGATTGAAATTGTTGGTTTTGAGGCGGAGCTGATCTTCTGCCTTCCATGTCACGTTGTATAACCCCTTGCGAGCAAGAAATTAAAACTGCGACCATCGATAAATAAGCGATAAACTTCATATTCCTATCCTTGAGTAGAAGCTTTAGTTGCTTTTGGAACAACTGGCTGATCAATCAGCATAAGAGTCATTTCTGTAGGTTTTTCAGGATTAACTTGAAGAACCTTTCCACTTCCAAGTGCAGAACCGGTAATGCTTCGTAAGAACTTTTGAAGGTTTTCCTTGTTGCCTCTAAAAGTCATAGAAAGCTCGCCTTTAGAACCATTAAAACCAACGACTTCCGTTCTTGCTTGATGGACTACCCCTTTATTAACAAGAAGAGTTCCAACATCAACTAAGTCTTGAATTGATGCTAATGAACTTATGTAAAGTCTGTAGTCATGCTTAGCTTTAGAGATTTCACCCATTGATTTGTGAGCGACTTCGAAGGCAGCAAGCGGTTTGCTATAAACCATGCTAGCAAGGCTTGAACTAAACGACTTTTGATCGTCAGTATAGAAAAGTTTACGTTCTGTTTCTAAATCTTCTTGAGCGACAGAATGATTTGTTTTTAATTCAATCATTAAGACATCACCACTGACACTGATTTTTCTTTTTTTCAAAAGATCATCGTCACTCAGTTTATCAAGCTCCATTTCAACTTTAAGCCAAAGTCCCGATGAGAATCTAGAAAAATTCCCACTACCACTTTCAACTTTTTGATTAAACTCAAGGTCTCTTGGAATTAACAAAAATTCTCTAAGCTCGCGCTCTAAACTTTCATCAGTAAAAACGACTTCTTCGATTTGGCCTAAAAATTTCGTATCAATGTATTTTTGCCAATGAGTTTTAACAACATCGGTAAAGTCCGTTCCAACTTCAACTCCTGCATCACTCCAGGTCATATGATCAAGTTTAAAGTTTGCGGTTATAAATAGTGTCTTATACTTTCGATCTATATCGTCTGAAGTAAATCGAAGATAGAGTTCGTTAACGTATCGACGGTCAGTCTTTCCCTCAATAAGATAATAGCGGGATTGGGGGGATTGAGGTGACCTTGTCATTCTCTTTACTGAATACGAATTAAGAACACCTTGTAATCTACCAAAGCGAACAAGACTAGCTAAACGCTTGGCACGAACAGCCTTATCATAATCGGCTTTTTTATCACGAGGCACTTCGCCGGTTTCATCTGCGTATTTTTCTTTGATTGATTTTTCAGCAGACTCAAAACTGTCTTTAAATTTTGCATCATACTTTTGCCAAAATAGTTTTTCATCAAGACCTAAACTTTTAAGCTCTTTTGTAATGATATCTTTCACGGCTTGGTAATGAAGCTGACTTTTAACAAATGTTAATGAGTCCTCATCAGCAGCATAAAAACGACCTTCACCACTTATGACCGACTCGGCATAAGCTTGAAACTGAAGACCTAATAATAAAAAGAAAAGCGATATAAATTTCATTCTAATTCCTAATTAAATCTGCGTATTTCCTACGTCTTCAAGCTTGCCATCAACAACAAACTGAACACTATTTCCTTGAAAAACCTCATTGATCTTGGCCGCAAGTTGCGGAGTCGGATTGACAAGGAAATCCTGACCAAAAGGCATTCTTACTTTATCTTGGTCATGCACCACAATCATGTGAAGAGGCACACTTCCACGGTAACTTAATAATACTTGCTTAAAGCGTTTGAGTCGAGACTCGTTCAATTGTTCACGTTCAACACTAATTCGAACCCCAGTCACACGTTCTTCCGCTTGATCTTTGAGTTTTTGAATTTTAGTTGGGAAAAATTTACGAGGTTCCTCCGCAAGGTTGACCTGTCCTTCCATGATGAGAGGCTCATCACCACCTAGGATCTCTTCATATTCGGCGAAGGTTCTAGGAAAGACGATACATTCGATCTTGCCAGTTAAATCCTCAAGGGTGGCAAAACACATTTTGTCGCCCTTTTTGGTCAAGATATTTTTACGACCTGAGATTAACCCGGCCAGCATCATTTCACGTTTATCGCCACCAGCAAGTTCATGAACTTCGGACACACTCATCGAAGCCATCTGTTTTAGGACATTGGCAAAACGATCGAGTGGATGACCTGAAACATAAATCCCCATTAAAGCCGCTTCCCATGAAAGCTTTTCACGCTCATCAAAATCTTCAACGGCCGCAATATCTAATTGCAGATTTGAGTCATCAGAGTCAGCTGCATCTAGATCAAAGAGATTACTTTGACCAAGAGCTTTTTCTTCTTGTTTCTTTTGCGCGTAAGCAACAATCAATTCCATATTTTCAAGCATGGTCTTGCGATTAAGTTCTTTTTCACAACCGTCAAAGCCACCGACTTTAATCAATGATTCGATGACACGTTTGCCAACGGCCTTAAGATCAACGCGTTCACAAAAGTCGACGAACCCAATAAATGGTCCGTTTTCTTCACGCTCACGAATAAGTGCTTCAACAGCACCCTCGCCTACGTTTTTAACCGCGCCCATTCCAAAACGAATATTCTCTTCTACAACGTTGAACAACCACATTGACTCGTTGACGTCTGGAGGAAGAACTTGAATGCCACGTCCTCTACAGTCATTAATGTAGGCCGTAACTTTATCCATATTGGAAAGTTCTGTTGATAAAAGTCCTGCAAAGAAAGCCGCTGGATAATATTTTTTAAGAAAGGCCGTTTGATAAGCAATCAAGGCATAAGCGACGGCGTGAGACTTGTTAAATCCGTAAGCCGCAAATTTAGCCATCAATTCGAAGAGATCAACCGCTTTTTTCTCATCATAGCCGCGCTCAATCGCACCTTGACGGAAAATTTCACGGTGGCGATCCATTTCTTCAACTTTCTTCTTACCCATCGCACGGCGAAGCATATCGGCTTGACCAAGAGTATATCCACCAACGATACGGGCAACGTTCATCACCTGTTCTTGGTAAACGATTACGCCGTACGTGTCTTTTAGAACAGGTGCGAGATCTTCAAAAGGAAAGGTCATCTCTTTTCGGCCGTGCTTGATTTCAATAAAGTCATCAACCATTCCCGATTCGAGTGGGCCTGGGCGATAAAGAGCGTTAATCGCCGTAATATCATCAAGCGTGTTTGGCTTGATTCGTTTACACAGCTCAATCATGCCCGAGCTTTCAAGCTGGAAAACACCGATGGTCTCGCCGTCTCCAATAAAATCATAAACAGAGCTGTCTTCAAGATCGATATCTTCAATATCAAAGTCAGCGTCCTTATCTCGACGAATAAATTTTTGAGCGTGATCGATGACTGTTAGAGTTTTAAGTCCAAGGAAATCGAATTTAACCAGACCAATTTTTTCAGAAAAGTCTTTATCAAACTGAACAACCTTCTCGCCTTCTTTTCCTTTAAATAAAGGGCAATAACTTACAAGAGGCTTATTGGTGATAATAACGCCAGCAGCATGGATCGAAGCGTGGCGAAGTAATCCTTCAAGGCGTCTTGAGATACTAATGATTTGTCTGATCTTTGGATCAGTTTCCATTAGCTCTCTAAGTTTTGGCTCCATCTCAAGTGCTTTTTCTAACGTAATTCCTAGTTCTTCAGGAATAAGTTTAGAAAGCATATCGGCTTCGGAATATGGCAGAGCAAACACTCTGGCCACGTCACGAATAACGGCTTTGGCCTGAAGCTTACCGAAAGTAATAATTTGACCAACACGGTCTTCGCCATATTTTTGAGTTACATAATCAATGACTCGACCACGACCACTTTGACAAAAGTCGACGTCAAAGTCCGGCATTGAAATACGTTCAGGGTTTATGAAACGTTCGAAAAGTAAGTTGAATGGTAGAGGATCAACGTTAGTGATATCTAGAGAATAGGCAACAAGCGAGCCTGCACCAGAACCACGACCTGGGCCTACTGGAATACCATTATCTTTTGACCACTTGATGAAGTCCGAAACGATAAGAAAGTATCCAGGAAATCCCATCTGAAGAATCATTTTGACTTCGTCTTCAAGACGCTGCCAATACTTAGGTTTTAATTCTGATTCCCAGTTTTCTTGCTCAACAAGTTTTCTAAAGTGAGGACCAGCGAATCTTTTCTCTAGACCTTCTCGAGACATACGAGTGAAATAATCATCAACTGTTTCATCCGTTTCAATCGGATAGTCTGGTAGATGATAAATTTGATTTCCATTATCATCAGTCCATTTAAGTTCGACATTACATTTATCGGCAATACGTAATGTATTGTCACAAGCCTCTGGATAATCAGCGAAAGCACGACGCATTTCTTCTGGGCTCTTGTAATAAAATTCTTGAGAGGTCATACGCATACGATTTTCATCGGCGTATGTTTTACCAGTCTGTACGCAAAGAAGAACTTCTTGAGCTGTTGCATCTTCTTTGGTCATATAGTGAGCGTCGTTCGTAGCAACAACTTGCATGCCATGCTCTTTGGCATAAGCAACAACTTTCTCGTTAACAATTTTTTGTTCTTCTAATCCGTTTTGTTGAATTTCAAGATAGAAATCATCGCCAAAGATATCATGAAGCTTTGTAATCGCTTTCTTCGCCTTATCGTCTTGGTCTGTGAAGAAATTGTAGCCAACCTCGCCTTTAAGACAGGCCGTTGTACAAATTAGTCCCTCAGAGAATTCTTTTAATAAATCTAGATCCGCGCGCGGCTTATAATAAAACCCCTCAAGATAAGCTTGAGATAAAAGCTTACATAAGTTTTCGTAACCAGTGTTATTTTTACAAAGAAGAATCAAATGGTGAATTTGACGAGAACTCTCTTCTGCATCTTGGTTTGATACAGACTTTGTCTTTTTTGAAGGGGATCGATCAAAACGCGAGCCTGGTGTAAAATAAATTTCAGAACCAAGAATCGGTTTGATTCCAGCATTTTTACAGCGAGTATAAAAATCAATCGCACCAAACATGTTTCCATGATCAGTTTGCGCGATGGCCGGAATATTCCATTCCTTCGCTTGGTTGATCAAATCCGGTAAACGAATCGCACCATCAAGAAGTGAGTATTGTGTATGCAAATGGAGATGGACGAAGCTATCTGGCTGAGATTCTAAAATAGTCATGAATGGGCCTCGATCGATACATTTGTGTGTGACTTAAATTGTCTCAGAAATTCAACGAAACGTCAGTGTTAACACTGCGCCCAAATTCCTTCTAAGGAGCTGAATAGTCTCTTTTTTTGCCCTTAGTGCATTGCAATGGTCATCAAAATCTGGCACCTTCCTAAAATGTTAAAACGACTTATAAATTCGGCCATAGACAACTCTTTTATCGTTAACCTCGTCTGCGTGTTTTTGCTGGTGATCGGCGCAACTGCTCTTCTAACAATGAAGCGAGATTTGGCACCACCCTTTGAATTGAAAATGATTCAAATTCGAGCCAACTTACCTGGAGCAAGTGCTGCTCAAATGGAAGATTTCGTTACGGCTCCCATTGAAGAAAGCATTCGTGGTTTTTCAGGTATTGAACGAATCAGTTCGAAAACATTTTCTTCCTCGATGGAAATTCGCCTCGACTTATTTGAAAGTTTTAATGATGTTGATGATCTTTACTCAAGAGTTGAAAGTGCTGTTAATGCTCTCAAGCGAGACTTACCAGATGATCTTGATAATCTGGAAGTCGAAAACGTCAAAGTAAATTCTTTTTGGTTTGGCACTTTATCCTTAGTTGGATTTGATGAACAAAATGATGCTCACCTTGCCTGGACTCGTGGTTTTGGTGATCGACTAAGACGAATTGAAGGCATGACCCGAATTGATGATCGTAGTCCTAAAAAACAAGTTTATGTTCAATTAAGACCAGCTGATCTTGCCAGATACAGAGTTTCTCTTCCTGAAATAGCGAATAAAGTTAAAAGTGCATTTGCCCTATTACCTCTTGGAGTTATTGAAAAAGAAAGTGGTGATATCGTTGTTGAGTTCGATAATACTTTAAAAGAAGTCTCTCAAGTTTCGAATCTTATTATTAAAGGTAATAGCTCCGGTAATGTCGTAAGACTCTACCAAGTGGCCGATGTGAATTGGCGTCTTCCTCCTGATGATTTGGTCGAGAGAACCATCAACGGTAAATCGAGTTCAACCATTGTTTTATTTAAAGACATGGACACCGATACTTTAGTTCTTCGCGATCGTCTTAATGAAATGCTAGCCAAAGAAACTCCTCCGAATGGACTTGAAATACTCCTCACGGGTGATGGCCCTTCATTTATTGAACGACAACTTAATGTATTAACTTCCAATGCTATTTTTGGAATCATTTTAGTTATTGCAATCCTTTATTATTTTCTTGGGTTTAAAGCTGCCGTCATGACCGCTATAGGTATGCCCTTAGCTTACCTTGCTACTTTTGCAGTTCTTCAATCCCTTGGGATTGCCATTGATATTATTTCTGTCGTTGGCATGATCTTGGTACTAGGTATCCTCGTTGATGATGCCATTATTGTGACTGAACAATACTCGCAGCACCTTGAAGCCGGCGAAGAACCAAGAGAAGCGGCCGTCAAAGCTGTGCTTGAAACAATTGGCCCAGTGACAGGAACAGTACTAACAACTCTAGTCGCTTTCATGCCACTACTCTTGGCCGGAGGTGGACTATCAAGTGTTCTTGCGGCTATTCCATGGGTTGTTATCGCCGCACTAACAATGAGTTGGATTGAATGCTTTTTTATTCTTCCAAACCACCTCGTCCATTTTGTTAAAAAACCGCTCGATCCAAAAAGATTAAGGCTTATCGACAAGCTTCGTGGCAGTTACGAAAAAGTCCTATGGTTTAGCTTAAGATTTAGATATTCACTCGTTTTTATATTTGTAGGCGTTCTCATTGGCTCCATTTGGTATGCCACGGCAAAAGTTCCTTTCAAGTTTGACCTTCGTATTGGTAGCGAGAGATTAAGAGTTCTAGCCGTTGTTAAAGAGTCTCAAAGTGTTAAAGATACAATCGTGCAGCTTCAACCGATTCAAGAGATCATTAATCGTGTTGATAAAAACCTCTATCAGTATATTGATGCAGAGTTTGGTGAAGCAAGAATTTCTGGCGAGAAGTACGAAGGTCCAAAATATGCACAATTTAATATCCGTTTCTCGCAGACCATGGATGATATTGAAACAGCAAAGAAATCAGTAAAATCGTTTTTAGAAGAAGAGATTAAAAAAATTGATCAGACTAATTTCGAAAGACTTGAAATCGATCGACGACTCGATGGTTTTGATGATGCTAAAGACCATTCTTTAAGAGTCGCTGTTTCAGGCAGAGGACGACTCGAAGTTGAAAAACTGCTTAAAGGTGTAAGCGATGTTGCTGAAAAAGTTGAAGGCTATAAGTCTTTATCTGTAGACCCAAAGCTCTTTGCTGATAGTTGGAGTTTTGAGCCAAATAGACAGGCCCTCACTCAGTATGGGTTGGATCTATCGAATCTTTCACTCCAAATTCGTGGCTACGTTGCTGAGAGCAAGCTCCATCAACTACGTTGGGACGGCGAAAACGTTAATGTCTACTCCTATATCGCTCAAGGTGATCGCCTTAATTATGAACAACTCAGCTCTCTTCCTGTTGTTATCGGTGAAGGACAAACGGCAAAATTATCAACCTTTGGTCAGTGGAAAAAAACAAGAGCGCTTAAGCGAGTTGATCGTGAGAATGTAGAAAGAGTGATGGCAGTTGAAGTTGCATACTTACCTGAAAAAACGAAGAAAGAAGTCTTTCAAACGTCACTTAAAGAAGCCCTCAAACCTTTAGCATTAAGTTTTCCAAACCTTAAGTTTGTGGTTGAAGATGCTGATCTTCAATCAGCAAAAAATAAACAATCCATGAGCAAGTCAGTGATTTACGCTGTCGCGATGATTCTATTCATTCTTGCCTTAACATTAAATTCGATCATGCAGCCAATACTGATTGGACTTGCGATTCCTTTTGGTGCCATTGGTGTGATCGCTGCGTTTGCGCTTCATGATAAGGCCATTGATGTGATGGCGATTGTTGGAGTGATTGGAATGGCGGGCGTTGTTGTCAATGACTCTTTGATCTTAGTGAATTCGATAAATAGAAAATTTGACTTGGGGCTTGGACGAGAAGGTCTTGTAGAAGCTTCGATATCAAGACTTCGCCCAATCCTATTAACAAGTATTACAACTCTCGGTGGTGTCTTTCCTATGGCCTATGGCCTAGGTGGAGATTCGGGCTTCACAAAGCCATTAGCACTGGCCATGGGTTGGGGCTTATTGTTTGCAACCTTTCTTACTCTGTTTCTGATTCCTGCGATGGTGTCGATTCAGAGGGATTGGAATCTATGGCTTTCGAATCGATTATTTCGAAAGCAAGTGCACTAGCCATTGACTCAAGCTCCGCTTCATCTTTCATCGTGACTCGAAGATTGGCACCATTTCCTGAGTATAGAGCAGACTCTTTATACTCTAGTTGCTTTTTTTGACCACTATCTGTTTCCACAAAAACCTTGCCTTCAAAACAAGTCACCTGAGTGACAAGATCAGGACTCGAAACAGCAGTTGGAATTAATTCAAGCCTTGGCAGTTCAATGGGAGCCGCCATTTCTTTGCCTTTTTGCCTCTCCATCAACTGTTCTACGTTAGGAGCAATTTGAATAATAAATCTTGTTCCAACAACATGAACCTTTGCTTTTGGTAAAATGACTTCAAGCCTTCTTTTATCAACTAGTTTTTTTCTCGTTACAGAAGAATATTCTCCCATCAAAAACTCACCAAATTGATATCGTTCTTTATTTTTTATATTCATGACTCTAAAAAGCGAGTGGGGAGACAGAGAAATAGTAGTATCTTCAAAAATAAGAGAAATACTTCCATCTTTCGTCATGACCAGATCATCGTTTTTAAGCTCTGATCTCTCGGTCAAAATCGACATCGTTTGTGCGCGGTAATACAACACTTTGCCTTTTATCTTTTCAATTTTCACTGGCACTGCTTGGGCCCATAGACTTGTGTTAAAAATGAATAAGATTAAGGCAAAGATTTTTTTCATGATAAAAGTTTTTCCAACAAAGGGCCTCGAACTTCTACAACAGAAGGTCTAGGCATTTCACTGCCACCTCGTGGCCAATGAGACGTTGGCTTATCTAAATCTTTAGTTAATTCACCTGGATGTTGAACACTTAAAAATAAACCGGTCCCGTCTGGAGTAAAACAAATGCCCGTTAATTCAGAGTCAATTGGTCCTTGGATTAATTTTCTAGCAATACCTGCATTCTCACCGCTTAAAGCAACGTAGTACAAACCGTTATTACCAAAACTTGTATATGGTGGTTTACCAATTAACTTGCCCGAAATGTCAGTGGTAAACCAAAGATTTCCCTTAGCATCAAATGCTAAATTATCGGGACAAGAAAAGCCAACACCATCACCACCAACCAAAAAATCAGAGGCACTAAAGTTTTCACTTTCATGATCTCCGTTTTCAGGAATCAACTTCATAATGGAGCCATGAAAATTCATGCGTTCAACATTATTGGTAAGAGCGACGTAGACGTCTCCAGTTTTAGGGTGAATTTCAATGTCCTCAGGGCGATCAAGTGGAGTGGCGCCTAAGATTTTGGCCGCCTCACGACAAAAAGTTAAAACTTCAATTTGATCTTTAAAGTTCTTTTGAAGCTTCGCTTGTTTTTCATAATCTAGGCTGAGCCATTTGCCTTTTTTAATATCGGCAACAAACAGCTCACCTTCATCGAGTGAATTTGGTTTTGATGAAACAAAACGATATAAATGTTCGTCGGCCTTATCGTCACCTGAATAAGCGACAACTCGCCCATCTTTTAGCGGATGAACAGTACAACTCTCATGGGCAAATCTTCCAAGAGCAATATGCTTTTTTGCCTTACCATTACTTGGGTTTATTTCTACTACCCAGCCGTAATGCTCTGGTGGATATTGATAAAAGTTTTCCCATTGTAAAAAGGGTTTATCAATTTGCTTACCCTTTGAGTTCACATCACCATAATAGCCATCAATATTTTCTTCACAGGTTAAGAATGTTCTCCACGGCGTATATCCACCAGCACAATTTCCCATGGTGCCAATCGCCGTCTTTGAGTTCTTAACCATTCCTTTTGCAAAAGGAATTTCAGACTTAGCATCAAAACGTCGGCCAGATCCTGGAACAAACATCCAGCGATTCGTTTTAAGATTTCTTTTAATTTTAACCAGTGAGCCACCCACTGATTTCATTTCAGTTTCGATTTGATCTTTTGTTTTTGTATCTCCTCTTTTTGCGCCGGAGACAAAAAGTGGGTTGGTATATTCGTGATTAATCCAAAGCCAAGACTCATCAGTTTTCCCTGTTGGAAGCACGGCTAAATAGTCATTATTGAATCCGAACTCAATATCTTTACCAATAGGTTGACCCCATTCCAGAAGAACTTCGTAGTTTAGGCCTTCAAGCATTGAGAGTTTGTCGAGATTATTAGACTCAAGTTGAGGCAATTTCTCACTATAATTAGCTGATTTTACTGAGCTGTCTCTAGTACATCCAACTAAGGAATGGCCTATGACTCCGCCTAAAAATGTGACAAAATCTCGTCTATTAAAAGTAATCACTAACTCTCCTTCTGTGGCTTCTAAGCAATTATAAGCACTTAATTTCAAAACGATAAGCATCCTCTGTGAATCAAATCCTTACCTTTTTACCAACTTACTTGAGACTTATCTAACGCATGGTATAAAGCGCCAATAATTGGAAAGGATAAATCATGATTTTGCGCTCTATTTTCTCATTCATTCTAAGCATGGTTTTCATGCCACAAGTTCAAGGTGGAGCAGAGCAAATTTTCTTATCTAAGAATATTGATAAGCATCAACGAAAAACCCTTTCTAGAGATTTAGATCAACTCAAGTCAATGCGATTTGGTGCTGCCGCTGACCCATTAACCTTAAAAGTCATGGGTCTTGAAGACGTTAATACATCTAGCTTACTTGATTGGCTTTCAGATCGAGTCAGTGTGGTCATCGAAGATGTCGACGTTGATAAACTCAACCTTAAAGCTAAAAGATTTTTTAATTACCCAAGAAATGCTGAACCAACAATTGAGAAGCCTTTAGTTGCTCCATCAACTGGTGGCGGATCAAAAGGTGTAACGGTCATGAGTAATATCGGAACCGGTTTATACTTTGCTGGAAAAAGCTCACAACAGCTCTTCACACTAAAGGTGAAGTCTGGATTTCTTTCTTCAAAGTCTTTCGATATTAAATCTCCACGTACAGGTGTGATTCAAATTGGCGAAGGCTTATTCTTAAAAAAATATTTAATGAATAAAGAAAATGAACTAGCGCCTGCCAACAGTCTAGGTCGTATGGCGGTTTTCTTTCACGAAGCAAGACACTCTGATGGTAATGGAGAAAGTTTAGGTTTTTTCCACGCAGTATGCCCAACTGACCATGATTTTGCAGGTGTTCATGCCTGTGATCGTAACCTTAACGGTCCTTATACAGTTGGTGCACAAATCATTAAAGAATTTATCAATAACTGTGACCAGTGCAGTGTTTCTGAAAAAGAACAAATGCGTCTACGCTATATCGACTCATTAAATAGAGTTTTAAAAACAACTCCAGTTATTGCCGAAACGACTGACGATGATGTGCAGATGCTAAGCCTTGAGCTAGATACTCAAAAAATGATTTATCAAATTGAAACAATGGCGGGTAAACCGACACTTGTTACTTATAAAAAGATAATTGAAATAGAAAAAAATCTTTTAGCTGCAGCTCAAAGAGCTAATGCGGTAGAGCTTGTTCCATCAAAGTATTGGAACGCCTCTTCTGAATCGATTTAAATTCGAGGATATGATGGATAAAAGAAAAATTATTCTACTAGCTTTAATCTTCAGCATTTCGGCCCTTATCGGTAGCCAAAACAGAAGTGACGTAAAAGCTATTAAAGTTAAACCTGTTGCATCGCCAACAACCAAGACGAAGTATGTTCAAACTCAAGAGCCTACTTCTTCTGAGGCGGTTGAGTTAAGTGCCATAGAAAAACTAGATTCTTCAATTTTAAAACTGACAACGGCGATGCCTTCAAAGAAGGCCGTTCGTGAATTGGGCGAACAGGCCCTTCACCACTTACCAGCTTCAATTGCTGAGCTTTCAGAAGATCTTGGCTCTATTAAGCAGATTGTTCACGACAACCCAAATGATGGACAGATTATTGGTAAGGCCATCGCTTTTTATAGAACATGTTCATTGCAAGTTGAGTGGTCTACAAGTATTAGAGCACTTTGTATGGCTAACCTTCATGAAGTGGCTGGGGAATCACTTGATTCAGCACCAGTAGAATTATATAGATTGGCTAAATTAGCGGTTGAGTTACCGGAGACTTAATGCGAATTCTTCGTCAGAAATTGGCCAAAAATCAGACTCAACTAGAGTTAGATATTGGCCGCCCATATGAACTCGATAGAAACGCTCACCTTGGTGGTAAGAGTTTCTATTTCTTTGATTTCGACGATAACGTTGCCTATCTATCAACTCCTATTGTGATTTTCCATAAACAGACCGGAGAAGAAAAAACGATTTCTTCTGGTGAATTTGCTAGAGAAAATAAAAATATTGGCACTGATGGTAAGTTTGCCGATTACTTTTTAAACTTTGATGATTTCAAAGGAAGCTTTCGCCACTTTAGAGATAAAAACTTTTCTCTTATCGATAAAATTATTCGAAAGAAACAATTATTCTTAAAAGATATTGAATCGGCGCTTGAGACAAAAGACTATGGCTGGAAAGCACCTTCATGGAATTGTTTTTACCATGCCACGTTTAATCGTCGTCCTGTTTCAATCATTACGGCCAGAGGTCACAACCAAGAAACAATCATGGATGGAATTAACCTCATGGTTCGAGATGGTCACTTGCCACACACGCCTAACTACCTATCTATCTATCCAGTTTCAAACCCTGATGTTCGATTAGAACTGGGTGACAAAAAGCTGGTGCAAAGTGTTCCAGAGCTTAAACGAGCTGCTATTCGTGAATCGGTCGAAAAAGCCATTCAAGTTTATGGTCATAGTCCCTACCACCGTTTTGGAATGTCTGATGATGATCCTAAGAACGTCGAGCTTATTACTGAAGAGATGAAAGAGCTCAAGAGAAAATACTCCGACATGAGCTTCTTTGTGATTTACACGAAACAAAATACTTTTGAGAAAAAAGAAATCATTATCCCAAGAAAGCGTCGAACGCCTTCAAGTGAGCCTAAGCCAGAGCAATTAGGACTTTTTTAGCTTCTTCTTTTTTGGTGTCTTTTTCTTTTCAATTTCAATGTCTAATTCAATCTCATTTTTAATTGTACTGGTTGGCTTAAAGTGACTCATTTTTAAAACAGCTGAATTAATCTGAATCATCACTCCATCTTTGAGTAAAAAAGCTTGATTGATACGTGTGGCTTTGGTCATTTCGTCCTCCAACAACAAGATGGTAGCTAAAACAGGCTCGTCAACCCTAAGATCTAAATAAAATCAACATGTTGGAGTGCACAAAGAGCCTATTTTTTTTACACATCGCAACATCCCCATCATCATTTCCACTAAAATAAGCTCATGAAAAACTTGCTTCAAATTCTATTCCTCGTTGGGATTATTGCCCTTTGGGGTCAGGCCAAAGCTTATGATGTCATCATTGATATTGATGTCACTCATACGTCAAAAGGCGCACAAACGAGTGTTGATGGTAGCGCCTATACGTTAATTGATGACGAAAAAACAAATATAGAACTTTCATCACTTAAGATTCAGGCTCCAGACGATCGTTCAATTTCTGGTGAAGAATGGGCGTTAGAATGGCTTGGTGAAAATGCTGAAGACTTGATTTTATCAACTGGACTGGATCCAAATCTAGTTGAAGTTGAACTTGATCTTAAAAAACATAAAGTAAAATGTCGCGGCAGACAGAATCCTGAGTGCCGCGCCCAGCTTGCAGTTAGATTAACGGTGACTAGGCTGTAACATCTTCGAAAGTTTCCCAATCATCAATAAGCCTGGAATGGCGATCAACGTACAAAAAACAAAGAACCAAACATAGCTCATGCTTGCTGCCATATAACCTGTTGGCGCTGAAGCAAATACTCTTGTCATTCCCATCAAGCTTGATAGTAAGGCATATTGAGTTGCTGTAAATTTCTTATTAGCTAAGGATGCCATAAAAGCAGCATAAGCGGCCGTCCCCATTCCTGCCGAAAGATTCTCAAAGCTGACAACAGCAGCTAAAACTGATTCATTCTTTCCAACCATGGCCAAAATAGAAAAGCCCGCCGTTGAGATCATTTGCAATATCCCAAAGACAATAAGGGAGCGAACCATACCAAGCTTAATCATTAAGCTTCCACCAAGAAGACCTCCAGCAATCGTCGCCCAAAAACCGAAAGCCTTAACGATAATACCAACTTCACTCTTAGTGAAACCAAGATCAAGATATAATGGCATCGTCATATTCGAAGCCATTTGATCTCCTACTTTATAAAAGAAGATAAAAGCTAAGGCCCAAATAGCGCCATCTCGCTTAAAGAATTCAACGAATGGATCAACAACACTTTCTTTTAATGTTCTAGGAGGTGCATCAGTGATGGTTGGCTCATCGGCAAAGAGAGTGGATAAGGCAGATATCCCCATTACTCCACCCATACACATATACACAAAGCCAAAGCTCATGTAGTCGGAAAGTATTAAGGCACCGGCACCCGAAATTAACATCGCCACTCGATAACCATTCACATAGAGACTTGAGCCTAGACCTAATTCTTCATCGCTTAAACTCTCTCTTCGATAAGCATCAACGACGATATCTTGAGAAGAGCTAAAAAAAGCCACCAAGAAAGACATTGATAAAAGTAAAGTTAAGCTAGTCAGAGGATTAAATAGACCTACTAAGGCAATGCTTACGGCTAAACAAATCTGAATTAAGACTAACCACCCCTTTCTTCGACCTAAAAATTTAGGAACAAAGCGATCAAATAGCGGGGCCCATAAAAATTTAAGCGTGTATGGTAGACCTAGTAAGGAAACTAGACCTACGCCTTCAAGCGAAACACCTTCACCGCGCATCCAAGCTTGTAAGGTCGAACCTGTCAAAAGCAGTGGCAAGCCAGAGGCCATTCCCATAATAAAAGCGATAAGCATACGCTTCGAAAACATTTGCTGCCAAATAGACATAATTTCTTCCTGAAGAGATTTATTATATTTTCACAATCAATTTTGGATACGGCAAGTCATTAGCTTATTTTAAAAACCAAATCACGAGACTCACTCGCTCACCTTTAGTGACTTGCAGTACTTGGTGTTCAAATTGATTGAAATCGACTTGAAAAAGAAAAGTTTCGCCGTATTTAAGCTGACCGACATTGGCGATTAACTCAGTAGTGCCAATTCGGCGAAGTTGAAACTCTCCCCCTTCATAAGCATCTTTTGAAAGCTCAATTCTTAAAGAAAGAACCCTGGAAGCAACTCGGTTATCGTTATGCCAATGAATCTGATAGTCATCTTCATCAAGGATTTTATAAACTCGGGTTGTCGCCAAACGAATTTCTTCTTTACCTGAAACTTGGCGAAAGAAATTTAGAAAGTCAGCACTACTAAAAATAAGGTTAAGCTTGGCATAGAACTCTTTGCTATCAATTCGATATTCTTTGCCAATTCTAGGATCATGAAAAAATTCGAAAGTTTGCTTATCAATTAATGATTGAAGTTTTTCGAGAAAAGAAGGTTCAAAGAAATCGGAAAGCAATACACTATGGTTGGCGTTGAACTGATTTGCATAATCATTAATTTCAGAATCGCTCATCTTTCTAATGATTCTGTTCATTCAACTTTAACCTATAGACTAGGGATTATTCCCACTCAATCGTTCCAGGTGGCTTTGACGTAATATCATAAACCACACGAGTGACACCTTTAACTTCATTACAAATACGACTTGAAACTGTACTTAAAAGTTCACGAGGAGCATCTGTCCACGTTGCTGTCATACCGTCACCGCTGTTGACCATTCTGACACAAATAACTTCTTCATAGGCACGAGCATCGCCTTTAACACCAACTGTTTTTACTGGAAGTAAAACAGTGAAGGCTTGCCAAGTGGCTTCGTAAAAATTTTGACGATGAAGCTCTTCAAAAAGAATTTGATCACTGGATTGAACTTTAAGTACACGCTCAGGGGTGACTTCACCGAGAATACGAACGCCAATTCCAGGTCCAGGAAAGGGATGACGATGAACCCATTCGTATTTTAATCCAAGCTCCTCGCCTAAACGTCTGACTTCATCTTTAAAAAGAAATCTAAGCGGCTCTAAAAGCTTTAGCTTCATTCGCTCAGGAAGACCACCAACATTATGGTGAGATTTAATCGTGACTGACTTGCCATCTTTTTCATGGGGAGAAATAGATTCAATCACATCAGGATAAAGTGTTCCCTGTAAAAGATGGGTAAAATGAATTCCTCTATCTTTTTCATAAGCGTGAACTTGTTCTTCAAACACTTCAATAAAAGTGACACCGATGGCCTTACGTTTTTTCTCCGGATCATCAACACCGTGAAGTTTTTTATAAAAGACTTCTTTAGAATCAAGCACTGTAATATTGAGATCGGTATGTTCTTGTAGCGTTTTAATATGACCGTGATCCTGTGGTCTTAGAAGTCCGTTATCAACAAAGAAGCAATGAAGTTTATTGCCTAAAACTTTATGCGCTAAAGTCGCCGCAACTAATGAGTCAACTCCACCTGAAAAGGCACATAGTACATTTCCGTCTCCGATCGATTGAACTAAGGCGGTGGCTTCTTTAAGCATCTCACTCTCATCCCAGTCCTTTTCAAGACCAGCAAGTTTCTCATAGAAATAAGAGAGAATTTCTTTGCCACCTTCACTGTGATCAACTTCAGGATGAAACTGTAGTCCCATAATAGGCTGACTTTCGTGAACCATCGCCGCTAAAACTTTATTATGAGATTCCATAGCGCGCTTAAAGCCTTTTGGAGCTTCAGTCACAGTATCAAAATGGGACATCCAAACTTCAAGATCACCCTTTACGCCCGGAATATTAAATCCATTTGTGGCATGAATCTTTGTATGGCCGTACTCACCCAGTAAACCTTTTTCGACTTTTCCACCAAATTCTCTGGCCATGATTTGCATACCGTAGCAAATACCTAGAACAGCTAAATTCTCTTGGTTAAAAAATTCATGATAATTTTCTTTATCTTCAGAAACTGAATCAGGCCCACCTGATAAAACTAAGGCGCCTGGCTTTAGTCCATTTTTAAAACGTTCTTTCGCTTGCTTGACCGTCATGATTTCTGACGAGTGACCAAGTTCACGTGTTTTTCTAGTGATGAGCTGAGTGTACTGACTTCCAAAGTCTACAATCCATATTTGGCGAGAAACCATTATAAAAACCTTATTTAAGAAATTGAGTAATTAGGCGCTTCTTTAGTAATGATGACATCATGGGGATGACTCTCTTTTAAAGATGCAGCAGTAATACGAATAAACTTCGCCTTCTCTTTAAGTTCAACTAAATTTTTAGCACCGATATAACCCATGCCTGAACGCAAGCCTCCAAGCAATTGATAGATATTACTAGCTAAAGATCCACGGTATGGAACTTGTCCTTCAATCCCTTCTGGAACAAGCTTTCCAAGATCAAGCACACCGGCCTGACCGTAACGATCCTTACTGCCTAAAACCATGGCACCGAGAGAGCCCATGCCACGATAAACTTTATAAGAGCGACCTTGATATAAAACCATCTCACCTGGAGTTTCATCTGTCCCAGCAAAAAGAGATCCAATCATGACAGCAGAAGCACCAGCGGCTAAGGCCTTAACGACGTCACCTGAATATTTAATACCGCCATCGGCGATAAAAGGAACTTTGGCGGCTTCACAAATTTCTCTGGCTTCCATTAGTGCTGATAATTGAGGAACACCGATTCCTGCCACAACTCTCGTTGTACAAATTGAACCAGGCCCAACACCAACTTTAATGGCATCAACACCGGCTTCAACTAATGCCTTACAAGCAGCACCCGTGGCGACGTTTCCGGCAACAATATCAATTTGTGGAAATTCTTTTTTAAGCGTTTTAACCATATTAATAACACCAATACTGTGTCCATGAGCGGTATCAACCACAAGAGCGTCCACTCCTGCAGCCACTAAAGCTTCTGCGCGCTTGAGTTCTTTATCTCCAACACCAATAGCAGCGGCAACACGCAGACGACCTAACTCGTCTTTATTGGCGTAAGGATGAGCCATGGTACGAAGAATATCTTTAATCGTGATAAGCCCTTTAATATGACCAGCCTTATCAATAACAGGAAGCTTTTCGATTCTATGTTTATGAAGAAGCTTTTTAGCTTCATCCAATTTGATGCCTTCAGGCGCAGAGATCAAACGATCAAACGGAGTCATCACGTCTTCAACTTTTTGATCAAAGTTTGTTTCAAAGCGAAGATCGCGTGAAGTTAAAATCCCAATAAGTTTTTTATCGTCATCAACCACTGGCACACCAGTGATTTTATTTTGAGCCGTTAATTCTAAAACGCGCTTAAGGCTCCACTTTGGGCCTACAGTAATTGGGTCAAGAATCATTCCCGCTTCGTATTTTTTAACTTTTAAAACTTCTCGGGCCTGATCTTCGGCTCTCATATTTTTATGAACAACACCAATGCCACCTTCTTGCGCCATCACGATAGCAGTTCGTGATTCTGTCACTGTATCCATAGCGGCAGAGACAATTGGAATATTCATTGGAATTCGTTTTGAAAAACGTGACTCAAGAATGGCGTCAGCTGGCAGTATTTCGGAGTAGCCAGGCTTTAAAAGGACGTCATCATAGGTAAGAGAATCTTCAAGTTGTGATGAGGGCATGGGTGAACTCCAAGAACGTTTTATCTTGGAGAAAATAATACCTAAATTAGTGGGAATCAGCTACTAAACTAGAGACTAATATCCTTCAACGTAATCTTGATCAAAAGACTTAAGTTCATTGATGAGCTTATTAGTTTCTGATGAATGACGCATCTGGTTTTTGTACTCTTTCATGAGTTGGCTTTCAAAAGGATCATTCTTTAGTGCAGGTGCAGCAACTTTAGGCGCAACCACAGATGCAGGAGCTCTTTGCTTTGGCGCTTTTGCCGTCGCACTCATTGTCTTTTTCATTTTTGGCTTTTGAGAAGCACCAAAGATTCTAATCTCAACATTACTCGGCTTCACATAAGTTGGAGCCCATTTTTTCTTCTTTGGCTTTTCTGTGACTAATTTTGGTGCATAAAGCTTTAAAAGCTCTTGATCCATTTTTGTATCAACTTTTGGAGCAACAGCAGTTGGTGCTGGGTTCATATCAACCACTGGAGCAGCACTTGGAGCTGAAAACTCATCTTGAACTGAAGCGATATTACGCTCGACTTGCATTCCTGTCGGAGCCGATTGATCAATATTTTTAAATAGAGCTACAACTTTGTTAAAAGACTTATAGCCAATTGGTGTTCCAGCTCTTGGAAAGCCTTCAGTTTCTTCAATAGTAATAAATGAAAACTGACCTTCAACAATTGTTTGTGAAAACTCTTGGCTAAATGAATTGGCATATTGCCACTGACCTTTTTTCACTAAAAGCTGAGATTTTCCAGAGGCGCCATCAAAAGAAACGATCGCCTCGCCTCTTTTAAAAGTTGATACTGAGTTCGCTGTTTGAACAGAGAACGTTTGATTATCTTGATAAGACTGAACCCAAAGATAACCATCTTTTAATTGAACAGATTTGCTTAAAAATTGAAGATGACCTGAGCCAGCCAAATGATATTTATGATCGTAATAATCAGACATCGAAAGTTGAGCACCTACTTCTGTGTAGACTTCTGAAAATGCAGGAACTTGATCCCCAACATGAAGACTTTTTGTAGAGCCATCAACTGTATAGAATGCTCGTCCACTAAGGCTATTCACCACAGCGACTGCAGTTGCAGCACTTGCTTCTAAGCAAAACAGTGCCGCTACAGCTAGAGTAACTAAACTAGAGCGACTTATATTTCTGTACGATTTTTTCATAATGCCCACTTAAAATATTCCATTCAGGTGTATTGCGATATTTCTTACGAAACTCTTCTGCTGTATTAAAAAAGGCTTGTTCATCACCAAGTTTTAAATGAGTCATGGCAATCCAAAGCTTGGCGCCACGATAAAACTCTGATGCTGGATATTTTTCTAGAAGAGCCGTCATATGTTGAATCACCCATTCAGGATGATCACCTGACTCATAAGCTGATACACCAGCTTTGAATAAATACTTATCATCCATTTTTTCATGGCCTGGATAATAAACGCTTAAAGCATGATAATACTGAGCAGCTTTTTCTGAATTTTTTCCAAATTCTTTTTCTGCAACGGCGATGAGATCATTCGCCTTCCATTTATAGACATCAAACTCAACTAGATCTTTTTTGACTTTAAAAGATGGAACACTCGCTGGAACTCTCATCGTTGACGGTGATTGTTTATCTAGTTCCAATTGGAGAAATTGATTTTGAGATTTTAGAGTTTGAATTTCAAACTTAAGACTAACAATCTGTGATTGTAGTTCTCTATTTTGTTTGGAGAGAGTCAGCGCTACATTTTCATAGCGATTAATTTGTTTGGCTTTATTCTCAACATGAGTTGCGAGTTCGCACCCTGTACTAGAGACGATAATGGCCAATAAAAGACTGTTAAATGTCCAACTCTTCATGTGTTTCTCCTGCCCCGAATCTAATAAATCAGGTCATTACGAAACTTGTATCGGCTAAAGAGCGAAAAAAATTAATCCAACCAAGTAAAAGAGTGAATTATTTTTGAAAGTCCTTGAAAATACGTTGAACTAAAGGAATTCCATCGATGAATGGAGCGGGACCTGGTTGCAGGAAAATAGCAGGATCAAGTTCGAATACTTGATTATTTTTGACGGCCGAAATTTGGCTCCAGCCTTCTCTCTTAGAAAAGCTTTGAATATCGACGGGCTTTCCACACCAACACCCTAAGATAATATCTGGGTTTGCCAGGATTACTTCCTGATCAGTAACGGTGCGATCTTTTGCCAAGGATGAAAAGGATTTTTCTTGATTGATATCGATGCCACCACAAGCTTCAATAATTTGTGAAAACCAACGAATTCCACTGAGTCTTGGTTCATCCCATTCTTCGATATAAACCTTAGGCTTTTGTTTAAATTGGCTGGCAATCTCCTTAGCATTTTCAAGTTGCTCTTCAAGCATTGCCACATAGTCCATGGCGGCCTTTCTGACTCCACACATTGATCCGAGGGCCAATATATAATCGAGGATTTCATCAAGCGATCTGTGGTTCGCAATCCAAACATTTAACCCCATTCCTATTAAGTCTTTTGCAATATCTTTTTGGATATCTGAAAACCCAAGGACTAAGTCAGGTTTTGCTTCAACAATTTTTTGCAGATTGGCATGGGTGAATACCGACATTGTGGGTAATTGTTTAGCTTCAGGTGGACGCTCAACAAAAGCTGATACGCCAATGATGCGATCTTCAAGCCCTAACGCGTACATGGTTTCGACACTTTCTTCTGTTAAACACACTACGCGGCGTGGATAATCTCTTAGTCGCATATGCTCTCCAAAGACGTCTCTTGTCTGATAATTGTCAACGCGCCGTCAAAACTTAAGTCTTACAAGACTATTTATGAAAAAAAAGTAAAAATATGACGATAGAATACACTAAGAACTAATGAAACAACATTTTGCTCTCAAATATTGCGTTGGAACCTTTATGAAATATCTGCTCATCTTACTAAATCTTTTTCCCATTCTTAGCTACGCAAGTTCAAGCGATAGTAATATTCCAGATGTTCTTCTAAGGCTTGCCGCCACTCAACTTCAAGAAAAGAGTCTTCTCGCCGTTAGTTTTGATAATGCTCCTCACTGGCATACGTATTGGAAAAATCCAGGTGATGCAGGTCTTCCAACAACGGTTAAATTTTCTATCGATGGACAAGCCGTTGATCTCGTAGAAAAGGAATGGCCGGTTCCTAAAAAGTATATTGAAGAAGGTGATATTTTAGCTTTTGGATATCAAGGTCGCTACGACGCTTTTTATGAGTTGCCACAAGACTTTCTAGATCGCAATCAAGGCAAAATGTTAAAAGGTGAAGCCACATGGCTTATTTGTAAGCATGTTTGCATTCCGGGAAAGAGAACGTTCTCTGCGACCATTGGTAACAATCTCACTTTCGCAGTTGATGGCGATACATTTACGCCAGCGATGTCAGAGCTTGAAGCTTCTTACTCTGCACTTCCACAAAGAGCTGAGTGGCCAGTAGATCTTGATATGGTTTTGTCGCTGAACTCAGACAAACAAGATTTAGTTTTGTATGCCAATTACTCTGCTGACGTTAATAAAAATGATTATAAAGAATCTAACCTCGTTATTCCTTACCCTCGTGAGCTTCTTACTTTTAAAAGGGAAGAACTACGTACCGATTCAACTGATCTTCTCTATGCTAAGCACCCAATTGATTGGGATGGCGAATATGAAGAGCCAGAAATCAATCTTCCAAGTGATGGTCGTTTTCAAGAACCACTGACCATTAAATTTTTATTCCTTGATCCTGCGGATGGGATTTCAAAAGTGATTGAGAAAACATTTAATGTTTTCAACTTAGACAACTCCACTTCAGAATCATTCTTTAGTTCTTTAAATCCGCTTCAACAAGCGCAGGCGTCAACAACACCTATAGCCGTTAAAGAAAGCCCAGACGCAAAAAGATCCCTATGGAGTTTCTTGTTATTGGCCTTTATTGGTGGTCTCATCTTAAATGTCATGCCATGTGTTCTTCCTGTGATCACGCTCAAACTCTACGGTATGATTCAACATCAAAATGAAAGTCGCGCTCGTATTTTTAAGCATAACCTCTTTTATACACTTGGTGTCTTGTTCACTTTCTCTTTATTGGCGGCTTCAATCCTTCTTTTAAAGAATGCAGGTGAAACAGTTGGTTGGGGCTTTCAGCTTCAGTCTCCTAGATTCGTCATGCTAATGATTCTAGTGCTGTTTATTTTCTCCTTAAATCTTTTTGGACTATTTGAATTTGCCACTCCAGGTGGAAAAAGCCTTGGCGGGGTCAAACTTAAAGATAGTATGCTTGGAGATTTTCTAGGAGGAGTTCTAGCCACTATTCTATCGACTCCTTGTAGTGCACCGTTTTTAGGAACGGCCCTCACCTTCGCCTTTACTGGCGGCGATATGATGATCTTTTTGGTCTTTGGCTTTGTAGGACTTGGATTATCTTTTCCATTTATTTTGACCGGACTCTTTCCAAAAGCGATCGCCTTTTTACCAAAGCCTGGTATGTGGATGGATCATCTTAAAAAATTCTTAGGACTGACTCTGCTTCTGACACTAATTTGGCTAATGGATGTTTATGGCGCCTTAGTTGATACAAGTATTCCTGTGTTAAAGCTTCATACTATTTTAGCGCTGACGTTCTTTGCCTTTTTTGTACGAGCTAAAATTACTAAAAGAAAGATTGCGAATATCTTGGCGTTTGCACTTCCTGTGTTAATGATCATTCAGCTTTTAGGCTCAACCATGAGCTCAAACACAACATCAGACGGCGATTTAATGGCGACCAAACAAAGCTCTGGTCTTCCTTGGCAAAAATGGTCAGTCACAACTATGGAACAACTCAGAACTCAAAAGAAAAAGACCTTTATTGATTTCACGGCGAAGTGGTGTTTTACCTGTAAGGTGAATGAGAAATTAGTCATTGATACTAAGGCTTTTAAAGATATGGTGAGCGATCAAGACGTCACCTTATTACTTGCTGATTGGACCAAGCGCGATGAGGTTATAGGCAACTGGCTTCAGTCTCAAGGCTTAGTTGGAGTACCAGCTTATTTTGTCATCAATGAAAAAGGTGAATTAATCAATTTGGGTGAAACAATTACGATTGATGAAATTAAGCAAGCATTCTAAAAACACTTAAAATGTTTTGGGGAAGATCACCTGAATGCTGCTCTATTGTCAGTAGTAATTGTTGGTAATCCCCATCGTAGTTATCATGAGCGATCTGACTAAGATTTTTTCTTGGATCAAGATCGCCTTCATCGACTTCATAGAACTGACCTTCTTCACCGAATTTCCAGCTCCATAAACGTTTAGTGCCGTTTTCTTCAAAACCGACTTCAATGCGTTTTATGTCGTCTTTCTTTGGCTCAGACCAGACAAAGACATCCATTGAAACATCGCTAAACCATCGTTTTTTTAAGTCCAGTATTATCTTGTTTGGTGTTTTTAAACTCTTTTAAACTCAAGGCTCACTCCTTAGGGATTTAAGTTTAACGGTCATTTTACCGAAATGTTGAGTATGAAGAAGCTTCTCATCATACTTATTCCTTTTATCCTAGCCTCTTGTGGCGATGATACTCGTTCAAGAAAAGTGAGCTCTTCTTCCAATACGGCCAGTCCTTTGACTAATACTCAATGCTCACAGGCGTATGACCCAGTCTGCGGACAACCACCCATGCCATTATGTCCGCCCGGAATATTTTGTGCCATGGTCATGCCTGCACCAGTCGTTTATGACAATCAATGCTTAATGGAGAAAGCTGGTGCTGCCTTTATTAAAAAAGGTGCTTGTCAGTAATTAATCTATTTCAAAACGAGACGGCGAATCCATCAGTCCTTCAATAACCATACGTGGATCAACATCTTCATAAAGAACTTGATAAACACCCCCAAAGATTCTGGCATGAACGTCATACTTTTTAGATAATTGATGAACAGCTAGTGTTGTTTTATAACCTTCAACCACTGATCTTTGAGAAGCAATAATATCTTTGGCCTTTCGACCTTTTGCGATTTCAATACCGAATGTTTTATTTCTTGAAAGCTCACCAGTTGTTGTAAGAATTAAATCTCCCATTCCAGATAAACCGTAAAAAGTTTCAGGTCTGGCGTTGAAGACTTTTCCAAAGCGAAGCATTTCGGCAATCCCTCTGGTTATCATGGCCGCACGTGTATTATGGTTAAAGCCTAAACCTTCGACGATACCACCAGCAATGGCCAAGACGTTTTTTAGAGCTCCACCAAGAAGAACACCTTTAACATCATAACTAGGTAATGCTTTAAAGTAGGTGCACTCTAACAGTTTAGAAACATCTTCAAGCATACCTTTATGGCGTCCAGCTAAAGTCACAAGAGTGATTTGTTCTTGAATAATTTCCTTAGCGAAACTTGGGCCTGATAAAAACAGAATGTTTTCTTTATAGTTATTGAAAAAATCAAAGAACAGATCATCAGACAATTCAAGAGTGACGGGATCGATCCCTTTTGAAAGAGAGACTAAGGGAATACCTGCTTTAAACATTTTTTCAAAGCGCTCTTTGTTTTCACTAAAGAACTCTCTAATGGCAGCAGCTGGTAAACCAGAAATAATAAGCTTATTTTCATGACCATTAAGTTTTTGATCTAACTCTTCCCAAGTCTTTGCAGCACAGATATTTTTAGGAAGTTTAAGACCTGGAAGATAAATTGAGTTTTCACCTTTATTGATAGCCTCATAGATATCGTCAGATCTGACTTTGATGACGACTTGATCGACTGATTTAGCTAAGATACTGGCCAGTGCCGTTCCGAAGGCTCCACCACCGATAACAATTCCTGCGGTTTTCATAATGAGATTACTCCTTTTACGACGGCAGCTCTCTTATAAAGTTCTAAAACCTCATCGGAGGAATCCATCTTGGCATGTAAAGTAACACTGACGTAATTACCTTTGGCCGATTCTTTAACTTCAACACCATTGCCAAGGATTTCAACAAGCTCACCCAAACGATCACTACTGACGATAAATTTAAACGTGTAGTGAGCAGGCCAAACATATTCATTATCTAAAAGTTCTTTTAATTTATCATTCATTACGCACCAAATTTGGGAAGATTTGGAACTAGTCCGTGGGCATGTCTTAAAAGGTCCATCACTTCTCTGGCCGCACCCATGCCGCCATGTCTTTCAGTGACATAATCGACGGCTTCACGAATTTCAATACTCGCTTCAGGCACTGTGGCAGAAAAACCAGCAATTTCTAAGATTGATAAATCAATAAATTCATCACCCATAAAAAGCACTTCTTCTTTTTGAAAGCCAAGGTCTAAAACTTTTTGAAAGTGAGCGCGCTTGTCATCATTGCCTGAATGAACAAAACTTAAGCCAAGGTTTTCACCAAAGCGTTTATGAACGGAATGACTATCACCACCGGTAATCACACCTACGGTAAAACCTGCGCTCATTAGATAGCGAAGCATGAAGCCATCAGCGGTATTAGTCGCTCTATTCCAACCCAACTCTTCGCCGTCCCACATGACTTGCCCATTAGTCAGGATACCATCGACGTCAAAAGCTAAGCATTTTATTTTCTTAAGTTTGTCGGTGAACTTTTTTGATTCTTCTCTAAGATTGCGCATTAAACGACCTCGTAAATCTTAAGTAAGCTTTCAACAATTTTTGCCACTTGATCAAGTGGCAGTGCTGTTGCTGAGTCTGAAAGAGCTTTATCTGGATTAGGGTGTGTTTCCATGAAAATCCCCTGTGCACCAGCTGCAATCGCAGCGCGAGCAAGAACCAGAATTTGTTCACGTTTTCCACCAGTGGCTTTACCTAGTCCACCAGGTCTTTGTACACAGTGAGTAGCATCATGAATGGTTTTAGCGCCAAAACTTTTCATGATTTGAAAAGAGGCCATATCAACAACAAGATTATTATAACCAAAGCTGCTTCCGCGCTCAGTTAAAAGAATTTTATCAACGCTTAAAAATGGTGCGACTTTATCAACGATGTTTTTTGTTTCTTCAGGAGATAAGAACTGTCCTTTTTTAACTTTTAAACGACCACCGTGCTTGGCCACAGCTTTAGCACCTGCACAAACCATATCAGTTTGACGGCATAAAAAAGCAGGGACTTGAAGTGTATCAACAACACTTGCAACAGCTTCAGCTTGATCAGGTAAATGAAAGTCAGTGACTGTTGGAAGTCCGTATTTCTTTTTAACATTTTCAAGAATTTTTAAACCGGCTTCAAGTCCTGGTCCTCTATAACTATCAAATGAGCTACGATTGGCCTTATCAAAACTGCCTTTAAAAGTAAGACTAATTTTATCTTCAAAGGGCTTTAGCGCTTCCATTAGGTAACCAGCAATATCCATCGCTAGCCCTTCACTTTCAAGCACACATGGGCCGATAAAAAATTCTAATTTTTCTTTCATTTTGAGTCTCTACGTTGTTCGTCAGCACTGACGATAAAATTATTAAATAATGGGTGCGGTGTATAAGGACGACTTTTAAATTCTGGGTGGAACTGACAAGCAATAAAACTTGGATGGTTTGGAAGCTCGATCACTTCAACTAAGTCTAATTGAGGATTAGTACCACTTATTAGCATGCCAGCGTCTTTTACTTTATCAACATAAGCGTTATTCACTTCAAGACGATGGCGATGACGTTCAGAGATTTTATTAGCGCCATAAATTTTATGTGCCAGTGAACCTTTACTTAGGTCACAATCATAAGCCCCAAGTCTCATTGAGCCGCCTTTGGCTCCATCTTTCGTTTGCCCAACCATATAATGAATAACTGGCGAGCCTTTATCGCCAAACTCTTCTGAAGTGGCATCTTTGATACCAACGACATTTCTAGTAAATTCAATCATGGCAAGTTGAAGACCAAGGCAGATTCCAAAGAAAGGAACATTTTTTTCTCTAGCGTATTGAATCGCTTTAATTTTACCTTCGGTTCCACGCTCGCCAAATCCACCAGGAACCAGAATGCCATCGACCTTTTCAAGTAAGGAGAAATCACCTTTTTCCAAATCTTCGGCGTCGATATAAACGGGAGCCAGCTTTAACTGATTCGCAACTGCCGCATGTTGAAGAGCTTCGTCTAGAGACTTATAAGATTCAATCAGCTCAGTGTATTTACCGACGATTCCAATTCGAACTTCTCTAAGTGGATTTTCAAAATTGAAGATGACCTTTTCCATTTCTTTAAGATCAGGCTTTGCCGTCCACATTCCAAGAAGTTCACAAATTCGTTCATCAAACCCTTGTGAATGAAAACTGAGTGGTACTTTATAGATTGAGTCTTGATCAATGGAGCTGAAAACATTGTCTTTGGGAACGTTACAAAACAGTGAAAGCTTTTCAAGCACTGATGTATCAATTTCACGATCAGAGCGACAAACAATAATATTAGGATAAAGACCAATTGATCTAAGTTCTTTAACGGAGTGTTGAGCTGGCTTGGATTTTAACTCGCCTGCCGCTGCGATATAAGGAAGAAGAACTAAGTGAATGAAAAGAACATTTTCAAATCCTTCATCCCCTGCCATTTGGCGAATGGCTTCTAAAAACGGCAATGATTCGATATCACCAACGGTTCCACCAATTTCTCCAATCAAAAGATCAGAGTCTTCCGCCGCTAAATGAATTCGACGCTTAATTTCATTGGTAATATGTGGAACAACTTGAACAGTCTTTCCAAGATATTTTCCTTCACGCTCATTTTCGATAACCTGAAGATAAACTTGACCTGTAGTGAAGTTACTCTTTCTTGAAAGTGTCAGAGTTGTAAATCTCTCATAGTGACCAAGGTCAAGATCGGTTTCAGCGCCGTCATCGGTCACAAAAACTTCACCGTGCTGAGTAGGGCTCATAGTGCCTGGATCAACGTTAATATACGGATCCATTTTCAGCATACTGACTTTAACACCACGACGCTCTAATAAGCCGGCTAAGGCAGCAGAAGCTAAACCTTTACCCAACGAACTTGCAACACCACCAGTAATGAAAATAAATTTCTTACGGTTGGCTTTATTCTTTTGCTTAGGAGAGGGATTCACGTAAACGCTCCTCTACTTTGGCCACGTCCTCAGGGACATCAACGCCAAGTAGGATTGATTTGGTTTCAACAGCGCCAATGCGCATACTGTTTTCTAAAAATCTTAATTGCTCTAGTTTTTCTAACTGCTCAAGCGGGCTACTCTTTAACTGACAAGCTTTGACTAAAGACTCAGGCGTGTAGCTATAAACTCCGACATGCAGCCACCAATGTTTAACGTCTTGGTCACGATGAAACGGAACTGGTGCTCTTGAAAAATAATGGCATTCACCACTGGCTTCGCTAAAAACAGCTTTCACGCGGTTAGGATTAACGAATTCTTTTTGATCAGTTTCTTTTTTTAGCAATGTCGTAACGTCAAAATCAGAGTCGCGATGAAACTGCACTAAACGCTCAAGATCATCCCCACCTAGTAGTGGTTCGTCTCCTTGAACGTTGACGACAAATTCATAGCCTTTATCTTTAAAGAAACGCTCATAGGCTAAAGCAATCCGAAGAGTTCCACTTTCAACGTCGTCATCAACACGAACGACGTTTCCACCAAAGTCTTTCACCGCTTTTTCGATACGATCATCATCGGTTACAACATAGGCATCAAAAAAATGGGCAACGTTTTCCCATACTCTTTGAATCATTGGCTTGCCCATAAGGGGCACCAATGGTTTACCCGGAAAACGGGATGAAGCATGGCGAGCGGGAATCAAGACAAGTGCGTTGGCACGAAGCCTAGTATTGGGCACGATTTGGACTCCTGAAAAACCTACCTACAGTAACAAATGGCCAAGACAGTGGCAAAATATGTTAAAGTATCTTTAGGAGAAAACTTCATATGGCCCGAAGCATTATTTTTATTTTGCTGATAATAAGCGCGACGTGTTATTCACATGAAACGGTCGATAGCGAAAATGAATTCTCTGTTAACGTGATCACTGATCCGGCCATCTCAAGGCGTTGTCAAAATCTTCTTGAAGAACGTAATGAAAAAGTCGACCTCAGACAGAAGCTAGGATCCCTTCTAGCACGTAATGAACGCTTGGCGAAAATAACACCTGAAGGAAAAAAATCAATCTCAAGAGAGCTAAAAGCCAATAATTTGGCGATTAGCAAAGAATTACGACTGGTAAATCTCAAGATTCAAAGAGACGAAGAAAATTTAATTCGAAAAGGTTGTCCTGGCATTCAACTTTAAGACTTTTCTTCCCATCTCGTATCTCCTGCCCTAAAATTTCAATACGATGCACACACACGCGATCCTTTTATTTGCTCTACTGACTGGGCCACTCTATTTTGCACAAGCGCAGAGTGCTAAACTACAAGATGAATCTTTTGTTCAATCAAAAGATGATACTGCGCCTACTCAGTACAAACCGATTAGCTTATCTCAAGCGATTGAGCAGGGTTACCGCGAAAACTTTTCACAACAACAGCGTAATTATCAAAAGCGCGTGATTGAACTCGACTATAAAGATGCATCTGAAGAGTTTTGGCTTCCAACGCTGCAAATGACTTTAGTTACTGACCCACAGCGCTTAGCTCGTCTTCATAATGGTAGTCTTCCCGGTGAAGCTTCGACTAAGGCTCCAGGCGGTGCTTTTGGTTTTGAGCTTGGTGAATACACCATATATAACTGGGGTCGTGATTATCTGGCTTATCAGAATCAACAAACAACTTTTGAGCGTGGCTCACAACGTCTTGATGAACAAAGACGTGAATTAAGACACGATATTATTATTGATTATCTTTATGTCCTAACGGTTCAAGAGTTAGTGGATATTAAAAGAGATCAGCTAAGACATGCTTCTTTTATTTACAGACTTAATCGTGAGCGTATCTCGGCCAAGAAAATCAATAGCCAGGATTATTTTCAGGCCAGACAAGAGTACTTAAAAGCTCAAGATGAGTATCAAATCGTTAGAGAGCTAGTAGTCGAAGCGAACCAACAACTGGCCAATCGTATTTCTGATCAGGCCGGAACTCGCTACGTCTTAAATCAGTCTTTGAGTTTTACTAAAGTGAAACTGACGGCATCAGAAGCTGATCGCCTTGTGATTGAAAAAAATCCTGATGTTTTAAGTTCTAAAGCCTTAGCGGAAATCGCTCAGCGTGAAGAAGAGATTCTTAGAAAAGATAATCTTCCCCTTCCAAAAATTTCAGTCAATCTTGGTGCTTATAATTATCGTTTTGGTACTGGCAGAAATTCATTTCGCTATGAAACCACTCCAGGAAGTTCTGATATTGATGTTGTCGCTACTGTTAACGCCACATGGACGATCACTGGTGAAGGTGGATTCTTAAACGGCAGAAGAACTAAGCGCGGCGCACTTCTTAGAGGATTAGCGCGTAAGACTCATGAAAAAGCAGCTTTTGATGGTCAAATTTCAACCAGAGAGCTTTACGAGAAAATTAAGATCTATGAAACTCAAGTTGAAATTCTTGAAGCAAGATCTCTCAATGCAGTTAAGCAATATGATGTCGTGCTTGAAAACTATATGAATAAGAAAGCTCGCTTTAGTGACTTTCAATTAGCACTAGAAGAAAAAAACTTAGCGCGCTCACGTTTGGCCGAAATCAAGTTTGAACACTCTAAGGCCAAAGTTCTTTTAGCTAGAACGATTGGAATTGAAGACTTCCCTGGTGAGCGTTTTGAAAAGCTCGTTGTTTCACGCAAATAATCTACTCAAGGCCTAGTTATGATTTCAAGATATGACATTAAAGAAGTTAGTGATCTTTGGAGTGAGCATGCTCGCTATGAGTCCTTTCTAGAAGTCGAACTGGCACTTTTGCAGGCTTGGGAAGAACAAGCTGATTTCGTTCCTAAGGGAACGGCTGCGAAGATTAAAGAGATCGCCAAGGTTAATACTGAACGCGTAGATGAAATCGAAAAAATCACTCGCCACGATGTTATCGCTTTTTGCACCATGATTTCAGAACAAGTTCCCGTCGAATTAGGTCGCTGGTTTCATTATGGTGTGACTTCTTCAGATATCATCGACACCGCCATGAACCTTCAGATCAAACGATCTCTTAAGCTAGTTGAAAAAGAGCTCAAACAAGTTCAATTAGAGCTAGCAAGTAGAGCAAAAGAGCTGAAGAACTTAACTACCCTTGGACGCAGTCACGGCATGATGGCAGAGCCGATGAGCTTTGGACAAAAGCTTCTAGGTCATTACTGTGAGTTTGCAAGACGTGCACAAGATCTTAAACGTTATATTGAAAATGAACTGACCGCTCAAACTTCTGGAGCCGTCGGAAATTATGCGATCTTAAATCCTAAGATTGAAACAAGAGTGGCTGAACTTTTAGATTTAAAAGTGGAGCCGGTTTCAACACAAATTATTCCAAGAGACCGTGTCGCTAATCTGATTCATCTTGGTGCCCAAATTGGAAACGCTATTGAGCGTTTAAGTATTGAGATCAGACACCTTCATAGAAGTGAAGTTGGTGAAGTGCATGAAGGTTTTTCTAAAGGGCAAAAAGGCAGCTCGACCATGCCGCATAAGAAAAACCCGGTATCAGCCGAAAACCTTTCAGGTATGGCGCGCTATCTTAGATCCCACGTCACTCTTGCTGATGAAAACACCCTTCTTTGGCATGAGCGCGATATCAGTCACTCAAGTGCAGAGCGCATGATGCTGCCAGATCATCTAGGGATTTTAGTTTATTCTCTAAGAAGACTTAGCACGACAGTTCGTGATCTCGTGGTTCACGAAGATGTTGTGACTGATAGAGTAAAAATGGTGGACGGTTACCTTTCAAGTTTTTATCTGCACCACCTTTTAAGTCATAGTGATGAAACTAGAGAAGATATTTACGCTAAAGTTCAAGCTGCTGCTTTTGAAGCAAAAGAAGTTGGTCAATTTAAAGCGATTTTACAAGAAAAAGTCTCAATCAAACTTCCAGAGACTCCAAAGAATTTAGGCCTTGCTCATACTCAAGAAGTTTTTGAAAGGGTGTTTGCAGAGTATCCGTTATAGTAAGCTGATTATTAAATTGTATTATTGATCTTTCTTAAGCTTTATAGATATTTTCAAAACTAGAATCGGTAAAAAAATATCAATAAGAATAGCTGTGCCCAATATAGACAAACTTTTAATTTTCCAAGAGTAAAACAAAAGAATCGCATTACTTAAAATCAAAAAAATATAAACTATAATGTTAGTACTTTTAGTAACCAATTTTTTAACGTTCCCGCATTTATCACAAGTTAATGTCTCTAGGTTTTTTAGGTAAAGGTCGGTCACAGTCAAAGCCTGGCTACTTTCACAAGAAGAACATATAATCTTTTCAGCTTCAAGTAACCTGATCAACAGAGGCCCCCAATTTCAAAGAAAATTTCCTGTTATCTATATCTTAAATGTAAATGAAACCAGTAACCCTGATAATATCAAAAAGTAGCCTGCATAATATATAATAGATATTTTTTCTGACATGAAATTTGTTCCAAAGGAAAAGAATTTTCCTTTTTTGAAAACATGAATTTTAGCACTTAAAAATAATATAAAACCTAATACTATTAAACCAATCCCATATAAACTAGAGAGCATGTATTCATCGAAAACAGCAAGGACAATTGCAATTAGAATGAAAAACCATATTAGTCCAAGAACACCTAAGATGATCCTTCCAATAAATGTATTCTTTAAAATATTATATTCCAATTAGCTCACATCCAAAAAGATAGCTTCAATAAATACTATTACAATGAAATCAGCCATATTTAATAAAACTACATTTTTCGCTCGAACAGAAATAAACTATAAAATTACTAATCGTAAATAATATTATAAATAACCAAGTCAGCAATAGTACTTTACTGTACTTGTTAGAAATTTCTTTATTGACAGCTTTAGAAGTGACAACTTTCATATATAAAAGAGGTATGTTTAACATCAATTGCTCACGCATCCGAAGTTCCTTAAACATTTCCTTCTTAAGATTACTCATTTTAAAATTCAAATAAAGTATAAATAAAAATAAGACGATATTTAAATAGGTAAAATTTAAAATTTCCATACCTTGTATTTTAAAACCCAAAACGTTCTTTGAAAGTATAACGTATTATTCGCTTAAAGATTAATACTACAATATATTAACTCTAACGTACTTTGTGTTCAAGTTCCAGCACACCTTTACGTAAACGGTGCTTTCGGCCAAGTGTATTGGAGCCTATCTTTACTTAGTCCTCGTGTAACTTCAATAAAGAATTTGCTTATTAATCAATACTGAACTTTCTATTAAGAAAAAAGATCCTAGTTATCATTCTTTAGAAATTTTTCAAGATTACTTATGTAAGAATCTTTAAAGTTTTCAGGATAAAATGCTCTTGTTTTTATTTTTGGAGATAGCAATAAAGCAGTTTTCTCATTTTGATCAAGAAGATACTTTACAGATAAAATATTTTTGTCTTGGAAGAATCTTTTAACTGAAGTAATTTTCTCAGTTGAAACAACAGCACCTCCAATTAAAATATGATTTTTATCGAGCACTTTATAGGTCTTAATTCTTGTATAAATAAAACCAAACAGAATTGCGAGCAGAATCGTTGGAATTAAAGCTATCTTTAAAATATAACTCTCTAGCATGATAAAAACCAATCCAATTCCAGTAACAACGACAAGAGAAATCATCAAGACAGTTTTAATGGCTTTAATCTTAATCAGATCACTTTCAATACTTGAGGTAAAATGCTTGTTTATCTCCGACATGAACTTACCTCCATACTTTCTCCTCCAAGCTGATAAATATTCAGATTCAGATTCCGATTTTATATAAACACTGCTTCAGACTAAGTATGCTGGGACCTATCTTTCATCTAAAATCCCAAAGCTTTAATAATTTCGATTGCTTCATTTGAGTCAGCCTCTTGGATATAAATACAAGACTCTTGCGTATAGGCTAATCCTCCATGGACTCCGCCCATACCAGCCTCAGTTAAAGTGTATTGAATATTACTAGTTTCAAAAGATTTTATTATCATTTGAATTTTTATAACGTCATTGCTCTTAAAAATTAAATACTTCATAAATATTAACCCTAACCTACATTGTGCGACCTGATATCACCTTGGATCATGCCCTAGAAAGTAATTTATAATCATAAACCATCCAATAACAAAGAAGAAAATCGCCCCCTTTATACTATAAGGCGGTGTATTCTTTTTATATTTCACGAAGAAATATCCGACTGATGTTAAAATTAATATAGACCCAATTATCGCCAACATAATATTTCCAATACGACATAGTTTAAAAATCACAAATCTAATTATTCTAGATTTTTTGATGAAGTGTTAATCCTTCAAAAGCCACCAAATATAAATCAATCCAATAAAGCAAAGAAGTAGTAAACCTGCATAAATCAGAATGCCATAAGAGCATGCAACTGGGAATGGCAGTCTGTATGCGGATAATATTAAGCATTTACCACCTATGTATGTTTCAACACATGAATACATGAAAAAAAGTATGGGTATACCAAATAATACTAATATTAGGTTTCTCATAATTAATTCAGTCTAATTATCCATAATCAAAAAGTAATACTGAACCTAAACAAGCTATATCTACTTGCTAGATTCTTTATTAATAATAAGTTTTATTTCTTGCCAATATTTGGAATTTTTCAAGTTAACTAGATCAGAATCGCTAACAACATAAGAGTATTTATCAAATCCTAATTCAAATGACTTTAGTAAATATTGCTGAGCACTTTTCAAATCACCAGCCTTAGATTCAAGACAAGCTAAATTATAGCAATCAATATTACCACCATTTAAACATAATTCTGTTGCAAGCTGCTTAGCCTCATCAACTTTCCCAAAGTTTACAAGCTTAACGACCTTATCAGAGCAAGACTTCAGGTCACCAAAGTTACAAGCGATCTCAGAGAATAAAAACTGCTCTTTATCAGTCGTAGATATACCCCATCCTGTTATGCACGCATTTATATCACCCATTTGACAAGCGACCATTGAATATTTTTTAGAATTTTCCAATTCATTCATTTCTCTATAGAAGTAAGCAAGTAGTGAGCACGATAGCCTATCTAATTTTTCACATTCCTTAATTAGCTCCTTCTCTTCTTTAAGTGTTGGTCTATAAATCGCCAATTTATTTTTCCAAATAGAACAATTCTCATTGTCAAAATTATTTGTGCAGTATTCAAAATTATTGGCCCAAATTTCTGAAAGAGAATTTTCACTATTACAACTAAGTAAGGATAATAGAGGTATAATAAAAATTAAAAGCATTTTTGACCTACAGGCATTGGATATATATTCAAGTTCCAGCACACCTTTACGTAAATAGTTCTTCCAGCCAAGTTCGTTGATGCCTATCTTCATGCTTTTAAGTCAATGTTAAGCATGTTTGCACTCATTAGTAATATTTCTTTCATGCTCAAAGTTACGTTTCCATTTTCCTTTTTCACAACAAGTATTTTCTTTTCTTTAATCATACTTAAAACTTCTTTTTCAGAGATACCGATTATAACAGCTGCTTCATCGAAAGAAAGATCTGCATCTTCATCAATTTCTACTTTTTCATGTTTTTTAATTTTCATTACTTTATCTCAATCTTTTTTATTGCTTAAATTTATATTCAGGTTCGACACTTCTCTATATATAATCAGTTCATCCAACTCCATTGGTCGGATTGTTATCAGTTTCTTCAAAAATTTTCTTATGATCTCTTTGATCCTCGAGGTACTTTCCATTGCGTTTATCCCTTTCTTTAATAATAGCAATATCAACGAAAAATAGAATAATATGAACCAATATCACCCATACTTTATGGAAGTCAGCCAACATCATTAGGATTTGCGTTAAAGAATGCGATGAAAGTATTAACAATAGTTTAATTTTCAAATTCTTCCTCAAAATCAATAATAATATTCAGCAAGGCATTTTTATTAAAATATTCTTACTTAAACTAGACTAATATCGAAGTAAACTGATAACTATGTTTTTCTTAATAAAGTTAAAAACTTTAAGGCCTCATTGTTATTGTCATTATCTTTTCTCTCATTACTTGAAAGTAATACAATACCTGCCTGAGACAAAATTGAACAAATCCATGGACTGAGTTTATTATCAACCATTCTTTGATGAATTTCTTTCAAAGTATCAATATTTAAGTCACAATTGTTAGTACTTTTATTCATTAAGGTTTGAAGCAAATAGCTAACAGATTCATGATCTCCATCTTTAAAGATTGTCATTAGTTCAGAGAGATTTTTATCAAGTTCATCTGTACTTGTGAGAGCTTTGACTACTAAGGCATAAGCTTTAAATTGCATAAACTTCCTTTTAATAACTATATATTCTACACCATCTCGAATTAGTTAGAGATTACTTAACCACAACAGCTAAGTACCTAGAATTCCTTGGCCAACATACTCTTAGAAGTAAATATGTTAATATATTTTAAGGAGTGAATGTTGAAACGAATTGATATAGAGAACCTATTAAATCTTCTTAATGAGCGTCTGGCGAATGAAAACGAGACCAGAGAATTAGTTGTATGCAGAGGAGCTGCACTCATACTCAATAATTATAAGAAAGAAGAAACTGCAGATATTGATATCCTTAGTTCTGATAAAGACGAGCTACTTAAGAGGCTCTCTTTAGAGATAGCAAAAAAGAATCTTGGTTTAAGGAGTGATTGGCTTAATTCAAATGCTGCAAGTTTTTTCAAAAGACATAACCCTCTTCCTGTAGGTTGGGAAAAACGTTTAGTTCAATCCTTTAAAGCTTCTCATTTAACGGTTAAGTCTCTTTCTGAGGAGGATATGCTTTTCAGTAAGATATGTTCTCACATAGACCGTGAAATGGATGAAGCTGATATCAAAGAGCTTGCAAGGACGAAAGAGCTTTTCGAAAACACAGTACGCAAGATTGTAAAGCTTAAGAAGTTTCAAGACACAGCTTCAACACTCATTATAGGTGAACTTCGTGTCAGGTTGGGATTTGATGATGATGACCAATGATGATCCATATATCTTACTTGCAAATCTAGGCATCTCATTTAATAGAGATATTGATATCGCATTATCTCCAGAAGAGTGTTTTATTGCTTTAATTGAGCAACATAATATTCTTGAAGATCGACGTTTATTATCCTTAACCATACTTGCTTTTGAAAATATTCAAAATTATCTAAGGCCTGACTTGTTTAAGAGATTGGCCTCGGACATGACTGCCAAAGGGTGTTCTGTTTTAGGGGGGATAATATTTAGAGATCATTTAATAACACCAGGGCGTTGGAGCGGACTACAAAATGTTCTAAAAAAATATAGAGTACGCGATCTTTTGGTTGGTAATGAAAAAATTATCAAAGAAAAGGGAGCAGATAATTTTTTCGAATCTTTTGGAATTAGGATGACTCAAGTCAATAAATCGAGCAGTAAAAAACTATTAGATAGAGAATGGTATTTGTCGCATAACCCATGGCTTAAAAATAGAGTGTTTTTTGGTCCCTCAACGCGAGCAGACGTTTATACCGTTAAAACTAATTTTTTAGAATCAACCGCCTATCGTTTTATGGAAAGGTTTAATTATACGCCCTCCTCTCTTTACGGAATTTGGAATGAAATGACACTTGCACAGACTCTTGGTGCGTACTAATCATGTTTCAAAACATTAACGCAACAGTGCTTCAGGCCAAGTGTGTTGGAGCCTGTCTTCAATTGATTATCAATATTTCCACAAGTATCAAAGCTTTGCGCCTGCATGATGACTCCTGTTTGAGAGTTGATTACCTTTATGTTTGCTTTAATACAGGTCAATATTTTGGAACAAAGCTTCCTTGACGCGAAAGTCAGTCAAAGACTGTCAGTGGTAATGACTATTTTAAAAGTAGAAAGTACGGCTCTCTTAACCCGCATTTTCTTTAGATTGTGAATTAAAGAAAGTCCTCAATCTTACCAATATTATTATACTTAAAATCAAGGTAAGTTTTGGCCTCGCAAGAGGTCTTGTTGCCATTCTCACAACCAAAACGGGTTAATTCAAAAGCTTCCTCATCACGATAAGAAAGTCCCTTATGTGAAGCATATGCAAAGACTGCACAAGAGGCATACAAACCTAGCACACAACTTTTTTTATAAATATTGAGACCAGTCTCTCTGCGTCGAGGATCCTTGGAGTTTAGTTCCGATCGACCAATTTTAAGGCAACCTTTGTCAAAAAATCTTTGCAACGAAGAGACATAGAGGGAGCAGTCATCACGAGTATCCCTATCCACTAGAGAAGGACTTTGAACTTTTGAATTAACCATCTGTGGATAGTTCAAGGAAATTAACAACAATATAAGTATATTTAGATTTTTCATACTTCACTAAGTATTCTAACATTAAACTCAAATGATTCCCAAAATCAGAGCTTTTAGCTATATCTTTTACACAATCAATTAGTATCTTGACCTATTTCTAATGCCTTGCGATCCATTCTTCTTCGAGTTTCTTCCGCTTCCTGTTCTGCTTGCCTCTGTCTTTCATCTTCCACTTGCTGCTCATAAGTCGGCGTCGGTGTTGGCTCAGGTGTAGAATTAAGCAAATTATCTAATGCATCATCACGGCCCGAATCATCCGCAGGACACCTGTCCTGTAGCCCGCTCGGATCAATCAAATTCACCGGATCATTATTCACATAGCGGTAAATATTTACGGCATCACCATCAAATCTAATCAAATTTCTCCTGCACTTAGACTCTTTTCAATTTATTAATATATAAAGCAAAGCAATAAGAGAATGTAGGAGCGAGTGTAAAAAATAATGCAATACATATACTGTTTATACTCCAAACAATATTGCTAGTAATAATTTTAAAACTAGCTCCAATAATGAAGATAGTTTGAAAAATAATATAAACACTTCTTACTTGATTCCCCTTAAAGGGATTTGAAGCAAGAAGTATTTTGACAAAACTGATAGTTAAAGTAGTAAAGCAAATTAAATAGACAAAAAGAATAATTCCTAAATAATTCATAATACCTCAATTCTATTATGGTGAACATGAACTGGGAATGCTCCAAAACCACCAGCAACTCCACCCAGAACTGACCCAGTTAAAACGGCTCCAGCAAGAGTAAAAACGAACGTCCCTCCGGATCAGTCAAATTCACCGGATCATTCTCAACGTATCGATACAGGTTTCCATCACCGCCATTAAACTTAATCGGATCCTTCGTGGTCCAACAGCCGGTGTAAGGATGATAATTCCGTACATCATTAATTTTCAAAGCTAAGTTCATAAAAACATTATAACACGAGTTAAAAGCTGAGATTGTTAAAATATTGGAATCTGGAAAATTGGCACGCTATTGGCACGATAGAATTTAGTGTGCCACAGTTATTCTTACCACCAATATTGATTCTTAAATTAAATGTTTGGATTATAAAATTGATGTAAGGAATATAAAATTTCGTTTTATAAAATAACAGCGTGCCAAGGATCGTGCCAAAACAAAATTTAAAACACCATTAAGATTAATGGAGTAGAAATCACAACCAATGCATCTAAAATTAAAAGATTATAAATTCTGATACGTATTTTGTCAGCGGCTTGAACGTCTAACTCATCTAACTTCTTCAACATTTTTATACGCTCAATGGAAATCAATTTCATAAATTCCCAAAAATTAAATTTAGATCCTTTTTTAATATTTCCAATCAATGCATCAACTTTATTATTTTCAACTTGTGCAGCTATTGAAACTTCAATTCTTTTTTTTATATTTTGTATAATAATTATTATAAATATTATTACAAACACCTTCTGCTCAATTGTTATTTGCATAGCGGTGCCCCAGTAAAGGCTTGCGTAAAGTAATCAGCTGCCAAGCCATATGCTCCTATTGCTCCAGCTCCAAAACCAAAAGTGGTCCCAATAGTTGCTGCAGATGAAAATGCAACCGCAGCCAGAGCATTACCAGCCAACAAGGCTCCTGTTCCAAGTAAAAAGGCATTTGCATCCTGTATGTTTAACCCTGCAACAATACCAACCCCAATAGCGATACCAATACCAACGAAATTACCTGTAGTGTCAATTTTATTAATTGGATCATTTTTAACATAGCGATATAAGTTCCCGTCCCCACCATCAAATCGGATAGGATCTTTTGAAGTCCAGCGACCTGTTTGTGGGTCGTAGTCGCGGGCACCAAAGCGAATTAAATCAGTATCACGATCAGTTAATCCACCAGCAAAACCAAAAGGTACTAAAGCACTACCTGATTGATTTTCAATATTTCCAAAAGCATCAAAGCTTTGCGCCTGCACGATGACTCCCGTTTGTGAATTAATCACCTGGCGAACACTACCTAAATGATCACTAATAATAGTATAGCGTACTTCATCTTTAATCGCATAATCGGGTACATGGGATTTAAGATATTGTCATAAATCATTGGCAGCAGGCACTGGACAAGAGTTAAGAAAAATTAACACCAACTTTTCCTTTGTAAAGTTTAGTTACTGAAAATATAGAAATATTGAAATTAAAAAATATTTTTTATTTTGAAATATTTTGGATTAACCGATGATGACTTTATCAAAAATTAACGAAGGCTTTTAATATGCGTATTTTACTATTTGCTTTGTTCATTCCATTGTTATCATTTGCTCAAACTTCCTCAAATGATAATGAACCTCAAGTTAATAGCAACGAAATTGAGCCTGTTCGACTAGTTAGAGCGGTTGACGATCGTAAACAATTGATTCGTCAACGTAGAGATCTTCTTGATGTGGCTTCTGACTCATCTCCAACAGAAGTTCAAGTCGAAAAATAAAAATAACAGTTTAGTTAGGTGGTACGTATGTTGATAAAACTATTAACAATTATATCTTTGCTTTCCTCAATACAACCTTTGTATGCAACTTCTGGTCATAGCAAAGGGCATTCATATAAACACAAGAGTGAACATAAGCATTCACAACATAAGCCCAAGATCTTTAAGCATCACCACAGAAGTAATGATAAGTTAATTATTCATACACCGCAGTGGTTTGATTATTCGCACTCAAGTGGGTTCTATGTTTTTGGTCTTGTACAAAATATTAGCAGCGATTTTAGAGTTTTAGTTAATAGAGAAGTAGCTCAAATTGATAGCTCAGGAAACTTCAGTTCAAAAGTTAGTATTAATAATCATTTCTCTGTTCAACCTAATTATAATTGAACTTCAATATAAAAAACATCATAAATGGAAAACCCTGCAACATGAAATAATTGTTGTTAAGGCAGATCGATTCAATCACTTACTTGAACCCGTTGCAAATTTGTCATGTAATCAGGTTGCTCCGAATCAGAACTATATCGTTAATTGTTCTGCAAGTTCTTCTCTTGATTATGATGGCAGTTTAAGAGATTTCTTTTGGATCATTGATGATGGGGCTAAGATACTACGTGGAGAGAATGTTGTATTTGATGCTGGCGAGGATTCAAACCATGAAATAAAGTTAATTGCAGTTGATGATGATGGTCTGCAAGGTGTATCCAGTACATTCCTTGAAGTTGCACCATTAAATTCAGCACCTAATGTCGCAATTAGTCTGAGTTCTGATACTGGAATAGTTCCCGCAAATATAAGTGCTTCAGCAACCGTTAATGATCCAGATAATAATCTTGAATCAGTTAAGTGGAGTGCTTCAAATGGTCAGTATTCAGAAGGTTTAAATTTTAATTTACAAGTCGATGTTCCTGGCCCACTAACTATCAGCCTTGTTGCAACTGATTCTTTGGGAGCTCAAACAAAGAAAGTTGTATTCTTTAATGGTGAAGCACCTCTTATTCCTGATCCTTCGACATTAGCACCAGAATCTTTACAGAATCAAGTCACGAACTTTAGCGAATCTGTTTCATTTTTATATTCAGGTGAAAATCCAATTCAAAAAGATGTCACACCGGGTGCTATTAAAGAGTCTAGGATCGCTGTGGCTACAGGTCGTGTATTAGACAATTCGGGACAACCTATTAAAGGTGTGAAGATATCGTTTAATGAACAACAAAAATATGGTCACACTTATACGAGAGACGATGGTAAGTATGATATTGCTTTTAATAGCGGTACTTACACATTAAAAATTCAAAAATTCGGTTATATCTCTGCACAACGAGATTTTACGATTGGTGTCGGTGGCTATACTAACTTAGAAGATATTATCTTAGTTCAATTAAACGAAAATGTTACTCCAGTGACAATGTCTAGTAATGAGGCGCAACTAGCAGTGGGTGAAAGCGTATCCGACTCAAGAGGAGAAAGAACTCATATTGTTGTTGTTCCGGCACAAACTCTTGCTAAGGCTGTGCTCCCAGATGGTTCTGAGCAAAATCTTCCAATCGCTTCAATTAGAGTTACAGAATTTACACAGGGAGAGAATGGACCAAAAAGAATGCCCGCAGATCTACCGAGTGCTACTGCCTATACTATGGCCGCGAACTTCCATGTCGATGAAGCTGCTTTAATGGGGGCTGAAACTGTAATTTTCAATAAACCAGTTATACATTATGTTGATAATTTTTTAAGAGCTCCCGCAGGAACAGCAGTGCCTTTAGCAACATACGATGAAAAATGTGGAGCTTGGCTTCCTGGAAAAGACGGTTTTATTGTCGATATTCTAGGGGTTGAAAACGGCCTTGCACAAATTGATGCCAATGGAGATGGGGTTGTAGATGATCAAGATATTTTAGCTCAATACGAGATTTCAGTTGATGAACTTGAACTTCTTGCAACACGCTACATTGCAGGATCATCAGTTGCTCGATATGAACTTTATCACTTTTCAAGTACAGATGCTAACTACTCGCAAGGTACTAATAGTAGCGGCAATAGTCCCAATGTTTCTGGTTCCGGGAATCACAATACTTATGGAACAGGTCAATCTGCCTGTGGCTCTATTTTAAACCTACAAGATTGCTCGTTAGGAGAAGTCATTGATTTGGTTGGTTCTGAATTAAAACTTTTCTATAATTCAAAATTTGATGCAAACAACAAAAATGGTCTTGAATATGAGTTGAGTCTTTCAAATGATGAGATCGATGCGAAGTCTATTCGCTTGCGTTATAATATTGCAGGTCATGATTTTGAGTACAACTATCAAGCCCAACCTGATCTTAAACATCTTATTAAATGGGATGGGACAAACAAATACGGAAAAAAGATCTTTGGAAGTATTCCCGTAGATGTTGAAGTTACCTACCTGTACGATTCATTTTATAGATACTTTGAATATACTAACCTTGCTAGTTTTGCATCAACTCCTTGGCAAAACCTTGAGCCTGGCGAAACAATTCCGGCACCAGATTTTGAAGTATCTAAAAAGTTTAGAGTTTATCTATCCAACCAGTTCTATAAGCCTGTCGCTAATATGTTTATAAGTGATCAACATTTTTATGATCCTGGTATGCAACGAATTTTTTATGGAGATGGAACACAACGAAATATTGCAGAAAAATCACAGGTTACAGTCAAGCCTTTTGACAAGTTCTTTGGTGCCTCGGCTAAGAATCCAGTTACAGGAGAATTATATTTTACTAAATATATTGATGATCAAGGAAATTACAATCGTACTTGTATACATAAAATGACTGCAAGTGGCGATATCATTAGAGTTGCTGGACGAGCCCCTTGCTATGAAACTTCTAACGAAGTTCCAACTGAAAGATATCCAGATAAAGACGAGACGAAATTTATCTATATTAATAAATTACAATTTGATGAAAAAGGTAATCTCTTTTTTAACGATATCGCAGCCAACGTTATTTACAAGTTTAGTGAAGATATTGGACGTCTAGAGCGCATTGCTGGAACAGGTCTTTACCCTGATGTTGTCAACGATGACACTTTTCATAATTATATCGATCAAGTTGCTTATGAAGCTGACTTTCCATTTTATTCATTTTCTTTAGGACAACAAGGCTGGATCTATATATCAACTTATAGTGGTATCTATATGATCAATCCTTGCGATGAATATAGATTGCGTGGCTACTGGTACAACCCATTTTTCATGCCTAAATTTATTGAAAGTATGACGGTTGATAAGGGAACTGGAAATATCTTCTATGCAAATGGCCTTGACTCTTTTGTTCCCGAGGCTCCTGGAGCTGCCTGGATGCATCTTGGATTTGTACGACCAGACGGAGTCTCAGGATATTTATCACGAATTGGCGTTAACCCTTTTTGTGACTTTCTTCAACCATGTGGTTTAGAGCCTCCTCGTAGATTTATGGAAGATGTTTCAGTTGGTGGTTATGCTCAACTTTTACTAGATGATGGTAGCTTTTTAACTTCAGCTTCATTCTATACAAACTTTGACTTCTCTCAGGGTGAAAGTGGTGCAGTTCTTAGACGAAAACCTTCAGGAGAATTAGACGTTCTCGTCGGAGGAGGCGAAATTCCAACTGATCAAAACTTTATTAGCCCTGTTGATGGACCTGACTTACGAATTCCATGGTCGATGGAAAGCTTTGTTGAACTTGATAACGGCGACATACTTGTTACAACTTGGAATAGAAGTAAATCATTTACTTTCAATTTACCTCGCCCTGAAAACCAAACTCAACTAAGCGAACACCGTGTCGCTGATAGTACCCGTAATGAAGTCTATATTTTTGACAACAAAGGACGCCACTTAAAAACATTCGACTTAATGACCAATGCATTAAAATGGGAATTTAACTATAACTCTTCAGGTGAAATTGTAAGTGCTAAAGATCGAAATGGACTTATTACAAATATTGAAAGAGATTCTGATGGGCAACCAGTTTCAATCGTTGCACCTTTTGGCCAACGAACGGAACTTACAGTTCAAAATGGACAGATTACAGCAGTTTCAAACCCGGCTTCAAATACTTGGCAATTGAATTATGGTCAGAATGAACTGCTTGAATCATTTACGAACCCAAGAGGACTAGCCTCAATTTTTGAATATAATAGTGAGTTTGATCTTATCTCTGATACAAATGCAAAAGGAGCTAAGGCAACTTTAGCAAAAGAACAAGATGATGCTAATCGCTTTTCATATACATTTATTTCAACAGAAGGTGTTGTTCAATCACTGGAATCTAATTTCAGAGATGAAGGACATGTGATTGAAGATAAGAAAGCTGAGCGTCTATCTCCCACCGTAACCACCCAGTACCGTGATACCGCATTTACACGCGAGCCTAGACGTTCGATGAGTATAAGGCAATCTCTCGATCCACACAGCTCTTTTGCTTCTAGTTATTCAAGTTCACGTGTCGTTGAGGTTAATGATGGCGCACAGCCTTTATTTGGATATAGTTTTCTTGAAAATAGGCAATTAGAGCTTAACGGTGATCAAGTTATTGCCAAAAATAAGTACTTCTCAAAACAAGGTGAGTTTTCAGATTTAGTACAAAGTTGGACTGAGAGATATGATGTTTCTAATCGTACTATGACCCGAACATCTGCTGAAGGTAGAGTATCGCTTGTTGAGTATGATGATAAAGGTAGAAGCATTGCTAGCTTAGAACCGGGCGATGTAGAAACTCAAACGACTTATAATAATATCGGTAAAGTAGAAAGTATCGTTCAAGGAAATCGATCAAACCTCTTTGAATACGATTCTCTTGGAAGAGTCGTTAGGTCGACAGATGCGATTGGACAAGTTTGGACCTATGATTGGGATGATGCTAATAGATTGATTTTCGAACAGGATCCAGCAGGAGATCAAACACTTTATTCATACGATCAAGGCGGAAACAGAACTTCAATCACACTCCCTGGTGGTCGAATTCATCAATTCTCTTTTGATGCACTTGATATGGAGCAACTATACACCCCTCCAACAATTGGTCAAAATACTAGTATTCAGACAAACTTTGATAACGATCGTCGATTACAGCAGGCTGTATATCCTAATGGAGAAAGTATTAACTATAGTCGAATCGCTGATATTGCAGGTGTAGCGACAGCAGTCGACAAGGTTAAAACAATTGAACATCGACTCAGTGATGGCCGTCTACGCTCAACGAGTTTTGGTCATGACCATGTTGATACAGGGCTACCAACCAATATAATTGTTAATGAACAAGCGAGCGACTCAATTATTTTAGAGTACGCTTATCTCGGTGATTTAAAGTCCGAGGAGTTGATGAAGGTAAATGGTCAGACAGAAGGTATTCTTTCATGGAATTTTGACGACTTCCTTCGTCCTACATCGTTACAGGTTAATACAGGCTCGCAAAGTGAAACTGTATTGATGAATTATGACCGTGATAACCTTTTAACTTCTTTGGGGAATCAAACAATAAACCGTGACGCTTCAAGTGGTCGAGTTGCCAATATTTCTCTTGATCAAGTTTCTCAAGATTTTTCATATAATCAATATGGAGAACTAATTAATAGCAATGTACTTTCATCTGGCGGGTTAGTTTTCAACGAACAAGTTCTTGAGCGTGATGGTTTAGGTCGTATTGTTAGAAAGCAAGAAACGGATAGCTTTGGCACATCAGAATTCATATACACCTATGACTTAAAAGGACAATTGCTACAAGTAGAGCGAGATGGAGCGGTGGTTGCTAGTTATAGTTATGATATTCGTGGTAATCGCCTAAGTTCTTTGGCACTGCAATTACCTGTAAGCTACGACTCACAAGACAGACTATTAAGTGATGGCTTATACAGCTATTCCTATGATGCTAACGGAGCGTTGTCATCAAAGGTGGAGCTTTCTAGTGGGGATGAGCTAAAGCTTAGCTACGATGCCTTATCAAATTTGAAAAAAGCAGAGCTGTCGGACGGAAGAACCATTGAGTATTTGATTGATGGACGCAATCGTCGAGTTGGTAAAAAGGTAAATGGAGTCTTAAAGACCACGTGGCTTTATCAAGATCAGCTCAATCCTGTGGCTCAGATTGACTATGATGCTACTGGCACAGCTACGTCCACATTCTTCTTCTATGGTACAAAATCCCATGTTCCCGATTATGCGATTAAAGATGAAGTACGCTATACTATTATTAGTGATCATTTAGGTAGTGTTCGTCAGGTGATTAATTCACAAACGGGAGTCATCGTGCAGGCGCAAAGCTTTGATGCTTTTGGAAATATTGAAAATCAATCAGGTAGTGTTTTAGTACCTTTTGGTTTTGCTGGTGGATTAACTGATCGTGATACTGATTTAATTCGCTTTGGTGCCCGCGACTACGACCCACAAACAGGTCGCTGGACTTCAAAAGATCCGATTAGATTTGATGGTGATGCCGTAAATATTTACCGCTATGTGAATAATGATCCGGTGAATCTGATTGATCCAGAGGGGCTTTGCTGGGACAATTTATTCAATAAAAGTGATAAAAATAATTTAGAAAATAAAGCGGCAGAAAGCATGAAAAAAAATTATAACAAGAACGGCAATAGTAACGTGATCCCAGGAACAAATAAGACATGCGATAAAAATGGTAATTGTAAAGATTCACAAGCAGCTAAAGAAGCTGAGTTAAAACGTAGACAATTTCTCCAATGCAAGTGGCAGGGAGTCTGTCAACCAGGCCAGTATCAAGAACCAATGAATAAATAGCTTTAGAGGTTTAAAATAAGAATTGACTTAAAAAAAACTAAGTTTTTGTTTCAAATTATAAGCATTAATTTGATCTATTTTCTAGTTCTGCCATTTGTAAAAGATGTTTACATAAGTAGGTTTTTCTTCTGTAGCTATTTCATTGTAATGCTTGTTTTTCCCCTTCGAAGCATGCTTTTCATCGTTCGAAGTAAGTTTGAAATAAATAGACTAGAGGCTGCAGCATTTACATTGGCAGCACTATATGTCCCATGTTTTTTAGTATTTTTTATTATTGGAATTATATTCGTTAAAAGAAAAAAAATATTTAGGGTGACATTTGCTGTTGCCTTCGTATTTCAAACTCTGTTGGTATTAATCTCGAATTCTCATCATGAGTTGAGTGAAGATACTAGTCACCTATTTAGTTTTAAAAACGTCATTATTTCTAGTTCTAGTTATGCACAGTATAACTACAAATTAAATAATATTGATAAGCAAATCATCGAACAATCAAATCTTTTGGGCGAAAACTGTGGAAATCGAGAGGTTAATCAAAAGTATCTAAAATGTGTAGATGATTTTTTTAGAGAAGTACGACTAAATCTAGTCGACAACATTTTTAATTTTGAAACATTCCTCTTGTTTTATAGTGAGAATTTATTTTTGACCTTTGGAGATTCTATTAATATGCATAAAGAACCTGATTATAGAATGAATGAATTTAAAGAAATTGTCGCAAGATATAGCAGTGCTTATATTTATAAATGTAATTCTGGGATAGATTTTAATATTATTTCTAATTTATTTAATGTTAATTCTCTTTCGGTTTCATTTTTTGAAAGAATGCTTATTTTATTTGAACAAAATCATCAAATAGAAGAATTTGAAAAAATCTCAAAAGTTCGCTTTTTAAAGTTTTTAACTACCTATATAGATAAGATTAATTACAACTCTTATTCAGATTATTTTTTAAGATCAATATCAACATTACAATGTTCAAATTGAACTTAACAAAAAAGTCTCGCAGTATGATTCTATCAACCTTGTCATAAATATTCTTCACATAAAAGTTTTCAGAAAGTAGTGTATTTATGAATTTTATTCATTATTATAGTTCCAGCACTCTGAACTGGAAGCGCAGCTTTCGTAAAGGCGTGTTTGAATCTGAATATTAATATTTTTTAATATAATGAGGTGGTTATTAAAAACGCGGATAACCACCAATAGTTATACTAGGTCGTGAAGTCGAGGTCTAAGTAAATATACGTTCCATCTTCAAGAAGGATTCTAAAGTAAAAATTAGAACAATACTCACTCTCCCCCTCATCATACATTCGACTAACAACGGCTTTAACTTTGCCTTGCTTATTTAGCTTTTTAATATATTCACCCAAGTCATCTGCTTGATAGCTTAAGTCGTTAATCGCATACTTGGTTTCACTTGTTGTAACGTATTTACAACCATCTGCGTCTTCATCATTTGGCAAATCTTGTTCAATATCTTTAACAACTTCAACTAAAGTCATCGAGCTTGAAACTTGGCTGACGCCACCATCACCATTGCCAAAGTTAAAGTCTTCATCAAACATTTGATTAATAATAGAAGCATAACTGCGATCATCAGCCGCATTGAGATTTGTACTTCTCACACTCCAACTCTTTGTGATTTGTCCGTTGCCATCGACATTAAAAGTTCTAACCGCCACGGCCTTGCCAGCAACTTCAAGTTCTTTTTGAGAAAATTCAAACTTAATTTTAAGAACAGTTAGCTCTGAAGTCGTTTGATCGTAGAGTTTTTCTGTAACTTCAAAGTTTCCAGCTTCACATTTTTTTTGATCAAATTGATTAAAGCGATAGTCATCGCTAAGGATGTCCGAAGCCTCAAAACAAATCTTCGTCTTAATCGTTTTTGAACCTAATTCCTCGGCCTGTACTAATCCCGAAAACAGGGCTAAGCCTGCGAAAATAAAGTGCTTCATCATGTACCCCTTTGAATTTCGACATTAGTAGCAAAGGTGTTTTTTATTGACCACCAAGCCTGTAAAAAGTAACCGACCTAGGTGGATATTGCCCCTACATAGGGGCGTAAAATTATCGTGTTATAATGAATATAACGATCTGGAGGGACTTATGACTATGTTCCAGATGATGACCTTAGGTTTAATGTTAGTAAGCTCTAGCGTAGTGGCACAGGCCAATGAATGCTTAAGAGAGCTTATTAGCTCTAATGAGACTCATCGATTATTCCCCAACCTTTCCATCCAAGCTAGAAATAATAATTTCGATGAACGCACCCTCGCCTTTCTTGAAGAAGCCGGAAAATTTTGTGAATGCCATGAACAAAATAAAAACCCAAAAGAACTATTCACTGACACCATTTCAAGATTTGCCAATGAAGATAATTGCGCGGGTAAAAATCTTTTAGGTGAAAGCTTTCAAGTTCATGTTGAAGTAGCACAGCTTAAGCTTTCTCAAGAAATCACCAAGCGACTCACTCAGCGCTACCCTAGGGCGATCAGACAGCTTGCTTCTGTCGGCTCCTACAACCAAAAAATGACTTGTCTGCATGAAGTGATCTTATCTAATTGTGCGCGCTCCAATAGCTTGAAAATGGGCTACCAATGTATTCAAGAAATAACGACTTCCAGGGACTTTTCTAAGTACGAGTCTAAGTGCCCTGAATTTAACGATGAACCTATGCAAATAACCCAGCATAATGATTTGATGATCTAAGCGATTTTACAAAGTCTTAACTTAGTTGTGACATCGAACAAGCCAATTCAATCTATTCTAGATAAGTCACGAGAGTTAACTGCCATTTTCTCTACGGACAGCAGCATTTCCTGTACCTTCCCTTCCCTACACAGAAAGCCTCCCAATGACGGGGGGCTTTTTGTTTTTAAAGCTTCTCTACAATTTTCTTAACGTCTTGAGATTTACTTTTAGGCATGACAAGAACGGAATGTTCATTCGAGACAACAACGAGATCATTTACACCGACAAGTGCCGTTGTTTTTCCTGGAGTAAAAATAATATTACCTGAAGCTTCGTGAGTTAAAACGCGATCCCCGCTAACATTGAAGTTACCATCAGTTGCTTGCATGATTGATTCAAGCGCATCCCAAGATCCAAGATCATTCCAATCAAATTGAGATGGTACGACACTCACGAATTTACTTTTTTCCATGACAGCATAATCGATAGAGTCTTTAGGCATCTGTCCATAAATGTCGGCCAGAAGTTTTTCATCTTTTTTTGTAAGAGCATCGACGAGAGCATTGTAGCTTTTAAAAGTTTCTGGGCTACATGTTTCAAGCTCTCTTAGAAAAATTCCTATTGGTGAAACAAACATTCCAGCGTTCCAAAGATACTCTCCAGTCTTAAGATAACTCTTCGCTGTCTCTTGATCTGGTTTTTCTCTAAATTGTTTTACACTGAAAGCTTCGCCTTGAAGCTCGGCCTTTTGAATATAGCCGTAACCTGTATGCGGAAAAGTTGGAACAATTCCAATCGTTACGATTCTTTGTTGCTTACTAGCTTCAATGCTTGCGATCTCAACTGTTTTTCTAAAACCGTTTTCATTTAAAATCACGTGATCAGAAGGAACGATACAAACAACATCATCAAGCTTGGCGCCTTCAACCACTAATGCGGCAATGGCGAGCAAGATACATGGAGCCGTATTTCTTCCGGCCGGCTCAAAGATCAAACCATTCGTGGCGATATTATTTTTAGAGTGCTGCTTGGCCAACTCTTCTTGTGCTTTCACAGTGACGACGTAACGACGCTCACTTGGAATAAGACCCTCAAAGCGTTCTAAGGATTGAGTTAGTAATGATGTCTCACCTGCCAAGGCTAAGTACTGCTTAGGCTTTTTGGCCGTAGACTCAGGCCAAAAACGTGTTCCTTGACCGCCGGCCATAACAATTCCGTATAAATTCATCAATTACTCCTTAATTACTGACCATAGTTTAACCTAAAGTTTACAAAAATGGACTCTTAGATTTTCCCTATTGAACGATAAGAAAGAACGATTTCAAAAAAGCGTTTTTATGGACGAAACTGTATTTAACAAAAGGAGGCTTTATGAAAAAGCTAGTATTGATCGCTCTTATGGCCGTTGCAATTATGCCTTTATTACCTGAATCAAAAGCGGCTAATGACGCAACAGATAACACTCACAGTGTTAATGTTCCTATTAGTGTTCTGATGTCTAAGGATAAGTAAGTGGGACTAATCGAGTTGGCCAAAGACGTAATCTTGACCGAGAAATAATTCCTTCTCTTTTAAGATGTAATCTTTGGCTTGGCTTAAAGAATCAAATGCGCCTAAAGAAACACGAAACCAAGTTCCACGCCCTTCAATATTTTTTTGAGAAATGATTGGGTTATAACCTTTAACTTTAAAACCGTTAGCAAATTGCTCAGCTTCATTAAGAGTACGATAAGAGCCAAGCTGAATCGTATACTTACCACTCATCTCATCTTGCATTCTATTATCAGTCACAGGTGTTTCATCAACTTCAGTCTGATTTGATTCAATTTGTGGTTTATCTTCGACCGGCACAGCTTCTGGTCTTTTTTCCAGCTCTTCTTTGATTTTCTTTTCAAGATTTTCATTCATCTTTTGACGAAGGTCCTGTGTATCCAACTGAACTTCAGTTGGTCTTGAACCGTCATGAATCTCTTCTTCTTTCTTAGAGAGTAAATCAACAGTTTCTCTATCCACTTGCTCAAAGCCAGCTTTTTCAAAACTGTATTGCTTACCGACTTTAACCCCCAAAATAAAAGAGGTGACCCCGATAAGAATCATAAATACGAAAATTAGAAAAACTTCTTTTCGCTCGAAAACATAGAGATTTGATTTTTCATCCATATAGTCCATTTTAAACATGTGCGGCCTTCGGTGCAAAACAATTTTAAGAGGTTATACCTTCCTACCTGTGGCACAGACTTCGCATTCACCTTCAATATTCGAATCATCGTTCAATACAGGAGGTCACATGCTTAACGCACTTAATAATCAACGTGGACAAGGGGTCTTGGAGTACATCATTCTAACCAGTTTGATAGGAATGTTTTGCCTAGTCTCGGTCAAACAGTTCGGCAAAGTCATTGATAAACGAATAGATAGCATGCGCGAAAGCATCGTTGATAACATTCCAACTAATTAAGTATGTTTTTATCACCGATCATTTTAACTCTCACGATCTTGGTTTCAAGTTGCTTAGCTTGGTTTGGATTAATTCAAAAAGGAATTTGTTCTCACCAAGCTGATCGCTACTTCTTTGTCACTGTTACTAATAATCTTCATCAAACTGAACACGTCAATCAAGAAAAAACACTTAGCTGCCAAGGACGGTGGCGTTTCACTTTTGAAAAAAAATCTACTCATCACCCAAAAAGAATAGTCATGCAATTAGATGACTGGGGACTTGAGCGTGAATCAAAAAGGTAGCACGACTCTACTTTGCATGATGCTCATGAGTGGCATTACGCTCTTATGCTTTTACTCGCTACTAGTAGCGAGATCCCAGTACATTTCAAATCAATCCCGCGCTCAAACCTATCTATGCTTTAAAGATCAACTCAATAAACTTGATAGTTATACCTCTATGATGAGTAAGCTTAATCTCGCTATCAGCGTGAGTTTTAAACTCCAGGCGATTCCTAAGTTTAAGGCCATTCACCAAGGGCTGCTTATCTCTCAACAGGTTTATCATTTTTCATTTTTGCACAAAACAATGAAAAAAGGTCCGTGTCATTTCACGCAGCGCCTACCCTTCATTTATAACCTTCCCTACAGAACCAAAGCGAAACTGATGCTTGTCAGAAATATTGATGGCACAACCAAAGTTAAAAAGAAGAAAGAATGGAAAGTGACAATAAGCAATTACACCGGACAAAAATTAATCAAGCCTTCCTTCATGCTAGAGGCTTCACTTTCTTTTACCAAAGAACGCTTAAGTTTATTAGAGACCAAAGAAACTGCCATCGTGGAATGGTCGATCTCTCAAGTCTTTTCTTACTTGGAATTATCGCCGTGATGGTAGCGACAACCATGAATATACATTTTGAAATCGCTAGAAAACAAACCAAGCTAATGCAGGAGTTTCAACGTGAATGGAACAGAAAATGAGCTTTTCTTTCAGGCCTCAAAAAAAATTAAACGCGAACGCATCAAATGGATTTCGATTTTAATCATGTCGAATTTATTAAATATTTTATTTTGGATGCCTTCTGAAGAGCAGGAGCAGGCACCAGCTTCTCCCTGGCCAACGGATTGGGTGGAGATCTCACTCGAAGTAAAAATGATCGCTTCAGGCTCTCTACCTCTTAAAGTCACTGTCTTAAATGATTTTGGACAAACCGTCTTCGCTGAAGCCTTCGTGACGAATAGGTCAAAAGACGATCAAGGCTTTAAAGACACTCAGCGAGTATATTTAAAAGTTGCTCCTAATGAGTTGAATAAAATTAATCAACAGCAAAACCTCAAAGTTCTGCCCTACTCACAGGCGTCGCAGAATCTAAAACCACTTGTTTCAAAGAAGGTGAATTATGAAATTCATTTTTAGCTTAGTTCTACTCACTAGCTTTAACTCATTTGCTAGAGACAAAGTCGTTATTCATTACCAATCTGAGGCGATTGAGCAGGCAAAGCTAGTGCGCTCAGCGCTGATCAATCAACTCGATCTACCAAAAGAATTCATAAGGCTTGAGATGTCGTTATGCCAATCGAGCTTTGATTCAATTGCGACTATTTGTATTGATGAGAATCATGAAGTGAAGATCGTTCAGCAAAATTCGAAAGTGATGAAAAAAATCTTAAGGGCTTTTAGGGGGCAAGATGAAAGACAATAAAAAAAAGGGTGTAATCAAAAGACTACACCCTAATCAAATTTTTGATTTTTTAAAGAATTACTTCTTTGCTTCGTCTTGGTGGATCGCGAACTTAGGAGTTGATCCTTGTTGGCGGTTTTTAGCCTTACGACGAGCACCCATATTCTTATGGCGGCGGGCACGTTTATTTTCGGTTACTTTAGTTCTAGAAACCATATCTCTACTCCGTCTTTCACAGCGGTTAACATTAACAAAAAGAAGACATTTTCTACCTTCACGTACGTCTCATGTCAAAAGTTTCGTGCTCTTAGGCCTAATAATCCCAATGTTTTCTTTTGCCGCGGCCGATCAATCACAAAGTTTGTTCCTTGCTATTGGTGAACACTCTGAGCTCAAGGTCCCCGATTTAAAGGAATTTTCGGTCTCAAACAATGACACTCTGTCCAATAAGTACCGTCCAAACCTTAAAACCCTTCTGCTTAGGGGAAAAAAGCAAGGTCACTCAGAAGTCGTCATCTGGAATAAGGATCGCTCTAAGCAGGTCTGGAACGTTTACGTGCTTTCTAGATCAAAACACCTGCAGTGGATGGAGAGAATCCAAGCCTTGAACGATCTAGGGCTTCAAACGTCCGCTCAGGGCAGACTGATTAAGATTGAAGGAGAAATTCAGCATAAAGATCAATGGCACGCCTTTAGGGAAATCTCACTCGATCTTGAAAATCAAAAGGATCTCACCTTTCTCAATCAAGTCAGGCCTAGTAAGGATCTGCAAAAAGAGAATATGGCCGAAATCTATGATGCGTTCTTAAATCTGCATGCCGATGATATCGACTGCCAAAGTTTAGATCAATCTTCTTGGATCACTTGTAACCTTTCAAATAAATCGAGTGAGCGAAAAGAGATTAGTGATTTGATCGCCAAGCTTTCCAAGACTCATTTTATAAAAATACAAAAGTCTTTGGAATCCGCGAACTTTATGAATTACAAAATCAAACTCCACCTCTTTAAGCTGGAAAAGATCAATACTATCGAAGCAGATTTTACAGTGGAGAAAGCGGCCGGAAGTTTATCTCAGCTTAATCGATCTGATTTGATCCAACTGGCAAAGCAAGATGATTTTAGCTTGGGTGAAGTACGCTTTCATTTAGAAACCGTGGCCGATCCAGAAATTATTGTGCGTTTTGATAAGCCCTTTGAGTTCCAAATGGGTTCAGAAATTCCCTACACCACTCAAAATGAAAACAATAACAGTAATACCAATTTTCGTTTTGCCGGACTTAAGATGATTGGAAGTCTTACTTCTAGTCCAATGGGTCCAAGTCTTGATTACACGATCGAGCTTTCTGCTCCCGCAAGTGAAGGTCAAATTTCCGGCAATAAGAAAACGTCTTCGGTCTTAATTCATGAAAATAAAGACTATCATCTGTTTAAGTTAGAGTACTCCTCTAAGGGTTTAGATCAAAAGTCCCTTCCCTATATCGGATCGATTCCAGTGCTTGGTGCACTTTTTTCTGAAACACAAAAGCTTCATGAAGAAAAATTAATCATAGGTATCATTCGTCTGGAGCGTATCAATGAATGAAAAAATTGATCAACGTATTGAAATAGAATTTAAAAAACTATTTCAAAAACTTCTTTTGGAAGGATCGCTTTTAAACTTTGAACAGCTTTTGGAGCGAGTTTGCACTTATTTAGAAGTAAGCTGCAGCGAAATTAAAAGACAGTATCTCAAATCTTGGTATGAGCACCTGGCTGAACAAAAGTTTTTAAGTGAGATGATTGAGCGCTACCCTTCGGAAGAAATTGTTTTTTATGGTCATAAGCTCATCTGCCACGACCAAGGACAAGTTAATGAGTCAATATTAAATGAAGAAGATTTCATCTTAGCTTGGACTCAACTGGCTTTTAAAAATGGAGTCAGTTGGAATCATGCCCACCCTTTTGCCAGCTTTAAATCAAATCTTTGTGGTAAAGACCAAAGAATCACGCTGATTCACCCAAGCCTGTCTCCCGATCAGAGCATGCGCGCTTTTGTTAGAAGCAAAGTTCAAAACCGATTTGAATTAAGTGATTTTTGTGGACCTGATCAACAGGCGTTTCTCAAAGACGCTGTCAGGCAACGAAAAAACATTCTATGTGTCGGCGCCACCAAAAGTGGCAAAACAACACTAATGGAAACGTTGATCGAAGATATCGATCCTAAAGACCACGTCATTGTTTTAGAAGACGTGCACGAGATCAAACGTCAATCGAGCAAAACGACGTATATGTTAGCTCAACCAAATGATGCCAATAAAAGTTTAAGTGAATACTGTGCCATGGCGCTTCGAATGAGTCCGGATAGAATTGTTCTAGGAGAGATTCGTTCACGAGAAGTTATTCCTTTACTGTTGGCATTTAACTGTGGACACCGTGGGGGCCTAACCTCGCTTCACGCTGATAGTGTCGATGATGGTCTTGAAAGGCTTTGTCTTTTGTTCCAGCTTTATAGCGAAAATGCTCAGCTGCCACACCAAAAAGTGATGGAGCTGGTCTGTAAAAACATTGACCTGGTAGTCTTTGTAAAAGATAAAAAAGTGGCGCAAATTAGCCAAATCAAGGGTTCAGAGTCTGGAAAAGCCCTGTTTGAGGACCAATTCAATAAAATCCCCTCCAAATACCCATTATCAGGTCACGAAAATATACAGGATTGGTGGAAAAATACATCGGCCCCCTAGTTTTAAAACTCGGCTCTTGCTACAAGACAAAGCATGAAAACCAGTGAGCTTTTATTACCTGTTGGGGACATGGATATGTGTCTTGCCGCCATTCATAATGGCGCTGATGCTATTTATGTAGGTGCCCCAGGATTTAATGCCCGCGGAAGAACTAAAGACCATGGCCTCACCGAACTCAAAGAGATGATTGATCTTTGCCACTTGTATGGCGTGAAAGTTCATCTCGCCTTTAATATTCTTATCTTCGAAGATGAGATGCAAAAGATTAAAGACTATATCAAATCAATTTTATCGTTAGGCCCTGATGCACTGATTGTTCAAGACTTAGGTCTTGCATGGCTGATTAAATCAATGGCGCCAACTCAGGTTCTACACGCCTCAACTCAAATGACGATTACTAATGAGCTGGCCATGAACGAAGTGGCCGATCTAGGCTTCACCCGCTTTGTACTTGGACGCGAATGTAGTTTGCCCGAAATAAAAATCATTCGTGACAATACAGATAAAGAACTTGAAGTTTTTGTTCATGGTGCTTTATGTGTCGCCTACTCTGGTCAGTGTTTTACTTCAGAGGCGATTGGTGGACGTTCGGCCAATCGAGGTCAATGTGCTCAAAGCTGTAGACTCGAATATGAATTGATCGTTGATGGCGTAAAGGCCAAAAGCCATAAAGGCCCGTACGCAGTTTCACCAAAAGATTTGCTAGGCCTTGCTCAGGTTAATGAACTACAAGAAATTGGAGTTGAAAGCTTTAAAGTAGAAGGCAGACTTAAAGGCCCTGACTATGTGGCGAGTGTGGCAAAAAACTATCGTGATACTTTAAGAACTGGAAAGTTAGAAAACTTTGAACAAAAAAAGAAAGAGCTAGAAAGAACCTACTCGAGAGGTTTTTATAATGGCTGGCTTGGCGGAGTTGAACATCAACAGCTTGTTGGTGGTAGCTACTCCAATCACCGCGGTCAATATTTAGGCAAACTCGAAAAAATAGAAAAGAATCAAATCGTTATTAAAACGACTGAGCAAATTGAAAATGGCTGTGGCCTTTTCTTCTCGGGTCTTGGGTCTGGAAGTTTTGTTTATAAAGTTCAGTATCAAACGGACTCCGTCATCATTGAACTGGCTAAAGACTTTGCACTATCTAAACTTTCAGTTGGCGAAGATGTTTACTTAAATAAAGATCCTGCCCTAGAAAAAGATTTAGCCAAAAGTTGGAAAGAAAAAGATCGACTCAAAAAAATCCCTCTTTCAATAGAAGTTACTGCAAAGCTTGGCTCTCCTATTCGAGTTAAGGCCAGTGACGCAAAAAATATTGTTCACGTCACTTCAAGTGAGCCTATCCATACAGCGCAAAAAAGTGGCGCGACTAAAGAAGATATCATTAAAGGCATTAGTGGCTTTGGTGCAAGTGTTTATGAAGTTGAGACTATTGAGATTGAAGCCGATCTTGATTTATTTATCCCAAATCAGCTTTTAAAGACTTTAAGAAAAGAGATTATTCAAAAACTCAATGAGCTTAGAACTCGAGTTAAAACAATTGATTTTAAAGAAGTCTCAACTAAGATCGAATCTCGTTTTAAAGTAAGTGATGCTAAAACGAATGTTCTTCTTCGCGATCAAAACCAACTGATTCAATTTCTTCATGCCGCTGGTAAAGATACATCGTTTGAAGCCGACATGCTGGGCACAATCACTCTCGACTTTGAGTTTGGAAAACATTATCAGGAAGGCCTTAAGCTTATTCGTGACCACGGTTTTAAAGCAGCGATTGCGACAACCCGTATCTTAAAACCAAAAGAGTATCATCACCTTAAAGTGATTGAGCGCTTAGCTCCTGATCAAATTTTGATTAGAAATCTTGGCGCTTTAAACTTTTTAAAAGAAAGTGGAATTTCTCTTCGTGGGGATTTCTCATTAAATATCACTAATTCATTAACCGCAAATTATCTTAAACAGAAAAATTTAGACTCAATCACCATGGGGCTTGATCTGAATCAATGGCAAGTTGATGATATGCTTGATCATTGCCCAGGCGATTGGTTTGAAGTAATCGTTCATCAGCACATGCCAGAATTTCATATGGAGCATTGTGTGTTTGCCGCCTATATGAGCCAAGGCACTAGCTTTAAAGATTGTGGCAAGCCTTGTGAAAAACATAAGGTCTCGCTTAAAGACTCCTACGGAAATATTCATCACCTCGCTGCCGATCATGAATGTCGAAACACGATGTTTAAGGCAGAAGCTCAGGTTGCCGTCTCTCAAGTTAATCAATGGCACTCTAAAGGTGTTAATCAATTTAGGATTGAAGGACTTTGGGAAGATGGAGCCAAGCTATTAGAAAAGACTAGAATCTTTCAACAGATCTTAAAGAATATCACTAAGGCACCTGAGGCTTTAGGCCAATTAGGTATGCTTGAAAGCTTTGGCGTTTCTGCAGGACTGTTAAATAAGAAAGATAATTATAAAGATCGTAAAAAAGAGCTATGAAGTATATTGCCTTTTATAAGCCATTTAATGTTCTAAGCCAGTTTACTGGTGAAATGAATGATCGAACGTTAGCTGAGTTTAATCTTCCTAAAGAAGTCTATGCGGCGGGAAGATTAGATAAAGATAGCGAAGGTCTTTTACTTCTTACTAATGACGGCCCCTTTATCAAAAAACTTTTAGAGCCACAGTTTGAAAAAGTAAAAACCTATTGGGTTCAAGTTGAAAATATTCCTAGCCAAGAGTCTTTGTTAAAGCTCATGGCGGGACTAAAGATTCAAGAATATCAAACCCTACCTTGCCAAGCCAGAATCATCGATAATCCAGACATGCCGCCAAGAATGCCACCAATACGTGAGCGAAAAAATATACCAACTTGCTGGTTGGAAATAAAATTAATTGAAGGTAAGAACAGGCAAGTTCGAAGAATGACGGCCGCCATTGGCCACCCAACTCTTAGACTTGTTCGTTACTCAATTGGTAAACTCACTTTAAGAGATCTCAAGCCTGGTGAATGGACAGAGGTTTCTAAAGAGAATATTATTTGATTACAATGCAAGAGCCACTTCTTAAGTCAAATACAGTCGTCATCAAAAATACGATGAAGTTATTATTATTTATAATGGCTCCGCTGTATATTTTATCCATATTAAGACTAATTCAACACGGCTGGCAGCCGGTTATGTTTTTTCATACATTTGTATTTCTAGGTATTTTGATTTTTAATTTTTGGCAAAAATCTTTTAGTACAAATATTCAATCTAATGCCATTATTGCTTGCTTTATTTTACTTGGAATGGGCGCCATTCTTCATAATAATGCAATCGTCTTCGGCTCAAGTATGTATTTGATTGCCCTTATCTTTACAATTTTGTTTCATTCATTAAGATCAGTTATCACACTCACGTTTTTACTTTTTTTAAGTAAAATATTTTTTTTATTTCATCTAAATATTAATATTTCTCTACAAACTATTTTCTTGGTTATTACATGGCCTGTTTTATGTGTCTTTGCCATTTATGTTGTCCACCATATGAGAAGTACTTTAGAGAAAACAATTGAGGAACTTGATTTTGCAAAAAATGAAGCTCAAAAGGCAATTGAGGCAAAAAGTCTTTTTTTAGCAACGATTAGTCATGAAATTAGAACTCCTTTAAATGGAATCATCCTTGGAGTTGATCTGCTAGACGAAGGTCATCTAATTCAAGAAGATAGAGCCAACTTAGAGATCGTAAAGAACTGTAGTGGAAATCTTCTAAGTCTTCTTAATGATGTGCTTGATTTCTCTAAAGTTGATGCTGGAAAACTTTCAATAGATATTGCACCTGTGAATTTAATAGAAGTTGCCAGTCAGTCTCTTGATCAGTTTAGAAATACAAATGACTTGATTACGGCAAAACTCATCATAGATGAAGTTTTTCCAGAATTTGTTCTAACCGACCTAGTGAGAATTAGACAAATTATCTTAAATCTTCTTAGTAATGCTTTTAAGTTTACCAAAAAAGGTAACGTCAGCTTAATGCTTAAAGCAAAACAACAAGAAGATCAGTATTACCTCATTGAGATCATTGTTAAAGATACTGGGATTGGCATAGATCAAGAAAATATCCCTCTTCTCTTTCAAGATTTTCAGCAGTTAGATGCTTCCATCACAAGAGAGTTTGGAGGGACAGGTCTTGGTCTATGGATCACAAAGAAGCTTGTTACTCTTTTATCTGGTGAAATAAGTGTCGATAGTAAACTTGGTCAAGGATCAACCTTTACTTGTCGTTTCCATATGCAATCATCAATGAAATTGAGCTGATCTTTTTTCAACAAAAGCCGCCACACCTTCAACTTTATCTGCTGTTAAAAAAACTTCCCCAAAGGCATCACGTTCCTGAATCAAGCCATCAGCAACATTCTGTCCCATTGTGTTTTGAATCACTTTTTTACAGATGGTGACTGCAGACTTTGATCGATGTCCAATTTCATTTATTTTTTCTCTAGCGGCTATCAACAGCTCTGCTCTTGTCTTAAAAACTTCTAAAACAAGTCCATACTCTTTAGCAGTTTGAGCATCTATCGTTCTACCTGAGTAAATTAGCTCTCTCGCTCTTGAAGCTCCAACATATAAAGGAAGTCGAATACAACCACCAAATCCGGGAATCAAACCAAGAGAGACCTCTGGCTGACCAAACTTAGCACTCTCACTAGCGAAGATAAAATCACAGGCCATCGCTAGCTCACATCCGCCTCCTAGAGCGAATCCATCTACAGCTGCAATAACGACAAAAGGCAATTTTTCAATTTTAAGAGTAATATTCTGTGCCAGGGCAGAAAAATCAATCCCCTCTTGCTGATTCATCTTTGCCATCTGAGCAATATCTGCTCCTCCAGCAAAAGCTTTTCCACCTTCACCTGTTAATACCATTCCTTTTAGTTTTTGAGTCTGCAAAAATTCTAAGGCTTGATCGAGCTCTAAAAATAATTCTTTTGAAAGAGCATTATATTTTTTAGGACGATTAAGGACAACAACAGCAATGTCATTATCAATCGTAAGCTTTATATTTTCAAATTTCATCTTAACTCCTATGAATCCCAAATAGCGCCAAAGGCAGGGATCCCTCTTTGTTCAAGTTCATAGTTCACATGGAAAGTTACTTTTTGATTAGAAATAACAATCACCGCTTCTGCTTCAAATTCTTTAAAGGCATGATAAGCAAGTTTGACAAGATCAGGTTTACCATTGGCCGTTGTATCCCAAATCAGTGCATCTGGATTTGAGTCCATTATCTTATCAACGAGCTCATCGCCATATGTCTTTCTTGGATCACGAGTTGACCAAACCAGCTTTGATGGAACTTTCACATCCAATAAATGTGGAAGGCATGGTCCGATACCGCTTCCAGTTGCAACCCAGACTACTTTCTTAAAGAGCAGCTCAACGTTACCTACCCCGGCCGTAGTAATCCCTTTAACCCATAATTTTTTAGGCTTTTGATCAATCAATCTTCCAGTCCAATCACCTGCTCTAGAAATGGTTAATCTAAAACCTTTTTCACCTGGAACTGGAATGTTAGCAAACGAGTGCCATTCAAAAAGAGGGTTTGTACTAAGCTCAGTTGAAGATCCTGCAAAGGGCGTTTCACCGTGATCAAACTTAGCCAGAGCTGCATGATCTGACGGAGAATTTATCTCAACATGAACTCTTTTAAGTCTAAACCAAGGAAGAGCAACACAAAAAGTGAGGTAACTAAGTACAACTTTATTAGCACTAAAGATCGCGCCTTCTTGCACAAAGCACTCGGCCCAAAAAAGTAAAATAGAGGTCCAGTTACCAAAACGTGCGACGATTTCAAAAAGGTTATGCTTAGGGAATCGTATTTGTGGTAAAGAAACAATCATCACCGCCATTAGGACTAATAGATGCACTGCCAATAAGACATTGAGTGAAGTTAGTCCTTGATTCATTGATTGAGTTAGAAAATAACCCAACCAAAAAGTACCAGCGATATAGCCACCGATATGTATACCACCAAAATGATAAACCTTTCCTAAGGCCCAACGTACTTTAATAGGCCAGCTTTTTGGAGCACTCGTTGCCATCTTAAACAAAAGATTAATGACCCATTGCTGGCGAATGAAAATTCCGACACCAAAGTTCAACAAGATTAGGTTTTGAACTTGGGCAGCTGTTTGATCTGCATTTAGAAAAATATAAGCATTAAGCACGATCATCAAAAAGGCTAATCGAAAATATGGTCTAAAAAGTGGATGATAAAAGACTTTAGAAAACAAACTAATCTTTTGATCAAAATCATTTCTTTCCAGCTGCTTTGTCTCAATCTTTGGAGTTAAATTAATTACATTAGTCATTTTTTTTCTCCTGCTCTTTAACCGCTAAAACTGTTAAGGCTTTTTTGTCGACCTTGCCTCTGGCTGTCATGGGTAATTCGTCGAGTTTGATAATCATTGAAGGTGCGCAGTAATAAGGCAATAAATCTGCAATCGCGCTTTTTACCTGTTCTAAGTCAATAGACTTTGGTGAAACAAAAGCAACGAGATTCTTATTATCAAGTTTTAACGTCACGGCCTGATGGCAACTTTTCACAGACTCAATGGCAGTGGAGATTGAATCAAGTTCAATTCTAAAGCCATTGATTTTAACTTGATCATCAGTTCGCCCAAAATGCTCAAGTTCACCGTTTTCATTCCAGCGTCCAAGATCTCTTGTTCTAAACATCATGCGCTTACCACCAAGAAATGGATCTGGCTTATAGCGCTCATTGGTTAATTTATCGTTTTTTATATAACCGGCACTTACACAATCCCCACCGGCCCACATTTCGCCTATTTCACCAATCTTACAAGGCAGCATATTTTCATCGAGAATATAAACCGTGTTATTTGGCGTAGGTTTACCAATCGACATTTTCTGTGTGCCTAATCGGTGCTGGTGCATTGTATTGACGATCGTCGTCTCGGTTGGTCCACAGCAATTATAGAATGTACTAAATGATGACCAAGTATCGGCCAAAGTTTTTGGACACGGCTCTCCTGCCACTGCCGCGACTTTGACATGAGTCATTTCACTTGGATTGAGTTTCGCTAAAACACTTGGTGTTGCAATAATGATGTCAGCCTGCTTAGCGGCTTTTTGAATATCATTATCTCTAATGATTAAAGTCGCTCCATGAGTAAGAGCTCCTAGAATTTCCCATGCAGCCATATCAAAAGAAATATTGAGTAGCTGAGAAACTTTAAGCCCAGGCTTCATGCCAAGATTACCTGGAGGTGTCATGATGATATTGGATACATTTTGATGAGTGACATCCACCCCATTAGGCATCCCAGTTGTACCTGAAGTATAGAGGATGAAGCATGATGATTGTGCTTTGATCAGTTGATTACTCATAAAAGCTTGATTGCTATATTCATTTCGTTTTAAAAAGCGATCAATTGATACACAAGACTGACCAGAAGCTAATGGAATGCGATGTTTTAAATGTGAAAGAGTTAAAATGACTTTAACATCAGATGATTCAATAATATGACGAAGCTGTACTGTAGGCGTGATTCGAGCATCTTGAGGAATATAAGCAGCTCCGACTTTTAAGATCCCTAGGATTCCAACCAACATCGCAGTGGATCGCTCTACAAAAAGTCCAACACGATCTCCAGGTTTCACACCCAACTCAATCAGTTTCATCGCCATTTGATTGGCTTTCTCGTCAAGCTCAGCATACGTGATCGATTGATCAAGATGAGTCGCAGCCAAAGCACTCGGTTGTAATAAGGCATACTTTTCAAACGCTTGATGGATCAGGCTATGCTCAGGAGCAACGACTGGTCCTTGTCCAAAAGCTTCAAATTGCTTTTGCTCCTTAGTACTTAGATGCTTGAGCTTGCTTTTAATAAAGAGAATTTTGGGTAAACCCTCTTTTCTTTGTTTTAAGTTAAATTTTATTGTCGTTGTCATTCTCGTCTCCAGCTCTATTTGTCGTAAGTGATGGATAAGAGGTCATTTAATGACTCTTTAGTTATCCATAACTATTTATAGGCCGAAGCTTTTTATAAAAATATATGAAACAATATAACTTTGTGTTAGATTTAATCTAACATGATACCTGAACTGGCTAAGCACACTGAAAAGCTTTATTACTTCTATGAGATTGCAAACTCTGGCAGTCTGCATGCCTGTGCTAGAAAACTTGGTCTTTCTGCGCCAACTCTCTCCTACGCCATCAAACAGCTTGAACACATCAGCGGCGTTGAGCTTTTCACCCGTCATAAAAAAGGCATGACTGTCACCAAAGCAGGCGAAACATTATTGGCCTTTTGTCGAAAGCTTTACCGTGACCTTGAAACAATTGAAGAGCAGATTCACCGAGAATCTGAACAACAAGTTACCAAGGTTAATATTGGAACCTTTCAATCAATCGCCATCTACTTTTGGCCTTATCTTTTAGAAAGCATCAAGGATGATTCGACTTTATCCATTTCACTGATGACGAATCGAAGTAGCAGTGTCATTGAATCCCTTCTTAAAAGAGAGATAGATTTGGCCCTTACAGTAGAAGCTCCTCTTCAAGCAGGTTTAATTTCTCATGAGCTTTATACCGATCAATACGCTCTTTATGGTTCAACAAAATTAAAGCTTCAAAACTTAACTCAAGAAGAAGCCAAAAAACTTACGTTGATTTATATTCCATCAGCAATTGATCGCGATGGCGTAAGCTTAAGACAGCATATCAATTCTTGGGGCTACACATTTCACGAAGAATTTAATGTCGACTCTTTTGAAGTGGTCGCTGAGTTTGTCAGTAAAAACTACGCCGTCGGAATCTTGCCTAATATGGTGGCTAGAAACTATAAAAAGAAGATCACTCCATTAAAACTGACGAATAAGCGCTCTCCCTATTTTGGAGATCACCGCTTCTTTTTATCCTACCGAAATGATCTAGATTTACCGCAGCGATTAATGGACTTATTTTTAGATTCAGCGGTTAATGCCGTTCAAAAGCTTGTGAACTAGCCATACATCTTCTTACAATATCGACAAAGAGAGTCTTTCTCGCTTCAATAAGAGAATGAAAAATTTAATATTGGCCCTTTGCCTGCTACCTAGCCTTACCTTTGCCTCAATTTGTATTGAGCAGCATAACGATGAAGGCGAAGTGTCTTGGCTTCATTGTCCTAATAAAACAACAACACTCTTAGAAGGCTCACGAAATGAGCGTGAACTTTTATGGCAAGTTCCTGAAGGTCGAGTTCCAAGAAACGGATGGCCTGTGGTGGTTTTATCACAAGGCTCTTGGTTTCCAATTGAGTTTTCAAGACCAAGAAATCTTCCGCTTGGTGGCTTTTATGAAGCGAAGCTTATTCAAAAGCTACTTGATAGTGGTTACGCCGTTTTTGCTCCAAGAGCGACCATTGATTTAGCTTGGATTACAAATATCCCACATGGTGATTATAAAAAAACTGAAGACTTTGCGGTTTTAAGTGAGCTCATTAGAGTTTTAAAAACTAATGAGCTAGCAAAAATTAATCAAAAAAGAATTTATGCTACAGGGATTTCTAGTGGCGGATATAATACTTCAAGACTAGCGATTACTTTCCCAGGAATCTTTAGAGCAATCGCGATTCAGTCTGGATCTTACGCTAGCTGCTTTGGCCCAGTTTGTGATGTGCCTGATTCATTTGAATCGACTCACCCTCCAACTCTTTTTGTTCATGGTAAGCGCGATATCGCTGTTCCACTCTTCACAGCAAAACGTTATCAAGAACGCCTGAAAGCTTCTGGGATTAAAACACTTATGTTTGTTGATCCAAAGATGGGTCACGGATGGTCGAAGCATTCACCACTTGTGATTACGAATTGGTTTAATTTATTCTTTTAAGCTGAAAGAGCGCATATGCTGATTCAGGACTTCAACTCCAGAATCAAAAAGCCCACTTCTAATCACTGATTTTTCAAGTACAATTGGAAAGTTGTAAAAGTACTGATCAAAATCAAAGAACGAGCGATCATTAAAGAGTGTGATCTTGTCACCTGAGTGCTCGATCGCTTCAACAATTTTGGTGGCGCAGTTATTATCACTTATTTCATAGTCATTATAGTCGTGTAGTTCGCGGTCTCTTTTTTCAATTAAGAGGTTATCAAAAATTCGCTTAATATTTTGAGGAGTTCCAGAATAGCGGTAATAAGTAATCTTTTGATCACGATCATTATATTTTTGCTGTAACCTTAAAACACTCTCGTGTTTATAAATTCTAAAGGGTGAATTGATAAAGGTTTCAATTTTTTCAGTTAAAGACTTATCTTTAAGTTTAATTGGATTATGACCTATATTCATTTCAAGATTATATTCGTAGGCTTCACAGCTTTTAAACTTAAGCTCAAATCGATCAGGACAAAACATCATATAGGAGTGACCAAGCAGTGATCCGCCAGGTCCAGATGAGGCGATAGCCACATACATCGACTTTGGGTTCTCTAAGGCATGAGTGTTTGTTGAAAGCACAAAGGCCATTGCAATAAAGATGAGTTTCTTAATTTTCATAAGCTCATTGTACCAATGAATATCGTTTTTAATGGATCTCGCCTGTAACACTTACAGCGTGCCTAAGATTTTGACAGTAGGCTATAAATTCAAGAGCTTAACGAGTTGGAAGAAGGCTTTGAGTTAGCTTATTAAAGTTGTCTAGATCAAGTTCTAGTGTTGTTGAAAGTGGGCGCTTCGATTTAATAAAAGAGCTGAAGTCTTTTAAAAGCTCATCACCAAAGCGTCCAACCACTGTTGTTTTAAAAAGACCGTCTTTTTCGATAACGGCAATACCGACAAAACCATCACTAAAAACACCGGGCTTAATCAAAGTGCCACCGGCATCAGGTTCAAGTGATGATCCGATAAAGACAGGAATACCCTTTTCTCTAACGGGCTCTAGTGTTTTTGAAAAAATAATTTTGGCACCATGACGGGCCATCTCTTCGGCCACTGAATAATCTAGCTCTTTGATAAAGGCAGCAGATGGTATTCTTTTAGGATCAATGGCTGCTATACCTGGAACATCCGTCCATATTTGAACGAGATCAGCATTAAGCGCTTCACCAATTAATGTTGCTGAATAATCAGATCCTTCTCTTCCTAGAGTCGTCGTTTTTCCGTGAGCGTCACTTCCAATAAAGCCCTGTGTAACGAATAATGAGTCACTTGTTAAGCGCATATGAAGAGGGGCTGATTCAGCGATCATACCGCGATCAGGATTAGCTAGGCCGTAGCAATTATCAGTATGAATAAACTCTCTAGCATCAACGTACTCAACTCGACGTTGTAAAAAAGAATGCGAAAGATATTGAGCAACAATACCAGATGAAAGTCTTTCACCAAGGGAGTAGAATTGATCCATGCGAGCAGGATCAATTTTCATCTCTTCACGAAACAAATCTCCAAGCTCCCAAAGTTCATTATCAAGTGAGTTAAACCACTCGCCTTCTTCACAGTCTAAATCATGAATAATTTCACGGTGTCTTGAGATTAATTGCTCGAGCGCAACTTCCCAGCCAAGAGCACGAGAAGCTAAAGAGGCAATCTGCTCAAGTTCATTAGAAGTATTAAAAGTGGCAGAAATAACGACAACTTGAATTTCTGGATCAAGAGTTAAAATACGAGCGCAGCGTTTTATCGCTTTTGCATCTCTAACACTTGATCCACCAAATTTAGCAATCTTTAGCATATAGGCTTAGTCTCGTTTTAGTTTCTTATAACTCATACGTTTTGGATTAAGAGCAGCTTCACCAAGACGCTTTCTCTTATCTTCTTCGTAATCAGAGAAGTTACCTTCAAACCACATCACTTCGCCGTTACCTTCAAAGGCAAGGATATGAGTAGCAAGACGGTCAATAAAGAAACGATCGTGGGAAATAACCACGGCACATCCTGGATACTCAAGAAGAGCATTTTCAAGCGCACGAAGCGTGTTCACATCAAGATCGTTGGTCGGCTCATCCAGCAGAAGAACGTTACCTTCTTGCTTAAGCATGGTTGCAAGGTGAACACGGTTTCGCTCCCCTCCTGAAAGCTCAGAGAGTTTCTTTTGTTGATCTTCACCTGTGAAATTAAACTTTCCGATATAGGCGCGAGAGTTAACCTCACGATCAGCAAATTTAATCACATCAAGACCATCAGCAACCGTTTCGAAAACAGATTTATTTGGATCAAGACCACGGCCTTGATCAACGTAAGAAAGTTTTACTGTTTGTCCGAGCTTGAAATCACCTGAAGTTGGTTTTTCTTGCTCCATGATCATTTTGAATAGCGTTGTTTTACCAGCACCGTTAGGGCCGATAATACCGACAATACCACCAGCAGGAAGCTTGAAGTTTAGGTTTTCATACAGGAGGTTTTCGCCAAACGCTTTTGCAACGTTATTAGCTTCGATAACCACATCACCAAGACGCGGTCCTGGTGGAATCCAAAGCTCATTCGTTTCATTGCGTTTTTCTTTTGAGTACTTCAAACGCTCTTCGTATTCTTTAATACGAGCTTTTGATTTTGACTGACGAGCTTTTGGACTAGCGTTAATCCACTCAAGCTCTTCTTTCATTTGCTTTTGACGTTTAGATTCTTGTTTCTCTTCAGTTTGAAGACGTTTTTGTTTTGTTCCAAGCCACTGAGTGTAGTTGCCTTCAAATGGAATTCCTTGACCGCGGTCAAGCTCCAAAATCCAACCAGCAACGTTATCTAAGAAATAACGATCGTGGGTTACGGCGATGACAGTGCCTTTGTATTGTTGAAGATGGCGCTCTAGCCACCAAACAGTTTCAGCATCAAGGTGGTTGGTAGGCTCATCCAGAAGAAGAATATCTGGCTCTCTTAAAAGTAAGCGACAAAGAGCAACTCGGCGTTTTTCACCACCAGAGAGCACGCCACATTTTTGATCATCAGGAGGACAGCGAAGAGCTTCCATGGCCAGATCAAGACGGCTATCAACATCCCATGCATTACAGGCATCAAGTTTATCTTGAAGCTTAGCTTGTTTTTCTAAAAGTGCATTCATTTCGTCATCTGACATCGGCTCAGAAAACTTCATTGAAATATCATCGAATTCTTTAAGAAGGTCCATCGTTTCTTGAACACCTTCAGAAACAACTTCACGAACTGTTTTGTCACCATCAAGAGTTGGCTCTTGTTCTAAGTAACCAACACTATAATTTTTTGAAAGAGTGACTTCACCAAGATGATCGGTATCTTGACCGGCCATAATTTTTAAAAGAGTTGATTTACCTGAGCCGTTAAGACCAAGAACACCAATTTTTGCTCCATAATAATAACCAAGAGTGATGTCTTTAAGCACATGCTTTTGCTTATAAACTTTTCCCACTTTATACATGGAATAAATAATTTGCTTATCGTTGACTTGGGCCACGCGTACTCCTTAAAAACAATTCATAAATACGCGAAAATTTATCCCGATGGGGCTGTTTATTCAATGGCTAATTAAGACTGAAAAAAGAATTGACCATCAAATACAGATCAAACAAATAAGCAGGTAGAAAAAACACTGCAGCAATCAAGAATTTAAAGCCATCCATCTGTTTTAGAAGCTTTGTTTGTGCCATTTCTTGAGCAAAACGAATGTCATCGAGTAGTTCGTTGAGTGTTTTTTCAATCGGCTTTCCAAAGTCTTTCCATTGCACAAGTGCATCATGAAAACTTTGACGCACACGCTCAATGTCTGGGCCCAATTTTTTACAGCTTAAAAAACGGTCTACTCCAGACTTTTCTTGTTTCTCTTTTAGACTAATTCCAATTGGAATCAAGGCCATTAATGTCACTAAAACTTCAAAGGCTAAATCAAAGCCCATAAAAAGCTTCTGGCGTTTATATTTTTCGATAGCAATAAAAGCGATAAGTCCAAGAGCTTGCAAAAGCGCAATGATTCCTAGAGACGACATCTCAAAGGACCGCCCTAGAATTACCCTAGACAAAATGACGAAGGCCCAAGTCATTAAGGACATCGCAACGAACTGAACAATACCGCCAAGACGAATTTCACTGAGCTTAGTTTCAAATCTAATATCTTGTAAAAGAGGTCTTTTAAGCGCCTCTACTATGCTTTTAGGAGAACCCCCATAAAGACGGATAAGCTTTTGCATATCAGCTAAGAAGTGGCCATAGAACTTGTACTCAGGCCACATGCCTTGAGCTGATTGAATCCAACGCCAAGTTTCATTTCCTTTTGTGACAAGAGATTTTGGACGAGAAATTTTGGGAATAACTGACTTGAAGGATAACCTATCAAGCAAAGAATCCGGAAAAAAATAAATAGCAAAACATGTAAGAACAATAACAATTAACGCCATACAACTTCCTTTGTACGAATAACTTTGCAATTGTTAAGCCAAATTAGTTTAGTGTTTAATTCCCCCCACTAACGTTTTTACAAGTAACCGTTTATAATGGGATTGAACAATTACTGAGGAAAGTTATGAGTACAGTCATTATTGATGAAGTCGAAATGCCAAAAAATATGAACTTTTTTATCTTAGAAGACACTCCCCTTTTTCAAAAGAAGATGGTTGATAGTTTAAATGACCTTGGCTTCTCAGGAAATGTAACAGTCGCTGATAATATTGCAATGGCGTATAAAAAACTTGAAGATAAAAAAACTCACTTCATCCTTTCAGATTGGAACTTGCCAGATGGAAAAGGTATCGATTTTCTAAAAAAAATCAGAGCCGATTCAAATTATGATGGCATACCATTTATAATGGTCACGACAATGGACGGAGTTGATGAAATCATCGATGCAGCTCAAATAGGCGCTGATGATTATATTATCAAGCCATGGGAAGAAGATGAGTTTGCAAAAAAAATCTCAAGTGCGTATCAAAAAAGAGTGAACAAATAGTATTAAAAGATGAACGAGAATTTCAAAAATAAGAAAATCCTAATTGTTGATGATACCGCATTCATGAGAAATGCTCTTTGCAAGATTTTAACGGAATTAGGTTTTCCATTAGGATATATTGAGCAAGCCGAAAACGGAAAAGTAGGCTTAGAGATTCTCAATAAAACCTACGCCGAAAAAAAACAACCCTTTGATCTCGTTTTTTGTGACTGGAATATGCCTACCATGACAGGAATTGAGTTCTTAAAAGCAGTTAGAAAGTCTCCCGCTCTTTTTAAAGATATTCCATTTATTTTAGTCACAACAGATTCTGAAAAAGAAAAAGTTATTGAAGCAGTTAAATATAAAGTTACCGACTATATTATTAAGCCTGTGACCAAAGAAAGTATAGAAGGATGTCTTGATGCAATGGAGTGGTAGTCTACTCTACTTTTAAAGTAATTTTCATTTTAGGGTGAATAGCACATTGAATGGTGTATTCGCCTTTCGTTTTAAGCTCAATCGTCTTATCATGCTTTGCACCTGGATCTTGCAACTTAACGTCAAAAAGAACAACACCATCTTTTTTAGCACTAACATTATGACTAACTTCATCTCTGTTTTTAAAAAAGATCTTATCTCCAACTTTTAGTTTAAGTTCTTCGACTTTATTTTCTTCTTCAATAATTGGATCATCATAAGCTTGGCCAGCTTGCTCATCTGTAATATTACCTAGAAAAACTTTACCAGCTTGAACCATATTATATGTCTCAGCGAAAACAAAATTGGGTAAAATTAAACAGATAAAAAGTATAAATTTCATTGGTGCTCCGTAGGTATTTTAAGATAGAAATGCGTGCCGCTGCCAATTGTTGTATCCACTTGAATACTTCCACCCATTGATTCGAGGCTGTCTTTAACTGCATCCATACCAACTCCACGTCCAGACACTTCACTCACCTCGTCTTTGGAAGAAAAGCTAGGCATGAAAATTAAATTAATTTTATCTTGAAGTGTTGAATTGTCTTTTTGATCAGTGGTCCAAACACCTTTTTCAAGTGCTTTATTCGACAACAGCTCTCCATCAATTCCACGACCATCATCACTCACTTCTAACGTGATGAATCCTTGATCTCGAAGCGCTCGAATTTTCACCTTACCAGATTCAGGTTTAGATTTATCTAAACGCTCAGAGGTTGATTCAATACCATGATCAATAGAGTTTCGAATAATATGCATTAGAGGCGTGTCTATTTTTTGAGCTTCGGAATAAGTTAATTCAGCTGAATCTGGAGCAAATTCGATTAATGCTTTTTTGTCTTCTAATTTAGAAAGAATTTGAATTGCATAGGAAGTGTACTTATTTAAAATCCTGTCGATAGGAAATTTATCTAAGTCATAGAATGCTTCTACTAACTCTTTTTTATTATCTTGTAAAATTAGCTGCTTAATTTTATCAATTTTTGAGATACTAAATTGTTTAAGCTCGTTGGATGAATTAATGGCCAATAATTCACATAATTCATCAACATATTTATTAAAAAGAGAGAATGACTCGTCTACTTTTTCAAAGAAACTCTCTTTCGAGGTATCAAGTACGCCTTCACTTAAAGCTGACTCTAACTCATGGATTTGTTGAGAGCATTCACTGAAACCATAGACTTCAACACAGCCTTTTAACGAATGAAGATCTCTTTTAAGAGTTACGAGATTAATATCATTTTTTTTGTGCCAAAAAAGAATCGCTTGATAAAGACTCTTACCTGCATTCATAAATTCTTTAAAACCAGCTAAATCTTCGGAGGCTTTTGAGACCCTATTCACTTTTTCTGTTAGCATTTGGTTTTTCTTAAAAGATTCAACTTTTTTAGTGACGTCTTCAGCAAGAACAATAACTCTTTCAATCTTATCGTCTTGATATGCATGTTTTTTAAATGTTAGGTCTATCAGCTTGCTAGAACCGTTATCTTTAACTTCGAGCCTTGATGGCAAAAGTTTTGCTGCAGAACCAAAGGGAAGCAAGTTTTTATATATAACATCGATAACTTTTTTGACTGAAGAACAATCAGCTCCATTTGAAGAAAAAAAGTCTAATACTGATTCATTCTTTTCAAAATTACTGAACATTTTTGTTGTGACTTGGGACTTCTCATCAGAAATCTTACCTTTCTCATCAAAATAAAATAATCCAAATGGTAAGGCGGACAACAAGGAGTTTATATTTCTATCTTTCTCCTCAATTGTATCAAGCATTGAATTAAAAGACTTAGCTAAGCTTCCAACCTCATCTTTGTTATTCATTGGCGCTCTATTTGAATAATCTCCACCACTAATTTTAAGACATACTTCTTTTAGCTTCATAAGAGGTGTAACCAAGAGGTACGACATTAAGAAGGCAAAACCTAGAGCCAACAAGGCACACAAAGTTACGACGATAATTAAACTCTCAAGACTTCGTTTGTTTTTCTTTTCTGATTCAAGCCTAAATTCATAACCAATAACAGCCGCTTCATCAGATATTCGTGTTAACTTTCTAGCTAACTTTTTTGAATTTGTTTTTGTATTCCAATCACTAACAAGTTGTAGCGAATTAGGCATTTGCTTTATTTTGATTTCAAAGAACTTGTCTTTTGTTTCTACAATTTCTTTAAGATCTTGATCCACTTCATTAGCAAGATCAACAATCTTAGGATCAAGTGCTCTTTCTTTTACTATTTCTAAATCTTCAAGCAGCGTTTCCATTGTTCGCTTTGTTTTTATCTTAGCTCGCTTAATATCTTGATCGGTTTTGGCCAAGAGGCCGTCATAGACGGCAAGTTCAAATTGAAAGTACTCAGCTTTGATTTGTTGAGAAAAGGTGCTCGACATCAATGCTTTGTCATAAGTGACGTAAACAAGTTGTGAGACATCATTAATGAGCTTATAAGAAAAAGAGCCTGCTCCTGCATTTATTAAAATTACGACAATAAAGCAGAGAAAAAGCTTAATTTTGAAATTTAAATTTCTAAAAATTTGAAGCACTTTTTAATTTCCAATGATGTCTTTATGCATCGCCGCTAATTTACCCAACAGCTTATTTTGCGCTCTTTGGGGAATATTATTTTTATTCATGGCTTTTTGCATATTCTCAACCATACCGTAAAATTGTCTCTCTGTTATCTCTTGACCTTTGTGAGCTCTTTTCATTGACTGACCTTCATACTTACAAGGCCCTTCAAGTGTTACACATATAAAATTGGATAAACCTTCTTTAGTTTTATCTAAGTTTAAACGTTGAAAGGATTCTTTTGTTCTTTCATCTTTTAAAAGATAAACAAAAAGATCATCGACAACTTTCTCAATCCCTTTCTTTTCGCCAAAATCATGATAGGTCGAGAGTTTATCAGTAGAAGCACAGCTGATTAAAAGTAATAAACAAACGGTATATTTCTTAAACATAATAATCCTTTAGAATCCAACTTGAAGTGAGGTATACAAACTGCTTTGTTTGTCTTTTAACACAATATTTCCTAGATAAGCATAGGCTATTGTTAGAGCGAAATTTTTATTGAATGCATATGTTCCAAAGACATCTAACCAGTCATCTTCTGTAGCAACACCTAGATTATTTGGTTTGAACCGATACTCGAACCCAGCGATAAACTTTCTTGTAAAAAGATATCCAATAGAGAATTCAGGCATAAGCTCGTAATTATTTTTACGATCACCACCAAAACCCATAATTCCAATTTGATTTGCTTTTGTTGCTCTAAGTGTAAGATTCATCAAAAGACTTTCAGATAAGATAACCTTTGTGGCGTTAAGGTAGAAATCTATTCCGCTATCATCTTTAGCGCCGTACGATTTAACGACTCTTCCCTGTTCATGTTTTTTATACTGAAGGCCAAAAGAGATTTGAGGAAATAAATTTCCTTGCTCTAAAATACCATCTCCAAAAAGTCGCACCTTAGCTCCGAAAACATTTTGCTTTAATTCATATCCTTGACCTAAGCCAAGAGTCGCTCCCACATCTCTTGTGTCAAAAGACTGATGAGCAAAAGAGAATTCAAAACGATTGTAAAAACCAACGACGAAACCAGTGGAGACCATATTGTAATCAGAAGATTTAACGTTTGTAATAAAAGCATTAGCACCGATTTCATCCTCAGTTCCATAGCCACCAATAAAGGCCCATGGAGTGAGTCCGCCACCAGCTGATCCTTCGACTTGATTAACACCACCAGAGAGTAGTAATTTTCCAGATGTAGATGCATTGATCGAAGTGACGAGCAGTACTGATAAACACAAAGAAGTGATTCCAACTTTAAACATTTTCCATCCTTGGAAATTTAGAGACGTCTTTTGCTTAAAACCAAACTTTACTCAATGGAACAATTAAAAAAATTGAGTTTTTCCAGCAATTCTCACTAGTTATTTTACTATAAAAACCACTAATGCGTTATGACAATCATAAGACAACTCTATATCAATTGACTCATGACAAAAATAAGGGCAAAAGTCTAATCTATGGAACAAAACTCACTAATACCCGATCATTTTAACACACCAGGTCTAAGTGCTCTATTTTCTGACAAGAAACTTCGTTTAGTAGAATTACAAAACAAGGTTTTAAAACTTAATGCGATGGCCGAAACGTTGGATCCTTACAAAGAAATTCCGACTGAAACTCAAGAAGAGTTGAAGTCCCTTGGAATTTTAGTTTTAGATGATCCATTCGCTATCACAAATCAACTTGTAGTTATTCTCGAAGATACTGTCGAAGAACTTCATAAGCTTGAATCGGAGCTTGGCGCCTGAACTGGTCTGAGCTTCACCCCGCCACACTAAAGCACTTTAAAAAAGGTCACCCTTGGGTGACGGCCGATGAGTACACTCAAAAATTTCCAAAAGTTCCAAGCATCATTCAAGGTGGCGATAAAAAATCGGCTCAAGTTGTTTTGATCACTGATCCAAAACATCCACAGATTAAAGCCCGTGCTTGGAGTTTTGCTCCTCCACTTAAAACGGATTTGCCTAACTTTCGCTTTGAAGTAAAGACGCGTCTTAGAGAAGCATTCGAGCGTAGAGCAATTCTTAATTTATTCAAGCATCGTAATAACGTCATTCTAGTTGCTGGTGAAGGTGATCGCCTTCCTGGACTTATGGTCACGGCGTTGAATGATCTTATTTATGTTCAGTTTTATAGCGCTTTTTGGGAGACAGAACTTAATCTATTAGAGCGAGATATCCCAAAGCTTTTAAGAGAAGTTTTCCCAGATAAAAAATTTCCAGGCATGGCGATTCAATTTAGAAATCTTGAGCGCGCCAAAAACTTACGTGTTCACGGTGGTAAAAACCAAACGACGATTACTGAGTTTGGTGTTCATTACGGTATTCGTCTTCACACACATTATGACTGTGGGATTTATACCGATATGTCTTCTATTCGTGGCAGCCTTGCTGGCGAGTTTGAAAGAAAAAGTTTTCTTAATCTCTTTTCTTATACCGGTGCCTACTCTTTATTTGCTCTTAGTAATGGTGCCTCTCGCGTCGTTTCAGTTGATCTATCAAACAGATATCTTGATTGGCTCAATCATAATCTTGGATTAAATCCAAATCTTGATGCCACCAAACATGAAAGCTTAGAGATGAGTGTATTAGATGCACTTGAAAAACATGAAGAGTCTTTTGATGTGATTCTTTGTGATCCACCTACTGCAAGTAGCGACGGTAAAAAGGTTTCACGTGCTCTTGATTCCTACGAAAAACTGCTTCCGGCCATGATCAAAAGATTAAATCCTAATGGTAAATTGATTGTGTTTTTAAACACTCACGCAATTTCAAGATCAGCCTTTGAAGCCAAGATTTTAGCTCTTGCTCCAGGCTTTAAAGTCGAAAAAACACTCTCTTTAGGTGAAGAATGCCCTAGGCTTTCGGGATTTCCAGAGGGTGACTATCTAAAAGGCTTAATTCTAACAAAAGTTGGTTGATAAGCTATCTCCTAGCACAGATAATTGTCCCCTACAGACAAGGGGATTCGCAGTGCGAAATAAGATCGTTTTTTATCTCAATGGAAAAAGACATAGCGTTGGTGCCACTGAAGCATCCATGATGTTGTCCGATTACTTACGTTACGATCAAGGCCTGACCGGAACGAAAGTCGTTTGCGCCGAAGGTGACTGCGGAGCTTGTAGTGTGCTTCGTTTTTTTCCTCACGCTAAAGGAGTAGATTGGCAAAACTATATTCCCGTCAATTCATGTATTACTCAAGTAGCTACTCTCGATGGCTCAAGTCTCTTAACAGTTGAAGCGCTTAAAGATAATGATCGTTTGCATGAAGCTCAACGTGCCATGGTTGATTGTCATGGTTCACAGTGTGGATTTTGCACCCCAGGTTTTGTCGTAACTTTGGGCGGACTCGTTGAAGAAAAAATTTCTAAAAATGAAAAAACGATTACTGAGCAAGAAGCGAAAAACTGTTTAACTGGTAATCTGTGTCGCTGCACTGGTTATCAAGGCATCATTGATGCTGCCGTCTCAGTTGACTTGAAAATTGAAAAAAGTTTAAAAAGTCGCTACTTCGACAAAGATCAAGAAAAAGACTTAGTAGATACATTTAATACTCCTGTAGAAATCAAACACGATGATTTTATATTCTTTGCTCCAAAAACGATCAAAGAAGCCTGTACCTTTTTAGAAAACAATCCAGATTGTAGAATTATCGCTTCTTCAACTGATCTAGGTGTTGTTCACAATAAACGAAGATTAAAACTAGAAAAACTTTTAAGTCTTCATTTGATCCCTGAGCTTTATCAAATTGTTGGCAATGATCAAGTTTCTCTTGGTGCTAGAGTCACTCATACTGAGTTTAGACATTTCATTAAAGATACGATGCCTGAAATTGCTCATTACTTAGACTTGTTTGCTTCTCCTCAAATTAAAAACCTCGCCACCGTTGTTGGTAACGTTGCCACGGCTTCACCTATTGGTGATACTCCCCCAGTCTTTTTGGCCCTCGATGCTAAGCTTGTTCTTGCCTCAAGTTCTGGTGAGCGAGTGGTTAATATTAGTGACTTCTTTTTGGATTATAGAAAAACGCTTAGAAAACCCAATGAGATCATTGTTCGTATTGAATTTGATCTACCTAAAAAATCAACTCTTAAAGCCATTAAAAATAGTAATAGAAAAGATCTTGATATCTCCGCCGTTAATATGGTGATGAACATTGAGATGGATAGCGCTAAAGTCGTCAAAGAGATTCGATTGGCGGCCGGTGGTATTGCAGCTATTCCACTAAGACTTAAAAAGACAGAAGACTCGCTTCGTGGACAAAAGCTCGATAAAAAATCTATTGAAGCAGCTCTAAGTTTAGTTCATAGCGAGTTTAATCCACTCAGTGATCTTCGAGCTTCAAGTGCTTATAGACGAATTGTGGTGGAGAACTCTCTTAGCAGGTTCTTACATGAGGAGGCAGCGAAATGAGTAAGTCATCTCACGATTTTGCCCATACCCATGTTCAAGGACTCAGTGAGTTTGTTGACGATCGTCCAATTATGCGCGGAGAGCTTTTCATGGATGTGGTTTATTCAACCCATGCCCATGCAAAAATTAAAGTGGATGCCAGCGAAGCGTTAAAAGATCCTGAAGTGGTCGCTGTCTATACCGCCAAAGATGTTCATCATAATTTATGGGGAACAATCTTTAAGGATCAGCCTGTCTTGGCCGATGGAGTTGTCCAATTCGCCGGCGAGCCTATCGCGCTTGTGGTGGCCAAAGATACAATCTCTGCTCAGTACGCTAAACAAAAAGTTAAAATTACTTATGAAGACCTTCCGTCGATTTTAAGTATTAACGAAGCTAAGAAACATCAATCTTTTATTGCTGATAAGCGTTTTATTGAACGTGGTGATGTAAAAGCTGCATTTAAAAAAGCTAAGCACAAACTAAGCGGCGAAATTGTCATCCAAGGCGCAGATCACTTTTATTTGGAGAGCCAAGTGACGGTGGCCTATCCACAAGAAGATGGGCAGATTGAAATTCATACTTCTTCCCAGCACCCAACAGAAACCCAACACGTGGTCGCCCACTCCTTAGGTTTAGATGCCAAGGATGTCGTGGTTCAAGTCAAACGTATGGGGGGCGGTTTTGGTGGTAAAGAATCACAAGCCGCTCCGTTCGCAGCCATGGCGGCCCTTGCGGCGAAAAATCTTAATCGTCCAGTCAGACTGTGTCTGACTAAAGACGATGACATGGTGATGACGGGAAAAAGAAATCCCTTTCAAAATCTTTATAACGTCGCCTTTGATGATGATGGTGTGATTGATGGATTAGAAGTTGAGCTTTATTCAGACGGTGGAGCTTACGCTGATCTTTCAACATCAATTATGGAGCGTGCCATGCTTCATAGTGATAACGCCTACTTTATTCCCAACATGAAAGTTTCTGGACAAGTGTGTAAAACACATCACCATCCTCATACCGCCTTTAGAGGTTTTGGTGGGCCAAAGGGTGTCGCCACAGCTGAAATCATTATTGAAAAGATTGCTCATCACTTAGGCTTGGACCCATTAATAATTAGAAAGAGAAATATCTACCGCGATGAAAATAATCGAAACACGACTCACTACGGACAAGTGTTTAAAAATAACTGTCTTCCAAGACTATTTGATAAAATTGAAAAAGATTGTGATTACCAAAAACGTCGCCAAGACATTGAAGCGTTTAATAAAAGCAATGACCAATTCGTTAAAGGTCTCTCCATTACTCCGGTGAAGTTTGGTATCTCTTTTACCACTCGTTTTTTAAATCAAGCCAATGCTCTCGTGATTGTTCATCTTGATGGCAGTTTGCAAATTGCCACTGGTGCGACTGAGATGGGACAAGGCGTGAATGCTCGAATTTCTGCCATGGTTACAAGTGAGCTTGGTCTTGAACGTGATCAAGCCCGTGTGATGCCAACCAGAACAGATAAAAATGCCAATACATCCCCAACAGCGGCAAGCTCTGGAACTGATCTTAATGGAGCAGCAGCCTTACTTGCTACTAGAAAAATTAAATATCGTTTGAGTGAATTTGCTAGCCTTCTATTAGAGCTACCTTCGGATCGCTGGCCTAGTAAAACAGCAGGGCTTGGCACAGAGGCTGAGATTACTCTTAAAAATAAAAACCTTGATTCCAATGATCCAAATGAAGGTGCTGATTGGCTAAGCGGTAAAGCAGATTATTTTGATATCAAGTTTGTTGGCGGCGAAGTACTTAAAGGTTCTAAGAAAATTAAATTCGCTGATCTTGTTAGAGAAGCTTACCTGTCACGAATAGCTTTAAGTGATTACGCTCACTATTCTATTCCTGGTATTGAGTTCAATAAACTTTCTGGCGAAGGCAATGCCTTTTTATATTTTACTCAAGGAGTAGCTTGCTCTGAAGTTGAACTCAACCGCGATACTGGTGAGTTAAAAGTCAGACAAGTTGATATATTAATGGACCTTGGAAGACCGGTGAACAAAGATCTTGATATTGGGCAAGTCAGTGGCGCTTTTATTCAAGGCATGGGCTGGGTCACCATGGAGAACCTTGTATATAACGATCAAGGCTATCTGCTATCTCACGCCCCTAGTACTTATAAAATTCCAAATATCCAAGATACTCCACGTGTCTTTAATATTGAGCTGCTTGAAAATGAAGAGAACTACGCCAATGTTAGAGGAACTAAAGCGGTTGGTGAGCCTCCTCTTCTATTGGCCATTAGTACATGGACGGCGATTAACAATGCTTTAAGTTATATATCTAAAGATTATCCAAATATTAAAATTCCAGCAACGAATGAAGAGGTCTTAAAAGCGATGTACCCTTCTAAGTTTGCCCAGTGGAGTAAGTGATGTCGTTTTGGAATAGGGCCCATGAACTTGAACAAGATGGTGTCTCCTTCGTTGTTGTCACACAAGTCAGTGAACGCGGTGGTGCTCCTCAAGATCCTGGGGCGAAAGCCATCATTACAAGTGAAGGACTCGTTTTTGGAACCGTCGGTGGTGGAAAAGTTGAAGCTCGCGCCATCGCCGATTCGCTTGATATTTTAAAAAATGAATCTAAGCAAGATCCGTTGTCTGTTATTTGGAATCTACAAAAAGATATCGGTATGACTTGCGGTGGGGAAGTGACATTTCTTTTTGAACATTTTCCAAGCACGGCGTGGCCGATTGTTATTTTTGGAGCTGGTCATGTGGCGCAAGCACTGACACGAACTCTTTCCAATCTTAATTGTCAGCTAAAGTGTATTGATGATCGCGCTGAGTGGATTGAAAAATTATCAATCAAAGGCAACGTTAATGCTAATCCAAGTGAGCTGGTTAAAGAGCTTAATCCAAACAGCTTTTTTATATGTATGACTCAAGGCCATGCCAAAGATACACCAATTCTAAAAGCGATTGCCGATCATGCACCAGATTGTCCTTATGTTGGTGTTATTGGCAGTACAACCAAAGGCATCACGATTAAGCGTGAACTTAAAGAGCTTGGCGTTAGTGAGTCTTTTATTGAAAAATTAAGAGTACCGATTGGACTACCAATTGGCACAAACGATCCTTATGAAATTTCAATTAGTATCGTTGCTGAATTATTGCAAGTTCGTGATTCTCTTTGAAGCTTGAGCCGATAATTCGTAGAGTCTTTCAATCAATTTACTCTTTTTAGCTAGCTTTGAAATAAAGCCATGCACATAGGTATTTCGAGCGATATAGAAAATTGAAAAGGCTACAGCGAACGCTCTCATCACCTTCCAAAAAATTGAAATGCCACTTTCACCTGAAATCAAAAAAAATGAAATCATTAAAAGTAGTGAAAGTAAGAACATAGGTCTAAAAAGTTCTAAAAATGCGGACATCGTTGGTGAGCCTGCATTTTTTTTTCTCGTTTTGGGAGTTGAAGCCTTCTCAAGCTTTTGTTCTAAACGTGTGATCTTTTCTTCAGGTAGAAAATGTAAAACGAGGGGCACACAAGCACATAAAACTGCTTTACCAACAACAGCAAACAAGATGAAGTCGTAAACCATCTCATTTTTTGAAGCAAAGTAATCTAATGCTTTAGTAAAGTCTTGGCCGTAAATAACAAAGTAAGTAACTAAAGGTTGAATAAACGCCCATGGACTTAAAAGTGCCATACCAACCATTTGGCCTAGAAGATTTTTTCCAAAGGTTAATATACCGAGCATATAAAGAAAGCCTTGCATGGAAATACTAATCATTGGACCAAGTTTTTTGCCTACTGGAGCTAATGCCTTCATAAGGCTTGCAACACTTGAGACTTCCATCACCATCTTTGAAGCATCTATACGTGTCTCGATTGCATTTTGAAATCGAGTCAGCATAAAGCCTTGGTTGATAGAGAGAATTTGTCCTGCCATGGGAATATGCAGAGCATGAACGGTTGAGCCAATAACAAGCTCAACCAAAGATAATTTCACGGCCTTGTCGACAATCTGATGATCGCTACTCATAGACTCTTATTCTATTGATTCCTCCGTCAGGATGAATCGTAATTTTAAGTCGATCAGTTTCAATGGGCTCAATGATAAAACGCTTAGTATTTGCCGCAAAAGGTTTAACAAAAGACTTAGAGACAACTTGCTTGTCACCAATATCAATCGAGATATACATTGGGTTGTTATTCACAAAGTGCGTAAAATCTAATTCAATCATGCGAACGTTGGCTTTTTTGCTAAGACCAATTTCAACCTCTTCGCTATGCCCTTTGACTCGTGATCTGGAGTTTTCCATGCCATCAAACATATGAAGCGGCGGATAAGGAGATAGCGCCGAAATGGCAGGAGAATAATGTTCATCCCCTACTTTTAAAATCTTGCCACCTACACTTAAGTTTTTTGAAGGCTTAAGTTTACGAATTGGAAGCATTAATGGTTTTTTAGGTGCAGGTACAGAGTCTTGATATTTACCACTGACTTGTTGTTCAAGAGGCTCTTCAAAAAGAGCAAGCCTAGTTAGACCACCATCAGGATAAGTTCTCACTCTTAATTGTTTCATTTCAATTTGTTTAACTTCTACAAACTTAACTGAATGACCATTTAATGGCGTCGGTGCAAGTATTTCTATCCATTCACCATCAACTCGCCCTTCAAGAGAAACGCAGGGAACATGATTTCCCGTATGAAACTTAGTACAAATCCTAGCGATCTTTGGTTTGCATTTTTTAGGAAGCTCTAAGATAAGATCTTCAGATTCAGCTTGATTGTGACGAGCTGATTCCCAACTATCCATGACCTTTCCTTGTCTTTCAAACAAGGTCGGATCAAAAACAGGATCCAGCGCAGAGATCAGGTTTTCCGCTCTAGCAAAGCGATCATTTGTAACTTTTAAGACCTTACTACCTATCAAAAGGTTTTGATCGCTATAACTTGATTTTGCACCAGGGTGCTCGATCGGCAGCGCTGCATCTCTATTAAAGGCATCAAAGATCAAAGATTTGTAACCAGTATTAACCACTTCTTCTTGCTTGATACCCTGATTATTAAAGCTTGATTTGAACTTAGAATAATCAATACCTGAAACACCTAGTTTTTTCAGTGCAAGCTGAGTAATTTCAGAAATGAGACCTACAGCATTTAGCTCCCCATTACTAAAAACGACGATTCCTTTGCCTAAATCTGGGCCCATAAAGCAATGAAGAAATAAGGATCTAAAACCATCATTAGCCCCTTGATGAAGCATAAAACGATTTTCACCAGCTTCGATAGTGAAGATACCAATACCCATGTCACAACCCATGAACTCACGAGAGCCAAGATCTCGTCCATATAACATCATCACAGCAGTGTCGTGAGAGATTGGACCTGAACCTTCAACGTCGTGATAGGCATGAGTTAAATGATGCAAGAACTGATGCATACTTGAGGCTGAGCCCATGGCACCAGCAGCAAAGCTTGGAAACATTAATCTTGAACTTGAGAATGGCTGGCCCAACTCATTGATGGCATGGGCATAATCATGAGCTTCATTTTCTTTTTGATCGAAACTAAACTCACTCATACCAAGGGCTTTTAAAAATGGCGTCGTAAGTTTAACTATCGACTCGTCGCTAATTGCTTCAATTAAATGCTCTAGAACTAAAAAACCACCGCCAGAATACTTAAAGACTGTACTTGGTTTATTAATAACTTCCACTGCAGGATAACCAAACTCTTTATGCCCAGCTAAAAGCTCGAGAACATTTGGCATGTCTTGATCACGGGGAACACCATTCACATAATGCATATTAAGAGCGTTATGACTCATAAGATTGGAAATGGTGACTTCATCGCCCCACTCGCCTTTTAAGCGAAAGCTAGACTTGGTTTTTGAAAGGACAGCGTTAACTTTATCTTCAAGCCCGATACCTTTCGAAGCGAGATACTCAATCGAAAACGCGCTAGCCACACTTTTACTAAGTGAAGCCACTTCAAAGTAGGTGCTATTAGTAATATCTCCATAGCTCATAAGCTGATGTTTAAAAGCAGCGCTACTCACACTTAATTGAAAGTCTTCAATATTATATTTATTTTTTAGTTCGATTAACTCGTCTTTTTGATCAAAGCGTTTTTTAGTAATTTCCCAAAGGGCTGACCTGGCGTTATCAAGTTCTTCGGCCTCAGAGTTATTAAATCTAAGCTTTAAGGCCTCTAGAAGTTCTTTGCCGCTTTTACCTTTAGCGGAAATTAAAAACTTCACACCAAATTTTAAAAGGTACTTATCGCCCCATTCTTTTAACTCATTGATGACTGATGCTTCCTCGCCAAAAACTCGGCTTTGCTCACTGGCGGCCATAGCATCAAGAGTCTTTTTAGCTTCGCCGATATTACCGTGAAAAGAAGCCGCTTCAATAATTTGATCTTTGGTAAACTTTAGGATGAGATCTTTCGCTTCATTTTCATTTAAAAAAACATTTTTTGATAGAGTCTTGGCAAAGTCAAAACATCCACAGCGCTCAAAGTAATAGTTGAAGCGATCAATAGAATCATCAACTTGATATTTAGTTGGATTAAGCTCACACGCTTTCATCCATGGATCATCACTTGATCTAATCTCATCCGTGGTAAATGGAAGAAGTAATTCAGGTGCAAATTCCACTGGATTCTTATCACTCATTAACTTGATCATTAAGTTAAAGGCAACTGGATACCATTTCGCATTAACTTCGTTCCATTTAACTTGAACAATCTTCTTTTCGTGAGATAGGTCTTTTCTAATAAAATGCAATTCTTCATGAGCAATTTCAAGAAATTCTTCTAGGCTAAAGCGTCCGTGATAAATCTCATGCCATACTTCCCAGCGTGAACGCTCGGCCGTTGCAAGATCGTCCATGACGCGAACAAGCTCCCCTTCCACTTTAGCAGGTAAGGCAACACAACCGTTACCTGATAACCAGTCGGCCAAGTATTGAAGTGATTGAAAAACGTTATAGCGAATTTCATCAGGGTGATTATTGGCGATATAACTTGATTCTTTAATATCAGCAACCAAAAGAGAGCGTACGTATCTTTCATCACTTACTTTTAGACCTTCAATATCTGGTCCATCAATAAATGAAATGATTTCGTTGTGATATTTTTCATCAAGAAGAGATTTTACAAGCTCATAGAGTTTATCTTTGGTTGGTTGTCTCCAAGCCGCAACTAGCGCCATTCCAAGACGAACAAAATCCGGGTGAGCAACCCAAAAGCCGTCAAGTCCACGCTTAAGTTGAGTCACCACATCTTTAATATAACCTTTCATTGTTACCTGAAAGGATGGTCCACTCATTTCGTTCTTTACCGGAAGAATGCCATACATTCCACCAACTTTGATTCCACCACGAGGCCCAACCACAGTATTGAGAAGATCGTGTGAAGCCTTAATATATTTAATAACGATATTAGGATCAGCTTTAACCGGGATACGATAGTTTCCGTCTTCTTTAAACAGTCTGGCGGTTGAACCTAGATAATCATGCCAACCAAGTGAAGCACCAGCAAAGTAAGGATGAAGTTCATCCATGATTTCGTTTACACGTAAAATAGCCCGTGGATTTTCAAGTACGATCATTAAACGGATCGTACCCATTTTATAGTCAGGGTGACGATTTACCAGAAGCTTCTCGCAAGCTTCAAGCATGGTATGGATATAGCGAGCTTCTTCTTCGTTTTCTAATTTAGGCACATAAAACACAAGTGCTTCAGGATTATTCCAATTGGCAAACATATGTAGAGCAAAGTCATACATATGAAGTGGAATTGGATTTTTCTTATAAAAAAGAAAGAATGAAGGCAGAGCGAGACCTGGAAAGCGCTTTATAGGTAGGGCCAGATTATTTTTTTCTAATTTATATTCTTTACCACGCTCATCGATGAAATCGATATTGCGATTAAAACATTTTGTTAAATTATCCCCTGCGCTAACGAGATCAGCATGCATCGGAGTTTTTGAATCTTCGTTATCAGCTCCCCACTTTGGAGCGTCTTTAAAGTCTTTTAAAAGTTCGGCGACAACACTTGGCTCATCAGCAAGGATGCGATGATACGAGTTCATGGCATTAACCGACATCTTGGCACTATCAGGTGGGCCAAACAAGGTAATGTGATGACCTTGCAGGTAACTTGGAATTGGTGCGACTGGGTTTTGTTTTGAAGTCTTAGCGTAGCTTTCTTGCAAAGGTCCAATTACTACTCGGCCATTGCTGTCTTCAAGGCCTAAGATTGTCTCATACTCAGCGCTATCAATACTCGTGCCGTTTTCTTTATTGTACTGATAAAGAGCTTTTACTCTTTGATCTATAAACTTTCTGTCTTCAATTCTATTGTGTAAAACTTTAGCCAGATCATCTTTGACTAAATCATAAAGCTCACATAAAAACTGCAATGAGTCCTTGTTTTCAAGACCAGAAGGCTCTCCCACCATCTCAAGATTAGGCGCAACGTTTTTAGACTTCGATAGTAAATGCGCCAGCATTTCTTTGGAGAGATAGTCTTGATAATAAGGAATGTCTAAGTATTGAGCCACTGGTTAACTTCCGCGGTATGTTGAATAGCCATAAGGGTTGACGAGTAAAGGAACGTGATACTTTCTTTTTGTATCTGTAATGTTGAAAACAACTGGAGTGATCAAAAAGAAAGACTCAACTTTTTTGGTTTTAAAATAGTCTTCGACAGCAAAAAGAAGTCTGTAAGCCCCAGCTTCATAAGGACAATCAAAAGCAATTCGACCGTCAGTATTAGTTAGCTCTTTGGCCAAAGTCTTCCAATCACCATCCACTCTTTTTTCAAGATGAACACTGACGTTGGCGGCTGGTTGGCCACAACTTGTATCTAAAATATGAGTACTAATCATAACGAGTTCCTATTTCTTAAATGTAAATTGAATTGGAGACATGCCCGCTTCAGTTACATTAATCGTTTGCGTTTGTGTTCCATAAACTTCATGCCAAGCTTCTAGCTCATAAATTCCGACAGGAAGATCTTTAATACTAAAAGTTCCATCGGCGCCCGATACGTCAAAGTATGAATGATCAACAACTCCGATATAAGCTCCCATCCAAGGATGAACGCTACACTTTGCCTCTAAGAACATTTCAGGCTTCTTAAAGACTTTTGTAATACGTTGATCTTTTTTAGGCATCGGCACATTAAAGCTTTTATTCTCTTTTGTAATCGAGCGTACATTATGGAAAATTTTATCCGAGTTAATAAACTCAACTTCTTGTCCCGTTCGAACCCCAACAACTCGTGGAGTGTAGATACAGCCATGTTGATCAAGCTCGACTGCTGTTTTTGGGATAGCAGTCTTTGGCAGATTTTCATGACCTTTAATGATGCGAACAAAAACGTTTTGAAGTTTACCGTTATTAACAATCACTTCATTTGAGTAAACATCGCCCTTCGCCCCGCAACCAGCCGGAAGCTGCAGTTTTTTGCCTTTTGGAGCGACTCCATCAAAGTTAATCACACCTTGAACTTCAACTTTGATTTTATCTGCTAATAAAACTTCTTCAGCCAAAGGAGTCGTCTCCTCAGAATCAGTAACTTCTTTTTCAACTTCAATGACTTCTACAACTTCAACTAGGTTATCAGCAGGCTCTTCGTAGTTTTGGGCCATGCCACTCCACTTCGCCACTCCAAGGATAAGAACAATACCGATGACGGCCATGATCTTTGAGCGCTTTGGGTTGCTGAGGCGAACAACAAAGTATTCGCGAATCGCTGCACCAGCAGCACTTAGAAGAATCAAAATCAGCCAGTTGTAATCATGTCCATAAGTTGATGGAAAGTGATTGCTGAGCATGATGAAGATAACAGGAAGAGTGAAATAGGTATTATGAGTGGAGCGGTTCTTAGCATTCTTGCCCCACTCTTGATTAACCGCTTCGCCTTTTTTAGAAGCTTCAACCATTTTGATTTGGCGTGGAATAATGCGCATAAACACATTGGCCGTCATCCAAGTTCCGATCATGCCACCAATATGAATATAAGCTGCTCTGCCACTGAAGGTATGACAAAGAAAATATGTCATCCCTACAAACCAAACTAACGTTAGGATATGACCAATGACTGGTTTAGTTTTCGTAAAGTTTCTCTCCCACAATTGATCATAAAAAACCCATGAACCAAGAATGGAGAAGATGCCTAGCAAGACTGCTTTGGCATAACTAATATCGGAAACTGAACTATCTAATAAAAAAGTTCCAGAACCTGTGTAGAAAATCATGGCGACTAAAAAACATCCAGAAAGCCAAGTCCAATAGGCTTCCCATTTAAACCAATGAAGAACATCTGGAACTTTAGTTGGCCCCATTAAAAGTTTTTCAACACGATAAAATCCACCACCGTGAACCATCCAAAGCTCACCAACATGACCTTCACTTTTTGCATCAGGATTTACAAGGAAAGAGCGATCTAACCACATAAAGAAAATGCTGGTTCCAATCCATGTCACCGCTGTAGTGATATGCACCCAGCGCCCCAAAAGCAGCATCCAGTCGTAGACTTCTTGACTCATCTTTACCCCAGTAAATCGATTTAAGCGTAGTGGTAAATTAGAGCATTTTTAAGATGAAAATTAAATGAAACAGTCGAATATTAAGCAATTATGCGGTGCACCCCTAACAAAAGAGATGCACCGCTTTATTAAAAGATATTGATATTAGCGCTTAAGCCAATATTTGTTCTGTCTGCGCGAATATTATCCGGTGCGAACTGAATATTTGGGTATAAAAAGATATTTCGAGTCATCGAAATACCTAGCCCCACAGATTGAGTCATATCCAGACGTGTCCATTTTGAAAAAGATTGACCACGGCTATTTTGATACCAATAAGGTCTAAGGATCGTTCTTAAATTGAATGTATCATTAATCACATACTCAGCTTGTGGCATAGCATAGAAAACAAACTCGGCCTGAGAACTCGCCAGTGATGGATCATCTTTACTATGAGAGTAAGCACCAGCTGAAAAAAGCATACCTGCAGAAAAGCCAGTTCCTTTAAATTCATACATCGTATTTAACGTAATATCGTTATAGGTATTATAACCAATATTGGTTAAGGCATCTTGAGTATAGTAAGTCATGCTCGTGCCAAGTACAGTTTGCACACCTTTAATATTCATAACTCGTGAGTAACTAAGGACAGGGTTATTTAAATCAACATCCCCTTGAGTTTCTTCAAACTCTCTTTTTCCTGCAGCTGTGAAGCTCTCATCCGCTTTGCTTGAAAACGGCGAAGCCATCTGTAGACCAAAGCCTAACGTAAAGCGATCATAGGTTGAGGCGCGATAACTTACTCCAATATTGCCGGAAAGATTTTGAACTGCAGGAACATCCGATGCTCCTGTGACATTTGGTCTAGAAGAACCGATCGGCTTTTCAAGTGATCCACCATTATAATTCCAGGAAGAGTTAATACTCCAATCTGAAAGAGATCCTTGAGATGCTCTAAGGCGGCGGTTAGTAATTAACTGATCAGCTTCATCACTCGCTATTGCTTGAGTTTTTTGATCAATTGTCGCAGAGACATTTGAGACTTGTGATTCATTCGCATTAACTGTGAAACTTAACGCTAAGGCGCTGAGTAACGTCCATGTGAGCTTCGACATTCTGTTCTCCCGTAGAAGTTTATGTTGAAGACATTATAAAAAATAAAGAAAAAATATATAAGGGTGTCTAAGAAATATGACGGCGATTGTGCGTCGATTTAACAAGAAGTTTACAAAAGCTACAGTACAAAAAAAAGGCGTACATAATGTACGCCCTATTTAAAATTAATCTTTAACAAGGCGGGTACGCCACTCGCGAATATCAGGTGCAAGATAATCGTACTTGAATCCACCCAAAGTATACTGAGCAAATTCATAGTCCGTCGTGTGAGTTAAACATTCGGTCGGACAAACTGTTGTACAAAGACCGCAGTAACAGCAAAGAGCTGTATCGATTGTGTACTGGTGAAGATCAAGACGGATTGGAGTTCCGTCTTTTGTTTTAATTTTTTCTGCATCTGAATCACGACGAGTTGCTGTGATGTAAATACAGTCAACTGGACAAGCAGTCGCACACTGATAACAAGAGATGCAGTTTTCAGCGTCGTTAAAAAGACGTGATCTAGAGTTAGCCGGAAGTTGTTCACGAACTTCTGGATATTCAATTGTTACTGGCTTCACGCCGTAGATGTATTTACCAGTGATCATCATGCCTTTAAGGGCCGTTGATAATCCTGTCCAAATATTTCTAAACCACTTACCAAGAGTCAATGATTCCTCTTGGGGACGTGTACTAGAGAGGTGGTGAATTTCAATTTCAGCACTCATATATTTCCTTTTCCTAGCGGTCGACTTCGCCAAGAACGATATCAATTGAACCAATAGAAGCAACTAAGTCCGCGATCAACATTCCTGGAGCCATCTCCCCTAGAGCTGATACGTGAGTGAAGCAGCTTGATTTAACTTTTAATCTGTACGGAACTTTTGTTCCATCACTGACTAAGTGAATGCCAAGCTCGCCGCGAGGACATTCAGTTCTCATATAAACTTCACCTTTAGCAGGCTTAATAATTTTAGGAACTTTACCCATGACTGGACCAGCTTCGATACCTGCAAGGGCCTGACGAATAATTTTGATTGATTCGTGCATTTCCATCATACGAACGTAGTAGCGATCCCAACAATCTCCGAGCTGACCTTTTAAGCCTTCGCCTTTGATGACATCAAATTCGAATTTGTCGTAGATTGAGTAAGGGCGATTCTTACGAAGATCCCAATCAATTCCTGACCCACGAAGAACTGGACCAGTTAGACCGTAGTCATAAACCTGATCTTTAGAGATCACGCCAACGTGAGCTGTTCTTGAAATGAAGATTTGGTTTTCACCAACAAGTTTATGGTATTTCTTAATGCTCTCTTCAAATGTCTCTAAGAAATTTTCGATACGAACTAAATGATCATCTGTTAGATCATTCCAAACGCCGCCAACCCAAATATAATTATAAAGAAGACGGGCACCTGAAACTTCTTCAAAGATTCGAAGAATATTCTCTCTGTCTTGGAAGGCATAAAGAAATGGAGTGAAAGCTCCAAGGTCAATCGCATAAGTTCCAAAGAACATCAAGTGAGAAGCAATACGCTGAAGCTCACCAATGATCACGCGAACATATTCAGCGCGAATTGGAACTTCGGTCTTAAGCATTTTTTCAACGGCAAGAACGTAAGTCCATTCCATGTTCATTGCTGCAAGATAATCAAGACGATCGGTGAATGGAATAACTCCACGATAATCTAAATGCTCACAATGCTTTTCCATACAACGGTGAAGATAACCGATATGAGGAGTTGCACGAGCAACAACCTCAGAGTCCGTTTGGATTTCAACACGTAGAACCCCGTGGGTTGCAGGGTGTTGAGGACCCATGTTCACAGTCATAAGATCTGACTTGATTGGCTCGGAGGCTTCGTTTACAAATTCAAACATATCGCTCCCCTACGCTTCAGATTCGGCAGCATCGCCGTCGTCAGATTTCCATGATCCAGAGACTTTCTTTGGATCAGGATAAGTTTCTTTTAATTTTTTCATGAACATATGGTCAGCTGTGTTCACTTTTGCTTCAGGGTTCACAACCATATCGTGGTATTTTTCCTGAACAATATAATCTTTTCTAAGTGGGTAACCTTCCCAATCATCAGGAGTTAAAATTCTTCTGTGATCTGGGTGATTGTTAAAACGAATGCCCATCATGTCGTAGGCTTCGCGCTCTTGCCAGTTGGCCGCACTCCAAACGCTAGTCACTGATTCAAGGCTTGGAAGATTGTTATCGTTTCCACGATCAAGCTTCACTTTTAAAAGAAGCTCAGTGTTTTTAGAGAAGCTTGCAAGAATATAAACAAGCTCTAAGTAATCGACATAGTCGACAGCAGAGATCACTTGAAGAACATTATATTCATGCTCTCCATTCTTAAGAGCCTGACAAACTTCTAAAATTTTTGAAGCATCAACACTAACTGATGAATCACCATTTTCAGGATTATTAACAGTAGCGTTAGCACCACTTACTTTTGAATCAATAAAACTTGCGACTTCATTATGCATGCTTCACCCACTTGTCGCGAAGTAAACGCTCGTTAGCAATTTTCTTTTGAAGAGTCATAAGACCTTCGATCAAAGCTTCCGGACGAGGAGGACAACCAGGAACATAAACGTCGACAGGAATAACTTCATCAACGCCTTTTAAAACGTGATAGCCATGTTGCCAGTAAGGTCCACCCTTATTCGCACATGATCCCATTGAGATAACATATTTTGGTTCAGGCATTTGTTCATAAAGAACTTTAATTCTCGATGCCATTTTAAGAGTAACAGTTCCTGCAACAATCATAAGATCAGCACGACGAGGAGTTGCCATGAAGGCACCACAACCGAATCGTTCTAAATCATATTTTGCAGCTCCTGTTGCCATCATTTCAATCGCGCAACAAGCGAGACCAAAAGTCATAGGCCAAAGAGAATTTTTGCGACCCCAGTTAAAGAAGTCGTCGACTTTCATCAAAATGACGCTGTCTTGCATATCAGAATCCCTTCGCGAAAAAGGCTAAAATTAAAGTGAAATGGTCCTATAAGTTTTACCTTTAGGCGGCGTTTACGTCAACGATAGGAAGGCCGAAAAACTGATTAATTCTAGGCGTATAGGTGGACTTTTCTAAGGCAATAATGTTTGTCTAATTAAGCGCAACATAGTCTTCGCAGCGTGTTTTGAAAAACTGCGTCATCTGCACCCAATTTTGTTTATCAGTAACACTGGCCGGACTTCTGGATTGTCTCATTTCTAAAAGACTTAGGCGTTTACGATCGTTTTCACAGGCTTTACCCATGATTGAGACGTATTCTTTCACAGCAGCAATTGGGTATGGAACACCATAGGCCGATGAAATAAATATTGGTGTATCTTCTGAAAGTTTTGGAAATTCGCTGGATGGGATTCTATAGCGCCCCAAGTCTTTTCTCATTTGCTGCATATGCCCACCAATTCGATAAAAATGGGCTACACCTAATTCTTTTGAAAGATGACCATGATCGTCCATCACGTTCGAGCAGTTTGAACGCTGGCGAATTTGATCTGGATACAACTCTTTTAAAACTTGGCATTCAGAAAGATAGGCTTCAACTTCTCCGCCTCTACCTTCAACAGTGCTTGCTATAAATTCTTGCAGCGTAAAATTCACTCGGTATGGGTTAAATGGTTGGCGCTCATTAAAATGTGTCATCTCGTGAGCAAGATCAAGTAGACCATCGATGACTGAAAGATTTTTATTCAAATAGACGACGCTCTTAGATTCATAGCTTACTTCGTTAGGATTTGTTGGAACAAAACGGCGAACTAAAGTTGTATCTGTCAGTGAGCTATTCCCCACTAGTAATACATCAGATAATTCCTGTCCTTGTGATCTGGCTTTTTTCGCTGCATTGGCAATGATCTGTTTTCCAGTCGTCGACTTTGCAAGAAGAGCAACAAGTTTCACTAAACTCTCTTCAGCAGAACTACTCAAATGTATCCAACGTGAATTTAAATTTGGTCTTACTTCATTTTCAATCGTATGAATTTTTCGCTCAAACTGTTTAGCGAAAGCCGATAGTGAAAATAAAATAAAAGTGAAAGTGATAAGTCTCTTCATCAGAGAACTTATCGAAAAATTTAACTGGTTTTATTAGAGATTAACGTAATAAACAGAGGGAGAGGCAGTTATTTCCCAAAGCCCTAAATCACTGGTTTTAGCAGGGCCAGAAAGGGTTTGCTCAACAATATTAAACTTGTATTTACCTGGGCTTAGATGAAGTTCAGTTAGATTAAAACTCTCAGGTAATGTCGCCCATCCCCTAGTGTCTGCTCGCTCACTCACTTCAATTCCCTTGGCAGCGGCAAGGTACTGAAAGACAGCGGCATTTCTAGCAAGAAAATCGTTATCATTCTTTTTGCCTTTAAGGGCATTGTAAGTGGCAAAACTTGCAGCGATAGCGGCCGCATGCTTTAGAGCCAGTCTTAAACCGACACGCCAATAGCGAGCCACAGTTTTTTCTGCCACTGCCTGAGCAGCAATATCACCTACAGGTTGTATTAACGGCAAATTCACTTTTTTAATTTCTTTTCCAGCTTCGTCATAAACTATGAGTTCTCGAGTTTCATTTACTGGGATATTTTCAACATTGGGAAGATCAAATTTAATTGAAGCACCTTTAGCAGCAGCAAAAGACATTTCCATTCCAAGTCTTGTACCAGCAGGACTCCATGCACTTGGAGGTGGAGTTAAACCTAGTTTATTAGCCGCAAAAAAAGTTAAAGCGACAGCTGAAATACCAGCTAAAAACTTAGCACCCTTTGAAGCTTTGGGATCTTCTAGAGCAGCCGTTAACCCAATATATTGCGTCTCCCCTTTTTTAAGAGGGGCTTGGCCAAAGCTGGCTATAATCTTAACGTTGTTAACTTCATTTTTAACTTTTGGAAAATCTTTATCCGACTTTCCAAAAAGTTTTAAATAATTGGCCACTCTTGATTTTCGTATATCGCGAGCCAGATTAATAATGGTTGTCTCGAGATGATCTTTTAGGTCTTCCCCTGCTTTGGTCAGAACAATATAGTCTTTAAAGACTTTTTGCATTCCTAGCTTTGGAAACTTGTCATAGTCCTTCACAAACTTTTTTGAAGACGCATTAAAACTTGGATAGGCACCATAGTTTTTTATTAAAACCTCTCTAGCATCGACATAGAGGTCAAGTGCAATTTGGCGATCACTTGGACTGGCGACAAGTTCATGAACCTGAGCTCCAAAAAGTTTTGCCATGAGATCATCTTTAAAAACCGGAGCTACTTTCGTTTCGTTAGCGCGGTTTTCTAAGAATTTATTCCACGCCACAACTTGCGCCCTAGCTCTAAAAAGATCGTCTCTAGAGTTAGATTTTTTCCAAAGCATGAGGTGATTGATCGTTTGCAAGAGATGTATCGTGGCTATTTCATAAGCCTCACCATAATAAACATCAGATGAGTCGTTGATCACAGCGGCGGCCGCCTTTGAACTTACACTCACCGTATAGAGTTGATCACTTAACTCTAGCGCCTGTTTGAAAAGTTGAGCCGATTCTTCCCACTGCTCTTGAGCATGAGCAAGATGCCCCCTCTCCATAAAATCGAGTAGCTTATTTTTTTCGTCTTTATAAAGGGCGTCTTTGCCTTCGAGAATAGATTTAGCTTGTGGCCAATTCTTAGTCGCAAAGGCACTACGAAGAGAAGCGCGCTCATCAAGACCAGATGATGCGCACGCTGCAATTAAAAATAGAACGAAAAGCTTTTTTACCAACCGATGCTACTTTTCTTTGAAAACTTTGAAAGTTTGGTGCGAGTTCTTAGAACTTCAATTCCTTTTTCAATATCAGTCATGCGGATATTGATTGAGTACTGCTTAATAGTTTTGCCATCACGAGATTGAGGCTCCATATAAACGTTACCTAGGATTAAAAGATCAGCGCCGGTTTGCTTACCAATACTTTTTGCAGTTTTTGGATCAACCATACCGTCATTTTGATAAGTGATTTCTTTAAGAATCTTGTCGCGAGCTTCAGCATCAACGAGAACAAAATCACCAGAAGCAGAAATTTCATTTAGAAATTCATCATTGATGTCATTGATTGGAAAATAAGCTTCACTGGTTAAGTTTTGAACTTCAGAAATGAACACTCTTGGTTCACGACCAAGGCTTCTAAGCCAACGCTTATAACCTTTATGAGTTGAGATATCTTTAAGCACGTCTTGAACAACTCGCTCAGTATCACCTTGGACCCATTTATCAGTGATTTCCATCGCCTTTTCGTCACTCTCTGCAGAGTCGACACGTTTTGCTTGAAATCCACCGCAAGCACTTAGACCAAATAGTATTGAAAGTAGTAATAAGTGTTTCATTTAAACCTCTTTAAATTTCGCCGGCTGAAGCTTTCAAGAAATCTTCAGAAGCATTTTCTAACGCATTTTTAACATTATCTTTAACTGTTGTTTTTGAAGCACGCTCAATGACGGCTTTAGCTGCATTATCAACGGCCTTGGCTAAAGTATCAGCATCCATTCTTATATAAACGGCGCATGTATAAGCCATATAATCTTTTTTTGCTCCAAGATCTTGTTTGTAACGACGTTTTTCCCAGTAAGTTTTAATCACACTTGCACCATGAACAAGACTCTTTGTTTTTTCTACAAGTGTAGACTCTGTATACTCTTTTAGACCTTGAACATCTGGATTATTTTCATCAACTGAAGAAACTCCTTCTATTGAAGTTCCAAGTTGCTTATCAATAAAGGTAGAAATCTCGGCTGCGATATCTGCACGAACATTTGACTTGGCTAGGTCACAAGCGACTTTACGACCAACTTTTGGTTCTGTTTCGTAGCTAAAGAAGCGATACTTCGCGACATCTTTTCCGTATTCTTTAGACCAAAGAATTGGATCTTCAATCCAGCCTGGACGCGTTTTTCCAGAAGCATCACTCACAACATAGTCGCGGCTAATGTCTTCATTTTCACGCTCTTCCAGCTCAGCTTCTTTTTTTGTCGATGAACATGCCACCAAACTTAATAAAAGGATAAAATGCATCAATTTCATATTGTCTCCTAATCCAGCTCAAGCGCTTGGAAATTTTCTGTAAAATACTGCCTAAAATTTGAAAGAATCATTGATTTAATTTGAGCTAACGAACGACCATTTTGAGTCTGATCAAATGTTAAATTACCGATAACTTGTCCACTTTGATCAAAGGAGACAAGTTTGACATACATATTATAACGCTCAAATCCTTTAACATTTAAATACTCTCTTCTGGAATTACTTTTAAGATCTAATTTAAAATTAGCTTTACCTTTTTTTACGATTTTATAACCAAGAGTACTCAATTCCCCGGCAACAGTCTGTTCGATATATTCATTTGTCTTATCTGCTTCAATTAAAACAAATATTGGGTTGGCATCAAATTCAGCTTTCTTTTTCAATATGTCCTCTTTGGATACACCTCTTGAAAAATTGGGCATGCCTAATATAGTAAGATAAGTGGCTAGCCCGGCTTTTTCAGTATAAAGCTCAAGGGCCTTAGGAAGAAGTGATCTTCTGTTACTGTCGTAAGCTTGCTCGATTTGCGCATCAAGATCTGAAATCTTAGCTTTTAAAATTTTTCCCGCCACACGCTTATCAAGTTGAGCTAGTGAAAAAACGGAGCCATCTTCTTCATGCTTTTTAGAAGTAACAACACCCTCTAAAACTTCATCGACGGTTTCAATATTGGAAGAATAAATATCTTGAGTCACTCCAGAGCTTTCCATCATCTCAGCTGATGATAAACTTGAACTCTGTTCTTCAACTTCAGTAGTACCTGTAACTTGAACTTTAAAAATCTTAGCTAAGTTTTTTCTAGCTTCACTTTCGGCCAAATAAAAACTTGAACCCTCGCCAACAGCACAAAGAAACTCGTCTTTACAAAATTCAAGAGGGTCATTAACCCATAAAGGACGATGTTCTCGCCCGCTAGTTTGTTCAGGCAATCGCTTGCTCGCTGATGAGCAGCCAACAATAAATAAAGCTATTAATAGTAGGTTCCAACGAATCATAACTATCCCAGTGTTTTAATTGGAATATGCTAACTCGAATATCTGTGAGGTAAAGAAAGTTTTTTGTAAAAGAAACTGACGACAAGAGTCAAATAAGACAACAATTAAGCGCGGCTTGCTTCAATTCCAGCTTAGGCATATAAAGGACATCTATTTTTAGTGAATTTAAAATAAAGGAGCCAACATGGAGCACAAACTTCCAGCATTACCGTACTCAAATGATGCACTAATGCCACATATTTCCCCAGAAACTCTAGAGTTTCATTATGGTAAGCATCATGCTTCTTACGTCACAAACTTAAACAACCTTGTAAAAGGGACGAAGCACGAAAACCAAAACCTTGAAGAGATCGTTACAAGTTCAGAGGGCGGAATCTTTAATAACGCAGCTCAAATTTGGAATCACACTTTTTACTGGAACAGCATGGCACCAAAAGCTGGTGGAGCACCAACTGGCGCAATCGCTGACGCCATTTCTAAGAAATGGGGATCTTTTGACGCTTTCAAAGAAGCCTTCACTAAGTCAGCTGCCACAAACTTTGGCTCAGGTTGGACTTGGCTTGTTAAAAATAAGTCTGGTGAACTTGAAATCGTTAATACTTCAAACGCAGCTTGCCCATTAACAACTGGTCACAAGCCAGTTCTTACTGTTGATGTTTGGGAACATGCTTATTATATCGATTACCGCAATGCCAGACCAAAATACTTAGAGTCTTGGTGGAATCTAGTTAACTGGGATTTCGCGAACAAAAATTTAGCGTAAATAATGAGCCGGGATTTATTCCCGGCTTTTTTTTTTACATAATTCTTCTTGAGTCTGAGTAAAAAAATTCGATAAGTATCGATATGGAAACTGAGAAGAAATTCATTACCGACGATTTAGAGATCATTGGCATTTTTAAAGAATTCGCTAGAAGCCGCAAAAACCTATGGGCCTGGCAACAAAATGTAGATCAAAATGGCAAACGTCCCGTCCATTTCATCACTATAAAAAAAGTAGACCCTATCAAAAAAACCATTATCGTTTTTCCAAATAACTCAGATGGTTTTCGATTCACTAAAGGCTCAGAGATTTTTTTATTTTGTTCTGATCGAGGTTTTGCTATCAAAACACCGGTTAGAGAATTAGAGAAAGATTTTATCACGATCCCCTTACCTGCTAGGCTCAACATACTATCCAAAGAATTCTTGGAAAAAATTGAACTTGTTGAGCGTGAAAATGAAGACAAGAATAAGCACAAAAGAATTGCCCCAAGATCACAGGCCAAAGAAGGCCAATTAGTAGGCATTGATAAACTTGGAGCTGAAAGTAAAGTCACGAGATCGGATGTTTTTACTCTTTACGATATCTCTGCCGGTGGCATGGGATTCATGGTTCATGATCCAGCCGAATTTGCGACAGGAGACAAAATTAAAGTCACCCATGTTGATGCTAAGTTATTACCAAAAGAATTGTATGGTGAGGTCGTTGCCGTCAGACAAGTTGAAGGTGAAATTCTAGAAACTTTTAAAATTGGTGTTAAGTTCGGCTAAGAGACGACTTTTCTAAAAACCCAAAGTGGTCCAATCAAAAGAAATTGAATATCTTGAAAAAATGAAGGCTTCTTTCCTTCAATCTTATGACCTATAAATTGTCCTACCCAAGAAACAACAAAAACTACAACTGAAATCCACAGCACAGAAAGTCCAAAACTATCCAACGCATACACACCGACTAACATAGGAACTAAAAAAGCCAGCATAAGAAGACCCGTGCTAATACCTAGTGAAAAATAAAAAATCATACAAATGGTACTAAAAAAGACTGACCAATTAAGAAGCATTGAATTTTGAAATAGTTCTGGTGTAGGAATCGACCAAACTAAACCTAGAACACTAAACATAATGAGGGGGACACATATATTATGGATCTGTTTATTCGTTGGATGTTGATGACTCACTGAATATTCAACTAACCACTGATCAAGAGTTTTCATATTTGCTCGCTTATTAATTCTAGAAATAAAGTTTAGCTTTTGACCTTCAAATTTACCAGTCACATAATATTGAGCATTTAGAATCGTAAAAGTTTTGTAAGTTGCCGATATCTAAGAATTGTTTCTCAAAATTTCATCACTCTCACGATAAAATAGCCATGACCCTGGGGGATCTATGGAAGTTATTATCGTTTTTTTTATCGTGCATTATTTTAGCTCATTGTTTTTTCAGTCCTTTTATCTTCACCGTTTTGGCGCCCACGGCATGTACGAAATGACCCCTAAGACTGAAAAAGTTGTGCATCTCTTAACTTTTCTATCTCAAGGATCTTCTTACTTAAATCCAACCGCCTATGCCATTATGCATAAGGCGCATCATTCCTATTCAGATACCGAGCTTGATCCACACTCTCCACATATGGCAAAGAACTTAACTCAAATGATGTTAAAAACAGCAAAAGAGTATATGGCCATATTAGATGGCAAGCATGAGTTTAATAGCCGTTTCAGCGCTCAATGCTCTCACTGGGAGACTCTAGAAAAAATTGGTGATCACTGGATGTCGCGAGTCGTATTTGGTGCCATCTATTTTTTCATCTACCTAGTATTTGCCCCTTCTTGGCATTGGTTCCTACTCTTACCTATTCATTTTTTGATGGGACCGATTCACGGCGCTATCGTCAACTGGTGCGGTCATAAATATGGCTATAGAAATCATAATACAAATGATCTTAGTAAAAATTCATTGCCCTTTGATTTTTTGGCCATGGGCGAATTATTTCAAAATAATCATCATCGTTATCCAAATAGAAGTAATTTTGCAACACGCTGGTTTGAATTTGACCCAACTTTCGCTGTCATGAAAATCTTGAAAATGATAGGCGTTATCGATATTAAAAATGAAAAGAAAGTTTCAATAGAGTCTTTTGAAATTAAATCTGCTTAGCCAGTTTAAGAGCATCGACGACTCTAGGGAAAAATTTAGAATGCCAATAGCGTTCTTTACCAAGCTCAATTTTCTTAATTGCTAGCTCCCATGCTTGTTTTCTTGGAAGCTGTCGGTTTTCATAAAGAATATTATCAAAGACGTTAGCAATAGATACGATTTGTGCCATCTCATAAATATCATCGCCATGTAGACCCGCTGGATATCCAAAACCATTGAACTGCTCATGATGCTGTAAAATAATTTTATAAACAGCATCAGGTAAACCTTTTGATTTACGAATAACTTTAACAGATAGCTCAGGGTGTCCTTGCATCGCCTGAGACATAAACCTGCCATCACCCGAACCAATTTCTGTCAGTCCCGCTTTTGCCTTTCCTAGGTCATGTAAAATTGCCCCAAGATAAATATTTTCAAGGACAAGCTGATGTCCATGACCCATCACCATCGCAAGATAAACTGAAAGGTTGGCAACATTGACTGAGTGATCGGCGAGAGTTGAGTTTCGAGTAATCAAAGCTGCGATGGTTTGCTTTGAAAAAGGTTGTTCTTTAACTTTACTTACAAAATCATTAACTTGTTCTTGAAGCTCTTCAACAACTTCCTCATTCAACTCACTATTTAAAAAAGTTTCATAAACCTTTTCTTTAACATCATACATCGAAGTGACGATTTCACGGGTATCATCGCTAGATTCTTTTAATGTTTCATTAATTTCTTCATCTCGAATATTCGTAATCCAATCTAAAAAAATCATAATTTCATCAGCCAGAACGTAGATTCCCTCTAGTCCCTTTTGCATGAAATCATCAAATTTTTCGGCGCCAATCACATCCCCTTGACCACGAAAGCGAATATATTTTTGATCAATTTTTAAATAAATATCAGTTGGGAGTTCTCGCTCGGGATTAACTTTGGCAAGAATAACGAGACTATAAGATTTTTCAGTATCACTCATATCAAAAGTATACTTTGGAAATACGAAATTCCAAGCTTAAGGCAATTCATACCCAATTTCGCTCAAGTATTGGCATAATTTAATGAGCGGTAAACCAGTGATGGCATTAAAGTCTTGGCAATCAATTTTTTCAAATAAGGTGATACCAAGTGATTCTATTTTATAGCTACCAGCACAGTCGTAAGGTTGATCTATTTTTAAGTAACGATTAAGTTGAAGATCTGTGCATTTTTTCATCAAAAGCGTCGTTGTATCTACAAATTCTATGGTTTTATCGTCAAAGCTTAAACAAACCGCCGTATAGAGATAATGCTCACGATTATTCATTAATTGTAATTGTTTTAAAGCATTTTCGTGATTACCAGGCTTATCTAATATTATTTGATCAACACAAGCAACTTGATCACTACCAATCACTACTGCGTGTGGAAACTTCTTAGCGATGGCCTGGGATTTTTCTTTGGCCAAAAGTTGAGCTAGCTCAAGTGGCGATAAAATATTTTTTTTAAACTGCCCTTCATCGACCTCAGGAGCTATAGCCTCAAAAGGTAAATGCAGTTTTTGCAACAAAGACTGTCTATATTTAGAAGTTGAAGCTAGAATGAGTGGTTTCATGCGATCGCTTTTGTCTTTGAGCGACTTTCCAGAAACAGAACGAGTCCAAAGCCGATAATCGCTAAGACTACGGCCAAGATCTCTTCACTTCCAAATGAACTTGGAAAGATATTTGCTTCTCTTAAGATTCTTACCTTGTCACGAATCACAATACTTTCTAGGGTTTCTTTCCACGGCCAAACTTTCTTTAATGTGCCAGCTAAGATTCCTGTCAAAAAAGCCATCGTACTATTCTTATAGTTATCAAGACACCATTTTAAAATCTTAGAAAAACCTAAAAGTCCCGTGGCTGTACCACAAGCAAAAATAATTAAAATTTGAAGATTACCTTCTACAAAAGGTGCTTTGACGGCCCCAGTAATAAATTCGTATTTCCCAAGAATGAGCAGTAAGAATGAACCTGAAATGCCAGGCAAAATCATGGCGGTGATTCCGATAACGCCACAAAGGTAAATAAACCATGAACTGCTTGGTGTATCGACTGGAATAAGACTAACAACAACATAGCCAAAGAGCGTTCCGATTAAAATCCAAAACCAAGTCAATATCGCTTTGGGATCAGGTAGACTCTTATACAAGACGGGAATTGAAGCGGTGATTAAACCAAAAAAAGCCCCCCAAGTTGGAATTGGATGATTCACTAAAAGCCAATGCATGAGGGAAGCGAGTGAGAAAATAGCAAGCAAGATACCACTTGCAACTGTTGCGATAAATCTTAGGTGAATTTTAGAGAGAAATTTAAAAATCTGACCTTTTAAGAGAAAGGTAATGGCTTCTTTATCTACAGAAGCAACTGCTCCTAAAAGACGATCATAAATTCCAGTGATAAAGGCAATGGTGCCGCCTGAAACACCAGGAATCAGATCCGCAATTCCCATTAAAAAAGCTTTCAACCAAAGAGTTATATAATCATGAAGAGTAACGGGGCCTGGACTAGCATGCCATGCTGAGATTAAACGTTTCAAACCGCTTCCTCACCTAAGACCTCTTCATCATCTCTATCTTCTTTATGCTTACACTTAGGACATTGAAAATGTTTACCATCACGTTTGGTTTCACGCTCAATCATGATTGGGTAGCCACAACCTTTACAAGGATGCTCTATAGGTGGTGCCCACATAGCGTTATTACAATCAGGATAACTGGTACAGCCATAAAAGAACTTACCATAACGTGACTTTTTCTCAGCAAACTTTCCAACCTTACACTCAGGACAATGAACGTTTAGTGTATATGGAAGAGTTGTATCGCAAGTTGGGTATTCTTCACAACGAACGAAGCGACCGTACTTTCCAGTTTTAACTTCAAGATGCTTACCACAAGTTGGACAGTCATCATGGAAGAATTCTTTAGGAAGGATATGAATCTTACCTGCTAAATCTTTTTTGAAATCGTGAGTACTATTGCAATCAGGATAATTGGTACAGGCTAGGAACTGACCGTTTCTCCCCCATTTAATGAGGTATTCACCGTTATCACATTTTGTACAATTGATACCTGTTGGAATCTGCTGCTTCTTGAGATTTTTCATCTCTTCTTTAGCGCGCTCTAGTGTGATCTCGAAATCATTCCAAAAACTTCTTAGAACTTTTTTCCAATTGATCTCACCTTCTTCAATTTTATCAAGCTGCTCTTCGATTTTAGCAGTGAAGCTGATGTCCATCACTTTTGGAAAGCTTTCAACTAGCATTTTGCAAACAACCATTCCAAGCTCTGTTGGCATGAATCGATTTTCTATTTTTTCAACGTAACCACGATCTTGAATATTCGAAATAATCGAAGCATAAGTCGATGGACGACCAATACCTTTTTCTTCCATATCCTTAACAATCGAAGCTTCATTATATCGTGGTGGAGGACTCGTCCAATGCTCTTGAGCGGCTGGATCTTTTGAACACTTAATACTCTCACCTTTTTCAATTTCAGGTAAGATGCCTGACTTAACATCAGATTCATCATTAGCGCTCTCATCGTCTTCACCACCACGACGCTGAGATTTCTCGGCCGCCGCTTCAAGATAAACAGTTCTAAAGCCAGCAAACTTAATTATAGAGCCATTGGCCTTAAAGAAATGGCCTGCATTTTCAAAGGTCACAGACGTTTGATCAATAATGGCTTGAGACATTTGAGATGATACAAATTTATTCCAAATCAATTCATATAATTTTTGCTGATCTGGCTCAAGATCTCCACGAACTTCATCTGGAGAAAAAGTTAAAGATGTTGGACGAATCGCTTCGTGGGCATCTTGAACTTTATTGCTACCCTTCTTTTTATAAATATGGGGTTCACTTGGAAGATAGTCTTTGCCGTACTTCTTACCAACGTAATCAACAAGATTTTGAAGCGCTTCTGGCTCGGTACGCACACTGTCTGTTCTCATATAAGTGATCAGACCTTGCATGCCGTGATCACGAAGCTGAATACCTTCATAGAGCTTTTGCGCAACCATCATTGTTTTCTTAGCTGTGAAGCCTAGTTTGTTGGCGGCTTCCTGCTGAAGTTTTGACGTTGTAAATGGTGGAGTTGGATTTTGTTTACGTTCACGTTTTTTGACATCAACGACAGTAAAGTTTTTGCCTTTAACATCTTTAACAATTTTATCGACAATTTTTTGATCAGTTAGATCATCTTTCTTTGAAGCTGTCTCACCGTAGTACTTGATTTCAAAAGCATTTTTATCTTTGCTCATTTCACCGTGGATAGAAAACCATTGCTCAGGCACAAAAGCTTTAACTTCATCTTCTCTTTCAACAATAATTCTCAAGGCAACAGACTGAACACGACCAGCTGAAATTCCGCGCTGAACTTTATCCCAAAGGATTGGAGAAATTTTATAACCCACTAAACGATCGAGAACTCGTCTGGTTCTTTGTGAATCATACATCTCTTGGTTCAAGATACCTGGATTAGCGATAGCATTTTGAACGGCTGTTTTTGTAACAGCGTTAAAGACCACACGGTGGATATTTTTCTTTTTAGAATTGATTTCTTCACAAAGGTGAAAAGCAATTGCCTCTCCCTCTCTATCCATATCGGGCGCAAGATAAATTTGGTTGGCATCCTTCGCTAATTCTTGAATACGCTCAATTTTATCTTTTTTACCAGTAATGGGAACAAGATCAATTTCAAAGTCATCTTTAATATCGACGCCCAACTTACTTTTTGGAAGATCTTTGATGTGTCCGTTGGAAGCAACAACTTGATAACCACGGCCTAGATATTTTTTAATCGTTTTTGCTTTAGATGGAGATTCCACGATCACAAGATCGTAATCGCCTTTAACTTTTGACGCCGCGCTCTCTGAGCTTGAAGTTTTTTTAGTAACTTTTTTTGAGGCAACTTTCTTAGCTGTCTTTTTTGCTGCTTTTTTAGGCGACGGTTTTGTTGCCTTTTTCTTAGCAGTCTTCTTTTTAGATACCACTTTTTTAGCGGTAACCTTTTTTGCGCTCTTAGTCACTTATGCCTCTGCAATAATAGAAATCAATTAAATCGGGCAGATAACATAAAAGTTATCTTTATTGTTGTCCAGTATTCAACAACTCATCGATTTCTTCAAGATCGAATTCAGTAAGACCGTATGGATTGTCCTTAGAATTAAGATCTTCTTCCATAAATTTAAGTCCAACTTCTTTTTCAACTTCGTTAAGATTTTCAAAAGCGTTCGGATCCTTCTTCTTCTTGTTCTCAACTTCATCAAGGTTTTGTTGCTCTAAGAACTTGTCTTCATCGACCTTAGCTTCGTTTAGAGCCTTCTCGCTCGACTCTAGCTCTGCCTCAAGTTTTTCAAGCTCTTCAAGATCACGCTCATGATCACGAATGATACTTTTTTCACGCTCTTGTCTTTCTAGCTCTTGAAGTTCGTCTTCAGTTAATTGAACTTTATCAGCCTCACGCAACAGGTCATCAGAAAGTTTATCGAGATTAAGCTCAACATCGAGCTCATCAAGGGCCTTACCTTCAAGTTTTGAAACATCGCCAAGAACAGCTTGTTGTTTAACTCGAAGAGCGCGTGCCGCATCTTCTTCAGTCTTAGTGAAGGCTAACTGACCGACTGTCATTTCATTCGAAGATTGTGAAATTAAAGCAGTAGCAAAATTATCAGTCAGACTGATAACTGTTAACTCTCCAACTTTATAGGTTGGATCGATAGTAATTCTTTTTTCTGTGCCACGATCTGTAAATGAATAGGCTTGAAATACTGATCCCATCTCCACGCCGTCAGCTCGACCGCGATCAAGATAGACGACATCACCAAAAGATATTCCTTTACTGTCGTTTTGATAGGTATCAATAATCGCTGCTTCAATTCGTCTTGGATTAAAGGTGCGGATGATTTTATTAATTTTTGGAGTAAAGACGGTGATTCTATCTTTTCTTTGAACTAAACCCGTAAGGTCTTCAACATAACATTCCCAAAGATTATTAATCTTACGAATGGCCTTAATCTGACCACCGATCGTATAACGATAACCTTCTCTATCAGAAATTTTATTTTGAACTTTTCCTTCAGGAAGATAAATGGAGAAGAGATCACCTGGTTTAACGCGTACAGATTCATCAAAGTTTACATAAATACTGTCAAACTTTTGCACAAAAACGGCTTCATTTTTCATCGCTTCAACAAAACCTAAGTCTTGAATGATATTTGTTGTGACGAAAGTATTAAGAAAGAAGCCTTCTTTAATTTGATAACTAATTCTAGAACTCTTATCAAAACCAGTACTATCGTACTGATCATTAGGTTCTTCAATAAGGATATCAGGGATAGGTGGCTCGTATTTTTCGTATTCACGAACCAATGACTGATTGCCAATACTTGCCAAGTCTTCGTATGTTTCTTCTGAGGCGTATTGAAAATACGTTCCCTCAGTAATTAATTTTTTTCTCTCTTCGATCCAATCTGGTCTGGTATTGTCTCCAAACTCTTTAAAATCAAAAAGTTGTTCTCCGCCAATGGCAGACTTCTTTTCTTCAAGTGGATTCTCTTCAAAAGCTCCAACTTTAACATCTGGCATTTTTTCAGCACTACCAGTGTCAAAAAGTAGAGTCATACCAGGTTCGATTTCATGTGGGTTGGTAATTTGAGGGTTTAACGACCAAATTTTTGAATAGTAAAAACCCGAACCAAAGAGTTTTTGCGAAATTTTCCAAAGCCAATCATCTTGTTGAATAACATAACGATCAAGCTGGGCCTTGGTTGCAATTTCATCCCACTCTGCATCTGGTATTTTTCCTTCAACATATTTAGCAAGATTTAAAAGATTTTTTTCTTCGTTACCAATATCAAAGATCTGAGGTTTATTGGAGTTACTATTTTCACTTGCAATCGCATCTTCAGCGTTAAGAATCTTTATCGACTCATCGATGACCATCTCAGGATCAATGCTTTCCATTTTAGATATCGGAGCCTCAGAAGACTCCTCAGATTTTTTAGCTGCTTTAAAGTTTAAGACGTCACCTGGAACTTCTACTTTTTGAGTAGCTCCGGGACTTTGATCAATATCTTCTTTGAGAGATTGAATTTCATCCATCTCTTCAAGATTTGAAAGATCAATCGTAGTTTTCTCTAAGCCTTCATCGATAAGTAGTTTAGCATCATCAGGCTCGAGTAATTCTAATGAATCAAGGTCTTGAGCATAGCTTGGCGCTTGCATGGCCAACATACCTACCAAAACGATTAATGTTCTTAGCTCAAGCTTCTTCAATCAGCGTCCTAAATAGTGGATTCAAAAAAATCATGAAGCAAAGAATAATAACGTTCTTTCTTCTTTTCTAATTTTAGTTTTTCCGAACAAACGATTAATCTACCAAGTGCTTTAATCACTGTTCCTGAAAAGGCATCTTTTTCAATAATCTCTTCAAAGATTTGCATTGATAGATCATAGTCACCTTGCTTAAACAAAGATTCTCCAACAAGGTAACGAGCTCTAACTCGAATTTGTCTTACAGGAGATCTTTCAAGTGGCTTTAATAAGTTAAGCGATTCATCAAATTTATTTTGAGCAACAAGTTGCTCAGCAGTTTGAAGATTACGAATCTGTGCTTCAACATCAACAGAGCTATAGTCATCAGAATTAACGACGGCTTTAGCTGCAGAAGATCCATTGGTTTGGCTAAAGACATCAACAGTTTCAGCTAATTCTCCAGAGCCTGCTTTTTGTAGATCACCAAGAAGCGCTTCACCAGTAGCATCAGCATCTCCAGATGCAACGCCCATCATGGCATCATCATCAACCTTAGCTTCTTTGACTTGAAATTGTGTTTGAAGGGCTTCGTATTTTTGAAGTAATTGGTCGTACTGATCTTTAGGGACCGTTGTGGCGACAGGCTTTTCTTCAGGAGATGCCTCGTCATTACCAAACAGTGATTGACGCGATTGAAGCCATGCACATCCACCTAAATTGAGTAAAGATACCAGTGCAAAAAACCTATAATGGGTAATCAATCCTTTCACTGCATCGTCCTCCATGACGTCGCTAAGATGGACTCATCTAAAATTATAAAAATTCCAATGAGTTATCCGACCACTTTATTATACTCCGTGTCCAACGTGCGTCAACGATTTCAAGCAAGTGGGCTTTGACGACTGTCTTTGTCGGGGATAATCTCAGCTCATGAACGAAGTTGAATTTGAACTAGACCCACCACTACTACCAGACATGTTTCGCTTTCATTTGCGCATGCCAAAAGCCCAATCGTCCTTTGTATACTTTGTTTTCGAGGCTAACGAAGGTCTATGTTTTTACTCAACTTTGGCCCACACGCGTGGTGATATGACCAGAGATATGGTCCTACGGGGCGATAGGACCATGTATAATGAAACAAAAAGACTGATTAATTTTTTAATTGGGACCGTCGAAGGGCTAGAAATTTTAGAGGAAAATCGCTCATGAGCAATTTCGTCAATTCAAAAACTGTTTATGGCCCGGTCAAATCTTGGAGATTTGGACTGTCTTTAGGGATCGATCCGATTTTTGAAACAAGTACTTGCTCCTTTAATTGTGTTTATTGTCAGCTGGGTCATATTCAAGACATTACTAGTCTTCATAAAGAATACGTTCCAACGCAAAAAATCTTAGATGATCTAAAAGAGAAGCTTGATGCCAATACCGAAATTGATGTCATTACTTATTCGGGTTCTGGGGAGCCTACTCTTGCCAGTAATTTAAGTGACATCATTGATGGAATCAGAACTCTTGCACCTACTCTTCCACAATATATCTTAACTAATGCGACGGAGCTTCATCATCAATCAGTTCGAGATGCTTTAGTGAAGCTAGATAAGATCATCGTAAAAATTGATGCCGCTGATGAAGAACTCTTTTCAAGAGTTAATCGTCCAGCATCAGGAATTACTTTATCAAGTGTCATTAGTGGTATTTTAGAATTAAAAAAAGTTTATGACGGCGATATTGAGATTCAATCAATGTTTATGCCGATGAATGATAAAGAGTTTGACGAATACGCTGCCATCTTAAAAAAGATTAATCCAAGTGCTGTGCAACTTAATACGCCAAAACGTCCCTACCCTTTAAGCTGGCATAGAGAAAATCGTGGCAATCATGAAGCTATTTTTGACTACGAAGTGCGTGAGCTTAAAGTCATTAGCCCTGAAAGAGCAAAAGAAATAGAAACTCGACTAACAAAAGCAACTGGGCTTACCATTCTTTCTGTTTATCGATAAAAGACGAGGATATTATGCAAGATTTCATCTCCAAACTTCCAAAAGCCGAACTTCATCTTCATATAGAAGGATCACTTGAACCTGAACTGATGTTCAAATTGGCGCAAAGAAATAATATTTCATTAAAATATAAATCTGTTGAAGAAATCAGAAATGCTTACCAATTTCATAACCTTCAATCTTTTTTAGATATTTATTATGAAGGTGCTGGCGTTTTACAAAAAGAACAAGATTTTTATGATCTGACTTGGGAATACCTTCTTAGATGCAAAGAAGATAATGTTCGCCACACGGAAATCTTTTTTGATCCACAAACCCACACCGATCGCAATATTCCTTTTGATGTTTCCATCAATGGTATTCATGCAGCACTAAAAGATGGTGAAAAGAAACTTGGCATTACTTCACATATTATCATGTGCTTTTTAAGACATTTATCTCAAGAAGAAGCTTTTAAAACTTTAGAACATGCCATTAGACATAAAGATAAAATTATTGGCGTTGGATTAGACTCTTCTGAAGTTGGTCATCCGCCAGTTAAATTTCAACAGGTTTTTGAAAAAGCAATGGCCGAAGGATTTAAAACTGTAGCTCATGCTGGAGAAGAAGGTCCTGCTGAATACATTTGGGAAGCTCTCAATTTGTTAAAAGTTGAAAGAATTGATCATGGTGTTCGCTGTCTTGAGGATGAAAAACTTGTAGCTTATTTAAAAGAGCATCAAATCCCATTAACTGTTTGCCCGTACTCAAATGTAAAACTTAAAGTTTTCGAAAATCTTAAAGATCATAATTTACGAAACCTTCTTAACAAAGGTCTGGTCGCGATGATTAATGCGGATGATCCAGCCTATTTTGGCGGCTACCTAGGCGAAAACTTTGTCGGCACCCAAAAGGCTCTTGATCTTTCAAAAGAAGAACTTAAAACTCTTGCCAAAAATTCATTTAAGGCTTCGTTTTTAAGTCAAGATGTAAAAGATAAGTTCTATAAAGAGATTGATTCATTATGAAATATCTCATCATCTTAATTCTGTTTAGCTCATGCGTTGATAAAAACTTAGTTGGAAACGACTTAGAATTTAGAACCGCTAAAATGACGAAGTCACAATTAAGAGAGGACTATGATTTTTTAAGTGATGAAAACTTTAAGAATAAATTAAGTGAATCACTAGAATCGCCGCTCATGTTTTATCGATCTTTTCCTATCTCGTACTATAAAGATATTAAATTAGTTGAATCAGCCAAAGAAGGTATATGTTTAGGTGACGGCCATATCGATAACTTTGGTTTTATCCTTTTTGAAAAGGATACTAAATATCTCTTTAATGACCTAGATGACTCCGGACTTTGTCCCCTTCCCTTAGATGCTCTTCGCTACTTTTCTAGCCTACATTTTTTTAGTCTTTCAAATGATCAGATACAAAATCTTATCAGCTATTATATCGCGCACCTTGATGGCACTCCTGATGTTCCCGATATGCCAGCATCCCTAGTCGAAGACCTTGAGAAAAAACGCCTTAAGAATTTAAAGAAACATACAATAGATTACCATTTCATTTTAGATGATGAAGTCATTGCTACAAGCAATGAGCTAAAAACTAAAATATCAGAAGTTGTCGTTGAAAAGTTTTCTGCCGTTAAAGTTTATGATGTAGCTACTTATCTAAAAGACGATGGAGGCAGCGGCGGACTTAATCGCTACTGGGTCCTTGTCGAAGATCAGGCATCACAGTTTGATATCATTGAATTAAAACAACGAGCCACTCCTGCAACATTATTTTCCACAACTTCTCAAACACCTCTTGAGCTTACAAGTCTGGCAAAAAATATTTGGGGCGAGCTTCCCGTTTATTTTGAAGAGATTGAACTTAATGAAAAGCAGTATCAAGTTCGTTCAAGAACAAAAGAAGATATTAATCTAAATAAAGTTGATGCTGATGCACGAGAAGCTGTATTAAAAATACAAGTTGCGTTCATGGCGAGACATCACAAACTTTATGAAGCTCAAAATGATCGACGCTCATCTGAGTGGTTTTATTTAAACTCAAAGCTCATAGCAAAACGTTTTCTACAAGCTTTTGAAGAATTAAAACTTAAGTAGTTTTATTAGTACTTAAGCTTCATGATAATTGGAAAGTGATCAGAGTACCCTGCTTTTGAGCTTCTTGAAGTATTGTGCTCATAACGCTTTGGAACTCCCTGTACAGTTGTTCCGTAATGATGATCCGTTTTATAGCTATATTCATGTTGAGTTGTAATGAACTTAGGAGCATAAATCTGATAGCTTTTAATCAGAAGATCTAGTCCCTTTCCATCATTGAGATTTTTTGAAATAAAGAAACGATCAAGTAGATTCCACTGCATTGTCTTACTGTAGAAGTATGTCCCAAGAGGATAAGTGACTTTGACTCTATAGTCTAAGTCCTTACTCTCCATGACTAAGCTATGAACATCAAGTAACCCCTGAGCTTCAACCACGCTAAAGAATGGGTCCGGTCTGTTAGTATCCGCTACGTTAAAGTCCCCTGTAGAAACAATCGCCATCTGAGAGTTTTTCTTTTGAATTTCTTTAACTCTTTTCATCATGATTTTTGCAGCATCAATACGAGATTCATTTTTATTTGCTTGAGAAGGCCAATGGTTTACAAAAACGGTTAAAGGAAACTTTCCGGCTACAATAAACTCAACTTCTAAAATATTTCGAGTCGGTCTGTCTTTCAGTGCTGAACTTTTAACTTCAAGTTCTTTTTTTGAAATATTTTTTAATTTTTTATCATTCCAAAGAAGAGCCAGATCAACTCCTCTTTTATCTGGTGAATTAGAAACGGTATATTGACTGTAACCAAGTTTTTTTGCGAGCAGTGAGATAACGTTCTCATTTTCAATTTCGACAAGGGCTAAAACATCGGGAAGAGCTGATCTTTCACGAGTTAGTACATCTTTTATTTGCTCAAGCTTGGTATCAAGTTTTTCATCATTCCAATCAGTTTCAAAGCATTCATCTCTATATTTTTTATATTTAACTTCTGCGCAAGCTTCATTTTTGCCTTGAAACTTTGAAGGTAAGAACGTCCAATCGTCTTTGCCTTCATCGTGTAAAGTATCAAACAGATTCTCTACGTTATAAGACATAATCTCAATTTGACTTCCTGAACTGAATCCAAGGCTGTTTGAGCTGGCTTTAGAGGAAGAGGAACAAGAACTTAACAATACTAATGAAATGATGAGAATAAGCTTGGCCATGGAACCCTCCAAAGTGAATGCGCTTTTCTATCAAAGGCAGGACGCTTCGAGAAGTTCCATTTGCTAAGTGTTTAAAATTATTATCGTAATAATAAGGACTTAGTCCAAATTTTCTTTGATCCAATTCAAAACATCGTCGTGGTGTGTCTTGGTGTTAACCTTTGCCATGATGTGTTTGAGTTTGCCATCCTTACCTATGATAAACGTGGATCTCAAAATTCCGTCATACTCTTTGCCCATGAATTTTTTTGGACCCCAAGCACCGTATTTATCTGCAATTTTATGATCTGGATCACTGAGTAAATCAAAGTTCAATTTTTCTTTAGCAATAAACTTAGTCAGCTTATCTGGCGCATCTGGGCTTACACCTAAGACCACACTATCGGCCGTCACTAATTTCTTTTTTGAATCTCTTAAGCCACACGCTTGTGTTGTGCACCCGGGAGTCATCGCTTTTGGGTAAAAATAAAGAATGACATTTTTCTTTCCCTTATAATCTTTCAAAGACACCTTTTGTGCATCTTGATTTACTAAAGAAAAGGCTGGTGCTGCGCTATTGATTTTTAAGTTGGCCATAAATTCCTACCATTTATTTCTAAGTTCTCTTAACGTAATAAAAACTGCTTTTTCATCTTGGACATGATTTGGCAAATTGTCGATGACGGATGGCTGATCTAATCTTAGAAAAGTGTTAATCAACCTTTCATCTTTCATTTTTGTTTGGAAAAATTCTTTATTTTGATCCACAAGAAGATGTTTTTCCTGCCAACGCTTTGCTTCTAAATTCGTTGGTTCTCGATCGAGCGTGAAGCCTAAGTTATTTCTTAAATAATCGTGTCCTGGATAAAGAACGACCTCATCATCCAGAGTTTTAAAATAGTCTCTGATGGTTTCAAATAACACGCTTGGGTCGCCGCCATTGTGGCAATTCCCAACTCCTGCATTAAACATGGTATCGCCTGAGAAAACCGCTTTCACTTTGTCTTCGTTTTTTAACAACAAACATAAATGAGAAAAGGTATGGCCTGGAGTATCGATCACTTCTAAATTCCAACCGGCGCCAAGATCAATAAGCTCTTTGGAGCTTAGTGCGCGATCAGCCTCAGGCACTACGCTTAAAGCATTCTTGTGAACTAAAACTTGGCAACCAAAGCGCTCTTTGAGCTCTTTATTGCCTCGAATATGATCGTGGTGCTCATGAGTATTAATAAGAGCGATGACTTTAGGATTGCTGCCGAGGGCCGCAGTGACTTGCTTAGCATCATATGGATCAATGATAACAAAGCCGTTTTTGGACTCAACGATATAGTTAAAATTTCTTAAGCTATTTTCAGCAAAAATTTGATGTATTTTAGGTTGCATGACCGAATCATAGCGGTTGTTTAGTGTTCCTTCAACGCTTCGCTGTTTTGCACAATTTTTCAGTTTAAAGACCTTAACGCGGCTTTGCTTATACCCTTTTCCCCCTTATAATAAGCTCACTTAAGGAGCCGCTATGTCGCACGCAGAAATCTTTACTAAAGTTTTTTTAGTCCTCTTAGTTTCCAAGGGACTCATTGAAGCTTGGCTTGATTCAAGACAGAAAAATAATATCAGAAAGAATCAAGATAAAGTTCCAGAAAAATTCAGTCACACTATCACTCTAGGTGATCATCAAAAAGCCGCTGACTACACCATAGCAAAACTTAATACCTCACAATTTTTTAGTTTGATTGAAGTCTTTATACTTTTAGTTTGGACACTTGGTGGTGGATTAAAATCTTTAGATACTTTAGTTGCCCAAACAGGCGTTGAGTCCACACTATGGCAAGGTGTTTTATTCATCGTCTTTTTTAGTGTGATCAACGGTGTTCTTAGTTTACCTCAATCGATCTATTCAACTTTTGTACTTGAAGAGAGATTTGGTTTTAACAAAACAACACCAAAGACTTTTATCATCGATATGCTTAAGGGAACCGTACTTGGCATTCTTATTGGTGTTCCGCTAATTCTTGGAATTCTTTGGATCATGAACGCACTTGGTGATTCTTGGTGGGCTTATGCGTGGGCCTTTATGACAGCAGTACAGCTTACTATCGTTTGGGCATACCCTACTTTCATTGCACCATTGTTTAATAAGTTTTATCCAATGGAAGACGGTGAAACAAAGGATCGTGTTGAAAAACTTCTGACTCGTACAGAGTTTCAAAGTAACGGCTTGTTTGTCATGGATGCTTCAATGAGAAGTAGCCACGGCAATGCTTATTTTACTGGTTTTGGAAAAAGTAAACGTATTGTCTTTTTTGATACATTACTTAAGAGTTTAGAACCTGGTGAAGTCGAAGCCGTTTTGGCACACGAGCTTGGTCACTTTAAGAAAAAACATATTATTAAAGGTATGGCGAAGGCCTTAATCATGAGCCTGATAGGTTTTTGGGTTCTTGGTCAACTTGCGAATTGGCAGCCATTTTTCGATGGTATGAATGCTGGTGATATTACTCACGCTAAAGCGCTTATATTATTTTCATTAGTCGCAGGCGTATTTACCTTTCCTATGACTCCGCTTTCAGCTTGGATGTCTAGAAAGAATGAATTTGAGGCAGATGAATTTGCAGCAACTTATTCACAGGCAAATGATTTAATTACAGCTCTTGTGAAACTTTATAAAGAAAATGCCAATACATTAACTCCAGATTCAATCTATAGCTCTTGGTATCATTCACATCCACCGGCTCTTATACGTGTTCAACATTTAGAATCATTAGGCTCAAGAAGCTGAGCTTTTCTTTTTAACTGGCGAGGCCACTTGTTCAACTTGTGGCTCGTTAGTTTCAATCAGATTTTTTGCCTCAGCATGTTCGTTAAGCATTTTCTTAATCGCCATTAATTCAGCTTTAGCCCCAGGTGCTTTAGCATGTGCCTGAGTTAGTAGCTTAACGACTCTATGCTCAAGTAACTTGGCTTCTTGTGCGGCCTTAGCGATGATTTCCGTCTTAGCTTGTGATACAGCGAGCTGAACTCTGGCTTGAACTTCAGCATTTAATAAAGCGTTAGACTCGATCGCATAGTTTAACTCATCCCCTAGACGATATTGCGGTGAGGAGGCACTAGGTCTAGTAGGTGAATTGTTAATGAAAGCTTCTGGTTTACTGGTATTTAAACTTGGTTGTGACTGATCTCTAACTGGTGCACGAGCTTGTCTTGCGGCCTGCATATCAGCGACGTTGGCGTTTGAAGTACTTGCTTGGGTCGAAGAGGAGTTACCATTTTTCTTTTCTAGTGCTGCACGACGAGCTTCTGCCTGTGCTTTTTTCAAAGCAGCGCCTGAAGACGCACCGATGTCCGTGCCATCATCTTCATCAGGCTCAACTGAAAACTCTAGATTGACTTCCTTGACCTCTTCACGCTTTTTGCGTTCTTCTTCGAGGCGCTTGGACTCATCTTCGTCTTCAAATTCAATGTCGAGGTCTAGCTTATTTGCCGCCACCGATCTCCTACTGGTTTAAATTCTGCCCAGAAATTCTAGGCCTCCTCAGTAGACTTATCGGACGGAAATGCTGTTTTATTAACACCTTAGGCGACTAAAACGATAATTCAAAATAGCACTAAGATATTGAAATCATAAGGGAAAGTCCAAACACAATTGATTTACCTTGGCTTCAATCTCAGCAGTAAAGGCCGATATCGTGTGACTATCAATATCGAGCTCAGCGATAAAACCACCCTCAGTTTTTAGCGGCAACGGTACGATGAGCTCTGATTTTGTTTTCAAAGAACAGGCAATATGTCTTGAATCGGCGTGAACATCAGCTTGGTTAATCACTCGCTCTTCTCTTAAGGCCAGTCCACAAAGACCGCGATCAATTGGAATTCTAGTATGATCGGTTGGCTCACCAAGAAAAGGGCCAAGAACTAAGTCCGTAGAATTTTCACCTAGCAAATAACTTGATTTGTAATAAACACCAATCCAATTAAATATTTCTGGAGCGAAAGCTTTTACAGTTCTAAGCCACGCTAACACTTTTAACATTTCATCTATTCTTTTCTCACCTGCGTGAACAACTGCCGCGGCATGATGAATAAAAAGCTCTACATTTTCTTTAGAGACATCTTCACTAACAAATAAGTCACCGACGATGCGCTCATCAAATTTTAATTGATGATGAATTCCGTCTTCAAGAATTCCCCATTGTCTCCCAGCAGCTTCAAGTCTAAAAAATCCAGTTCCAATAAATTCTTTAGCTAATTCATTCATGATTATTCTCTTCAAATGGTATTTTAGTTAAGACTTTTTTTAAACTTGCACTTAAATAGTCAAAGTATGGCAGTTTAAATTTCTCTACTTCGTTATGTATCTCATGGAAAGCACCAACAAACTCTTTGACTTCAAAGTTTTTCTCGATAGTCGAAAAATATTTTTTCAAGTGCTCAGGTGACACAATTTTATCTTCACTTCCCCATGAAACAAAAGCCGGACAATCCGGGTTAATTGGCTTTGAAAATGTTTTCTTTGAATCTTTTGCAAGCTGTAATAAAAGCTTTGTATGAAGTTTAAGAGCATTAAGCGGATCGTTGATATATCTCTCTTTAACATTTGGATCATGTGATAGGTAATTCAAATCAACTAAGCCACCTAGTCTTACGCTACTATTTAAGCCTGCCACTTTTTCAAAAATTGGCAGTGAAACTTTATCAACGATTAATCCTAAAGGTGGAGCAAAGCCAGCTGGTGGAGCATTGAGATAAACAAGACTTGCTCGATATTTTTCTTCTTTTTCATTTTGAACAAATCCGGCAGTAATGAGAGCTCCCATTGAATGACCAAACAAGACAAATTTTTTCATCTTATAACGTTCATGTAAAAAATCGATGATTGATTTAAGATCTGTTCGGTATTGATCAAAGTTTTGAATATTGGCAGCTTGCCCTAAAGATTTACCATGTCCTCTTAAATCATATTGAAAAAGATTAAATTCTCGACCGACTAATTCTCTGAGATAAGCGTGTCGTTCTAAATGCTCGCCAATGCCGTGAGTCGCAATCAGCCAATACTCACTGTCGACTTCTCTTATCTGAGTATGCAACTCAACATTGTCATGCATTTTTATAAACTTACTCTCAAAATTCATATAATTTACCTTTTAAAACTTGGATAGCTCGACTTCTGTTATTATGATAGAACTTTATCAATAATATAAGCGCTAACAAGAAAGAAATATGTATTGCCCAAAATGTTTTAACAATACTCTTCGCATCTGCTCTAAAGGTGTCATTAATATTGCTATTAATGGAAAACAAATGGATGCAGGTCGATTCTTGTTTAATTTAGAAAACGAAGAAAAATCAAAGCAATTTAAACCTGCTTTGAAAGTTAAAGTTCAAGAGTTTTTTAAATGGTATTCGAATTTTCAAAATAAAGAACCAATTAATCTCGTAGCCATTGATACTTCAGATATGATGTGTGAACACGGTTGTGTCATAACAGCTAAGAGCAAGTTTTCAATCGTTGATATTCTTTTAAGTAAAAGCGAGCTGCTAGAGCTACTCGATCAAGAAGCTAATCGTTGGGGCATAGAAATAAAAATTGCTGAGGAATAGATGACTGAAATAGTGGGCACCAAGTCCGTAAAGGACAGTCTACAACCCCTTGTTATCTAGTTCTAACAGGCAAGCTCATCCCCATGAATACTAAAAACTCAGCTTGGTGGTAAGATTGTTGGCGTTCTAACCACGGGGGGATTAGCAAAATGGCTAACACATTTGATACTAAATTTATTCAAGCTCAAAAGAAAAAATTAATCGATTTTAAAAATCAAATTTTAAACTCGATGAAAAATACTCAAGTGGAAGATCTTCAAATTTCACCAGATGATGCCTCTGAAGACGGCGATCTTGCTCAAGTTGTTATCAGCCAAAACGTAAGCTTTGGCCTGCGTGAAAGAGAAATTAAAAGACTTAGAGAAATTGATGTCGCTCTTCGAAAGATTGATGAAGGGACATATGGCTACTGTGAAGTCACGGAAGAGCCTATCGAAATGAAAAGGCTGGAAAAAATGCCTTGGGCCAGACTTTCTTTAGAAGCAGCAGAGGAGCTCGAGCGCAAGCAAGGCTTTAGAGTCGCTGGCTAGTCTTCTTTACTTTCTAAACTTGGATATTGATCTTTATTTAGCCAAATAAACTCGTGGATAATCTCTTTGATGTCAAAGCGGTTATCCTCAGTTGTATAAAGCTCGTATTCACCATCATCTACAAATAGCGTGGTCTCTTCTTCGTATCCGTAGCGTGCTATCAACTCTGTTGCAATAACCACAAACTTCACTTCAATTTCAATATTATCAACCATTGGTCTGCCTGAGTTAATACACTTTGTACCAAACACAGCTGATAACTTACCGCTAAACTTAACATGGTCTTCTAACTTACCAGTCGTTTTCCTTAGAGCTTCACCTTCAAAGCTAATAAAGAATTCTTCATCAAGCTCTTGCAGCTCTTTCTTTGAGATTTCTTCATTCAGCTCAGTTAACAACTCCCCCATCCAATCAACAGACTCATCTAGGTCAAAGAGTTTTGGTTGCCCTGGGGCAAAAGAAGATAAATAACAAATTTTTTTCATGACTCGCTCAATTTAATTCATGATATGAATGAGCTTTCTGCCGTCGAAATCGCAATCAAAGCAGCGCGCACTCTCATGGACGAGCAAGCTACCACTATCTGCGCTATGGCTCAAGATGAGTTTGCTTTGACAGCAAGGGCAATCTTCAATAGTTCGAGTCACACTAGCGGCATCACCGAAATATTTTTCAAAATATTCAAATTCATAAGACTCGCTATTTCTTTGACTCATCTTCAAACCCCCGAAGCTAATGGCTTATCGGTTGTCTTATTTCAATGGTTTAGCCAAACTTCTAAATGCTTGAAAATTAGTAATTTATGTTAAAATAAGACATGCTAGTCGATACACCATATATTGCGACCACCAAGGGAATACAAGTTAAGGTTGCCCCTGTTTACGATGAAGAGAGATCTCTTCCAGATCAAAATCTATTTATATTTATGTATGCTGTTGAATTCATCAATAACTCACAGCTTCAAGTTCAATTAATAAGCAGACACTGGATCATTCGAAATGGTCGCAATGAGGAATCAATCGTTACTGGTGCAGGTGTTGTCGGAGAACAGCCTATTTTAGAGCCAGATATGACCTACCATTACAGTAGCCAGTGCCCACTTGATACACCTTCTGGCTCGATGCGTGGTCACTTTGAATTTCAATATCAAAATGGTCAAAAATTTAAGGTTGAGATCCCACCATTTTTTCTAAGACTGCAAGATACGCTTGGTAATCTTTCAGGCCTTTATAACCCGATCAATTAGCACTTTCTGGCTATTCACATTATGATACTTTGAGTGAAACTGAGTAATCTAGATCATATTTATAGGGAAGCTTTTGATAAGGTCTTCGCCGTCGCCTTTCTCTCAAAAAAGGGAGAATTTCAGCATATTAATTCCATTTTTGAAGAATTTGTTCAATCCTCAGCAAAAGAAGTTATTGGAAAAAATATTCAATCTTTTTTTCCTAATTTTATTTTGAAAGAAAACTTCAAACAAAACACTGTTCTTCATCATATTAATGGCCATGAGTTTGAAGTAAATTATTGTCTTATTGAATTGAATGAAAATTCATTTTTTTTAAAACTTAACAGCATAAACAAAGACCCAATCCAAGAAAAAACAGAATTTGCACTCTCTTCTTTAAATACTGCGATTTGGGAATGGGACATGAAAAGCAATACTGCTTGGTTTGATGATAATTGGCCTGCCATGCTTGGGTATAAATCAGATGAAGTTTCACGCAATATCCAAGGCTGGACTCAGTATGCGCATCCAGAGGATCAAGATAAAACAATTGCTGAAATGAATTATCATATCAAAAATAGAACTCCAGCTTCGCTTACAATTCAACGCTTTAAACATAAAGATGGGCGCTGGATTAGAATTATGACGAACGGTCGAGTGGTCGAAAGAAATAAACAAGGACAACCTCTAAGATTTGTAGGGATTAACACAAATATATCTAACGTTAAAAACTTTGAGCTCTTCAGTTCTGACATTCAAAATATGGCCGATACCGGAACCTGGGAAATTGAATTCCCATCTAAGACCAAGAGCTGGAGTCGTAAAACCTATGAAATATACGATCTAGAACCTTCACAGAATCCGCCAACGAACGAAGAGGTCATGAAACTTTATGAGCCGAACTCGTCAAAACTAGCAAAAGAATCGACTCGAAAGCTCATTGAAGAAGGTATTGATTACGATATCGATTTAAAATTAAAAACTGGTAAATGGATTAGAATTATCGGACGCTCCGAAAAATCTAGTCATAAAATCTTTAGTGTTTTTGGAATAATTCAAGATATTACAAAAAGAAAAAAAGCTGAGGAAGCACTTTTAAAATCTCAGGAAACGTTGCAGCTTGCTCTTAAAGCTGGTGAATTTGGAGTTTGGGAGTGGGACCTCAATACTGATGCTATTTACTGTAGCCCAAGTATGAGAATTCTCTTTAGCGATATAGATTTAGGTGATTATCGCCTCAGTCAATTATTTAAAATTGTTCATGAAGATGATCAAGCCAAGATAAAAGAAGAAATTAAACTTCTCAAAGAAGTTACAGATAAATTTGACTTTACCTATAGGATTAAAAGATTAAAAAAATGGCGTTGGGTTAGAACAATTGCAAATGTTAGAAGAAATAGCAGCGGAGAAGAAGAAGCAATTACTTCTATTAGCTGGGATATAACATCTCAAGTTGAACTGCAAGATCGTCAAAAACAAATCATCGAACAAGCGGAACATACAAGTAAAATGAAATCTCAATTCATGGCCACTGTCAGTCATGAAATTAGAACCCCAATGTCTGGTATCATAGGAATGACTGAGCTAATGACAGAAACGGAGATGTCAGCGGAGCAAAGAGAGACAGTGCAAACAATTAAAATTTGTGCTGAAAATCTTTTAACGCTTGTTAATGATATTCTTGACTACTCAAAACTTGAAGCAAACAAACTCGAACTCGACAAGCGACCTTTCAAACTCGTTGATACGATTAAGAATACGACAGATCTGTTTGCCTATAAAGCAAGACAAAAAAATATATCAATTAAATATTATATCGATCCGAATATTCCAGAATATATTGTTCAAGATGAAGCAAGGATCTATCAAGTTTTATTTAATATCATCGGTAATGCTGTCAAATTTACTCCAAGTGGACAAATTACAATTAATGTAAAAAAACTCAGTAAACATTTAGAATTCAAAATTTCCGACACAGGGATTGGAATTCCAAAAGATAAACATAAAACAATTTTTGAATCTTTTACCCAGTTAAATCCGGGCTATCATTCAGATACATATGGAACAGGACTAGGACTATCTATCTCTAAATCAATTTTAGAATTAATGGGTGGTGACATTGAGATTGAAAGTGAAATTGGTAAAGGGGCAACTTTTACATTTAAGATTTCGACATCATCAAAAAGTGATGGACCGACAATCGCCACTCAACAACAAGTCATCACGCAAAAAATAGATGTAACACAAATGAAGGTGTTAATTGTAGAAGATAATCCTATCAATTTAAAATTAATTGCAACGATACTCGATAAAATTGGTGTTCAAATAGACACTGCAGAAGATGGTCTCGTTGCCGTTGAAAAAATTAAGGCTAATTCATACCACCTAGTATTCATGGACGTTCAGATGCCAAAGCTTGATGGTAAGAGCGCAACAAAAAGGATTAGAGCGATTGAAGGACACGAAAGTCTTCCTTATATTATCGCTCTAACAGCCAACGTAACAAATGAGCATAAAGAAGAATGTCTTGCCAGCGGAATGGATGATTTTTTACCAAAACCGATTCGCGTTCAAGTCATTCGCTCATTGATTGAATCGTATGCTTCAAAAATAGACTTTGAAAAAGAGCAAGGAAATCCTCTCGAAACTAGAAGCAAAAAATTAATCGATGTTGAAAAACTCAAACAAGATTTCGATGGTTTTGATGATTTACTACAACAATTCAGCGAAATCTTTTTAAAAAACTACGCAACATACTTACAGCAGATTGATACCTTGATTAGCGCTCAGGACTATGAAGAGGTCGCTAAAGTCATTCATACATTCAAGGGAATTATCAGTAATTTTCAGTCGATGGAGATAAGGGAAAATATCGAAGAATTAGAACGTCTTGCAAAAGGTAGAGACGTTAATGGACTCAAGAGTTGCTTTACGAAGACAACTTCTTTAGTTGGATTGCTTGTGCTTGAAATAGAAGATCTTAATTTAAACCTTGGTCTACAAGTTTAGGAGTCGTTATGAATAACGAAGATTTTAAAAATAAAATTTTATTAGTTGAAGATAATCCAATCAATATTAAATTAGCAGTCGCCATGCTTGAAAGACTTGGCCTTGAAGTTGAAGTGGCCACAAACGGTCAAGAAGCTATCGACAAAATTGAGGCTGGAGAAAAATACAATCTCATTTTGATGGATCTTCAAATGCCAGTCATGGATGGAGTTGCTACGACCAGACATCTTATCAAGCATTATCCTCATTGCCCAAGCATCGTGGCGATGACGGCCAATGTTGATACACATCATTATAATAGCTGTATGGATGCTGGAATGCAGGGATTTATTGAAAAACCAATTCGACTAAATAAACTAAAGGAAGTTCTCCCCCTACATTTGCCTACATTACACATTGCCAAGCAAAAGAACGATTGGTTAGATGAAGTTGATTATGATGGTACCTATCAACATATTGATCATAAACCGATTGAGGGTGATTATTCTGAATGTTGGGATATCTTTTATAAATTCTACCGAGACTTCATTATTTATTATCAAAATGAATTACCGAAAATCGAGTTTTTTCTTCGCGAAAATAATTCCATGGAAGCTTTAAAGGCGTTAAAAGAGTTTTCAGATTTAGCAGTATATTTTCACCCAACAAACTTGCAAACGTTAGTTGCAAATGTAAAAGAAAATTCTGGATCAAATGACTTTGGCATTGCTCAAGCAAACTTTAAGCTTATGAAAAGAGAAGCTCAAGAAATCATTAGAGAAGTTAGTTTACTTTTAAGAGATAAAACACAAAAGATGAGTCAATAAGGGAGCTTAAATGCCTAAACTAAAAGGAACAAAAGCTGAACTTAGCAAAGAAGTCAGAAGAATCCTTAATAAGCATAGGATCGATCTGACAATGCTTGATTACTCTTATGGTGGAAGCTCTGTTCGTTTATCAGGTGGTCTTTGGAAAAATGATGGAACAGAGTTTAGTGTAGAAGCTTTGACTTATCTTATTAACGATCTCTACCCTTTTGGAACTCTCTATACAGATCTAATCAACTGGGATCTCAATGGCGGAACAATACGAATCATTCATAGTCATAACGATAATGATGGCGAGAATTAAAATTGAGTAGGTCCAAGATAGTTAATCTGCTCAAATTCATCATGGCATTCTAATCGCATTCTCATTGCCCCTTGTCTTCTATATCTTTTGTTTTTACAAACGCGGTTAATTTTTTCAAACTCATTACTCGTCTTAGGCTTAACTCTATAGTCTAAAACTTTTGCAAACTCCGCTTTTGATAAATTTTGAACTTCATGAAGCTCTTTTGCTCTAAAGTACGCGACAAAATCTACAGGTGAATTATTCCAAACTGCAATTTCTGCCATATTGTTTGGTGTAATTGCCAGTCGGCCTAAAACTTTATCTGCAGGCCAATTAATAGCACCATAAGATAGCATGATGACTTCTGTGCAAGTAATTTTAGTTGTGGCCATAGCATCAAAGCCAAAGTCATAAGTTTTCTCAAATTGATCTGCAAGAAGTTGATAAACTTTAAGGATATCTGTTTGAGATCTCTCTTTAATATCTTTAACACGAGTAATAGCAATTTCATCTAGGTTTAAAAAGTTTTCGATTGAGTCAAATTGTGTTCCCCATTTTCTCATTTCAAAAATAGACTGACCTTTTTCAATCTTTTCACGAAATGGAGCTAGCTCTTGTTTATCCCAAAGATCTAATTGTACAAGTTGCTCTTTTGTTCCAAGCCAAACAGCGGTATGTCCCCAGTTTCCTGGAATCGTTTTATCTGTAAGTTTGAAGGATTTCTTTTCAAAAATAATATCGAGTGGTTTAAGCTTTGATTCAATTAAGGCTTGAAAGTCCAGATCTTGATAAAGGTAGCCTGTACGCCACTCAATACTACCAATAAGTGTTCCAAAGGCGCGACTTAACCCATTGGTAATTGTTGTGACGAAAGAATTTATTCTATCTTGAAAGTGACCTTTGACTTTAAAATACTTCGTTAAGCTGACATCATTTTTAATGAGTTCGTACGAGATGGATTTTTCAATCGTTTCACTTAAAATTTTATTATCATTGGTAAGACTAGTCGTTTTCAATGTTTCTTCAAGATCCTCTAAAGCCGTTTTAGACAAAAGGATTTCTTTAAGCTCTTCAAACGAAAGCAGATTATTTAATGAGAATTCTTGTTGATCGCTAACAACTTTTCTTAAAAGAGAGTCGTCCGTGTAAGCTTTAAATATTGCAAAGTAACTTTCAGTTAATTGCAATTGAAGGGATACACGCTCAAGTTTAGTTTCATGATTTTGAATAGAATTATAAATACCAAGAGAAGAAACGCCATAAATAGAGAGAGCATTTTTGATAATATTTAAATGTTCACCATTTAAAATTCTTCCGGCATTGATTTCAAAGAGAAGATACTCAGCATAGCTCATTAAATAGTTATGAAGCTTTTGATGCTGCTCCAATATATTGATAACGTTCTTTTCGATATGGAGATTTTGTTCGATCTTTTCTAGATCAAGCGAATGACCAGCTTGAGCAAAGATGTTTTGGCTTCCCATAAAAATGAAGATGGTTAGAGCCAATAAATGAAGAGATCGCTTTAATTTATGCATAACTAGTTATAGCGATAGAAGAAGCACTTTACCATGCAGTGCGTAAAACTTATATGTTAAATAATTTCAATCGGTTAGATGAGTTTCTTTCGACCAGAGACAAGTATGAGCGCTACTCCGACTAAAACGAGAATACCAGCAATCAGTGTTCCCATGGTTAAAGCTTCGTTAAAGAGCATAAAGCCTAAAATGAGGGCAACGATTGGATTGGCGAGAGCATAGGTTCCAATAATAGCGGGAGTCGTCGTTTTAATGAGGTAGTTATAAGCATTCATGGCCAGGACTGAACCAAAGATGACGAGATAGCTCCATGCCAATAAGGGTTTTAGCTCAAAGGCCATGGCGCCAGGAAAGAAGTCCTCTCCATGTAAAAAGGCCAAAAAGAATTGAAAGAGTCCGCCATAAATAAGTTGAACAGATATAGCGGAGTTTCTAGAAATTCGCCCCTGCCCTTTTCGAATAAATAAAGTTCCAATACTCCATAAAAGAGCGGCGCCAATTAAGGCGACGGCAGACAGCCTAAGACTTAAATCTTTTCCTGTTTCAAGCGATAAAAGATAAAGGCCACTTAAGCCGACTAAACAGCCAAGGACCGATAAAATATGTGGCTTTTTCTTAGTAAAAAATAACCAATCAATGAGTATGAGCCAAAGCGGAACACTTCCAACATAAAGGGCGGCAAGCCCTGAAGTCATGCGAGTTTGCGACCAAACAACAAGGGCGTTACCTGTCGCAAGACCAATTCCGCCAACAATGCTGTGCCAAGAATTCTTAAACTTCCAATCCACTCGATTGGTAAAAGGAACAAAGAGAAGTCCGGCAACGAGAAAGCGCCAACCGGCCAAACCAAACGGCTCAAAACCTTTAAGGGCGTAAACGATCGCCGTATAGGTCGTACCCCAAATAATATAAATAAAAATTAGCAGGAAGAGATTCATCCCAAGATCATGGCATAGTTTTCAATTGAAAAAGAAGCAATTAAATCAGCTCTAGTTCTCGAATCTTCTTAAAGTTTGACCACCAAAGACTGGACGAAGCCAAGTTTTAATACAAGTCTTAAGCTTGTCACCTTGAGTATCAATGCGTTCCACACAAGTTAGCGTTTCTTTTTCTAGGATGTTTTCACCTTGGTCATCAATCCCGTTGTGGGTAAAGCCAAGATCCGCAGCTAGGGCAATTGAGTCTTTGAACGTTTCTTTAAGTTCTTCGTTACGCTCCATCGAAAAAATCAGTTTAAATGGAGTTTGCTTTTGTACGATGATTGAAGCGACGTTGTCTGGTGAGATGGTATAGCGACCCAAATAAGACTCCGTAGGCCATACGACATCGCCGTAGCTTTGATAAAGAAGCTCTGAGCACACAAGGCGATCAGTTGTTTCAACATCAAAGTTAAAATCATAAGTTTTTCCATGTTGGGCCATAAGCACAGCGTAGAATTCGTTTATCTGAGCTGAAGTCATTTTCGATTCACGACGGATAATTGCGATCTCATCAATATTCATCCACTCGCTAAGTTTTTTTAGATGAGTTCCGTCACGAGCCGTTTCGATAATATTGAAGCCTTGGAGAATATCGTTTTGAAATGGCTTAATAAAATCTGTATCCCAAAGACCCATCTCTAAAAGCTCGGCCGGTGTTCCAAGCCAAATAGCATTATGTCCAAAGTGACCTGGAATTAAGCGGTCAGTTAAAATGAACGGAGTTTTTTCCGTGATGATATCCATAGGTTTAAGTTTAGACTCGATATCTTGTTGAAGTGCAGAGTCTTCCCACATGGTACCTTTTCTAAACTTCACTGAACCTGCAGTATTACCCACTCCCCCACTAATATGATGAACCACAAACGTTGAGAGCTTTTTCCAAAAATCACCCTTAAAGGCCTTACGCGCTTTTTTCCAAGTATCTTCGTAGGCGACATGGGCGGCGACTGTAGCTTCATCAAGCTGACCCTTCTTGATCATCTTTTTAATTTTTCTTTCAATCTTTCTATTTGTGATTCTTGTGTAGGCTTTTTTCATGGCCTTCGCTTTAAGATCATAAGACTCATCTTTACGACTTAACAAAAATCTTAGACGGTCGTCCTTAAGATATTCATTATAATGATAGAGAAGACTCAACGACATTAAAGAGTAAGCTTTTTCATCAATAAGTGAATCTTTGATATCTTCTGCTGCATCAGCAAGGGCAAGACCTCGCTCTAAAATTGTTAAATGAATTTTTAAATAAGAATGAATACGAGTAAGAGTTAATCCGGTTAATGGTACACCGTCTTGTCTGGCTTCAAGAGCTTGCTTAAAGACTTCTTCTTTATGCTGGGATATTTTAAATAAAGCTGTATGAAGCGCATGAAGTGAATCTTCGAGATGATCACGAGTATCAATTTTGGCTAATTCATTTTCAATATCAACTCTAACAACCAAGAATGCTGTGTTAATATCAGCTTGGGCAAGATTTGAAAAAATGAGAATAGCGCTCAAAAAGATTGCTTTCATATTGGATACTCCATAACTTATTAAATTGCGATGAACTTGCCACATTTATACAATTTACGGTTTGGAATTGAAAATTTTATACATTTCAATGACTTAGATTCAGCCGACAACAACCTAAACTATTGAAATAAATAAGCTACTTTTTGTAGACGTGTAGATAAAAGATCACAACCCAAAGCCCACCAACAATTGAATGGAGAACCCCAACAAGACTCACCCCAACAAAAAATGGCATTTGAATAAGATAGCCAGATAAAATCATGACCACAAATGCTGTTAAAAGATAAAGACCGGATGTAAGTTTCTTTTTCGAACCTGAAATGATCTTAGGCGAAATATGAACGTACCAGACCAAGCCAAAAATAAAAACTAGCAGAGGCACAGTCATAATATGAAGATACTGAAAAACTTTTTGAATATCGTAGGATTCTTCTCCAAATGGAGTTTGTTTTTTTATAAAATAACGAAACAGTAAGTAGGCCAAAGAAATGGCAACATTTAAATGAGTAAGGTTTTTAGTTAGACGAACTTGCCCCTTAGTCATAGGCGCTCTTAGATATTTCGCTATGGATAAGCTCAATTTTTCTTAAACTCTTTTTAACTGCGTTACTTGTTAACGTTGCACCAGAGACAGCGTCAATATTATCAATTGCTTTCGAAGTTTCAGACTTTCCTAGAATCAGCTTTCTAAATCTAGCGAGCCAATTCGTTGAAGATTTGTACTCCACCGGTTCATTAAAGACCAAAGTCTTAATCAGATCAACGCTATCGCCATCAAGTGAAAATAAGAGAACCTGCCTCATTGTCCTTACAATATGGCTGTCTAAATATGAGTATCTAATAGCTTGATTGGGACAATTTACTTTATATCGAATATATAATTTAGAATCGTCAATGGGTTGTTTTAGAAAAACTGTTTCTTTATCAACTATGCAGTCGCTAGAAAACTCTCCCTTGACGATTTCTACGAGAGAGCTTCCATAGACATTCGGTATTATTACAAGCTTAAAACAAGTAACCAATCCCAAAATTAATTTCATCAACACCAGTTTTTGTTTCATTTTCTTTTTTCACATAATCAAGCTTATAAACAATTCTATCAATTGGTTTAAGAGCAAGGCCGAAGTACATATTGGTTCTATCTTTGCTTTTATCAGCTGTGAAAGAGCCTAAGACTTCTTTTTGCGTATCCAAAACTTCGTAGCGAAAGAATGGACTAATTACAGCTTTCTTAAAGTTAATATTATATCCTAACTCACCATAATAACCCTGCATATCCTTAGCTAAACCTTTTGTACTTTTATTATTATAAGCAAGAGTGTTATCAAGCTTACCTTTTACATAAAGTGCTTTGGAGTAGAATCCTTGATAATTAAAGTCAAAATGAGCTTGATACAGATTCACACCAACAGTCTCGTTGACGGGAGCAGAACCAGATCCTGTATAAAGCGCAGCACCAACTAGAAGATGATCGGTAGCCTGGTAATCCGCACGGAAAACTCCAGCTGTGGTTGTTGCGTTTGTGTTTACACCACCTTTCTTACGACCACCTCTTAAACCATCGCTAGTAAATCCATCGGCGTTAAATCCATTCACCAAATAAGCCTTATAAGTTAGATCTTTGATTCTACCGAAGATCCCCATACCTAACTCACGCCAAGTTGAAGGTATAATTTTTGACTCCACTTCAGGTCTGTTAACCGAATTGAAATAGATTGGCTCATGGGATTCATTCACAAAACCCATGGGGATTAGTAGAAGTCCTGATCTAAAGTTAATTTTTTCTGAATAAAGGTAATCAAGATAAGCAAACTCTAGGAAGATTTCATCTGTGTGTTCAATTTCAATCTCAGTGTTTAGAACCCATTGATCACTGAATTTATTACCAAAATATAAAACACCTCTAAGCGCTTCTCCTGTTGGTATCTGACCAGAAGCTGCTCCATCCTCTCTTTCACCAGATGGCATATTTAAAACGAGCTCACCATATCCACCAATACTAATACCCTCATCTTTGGCATAGACGGCAGAAGCACTTTGACCGAGACCAAAAAACTGTTCAGCTTTAGGATTTTTATCTTTGAGTTTTAGTTTCTCGATTTCTTCGGCAAGAATATTAATTTTAGATTCAAGCTGAGACACAGTCGCAGCTTGGGCAAAGTTACAAAGGGCTACAATAAGAAATAGAGCTTTAAACATGATCCTCTCAATGTGGTTGCATATATTAATTTTTTGTTAGGCTAATCAAACAACCTTACATATTCAAGCTTTTTTGCCATAATTTAAAAAATATAACGAAGGATTTACTGATGAAATTAATTTCATTGATATTGTTGAGCATGGCATTAAATACTGCCTTTGCCGGCGAATGTTATAAGCAGCTTTGTACAGGTGATGTGGTTAGAGATATTTACGGATGGAAGGGATCAGTTGATTCATTTGATATCGAAAAAGAAAATGTCCTCGTCTCTCTCCATCACATCCCTTCAGTATTTCCTTTTCCTTATAATGAACTTGGAAAACAAGTTTTTTGCTTTGAAGAATTTTGTGAAGGTCAACATCTCGTCGATCAATATGGCCACGAAATTATCATAGAAGAAGTTTATAACCATCAAATGCTATACGCCTATAACCTTGGTGTAGATGGCCTTATGCTTTATGACTTTAAAGAGCTTCGTTAATTATCGATAAAATTTTGAGTCGTGGTTGAAGCACCCTGCCAGATTGAACCGGTGAAGTTAAAAGCATCAAAAGTGGCAATATTAACTTTAATCGGCGCCGTCATTTCTTTATGCATTAGCTTATTGCCGTGTTCTCTTAATTCGCTGGCTAGTAATAATTTATCAGACTGTGGTTCAATAAAAAGATAGCTATTAATATCTTGTGGATTTTCTTTATCGAGCAAAACTGCATTGATAGCATGAAAATAACCTTCATCTGCTGAAGCGAGATTCACGGTGAAGATAGAAAACTTGGGTTCATTTTCATCTCTTTGGATGGTAACTCCCCACTGCTGTTTTATATCATCTAGACGATACCCCTCGAGTTCTTTGATTTGATCACTATGCTGTAAAAATAGAACCTTCGAATAATTGTGGCAGGTGAAAACGGGAAGCTGATAAGGAATAGAATCTGTCTTATCTCTAAAAAGCATTTCTTTGATCTGCATAATTTCTTGTGGAAAGCGATCATACAGACTAGTCGGATCCTCTGCCTGAAAGCACTGTGCGCGTGGAGCAATGATACTTTCAAGCTGGTCTTGAATGACAGCTGGAGAGATGGATGCGAGTCGTTCTTCTTGGCTTAGCTCTAAAGCGTAGAGATGAAATGACGAGAGTAATAATAAAGGTGTTAATAATGCATAAATCACACTTATTTGATCGGTTATTTTGCTTAGATTCTTAAATTTGGACATTAAAAAAGCCACCCATAAGGGTGGCTTAATTTATTTTTGGTGGGCGTGGTAGGGATTGAACCTACGACATCTGCCTTGTAAGGGTAGGTCTTTTTGTCCAATCAACGTCCTACAATATTTCGTAACCGGTTAATATTAAAGGATATTTTACTAACCTTTGTCCGTTTTGCCAATTTAAAAACAGCGTTCTCAACTCATTG